>JAESFW010000011.1_pt1 | contig 578983 bp, 481 predicted proteins | sample 9269481 | NCBI WGS metagenome assembly JAESFW01 (sample SAMN14515350, study PRJNA621654) | algae metagenome | isolation source: Lyngbya sp. HA4199-MV5 and co-occurring heterotrophs from soil with... | place: USA: Ahupuaa O Kahana State Park, Hawaii | collected 2009-07-21 | reverse complement strand
AATACATTGACTATTACAACAACGATAGGATCAGGCTTAATCTAAATGGAATGAGCCCGGTACAATACCGGGCTCATCACACTATCCGTTAATTTCAAAAAACGTCCAACTTTTGGGGTTCAGTCCATCACCGGGGCTTTTAACTCTTTCACAAATCAGCGATTATCAAACGGTCGCTTCGATCTGCGCATTCAATTTATCTTCAAGGGTTGTTTTGGGAACAACGCCTACTACTTTATCTACCAGTTGGCCGCCTTTGAAGATCATCAGCGTAGGGATACTGCGGATACCGAATTTTGCAGGTACCGAAGAGTTCATATCCACATCCATTTTACCGATAACTGCCTTGCCATCATATTCACCAGCGAGTTGTTCTACAACCGGACCGATCATTTTACAAGGCCCACACCACTCAGCCCAGAAGTCAACCAGTACTGGTTTATCGCCCTGGATCAGTTCGTCGAAGGTGCTATCGGTAATTTCAAGTGCTTTTCCCATGTTTTAAGTGTCTAAATGTTATTTATCAATCTGGGTTTATAAGGAATATTAGTATTTAAAAGTTCCTTATTTAATTTAATACAAATCAGTTTAAAAAGAATTTCACTCCCAGAGAGCCTCGCAGCACTTTAAACAGCTCATTACTAGGCGCTACGCGGTAACCGCGCGACAACATTTCGACTTCCAGGTGCGTCTCGGGGTCCTTCACGGTCATGCTTACCTGGCAGCCACCGGGGTAACTTCCGAAGGTTTCATTGAGCACATGGATGAACTGCGCGTCGATTTGATCCAGCGTAAGGTTAATCCTGATTTTCCGGCACATTTTTTCCATGATCTCCGGCAGGAGTTGTATCTGCGAGATTTTGAATTCAAACTGGTCTTCCTGTTTCCAGCGATTCTGGACCTTGCCCTTGATGTACAGGAACTGTCCGACTTGCAGGTAGTTTTTGAAACGGATGTAATCCTCGCCTCCAATCAGCATTTCCATCGCGCCCTGGTAATCTTCGATTTTGAAGATCATAAACAAACTGCCGTTTTTCGACATCCGTTCCTGAGCGCTCGTGACAATGCCCGCCACATTGATATCCTTACCGTAATACCGGGGTGCACGTTCGCCCTCGTGGATTTCCAGCACTTTATCGACGGTACAAGTACAGAAATTGTCAAGCTCGGTCCGGAAGGTATCCAGCGGGTGGCCCGAAATATAGAAACCTACCACCTCCTGCTCGTAGCGCAGCTTGGCCAGATCGTCCCATTCGCCCACCTCGGCTGCTTTGGGCTTGGCCAGCGTGGAGCCGCCGTCACCCAGCATGCCAAATAGCGAGGCTTGTGCCGATGATTTCTCGGCATGGTAGTTGTTGGCGTAGCGGATCAGTTTTTCAATAAAGGTGCCCGTTTCCCCCATTTCCACCGCAAAATACTGGGCACGGTGGTATTCGGGGAAGCAGTCGAACGCGCCTGCATATGCGAGACTTTCCAATGTTTTCTTATTGACAGTCCGAAGGTTCACGCGCGTCATGAAGTCGAATACGTCCTTGAATGGTCCGTTGTTGGTCCGCTCTTCGATGATCGATTCCACCGCCGCGTCGCCGCTTCCTTTCACACCCGCAAGTCCGAATCGGATCTCCTTTTTCTTGTTTACACCAAACTGCCGCTCCGATTCATTGATATCCGGCCCCAAAACGGTAATGCCCAGGTTTTTACATTCTTCGAGGAAGAAGGTAATCTTGTCAATGCTACCCAGCGAACTCGTCAATACCGCCGCCATGTATTCCGACTGATAATGCGCTTTCAGATAGGCCGTCTGATAAGCCACGAAAGCATAGCAAGTCGAGTGGGACTTGTTGAACGCGTAGGATGCAAATGCCTCCCAGTCGGTCCATATTTTTTCCAGCTTCTTCGCGTCGAGGCCCTTTTCGGTGCCGCCCTTCATGAAGTCGCCTTTGAGTTTATTCAGCGTTTCGATCTGCTTCTTACCCATCGCTTTCCGTAGCGTATCCGCCTGGCCTTTCGTAAAACCGGCCAGCTTCTGCGACAAAAGCATTACCTGCTCCTGATACACCGTAATACCGTAAGTATCAGCCAGGTACTCTTCCAATTCGGGCAAATCGTAGGTTACTTCCTCCTGGCCGTTCTTCCGGCGGATGAAGTTAGGAATGTATGCGATCGGCCCCGGACGGTACAATGCGTTCATGGCGATCAAGTGCTCGAAACGGTCTGGGATGAGGTCGCGCATGTACTTCTTCATCCCGTCGGATTCGAACTGGAATATCGCGTTGGTTTCCCCACGTTGGAACAGTTCGAAAACCTTGGGATCATCAAGCGGTACGTCGTCGATCACAATATCTACCCCGTGGTTATTCTTGATCATCCGCAGGGCTTCCTTGATGATCGAAAGGTTTCGAAGCCCCAAAAAGTCCATTTTGATAACACCGGCGTCCTCAATGATCTTTCCCTGGTATTGGGTAATCAAAAAGTCGGAATCTTTGGACGTGCTCACCGGGATAATCTCTGTCAAATCGCTCGGTGCGATGATGATACCGGCCGCGTGGATACCTGTGTTCCGCACGGTACCTTCGAGTCTGCGCGCTTCCTGCAAAACACTGGCTTGCAAATCGTTACCCAATGCAATGGTACGCATCCGCTTCACATTCTCCAATTCGTCGGGCGAAATCCCCTCCTTTTTCATCAGGCTACCCTCCCCTTCCAATGGCGCTGTAAAAATGCGGTTCAGCGTCATATTGTAGGTAGGCTTGTCGGGAACGAGTTTCGCGAGCATGTTCGCGTCCGGTAGCGGCAGATCCATTACACGCGCCACGTCCTTGATCGCCGATTTGGCGGCCATCGTACCGTAAGTCACGATCTGCGCCACCTGGTTGTAGCCATATTTTTTTACCACATAATCGATCACTTTCTGACGACCGTCGTCGTCGAAGTCGGTATCGATATCGGGCATGGAGATACGGTCGGGGTTGAGGAAACGCTCAAAAAGGAGGTCGTACTTAACCGGGTCGATATTCGTGATCCCGATCGCGTACGCCACCGCGGAGCCCGCGGCCGAGCCACGTCCCGGGCCTATGAATACGCCCATCTTACGTCCTGCATCGATAAAATCGGCCACGATGAGGAAGTATCCTGGAAAACCCATGTTCCGGATCGTTTGCAACTCGAAGTTGAGCCGCTCCTCGATTTCCGGTGTTACCACGTCGTATTTCCTCCGCGCACCTTCGAATGTCAGGTGCCGGAGATATTCCCATTGGTTCAAAACATCGGCAGTAAGCTCCTTTTTTCCCACCATTTCCGACAAAGTGTGCGTCTTGAACTCGTCGGGAATCGGGAAGTTGGGAAGCAGAATGTCTTTCCGGAGGTCGAGCGTTTTGATTTTATCTACGATCTCATTGGTATTGTCCAGCGACTCGGGCAGGTCGTTGAACAGTTGCAGCATTTCGCTGGTTTTTTTGAAATAAAACTGGTCGTTATAAAATGCAAAGCGTGAGCCTTTCGGGATACCTTTTTCGTCATCGAAATCCTTGGCCGAAGGGGTGCTTTGCTTGTCGCCTGTGTTGATACACAGCAAGATATCGTGTGCATTCCAGTCGTCACGGTCTACATAATGCGAGTCGTTCGAGCAAATGATCTTCACATTGTACTTGCGCGCGAACTTGATAAGCACCTCGTTCACAATATATTGGTCGCGGATATCGTGCCGCTGCAATTCCACATAGAAATCGTCCCCGAACAAATCTAGCCACCACCGGAATTCCTTTTCCGCGGCCTCTTCGCCCTGGCGAATAATCGTCTTGGGAATCATCGCCCCGATACAGCATGTCGTGGCGATCAGGCCCTGGTGGTATTGAACAATCAGTTCCTTGTCGATTCTCGGATATTTACCGTACATCCCCTCCATGAAGCCCAAAGAGCACATTTTCACAAGGTTTTTGTAACCAATCTCATCCTTGGCCAGGAGCAGCTGGTGAAAACGGACGTCCTTTTTGTCTTTGGTAAACTGCCGCACATGCCGGTCCTCCACCACATAAAACTCGCAACCGACGATCGGCTTGATGCCCTGCTTGTTCCCCTCGGCCACAAACTCGAACACCCCGAACATATTACCGTGGTCGGTAATGGCGACGGCGGGCATGTTGTCCTCTTTGGCCTTCTTGAAAAGCTTTTTGATATCGGCAGCACCATCGAGCAGCGAGAACTGCGTGTGACAGTGCAAATGTGAAAATTGCATATTAAATGGGTTGTAATGGGTATTGCGGCTTTCTCAAATCAGGGTCAGCGTGTCGGATCAATGCTCCTCCGCATCTTCGTACAATACATAATTCATATAATCGGTAAAGGGTTTCAGCAACTGGATACCTTTCAGAACCTGGTCGCCGAAGTCTTTGGATGCCACTTCTTTATCGGTGTAGCGGTGCATGAAAAAAAGTTGCTTGCGTTTCAGCAGCTCAATTTCCGGATGGGTTTTATCATAGCCTTTCGGCACCGTTTTTAAACTTTCTCCATGAATTTCAGGAAAATAGCTATGAAACTCCTGCTCATGAATGATCGTTTTCAGCTCATCCGCATTGTAATCGATCTCCTGGCGGAAGCGTGCGAGCTGCTCCGTCGTCACCTCCCACATTCCGCCGCCGAGGAACGTCTGATCGCCCGGCTGTACTTGCAGGTAGTAGTCGATTTTCCCCGAACTCTTCCCGCCTGGGCCAATGCCTGCGGCCAGGTTCTTTTTGTACGGGTCCTTGTTTTTCGAAAACCGGACATCCCTGTAAATGCGCAGCATACAATCCTTCACTTGCACATTTCCGAGGTCCTGGAACTTCCCTACTTCGGTGATCAAGTACCCGACCAGCTTTTCCATATCCGCTTTCGCGGCTTCAAACAGTTTCTTATTTTCCTGAAACCACTCCCTGTTATTGTTTTCGGCTAATTGGCTGAGAAAGTGCAGCGTTTTAGAATCCATGTCGTGTTGGTGAAGGTATAAAATTCAAATTTACTACGTTTTCTGGTTCAATTTAACGAATTTTGGGATTAAGAAAAGGCTAATGCCCACCTGATAACGCTAACCCGTTGATAGCTATGAATGTGCAGTATTTGTCGAATGAGAAGGGAGAAAGAACTGGTGTTTACATCTCCATAAGGGACTGGGAGGACATACAAAAGAGACTGGGTGAAACAGACTTTTGGGATGAACTGCCTGATCATGTAAAGGATGGAATAGATCGAGCGCAAAAGCAGGCGACGGCAGGTCAGACGAAGCCTCACGAGGAAGTTATGGCCAAGTACAGCAAGTATTTATGAGCTTACCCATTCATTGGTCGGAAGAAGCGGAAGATACTTTTGACGACATCATCACACACTTAGAACTGAATTGGTCTGAAAAAGAGGTTCGTAAATTCTTTCGGACAACCAGGGACGTTCTGAAACAAATATCGCTGTTTCCCCTTGATGTACAAGGCTTCCAAATCAAGAAGGGAAATACGCAGAGGATTTCGCACAAAACAATGCTCTTTGTTTTATGAAATTAATGAAGACCATATCCTCTTGCTGTATTTCTGGGACAATCGCCGTAAACCAACATCACGTAACTAAGTATCAATAGTAATAAATGGCCAGAATCCTAACAGGCATTCAAAGCAGCGGGCGACCTCACCTGGGTAACATCCTGGGAGCCATCAAACCTGCGATCGAACTCTCTAAAAATCCCCAGAACGAATCTTTTTTCTTCATTGCCGACCTCCATTCGCTGACGACGCTGAAAAACGGCGTGGAACGTGGCGAATATGTCCGCGCAATCGCGGCAACTTGGCTCGCATTCGGATTCGACTACAAAAAAAATGTATTCTGGCGTCAGTCGCGGGTGCAGGAGCATACGGAACTCGCGTGGTACCTCAACTGCTTCACGCCGTTCCCGATGCTCGCGAATGCGACTTCTTTCAAAGACAAATCGGAGAAACTGGCCGATGTGAATGCGGGGCTTTTCACCTACCCTGTTTTGCAAGCGGCTGATATCCTGCTCTATAACGCCAATATCATCCCTGTCGGCAAAGATCAGAAGCAGCATCTGGAAATGTCAAAGGACATCGCCAACCGCTTCAATATCCTGGCAGGCGAGGAAATCCTGGCGTTGCCCGAACCGAAGATCGACGAGCGCATTATGACGATCCCTGGCCTCGACGGTCAGAAAATGAGCAAGTCGTACCACAATTACATCGACATTTTCCTGCCTGAAAACGAGCTGAAAAAGATCACCAAAAAGATCCTTTCCGACTCCAAACCGCTCGAAGAACCCAAGGACCCGGAGAACGACATTACATTCCAGCTTTACAGCCTGGTAGCCAATGAGGCCGACGTCGAAACCATGCGCCAGAATTACCTGAACGGCGGTTATGGCTATGGCCATGCCAAGCAGGCGCTTTTCGAATGCTTTGTAGAGGTATTCGCTGAGCCGCGCCGCATTTTCAATTACTATATGGAAAATACGGAGGAGCTGGAAGGCATTCTGGTGGAAGGCGAGGCCAAAGCCCGCGAAATCGCGCAGGACACGATCGGGAAGGTGAGAAAAGTGCTCGGTTTCAGTTCATGACGGATGCGGTACATAGCATAGTCCGCGCCGACCAGGAGCTGTTTTTGTGGCTCAACGGCCACCATACGCCCTGGCTCGACACGGTGATGTACTGGGTTACCTATAAGTTCACCTGGATTCCGCTATACATCCTGCTCATCGCATCGACGATCCGTGCGGAAGGCTGGAAAAAGGGAGGTATTATCGTGATCACCGTGGTACTGGCCGTAGTGGTGGCCGACAAGATCACGTCGGGGCTCATGAAACCCTATTTCCTGAGGCTAAGGCCCTGCCACGATCCGGCGATTAATACGGTTATGCATCAGGTGACCGATTGCGGCGGCTTGTACGGCTTCGCGTCCTCGCACGCGTCCACAAGTTTTGCACTGACGATCACCTGGTTCAGCTTACTGCGCAGGAAGGTCCCGCAAATGGCGTTTCTGTTCCTCTGGGCTGTTATTTACGCATATAGCCGCGTGTATGTAGGGGTGCACTACCCGCTCGATATCCTCGTCGGAGCCTTGATTGGAATGCTGATCGGATACTGCTTTGTACAGCTTTATTATATTTTTTTAAAAAGATACTATCTTAATTAACTGGTTTTATTTAATTTTGCGCAAATTTTAGTTTGGCCATGGGTTCATTCAATACAGTAAAAATATTTTCGGGGAGTCAGTCCGAATATTTGGCCAAAGACATTGCCAGGTATTATGGTAAGGAACTGGGAGGCTACACGTTGCGGAAATTCAGCGATGGTGAGCTGTCGCCAAGTTTCGAGGAGTCGATCAGGGGTTGCGATGTTTTTCTCATTCAATCTACATTCCCTCCTGCCGATAACCTGATGGAGTTGTTGCTGATGGTGGATGCGGCCCGTCGTGCTTCGGCACACTATGTGACGGTGGTGATCCCCTATTTCGGTTACGCCCGCCAAGACAGAAAAGACAAGCCACGCGTGGCTATCGCAGCGAAAGTTGTTGCGAACCTCCTCACGGCAGTAGGAGTTGACCGCGTGATGACCATAGACTTACACGCCGGACAGATCCAGGGCTTTCTAGACCTGCCTGTCGACCACCTCGAAGGAACCTCGATTTTTGTTCCTTATATCAAATCCCTGAACCTCAAAAATCTTCTGATCGCATCGCCTGACGTAGGCGGCGCCGCCCGTGCACGGAATTTTGCCAAGTTCCTGAACGCGGACATGATCCTGTGCGACAAGCACCGGAAACGCGCCAATGAAATCGCGAGCATGCAGGTGATCGGAGATGTGGAAGGGATGGACGTAGTGCTGGTAGACGACCTGATCGACACGGGTGGTACGCTTTGCAAGGCAGCCGAGATTATCATGGAGAAAGGTGCGACGTCCGTGCGGGCGATCAGCACACACGCGATCATGTCGGGCAAGGCGCATGAAAATATTGCCAATTCGGTGCTTGAAGAGCTGATTGTAACGGATACTATTCCTCTTAAGCAACACAATGAAAAAATCCGCGTACTGTCTGTTGCAGAAATTTTTGCAAAGGCAATAGGTCGGATCCGCGATCACGAATCTATTAGTTCATTGTTTATAAATTCTCAGTAAATTTTCTTTTATTTAACTTTCTTATAAAATTTCTTATGAAAAGTCTTGAGATTGTAGGGTTTAAAAGAGCGAATCTCGGCAAGGTGGAATCACAAAACTTGCGCGCTCAGGGTTATGTTCCATCTGTGCTGTACGGAGGAAGCGAACAAGTGCATTTCTATGCACCTACTATGTTGTTCCGTGAATTGCTTTTCACACCGGATATTTTTAACGTTACACTGAACATCGAAGGTACTATATACAATGCGATTCTTCAGGAAACACAATACCACCCCGTTAACGATGCATTGATCCACGCGGATTTTCTGCAAATCATTCCCGGAAAAGAGATTAAAGTTGAAGTACCTATCAAATTGACTGGTACATCTGCCGGAGTAATGAAAGGGGGTAAAATGAACCAAAAATTGCGTAAATTGCGCGTACAAGGTCTTGCGGATAATATCCCTGACTATGTAAATGTTGATGTGACTGAACTAGATTTAGGAAAATCTGTGAAGGTTGGTGCACTCAAAGCTGAAAATTTTGTTATATTGACAGCGGCAAGCAACCCGATCGCATCAGTTGAAATCCCACGTGCGCTTCGCGGTACACTTGGCAAGTAAGTATTTTATTTTTCATGGCTAATAGATGCAAACGTGCCGACCATTGGTCGGCATATTTGTTTATAGCCAGTTCCGAATTTGTTCTACCAATACCTGATTGATCCGGACATAACTCTCATGTGTCCAACCGCCAATGTGCGGCGTAAGTACGACACGGTCCGAGGCGCACAAATAATCAAATACCTCCTGCTGTTCCGCGGTCAGTTTCCCTATCTTTTCGTTTTCCAGCACATCCAGGCAGGCGCCTTTGATTTTCCCCGATTCCAAAGCTTCGGTAACCGCCTTTAATTTCACCACCTCGCCTCTGGATAAATTCATTAAATAAAACGGCTTGGCAAAACCGCTAATAAATTCGTCGTTCACGAGGTAACGGGTAATGTCGGTCAATGGAATGTGCAAGCTTAGAATATCGGCCTCCCGCTGGATTTCCTCGATGGACGACTCCGTCGCGAATGCATCTCCGTAATTGTCACGGTACTTGTCATACGCAAGCACTTTGCAGCCGAAACCGCTCAGTCTCTTTGCAGTAGCTGAGCCATTGTTGCCGTAGCCGATCAAGCCGACGGTTTTGCCCATCAACTCCACTCCCCTATTGCCCTCGCGGTCCCAGATGCCGTTCCGTACTTGCCGGTCGGCGCGCAGGATATTGTTAAAAAGCGCGAGCAGCATGCCCAGTGCCTGTTCCGCAACGGCGTCGCGGTTACCGGTGCCGGCGTGGAATACCTCGATATTCAGCTCTTTTGCCACGTCCAGGTCGATCAGGTCGAGGCCCGCGCCCGCGCGTGCGATAAAACGCAGGTTTTTCGCGTTTTCCAGCATTTCACGGTCGAGGAAGGTCTTGCTGCGGATCATAAGCCCGTCGTATGCGGGTAATGCGTTCTTTATGTCTTCTCTTTTGTATTCAGGATGGTAATCGTATTCCCATTTTTGCTCGTCCAGCATCTCGAATAATGAGGTATGCATGGAGTCTGCGATCAGGATTTTCATAGTAGCACGGGATTTTTTGTAACTTGCCGGTTGAACCGTTCGGCAAAAGTAATACAGAATTACGCAGGAGAACACATAGAACAGCATTTACCTACATGAGCGAACAACACAGTGATAAACCGGTAATCGGGATCACAATCGGCGATTATAACGGCATTGGCCCGGAAGTAATCCTTAAAGCACTAGAGGGGAACCAGTTATCAAAATTGTGCACACCAATCATTTACGGCTCCCTGAGAGTATTGAACCAGTACCGCAACCTGCTTGAAATGAAAGACTGGAACCTGCACGGCATCCAGAAGCCCGAGCAGGCCAACCATAAACTCACGAACGTCATCACCTGCTGGCACGACCATCAGACCGAAATACAGCCCGGAAAAATCACCGCCGAAGCCGGCCAGGGCTCTTTTGCATCCCTGAAGCGTGCCGTGGAAGACCTCAAAGAAGGGAAAATACAAGCCCTCGTCACCGGCCCCATCAATAAGGACAATATCCAGAACGACGATTTCAAATTCCCTGGCCATACCGAGTTCCTCGCAGAGGCATTCGGCAAGGACGATGCGCTGATGTTCATGGTCGCGGGCGACCTGCGCGTGGGCGTGCTCACGGGCCATATGCCCCTGCAAAATGTCAGGGAACACATTACAGCCGAAAAACTCACCGCCAAGATCGAGCAGATTTTGCAATCGTTGAAAGGGGATTTTGGTATTAAAAAACCTAAACTGGCTGTACTCGGCCTTAACCCGCACGCGGGCGAGAACGGTTTGCTAGGCTCTGAGGAAATAGAGATCATCCAGCCGGTGATCAAGCAGTTCAAGGAAAAAGGAAACCTGGTAGTAGGCCCCTTCCCGGCCGATGGCTTCTTCGCTGCGGGTACCTACCGCCAGTACGACGCCGTGCTGGCCATGTACCACGACCAGGGACTGATCCCGTTCAAAACACTGGCATTCAACGAAGGCGTGAATTTCACTGCCGGACTTTCGGCTGTGCGCACCTCGCCCGACCACGGTACGGCCTATAATATTGCAGGAAAAAACCTCGCAGAACCCGGCTCGCTGCTGCAAGCGCTGTACCTGGCCTGCGACGTATCGAGATTCCGCATTTTCAACGCCGAAATGGATAAAAATGCCCTGATCTCAAAGCCACAACCATCCGAAAGCCAACACCCGGCGAAATCGGGAGGGAAGCAGCGATTTAACTAACCCGTTCCGCCAACCGGAACAAACGCACATCATTATGCTCAAATCAATGACCGGATACGGTGTATCCAACATCGAATCCGAATCGATCAATGTCACGGTGGAAATCAAGACATTGAATTCCAAATTCCTGGATATTTACTGCCGCGTACCGCGTAACTACTCTGAAAGGGAGATCGAAATCCGTAACCTCATTACCCAGTCGCTCGAACGCGGCAAGGTTGAATTTACATTGACGGTGCAGCCTGTGGGCAAAGCCGTCGCTTCCACGTCCGTAAACCGGCCGTTGGTAAGTGCCTACTACCAGGACCTGTCTGAAACCGCGAATTCGCTGGGTTTCACACCCGAAACAACCGAATTGCTGCGCATCGCATTGCAAATGCCGAATGCGTACAACAACGAAACGGTTGACGAATCGAGCCGGGAAAATGACTGGGCACAAATCAAAGTGGCGGTGATGGAAGCGCTGCGCAAATGCTCCGTTTTCCGCGAACAGGAAGGCCGCATGACCGCCGATAAATTCGCCGAGTACATTACCACCATCCAGAACCTGCTCGACCAGGTAGCCGAACAGGACAAAACCCGCATTCCGGCCGTTCGCGAGCGCCTCGAAAAACAGGTGAGGGATTTGCTCACCGACGACAATTTCGACCCGAACCGTTTCGAGCAGGAGCTGATCTATTATGTCGAAAAATTCGATATCTCGGAAGAAAAGATTCGTTTGGCCAACCACCTTACCTATTTTTCCGAAACCATGAAGGCTTCGGAAAGCAATGGTAAAAAGCTCAATTTCATCGCGCAGGAAATCGGCCGCGAAATCAACACCATCGGCTCGAAAGCGAACGACGCCACGATCCAGCACCTGGTGGTCCAAATGAAAGACGAGCTCGAAAAGATCAAGGAGCAAACGATGAACATTATCTGATGCCCGGAGAGAAGCTTCCTCTTTCCTTCTTCTCCGATTACGATACCCGCACGCTCGCACAAAAATTGCTGGGCTGCGAACTGGTACATGAAAGTCCGGATGGCCTCACGAGCGGCATAATCGTCGAAACGGAGGCCTATTTACAGGACGATCCCGCGTGCCACGCATACAACCGGCGTACCACGCGCACCGAGCCCATGTACGGCATCGCAGGCACGGTGTACGTGTACCTGATTTACGGCATGTACCAATGCTTTAATATCGTCAGCAATGCGGAAGGCATCGGGGAAGCGGTGCTGATCCGTGCATTGCAGCCCACGGCCGGTGTCGAGCTCATGGAAATGCGCAGGCTGATCCGCCCGGGAAAAACGCCAAGTATGTCGCCTACCGGTAAGGTCGCACTCAAAGAACTTTGCCGTGGTCCCGGCAAGCTGGTGCAAGCCATGGGCATCGAACGCGACAAGCACAATGCCACGTTGCTTTCCGGTGATGTATTGTATCTCCGCGCGCCAATCGCTGCTCCTCAGGCGGTTATCACCGGCCCTCGTATCGGCATTAATGTCGGCCGTGAACTTCCTTACAGATATTACATAAAAGACAATATTTTTGTAAGTAAAGGTTAACAACGCGCGCCTTATTAAACCAACCTTCGACAACCCACTACGCACCTAACTATCAAGAGATCAGTGTTATATGAATGAATTCTACAAACTAATTCTCCTCTTCTCGTTAGGGTGTATTCTTTCTTTCAGCCGATGTACGTCCACCGGGCAGGATAATGGCGCAAAAAGAAACGACGAGGTGGTCGAATCCAAACCGCAGGAAGGTTTTGCCGAAGACACCGTCCTGATCCACAAATACCACAAGCTTGCCTCCGAGTATCTGTTTCAGGACGCCGAGAAGTCGATGTTCTATTCCAAACACGTACTGAGGCTTTCACAAAAACATCAATGGGCAAAAGGAAAACTCCTTGCCTACAACCTGCTGAGCACCTACTACCTGCTGGATGGCAGCTACGACGTTTTACGGGAACTGTCCAATGAAACGATCACGCTGTCGAAGCAGCTGAATATGCCGATGTTCACCGCCCACGGGAAACGCTTCCTGGGTGAAAGTTATTCCGAATACCGGCAATGGGACTCCTCGCGGATCAACTACGAGCATGCCGTGCAGATTTTCACCCAATTAAAAGCCGACAGCTCGCTTGCATTGAGTATCGAGAACCTGGGCAACTGCTACCGCGAAAAAAGCATGTATGATGTTGCGGTCAAGCTTTACGACCAGTCCTACAAGATGTTCGACAAAATGAACTCCGACTGGGGCCGCGCTACCGTCCTCCAAAGCATCGGCTATATGCACGTACGCACAGGCAACTACGCGGAGGCCGAAAAATACTTTTTGCAAAGCATTGCGCTGTTCCGTAAGATCCAGAACCGTTACGGAGAACTGAACTGCCTGAACGACCTGAGCAATACCTTTTATTACCAGAAAAAATTCGACGAGTCGATCGAAGCCGGGCTCCGGGCATTGACCTACTCCAAAATCTACCATTCGACGCAGCAAACCAACTGGGCACTGGTGACGCTCTCCCGTTCCTACAAGGCAAAGGGGATGTACGACGTGGCCCTGGATTATAGCCAGGCGGTCAACTACACGCGGCGTATGATCCACGACGAGACGATCAAGCGGCAGTACACGATGTATCAGCTCATGTACGACAACAAGCTGATGGACTCCGAAATCCAGCAGAAAATCATCAGCGAGCAGCGCACGGTACAACGCTTTCTGATCGGCTTCTCATGCCTTGTGATCCTGTTCGCGGTATTCCTTTGGTTCAACAACAAAAAGCTCCGCAGGAAAAACGCTGAGATCCAGGCCGCGCTGATCGAAGGGCAAACGATCGAGAGAAAGCGCGTGGCCGCCGAACTCCACGACCACCTGGGCGGCACACTGGCCTCGCTGAACTGGTATTTGTATGGAATCGATAAAAAGGTACTTTCCGAAGAAGAGCAAAAGATCTACGAAAGCGTGCACCAGATGGTAGGCGCCGCCTACAAGGAAGTAAGGAGCCTCTCGCACAACCTGATGCCGGCCGAGCTCGAAGAGCACGGACTGATCATGGCCCTGCACAGGCTGATCAGCAAACTGAACGAAAACAAGAATATCGCATTCGCGTTCAACCAGAAAGGTATGAACAACCGGCTCAACAACAAGATCGAGTTTGAGCTGTACAGCATTGTCCTGGAATTGACCAACAACATTATCAAACACTCCGGCGCCACCGAAGCATCGGTCGACCTGACTGAAAACCTCAAAACGATCGTCCTCGTCGTAAGCGACAACGGTACCGGGATGATCGAACCGAGCCGCCAGGGCGTTGGGTTAAGAAACATCAAGAGCCGTGTGGAAAGTCTGCACGGTAAAATACAGATCCACAGCGAGAACCAAAACGGCATCCGTGTCGAAATCGAGATCCCGAAAGTGATCATCAAGTGATTTTCCCGCGCAATGAGACTGTAACGGCCCATTTGGTCGTTACCTCTTATAGAAAGATTGAAGCACCCTCATGAATGTTACCGAAAAGGCTCAGGAATTCATTACCGAGAGCGAAAATAGTCTGCATAACGGCTCGTTCGTCAAACTCTCGCTCGGCAACTATCACGGCACCGATGAAAGCCTGAAAAATATCTACATCAAAAAAGTCCTCATCAAGAAAGAGCCCCGGCTCAGCCTTACTTACCGCCACAAGACGCGCGACATTACCAAAAACCACACATTTGAAGAGGTGATCGGGATGTTGGCGCAATGGATCGGCAGCGATTTCCGCGTAGCGACATTGCAAATGACCGATTCGGACGTGCTTTTTGAAATGCACCCGAGCGGTAAAACGACTTTGAAGAAAAAGGCCGTCGCCAACCGCGAGGCACCGTCGATGAGCCATGACAAAAACAAAAACCGGCTCATTTCGTCCAGCGGCAAGGGCTATCTGTTCGACCTGAAAATCACCGATCAGCAGGGCAACGTCTTCCACAACGCGCAGGACAAATTCCGGCAGATCAACCATTACATCGACATTCTAAGCAGCCTGATCCGGGAAATCGACCCGGGAAATGCGGTGAAGGTGGCGGATATGGGCTCGGGCAAGGGTTACCTCACGTTCGCATTGTACGATTACCTCAAAAATGTATTGAACCTCAGCCCGGAAGTGACCGGCATCGAGTTTCGAGAAGATCTGGTGACATTATGCAACCAGATAGCTCAAAACGCAGGTTTCGAAGGATTGTCGTTCCGGGAAGGCACGATCGATCAGTTTGATGCGGCCGGTACCAATATCCTTATCGCGCTCCACGCCTGCGACACGGCCACCGACGACGCGATATTCAAGGGCATCCAGGCGGAATCCGATCTGATCGTAGTCGCGCCCTGCTGCCACAAGCAGATCCGCCGGCAAATCGAGAAACATAAAACCGAAAACGACGTCAGCTTCCTGACGCGGCACGGTATTTTCCTGGAAAGACAGGCGGAAATGGTAACCGATGGTATACGCGCGCTGGTGCTGGAATATTTCGGCTATAAAACGAAGGTATTTGAATTCATTTCCGACGCGCACACGCCGAAAAACGTGCTGATCGTGGGAACAAAGGGCAGCAGGAGTGAAAAATCGCAGGCCGCGGCACTCGAAAAGATCCGGGAAGCCAAGCGGTTCTTTGGCATTGAATACCATCACCTTGAAAGATTGACGGGCATTTGAAGCCTCAAAACTGCCCCTTTTCCCTTCCCAGTAGCTATATTTGCAACTTTTTGTGAACTCAATAATTGATTATGTGGAATAAAATAGCAACTTACATCATCCGCTACCGGCTTTTGTGGGTTGCATTAGTGTTAGTATCGACGGTCTTCATGGCTTATGAAGCCAGCAAAATTGAACTCTCCTACAATTTCGCACGTATCCTGCCCTCCAACGATCCCGTAGAGAAAGAATACCAGGACTTCCGCAAGCTTTTCGGCGAGGACGGCAGTGTGATGGTGATCGGCTGGCAGGACCCGCAGCTTTTCGAGATCAACAAATTCCGCGACTGGTGCAAGCTCTCCCAGCAAATTAAGGAAACCGAGGGAATCAAAAATGTGCTTTCGCTCGCCAACGTCTACAAAATCACGCGGAACGACAGCCTCACCCGTTTCGATTTCTCCCCGGTCATCCGCGATATTCCCAACACGCAAGCCGAGGCCGACAGCATAAAAAAGGAGATCGCCAACCTGCCCATTTACGAGGGGCTGGTACTCAACAGCAAAACCAACGCGACGCTCATCGTCATTACCTTCAACGATAAGGAACTCAATTCGAAACGCCGCCTGACGATTGTCGACGACATCGAGAAAATGTCCGAAACCTTCGCGACCAAATACAATACCGATCTGCATTATTCGGGGATGCCTTACATCCGGACCGTGAACATGAAAAAAATCTCCGGTGAAATGGAGCTTTTTATGGGCCTGGCGGTATTTGTAACCCTGCTCATTTTGTGGGCGTTTTTCCGCTCGTTCCGGCTTACGTTGCTTTCCATTATCGTAGTGCTGATCGGCGTGGTGTTCTCGGTAGGGATATTGCATTTATTTAATTACAAAATCACCGCCCTCACCGGCCTCATACCTCCCCTGCTCATCGTGATCGGGGTTCCGAATTGCGTTTTCCTCATCAACAAATACCAGGCGGAGCTCGTATCGCACAGCAACAAGGACGAGGCATTGCGTGAAATGATCCGGCAAATCGGGTTATCGACGTTCCTGGCGAACATGACGACGGCTATCGGTTTCGGGGTGTTTTATTTCACCAATAGTATTTTGCTCGTGGAGTTTGGGGTGGTGGCGGCCATCAGCGTGATGGTTACCTATGCGCTTTGCCTCGTGCTGCTGCCTATTACCCTGCATTATATGAGCACGCCGAAACCGCGCCATTTGAAACACCTAGAAGGAAAATGGGCATTCGGATTCCTCAGAATGGTCAACAACCTGGTGCACAATCGCCGGAAGGAGATCTACATTGCCATGGTGGTACTCATCGTCGTTTCGGCATTCGGTATGACCAAAATCCAGACGATCGGCTACGTGGTGGACGATTTGCCCAAAAAGGATGTCGTGTACACCGACCTCCGCTTTTTTGAGAAGAACTTCAACGGGGTGCTGCCTTTCGAGGTGATGATTAACACCCAACAACCGAACGGCGTTTTCGCGGACCAGGCCAGGACATTATACAAGATCAAAGCCTTGCAAAACGAAATGGCCAAGTTTCCCGAATTTTCCAAACCGGTTTCCATCGTAGAAGCATCCAAATTCCTTTACCAGGGCTACCGCGGCGGCGATGCCAAATATTACGCATTGCCCGGCGTATTGGAACTGAACAAAATGGCCCCCTACCTGCAAAGTCAGCAAGGTGCGGCCAAGCAATTGACTTCATTCCTCAACGAGGATAAAAGCGTGACCAGGGTTAGTTTCCAGATGGCCGATGTCGGTTCGGAGCGCATTAAGGAACTGATGAGCCGCATTCGTCCGAAAGTGGATTCGATTTTCAGCCCGGAGAAATACAAGGTAGGCCTCACCGGCCACAGCCTCGTGTTCCTGAAAAGCAACGATTACCTGCTCAGCAATTTGTACGAAAGCCTCCTCATTGCTATTGTGCTGATCGCGATCGTGGGTATGGCGCTGTTCCGCTCCATCCCGATTATCCTGCTTTCCAAGCTCCCTTGCCTCATCCCGCTCGCATTGACGGCCGGTATCATGGGTTATTTCGATATTTATTTCAAACCGACGACGATCCTCATTTTCAGCATCACTTTCGGTATTGCCTCCGACGGAACGGTTTACTTCCTCACGCGCTACCGCGAGGAGCTCTACAAAAAAGGCCTGACGCCTTCGAAAGCGGTCACCGCGTCGATCTTCGGGACCGGTTTGAGTATGATTTACACGGCGGTGATCCTGTTCTGCGGGTTTTCCATTTTCGCAGCATCCAGTTTCGGCGGCACGGCTGCTATGGGTGTGATGGTGTCGATCACTTTGCTGGTGGCCATGTGTACCAATCTCATCCTGTTGCCTGCATTGTTGCTGTCGATCGCCAAGCGGCAGGGGAAAAATGTAAAACCGAGCTAAATGGGGTTCAAAGTTTATGAGTTTAAAGTAAACATTCGTATACTTTGAACTCATAAACTCCAAAACTCCTGTCACTACATGAAAAAATTCTTTACAGCGCTATCCCTTTCCATTACCGGGATGGCGCTTCCCGTTTCGGCCCAGACCGACTTCCAGGCCGACTCTGTCTTCATCCGCAAAATCTACAATACCGCCCTCGGCGAAGGTAAATCCTACGAATGGCTGCGGCACCTCACCCAGCAGGTCGGCCCGAGGCTGAGCGGCTCGGAAGGGGCTGCGAAAGCGGTGGTCTATACCAAATCGGTGATGGAAGGCGAGCATTTCGACCATGTGTTCCTGCAAAATGTGATGGTTCCGCATTGGGTACGCGGGGCAAAGGAGAAGGCGCAGATCATCGCTGGTAAACAGAAAACAGATGTACCCATTGCGGCGTTGGGCGGTTCGATCGCGACGCCGAAAGGTGGTATCAAAGGCAAGGTAATAGAGGTAAAAAGCTTCCAGGAACTTCGCGACCTGGGTACGGAGAAGGTGAAGGGTAAAATCGTGTTCTTCAACCGCCCGATGGACCCTACCAAAATCAATACCTTCGAAGCTTACGCGGGCGCGGTAGAGCAACGTGCCGCCGGCGCGAGCGAAGCGGCCAAACTGGGCGCCATAGGCTCCATTACCCGCTCGATGACCACACGCCTCGACGACTTCCCGCATACGGGCAGCATGCGCTACGCGAGCGGCGCGCCGATGGTGCCCGCAGCAGCGATCAGCACAAACGGTGCCGAATTGCTGAGCAAAACATTGAAGGCAAATCCTGAAACGGAATTCTACTTCGAACAAAGCTGTGAAACGCTTCCCGACGCACCTTCCCACAATGTCATCGGCGAACTGAAAGGGAAAGCAAATCCAACACAATACATTGCCGTAGGCGGCCATCTGGATTCGTGGGACTTCGCCCAGGGCGCGCACGACGACGGTTCCGGCTGTGTGCAATCCATTGAGGCGGTACGCATCCTGAAAGCATTGGGTTACCAGCCCAACAACACATTGCGTGCGGTGATGTTTATGAACGAAGAGAATGGCATGAAAGGCGGCGTTACCTACGCAGATTCCGCCAAGTCCAAACGGGAGACCCATATCGCGGCCATCGAATCGGATCACGGCGGGTTTTCGCCCCGTGGTTTCGGCATCGTGGGTACGCCCGCACAAAAAGCCAAAATCCAGCAATGGACCAAACTTTTTGCCGCATATGGGGTTCATGAGCTCGGCCCTGGCGGCGGCGGCGCGGATATCGGTCCGCTGGCGCAGCAGGGCACGGTGCTGCTTGGCCTGATGCCCGATACGCAGCGGTATTTCGACTATCACCATGCCGCGAACGACAAGTTTGAGACTGTCAGCAAGCGCGAACTGGAATTGGGGGCGGCAGCAATGGCTTCCATGCTGTATCTGATCGACAAATACGGCCTTTAAGCCGTCCTTGTCCCAGGGACTGAAATCTCCGGATAGCAATACGCCGGGCCGCTGGCCCGGAATGGAAAGAGGGACCTGGCGTCCCTCTTTTCGTTATGGCATTTTATCGAAAGTTTTATCCATCCACTCTTCCGGGATATCGTCGAGCGCTTGTTTGAGCTTTTCGGCCCAGATCGTGGATACTTCTTCCATATCCTTTTGCTCGTAGCGGTGTTCGGCAATGGCGAAACTGTCCTTCTTGTACAACACCACGTCGATCGGGAAATCGACATCGTTGTTGCTCACACGCGTAGAGTCGAATGAAAGGAATCCGGCTTTCAGCGCCTGCTTCATGGTCGAATTTTCATTGAGTACGCGGTTCAATATCGCTTTCCCCTGGCCGGAGTTACCGATGATCACGTACGGCGAACCCTCGTCGAGCTCCACCCAGTTGCCTTCGGAATAGAGCAGGAACAGCTTATGGTCCTTGTCGTCTTTCAGCTGGCCGCCCACAATGGTATTGAGGTTGAATTTGAGGCCCGATCTTTCGAGGCTTGCCTTGTCCTCCTCCGCTACCCGCTTGATCTGCTCGCCGAATGCATTGACAGCCTTGTAGAGCTTGTTGTAAACGACGCCTTCACTGATCAGTTCTTCGAAATAATGTACCGCTTTGTCGCGCACCGACCGCAACCCGCTGGTCATGATAAACATGGAATAGTTATCCTGCTGGGTGACGTACATCTTCTTTTTGGTCGTCGTATTGGTGCCTGCGGTAATCCGCGTATCGGCCAGGGCTACCAGGCCCTCTTTCACTTTTATTCCTAAACAATAAGTCATTTTTCTGCACTTTGTACCAGCCCAAAAATACCAAATCACATCCTGAACATCACAACAAATCCCTTTTTCATCGATATTTAAGGCTAAACAAAGTCCACACCACCGCCATGATCCACACCGTTCACCTGTTTGCCGAGCTCGACGAACACCTCATTACCCTGCTCAGGTCCCTCACGCCCGAAGAGTGGGAAAAACCGACTGTTGCCCGCCTGTGGAAGGTCCGCGACGTCGCCGCGCATTTGCTCGACGGCAACATCCGCGTGATATCCATATACCGCGACGGCCATTTCACCGCGCCCGACCGGCAAATCAACAGCTATGACGACCTGGTAGCGTACCTGAACCAACTGAATGCAGACTGGGTAAACGCTTCCAAACGAATGAGCCCTGCCCTGCTCACCGAGTTCCTCGAAAGCACGGGCAAGCAATATTCCGAAATCATGGCCCGGCAAGACCCGGAAGCCGACGCGATCTTCCCGGTGTCCTGGGCCGGCGAAACGGTTTCCAAAAACTGGTTCCACATTGCCCGCGAGTACACCGAAAAATGGCACCACCAGCAACAGATCCGCGACGCCGTGAACAAACCGGGTCTCCAACCGGGCATCATGACGCCCCGGTTGTTCCGTCCGCTCATCGAAACATTCTTGCACGGGCTTCCGCACACATACAGGCACACGCAGGCGCCCGAAGGCACGGCCGTGAAAATCGCCGTAATCCTGGGCGAAGCTTTTGAATGGTTTTTAATCAAAACAAAAACCGGCTGGGTCATCCGCGATAGTTCCGAAAGCGCCCCCGAAGCATCGGTAACCCTCGATGCCGACACTGCGTGGAAACTTTTTACCAAAGCCATTAAACCGGACGAAGCATTAACAAAATCACATCTGGCTGGCGATAAAGAACTTGCGGGCACCACGTTAAACCTGATCGCTGTTATGGCCTAGTTGGGAATGCATTTGGTCCGAACAGGATATCGGGTACCCGCGTCGTAAAATTTGCAGTTTTTGATCCAAAGCGGTCATTGAAACAGTATATGAGGCATGAAACTGTATCAAATCCTGATCATGCTGTGTACGCTGTCTTGCAGCAGCACGCAAAATCCTACGCCACAAGCACCAGACCTGCCCGACGAAAGCGGCAAGGCGCAATACCTGGCCCTGGGGGATTCCTATACCATCGGGCAGAGTGTTCAGCCGGACGAACGATGGCCGGTCATATTGGCGGACGAACTAAAAAAAGCAGGAAAGCCGATTGCCACGCCGCAAATCATAGCGAGGACCGGCTGGACCACGCGTAACCTGCTCGACGCGTTGGAGCAAAGCCCCCCTTCCGGAACATTCGACCTCGTATCGCTGCTCATCGGTGTCAACAACCAGTACCAGGGCAGGAACAAGGAGGAATACCGGGTTGAGTTTCGTCAGCTGCTGTTGAAATCGATCGCCTATGCAGGCGATGATGCGAAAAATGTGTTTGTACTCTCCATTCCGGATTGGGGCGTAACTGCCATGGGCGAGGGTAACCGCGACCACATCGCCACCGAAATAGACAGCTTCAACGCCATTGCCAAAGACGAATGCGATAAGTTAAAAATCGTTTTCATCGATATTACCGGGATATCTCGGACTGCCCTCAACGACCCTTCGATGATTGCCAGCGACCAGCTGCATTTCTCCGGCAAAATGTACCGGTTGTGGGTAGATGAAGCCATTTTACAAGTCCGAAAACTGATATGAAAACTAAAAACCTCCGCTGGCCATTCAGCGGAGGTTTATGTACTATTATTCCAAAATTCTAATAACCTTATTTCAAGCTTCCTGCAATGCTTTCAGCCGGAATACCAGTCCGTCCATTTCGTCGGACGGCCGGAGCTGGCATGAAAGCCTGCTGTTGCCGTCGGCATTAGGCAAAGTATCGAGCGTGTCGAGTTCTTGGTCGTTGGATTCCGGCAGCTTTCCCTTGCCTTCGAGTACCTCGATGTGGCAGGTAGCGCACAGGGCCATTCCGCCGCAGGTTGCCTGGATGTCGTATTCGTATGCTTTGAGGATTTCCATCAGGTTGAAACCCATATCCGTGGGTACTTCCAGCGCCTGGCGCTCTCCTAAATCGTTCTCTATGAATATATTGATCATGGCTAAAATGGATTAACACCGTTCACCGTGGTGTATTTGAAACTTAATTTCTGATCGGGATAAACATACTTGAATGCGCTCTGCATCATAATGGCGGCTTCATGGAAACCACACAAAATGAGTTTCAGCTTACCCGGATAGGTGTTGATGTCGCCGATCGCGTAAATACGTTCGACATTGGTCGAATAATCGAATGTATCCACTATCACCGCCGATTTCTCGACGCCCAGGTTCCAGTCGGCAATCGGGCCGAGTTTCGGGCTAAGACCGAAAAGCGGGATGAAATCATCGGTCGGAATGGTGGTAACGGATTTATCATTGCCCAAAACGGATACCTCTTTGAGTACCCCATTCCCGCCCAGCTTGTTCACCTGCGCTTGCAGAATGAGGTCAATTTTGCCCTTCCCGGCCAGGTCGTATACTTTTTCGGCCGAATCGGGCGCACCGCGGAACGTATCGCCCCGGTGCACGAGGGTAACGCGGGAGGCAATATCGGCGAGGAAGATCGTCCAGTCGAGCGCGGAATCACCGCCTCCGGCCAGCACCACGTTCCGTCCCCGGAATTGCTCGGGCTTTTTCACCATATAATGCACGCCTTTGCCTTCGAAATATTCCAGCTGTTCCACTGCCGGTTTCCGGGGCTCAAAGCTGCCGAGGCCTGCCGCAATTACCACCACCTGGCAATGTACGCCGGTACCCTCGTTGGTCCGGACGATGTAGCTGCCATCGTCCTGTTTTTCGAGTGCTTCCACCCTTTCACCCAGTGTAAATCCCGGTTTGAACTCCTCGATCTGCTTCATGAGGTTCTTCACCAGGTCTTCGGCAATAATGGCCGGTGCGCCGGGAATATCGTAAATCGGTTTTTGGGGATAAATTTCAGCAAGCTGGCCACCCACCACGGGCAGGGCGTCGATGAGGTGGCAACGCATTTTGAGTAGTCCGGCTTCGAAAACCGCGAAGAGCCCCACTGGCCCCGCTCCGATAATGCAAATATCTGTGTGAATCATAATGCGATGTAAATGAGAATTTTGGAAAACTTTGATGCTCCAAAAGTAGCGCTCATTCACATCGTACACCAATCACAATTGGTTATCCGCTATAACCAAAAGTTATAGGTTCAATCTTCGGTGATCATAAATTGCAGCATATCAGGCAGTATTTCGATGTCCACCGGTGCCGGTTTTTCGACTTTCAGCCGCTCGTCGTCGGCATGGGCGTCTTTCCCTTCCCAATATACCTGCACTTTCCGGGCCCGGATGGTCGAAAAAGTGAATTCCTTGTCCTCGTCGTTCATGCGGCTGAGCAGGAAAGACTCGAACTTGGCGCGGCTTTCTTCCGAAACCATCACGATGTCGAGCAGGCCATCGCCCGGGTCCGCGTCGCCCGCGAGTACGAGGTTAGGGCCCATCGAACGAATATTCATAATTTCAACCATAATATACCTGCCCGAATGCTCTACGCCGTCGGCCACGATGGTGCAGGGCCGGGCTTCGTAACTTTGCACGATATCGAGCAGCACGGCACGCGCCGCTTTCAGCTTTTCCTCCGCGGTGTCGCCAATATCGCCCTCTATTTTGCTCATCACTTTCATCAGTCGCGGAAAAATGCCGTAGCCGAAAGCTTCCAGAAAGAACAGATCCTCTCCCACGCCGTGTACGCGGCCGATGTCGAATGGTTTGAGATGATAGTGATGCCAATGCGGAATAATTTCCTTCGGATGTCCTTCGATTTGCAAAGCGGTGGCGATATTGTTGGCGGTGCCGTGGGGCAAAAGGGCCAGCGGGTATTGCTTGTCGAGCCGCTTGCGCTTCATGAGCGCTTTGGCCGCCCGTCGTACCGTACCGTCGCCGCCGGCTACGATCAGGAAATCGGTATCATTTTCAAAGGTATCCCAGCCCGGCTCCTTCACCGACGAATAAGCGCATTCAAAACCTTCTTTCTTAATCAGTCTGACCAGTTCTTTCTTGGAAAAGTCATTATCTCCGGCTGTCGGGTTGTGCAAAAGGGTCGTTCTTTTCATATCAGGATGTATAGCTATTCCCGGATTTATAAAAAACATACCAGGCATAATTTTATTAACAATCCCCTGAAAACGCTATACGTTATGAAAATCCTGGTAACGAACGACGACGGAATATACAGCCCGGGCATTGCTGCACTTGCCAAAATTGCCTCGCGGTTCGGGGAGGTAAAAATCGTGGCCCCGGATGTGGAACAATCTTCGATGGGGCACGCCATTACGGCATCCAGGCCCCTTTCCTATAAAAAATCCCCGATCGAATTCGAGGGGATCGATGCCTACCGCGTGAATGGCACGCCCGCCGACTGCGTGGCGTTGGGACAGCACCTGTGGGACAAGCCCGACGTGGTGCTTTCGGGAATCAACCTGGGGCCCAATCTGGGAAATGCGATGTGGCATTCGGGCACGCTGGCGGCAGCCAAGCAAGCGGTATTGTTCGGGATCAAAGGCATTGCATTGAGCACCCCCACCGATGTGGAGCCGGATTTTGAGAAGCTCGACCCGTTTGTGGAAAAGGCGCTGGATTTACTCTTCAAAAATCCGCATTTGAACCTGGTGAATGTCAACTTCCCGCACGACCCCAAAGGCGTGCGCTGGACGCGGCAGTCGGTGCGGCTGTACGACAACAATATCGTCCCGGGACTCGACCCGATGGGCCGCAAGCATTACTGGTTCACCGTGGTGCCGCTGGAACCCGCCGAGGAAGGTACGGATCGCTGGGCCATTGAAAATCAGTTTGTCTCCATCACGCCCCTCCGCCTCGACCTGACCAATGAAGCGGAACTGATGAAAGCCCAGCTCGCCTACCCCATCACATAAGTAAATCCGGCCACACCGCCCCTTTTTGAATTGAAAGTGTGGTTAGTAAATTATTTACGATACGTTCCTTCTATAACCCCGATCCCGCGCCCGACCAGGTGCGGGATCTTTTTTGTGAAAGTCTTTTGCAAAACCGTTAAGGGGTAGAATGCGAAAAATGTAGTCTTATCCCCAAGACAGACGTATTTTTACAAAATCCTGAATCCAAGAAATCAGTTTTTCTCCATCATGAAACAAACCAATAGTGGCAACTATCGCTGGGTTATTTGCGCATTACTTTTCTTTGCAACCACCATCAACTACATCGACAGACAGATTCTTGGATTACTAAAACCGACCCTCGAAACAGAATTCAACTGGACTGAAACCGACTACGCGAACATCGTGATGGTCTTCGCGGGCTGCTATGCCGCCGGTTATATCGTCTTCGGTAATATCATCGACAAGATCGGCTCCAAACTGGGTTATGCCGTTTCCATCATTATCTGGAGTATCGCCGCGGTGGCGCATGCATTTGTGAAAAGCACGTTCGGCTTCGGCGCGGTGCGTGCCTTACTGGGGCTTGGCGAAGCGGGTAACTTCCCGGCGGCGGTAAAGGCCACAGCCGAATGGTTCCCCAAGCGTGAGCGCGCACTCGCGACAGGCATTTTCAACTCGGGAACGAGTATCGGCGCGGTGGCCGCACCCATCCTGGTGCCCTGGCTCCTCGCCACTTACAGCTGGCAGGGCGCTTTCCTGATCACGGGTGCGATTGGCTTTATCTGGCTGATATTCTGGTGGCTGATGTATGAAATCCCTTCACGCCACAAGAAAGTAAGCGCCGAAGAGTACGCATTCATCCACAGCGACAACGAAGCCGGCGACGGCGAAAACCAAAAGACCATTCACTGGACCAAGCTGGTTACGCTTCCGCAGACATGGGTATTCATTATCGGTAAATTCCTGACCGACCCCGTATGGTGGTTCTTCCTGTTCTGGCTCCCATCCTACTTCGCTACCACATTTGCACTGGATCTTAAAAAGCCCAGCTTGCACTTGGCGATCGTTTACACGGCGACCACGTTCGGCAGCATCGGCGGCGGCTATCTATCGTCGTACCTGATCAAAAAAGGCTGGACACCACTCCGCGCCCGTAAAACGACATTGCTCGTCATGGCATTCGCCGTGATGCCGATCATCCTCGCGCAATTTGCTACCGATATCTGGACGGTCGTAGGCATTATCGCCATCGCAACCGCCGCACACCAGGCATGGAGCGCGAATATCTTCACCATCGTTTCCGACATTTTCCCAAAACGCGCGGTAAGTTCCGTGGTAGGTATCGGCGGTATGGCCGGCTCCCTCGGCTCGACGTTCTTCCCGTTGCTGGTAGGCGCTTTGCTCGACCATTATAAAGGAACAGGAAATATCGGTGCAGGTTACAACATCCTGTTCGTTGTCTGCGGGTTGGCCTACATTATTGCCTGGCTAGCCATCCATTTCCTGACATCCAATATGAAACCGGTGGAAGAATCGTTAAACAACTGATCTCCCGAAAAATCACCAAAGCTGTTAATATTGCTAGCATAGCATTCTGATGAAGAAGTACCGTTATCCCCTTTTTATCCTGGCTGTTTCGTCCATGTTGGTCTATTGTAAAACCAACAAACAAACCAGCCAGCAAACCGCATCTTCCGCCGCTACCACTGTTACGAAGGAAGAAAAGCCCGCCTCGAATGCGGGAAAATCGCCTTTTATCCCCGCTTCGGAGACCATCGGAAAAATGGTCATCGAGGACGGTTTTGAAGTCAAACTCGTGGCGGCCGAGCCGCTCGTGAGCGCGCCCGTGGCCATGCAGTTCGACGACCGGGCCAGGATGTGGGTCGTGGAGATGGTAGGTTATATGCCCGACACCATCGGTACCGGCGAAGACATTCCGAACGGCAACATCGTGATCCTCGACGATAAGAATAAGGACGGCGTGTACGACGACCGCAAGGTGGTGATCGACTCGCTTGTGCTCCCGCGGGCGATCTGCCTGATCGACAACGGTATCCTCGTCGCCGAACCGACCAATCTTTGGTTTTATGAATTGAAAAATGACCAGGTGGTGAAAAAAACGCTGGTAGATCCCAAATACACAGAAGGCGGAAACGTGGAGCACCAGCCCAACGGCCTGCTCCGCGCGATGGATAACTGGATTTACAATGCCAAATCCGACAAACGCTATCGCCGTGTGGGCGGCAAATGGGTGATCGAGCATACCCATTTCCGCGGTCAATGGGGTGTTTGCCAGGATAACTATGGCCGCCTTTATTACAACAACAACTCTCAGAACCTCCTCGGCGATTACTTCCCGGCCGGTCTGGGCGCATGGAACAAGAACCAGCGGGGCGTTGCCGGCTACAACGAGAAATCCGTAGCGAACAATAAAGTATACCCGCTGCACGCTACGCCGGGCGTGAACCGCGGCTACATGAAGAACGTCCTCGACGACAGCCTCCGCCTGAACGAGTTTACAGCAGCTGCCGCGCCGGTCATTTACCGCGGCGACCTGTTTGGCAAGAATTACGATTTCAATGCATTCGTACCGGAACCTTCCGCGAACCTGATCAAACGTAATTTCCTGAACGAGAAAGGTTATGTAGTAAAAGGAGATATCGCCTACAAGGGCAAGGAGTTCCTGGCAAGTACCGACGAGCGTTTCCGCCCGGTGAGCCTTTACAATGCCCCCGACGGCAGCATGTTCGTCCTGGATATGTACCGCGGCATTATCCAGCACAAAACTTACCTGACACCGTACCTCAAAGACCAGATCGGCAAACGCGACCTTACCCAGCCGCTTTCGGCCGGCCGCATTTACAAGATCGTTCCGAAAGGCTCGAATCCTAAGCCGGTAATCATTCCGGACGGGGCGCAGGAACTGGTGAAACTGCTCGGCCATCCCAACGGCTGGGTCCGCGACCGCGCACAACAAAAACTGATCGACGGCAAATACAACCAGACCGTACCTGCCCTGCGCGAGGCTATTAAACAAACTGCCGACCCATTGCTGGCGATCCACGCATTGTGGACGCTCGAAGGCCTCAATTCCCTGAAACCGGAAGAGGCATTGAGCTGGATCCGGCAGTCGGCCTGGACGTTCCGCGCGCAAGGGCTTTACGCTTCCACAGCCGTGATCACGCCTGGCTCTTACCAGCAGTTTGCGACCGCGTTTGACGGTATCGTCGATTCCGGCGACACGCTCTCCGCTCCTTACATTGCATTCCTCGCAAAAAGCATCGAGAAATTCGACCAGAATGCGTCCCGCGGGCTGCTCAACAAGCTGGCGGCCAAATACCCCAACAGCCGCTACGTGTCCGACGCGATTATCAGCAACTTGCAGGATCAGGAAGAAACCTTCCAGGGCGCCCTTTCAGCCTCGGTATCCGATCAGAATGCATTGATCAACAAGCAACTGACGCGCGTCGTAACCGCCGTCCGCAGTGCGCAGGGTAACCGCAACCCGGAAATGCTGAAAAAGGAATTCCCCAAAGGCGAAGCACTGTTTACATCCGTATGCCAGACCTGCCACGGCGCCGATGGCGGCGGCGTGAAATCGCTCGCACCGCCACTGAACCAATCGGAATGGGTGACAGGCAACAAGGACAAATTGATTTCGATCGTCCTTTTCGGTCTCACCGGCCCGGTAAAAGTAAACGGCCACGTGTACCAGACACCCGAAGTAAGCGGCGACATGCCCGGCATTGGCTACGACAAGGACATGCCCAACGAAGATATTGCACAGCTGCTGAGCTTCATCCGCCGCTCATGGCGGAACAATGCCGACAAGGTTACCACCGACGAAGTAACCAAAGTCCGCACCAAACTCACCGGCCGCGAAAAAGCATTCACCGAAGCCGAGCTGAACGGCATTTGATGGTATGTTGTTGATTATGAACGAAAGACGCTTTGAAAGAGGCGTCTTTTTTTGTTGTAGCAGAAAATACCCCGCCCAATATGTCACACATTTGAGACATATCACTACCTTTGCAAAATCATGAAAGACACCGAGCAAAGCATTATCGAAGCGGCGATCCTTATTTTTAACGAGGACCTTTCGGCACCGCTGGAAAAAGTGGCGGACCAGGCGCAGGTCACGCGGCGGACTTTGCACCGGTATTTCAAGGACCGCAGGGAGCTGATGGACAAATGCCAGAAGGAGATCCGGAAGGCTTGTGCCGTGGCGATGTCCAATGCGTATAACACAACCGAAAATCCACGTGAGCGACTGGAAGCGATGTTCTACGCCGGGCTCGATTGCGGTTCAAAAAACACTTTTTTGCATAAGCTGCACACGCTGCACGACCATAAGCACCAGTCTGCTAATGAAGAATGCTCGGAATACGACCATACTTTCGAACTGTGGAAGGGTAATTTGCAGGTACTGCTCACGAAAGGCGTCATCAACCAGGGCATGACCGTCGATTGGATCCATAACTTCTTCCAGAGCGTGGTGGTAGTATTCATTAATTCGCAGCAAAAAGGCGTACTTGGCCGCCCAGAGGCGCGTGAGCTTGCGTGGTTTTCGTTTAGTAAAGGAATAGGTATTTAAAATTTTTTGCCCAACCATGTCTCATTTTTGAGACATTTATGTATAACCAACATGACAGATCAACAACTATTCGACGTCGCCATTATCGGCGGCAGCTATGCCGGGCTTTCGGCAGCGATGACATTGGGCCGCGCCCGCCGCAACGTCGTCATCATCGACAGCGGTAAACCGTGCAACCGCCAGACGCCGCATTCGCATAACCTCATTACCCACGACGGAAAGACGCCGGCAGAGATCTCCGCCCTCGCACGCGAGCAGGTGCTCGCCTACCCGACCGTGCAAATGCGCACGGGGCTCGTCACACAAGTGACGGGAGCCGACGGCGCATTCACCGTCACCGTGGACAACAAAGACACTTTACAAGCCCAAAAACTGATATTCACCACCGGCATCCGCGATATCATGCCCGATATCCCCGGCTTTGCCGAAAGCTGGGGCATCAGCGCGATCCATTGCCCCTATTGCCACGGCTACGAGTACAGCGACGCCCGCACCGGTGTGCTCATGAACGGCGAAATGGCATTGGAATACCTCAAAATGATCCGAAACTGGACCGCCGATCTTACCCTTTATACGAACGGCCCCGCGACATTCGACGAAGTGGTACGCGAAAAAATGCGATCGTTCGGCGCGCAGATCATTGAGCAGCCCATCGCATCGCTAGATCATGAAAATGGTTACCTGCGGGCACTCCACCTGGCGGACGGAACGACCCGCGACATTACCGCCCTTTACCATCGCCCGGCATTCGTCCAGCATTCTTCGATACCGGAAGAACTGGGCTGCGAGCTCAATCCGCAGGGGTTCATCAAGGTCGACGAGGCACAAAAAACGACCGTAGCAGGCATTTACGCGGCGGGCGATAACAGCGGCGCATTCAGGGGGTTAACGGGGGCTATGGCGGCGGGAACCACCGCCGGTGCGAGGCTCAATCATGAATTAATCAACGAAGAGTACTGATTAGCGTGTTGCAATGTGGTAGTTTTGTAGCTGTCGACGGTCAAAAAAGCTAAACAATGTCCCTATTCAAAACAACCGCCCCCATTATCATTACTTGTTACAAACGCCTTGCGCCGTTCCTCGAAAAAGAAGTGACGGAACTGGGTTTCCGGGTGGAAGAGACATTCGCTACGGGCGTGCGGCTGCGGGGAACTGTTAATGACTGCATCAACCTGAACCTCAATCTTTACTGCGCGAGCCAGGTACTGTACAGCCTGGGCACATTCAGCGCACAGCATCCCGACGATGTTTACCGGTTTTTGTCCAAAATGCCGTGGGAGAATATCCTGGCCGACGACGCGTATTTCTCGGTTACCAGCAATGTGATGACCGCCACCGTGAACAACACCATGTTCGCGAACCTGCGTGTGAAGGACGCGATTGTGGACAGGCTGCGGGATAAAAAAGGCGCACGGCCCTCGACCGGCTCGGAGCTGAAAGGAGCGGTAGTGCATTTGTTCTGGAAGGACGACCGCGCCGAGATCTTCATCGATACTTCCGGCGAAACGGTGGCGCGGCATGGCTACCGCAAGATCCCCGGTAAAGCCCCGATGCTCGAAGCGCTTGCCTCGGCCACGATCCTGGGCAGCCAGTGGAACCGCAACTCTACTTTCATCAACCCGATGTGCGGCTCGGGTACGCTCGCCATCGAAGCCGCACTGATTGCGACCAATAGTCGCCCGGGGCTTTTCAGGGACAACTATTCGTTCATGCATTTGCTCGGATATGACGAGGAGGTGTATTTCAAAGCGCAGGACAAACTGGAAGCGCAAATCATCGAGGCCCCGAAAGTGCGCATTATTGCCACCGACTACGACCAGAATGCCGTCACCAATGCTAAAAAGAACGCCATCGCCGCCGGTGTGGCGGATATGATCGAGTTCGGCCTGTGCGATTTCGCGGATACCGAAGTGCCACAGGATAACAAGGGCGTTTTCTTCGTGAACCCCGAGTACGGCGAGCGCCTCGGGGAGATCAGCGAACTTGAAGAAACTTATGGACGGATTGGTGATTTTATGAAACAGAAGTGTGGAGGATATTTCGGATATGTCTTTACCGGAAACCTCGACCTCGCCAAAAAAATAGGGCTCAAAGCAAAGCGCAGAATCGAATTTTATTCAGGCAAAATCGATTGCAGGCTGCTGGAATACGAACTTTACGAAGGTTCAAGAAGAGTGTAATGCAAAAGTTGCTTTTCGCACCGCAGGTTTTGGCACCGCACCCGATAACTTTGGCACAATATTTAGATAATATAAGACATAACCATTTAGAAAAGTTGTCATGAAACAGTCGCACAGTTCGGGAACCATGCCGCGAGGCCAGGTCCGGAACAGGCCTGAAAACAAAGACAATCTGGACAGCAGGCATCGTGAGGAAGAGATGGTAAAGGGTAATCATATTACCAGTAACCAGAAAGAGAATCACAGCCTGGGAAAACAGCGAAGGTAGCATTCAACGCACCTGATAAATGGTTCATAAGTTGAGACGAAGTCCGCATGAAACGAACATCCGGACTTCGTTTTTTTGTGCCCTGAAAAACCATTTGCATCCAATTTTCAGCAGTTTTATGCGTTTCTATGCTAAATTTCGGCAGGTCGGCCGGCATTTACCTAAAAAACCAGAACCGATGAAACGATATCTGATGGCGCTTACCCTCCTGATCGGCGCTGTTTCCTGTGATTGGATCGGCAATACGCCGAGTTTTGGGGACGATTTTATCACCTACGATATCAAGGCAGGCAACCACGAGGTTGAGCGAAACCTGAGCACGCTGTTCACAGGCTCGTCCATGCGGTTTCAGGTCCTGTTCGACAGCAGTTGCGTGTACAAAACGACGATACCTGAAAATCAGAACGATATCAACAAACTCTACGGCTTTTCGGATTGCAGCTCCCAGCACCACAACAACAGCGCGCGCTTCGGATGGAACTGGCGCGAGGGCGCGCTGCGCATTTACGCGTACATCTATGTGAACGGCGTGCGCCAGGAGCGCGAGCTCGGTACGGCCGAACTGAACGAGATCACCAGCTTCCGGATCGACATCCGGGAGAATACCTATGTGTTCACCTATCGGGGGATCGAAACCGTCATGCCCCGGCATTGCTCAGGCGGCGTGGGGGTGGCCTACAAGCTGCTCCCCTATTTTGGCGGCGACGAAGTTGCCCCGCACGACATCCGCATCAAAATCCGAACGCTGTAATGCTGGCATAAGTCCTCTCTTCCCGGCGAGCAGTCACATCCGGGAAGAAATTCCCCAACCACACTTTGGGATACCATGTAAAGCCGGACTAAACAACGCAACTCCCGGACACTTTTTGCTTTCCCACAGGCTATTACGGAAAACAGCCTGCCAATGCTGTAACTGGTACAATTTTTGTACAAACTTCGTACTACACACACGGTAACACTTGTACACACACTAGAATTTTTTGTGTTTCTACGAGCCAACCGTATATAGATTGCGGTGTCCTACACCGAAGCTCGACGTCCGGCCAGAATCAGATTAGTGCCTACTTTACCCGAAACCATGATCCTTATTGTCGACGACAGGCCGGAAAACATTTTACCGCTTAAAAAAATCCTGGAACTCCACAATTTCAAGACCGATACCGCGGAGTCGGGCGAGGAAGCATTGAAAAAGGTGCTGAAAACGACGTATTCGGTGATCATCCTGGATGTACAAATGCCGGGCATGGACGGTTTCGAGGTAGCGGAGGCCATTGCCGGTTTCGGGAAAGCCAAGGACACGCCGATCATCTTCCTTTCGGCGGTCAATACCGAGAAGAACTTCATTACAAAAGGCTACACCTCGGGCGGTATCGACTACCTGACCAAACCCGTGGACCCGGATATTCTGCTGCTGAAAGTGAAAACGTTTTACCGGCTTTTCGAACAGCAGCAGGAACTCAAAGCCATTCAGGAATCGCTCCGACATGAAATCGATATCCGCAAGCACGCACAGGAAGAGCTCGCCGCCAGGATGGACGAGCTGCGTTTCATTCTCGAATCGTTGCCGCAGATCGCATTCACGATCCGGAACGACGGCAAGATCGAGTATGTAAACAAGCACTGGTTCCAGTACGCCACCGATGCCCGGGCATTCCCGGAAACCCATCCCGACGACCATACCTACGAACGCTGGAACGAGTATTTCCTGAACGGACTGGAATTTTCCGGCGAGGCGCGCCTGCGGCAGCTGGATTCGGACGACTACAAGTATTTCCTGCTGAAAATCATCCCGGTACTGCAAAACGGCGCCATTGTGCGCTGGGTGGGTACGTTTACCGACATTCACCAGCAGAAAATGGCGAACGAGCTGCTGGAACATAAAGTGGAGCTCCGTACCAAAGAGCTTGTCGATAAAAATTCGGAGCTTGAAACGACGAACCACGAGTTGCAGCAATTTGCCTGGGTGGTATCCCATGACCTGAAAGAGCCGCTCCGCAAGATTCAGACTTTCAGTCATTTAATTAAAGACAAATACCTATCCGGCAACGACGAAGCGATCTCCTACCTCAACCGGTCGATCAACTCTTCAGCCCGGATGTCGCGACTCATCAGCGATTTGCTCGACTACTCCCGGTTATCGGTAACCGCCTATTTCCAACCTACCGACCTGAATGCGCTGGTAGAAGAGCTGCTCGCCGATTTCGACGAAACCATCCGGGAAAAGAAGGCCAGCATACGGAAAGACAGCCTCCCGATTATTGACACGATCCCCAGCCAGATCCGCCAGGTATTCCAGAACCTGATCAGCAATGCATTGAAATTTTCCAGGCCCGATGTCGCGCCGCTGATCGATATCCGCTTCGAAACCGTCGAAGAGAAGGAGCTTTCCAGCCCGGCATCCACCGACGGCCCCTATTGCAGGATCATCATCGCCGACAACGGCATCGGGTTCGACGAGAAGTTCCTCGACCGGATATTTGTGATTTTCCAGCGGCTCAACAACATCAATGCCTACGAAGGTACGGGCATCGGGCTGGCGATCGCCAAGAAGATCATGGACAAACACAATGGCCTGATTTCCGCCCGGAGCGCCGAAAACCAGGGCTCCGAATTCATTCTCATACTTCCGTTCGTGCAGGAACACGCACTGACGGCCATTAAAACCGACATTTAGCTGACGCCCATTTATGAAGAAAGTTTCCAATTCGATCGTCCAGCAATTACAGATCGTTTTTTCCTTCTCCATTCTGCTCCTGTTTTTCAGCCTTTTGGCATCGTATTACAGTACCCAGAAGCTGATCAACAATTCGGAGCTCGTCAACCACACCAATGAAGTGCTCATCGAGGCGGAGGCCATTATTTCGCACATGAAAGATGCGGAAACCGGCCAGCGGGGCTACCTGGTGACCTCCGATCCGCAGTTCCTCGAACCCTACAACGGCGCCTACGAAAAAACCACCGACAGCTACAACAACCTCGTGGAGCTCACGGCGGACAACCCGGTGCAGCAAAAAAACCTGCGCGAGGTGAAGGCGCTCTACGAAGCCAAGTTCGGCCAGATGCAGAGCATCATCGACATGTCCAAAAAGAACGCCAACTTCCTGCATGACACCGACTCCCGGCTACGGGAAATGGTGCGGGGAAAAAAGATCATGGACGACCTCCGGCTCAGCACCGAGCGGATCAAGGAAGAGGAAAGTACCAGGCTGGCCGAGCGCCTCGAACAGCAGCAGATCTACATCAAATACACGCCCATTCTGGTCGTGATAGCCGCATTGATATCGATCCTGATCACGATCTCCTCGTATTTGCGCATTCGGAACGACATTGGCAAGCGAATCGCGCAGCAGCAGCTTGACGAAGAAAAATATGCCGAAACAAACCGCCGGATCGGTCATATCGAACAGGTCACGCAAAAGGTCTCGGAAGGCGACTACTCGGCCCGCAGCATGGATGATACCAACGACGAACTCGGCCGGATTTCGGTGGCCTTGAATAGCATGGCCGGCTCGCTCGAACAGACCTTCAATGATTTGCACGTTCAAAACTGGTTGCAGGCCGGCGAAGTGCAGATCAACGACGCGATCCGGGGGGAACGCGTGCTCAAAAAGCTCTCCACAAACCTCGTCAATACGCTGGCCGCCTATTCCGGTGCGAACCTGGGTACGATCTACATTCTCGATACCGACTGGAATTTCCGGCTCACAGGCAGCTTCGCGGCACAAAATGCACCAGAGACCGTTGTGCCGGGACAAGGACTTTGCGGGCAGGTGATCGATACCAAAAAGCCCCTCCTCGTGCGCGACGTGCCGGCGAACTACCTCAAAGTGACATCCAGCCTCGGCGAAACCGCCCCGACCGCGATCGCCATCCTCCCGCTCGTGTACTCGTATGAGTGCATCGGCGTGATCGAGCTCGGTTTCCTGAAAGCGCCGGAAGACCTCACGATGCGTTTTCTCGAAGAAAACCTGGAAACAATGGCCAGCGGCGTCAATTCCGCATTAGATTATGTGAAGCTCCAAAACTTCCTGGAAGAAACCCAGGCGCAGGCCGAGGAGCTGCAAACGCAGCATAACGAGCTTGAAAACCTGAATGCGGAGCTGGAAGCGCAGTCTCAGAAATTACAGGCGTCGGAGGAAGAATTGCGCGTGCAGCAGGAGGAATTGCAGCAAACCAATGAGGAACTGGAAGAGCGGAGCGGGCTGCTGGAAGAAAAGAATCTTGAAATACAGAAAAAGGCGGAAGAGCTGGAACTGACGACACGCTACAAGTCCGAGTTTCTGGCCAATATGTCGCACGAACTACGGACGCCGCTGAATTCGATCCTGCTATTGAGCCGATTGCTGGCCGAAAACGACGATCGGAACCTGACCCCCGATCAGATCGAGTATGCGACGGTCATCCAGTCTTCGGGTAACGGGTTGCTGGGGCTGATCGACGAAATCCTCGACCTGTCGAAAATAGAAGCCGGTAAAATGGAGCTGGAATATGTAACAGTTTCTGTCAAAGAGATTTGTGATGATATGAAAGCCCTTTTCGCACCGGTAGCACGGGACAAAGGACTCGATTTCTCGATTACCGCCGCAAACGGCGTGCCTCCCGTCATCGAGACCGACAAGATGCGGATGGAGCAGATCCTCAAAAACCTGGTTTCTAACGCATTGAAATTCACCGCACAAGGCTCGGTGGACATTACGATCAAGGTCAGCGACGGTAACGATAAGATGCTTTGCTTCGTCGTCCGTGATACCGGCATTGGCGTTCCGCCCGAAAAGCAGCACCACATTTTTGAAGCATTCCAGCAGGCCGACGGCTCCACCAAACGGAAGTACGGCGGCACCGGGCTGGGACTGTCGATCAGCCGCGAGCTTGCCAAGCTGCTGGGCGGCGAAATATCGCTCACGAGCGTAGCGGGCCAGGGCAGCGAGTTCACGCTTTTTGTGCCCATCGGGCCGGCATACAGCCATTCCGAACCTGAAACGGCCAACTTCTTCGGAAACTACCAGGAGGAAACCGCGGCTAAATCCTTGCCCGCCGCGCAAAACCAGTTTATCAGCACCATCATTCCCGAAAGTATCCCCGACGACCGCTCCACCGTAAGCGAAGCTGCAAAGACGATCCTGATCATCGAGGACGACACCTTTTTTGCCAAATCATTGCTCGACTATACGCGCAAGCAGGGCTACAAGGGCGTGGTGGCCGTACGCGGCGACGAAGGACTCGAACTGGCCAGGACATTCAGGCCGATGGGCATCCTGCTCGACATCCAGCTACCGGTGGTCAGCGGGTGGGAAGTGATGGACCAGCTCAAAAACGATCCCGAAACGCGGCATATTCCGGTGCACATCATGTCGTCGCACCGCATGAAGAACGAGAGCCTGCAAAAGGGCGCTGTCGACTTCATCGACAAGCCGGTGGCAATCGAGAAGATGGACGAGATTTTCCGGAAAATAGAATATGTGATCAGCAAGAAGTCTAAAAAGGTGCTCATCGTCGAGGACAATTCGATGCACGCCAAAGCACTGGCCTATTACCTGGGCACGTATGACATTCATTCGGAGCTGAAAAGCGATATCAACGAAGGGATCAGCGCACTCTCGAACAACGAGGTCGATTGTGTGATCCTAGACATGGGCATTCCCGATAAAAAGGCCTACGATATGCTCGAAGAGGCTAAGAAGAACCCGGGCTTCGAGCATGTACCGATCATTATTTTCACCGGGAAGAGCCTTTCCATGACCGAAGAACTGCGGATCAAGCAGTACGCGGATTCGATCATCGTCAAAACCGCGCATTCCTACCAGCGCATGCTCGACGAGGTGTCGCTGTTCCTGCACGTGGTGGAAGAAAACAAAAAGAACGCCCGCCAGGGCACAGAGGCCCGCAAGCTCGGCGGGCTCGGGGAGATACTGAACAACAAGACAGTGCTGATAGCCGACGACGACGTCCGGAACATTTTCTCCCTTTCCAAATCATTGGAAAACTACAAAATGAATGTCCTGACTGCGCTCGACGGAAAGGAGGCATTGCAGAAACTCCACGAAAACCCCGAGGTGGACGTGGTATTGCTCGACATGATGATGCCGCAAATGGATGGTTACGAAACCGCGAAGCGCATCCGCGAAAACCCGCAATGGCGCAACCTGCCGGTAATCGCCGTGACGGCCAAAGCCATGACCGGCGACCGCGAAAAATGCATTAATGCCGGCGCTTCTGACTATATTACGAAACCTGTGGATATCGACCAGCTCATGTCGCTGCTGCGCGTGTGGCTTTATGAAAAATCCTGACCCTCACAATGGAAAAGAAAAAGATCATGATCGTCGATGACGACGCCCGGAACATTTTCGCGCTCAGGGCGACCCTCAAATCGAAGGGCTTCGACTGCATTTCGTGCTCCGCCGCGACGGAGGCACTCGATATCCTGCGGAGCGGTGAACCGGTAGATGCCGTGCTGATCGACATGATGATGCCTGAAATGGATGGCTACGAGGCCATTCCGTTGATCAAAGATTTGCGAAACAGGCAATCGGTACCGGTAATCGCCGTCACTGCGCAGGCGATGGTAGGCGACCGCGAGAAGTGCCTCGGTGCCGGCGCCAACGACTACATTTCCAAACCGATCGATGTCGATAAGCTTTTGAAGATACTTGGTAACATCTGACTCCATGGTGGAAGAGGAAGACATCGACCTTTTGCTGAACGATCTGTTCGATCTCTACGGATACGATTTCACGCGGTATTCGCGCGCTTCGCTGAAACGCAGGATCATCCGGCTGTGCTCGCTCGATAAATTCCCGAGCTTCGCCGAACTGCGCTATCGTGTGCGCAGCGACCCCTCGTACCTCAAACGGTTCGTGGAGGAAGTGACCGTGAATGTGACCGAGATGTTCCGTGACCCGGCATTTTACAAGTCGCTGCGCGAAGAGGTGCTTCCGGTTTTGGGAACCAAGCCGTTTATCCGAATCTGGCATGCCGGGTGCTCTACCGGCGAGGAGGTATATTCGATGGCGATCCTGCTCAAAGAAGCCAACCTGCTCCGGCGTTCGCTGCTGTATGCGACGGATCTCAACCCGGGCGTGCTGGAAAAGGTCAGGAAAGGCATATTTCCGCTGGCGCTCATGAAACAGTATTCCGAAAGCTACATTTCATCGGGCGGTACTGCCGATTTTTCAAGCTATTATACCGCGCAATACGGGCAGGCAAAATTCGACAACGAGCTTTCGGAAAAGATCATTATTTCAACCCATAACCTGGTATCGGACAGTTCGTTCAACGAGTTCGACCTGATCCTCTGCCGCAATGTGCTGATTTACTTCGATAAGGAATTGCAGGACAGGGTATTGAAACTCTTCGATGCGAGCCTGGGCACATTGGGCTACCTGGCGTTGGGAACGAAAGAAACATTGAAATTCTCGGCTGTACAAAACAAGTTCAAGCAACTGAACCGGGAAAAAATATGGAAGAAAATCATTTGAACCCTACTTGTGAATTGCTGGTGATCGGTGGTTCGGCGGGGAGCCTGGAAGTGCTGTTCCGGCTGCTGCCATTGCTGCGCGGCGATCTGCCGTTTCCCGTGGCGCTCGTGTTGCACAGGCGTAATTCGGGCGACTCCACCCTATCCGCATTACTGGCTTCCAAAACTTTAAATCCTACCCAGGAAGTAGAAGACAAGGAACCCGTTATTCCCGGGACGATTTACCTCGCCCCGGCCGACTACCATTTGCTGATCGAACACGACCGGACTTTTTCGCTGGACTATTCGGAAAAAATCAATTTCAGTCGGCCCAGTATCGACGTCACGTTCGAATCCGCCGCCGAGGTGTACGGGCCGGGGCTCGTAGCGATACTGCTATCGGGTGCGAATGAGGATGGTACGAGCGGCCTCACGGCCGTCAAGCAAGCCGGGGGCATGGCCGTGGTGCAGAATCCCGACACCGCGCAAATGCCGTTCATGCCGCATTATGCCCTCACCCACCTTCACATCGACCATGTGTTCGACACCATGGAAATGGCCGCTTTCATCAACTCACTGACGTAGTTTCCTCCCCCGATCGTTGATTTCTACCATAAAAGCGATATTCAGTCTTTCTTTTTAAACAGGCAAATGAGGAAATTTGTAATGCGTTTAAAACAGTAAGATCATGGCAAAGCCCAACAAAATATACAGCGTTTTATTCAACAAATGCCCCCAATGCGGCGAGGGTGACTTTTTCATCACCAAAAGCGCCTATAACCTCCGGAATTTCGACAAAATGAACCGCCGTTGCCCGAGCTGCGGTGCGGATTTCGTGCCCGAACCCGGTTTCTATCAGGGTGCATTGTACATCAGCTACGCGTTCTACGTGGCGTTTATGGTGATTTACTTCCTGATTTTCGTCAACTTTTTCAAACAATACCTCGACTATTTCCTGGTAAGTATCATCCCGATCCTCGTCGTGCTGACGCCGCTCTTTTACCGCATGGCGCGCCGTACGTGGCTTGCACTGTTCATTAAACCGGCCGCTTCCGAAGAACGGGTATAGGGTATTTATAAAGCCGGGCTCTTCCGGAAATCTTCCGGCGTCATGCCGGTTTCTTTCCGGAAGAACTTGGTAAAGTAGGAGTTGTCGTTGAAATTCAGCTTGTAGGCGATTTCAGAAACGGTCAGATCGAGGTTGATCAGCAGCCTTTTAGCCTCTAAAACGATCCGGTTGCGGATCAGCTCGCCCGCCTGCATCCCCACGTGCTCCTTGCACAATGCATTCAGGTGATTAGGCGTCACATTCAGCATTTCGGCATATTGGCCGGGCAACCGCAGGCGGTCGTAATGCTTATCGATCAGTCGGACGAAGTTCCTTACCGTCGCATGCTTTCCTTTTTCAGCATTCTTTTTGCGGTCCACCGAATCGCTCTGTTCAATGATCAGGAAAATTTGGAGGAGTAAAACACGCACCATATCGTCGCGCCAAGCCGTCGCGCGGGCATTTTGGCTCAGCAATTCCTCAAACAACCTGCAAACCTGCGTGCGGGTCGCTTCGGAAAGCATCAGCACATTGTTGCTGCTGTCCTGATCGAGGAACGAGAACGAATCGAGGTACTCGGGTTGCAGCAGGAAGGATTTGAAAAATGAATCCGAAAAATTGACCACATAACCTTCCATCTGCCCTTTAAAATCCCACGTATGCACTTGTCCGGGAATCATAAAATAGATCTGAAAGGGCGAAGCCTCAAAATGGTGAAAATCAATGGTATGCCGACCACTGCCTTCGGTGAAAAGTACCAGGTGGTAAAAACTGTGTCGGTGCGGAAAAACCAAGCTCTGATGCTCGTGGACATAATCTGAGAAGCGAGCGATCATAATATGGTCTTCGCGGTATTCGGAAAGCGGACCGATGTCGAGCCGGGGAAATGAACCGTGCATGGTAATATCGAAATTGGGTCAGGGTCGGCAATTTAATGCTTATTCATGATTTGCCACCTGTTCTGTATCTTGCGGATGTTTCCGAAACCCTTTTTCCGCGATGTGGAAAACCCTTGCATTGTGTATGGCGTTGTTACTGCTTGCTGCCGCATCGGAGCAGGAAACCATCGGCGTGCAAAACTGTACCGATCGCTTTCGTGCCGATGCCCGGGCATTTGTGGCCAGCGTGACGGAAATGCGCATTGCGATCGAAAAAACTGATTCCGCCGACGCCCAAAGCATTGAACATGCGAAAGAAAAGCTGAAAGCCACCCGCCTGGCTTACAAGCGGATCGCCTTTTTTCTCGACTACTTCTTCTTCACGTCCTCCCGGATTTACAACCGGCCGCCCAAAAACGAAATAGAGGAACCGCACCTGGAATACGGCGCGCCCACCGGGCTGCAATACATCGAGGCATTGCTTTTCGACAATCCTGGTTTACACAAAGCGGAAATGATCCAGCAATGCCGGTTCCTGGAAACTTCGGCGGAAGACCTGCCCGCTTTGCTTTACAATTTCAAAGCGACCGACGCGCAGGTGCTCGAAAGTGTGCGACTGGAACTCGTTCGCGTCATGACACTGAGCATCACCGGTTTCGATGCGCCTTTGCTGAAAAGCGGGATCAAAGAGGCACTTGTTTCGCTGGAAACGATCAACGAAGTTCTAAAACCTTACATGAAACATACCGGCGATGATATTGTTTGGAAATGGTTTGTTTCCTGCCGTGTATCGCTTGCCAAAAACAATAATTTCGACACCTTCGATCGTCTATATTTCCTCACGCAGTATGCAATGCCTTTGCAAGAGCATCTTGGGCGAATGATTCAAGAAATGAACCTCGAAATCAACGAGAAAGGAGTTTTGAATTACGCTGCCCAAAACATTTTCAGTCCCGACGCATTTACGCCTGCCGCTTTTGGCAAAAACAACCATACCGACACCGTGCTGGCCGATTTGGGTGAAAAGCTGTTTTTCGAAACACGTTTATCGTCCAACGGTACCCGCAGCTGCGCATCCTGCCACAACCCTGCCCTGCATTTCACCGACGGCCTGCCCAAAAGCACCGGCATTCACACCGGCCAGACCGTAAGACGTAATGCGCCGTCGCTGCTGTATGGGTCATTCCAACATGCGCAATTCTGGGACGGACGTGCGCGGACGCTCGAAGAACAGATCCGCACCGTGATCCACGACAGCCTAGAAATGAATGGCAAACCAGCGGAAGTGATCCGAAAACTGGCCAGAGAGCGTCCATATCGCCGGCTGATCCGGAAGATACTCCCGAACCGCAAATCGCTGAACGACACCCTTGTTTACAGAGCCATTGCGGCTTACGTACGCACGCTGCAACCATTCAATTCGGATTTCGACAAATATATGGCGGGCGACAAGGCCGCGCTCACGGACCGTCAGGTAAATGGGTTCAACTTGTTCATGGGTAAAGCGCAATGTGCCACCTGCCATTTCGCGCCGCTATTCAACGGGCTGATCCCACCCACGTACACACTCACGGAATTCGAGATACTGGGCACCACCGCCACCGACGACATGCTCCGCCCGGAGGCGGATCCCGATCAGGGCCGCTTCGAAACCCGCCCTACCCCCTACTATCGGGCGGCATTTAAAACCCCCACCGTCCGCAATGCGGCCGTAACCGCTCCCTACATGCATAACGGCGCATTGGGAAGCCTCGAAAAGGTGATGGAGTTTTACGACAAAGGCGGCGGAGCCGGCCTGGGCCTCGATATTCCTGGCCAGACATTGCCGGCTTTACCGCTTAATCTTTCGGAAGAGGAAAAATCCGATATCATTGCCTTTTTACATTCGCTCACCGACCGTCTATGAAAACATATTTACTCGCCCTTTGCCTGTTCTTCTCCATTGTCGCCACCCACGGGCAAGGTACGCTCCTGCGCGGGCCATACCTGCAAGTAGCGACGCCCACCAGCATTGTAATCCGCTGGCGTACCGACAAGCCATCCGAATCCGTCGTCAAAATTGGCGGCAGCCCGCAATCGCTCGCTCAGGCTTTTACCGACAATACTCCTGTGACTGAGCATGAAGTGAAGATCACCGGCCTGCAACCCGAAACGCGCTACTACTACTCGATCGGTTCCCAAAACGCGGTGCTGCAAACCGGTGACCATAATTACTTCCAGACCGCTGCCGTTGCGGGCAAGCCGGGAAAATACCGTTTCGGGCTACTGGGCGACTGCGGTACAAATTCCATCATACAGGACGAAGTCCGGGCCAGAATGATGGACTACCTTGGCTCCAACTATATGAATGCCTGGCTATTGCTCGGCGACAATGCCTATTCATTTGGCCGCGATGCCGAGTACCAATCCAATTTTTTCAACCGCTACAAGGATAATCTGCTCAAAACATATCCGCTTTTCCCTTCGCCCGGCAACCACGACTACGATAACGATAACCCGGCCCGCCAGGACGACCACCAGGTTCCTTACTACGAGGTTTTCACGATGCCGACCAAGGGCGAAGCGGGTGGAGAACCTTCCGGTACCGAGGCATTCTATTCGTTCGATTACGGCAACGTCCATTTCCTTTCCCTCGACTCCTACGGTCGGGAAGACAATGCGACGCGACTTTACGACACGCTCGGAAGGCAGGTACAATGGATCAAAAAGGACCTCGCTGCCAACAAAAACAAGGATTGGGTAGTAGCTTACTGGCACCACCCACCCTATTCGAAAGGTTCGCGCGAATCGGACGGCGACCCGGAAATGACGGCCATCCGCCAGAACTTCATCCGCATTCTCGAGCGCCTGGGCGTAGACCTGATCATTTGCGGGCACAGCCACGTGTACGAGCGCTCGCGCCTGATGGGCGGGCATTACGGATACGCGAATACGTTCGATCCCGCGAAACACGTCATCGACGCCTCCTCGGCCCGGTACGACGGCTCCGACAACTCGTGCCCCTACATCAAAAATTCTCCTCAAAGCCGCGGGACGGTGTATGTGGTAGCCGGCTCGGGCGGGCAGCTGGGCAACACCAAGCCGGACTGGCCCCATAAAGCCATGTACCATTCCGACGCCGAGCACGGCGGCGGGCTTATGCTGGAAGTGGAAGGCAACCGGCTGGATTTGAAATGGATCGCCGCAGACGGCGTCATACGCGACAAGTTCACAATGGAAAAAGGCGTCAACAAGGAAACGACGCACGACATAGCCCGCGATCAATCCATCGAGCTGAAAGCCTCGTTTGTAGGCGATTATATATGGAGCAACGGCGCAAAAACCCGGGCCATTACCGTAAAACCGACGCAGAGTACCGACTATACTGTGAAGGACGACAAGAATTGCGTGCAAGACATTTTTCACGTCAAAGTACCGAAAGCTGATCCTGCAAAGCTGATCAGTTTCAATGCAGAAAAGGATGCCAAAAACATCGTGAAGCTCAATTGGAGCTCAGAAACCGAAAGCGAGCTATCCGGCTATGCCGTCGAGCGTTCGACGGATGCACAAAGTTTCACAGAAATCGGCAAGGTACCAGGCGGCCCGGATTCCCAGCAAAAGCGCGACTACACTTTTACCGACTCCCAGGCCCAAACCCTGCCAACCGGTCACCCCTACTATTACCGGCTCTCGATCAACGCCATCGATGGCAGGAAGATCTATTCACGTATTGTCTCCGTGACGCTCACCGATCCGATCCTCGCTGCCGAGCCGGACATTTCGCTTCAAATCGAAATCGTACCCAACCCGTCGTCGGCCAGCCAGATGCAGATCCGCACAACCGCACCAGCCACACAAATGGCCGAGCTGACACTCACCGACATTTCGGGAAGGACGCTGGATACTCGGAAAATGGCGATCAGCCAGACACCCGCCTCATTTCTGCCGGGCCAGCTCGCCACAGGTATTTACCTGCTGAAAGTGAGCGTCAACGGCCGGAGCGCTGTTAAAAAACTGGCGATCCATTGAGGACTATTTCTTGACAAACCTGCCCGTATGCACGGCCCCGTCGGCATATGCGACTTTGGCTACATACATTCCGCCGGGTAAGTGGCTTGTGTCAATTGTCGCGGGTTCAGGCAAGGCCATTGTATTCATTGATTTTACAACCACACATTTACCCGAGGCATTATACAATGTGATTTCACGGATCGTGCCGTTCACCGGACGTACCACCAGGCTGGCTACCACAGGATTGGGATACATTTCAAACACCGGCAGCTCATCGAACCGAACCGCCTGAATGCTACTATATGCGAAAGTACCATCGGCGTCAACCATTTTAAGGCGGTACAGGTTACTGCCTTTCAGCGGGTTGGCGTGGATAAAAGTATAAGGCTTCACAACCGAGCTTTCACCGGCTGTCGCTTTTTTGCCTACTGCCACCCAGGATTTTCCGCTGCTATTGCTTTGTTGTATTTCAAAATAATCGCTGTTCGTTTCCGCGCTGGTCGACCATTCGAGCAGCGCCGTTCGGCCTTCCTTCCTGGCTATGAATGTGATCAGCGTCACCGGTAGCGCCACGCAGGCGATATCTACCACCTCCCGCGTTTCGCAGTCCCCGATATTGTTCTCGATCAATACGTCTTCCACCGCTTTGGTTTTAAGTATCGCGCAGAACTTGGTGCTGGCGCAAGTGGTGAGGGCCGCATTGTCTGCAATGGTGATAGTACCACCGATCGACGTCAGGCTACTCAGGCCATCCAGGGTCGTCAGCAGCGAATCCTCGACGATCAGTAAACCACCGCCGATGCTCTGCAATGCCGCCAGGCCGTTCAGGTTTGCCAGACTATCATTATAAGAGATGGACAAAGAATCCGTGATCGAAGTAAGATTATCCAGACCCGCCAGTGATTTCAGATTACGGTTCATTTCAACAAAAAGCCGGTCAACGGTCGTCAGGCCGCTCAATCCCTGCAAATCGGCGAGCGTATCGTTTGCCACTACCACGAGGCTGCCCAGAGGTCCGAGCGCCTGCAAGTTACTCAGCCCCGAAAGACTCGACAATTCGAAGTTATACAAAACCATCAGGTCGCCGTTGATCGAGGTCAGCGAGGATAGCCCGTCCAGGTTCTTCAATGAAAAGTTGAAGACAATCTGCACCCCGAGGCTTCCGATGGACGTCAGCCCGTTCAGTCCGTCGAGGCTTTCCAATGCGGGGTTGAACGTGATTACCATTTCCCTACCGAAAGACGGCACATTCTGCATTCCGTCCAGCGATTGAAGCACCAGGTTACCAAACAAATAGAAACCACCACCCACGGACGACAGGCTGCTCAACGCGGAAACATCCCGCAGCGAATCGGTATCGGCAATGGTGAGGTCGCTGCCTATCGATGCAAGCTGTTCGAGCCCGCCGAGGTTTTCAAGCATCAGATCGTATTCGAGAAATAACTCGCCCCCGATGGATGTCAGCTGATTAAGGCCCTGAAGATTTTGAAGGCTGTCGTTGAAATCAATAAACGCGCTGCCGCCTATCGACGCCAGTCCGTTCAGTCCATTCAGGTTTTTGATCGAATAATTATTCGTGATTTCCAGGTCGCCATTCAGCTGCGTAATGCTTTCCAGCCCGGCCAGCGAAGTTAGCTTGGTATTAAAACCAATGCGTATCGAACTGTCGACCGCGGCAATGGTGAGATCGTTGATGGAAGTCAGGGAATCAGTCGTACCTATGATCAGCGAACCGCCTACCGCACCGATGTTCCCGATCCCGGCCAGGTTTTTGAGCACCAGATTACCGTCGATAATCAGGTCGCCGGGCACGATCGTCAGGCCGTCGAGGCCCGTCAGGCTTTCCAATACGGCGTTGTCATATACTTCCACCACAGAACCGACCGAAGTAATCGTGAGATCGCTGATCGATTTCAAAGAATCGCTCTGCGCAATCACCAGCGAATCGCCCACCGAAACGATGTTTCCGATTCCCGCAATGTCTTTCAGCACAACATTCGAATCTATGACCAGACTACCGGTCAGCGCGGTAAGCCCTTCGAGGCCAGCGAGGCTTTCCAATGACACGTTGCCAAATATTTTCACAGAGGAACCGACAGAGGCGACATTCGCGAGACCTGCCAGGCTTGTCAGCAACGGATTATTCCGGATCGTGATGCTACCTCCCACACTTTCGAGCGTACTCAACGAATCAAGGTTCTCAATATCAGAACCTTCTACAATGAGATCACCCGGCAGATTGACGCAACCCGGATTGGCGGCAACGAAATTATCCAGCGTCGCCTGGTCGCCGATAACAAGGTCGGTGGGGCATTGTGCAAATGAGGCAAGCGGCAGCAGCGCTACCAACAGGAGGTAGAGTTTTTTCACAAAAAAGAAGGGTTTGTGTATGTCGAAAAATTTTCAGGCAATAATAGCTAAAAACCTTTGAGTCACAAACCCTTACCCGTAGTATTAGTTTCAATTATGTGTTAGCGGCCGCGCCTATGCCGGCCGCGCCTGCGCACCGGGTTTCTTAAGGATGAGTGCGGAAATGAGGGTAACCACCAGCCCGACCGGCAAAATCTCGGCGTAAGTCCACAGAATCACCATCAGCGGACTGCGGTACATTTCCTTATAACCGGCCAACTCGGTTACTTTCGCATCCAGTTCGGCGGCCGTCGGTCCTTCTGCCTGGAACTGTTTCAGCAAATGGGCCGTGTATTTGTCCATGAAATCGGGAATAAACAGGTAGTAGTCGATCAACCACACGATCACGTACACCGTGGAAGCCACCAGTGTAATATAGAGCCCGATTTTGAATGCCTTCCCAAAGGATAGCGAGCCCTGGTTGTATTTGTCGCGGTAGTTTTTGATCCCTACAAAAACCATGGAGAACGACAGCAGCATGGCCGCGTAGCCCAGCAGCATATTGCCTTCAAATTCCTGCTTCTGGTAGCAAACCGCCATGGAACAAACCATGAAAGTAGACACCAGCGCCCCCGAAATCAGCCCGCAGATAACGATGATCCTGTTCATATCATTTTTGATTTAAATGTCTGATAATGCTGCGAAATTGGGCTGCGAGGGGCATTTTCAAGTCATACTTTCGGGTGATTTTGCGTCAGGGTGGTAAAAATACCTCCTGTTCTTTGGTCAGGTATTGTCAGTTGTGGTCAGGTATGGTCATTTGTTGTTTACGTAAAGCAATGATATCGTTAGCAACACCTGACTATAACTGACAACACCTGACTACAAATGACTACACCTGACTACAAATGACCACACCTGACCAAAAATGACCACCCCGCCTTACCAACACCACCCAAACCAGCCTCAGCCAATGAGCCTCAACCGCCGCGCGCGCTCGACGGCCTGCGTACGGTTACGGACTTCCAGCTTTTCGAAAATCCGCGAGGAATGCGTCTTCACGGTATTCAGGGATACAAACAGCCGTTCGGCGATTTCCTGGTTGCTCAATCCTTCGGCCACGAGTTGCAGCACTTCCAGCTCGCGCTGGCTAACCCCCAGCCGCAAACGTTCCGGCTCGTTCACCGTAAATGCATCGCCTGCGGTCACATACACCTCCCGCTCCACGATCCGCGTCTCCACTTTGGGCGTCGTGAGCTTGTGCGCAAGCCAGATTCCCAGCCCCGTAAACAGCAGGGCAATGGCGCCCACGTAAATTTCAATGATATGGTCGATGATCAGGAACCGCAATTCGAGCCATCTGAGCACAAAAAGCAACAAGGCAAGGGATACCCCGTAGAGTAGCTCTTGCCTGTGTTTGTGGTAAAAATCGCTGATCGTCTTGGAAGTCATTTGTAACCAGTCCGTTGGTTTGCCAAAAATAAAAATTTTCGGTCAGCGGTCTAGTTGGAGCGGGAGTTTTCCAGGCGGCTATTTTTCTTGTTGTGTTTCAGAATTACGTCCTTGACACCCTCGCAAAGGTTTTTGATACGGTGGTAAGAATCGCGGCTGTTCTCTTCCTTATCCAGGTAAATCATCACCTCGCCGGGCGACGACTCCACGGTGAGCCTGGTCTGGTCTTCCAAAACGGTGATGACCTTCGAATCCCTTTCCGGATCGATCCGGATCGGCTGAATATGGTCGTTCAGAAAATCGCTGACTTCCGGCGAGAGGTTTTCATCGAAATGAGCTCTAAAACGGTAGTAGTCGTCTTCGTCCTTAACGGCAATACTTACATCACCATTATTGCAGGCTACGAGCAATGCCAGCGTCACGATTTGAGAGATCAGTAATGATTTTAATTTCATGGCTAAAAAGTGTTTTACAAGGTACTATGCAATATACAGTACCTAAATAGCAAATGCAAATGTCTTTGTGATGAGCGGCGAGCATTTCTGCCTGCGATAATTAGCGGTTTTATATTAAATTGGCTTAAAACCAAACCTGCCACCGCTTTGAAAACAGCATTATTTCACTCCTTGACCCGAAGATTGACAACCCTGACCGCAGCCGCACTCCTGCTGTTGCTTACAGCCCCCCAGCTCGCGTGGGCGCAAACTTCTGCCAAAGAAGACTCCCTCTACATCCGCGAGCATTACACGAAAATAGAGCGGCAGATCCCGATGCGCGACGGCGTGAAGCTTTTCACCTCCATCTATTTGCCGAAGGACGTTTCGAAGAGCAAAACCTACCCGATCCTGCTCAACCGCACCCCGTACAGCGTGGCACCTTACGGCGAGGATCTGTACAAAACTTCGCTCGGCCCGAGCATGCTCTTTGCGCGTGAAGGCTATATCATTGTTTATCAGGATGTAAGGGGCAAGCTCATGTCGGAAGGTGATTTTGAAGCCTACCGGCCGTTTATCCCCGCCAAAAAGGCCAAAACCGATATCGACGAGAGTTCCGACACCTACGATACCATCGAATGGCTCATCAAAAACATTGAAGGAAACAATGGCAAAGTGGGTACCTGGGGTATTTCTGCGCCGGGTTATTATGCGACCATGACGGCCGTGGATGCGCACCCGGCATTGAAAATCGCTTCGCCGCAGGCACCGGTTACCGACTGGTTCATGGGCGACGACCGGCACCATAACGGCGCATTCTTCCTGATGGGTACCTTCGCATTCCTGTCGTCGTACGGTGCGCCGCGGCCAGTGCCGACTCCCAAAGCCTCACCCCAGTATTCGGCCTACGGGACGCCCGATTCCTACGAGTTTTACAAGAAGATGGGCCCATTGAAAAATTTCAACGAGCAGATTTTCAAGGGACAGAACCGCATCTGGAACCAGATGATGGAGCATGAAACCTACAACGATTTCTGGAAGGCCCGCACGCCCGTACCGCATTTAAAGAACATCAAACCGGCGGTGATGGTCGTCGGCGGCTGGTTCGACCAGGAAGATTTGTACGGGCCGCTGAAAACGTGGCAGGCAGTTTCTTCCCAAAACCCGCAGACAGCCAACTGGCTGATCATGGGGCCCTGGATACACGGCGGCTGGGCGCGCGGCACGGGAGAATCGCTGGGTAACATCCGGTTCGGGGCCAAAACCAGCGCATTCTATCAGAAGGAAATCGAACTGCCGGTTTTTAACCATTATCTGAAAGACCAGCCCGACCCGAACCTGCCCAAGGCCTACATTTTCGAAACCGGGGCCAACGAATGGCGCAAGTACGACCAGTGGCCTCCGAAAAATACCGTCGAGAAAAAGCTGTACCTGCATCCGGACGGCACACTGTCCTTCTCGCCGACTATGACCACCATGCAGGTAGGTGCGAAGCCGTCCTTCCACCAATACCTGAGCGACCCGGACAAGCCGGTACCCTACACGTCGGAAGTCCGCATTATCCGCGGTGCCGATTTTATGTACGAAGACCAGCGTTTTGCCGCTTCGCGCCCGGACGTGCTCGTGTACGAGTCGGAAGTTCTGAAAGAAGATGTGACCATTTCCGGCAATGTTTTTGCCGATCTTTTCGTCTCCACCACCGGCACAGACGCCGATTTTGTGGTGAAACTGATCGACGTTTACCCGGGCGACGCGCCCAACGACAGCCCTGTCAACCCCAATATGAAAATGGGCGGATTCCAGTTGCTGGTCCGCGGCGAGGTCATGCGTTCCAAATTCCGGAAAAGCTTTTCGAAACCGGAACCCATGACGCCCGGCAAGATCGAAAATGTGAAATTCGATATGCAGGATGCCGCACACCGCTTCAAAAAGGGGCATAAGATCATGGTGCAGGTACAGAGCTCGTGGTTTCCGCTCGTGGACCGCAACCCGCAGAAGTTTGTGAACATTTACAAAGCCGCCGCATCCGACTTCCAGAAAGCGACGCACCGCGTTTACCTCTCGGGTCAGGCGTCCTCGTACGTGGGCGTTCGCGTGATCGAGTAGCGCGCGTCAGGCGAGCTTTTTCAATGCGATCGTGAAAGTACTCCCCGCTCCCAGTTCGCTTTCGACTGTGAGCGTGCCGTCCTGGGCTTCCATAAACTCGCGGCTGATCGCGAGGCCCAGGCCGGTACCTTCCTTGGTGGAGCCCGGCACGCGGAAATAGCGGTCGAAAATCTTGTCCTTATATTCCTGCGAAATCCCCTGGCCATTGTCGGTTACCGCAATGCGCACGGTTGCTGCGTCTTCTTCGAGGATAATGCGGATGCTGGAATGGTCGTAGGAATAGCGGATCGCATTGGATACCAGGTTCGTAAGCACCCAGGCCGTTTTCTCCGAATCGGCCATGACACTCGAATGCACGCCGGTATCTTCGATTTGAAGGCTGATATCCCGGCTTTCGGCCTGGGTTTCGTTGGCTGCGATGGCGTATTGCACGATCTCGCGCGGCGACGTTCCGGCGATGTTGAGTTGTATTTTGCCGCTTTCCACCTGGGTAATATTCAGGAGCTCGCCGGTGATCTTCAACAGGCGATCCGCATCCTCGCGAATGCTGTCGAGCAGGCTGCGCTGTTCCTCGTTGGTGTCTCCCACCCGTTCGTTACGGAGCAGGTCGAGGGTTATTTTAATGGAGGAAATGGGTGTTTTGAGCTCGTGCGAGACATTGGCGATGAAATTCGTTTTGGCAAAATCCAGCTCTTTATAAGGTGTCACGTTCCGGAGAATAATCACGTGGCCGATCGACCGCGGCTGCTGCTCGCCGGTAGGGACGATGGAAATATCAACATATTCTTTCTCAAAATAGCTTTCCTTGTCGTCCGCGTAAATTTTCATGGCAGTACCCTGCCCGTTGCCCTTTGTTTGCGGTTCAAAAAGGTCTTTGACCAGCGAGCGGACCAGGTCGTTGTGCAATGCCACCTCGGTCGCGTTGCGGCCCACCAGTTCGGATGCCTGCAAACCGGTTACTTTCCTGGCTACTTCGTTCGCGAAGATCACCTTCCGGTTTTCATCCAGCCCGATCACCGGGTCATGCATATTGTCGATCAGCGTCTCCACCCGCTTTTTCTCGATCATCAACCTGGCCAGGTTACTGCTGTTATATTCTTCCAGCTTCTCGGCCATGGTGTTGAACGACTGCGCGAGCTGCCCGTACTCGTCGCGGCTGCCGAAATGCACCCGTTCGGTGTAGTTCTCGTTGGCGATCTGGCGGATACTTTCTGTCAGCTCGCGGATCGGGTTGGCGATATTGCCCGGCAGGTTGACGAACAATGTGAATGCGATAATGAAGCACAATGTGCCCGTGATCCCGATCCACACCATCGAACTCTTGGCGGTCTGGCCGGCAATATGGCTTTTCCGGTTGATCGCGTCGAGGTTGATGCTCATGATTTCCAGCGCGTCGTTGCGGATCAGGTCCACCATTGCCTTATCTCGGACATTTGTTTTCAGTTTTTCAAAATGCCCCGCCAGCTGCGCCGTAAGCTCCTTCTCGCCAATTTCCGTGATATTCTTCTGCTGGGCTTCCAGGTTCTTTTTGAATATGTCCAATGCCCCGGCGTGTACTTCCAGTTCATCGAGCGCGCGCAGCATCTGACGGGTATATTCCAGCGAGTTATGATTGGCAATGAGGATATTGCGCGAATCCGCCGAAAGCAGGCTTACCTGCCTGATCCCCACCACGGCCAGCACCGTGATCATGGCGAAAAGCAGGCCGATACCCAGCCTCAGTTTGGTTTTGATCTTCATTTCAGGAAAGTATTACGAGGTCAATGTCGGAAGAAGACATTTTATTTAAAAGTCCGTTGAACACATTCGTAGCCAGAATGACCTTGAAAAGGTTCAAATGCGGCTTCCCGATGCATATCGTGGTGATCTTGTTCTTTTCGGCCACCTCCACGATCGTTTTGGCAATGCTGCCGCTCTCCATTTTGATCACATTCCCGCCCAGCTCGGTAGCCAGTTTGAAATTGTTGATCAAATGTCGCTGCTTCGCCAGGCCAATTCGGCTCGCCGATTCGGCGGGCGTTTGCACATACAGTAAAAACCAGCTGCTATGGTAGTAATTGGCGAGCCTGGCCGTCTTGCGGATCACATTGCGGGCCGTCTTCTCGTTACTGCTGATACATGCCAGGAAACGCTCGTGTTTCAGCGCCATGCCCGGCTGTATTTCGCTCTCCACCTTCCGTTCCACTTGCGATGCCACCTCTTTCAGCGCCAGCTCGCGGAGTTGGAGAATATGCTGGGGTTTGAAAAAATTCTGCAAAGCCGCCTGGATCTTCTCCTCCCGGTATATTTTACCTTCTTTCAAGCGGGTAATGAGCTCGTCGGCGGTGAGGTCGATGTTCACGACCTCGTCGGCCATTCCCAGGACCTTGTCGGGAATGCGCTCGGCCACTTCCACGCCCGTAATCTCGCGCACCTCCTGGTTCAGGCTTTCGATGTGCTGGATATTCACCGCCGAGATCACGTTGATCCCCGCTTCGAGGATATCGAGCACATCCTGCCAGCGCTTGGCATTTTTACTACCCTCGATATTGGAATGGGCCAGTTCATCCACGATCACCACCTCCGGCCGCAGGGTAATCACCGCCTGCACATCGAATTCTTCCAGCTCTTTCCCTTTGTAAAACAGCCTGCGCCGCGGGATAACCGGCAACCCTTCGAGTAATTCGTGGGTTTCTTTCCGGTTGTGGGTTTCGATATAGCCGATCTTCACGTCGATACCCGTGCGCAGGAGCGCGTGGGCCTCCTGCAACATCCGGTAGGTCTTACCCACGCCGGCGCTCATGCCGATGTAGATCTTGAATTTGCCCCTCCTCGACTTTTTGATCAGTTCGAGAAAATGTTCGGCGCTGGTTTCCATTGGTTTTGGGAGTTGAGGGTGGGCCGCCGTTGCGGTTTAGGGTTAAAGGTTTAGGGATGGCCCGCTGCTGCGGTTTGAGTGTATAACGTTGAGTATGAATGCTAGCAGCCGCTGTCGTTGAGTTGTTTCAAATGGATTTTGTATAAAACGTCGGGAACGATGTCCGCGGGCAGTGACGACGGGATGTTCCTGGCCTTAGTCCACACATTGGCATACACAAATACATTCTCGATCAGCAGCTTCACCATCGCGTCGCCTTCCCGGTAGACTTTTTCCGCAAGGCCGAAACAGCTTCGCGCCGCGCGGAAGTGCCGGTGTTCCATCGTGTTCTTCGTGCAAGCCGACAGGTAATGGATTGATGAATGGATAGAATTGAAAGTATGCGCTGATACTGCCGCGCAATCCGCACCGGCCACGACAGGAAGTTCATTTCTGAGCAGGTTGATGATTTGTAACTGGGTAAACATGGCTGTATGGGTTAAAAACCGGGCAGGAATGGCTACCCGCCCGGCTGTATTTAATTCAAAGCAAATGTTAGGGCGGTAGTCAGGTAAGTTTTGTTTTTGGACAAATCGGTACCCTTGCCATTGAATATCGCATCGCGACTGCCGAGGTTACGAGCCTCGATCCGCCACATGACCTGCGGGGTAATCTGGTAATCGAAATTGAGTGACGTCCCGAAAGTCTGAAAGCCGTGGTCGGTCCCGGTGGCGATGATCACACCGTTTCGGTCGTGATAATATTCACCCCGCGCTGCCAGATTGATTTTAGGCGACGGCGAAAAGCGCAGGATCATCACCGGCACGTAAACCGTGTTGTAGGCACTGCTCTCCTTCGCTTTCTGCTCGCTCCCGATGTCGAAACCGGCGGTAAGGCCCCATTTGTCCGACCATTGGAATACCCCGTAAATATTGTGGTAGTAGCGCATCTGGCGAGTGCTATCCGGCTTGTCGCTGCCGACAAACGTGCTGTAATTCAGCGTCACAGCGGCATTGGGTTTAAAGGTAACCTGCGTCCCGAAAGCCGGCGTAGCGTTGCCGTCTACCCGCTGGATGCGTTGCCATCCATTGAGGTACATCGCCGAGAGGTACCATTTCGAATCCTGTGTGGTGTACCCCAATTTTAAACCGGTTTCGAAATAGGGTGTATTCTCGGCCACCAGGCTCCGCGTCAGTGCCCAGTTGTCCTTGCCGATAGCACTTTCAAAGCCGATATGCGACGGCATGATGCCCGCATCGAGCCAGAGGTTGTGATTTTTCGCAATTTTCACCCCGGCATTCGCTTCAAACACATTTTTCAGCACGCCCGGCTCGGCGGCGTAATTGGCATTCATGTAGGTGCCCGCCGCCAGGGCCAGGTTCGCACGCACGCGGTCGCCCGTGTAGCTGCCTTTCAGGAATGCCAGGTTCAAGTTCACCTCGCCGGTCCTGTTGTGGTTGTAAATAAAGCCCGGCATGGCATGGTTGTCGGTTTTGCGGAAATCATGCACATAATAGGACTCCACATAGGCGCTCACCGCGAATGGCGAGGGCGCGGCGACCGCGTCGGTCACCCGGGTCGAATCCTGGGCAATAGCGTGTGAAACGGAAACGATGGCAAGCGTGCTGAATAGCAAGGTTTTCATAAAAATGGTAATCTGTTCAATCATAGCCGCGCGGTAAGAGAAGCGCTGCCCGCTGCGACGGCACTGGAAACGGGCGGCGCTTTTTTGGGTTATTTCAATTGGTCAAGTGCCAGGTTCAGTTTCAGCACATTGATCTTCGCCGGTCCGAACAAGCCGAGCAAAGGCGACTGAATATGCTCTTTCACTAACTGTTGCAGCTTTTGCGCCGGCAGGCTGCGTACCTGAGCGATCCGCTCCACCTGCACCAGCGCTGCTTTTTCGGAAATATCCGGGTCCAGACCGCTCCCGCTCGCCGTCACCAGCTCCACAGGGATATCCGCCTTTTTCACACCCGGGTTATGTACCAGGAAAGTGTCGATGCGGGCCTGCACCGCGCCCAGGTACTCCTCGTTGGAAGGCCCCTTATTGCTGCCGCCGCTGCCCGCCGCATTATAACCCACCGCCGAAGGCCGCGAATTGAAGTACTTATCGTCCGTAAACGACTGCCCGATATTTACATAATACCGTTTGCCGCCCCGCTCGATCACCTCGCCTTTGCCGTGGTTCGGAAAAAGCTGGGCCACGCCCAAAATCACCAGCGTATACACGCCTGCGAAGAATATCAGCGTCACGATTGTCAACCGGACCGCTGGGAGAATGTGTTGTTTCATGGTTTTGAAATTTTTATTTTTGAGAAAAAGAAATCGCAATGGAAGCTGTTTTAAGAATTCAGTCCTCAGAGTTTACAGATGAATTGATTGAAAAAATCAAAGCATTGGTTCGTGGCAAGGAGAACTCTGAAATCACCATCAGTATCAGCGACCAGGCTTCCAGAGGCATTCTTCGTGAAGAAACCCGGGAAGAATATTTCGGGCGCCTTGAAAAAGGCATCGAAAACCTTGAAAAAGGCAATGTGGTTACTTTCAGCGGCGATTCCTTTGAACTTTTCAGCAAACATCTTGAAGAGAAAGAATGAGAAACACGGTTTTCGATCCTATTGCGTTCGAAGACCTTGCCCGATGGGCCAAAACTGATCCCAAACTGGTAAGAAAGGTCTTCGAACTTATTGCCGACATTCATAAGCACCCATTCGAAGGGCTTGGCAAACCCGAAGGATTGAAACACCAGTTCAAAGGATATTGGAGCCGCAGGATAACTGATGAGCACCGCCTGATTTACAAAGTCCTTGCCTCCGAAGAAATATTCGTGCTGAGCGTTCATGGCCATTACGAGCAATAGTGTGTTAAAACCAGACGCTTACCAGCAAATCAATCGCCTTGATCCCTACGAAAGGCACCAGTACACCGCCTAGTCCGTAGATCAGCAAATTCCGTCTTAGCAGGGCGCTGGCGCCGATCGGTTTGTAGGCGACGCCTTTCAATGCGAGCGGGATAAGCAGCGGGATGATGACGGCGTTGAAAATAATCGCCGAGAGAATCGCGCTTTCGGGGGTGTGCAGGCGCATGATGTTGAGCCCTTGCAGCGCCGGGATCGACGCGATAAATAGCGCGGGTACGATCGCAAAGTATTTGGCCACGTCGTTGGCAATACTGAATGTCGTAAGCGTACCACGGGTCATGAGCAGCTGCTTGCCTATTTCCACGATTTCGATCAGTTTGGTCGGATCGTTATCCAGGTCGACCATGTTACCGGCCTCCTTGGCGGCTTGGGTACCACTGTTCATCGCCACACCGACGTCGGCTTGTGCGAGTGCGGGCGCATCGTTGGTACCGTCGCCCATCATGGCTACGAGTTTGCCTTTTTGCTGCTCCGCTTTAATGTAGTTCATTTTATCTTCCGGTTTGGCTTCGGCGATATAGTCGTCGACCCCGGCTTTTTCAGCGATAAATTTGGCTGTCAGCGGGTTGTCCCCGGTTACCATCACGGTTTTGACCCCCATTTTACGCAGCCTTTCGAACCGCTCCTGAATGCCGGGTTTGATAATATCCTGCAACTCGATCACACCGATTACCTGTTCATTTTCAGCTACTACGAGCGGCGTACCGCCGTTGCTGGAAATATCCCGCACTTTCTCCGCGATGTCGGCCGGGAATGCATTGCCTGCCTTTTCGCTCAGCTTGCGGATCGCGTCGGATGCGCCCTTGCGGATGCGCGTATCGAGAAAATTCACCCCTGAACTTCTTGTTTCCGCGGTAAACTCGATGAATGTCGGGTTCTCTACACGGAGTTGATCGGCATGCAGGTCGGCGAGCTCGATAATCGATTTACCCTCCGGCGTTTCGTCCGCAATGGAGCTCAATGCGGCTGCTTTAATGAAGTAGCTCTTGTCGACGCCTTTTGCAGGCCAGAAATTGGTGGCTTTACGGTTACCGATCGTGATGGTACCGGTTTTATCGAGCAGTAGCGTATCGATATCACCGGCTGTTTCTACCGCTTTACCGCTTTTGGTGATCACATTGGCGCGTAATGCACGATCCATACCGGCAATACCGATCGCGGACAGCAAACCGCCGATGGTGGTCGGGATAAGGCACACGAACAGCGAAATGAATGCGGCAATGGTAATGGGGGTATTGGCAAAATCACCGAATGGCTTCAAAGTGATACACACGATGATGAATACCAGGGTAAAACCGGCCAACAGGATCGTCAGAGCGATTTCGTTGGGTGTTTTCTGGCGACTGGCACCTTCCACGAGCGCAATCATCTTATCGAGAAAGCTTTCACCCGGTTCGGTGGTAACTTTCACTTTAATCCGGTCGGAAAGGACCTTGGTACCACCCGTGACGCTGCTTTTGTCGCCTCCCGCCTCGCGGATCACGGGCGCAGATTCACCCGTGATGGCGCTTTCGTCGATCGTCGCAAGTCCTTCGATGATCTCCCCGTCGGTCGGGATAATGTCGCCTGCTTCGCACAGGAAAATATGGCCTTTGCGCAGTTGAGAGGAAGGAACGATCTTAATTTCATTCACATACATTTCACCCACAGCCTGTATCCATTTGGCTGGTGTCTCTTCGCGGGTTTTACGCAAACTGTTGGCCTGCGCCTTCCCACGCGCCTCGGCAATGGCTTCGGCGAAGTTCGCGAAGAGCAGAGTAAGCAGCAGGATCAGGAAAATCACAAGGTTATACACCATACTGCCCTGCGATTTTTCACCTGATATGACCCAGATATTCACGATCAGCATCACAAATGTGCCGATCCAGACGGTGAACATCACGGGGTTACGGAACATGATGCGGGGGTTCAGCTTCACAAAGGATTGTGCCAGCGCTTCCCGTACGAGGTCTCCCTGAAAAAGGGATGTATTTTGAGCTTTCATTTCTGCTAATCAGTTAATTATTGCATTGAAAAATATTCGGCGATCGGCCCGAGGGTCAATGCGGGGAAGAAGGATAATGCGGTGATGATCACGATCACGGCGAACACCATGATACCGAATGTACCGGTGTCGGTTTTGAGGGTTCCCGCGCTTTCGGGGACGTGTTTTTTAGCGGCGAGGATACCCGCAATGGCTACCGGACCGATAATCGGGATAAACCGCGACAGGATGAGCACGATACCGCAGCTGATATTCCACCAGGGGGTATTGTCGCCCAGCCCCTCGAAACCGCTGCCGTTGTTGGCGGCCGAAGAGGTGTATTCGTAAAGCATTTCGCTGAATCCGTGGAAACCGGGGTTATTCAGGGTCCCGGCGGTCAGTTCCGGCATCGATACGCCCAGTGCGGTGGCGGCCAGGATCAGCAGCGGGTGCAGCAAAGCGACGATCATGGCGATCTTCATTTCCCTGGCCTCAATCTTTTTACCCATAAACTCCGGTGTACGACCGACCATCAGGCCGCTGATAAACACCGCCAGGATGATGAATATGTAGAAGTTGAGTATCCCTGCGCCGGCCCCGCCGTAGAACGCATTGGTCATCATCGACAGCATTTGGGTAAGGCCCGAGACCGGCATGAAGCTGTCATGCATGGAGTTGATCGAACCCGTGGAGATAACGGTAGTGGCTATACTCCAAAACGCGGAGGCGGTTGTTCCAAACCTGGTCTCCTTTCCTTCCATCGCGCCGGAGCCCATATCCACGCCCATTTGCGCGATTTTCGGGTTGCCGTGAAGTTCGGTGACGATCGTAGGGATGGTGAGCAGCACAAAGCCGAGCGTCATCACGCCGAAGATCATCCAGGATAACCTTTTCTTTTTGACATAATAACCCAATGCAAAGACCATGGCGAGCGGGATGATCATCTGGCCGAACATTTCGGTCATATTGGTTGCATAGTTCGGGTTTTCGAGCGGATGCGCGGAGTTTGCCCCGAAAAAGCCGCCCCCATTGGTACCGACATGCTTGATCGGCACGAATGCAGCGACCGGGCCGGTCGAAACCTGCACGGTGTCGCCCTGCATGGTATACATGGTGTCCTTGCCCTCAAATGTCATCGGTGCACCGTTGGCGAGCAGGATCAATGCGATCACGAATGAAACGGGCAGCAGAATGCGGGTACATGATTTCACCAGCAGGTCGTAAAAGTTACCCAGCTTGTCGGTCGTCCGCTCCTTGATCGCGATGATCACGACTGCCGCGGCCGCCATACCGGTACCCGCGGTAACGAATTGCAGGAACATCAGGAACAACTGCCCGAGGTAGCTCATGCCGGTTTCGCCGGAATAGTGTTGCAGGTTACAGTTGACGACGAACGAAATAGTCGTATTGAATGCCAGATCAGCCGATTGCGAAGGGTTGCCGTCGGGATTGAGCGGGAGCCAGCCCTGGTTCATCAGCACGAACATACCCAGGAAGAACCACACCATGTTGATCGTCAGCAGGGCAAACAAATGCTGTTTCCAGTTCATTTCCACATTCGGGCGAATGCCGCTCAAACGGTAAAACCCTTTTTCCAAAGGGTTGAAAACGGGGTCGAGGAGTGTCTTTTCCCCTCCATATACTTTCGCGATGTACCGGCCGAACGGTACTGCCAGTGCGACCGTTGCAACGAATAATGCGATTATGCCAAATAATTCAGTGTTCATTGGATTGGGTGTTTTTAGAATTTTTCAGGCTTCACGAGCACATAGCACATGTACACGAAGACCAGGATCGAGACGATGAATAGCGCTAGCATGGTTTCAGATCTTTTCGAAATAGTGAACGGTTTTGTAAAACAGCGCGAAACTCAAAGCGCCGGCTGCCAGAAGAAGGAGTGTTGTCATGATCAGAGTGATAATATTGTTCGACATGCCAGCACTATTGCCATCATTATGCCCCCGGACTGATATCCGGGGCAAGTGATTGCTTTACTGTCAGTTGCGGCTTGCAGGATTTTTTAGGGCACAAAAAAAGCCTATCAAAATGATAAGCTTCTTTATCAGAATGAAAATGGACCGAGGAAATAGCCGGTCAGAGTTTGTATTCGTCGATCTTGCGATAGAGCGTCGCGATACCGATTTCCAGCAATCGTGCGGCTTCGGCTTTGTTACCGTTGGTGTAGTTCAGGACTTTTTGCAAATGCAGTTTCTCGGAGCTTGCCAGCGAGAATGCCGACATATTCTTACCGCCGTCCTGCCTCGGATGCTGCATTTCGAAAGGCAGGCTTGCGATATCGAGCACCGGGCCGTCGGTGAGGATCACGCTGCGTTCTATCACGTTTTTCAGCTCCCGGATATTGCCGTTCCAGGGACTCTTTTCCAATGCAGTCACAAACTCCGGTGAAAGCGAAGTGATCTTTTTGTTGGTTTTCAATGCAAACTGCGTCGCAAAACTGTTCGCGAGCGCGCCGATGTCGCTTGTACGCTCGCGCAGCGCGGGCAGCGTGATCTGGAAAACCGAAAGCCGGTAGAACAGATCGCTCCGGAACTCGCCTGCCTCGATTTGTTTGGGCAAATCCCTGTGCGTGGCGGCGATCACCCGCACGTTCACTTTGGTGGGATGTGTTTCCCCTATTTTGATAAACTCCCCCGATTCGAGCACGCGCAGCAGCTTGGCCTGCAATTCGGGCGCGAGCTCGCCGATCTCGTCCAGGAAAATCGTACCATTGTTTGCCTCTTCAAAAAGGCCCTTCTTATCGCGCACCGCCCCCGTGAATGCACCCGCCTTATGCCCGAACATCTCGCTTTCGAGCAAGTCTTTGCCAAATGCGGAGCAGTTGATAGCCACAAACGACTTCCTGGCCCGGTTGCTCGCCTGGTGAATGGACTGGGCAAATACCTCCTTCCCGGTACCGGTTTCACCCAGCAGCAGCACGGTCGTGTCCGTAGGCGCCACGCGGCGCGCGAGGTCGATGCAGGCTTGCAGGTTTCTGGATTTACCAATAATCGCGTCAAACGACCGCCTTTCGCCCAGCTGTTTTTCCAGACTGACCACCCGGCGGTTCAGTTCCGTTTTTTCAATGGCTTTATAGAGGAGCGGGATAATCTTGTTGTTATCGTCGCCTTTGGTAATGTAGTCGAATGCACCGTTTTTGATAGCCTGCACACCATCCGGAATGTTGCCGTAAGCCGTCAGCAGGATCACTTCCAGGAGCGGATATTTTTCCTTCAACGCCTTTGAAAACTCCACGCCGTGGCCGTCCGGCAGTTTCACGTCGCAAAGCACCACATCGATATCCGACTGGTCGAGCTTCTTCCAGGCCGTTTTAATATCACCCGCTTCCATCACCTCAAAGCCTTCCAGCTTGATCACCCGCCCCATCAGGCCACGCAATTTTTCCTCGTCGTCGACGATCAGTATTTTTTTCATAGCCGCTTTGCACAAGCCAACGGTTTAAACCCCTGGTTATAAGTATTGATTGGGATGCAGGCAGTAAGCCCAGTAGTCGTACATGACCCTGATCCTTGCTTTCAGTTCGTCGAAGCTGTTTTCCTTCTTAAAAAAACCCTGGATGGTCGATTCGTAGGCGGTTTCGACCACCATCGGATTATCCGCGGTGCTCAGGAACACGAAGGGGATCGATTTCTTGCGCAGGTACTCGTTCTTGTCGATCCGCTCGCGGAGTTCCAGGCCGTTCATCACCGGCATATTAATATCGCAAATGATCAGGAACGGCTGGTCGCGCGTGGTTTCCAGGTAGAGCAGCGCCTCGACGCCATTGCTGAAAAACAGCAGCTCATTGGGTATGTCAAGCTCCTCCACCACGCTCTTGATTAAAAACTGATCATCGGCGTCGTCCTCGATCGAAATAATGGGTCCTCTGATTGACATTGCCCGTGGATTAATGACTACAAACTTCGGTTGCAAATAACGCAATAAATGCTCCCAATACCAATCGGGCCCCGATCAGCTCAAAATCCGCCTTGCGTAGTTTTTCATCCGTTCCGCGTAGGCCCCGGCAACGACCCGGCCCTTAGTTTTGCATCAGAATCACAATCAGCCATGAAAACAAATCAAACCATGAAAAAACAATTTCTAACACTGTTAACACTTGCAGCGCTGTTCACGGGCTGCACCGACCACGATGCGCCCGTCGGCGCCACCAACTACCACCTCGACGAAACTTCGGTGGCGGAATGGAAAGGTTATCTCAAAACGGGATACTTCAACGAGGGCTCGCTCGAAGTGGAAAGCAACAGCCTGGTGATCGAGGGAGGGAAAGTGAAAAGCGGGGCATTTACGCTCCCGCTTGCGTCCATCGTGAATTTCAACCTGCCTACCGACGAGTTGAAGCATCAGCTGGTGCACCACCTGCAAAGCGCCGATTTCTTCAACATGGCGCTCCATCCGAACGTAACCTTCGAAATCATGAGCGTAGCGCCTTTTTCTGGAAGCGGAACAGGCGTGGTTGCCGGCGCGAATTTCGAGGTGACAGGGCATTTAACACTGTTAGGCAAGAGCAATCCGGTCACTTTCCCGGCCCGGATCGATTTGAGCGGCGATTCCTTCAAATTGGAAGCAATCACCACGTTCGACCGTACTTTGTGGGGCATGACCTATGCCACAGAACCCGGCCTGCCGGACGAAGCGTCCATCAAACCGGGTATCGAGGTCCATCTGAAACTCTCGGGTAACAAAATGTAACGAAGGGGGACAAACTCAAAGCCGTCGCAGGTTTGCGGCGGCTTTTCTGTTTTACAGGAACATACCTCCCGAAACTTCGATCCGCTGGCCAGTGATCCAGCGCGCGTCCTCCGAACACAGGAACGCCACCACACCGCCAATGTCGTTGGGCTCGCCCACACGTCCCAATGCGGTAATGCTGCTGATGAAGTCGGTCAGGCCGGGATGGTTGTCGAACGACTCGCTATTGAAATCGGTATAGATCGCCCCCGGCGCCAAAGCGTTCACGGTAATACCGCGGCCGCCGAGTTCTTTGGCCATGTAACGCGTGAGCGTGTCGATCGCGCCCTTCATGGATGCGTAGGCGGCATACCCGGGCGTGGAGAAGCGCGCGAGGCCGGTGGAGAGGTTAACGATCCGTCCGCCGTCGGCCAGGAACGGCAATGCTTTTTGCGAAAGGAAATAAACGCCTTTGAAATGTACGTTCAGCAAGTCGTCGAAATCCTGCTCGCTGGTTTCAGGAAATACCGAAGGCCGGCTGATACCCGCATTGTTGACCAGAAAATCGAACGAGGACCGGTTCCATTTGTCTTTCAGAATGCCTGAAAAGGTCGTAAAAAACGCCTCGAAAGATTTCACGTCCGCAGTGTCCAGTTGAACTGCCACCGCTTGCTGTCCGAGGGCTTCAATCGCCGCAACCACTTCCAGCGCTTCCTGCTCCTTGCTGCGGTACACGATAATCACATCATTTCCCTTTTCGGCCAGGCGGAGCGCCATGTTTTTCCCCAAACCGCGGCTACCGCCGGTTACCAATGCTATTTTACTTGCTGATTCCATCTTTTCTGTTGTTTAAAATTGATGGAACAAAGGTACCGGGCGCTATTCCGCCGGATTTGCGGCTTTCAAATCAAAACTTACGAAATTCAAATCTAGGCCCTGAATGCACGCGGACTGAGCGCGGTATGCTTCTTGAATAGGTTATTGAAATGGGAGGCTTCCTCGAAACCCAGGCTGTATGCGATCTCCGACACATTCCAGTCGGTGTGCTTCAAAAGGATCTTGGATTCCTTGATAATGCGCTCGGTAATGAGCTCAGTGGTAGTTTTGCCGGTAATTTCCTTCAAAACCTTATTGAGGTAATTGACGTGGATCGAAAGCTGGTCGGCGTAATCCTTCGCCGAACGCAAATTCAGCTTCTGATGCGGCGGTTCTACGGGGAACTGGCGCTCCAATAATTCTATAAAAAGCGACGAAACACGCTTGTACGCATTGGTTTCGGTAAAAAGCGAGGTAGCGGGCTGCAACTTCTGCCCGAAATGGATGAGCTCGATCACGTAATTCCGCAGCAGATCGTACTTGTAAGCATAATCCGATTCGATTTCCCGGAACATCTTCCTGAAAATGTATTTGATATCCTCAATCTGCTCATCGTTAAGAAAGAAGATCGGATTCCCGCCCGGTTTGAAAACCGGCAGCTCGCGCAGGCGCACGCCGCTGTTGTCCCGTGTCAGGAAATCTTCGGAAAAAATGCAGAAGAAACCCGCCTGGTTCTCGTCCTGGGGCACATAATTGTACGGGATGAGCGGCGTGGCGAAAAGCAATGCATTATGCTCGATATCAATCACTTTATCCGCATACTCCGCCCTGTTCCGGCCGATAATCAGGCTGATTTTATAGTAGGCGCGACGGTTGTAGGGCATTACCCGGTTTTTCGCGGCCACACGATACAGCTCGTCCGTCCTGAAAATATTGAAATGCCCTACTTCCTTCTGAACCGGCGCGGGGATCAGCATGGAGGTGTCCTTGTAGAACTGTTCGATCGTCGCGGATTTCGTCATGGCCCAAAGTTACGAAATTCAATCATACTCCACAAAAGCCTCGTCCGCATAACACCACAACCACTTTTCCCCCGGTTCGGCCGAGGACGCTACGGGATGGCCCGTGCGGTGGAAATGCTTGGTCATATGCTTGGCGGGCGAGCTGTCGCAGCACAATGTGGCGCCGCACGTCTGGCAGGTACGCAAATGCACCCACCAGCCATCGACTTTCTTGCATTCCTCGCAAACCAGCTCGTCGGCGATCTTAATTTCCTGAATGTCTTCGATATGCTTACAAACCTGGCCCATTATACTTCGCTTAAATATTGGTGAACAAAACTGATGGACATCGACCCCTCGCCTACCGCCGAAGTCACGCGGTTCATCGCGCCCGCACGCACGTCGCCCGCGGCGAAAATGCCCGGCGAGCTTGTTTCAAGCAGGTACGGGTCGCGGTCGGCTTTCCAGATCTCCCTGAAATTCTCGTAATTCTTCATTTCACGGCCCGTCTCGATGAAACCCTTTTTGTTTTTGATGATTTCGAGGCCTACCCATTCGGTGTATGGCTTCGCTCCGATGAAAATGAACAAGGCGTCGGCCGGAACGTCACGCTCCACGCCGGTGTTCAGATCCACGAGTTTCAGACTTTCCAGGTGACCGTCGCCCTGCGCTTCCACGATCTCCGTGCAGCCCAGAACGCTGATATTGTCCGTGCCCGCGATCTGATCGATCAGGTACGACGACATGGACGACGTCAGGTCATTCCGGCGGATCAATACATACACATTGCGCGCGAATTTCGACAAGTACATCGCCGCCTGGCCCGCCGAATTACCGCCGCCCAGCACGTACACGTCCTTGTTTCCGCACGAACTCGCCTCGGTACTGGCCGCACCATAGTAAATGCCTTTGCCGCTAAAATCCTCCACGCCTTTGGTATCGAGCTTGCGGTAGTCGACACCCGTCGTGATCACCACCGCCTTCGCATTCACCTCGCTGCCGTCGCCCAGTACCACGGTTTTGTATTTATCCTTCAATCTGATCTCTTTCACAAACTGCGGCGAAAGGAACTCCGTCCCGAAGCGCGTGGCCTGTGTAATGGCCCGCCGTGTGAGTTCGGCCCCGCTCAAACCTGTCGGGAAACCCAGGTAGTTCTCAATCCTTGAACTCGTACCCGCCTGTCCCCCAGGGGCTTTTCTTTCGATCAATAAAGTACTTAAACCCTCCGAAGCCCCATACACCGACGCCGCCAGCCCTGCCGGGCCAGCACCGATGATGACCACGTCGTAAATCTGTTGTTTCGTCTTGGGATTCAGCCCGATACGCTCGGCAATATCGATCAGCGAGGGCGTTTTCAACAAAGAGCCATCTTCGAATATCACCACTGGGAAATCAACCGGGCACAGGTCGTTACTTTGGGAAATCTGCCTGCCGGTTTCATTCGACTCGGCGTCCAGCCAAAGGTAAGGCACCAGATTACCCGCCAGAAAGTCTTTGATTTCGTGCGCTTTGGGCGAAAATTGATAACCTATCACTTTAATACCCTTGAAATCGGGACGGTAATTGCCCTGCCAGTCGCGGAGCAGTTCGTCGATCGCCGGGTAGAGCTTCTCCTCCGGCGGGTCCCAGGGTTTCATCAGGTAATAATCGAGCTGTACGTCGTTGATCGCCTTAATGGCCGCCTCGGTGTCGGAATAGGCTGTGAGCAATACCCTTTTCGCGAAAGGAAACATTTTCATCGCCTTTTGGAGGAAATCCACCCCCTGCATTTCAGGCATCCGCTGGTCGGAAATAAACATCGCCACTTCGTCTCCCCGGTTCTGTAATTCGAGCAGGCTCTCCATGGCTTCGGCCACGGAAGTAGTACTCAATATCCTGTATTTTTCACGGTAATGAGATTTCAGGTCGCGGCTGATCGCCCGGAGTACCTGCGGATCGTCGTCAATCGAAAATATAATGGGCAAAGCCATGGGAGCTTCTATTAAGAGTTAGTTGAGAATTAAAATTATCCATTAAACGGGAAACATACCACAAACTCGGTACGGCCGGCCTGAGAATGCAGCGTTACCGTGCCCCGATGCTGGCGCACAATCCGGTTCACGACGTCGAGCCCGAGGCCGGTACCTTTCCCCACCGACTTCGTCGTAAAAAACGGGTCGAATATCTTGGACCGGATCTCGGCCGGAACGCCCGGGCCGTTGTCGCACACGGTCACCTTCACAAATTCCTTGTCGCGCCGGGTAATGAGCGTCAGTTCCGCGTCCGGCCGATTTTCCAGCGCGTCTATCGCATTGTCGATCAGGTTTGTCCACACCTGATTAAGCTCCCCTACCATCGCTTTCACAGGCGGCAACGTGAGGTCAAAATCCTCCGTCACTTTGATATTCCCCTTTTTCAGCTTGTAATTCAGCATAATGAGCGTATTCCGGATGCCTACGTGAATATCCACGTACTCGCGCTCGCCCCCACGGTCCATGTGCGTAAAAGTTTTCACCGAGCCTACCAATTCGGCAATGCGCTTGGAAGCTTCCTGAATATCGGCCACCATCCGTTCGGTCGTCAGGCTGTTGTTGATCCAGGTCAGAACCGGCGAAAGGTCATCGTGGTTGATCTTGGTTTTCAGCTTTTCCAGATCGTCTTCACCCACTCCGAATTCAACGAGGTTATCCGCGATATCCTCACACCCATCGATATTGTTCAAATCCAGCCAGTCGAGGATTTCGTCCTCCTTCTCCGACCGTTTCATCATCGACAGTACCGGCCGGTTGGTATTATTGAGCAAGCTCACCATTTTGTCATTCAAAAGGTCTATTTCCTCATGCGACAAATGGATCGAAAGCAGTGATTTGAACGAATCGGGCTGCATCAGCAAATGCTGTTTCAACGACGCGGAACTCCGCACAATCGCCGCCGCGGGGTTATTCAGCTCGTGCGCCAGCCCCGCCGACAACTTGCCGAGCGCCATCATCTTTTCATTCTGCTGTTCGAGCTCGGTAAATTCCCGCACACGCGACGTCATCACGATCACCAGCGCCTGCGTGAGCTCATAATGCGAAGCAATCAGTTCCCGGAGCAGCTCTTTCGGAAAAGTCATCAACTGGGCGGTTTCCAGGCACACCCCATAGGCGATGGCAATCTTCCCCCGCGAAAACGGCAGCATGCCCGTCACAGTACCCGCCGACAGCTCGGCGATGATTTGCTTGGTATTGTTTTGAAGCCGGTACAGCTCGATACGCCCGGAAAAGATGATGTGGGTGCCCACCAGCGGCTCTCCCGGCCTGATCATCATATCGCCCTCCTGCAATTCATAATGCTGGCTACGGTCGATCATCCATTGCAACTGCTCTTCCGGCACTTCACGGAAAACCTCGATAGCCTGTAAATCCTGTACGCCGATATCCTTCATGATGGAAACAATGGTTGTGATCAATGCGGCCAATTTCGAAATAAATCGGCATTTAATCGGCACGATTATTGCTTCTTCTTTGGTAGTCTTTGATGCTCAGGTGTGGTCAGGGATGGTCAAGCGACTACAATTTACGACACCTGACCAATCGCCGAAAACCATGAGCCTCACCCAATACAAGCAGAAACGTTCCTTCGGCCAGACGCCCGAACCGAAAGGGGGCAAAGCGGGCCAGGATGCCCTCGTTTTTGTGATCCAGAAACACGACGCCACCCGCCTGCATTACGATTTCAGGCTCGAAATGGGCGGCGTGCTCAAAAGCTGGGCCGTACCCAAAGGCCCTTCCACCGACCCGTCGGTCAGGCGGCTCGCAATGATGGTCGAGGACCACCCGTTCGATTACAAGGATTTTGAAGGCATTATTCCCAAGGGAAACTACGGCGCGGGAACGGTCATGGTCTGGGATTTTGGCACCTACGAGCCTTTGGAAGAGGTCGATGGCAAGCTGCAAGAGGTAACTGGTAAAAAGGCGCAGGAGAAATTGCTGCGCAAAGAACTCCGCTCGGGATCGCTGAAATTGCGGCTGAACGGCAAGAAGCTAAAAGGCGAATATGCGTTGGTAAAAACAAAGGGCATGGAAGAGAACGCGTGGCTACTGATCAAGCACCGCGATCGATATGCGTCCGAAAAAGACATTACGGAAAAAGACCGCTCGGCCGTGTCGCTCAGAACGTTGCGAGGTATTGAAAAGGATGGCGACGCCGTCTGGGAAAGTAAAAGCGGGGCCCAAGGCCCGGCAGAAGATCGTACGGCAGAAAAAAAAAAAGTCCGGACACTGACGCAACGGCCATTCTGAAAAAGGGTGGTAAAAAACAAAGGATGCCGCATAACCTCCAACCAATGCTCGCGACGCTCGTGGACGGGCCTTTCGACGATCCCGGCTGGGAGTACGAGGTAAAATGGGACGGTTACCGCGCGCTGGCGTATTTGAATAACGGGGAGGTAAATCTGCAATCGCGGAACAGGAAATCGTTCAACGACAGGTTTTACCCGGTTTACCGCCGGCTGCTCGAATGGAAAATCAATGCGGTGCTGGATGGCGAAATTGTGGTCGTCAATGCCAAAGGCCTGTCCGATTTCAGTGCATTGCAGAACTGGCGGACCGAGGCCGACGGCGAACTGGTGTACTACGTCTTCGACTTACTTTGGCTGGAAGGCAAGAGTCTCATGCATTTGACGCTGACCGACCGGAAAGCGATTTTACAACGCATTGTCGATGAAAACAGCCCGGTAAAGCTCGGTTACAGCATTGCGGCCGAGGGCCGCGCATTCTTCGATGCGGCCAGGAAACTGGGGTTGGAAGGCATTATAGCCAAAAAATCCGACAGCGAATACCTCCCGGGCACCCGTACGCGCGACTGGCTGAAAGTAAAAATCAGCAAACGGGAGGAGGTCATCATCGTGGGCTATACGTTGAACGAAGGCTCTTCCAAGCATTTCAGCGCATTACTGCTCGCCGTGTACGACAAACGTACTCTTCATTACGTCGGCAAGGTGGGAACGGGCTTTTCGGAAAAGCAGCAAAAGGAAATGCTGGCCCGCTTCAAGCCATTGATTACCGCTCGAAGCCCATTCAAAGAAACACCCGACTACAACAAACCCACCCGTTTCCGCCCCAACCCGCCGCACGCGAAGGTGACGTGGCTGAAACCCGAGCTGGTCTGCGAGGTCTATTTCACCGAAATCACCGCCGAAGGCCTGTTCAGGCACCCTTCATTTGCGGGAATGCGCGACGACAAACCGGCGAAAGAAGTAGTGCGGTAAAGTCAAAATCCTCCTAGTTTTTATCAATAAATAACCACCTACCCCTTCATTGTAGTAGTAATGTAGGGGTGATTTTTCCGTGAAAACATGTCACTTGTGCAATATGAGGTAGTAATGTAGTAATGCTTTGCTACCCGCCAGCCTCTTTGCCCCTCTACCTTTGTCAGCGATACGCAAGTATTACTTTTTCAATAATTAATTGGGCAAAGATCATTTGCCGGATCTACTAAATTTTAATACTAACATTTATGAGCAAAAAAATTGTACTATTATGTAGTGTGCTGATGCTATATGGCCTGGTACAGACCGCCTTAGCCCAAAGCCGGGTAATAAAGGGCAAAGTGTCTGTCAAGACGAAGGGCGAAGAGCTGGTAGGCGCTACCGTGGTAGTAGAAGGCACCAATTACGCGACAATCACCGACGCAACCGGTAATTACTCGATCGAGGTGCAACCCAACTCCGTCCTCGTAGCTAGTTTCATCGGGATGATCACCCAGAAGGTCCCCGTCGGTAACCAATCCGAAATCAATTTCGAACTCGAAGAATCCATCGATAACCTCAATGAAGTAGTGGTGGTAGGCTATGGTGCGCAAAAGAAAAGCGTCGTTACAGGCGCTATTTCGAGCGTAAAGGCCTCCGATTTACAGTCAATGCCGATTAACCGTTTGGAAGAAGCGTTGCAAGGCCGGACTTCCGGCCTTACAATCGCTTCGAACTCCGGCCAACCCGGTTCGGCCGCGACCGTCCGTGTACGCGGGGTCACGACGCTGAACAACAACGACCCCCTGTATGTGGTGGACGGCGTGGTGGTCGACAACGGCGGTATCGGATTCCTCAATCAGTCCGATATCGAATCGATTGAAGTATTGAAAGATGCGGCTTCCCAGGCCATTTACGGTGCCCGCGCTGCGGCAGGGGTGATCCTGGTTACCACCAAAAAAGGCAAGGCAGGTGGTATCCGCGTGAACTACACCGGCTACATCGGCGTGCAGGCGCCCGCCAAAAAACTCGACCTGCTGGATGCCACCCAATATGCGACGATCCGCAACGAAGCGGCTGTGAATGCGGGCCAAACGGCTCCATATGCCAATCCTGCGGCATTCGGCAAGGGTACCGACTGGCAGTCATTGATTTTCAACAACAGCGCCAAACGTCAGAACCACGAACTGAGCATCAGCGGCGGTTCCGACAAGTCAACCTTCTATCTTTCATTTGGTTACCTCAACCAGGAAGGTATTGTCGCCACCGACATTTCGAAATACAAAAGAACGAGCATCCGTCTGAACTCGGAGCACAAACTCGCCAAATGGCTCACATTCGGCCAGAACCTGGGTTATGCGCACGACAAATCCGTCGGTTTGGGTTACACCAACAGCGAATTCGGCGGCCCGCTGAGCTCGGCAATCAACCTTGACCCTATTACACCGGCAGTGGTGACTGATCCCGCGGTGGCCAATGCGGCTCCCTACACCAACAAAGGCGTCCGTCGCGATGCGAACGGCAACCCTTACGGTATCTCTCAGGCGGTAGGCCAGGAAATGAGCAACTCGCTTGCGTATATCCAAAACCGTTTGGGAAACTACGGCTGGTCCGACAACATCGTGGGCAACGCTTACCTGATGGCCGAGCCTGTTAAAGGGCTTCAACTGAAATCGACCATCGGTAGTAAGCTGGCATTCTGGGGCAGTGAGAGCTTCACCCCTATTTCGTACCTGAATGCGGCTTCTGTCGTTTCCCAGACCAGTTTCAACCGCACCAACAACCGCCGTCTCGACTACAACCTGGAAAACACCATTTCTTACACCCGTGGATTCGGCCTGCACAATGTGAACGTGCTACTCGGGCAGGGCGCTTACCTCGACAATAACACCCGCATGACCAGCGTGACGTTCTTCAACGTTCCCGCCAGCAACTTCGACGACGCATCCCTGAACTTCAAAGTACCCGCCGACCAGCGCAATTCCGACGGCTCCGAAGGCGCCCGACACACCGTAAGCTCGCTCTTTGCACGTTTGAACTACGATTTCGATGAAAAATACCTCGTGCAGGCATTGGTTCGCCGCGACGGCTCTTCCCGCTTCGGCTCCAACCACAAATACGGTATTTTCCCTTCATTCTCATTGGGCTGGGTGCTGTCGCGCGAGGCTTTCTTCCCGACCAACAATGCGGTGAACTTCCTGAAATTCCGCGGAGGTTACGGTGTGGTAGGTAACGACGGTATCGGCGATTTCGCTTACCTGTCGACCATCGGCAGCGGCCGTAACTACACCATTGGTACCTCGGGCAGCTACATCATCGGGTACAGCCCCAATGCGCCCGCCAACCCGGATTTGAAATGGGAACAGACCAGCCAGACCAACATCGGTTTCGACGCGACGATTTTCAACAATGTGAATGTGACTTTCGAGTGGTTTAAAAAAGCGACAAAGGACATTCTGCAAAACCCGCGCATTCCGGGCTATGTGGGCGCGATCTCTAACCCCGCAGCCAACATTGCCGATATGGAAAACACGGGGATCGAACTCGAATTGGGCTTCCGCAAGCGCCTCGGACAAGTAGATTTCTCCGTAAACGGAAACGTTTCCTATATCAAGAACGAAGTGACAAACCTAGGTAATGGTGTGCAGTATTTGTCGGGCGGCGCGAGCTTCCAGGGAGCGCCCCCGATTACGCGCACCCAGGTGGGCCAGCCGATCGGATCGTTCTTCGGTTATGTGAACGAGGGCATTTTCCAGACGCAGGAAGAGGTGGATTCGCACGTATCGTCGAGCGGCAAGAAAATCCAGCCTAATGCCAAACCGGGCGATTTCAAATGGGCTGACCTCAATGGCGACGGCACGATCACCGAAACCGACCGTACGTTCATCGGCAACCCTACTCCGAAATGGAATTATGGTTTGACCTTGAATGCAGCTTATAAAGGCTTCGACGTGGTGGTATTCGGCCAGGGTGTGGCAGGCAACCAGATCTTCCAGGGCCTCCGCCGCCTCGATATCGCCAATGCAAACTGGCAAACCGACGCGCTCGACCGCTGGACAGGCCCGGGTACTTCTACCACCTTCCCGCGCATCGTGAACGGCGACCCGAACAAGAACTTCCAGAACCCGTCGAGCTTCTACCTGGAAAAAGGCGATTTCTTCCGCTTGAAAACGCTGCAAATCGGCTACTCGCTGCCGACAGCGCTGATCAGCAAAGTGGCAATGAAAAAGGCACGTGTGTATGTAATGAGCCAGAACCTGTTTACCCTCACCAAATACACCGGCTACGATCCTGAAATCGGTGGAAGCGTGTTGAGCATCGACAAGGGCATTTACCCGCAGGCGCGCTCCTTCATGGTAGGTTTGAACATTGGTTTTTAATTGATTAATACGGATAAAATGAAATTGAGATATAACAAATTCGTGACTGCCCTGGCATTTACCGCCGGTTTGCAGCTCATGTCCTGCTCCGACAGCTTCCTCGACGTGAAACCCAAAGGGCTGAACCTCGAAGCGAACTATTACCGCAACCAGGAAGAGGCATTCAACGGTCTTGTGGCAGCTTACGACGTGGTAGGCTGGCAAGGTAACGGCTTCGTTTCCACCATTGCGACCCTGAACGCGGCTTCCGACGACCATTTTGCAGGCGGCGGCGGACCGAGCGATATCATGGATTTCCAGGTCATTTCCAACTATACCCTAAACCCGACCACCGGACCACAGGGAGAACTATGGAGAAAGGGCTTCTCGGGCGTGTTCCGCACGAATGCCATTCTCGAAAAACTTCCTGGGGTACCGATGGATGAGACCCTGAAAAAGCGTTACACGGCCGAGGCGAAATTCCTGCGCGGGTATTTCTATTTCGAACTCGTGAGGTTGTTTAAGAACGTACCGCTTTTCACCCGCACCATTTCTACCCAGGAAATGTACGACGTGCTGCAAGCGACTCCGGCGGAGGTTTATGCCCAGATCGAGAAAGATTTGTCGGAAGCCATTACCGACCTTCCGGTTACGATCAATGTGGCTACCGAAGGTGGGCGCGTAGGACAAGGTGCTGCCCATGCGATTTTGGGGAAAGTGTATTTGTACCAAAACAAATTCGCACAGGCTGCGCAGGAACTCGCGAAAGTGAACGGCACGCCGGGCGGCAGCAATACCTACGGCTACAAGCTGCTCGACAATTTCGGCGACCTGTTCAAGACCAAAAACAAGTTCAACGCCGAGTCTATTTTTGAACTTTCTTATACCAATACTTCCGCCGGCGGATGGAGCTGCGTGTCGTGTACGGAGGGTAACGTGATGAACATCATTACCGGCCCGCGCGGCTACAACCGCAAGTCGGACGCTGCGCCGGATTACGTTTCGGGATGGAGCTTCCTGCCGGTTACGCCGTCGCTCTTCGAAGCGATCCATTTCGACCCGCGTTACAAAGCAACCGTAGCCAACCTCGACAGCCTCGAAAAAGCGGGCGCTGTGAGCTATGAGAAGGGCTATATGAACACCGGCTATTTCCTCGAAAAATTCGCAGGACGTCAGTCCGACCGTTGGACAGGCGCCGGTGCCCCGGAACTGAACTTCCCGCAAAACATGTACGATACCCGCCTGGCCGACACCTATTTGCTGGAAGCCGAAGCCCTCGTACGCGGCTCGGGCGACCTCACCCGCGCAGCTGCGCTCCTGAACGCGGTACGCGCCCGTGTAGGACTGAAACCCGTGGCAGCCACATTTGAAAACATCAAAAAAGAACGCCGTCTCGAACTCGCCGGGGAAGGCCATCGCTGGATGGACCTCGTACGCTGGGGCGACGCTCCCGCCGTGCTCGGACCGAAAGGTTTTGTAGCAGGCAAGCACGAAATTCTTCCGATTCCTTTGCTGGAACTGGAAAACACGAAAATCGAGCAGAGTAAAGAATGGGGCGGAACAAGGTAGCGTGTTCCATACCCAGATCAGAAAGGCTTGGAGCTTTGCTCTAAGCCTTTTCTTTTGACTCGTCTACATGAAAGCCAAGGAAGAAGTTGAACATATTCACCTCCGTAGGCAACTGTAACTTCTTCCGCAACCGGTAACGGCTTACCTCCACCCCTCTCAGCGAAATGTTCATCAGCTGCGCGATTTCCTTGCTGGACAGGTTCATACGCAAATAGGCACTCATTTTCAACTCGTTGGCCGTCAGGTTAGGATATTTCTCCTTCAATGCAATGAGGAAATTGCTGTGCACGCTATCGAAATGCTTCGAAAACTGCCCCCAGTCCTTATCCACCTTATTCTCGTCGGCCACAACCTTGATCATCTTTTTCAGGTCGTCGTTAATCTTGTCGTCCTCGGCGCTTTTGGTGATTTTGACCAGGTCGGTTTTGAGTTTAGACAGTAGCTCGGCTTTCTGGACCAAATGCATTGCCGACGTCGCCAGGTCGGTGTTTTTGTGCAGGATTTCGGCTTCGAGCTTTTCGTTTTTGAGCTTGATGATCTCCTTTTCGCTTTTTTCGAGCTCCAACTGATGCAGGTATTGCAGTCGCTTCTGTTCTTCCAAATGCATTTGCTGCTGTTGGAGAAAGCGTTTTTCCTGCCATTTATAAAACAGCCACGCCAACCCCAGGATTAACACGCCATAACCGAGGTATGCCCAGATCGTCTGGTACCAGGGCGGCAGGATCACGAACGAGTACCCTGCTATTTCCGACTCACTGCCGAAATTGTTACGCGCCTTTACCTTGAATGTGTAGTTGCCCGGCGGCAAATGCGTGTATTCCTTCGAGCTCCGCGCCGACCAGTTCGACCAGTTGGCGTCAAACCCTTCCAGGAAATAGGCATATTCAATGCTGGATTGCTGACTGAACAAGGTCGAAGAAAACTCGAATCCTACCGAATTCAGGCGGTTTGCCACGCGCGGCACCTGGTCGTCGGATTGCGTTTTCAACTCGTTCACCTCGCCGAAATACCCGCCAAAAAGCAGCGAATCGACACCGAACGAGCGCATCGCGCTGATCTGCACATTGATGTGGCTCTTGTTCTGCTTGTATTTTTTATAATTGATGTGGTAAATGCCCTTCTCGCCGCCTATGAGAATATTTTCTTCATTCAGAGGATGAATGTATTCAAAACCCGAAACCATTTTGTGATTGATCTCCGGGAGGAAAATGATCTTCGGATTACCGCCGCTCATGTCTACCACACCCAGCTCTTTGCCGCGTACAAACCAGACGTTACCAGCCTGGTCTTCTTTCAGATAGCGTACGCCGAGGTTTTGAAATATACCGTTATAGTAAGCCGAAGCCGAGAACCTGTCCGCCGCCGCATTGTACTCGTAAATGCCCTTCTCGGTAGCGACCAGGATCTTGTTTTTGACTTTATAGATATAATTGTGGTTCAGCGAAAGCGGCAGCCCGTCCTTGTGCGTATACAGGCGCGCCTGCGACTTCCCGTCGTCCGGGAGCGTCACCTTATACACCCCACGGTAGGGATGCGACGTCCAGATCACGTTCTCCTCGCGCGCATCCGTACACAGAAAGCGCGAGGCCACATCAAAGCCGCCCACAGCCCCGGCAGGATGGAATGCGCCGCCGTCGTATTCCAGAAAATTGATCCCGTTGTAGTTTCCCACCGCCACCTTTTTGACCGGATAAATCCGCGAAAGCGGCAAAAAGCCCCAGAAACCGTTCCGTTTTTCGATCGCCCGGGCCTGGTTGTCCTCCACCTCGAAGATACCCTCGTGGTGTGCCATCAGCAGTCGCCCGTTGATCTCCGACAGCCCCCACACCTGCCCGCGCGAGTGCTCCACGTAAGTAAATGTGCCTTTGACATAGCTCAGGTCATTAAACTGCCCCACTACTGCCGAATAAAGGCCATTGGATGTCCCGACGTACAGCTTGCCCTTGTAAATCAGCGAAGCATAGCCCGCCTCGTCCTTCGTTGCGGCGGGGTACATCGTCTTGATCGCATTGTCATAGGCGATGAAGTCGATGCCGTTATCGAGGCCCAGCCAGAGGTTTTTGTCCTGGTCGCGGAAAACGGAGAGCACATTATTGTTCTGCAAACCATCGGCCCGGGCGAAGCGGTGTACAAATTCCCCCTCGTTGGTAACGATGTAACACCCGCCCAGGCTGGTCGCCAGGGCTATCAGTTTGTCGTTCACGCGGGTCGCCGCGTAGATACGCTCGCTTTTGACCTGATCGATAAACGCAGATTGCAGGCGTGTGGCACGGTCGCCGGAGAGCCGGAAAAGGCCCGCGTCCATCGTTACCAGCAATGAAGTCGTCTTGTCGACCGGCAAAAGGCCGGTGGTGAGGTATTCCGAAGGCAACTCTCCCGCTGTGATCCAGGGAATCCAGCGGCCGTTATCGTACCGCAACAGACCGCTGGCCGCATCCTGCGCCACGGTGATACCATTGCAAACGCCCAGAAAGCGCCAGTGCGAACCGCCGTTGAAAACACTCACCGCATTGTCTTCATACACAAAAATGCGGTTGCTGGCCCTGAAAAACACGCTGCCATTGAGCACGGCCACGTTCCAGATATCTGCAAAACCCAGGTCGCGGTCGTGCACGAGGTTGCGCAGCGACACGTAATGCAATACCCCGCGCTGGTCGGGCGAGAAGTACCCGAATTCGTTCTCGCCGCCGATGTAAATGCGGTTATCCGCCCCGATTTCCAGCGAGCGGACTTTGGTTTTATTCGGTAATGGATAGGTTCGCCAGTAAATGCCGTCGAAAGTGAGCAAACCCTCGTTGTTGGCGAAATACATCATGCCGTTCCGGCCCTGGCGGATTGCCCAGTTCTGGGTCCCCGCGTGGTAGGTTTGTTTGGAATAGTTAACCACCTCGGGCAATCCGATGGTATTCTGGGCGGTCAGTTGCCGGGTAAACAGGAACAGAAAAAGAACAATGGCTACTCGTATCATATTCCAGCTTTGCAGTACACCGGTGAGAGGATTGACGTAGTGAGGAACCGCGCCAGGGTATCTATTTCGCAATTTTTGTCCGATTGTTGTAGTAATGTAGTAGCCGGTGATGCACGTTGTTGTGCAGGTTGCCCTACATTTGAACTCGCAATATATTACATTATTTTCAGTGTATTTCAACATAAATGGTTACACTGCTTTGTCATTCACTTATCTGTCCCATTGCCGCATGAAAATTCTTACCCCTAAACCTTTCCTGTTGCTCGGCATTTACCTGCTGACCTGCCTGATGGCTTCCGGCCAATCGAAAAAAATCGACTTCTGGCTGACCAATCCGGACAAATCGGCCCTGTTCAGGCACGAACCCGCTTTGCCGGTTCAAAAATTGGGCAAAAACACGTCTGTCGAAACGCCGGTCGTCAGTATCAATGTGAAGAAGAAATTTCAGGAGATCGACGGCTTCGGCTTTACGCTCACCGGCGGAAGCGCGCAACATTTGATGGGCATGAGCAAAACTGCCCGCACGGCATTATTGAAAGAACTGTTTTCGACAGCCGGTAATGGAATTGGAATGGCCTACCTGCGCGTGAGCATCGGTGCATCCGACCTGAACGAGAAGGTATTCTCCTACAACGACCTTCCGCAAGGCCAGACCGACCCGGAGATGCAGCATTTCGACCTCGGCCCGGACCGTAACGACGTGCTCCCCATTTTGAAAGAGATATTGGCCATTAACCCAAAACTGAAAATCCTCGGCTCGCCCTGGTCGCCGCCGGTTTGGATGAAGGACAATGGCGACACCCGCGGCGGAAGCCTGAAACCGGAATGGTATGATGCTTATGCCAAATATTTCGTGCGTTATGTGCAGGATATGAAGAAGGAAGGCGTCCGTATCGACGCTATTACCGTCCAGAACGAGCCGTTGCACCCCGGTAACAATCCAAGTTTGCTCTTGCTGGCGAAAGACCAGGCCGTTTTTGTCAAAAACCATTTGGGGCCTGCATTCGAAAAGGCTAAAATCGATACTAAAATCATCGTTTACGACCACAATGCCGACAAGCCCGAATACCCGATCTCGATCCTCGACGACCCGGAAGCGAAAAAATATGTGAACGGCTCCGCGTTTCACCTCTATGGCGGCACCATCGACGCCCTATCGAAAGTCCACGACGCGCATCCCGACAGGCATCTCTATTTCACCGAACAATGGATGGGCGCGCCGGGCAATTTTGAAAAGGACTTCCCGAACCATATTAAGAACCTTACCATCGGCGCCACGCGAAACTGGGCCCGCACTGTACTGGAATGGAACCTGACGAGCAATCCGCAAAATCGCCCCTTCACCGACCGTGGCGGCTGCGACCGCTGCCTGGGCGGCGTCACGATCGACGGCGACAATGTCACACGTAATGCCGCGTATTACGTGGTCGCGCACGCGTCGAAATTCGTGCTGCCCGGTTCAGTACGGATCGATTCGGGCACGAATGCAACGATCGGCAAAAGTCCCGACGAGAAATTACTGAATGTGGCGTTTTTAAGACCCGATGGAAAGAAGGTATTGATCGTCATGAACGATTCGGATGCGGAAAAGAAATTCACGATCCAGGACGGTGCGAACTTCGCGACAACCAGTTTGAAAGCGGGTTCAGTTGGGACGTTTGTTTGGTAACGTCCTCGCGTATCGCGTTTGTTGTTGCATGCCCAAAGGCATTTTGCGATTGGGTATGCAACTCGCTTTCTACCAATTTTACATGCCTAACGGCATTTGCACGCCAACGGCAAATCGCGTGGTGATGTAGTATTGGTAGAAAAAAACAGCAATCGGTGCTAACGGAAATCCCGTCAGGGATGTAACAACAACTAAAATGCAACCTTCCGCGTACGTCCGCGGAAATCGGTCAAGACCACTTTCGACAACCCTTCCTGAACCAAGGCTACATTCCTGGTTGATTGCGACAAATAGCCGGAGCCGTAGTTCAATTCGACACGTCTCGAACGTCCGTTTGCGTAAGTCGCTTCCAGCGCGGCATCCTGTGACGACGGCTTGATGTAAACCATTTTATCTCTAACACCTCCCGCAAATGCCAGCAACGGGGCATTGTTCTGCGCCGCGAGAACCAGTGAGCGACCATTGGCGAGCCTCAAATGCGCCATTCCCTTCCCATCACCAGGCACAAAAATGCCGCTCCTGGCCGCATTCAGGGGTTTGAACCCGCCTTTGCCATCGCCGGTCATAAGCAGTCCGTTCAACGCATCCAGCCGGCCGCTGATCGATTCGGTGGCGTGGCTATTGCCCGACAGCAACAGGTCGAGGTGGCCATCGTGGTCAAAATCTTCTGCGAGCAGGCCATACACCGGGCCCATTTGAGCCGCCGACGGCAGGTATTTTAATACAAATTTCCCACCACCCTTGTTTTCCAATATGACTGACTGCATCGTCTCGCAAACGAGCTTACGGGCGTCTTGAAGTTCCTCGGGTTTGAATACGTCGGTAATTTTCGCTTTGGAATAGTCGGCGTAATAGACGAACCGCTTTTTAAGGAAATTCATCTGGCTCGTCATTTCGTCGCGCGGATGTGTGGGGTACAAATCGTTGCCGATGTAGCGGGTAATAACCGGGTCCATCGTGCCGCTTTTGTCAAAATCCTTAGCCAATAGCGTCAATGGTTTGTCGGCCGAAGGCTTCCCTTCGCTGTTCAGGCCTACATTGCCCAACACATAATCGATGTCCCCGTCTTCATCGAAGTCGCCGGAAACAATGCTGTTCCACCAGCCTGTCGTGTTTTTCAGGCCGGTCTGCGTGGTTGCATTGCGCAATTTTCCGTGCTCATTTTTGTAAAAAACGATAGGCATCCATTCCCCGGCCACGATCAGGTCTACCCAGCCATCCCGGTCGAAATCGGTCCATAATGCGGTGGTAACCATGCCGATGTCTTTGATTTCGGGACAAACCTGCTGCGTCACGTCCACAAACCGGCCGCCGTCATTCCGCAGCAAATAACTCTCGCCAGGCATCGGGTAAGCACCGGGCGAAAGCCTGCCGCCTACAAAAAGATCCAGGTCGCCGTCGCGGTCAAAATCGGCTGCATTTACCGTCGAACCGCTGGCCAAAAGCGGCGGTAGCGCCTGGGTATTTAAGTCAAAATTACCTTTACCATCATTGGTATAGAGCCTGTCCTGATAATACCGGGAGCCTGCCTCAAACTCGTTGCTGCCGCTTACGACGTACAAGTCCTGGTCGCCGTCGCCATCCGCGTCGAAGAAAAGCGTACCCATATCTTCCTCATATTTCTGGCCGGGCACCAAGGCTCTTGAAGTGAAATGCTGCTGCTTGTCCTGCACAAGGACGCGCCCCGACTGGCTGAATGCGCCTCCGACGTAAAAATCATCCAGCCCGTCGCCATTCACATCCGCGACCGCAACGCCGGGGCCATTTTGGGAGAGCAAATGCGGCAAAAGCGGCTGTATTTTAAAATCGATGTAGAGATCGTCCTTGTGTTGGAAGTCAATGCCGGCGTCTTTCAACCCTGTCAGCAAAGGTGCCTCCGTTGCTGCCCCAGGGCAACCCGCAGGCGCAGTACCGGTGGCTTTGGCATGGTCCAGTTCGAGCATCTGGTTGGTCTTCACATTCTTCAATACCTGAATGCGAGAGTCGGGCCAGAGGATGGTCAGGCTATCGATTTGGGCCGCATTACCCAGGCCGAAATGCTCGCGATTCGGCTCGGTAGTCGACTGGAAGCCACGGTAAGGCGAATGCTCGGCGAATTGCTTGCCCTGCGCCGTCCATAGCCAGATTTTAGCGCCCAGCCCATCGCGGTTCAGCGCCGGGCCTTTCAGTTTGATCGTCAACGAATGCTGATCGGGCTTACGTTCCGAATGGTTTTCATACAAAAATGCCTCGCGGTCGATGTTGTTCATCGCTACGTCGAGGTCGCCATCGTTGTCGAAATCGGCATACACAGCACCGTTCGAGAATGAGGGAATGTCAAAACCCCAGTCGGCCGATTTGTTGGAGAAGGTAAGGTCGTGGTTATTGGCAAAAAGATAGTTGGGCACGTGCGCGCCCTCCACCTTTTTCAATGCCTCCGCGAGCCGCCGGCTGTCGCCATTGCCGGAACGCATCTGCATTTCGTACTCCGCCATCCGGTAAATCACGAAATCCCGGTTGGTAATATCCTTCGGGTAGCCATTGGTGATCATCAGGTCGCGGAAACCGTCGTTGTCATAATCCGCAAACAATGCGCCCCAGCTCCAGTCGGTAGCTTCCACACCGGAGTACCGCCCTATTTCGCTGAAAACGGGGCGGTTTCCGCCTGGAACTTTGCCTTCGTTATGCTGCAAGGTGTTGCGCATAAACTGGGGCTCGTACCCCATGCGCAGCTCCGACAAATGCCGGTCGTAATTCATCAGCCCGAACATATTCTTGCGGCGAACGGGGTCTTCGGGCAGCATATCCACGGTGATAAAATCGACCAGACCATCGTTATCGATATCCGCCGCGTCGTTACCCATCGCCGAATAGCTCTGATGTTTGAAATAGGAAGCTATTTCATTCCTGAATGTGCCATTCTGCTGGTTGATATAAAGCAGGTCATTCGAAACATAATCATTTGAAATGTAGACATCCGGCCAGCCGTCATTATTGACGTCGGTAACCGCAATGCCGAGCCCGTACCCCTCTTCCAGAATACCCGATTGTTTCGAAACGTCTGTAAATGTGCCGTTTCCATTGTTGCGGAAAAGCCGGTCGGCGTTGGCTGACGAGCCGTCGCTGACCTTCGCGCGGATGTTGTTCGGCCCGCGCATATTCATCACGTTGGTGACGAGGTAGGCATCCAGGTCGCCGTCGTGGTCGTAATCGAAGAATGCGGCCTGGGTGGTATTGCCGCTGTAATCCAGTCCGTAGGCTTTGGCTTCTTCTTTGAAAGTGTTGTTTTTCTGGTTGATGAAGAGCAGGTTCGGCAACGCCCCGGCGTGTGCGGGGCCTGCACGGCAAACGTAAATATCGAGGAAACCGTCGGCATTGATATCCACCATCGCCACGCCCCTTGCCCATCCCCCAGGTATATGAATGCCCGATTTCTCGGTAATATCTTCAAATTCAATGTGCCGGTCTTTGCTTTTGTTCACATACAACTTGCTCTCGGTCATGTTTCCGGTGAAGAACAAGTCGGTAAGGCCGTCGTGGTTGATATCGCCGGCGCCTACCCCGCCGCCGTTGTAAAAGTATTCGTAGGTGAGAATATTGAGCTGGTCGTCCTCTTGCAGTTTGTTATTGAAATGGACGCCGGTTTCGTCCGGTGACAGCAGTTCAAACAGCTTTTGATCGTTTTTGGGGGAAGTGCAGGCTCCCATCAGCCAGGCAATGCATACAGACAGGGATAGCGGACGGATCATGAGCGAATGCAATTGTTATAGTCCTGCCGCAGACGCAGCGTGGATCTTCGTAAAAAACCGGACTTCGTACAACTCCTGGTTCTTTCCCGGAAGGTAAGGTTTCTGCGCTTTTTTCAATACGAGGTGTTCGTCCGATAGTTTCACAATCTGAAACCCGCTCAAACGGTGGCCGGTCGAATCGGTGTAGACGAGCGAATCGGCCGTTGGAAGGGCGTAACGGTAGGTCTTAAATTTCTCCTTTTTCCGCTCGGTCATCACGCCATTGGCGCCGTACTCGAACGTCGACCAATGTTCGTCGAATGTATTATTGGTAAAACTGAACCCATTCACAAAGTTGCTGATCGAATCCGTACGCCACACGCCAGTGAGTTCGTGCTCAAGGGTTTCGCAGGCGAAGGCTGTATAGAGCAGAACGATAGCAATCAGGAAAGTGCGTACTGTGATCATGGGTGGTCGGGACAATGTCAGGGGTGGTCAGGGATGGTCAGGGGTGGTCAGGAGTGGTCAGGGATTGTCAGGAATGGTCAGGGATTGTCATTTATTGCTTCAACAAATGACAATTCCTGACCTGCTGACTATTCAATCATTAGTAATTACTATTCTGTTTCAAAACCCCGTTACTCAAATCCACCTCACGTTGCGGAAGCGGGAAATAGTAATGCTTGGGTTTGATAAAATTACGGCTCGGCTTGAATGGCCCGCGCGCAATCTTGTAATGCGCCGCAATGTCGATCAGGCTGGCTTTATCCCAGCGCATCAGATCCTGGTGGCGTTCGTTCTCGCCCGCCAGCTCCACGCGGCGCTCGTGCATGATGTCGGCCATTTTCGCACCGGTTTTCGCAGTCAGCCCCGCGCGTTTCCGTACGGCATTGAGCTCCGTATCACCACTTTGCCCTGAACGGATCTTCGCTTCGGCGACGAGCAGGTACACATCCGCGGAGCGCAGGAATGGCGCATTCAGGCTCTGGCTCATATCACCGGCATCGGTAAAGCTGGTGTATTTGCGGAACGAGTAGCCGGTTACCCGGGTCATATTGGCCGCAAACGTAGTCGTTCCGGCCGAACCGCGGGTTACCTTATCGCCCGGGCTGTAAATAGAGTATGCCCGGCGCGGATCGCCTTTTTCGAACTCCTGCACGAGGTCCTCGATCGGCTCGTGGAAACCCCAGCCGCCGAATGCCTGCGGCGTGTGGTAGAAGGTCGGCGAGTTGTCGGTCGTCCAGCCGGTTTCGTATTGCAATGAGAACAGGATCTCGGGATTGTTTTCGGTCGTAAGCTGGAAGTTCTGGTCGTAATTGTCGGCCAGTTTGTAAGCCGCATTACCGATCACCTTCTGCCCCGATTCGATCGCTTTCGCCCAGTTTTCCTGGTACACATACAATTTCGTAAGGAAACCGTTGGCCGAACCCTGTGTAACCCGCCCCGACTGTGCATCGTCATAGGTCACAGGCAACAATGCCGCCGCCTTCTGAAAATCGGACTCAGCTTGCGCGCGCACCTCCGCGAGGGTTGCTTTCGGCTTGTTATAGTTATTGTTCAATGCATCTTCTTCGAGGATAATAGGTACTTCGCCGTAAATCAGCGAAAGGCGCCAGTACACAAACCCACGGAGGAAATACGCCTCGCCCATGCTGCGGTTACGCAAAGCATCGTCCATCGTCACTTTCGGCGCGTTGATCAGCACCGCATTCGCGCGGGAGATCACCTCGTATTTGGTCGACCAGGTAGCGAGAATGTGCGAATTGGCCGCATCGAATGTGAACATTTCGAGGGAAGTCTCGTCGGAGTGGTCGCCGGCGCGGTTCATATCGTCGGAGCAGTTATCGAAAGTATACTCGGTGTGGGCAAAACCGTCTTCGTTCAGCAACGGGGCGTAAATGGCATTGGTGGCAGCCACCACGTCGTCGCCATTGCGCCAGAACTGCTGGGAGGTAACCTGTCCGTAAGGCGTGCTGTCGAGCAGGTCGTCGTTACAACTGGTTGCGGCCATCAGGAAAAGCCATCCGGCCAGTACATATATCTTTTTCATATCGGGTTGTCTTTGAGAGCTGGTGTGGATGTTGGTTAAAAGGACAAGGTTGCGCCGATCGTCCAGGTGCGGGCCTGTGGATATTGCGCGTAGTCGACATTCAGCTGATTGTACAATCCGGCTGCCTTGTCGCCGCCTACATAACCCAGCTCGGGGTTCAGACCAGTGTATTTGGTCAGCGTAAACACGTTCTGTCCTGTCACATAAATCCTCGCCTGCGTCAGTTTCACTTTCTCGATCACGCTTTTAGGAATGGTGTAACCCAGCGTGAAGTTTTTCAGACGGAAGAAATCGCCTTTCTCGATAAAGAGATCCGAAGGACGGAAGTTACGGTTCGGGTTGTCGATGCTCAGGCGCGGCACGGTGTTGCTGGTACCGGCACCATTCCAGCGCTCGCTGGCTTCCTGATACAAGTTGAAAGAATAGCTCGCATCGAGGCCCTGCATGCGGTCGGCATTGAAGATCGAAACACCGCCTACACCTACGAAGAACAGGTTAAAATCAAACCCTTTGTAATTCAAACCTGCATTCACACCATAATTGATCTTTGGCTGCGGGCTTCCGATGATCGTCCGGTCCTTGTCGTCGACAATGCCGTCGCCGTTCAAATCCAGGAAGCGAACGTCACCGGGATGGATCTGGCCGTTGGTTTTACGGGAATCGTTGGCGATGTTAGGATCGGAGTCGATTTCGCTCTGGCTTTGATACAAACCGTTCGTTTTGTAGCCGTAGAACGTACCGTATGGATTGTTCTCGTACGTGCGCACGATCTCCTGTTGCCCGCGGCCGTACAGCTGCGACGCGAGGAAGCCGCCCGGCGTGGCGAGTTGTGTAATGCGGTTTTTGATCAACGTCGCATTACCGCTCACATTCAAAGTCAGGTCGCCGAACGAGTGGCGGTACGAAGCTTCGATTTCCACCCCTTTGTTGCGCAGCTGGCCGATATTCTGATCAGGAATAATAGAAGTACCGATCGTTCCGACAGACGGCGGAGCCAGCAGCATTTTCTTGGTATCCTTGATAAAATAGTTCACCGACAGGTACAATGCATTCTTCCAAAGTCCGGCTTCCACCCCGAAGTTGCTCATTTCGGCGGTCTCCCAGCCTATTTGCAGGTTGGCCAGACGGCTCTGCGCCGCTCCGGAAATCGGGTTCTGCGTACCGCCTGCACCCAATGCATACCGGTACGACGAGTTGATCAACGCCAGGTATTGCAGCGAGTTCACGTTCTGGTTACCCAATTGGCCCCAGCCACCCGTCAGCTTGAAGTTGCTAAATACCGGCAATGCGTTTTTGAAGAAGTCCTCTTCCGAAAGGCGCCACCCCAGCGAGAATGCCGGGAAATATCCCCAGCGGTTATCCGGCGCAAATTTGGAAGAACCATCCGCGCGGAATGTGGCGGTCAGCAAGTAACGATCCATGAACGAATAGTTGGCGCGGCCAAACCATGACGCCAGGGCGTCGTAACTGCGGTTACCATCTTCGCCCGCCACGGATACGATCGTTCCCGCATATTGCAGGTAGCGCAGCGTAGGGTCCTCGCTCGCGAAATCGCGGCCGCGTTGTTTGGCAGAAATACTATTGAATGTCTGCGAAGTATAACCACCCACAAGGTTCAGGCTATGCGCTCCGAACTTTTTATCATACGAAAGAAAATACTCCTGCAAGAAGGACCAGTACTTGCCGTGCGTCAGATCCAGCTGGTTGTAGGAATTGGTACGGAACTGGTCATTGATTTTTACTTCGAAGTTCGTGCTTTCCGAGAAAGTGGCGTCCATAGCCAGGTTGGCACGCAATTTCAGGCCTTTCAACAATTCCAGTTCGCCGGTAAGGCTTCCCAAAATGCGGTTACGGATGTTGTTCTGATCCTGGTTATCGACGGTAAAAATAGGGTTATTGATGTCCCCGAATGCGCCGATACCCTTTGTCGAGCTGTAAGAGCCGTCCGCATTCCGGATCGGGAGGCCCGGGTGAAAGCGAATGGCGCTCCATAGCAAACCGGTTTGCGACGAGGTCGTATTCGGTGCGGTATTGTGGGTATTGGTGAATTGCAGGTTCTGTCCTATTTTCAGCCTGGATCCGATCTTGTGATCCGAATTGACGCGGAATGTATACCTTTTGTAATAAGACTTCCCGATAATCCCCTTTTCATTATAATAACCTCCTGAAATCGAGAAAGACGAATACTTGCCCCCGCCGCGGATAGCCGCGTCGTAGTTCTGCGTAACGCCTTGTTTGAGCAATGCGTCCTGCCAATTGGTTTTCTGGGTTTGGTATTGCGTATCCTCCCATATCGGGGGCACGGGCAAGCCGTCGTTTTTGTAGGCTTCCCGCTTCAATGCCGCCAAGTCGGGCGCTTCCAGCATGTCCAGGGTCTTGATACGGTTGCTGATACCGACATATCCATTGACAGTCACGCCGATCGGATTGTCGAACGTGCCGCGCTTGGTCGTAATGATCACGACGCCGTTCGCTGCACGCGTTCCGTAAATAGCGGATGCCGATGCGTCTTTCAGAATTTCAATGGATTCGATGTCGTTCGGGTTCACGTCGTTCATCGAACCGGCAGGGACGCCGTCGATCACCACCAATGGATCGGCATTGTTCACCGTTCCGAAACCACGGATCTGGATCGTACCCGCGTCGCCCGGCGCACCGCCGTTACGGATCACGTTCACACCCGCCGCACGGCCCTGCAATGCCTGCTGCGCACCACCCGATGGAAGATTCTGAAAATCAGACCCTTTCACAGAAGATACCGCGCCTGTTACATCCTTTTTCTCCTGCGTTCCGTAACCTACTACCACCACTTCTTTCAATGCGCTCACATCGGGAGCCATGGTAATATTGATGACGGAGCTGTTGGCAACCACCGCATCCTGGCTCACATAACCAATGAAGGAAAAACGGAGAGTAGCACCATTATCCGGCACACTGAGCTGGTACTGTCCGTTTTGATCGGACGTAGTACCTTGCTGGCTGCCTACGATGAGGATATTCACGCCCGGCAAGCCGTCACCTTTCTCGTCCACTACCTTCCCGGTAATCGTCCGATCGACTATTAGGCCCGCGTTTCTGGCGCTAAAGGGCGCTGCGCTTTGCGGGTCGTTCTTTTTTCTCAACAATATCCGCGAATTGCCCACCACCTCGTAAGAAACATTGAGCGGCGTGAGCAGTTGATCCAGCACGCGGTTCAGCGAACCCTGAAGTTGCTTTGCCGCCACTGTGCTCCGGCCCTGAATGCTGCCCGAGCTGTATACAAATTTGACGTCGGCCTGTTTTTCGATCTGGCGCAATACCTGCCTGATTTCCAACGATTCGACTTTTAGTGAAATCTCCTTGTTCAGCAACTCCTGGCTATAAACGCCGTGCGCCATAGAGATTCCGCAGCATAGCAAAGCAAGCAAAAGTTGTTTAGCGGTAGTACTCATGACTTTGTAAACAACCCTTTTGTAGGGTATTTTTTTATGCATAATTTTAAAGGTTTTTGTGAACTGAACAACTCAAAAACAAACAGTATCCTTCTGCCAGGAAGGGTATTCAAATCGGCCGGACATGTTAGCGCATGGCCGGCTTACTTTTTCTTTCTCAATCAGTTACCGCAACCTTCGCCCGAAATAAACAGCGAAGCACCGCGGCGTTCATATTCCACATTCACCGCCTTGCAGATCAGGTCGAGCTGATCGAACATCGGCAGTTCATTGAGATCGCCGGTGAAAAGGCAGTTCCGCAGGACATCGCCTTCTACGACGATATCGATGCCATAGGTCTTTTCCAGCAATGCCAGCACATCCGTAGCGGGCGTTTCGGCAAACTCAAACCGCGCCGCCGACTCGGCCCGCTTCACTGCCACCGGGTTTCTCACAATTCCCAGCTCCATTTTCCGCGATTCCTTATCAAATACTACCTTTTGATTGGGCGTCAGGATAAATCCGTTCTTACTGGCCGTTTTGCTATCGGAAGTTTCGTATACCGAAACCCGCCCGGTAGCTACCTGTACCTCGATCGAGCCTGCACCATCGTAAGATTTTACATTGAAACTTGTCCCCAAAACCTGCGTAGCCAGGTTCTCCGTCGAAACGATAAACGGTTTTGTCACATCTCGCTTCACTTGAAAAAAGGCCTCACCGTGCAGGTAAACCATTCTTTTGCGCTCCCCGAAATGCTCGGGGTAGCTGATCCGGCTGTTGGGTTGCAGGATCACCACGCTCCCGTCTTCCAAAGTGAGCCGCTGGGGTTTGTGGGAGGTATTACTCACGGCAAAACCCTCATCATCGCTGTTCCAGGTCCAGATCGAGCTCAATGACGGGAAATAGGTAGCCTGCTTGGGCGCATTGTACCAGAATACTCCCGCCAGCAACGCCACCGATGCGGCGGCCGCTGCCCACCAGCCGATTCTTACCGGCTTCCTGGTCGTGTTGGCCAGAAGCTTCTGCCGGATACGCTGCCCGATTTCCTCTTTCTCGGACAGCAGCACTTCGGAATCGTCCAAAGGATTCTCTTTCAGATATTGCTCCATTTGCAAATCCTCTTCTGCCGAGGTTTCCCCGGCCATATATTTCTCGATCAGTTTCTCGTAGGTATCAGGTGTCATTTGCGGAGGCGTGTATAGGTTTAGTTGCTGGAATAATACATCCAGAGATTTTCTCTCAATGCTTTCAAAGATTTGGTAATATGGTATTCCACGGCTTTTTCGGAAATATTCAGCTCTTCGGCAATGTCTTTCACCGGACGGTTTTCAAAGCGGCTCAGCTGGAATACCCGGCTGGTCTTTTCGGGCAGCTTCCGCATGACCTCGTCCACCGCACGCGAGAGATCCGAAAACTGTACGATCTCGTCCGTCGAATAGGTCTCCTGAATTTTGTTCAGGATCAAATATTCCTGGTACCGTCGCCAGGTGATTTGTGACTTGATAAAATTCGTCACCCGGTACTTCATCGCGATCACCAGATAGGTACTCAAGTTGCGGATTTCGGTATCCGACCGTTTGTTCCAAAGGCTCTCGAATATGTCGTGCACCAGCTCTTCCGACTCCTCCCGCGATCCTACCTGATGATAGGAAATACAGAACAGCTTATACCAGTAACGGTCGTAGATCTCCTCGAAAGCACGCTTGTTGCCTTCGCGGAGCTGCGTTACCAGCTGATCGTCGGTTAGAAATTTAGTCATGAGGGTGCTCCTTTACTCGGATCTGTATGTATAGTCAAACAACTTCCGCCAACCCCTAAAACGATTTATCATTTTTTTCAGAAAAATTATTTCAGCAGGAATGGCCGGAATTCCGAATCGATCTGAAACTCGGTCACGCCGTATGCAAGCATGCGCTCACAATCCTTTTTTGCATCGGCCATCATATCCGCGGATTTGCGATAATGGAATTTGTTGATCGCCGCAACGACACGGATGTTGTTCTCACGCGCCCACGCTACATCCTCGCGTGTGAGACTGGCCGGCCTTTCGAACAGGTAGTAATGGTCCGGTCGGTAGCCGGGCTTTTTCATGTTTTCCTCCAATTGTTTCCGGGAGCAGCTCAGGCGGACTTTGCCCGTAAAAAACTCCGTCGACTCGTCGGTGCCGATCATCAGGGCCGTCTCGCGGAGATGATAACGGTCCAGCATGGCGCTCAGGCCTGAGAAAAGAGCCGAGTCCAGCCCAGTGATTTTGTTATCAAGCATGACAGCCATTTTGTGCCCGGCACAAAACCTGAAAACCTCTTCGAGAAGCATCGGATGGTTAGCATCCAGTTTACTGGTCAATGCACGCGCATTCGCCCACTTCGTCTCCGTCACTTTGCGATGGTCGCCATAGAAGCGGTTGAAATCCGCATCGTGGTTGGCGATCAAAACACCGTCGGCCGTCACGCGCATATCCGTTTCGACCATTTTATAACCTTGCCGGGCGGCCTCTTTCAATGCAGGCAGGCCGTTTTCCGTAAAAGTACTGTCCACCACCCCACCCCGGTGCGCGATCAGCCCGACCGTCTTACCCTGGGCGTATACGTTGGCGGAGTACATAACCGGAACAAAGGCGAGAATCAGGGAGAAAAGTTGCTTCATGAGTGATCTTTTTGAGATAGCAAAGGTATTACGGTACGGGCTTCCGAAAACACCCTTAACAATAACATAAAGTCTGGAAAAACGGGCTAATCGGGAGGCAATTTACCGATTGATAATTCGCATCAGCCTCTCATTCAACAACTTTGGGAAGCTCAATTTTAGGTGTTTGATTTGTAACAGTCAGCCTCACTACACACTTCCTTATAGGCTCTTCACACACCTACTCGTAAAGCACTATGCACACACTTGATTTTTGTTTTCCTGTTTTTTTCAAACAAAAAAAGGGCCGCAAGGCCCTTTATCAAAAATCAGTGAAGTCAGAAGTTAGATCAAAGTCTCTGCCATTTGCAGGAAAATCGCTCTTTTGTAGTATTCGGGGTCATATTTAACGAGTACTTGCGTGCCTTTGCGGAGGGAGTCGTATTTGGCAAAAGGAAGGACCTCCCGCATCTCCGTTACAAAATCATTACCAGCCTTTGGTTGTACCTGCACCTGCACCTGAAACTCGGGCAGGTTGTTGAGGTATTCGCCCGTCGGCCGAATGGCCAGAACAGTAGCGTTCGCCTGAACGCCTTGTTTGAGAATCTTCTTCTTTCTCTCTTCTGCGATCCGCCTGCGAATAGACGATAAAGTCCAAAAAGCTACCATGCAGACCAGAATAAGTGTAGCGCCGATTTCCCTGTTATTAAATTCCACAGCTAAATTTTAGTTAAGAGTGTGATGCCCAAAAATAATGGAATAACTCTAAAAAAAGTACCATTTCATTTATTCAACGGTCGATCTTGTGATCAAAAGGCAAAAGTCATTCGTTTGAGCCAAGTATTTCATGGTAAAAAGCAATTCAGGTGAGACGAATCTGCTCCCGGGCGAAGTAGGACGGAGGGTTGCTTTAACAGGATTTTTTTATAAAATTTATTAAAATAATTATTAATATCATAATGGCATGATTTTTCCTCGTCGTAAAACCTATTGATCAACACCTTATTCACCATGTCAATGGAAATCAAATCCAACCACTCGACCGGAAACCGCCCCGAGGGAGATCGTATCCTGGATGCGCCATATGTGTTCAGCGATATTCCTACCTACCTTGAACAGCTCAGATCGGAAAAATCATGGGCAAAAAATGACCGGAACGCGATCACCGTCTACAAATCAGACAAAATCACGATCGTGATCGCCATCCTGAAATCGGGCGCGACGGTCAACGATCATTCGATCGACGAAAGCCTCACATTCCAGGTTTTGGCAGGAGAACTGAAAGTGGAAACCGAAGGGCGGGTATTTTACACCACAACCGGCCAGATGATGTCTTTCCATGCGCACCTGGCACATTCGATCAAGGCCATGGCGGACTCGGAGATACTCATCACCACCTATAAGGAATAAGTGAAAAGCACGGCTACTTCTCGCTTAGTTTTCTCCTGACTTTGCTTAAAAATTCGGGAGAAAAACCAAGGTATGAGGCAATGTAGTGCTGCGCCACGCGCTGGGGAATGGCCGGGTACCTTTCCAGGAAGTCAAGGTATTTTTCAACGGCGCTGTTGGAGATCGTCCGGAACAACCGCTCCTGCGTCTGCGCAAGGTTGCGCTGCACCATCAAACGGAACATCCGTTCGAAGCCGGGGACGGTTGCCAGTAGTTTTTCCTTCGTTTCAGGTGTGAGGATGAGCACTTCGCAGTCTTCCAGTGTTTCAATGTAGACGTGGCTCGGGGTCTGGTTATGAAAACTGGTAATGTCGCTCACCCACCAGTCCTCTACCGCGAATTGCAGCGTGACTTCCGCGCCGGCGCTATCGATATAATAGGTACGGATGCAACCTTTCAGAATGTAAGCTTCAAACTGACAAACTTCCCCCTGCTGCAAGAGGAAAGTCTTCTTGGAATATGTTTTGTATTGGAGTAACGAATCGAAATATTCGAGGTCTTGTGGGGTAAATGGCAAGCACCTCAGTGCGTAGCTGTTAATCTTTTCAAACATAATCCGGTTTATGGGTTAGCCTCCGGCCAATGCATGCCGGATCTCAGAATAAAGGAGCCCGCTACCGCCTCCAAAGTGACGTAAGCAGACAATCCGCGGATCGATAGACTGGCAAAGCGAAGTGATGCGCCCGCCCGTTTCCTCATCGACACCGACCCCCAAAAGTACTAAATCGACCGAATTTAAGCGAAGTACTTCCTCAGCTTCTTCCAATGAGCCGGCGGGTATACCGTGCCAGAGGTCGTTCTGGTTGATCAACCGGATAATCGTTTCCAGGATTTCGGGATGGTTGGCCACTGCCAGGATATTGATTTGTGACATACTACCGATTGGTTGTACCGGCGGTCGCTTGCAATCACCGGCGGTTTACTATTTACCACTTTTCAGGAACCTCGATCACGAGCAGAGAACTTTTCTCCAATGCCTTTACCTGTACCTTCGATTCCGGCCAGAATCCGAAGCCGTCGCGTGTCGAAAGCAGCTGCCCATTCACTTCCACTTTCCCGTCAATCACAAACAGATATACGCCATTCCCCTCTTTTTTGAGCTGGTATCCGGTTTCAAAACCTTGATCAAATTCTGCCAGGTGAAACCACGCATCCTGGTTGATCCATACGCCGTCATCGTCGGGATCGGGCGAAAGAATTTGCTGGAAGCGATTATGCCTGTCGCCTGCGGCGTATTCCATCTGACCGTAACGCGGTGTGACGTTCAGCTTTTTGGGATACAACCATATTTGCAAAAACGTCACGGGTTCCTCGGGATCTTTATTGAATTCGGTATGGTAAACACCCGTACCGGCGCTCATTACCTGAATTTCACCTCTGCGGATCAACGCCACATTACCTATGCTGTCCTGATGTTCCAGCGTACCTTCCAGCGGGATCGAAATGATCTCCATGTTATCGTGCGGGTGCCGGCCAAAGCCTTTGCCGCCATTGACGGTATCGTCGTTCAAAACCCTCAACGCACCAAACTGGATGCGTTGAGAATCGTAATTTCCGTGAAAACTGAATGTCTGTGCACTTTGAAGCCATCCGTGGTCGGCGTAGAAGCGCGATACTGCCGGATGCAATACGGAATTTTTCATGATTACTTCAAAATCGTGTTGTTCACCAATTGGATTTCTTCCCCTGAAATCGTGTGTGGCCGGCCGGGATAAATCACCTGGTTGACCGTCGCGTTCATGTCTTCCAAAATCGTAACGCTCTCCTGCACGCGCGACACGGGTACATGAGGATCGCGATTACCTGTGGAAATGAACACCGGTGTTTGCTTAAAGTCGCCATCATAGTGGCCGACCTCCAATTCCTTCCCTACCAAGCCGCCTGTAAAAGCAATAATTCCCCCGTATCTCCGGGCATTGCGCGAGGTATATTCGAGCGTGAGACAGGCTCCCTGCGAAAATCCGGCAAAGTAGATCTGATCCGCGGGAATTCCGGCGGCCTCTATCTCGGCTACCACATCGCCGACTAATGCCAGTGCTGAGTCCAGGGCAGGCTGGTTTTGTTCAACGGGTGCCATGAAACTGTAAGGATACCAGCTGTTATTCGTAGCCTGGGGCGCGTAAATCGCCATATCTTCCAGATTCAAAACTCTTTGAAGAGAAATAATATCGGCGGCAGTCCCACCCCGGCCATGCAGCATAACGATCGCCTTTTTGGCTTGCTGGATCGGTAACCCGCTTGTGATAACTTGTTTGCTATGGGTGTACATGAGTCAATTTTGAATGAGTGATTGGTCCTATGTGGTCATTAATTGTCAGGTATAGTCAGGAGTAGGCATTTGTTGTAGTGTTTCCTTTTGCAACCTTAACACCAACGGGAAAACAATACCTGACTACTCTTGACTACTCCTGACAACTCTCGACTATTCCTGACAACTCTTGCCTATTAATTAAGTACCGGCAGCACTTTCACAATTTGCTCTCTGCGAGGCTCGTATTGAGCAGGCAGCATCAAACCTGAACCTAATTGTTCGACGGTCTCGTCGGTAGCGAAGCCTGGGTTATCGCTGGCAATCTCGAACAAAACACCTCCTGGTTCGCGGAAATAGAGCGAGTAGAAGTAGTTTCTGTCGATTTTATCGGTGATCTGCAAACCGGCGTCCAGTACTTTTTTACGGAACTCCATCAGAATATCATCATTCGCCACGCGGAACGCGATGTGGTGAACCGAACCTTTGGCCACATGACCCGCTCTTTCACCGGGAGCTTCCACCAGGTCGACGATATTCGCATTCTCTACCGCGTCGGTCACAAACCGGAAGCGGTTTACATGTTGCTCGGCCAGGCGATAACCAAAAATATCGGTCAGTACTTTGGCGGTTTCCTCGATATTGTTCGTCGTGATCGTCACATTATGGAAACCACGGGTGGCATATTCCGCTGTCACTTCCGAGGTAGTCCAGGGGATGCGGTTGTCGGTGATTTTTGGGACGGTCAATTCAAATTTCAAACCATCGGGATCAAGGAAAGTCAGGTATTGCTCTCCGAATTTCTCGGCAGGTTTGTTATAGGTGATTTTATTGGCTTCCAATCTTTTCAACCAGAAATCCAAGCTGCCTTCCGGTACCGAGTAACCGATCTCGGTAGCCTGGCGGGTTCCGCGACGGCCGGCGGGGATTTGGTTACCCCAGGGGAAGAAAGTCAGGATCGAACCAGGCGTACCGTTTTCGTCGCCGTAGTAAAAGTGGTAGGTATTAGGATCGTCAAAATTGACGGTTTTTTTCACCATTCTCAGGCCTAATACTCTTGTATAAAAATCGTAGTTGGTTTTAGCGTCACCAGCGATAGCTGTAATGTGGTGGATGCCGTTGATTGTATTTTCCATTGTCTTGTTCAGTTAAGATGTTTCTTTGTTTTTGATGATACAAAGGTATATCCCCGGGCAGGGGCAGGGCATTGAACTAGGACAAGAAAAACGGAAATTGAAAAATTATTCGAGCGGGCTGATGAGGCTCAGCACTGCGTCCTCCTCTACCACCCTCCCAGCCGCTTTTGCCGCTTTCAGGTACACGCTCATCGGGTATTTACCGTCGAATGCCGGGTCCGTTTCCACCATTGGTACTTTCAGGCGGGCGTGTTTGAGGCTTGCAAGATCCGACAGCGATACGTAGCTGAGTTCCGGGTTGCCCTGCCCGAGGTCACACAGGCCGAAAGCGATATTGTTCACAGGATCGAGTTCAGAGAGCAGCCAAATAGCCTTGCCATATTTGGAATGCAGTTTTACGACGGGCGCGTGATCCTTCGCAAGCTGGTTTTGCACCTCCTGCGCATTGTGGACCATTATTTCAATCAGGTTTTGTGGGATCATTTTTGACATGGGGCAAATTTAGAAGTTTTGTCGGGCGCGGAGCGCCGGAACGCCATAAAATAAATGGAACCGACCAAAGGTGCATTTTGGATCACTTATTTGCCTAAATTTCGACGAGAAAAGTCCTTCCACAACTTACCGGAAATTGAGGTTGCGCTCCTGTTAAGGAATGCAGAGGTCATTTTTGGCATTTTTAAAACCGGTTTCAAACAAACTAGCTCGATCCATCCATCCTAGAAATTAACGTATGAAAAAAAAACTACCACTCCTTATTTCATTATTGGTTTTAATCACATCACACAAAATCCTATCTCAGGTTGTCGTAACCTTTCCTAGCGAAAGGGCTGTTTTTCAACGGAATAATGCTAATGAAGCCGACGTATATATAGGAGGGTATATTACACAACCCTACCAGAAGATCGAAGTGCGGCTTACTCCCCGGGTCCCGGGAGAGGGGGAATCTTTTCCGGCAGGCGGCGGCTGGGCAACACTCGATGACCAGATTTCAGCGGGTCAGTTTTTGGGCTCGGTGCATTTAAAAGGCGGCTGGTACCAATTAGAAGCCCGGGGTGTGGCAAACGGCGGCGGCACTTCGGCAATCGCGACGCTCTCCCGCGTAGGCGTGGGCGAGGTCTTTGTTGTAGCCGGCCAATCCAACTCGACGGGAGGCGATTCCAATCCGAACGGGCCCGAAGCAAGCCATGACCAGGTTAATAGCGTCAACTTCCAGAACGTGGACCCGGTCACATCGACCATCACCCCCTATTCAAATGTACAGCTCCCCTGCCCCGAGTTTGTGCACCTCGATGCCAATGTCAAAACGGCGCCATTTGGTAACTATGCCTGGTGCTGGGGTTCTTTCGGAGACAAGATTTATGAAAAACTGCATGTGCCGGTCATGATATTCAACGGCGGCTGGTCAAGCACGGGGATCGACAACTGGAAACAAACCATTGATCCCAACGGCGTAACAACCAGTGCATTCGGCTATACTTTCCCCACTGGCCTGCCATTCGGGCATTTGCGGCTTGCATTGAACAATTATATAGCTCAGCTCGGCGTACGGGCGGTTTTGTGGCATCAAGGAGAAACTGATAACTACCTCGAACAGCCGGGCGACAATACTTACAACCGGTATTTGTCGGCGCTTTGGGATGTTGTTAATGCCAGCCGCAACCTTACCGGCAAGCCGAATCTGGGTTGGGTTGTCGCGCGCGCCTCGCGGTTCACCGTCAACGGTGCCACCCGTGTTTCGGCCAATGTAGTAAATGCCCAAAACGAACTGATCAACAACGACGGACTTTACCCGCACGTGTTCCAGGGGCCTGATACGGACCCATATTACAGCATTGAATACCGCCACGACGAGGTCCACTTCCGCGGTGACGGCCTGACGCCTTCTCCCGATGGTCAAATCTATTCGGGACTGATTTCCCTTGCGGGCTTCTGGGCGGACAAGATCACGCCCGATTTCCTGAGCCAGTCGAACCCCTATGCCGCTACGCCTCCACCGGCTGTCGATGCGGCATACGTGCCCGGCGGTTCACAGGTTACCTTCACCGGCCCGGGATTGCCGGGTGGCTCACAATACAACTGGCTTTCGGGCGGCAATTGCAACCAAGTGCAAAACACGACGCAGCAATGGATGGTCGGCGCCGGATTGTACAAGCTGAAAATCATCGATTCCAACCAGAATACCGTGTTTTCTCCGGCCCTGAATGTTTCCGGTACACCGCTGCCTGTAACCTGGCAGTCATTCAGTGCACGTGTGGCCGGCAACGGGCGTGTAACGCTCGACTGGGCGACCGCCTCCGAAGTGAATGCATCCCACTTTGAAATACAGCGAAGCAACGATTCCAGGACTTTTACGACCGTCAAGCTGGTGGATGCGATGGGCAATTCCCGAAACAGCTCATTCTATCATTATGAAGAAGAATTGCTCCCCAAGGGCACTTACTATTACCGGATCAAGGAAGTTGATATCGACGGCCAAACCGATGTCACGCGCATTGTGGGCGTCCGCGTGAATGGCCATGAAACAGCGCGTGTATTCCCTAATCCTGCCTCGGATTTGATCACCGTGGAATCTGAACAGGCGTTAAACCGTCTCGATATTTTCGATGGTGCGGGTAAGCTGGTACAGAGCGCCCGGACCGGCGAAAAGTCGATCCGTTTGAACATTGCCGATCTGCCCAAAGGGCTCTACGTGATATCCGTAGACGGCCGCGAGCTTAAAATCGTAAAGTAGGCGGCCGACTTACGCCGCCGCGAAAGCTTCCCGTCGGTATTCGAGCGGGCTCATGCCGCGGTGCTTTCTGAAAGTCTTGATGAGATGGCTGTCGTCTGTAAAACCCAGTTCGGCAGCTATTTCATTGATACGCATATCGCTGTGTTTCAGGCGAATTTCTACCAGCGCGATTTTGTAATTAATGATGTATTGCTGCAAAGTCTCGTGGGTGTGCTTTTTGAAATATTCGCTGAGGTAATTGAGCGAGATACTGAAATGGGAAGCAATGCGCTCGGCACGCAATTGCTCCGGGTTGTAAATATTTTGGTGAATGTAATGAATAATGTCCAGTGACGTATTTTGCGCGAGCTGTGTCTTCTCCGGAATATGGGTAATAATATTCCTTGCGACAACTGTCAATAACGTGTTGAGCAATTGCTGAACAAGCTCTTTGTGCAGCGTCTGCTGGTTGGCATACTCTTGCCTGATCGCCTCCATCAATGCCCTCACCAGCGGCTTGTCATGCGCATTTCGCAGAATGCAGCCTTGCAGGTGATTGTTATTATGGAAGATATATTCCAATTTATGGATCCAGTCACCCAAATTACTATGCTCGTCGCGTGCCCTCTGCGCATTGAGATAGATATTATTGAAGCGGATAAACATGAATGCAGTCGTCTCCTTCACCTCGGTATAATGCAAATCCATAGGCATCGCCAGGAACAGGTTCTCCTTCTGGTACCTGAACTCGTTCTGGTTGATGTGGTATACTCCCGCCCCATCGAACATATACACCAGTTCGATAAAGGTATTCTTATGCTCCTTGATCGGGCATTCGTCGACAGTCACAAGCAGGACATCGAAAGGCTGGTGGATATGGTGGATACGCATACCGGCAAAGGTACCGATTTAACCCAAATTTTTACAACTCGAGATTAGTGACGGCATCCCAAATTTGCATACATCAAATCAAAACCATTGCAAATCATGAAAGCCATCACATTAGCAAACAACGGAGGAACTGAAAACCTGATATTCACCGAAATTCCAAGACCTGAAATCAAGGAAAACGAAGTATTGATGCGCGTCAAAGCGATTGGAATTAACCCGGTCGACGCATTTGTAAGAAACCATCAATTCGCCCTCGAAATGTTCCTCAAACCGCAGCCCGGCGAAACGGTAATCATCGGCTGGGACATTTCAGGTGTAGTAGAAGCGGTCGGAAACCAGGTTACCCAATGGAAAACCGGCGATGAAGTGTTCGGTATGGTGAATTTTCGTGGACACGGCAAAGCCTACGCCGAGTATGTGGCGGCCCCCGCGGATCAACTCGCACTGAAACCGGGCAGCGTTTCGCACGAAGAAGCCGCTGCCGCCACGCTCGCCGCGCTGACGGCCTGGCAGGCGTTGGTAACGTACGGAAAATTGAAAGCGGGAGAAAAAGTATTGATTCATGGCGCCGGAGGGGGCGTGGGGCATTATGCTGTACAAATCGCCAAACATTTCGGGGCCCACGTCATCGGCACAGGCTCCGCCTCCAAGAAGGATTTCATCCTTGGTCTCGGTGCCGATGCATTCATCGACTATTCGGCTACCAGGTTCGAGGATGTTGTACGCGACGCCGACATCGTGATCGATTCGCTTTTCGGCGATCACATCTTCCGCTCGCTGGATGCCGTGAGGGAGGGCGGCCGGGTTATTGCGCTCCTGGCGCCTTTCACCGACGAAAAACTGGCGCAAGGGGTGCAGGAGAAGAAAGTATATGCCCACACACTCAATGTCACTTCCAGCGGGACCGATATGCAACAGCTTGCTGCTTTACTCAAATCCGGAGCATTACGTTCCCACGTTTCTGCCACCTACCCATTTGAACACCTCGCGCAGGCGCATGACGAAATAGAAGCCGGAAAAACGCAGGGAAAGATTGTGGTGACCCTTTCCTAATGCGTATCATGCCCTTTTGGCGCGCTGTGCTTCCGCAGTGCGCCACTTTGGCACTTACATTCAGCTGGATAACTTTTTGAACAGGCATTGCCTAAACGATACCCAGCAGCTATGGACACCTTTTCAAGCATGATCATCGGCGCGGTTGATCAGATCAAAAATGCCGTTGTAAAAATCGATATATTCAAGACAGTCAATGGAAAAATACGACCCGCAGGCTCCGGCTCAGGGTTCATATTCTCCTCCGACGGGCTTATTTTCACCAACAGCCACGTGGTCGAAGGGGCCGAGAAAATCATGGTTAGCCTTTTGAATGAGAACGAGATCGAAGCTACCCTCGTGGGCAAAGACCCGGATACCGACCTCGCTATTCTGAAAATATACACGCAAGGCTATTCCGTGGCCAAACTCGGCGATTCGGGCGCGTTACAGATCGGGCAGTTCGTGATCGCGATCGGAAATCCTTACGGCTACCAGCATACCGTCACCACAGGCGTGGTTAGCGCGCTCGGTCGTACTTTGCAAACGCAATCGGGACGGTTTGTCGACAACGTGATCCAGTCGGATGCGGCCTTGAACCCGGGCAATTCCGGCGGCCCGATGATCAACACTGACGGCGAAGTGATCGGCGTAAACACGGCCGTCATCCAGGGCGCCCAGGGGCTGAGCTTTTCTGTGGATATTAACACCGCGAAAGAGATCGCACGACAACTCATCCGCGACGGTAAGGTATTCAAGGCTTACCTGGGGCTGCAATTGCAGGACGTCCCGTTGAACGAGCGCGTTCGTCAGCATCACAAGCTGCCCAATCACGAGGGAATTTTCATCACGCACATCGAACCGAACACGCCCGCATCACGCTCGCAGCTGCTGGAAGGCGACATTATCGTCTCATTCAACGGCAAGCCGGTACGTAATTCCAATGAGCTGTTCAAGGCACTCACAACACGCGACATCCTCCGCATGACCGACATTTCGGTGATCCGGCACACGGAATTGCTCAATTTTATGATTGTTCCGGTGGAGAAGAAGGCTTAGCATCCCGCAATTGGCTATAAGGTGTTTCAATCAACTTGATTTGAAGCACCTTTTCCATTTTACAGATCGTTTCCAGCGTCAGGTTCTCGGAGCCTTTGAGGATTTTGCTGATGTATTGCGGGGAACAGCCCATCATTTCAGCGAATTCTCGGCGTGTCATGCCCTTTTCACGCAATGTACACACAACTTCTAGTGCGATGTCAAACGACACATCCAGCCAGTACGCATTTTGCTGCCGGAATGTAGCCTCCTTGATCCAGGTCGTGTCCGGCACTGCCATCAGTTTTAATTTAGTTAACGCGTCCATTTCCTCCTCTTTAAAATAGTTCAAACAATCCAAAATCATCTTTTTGGTCACCCCTCAAAAAACAGCAAACTTCTTCCAGTTTTGCTAATTCTTCGTAGAGATGCTCGCGCTCGTTCATGGTTCGCGTCAATTTAATCGCACCGCCCGTCACAACGAAATGGTTCACTCCCAATCTGACAGCATATACTCTTAGCCAACTCTTCTTTCGCAATCCTCGGGCTTTACTCTTTTCGATTTTATCGACGCGCCATGTTGCTGGACTTAACGGTTTAAATATTATCGACAAATTCTCGGAACCTCCAAACGCAACGGAACTCGATATATTCAATATTTCATTTTCAAGTCTGGCAGCGTCCATGTTAGTGATCCTTACTGCCTCCTTAACAGACATGTACTCCCAAAAAGCCAGCAAGTCGTCATAATGTGTCTCGAAAAACGATCGTAAATAATCTGCATCGTTCCACAACCGAAATATCTTCGAAAACTCGTGATCGTCTTCCCCTGCAAACTGAATCGAGTACAAGCTATCCGGCACCACTTCAAATATACCATTTACCTCCATAAAAATAAACTTATAGGTTTACATTTCACCTTTCATTTATTATTGATACGGTAAGGCCCTGTTTTGGTAACAGCCTTCTACAAACCAAAAAACGGATTGCTTCAAATGGCTGAGTCCGGTTTCCGGGACAGGAGGAAACGAGGGATTTGTGAGCAGCAAGGATATCCAGAAGCCTTTTTTAATTTCAATGGAATGAAAAACCAGGCTTTGCGTGTTGTGTAACCTGTTGCAAATAGTTTGACGAAATTTTTAGCAGGTTATGAACTGGATTACCATTAGTAGTGAAGAAGAAGTAGATAACATTTATCAATCGGCCGATTACTCCATCATTTACAAACACAGCCCACGTTGCGCGACCAGCCTGATGGCCTACCGCCAGCTCAAATCAGAAGTAAATGCCGCTTCGGACATTCAGATACCCATTTACATTGTAGACGTAATCCAGAACCGCAAGGAATCACAAGCCATTGCCAGCAACTTCGGTGTTGTGCACGAATCTCCCCAGATTCTGGTCGTTAAAGGCGGGCAATGCGTTTATGACGCTTCACACGAAGACGTCTCATTGCGGGATTCGCTGGCTTCGCTGAACTAAAATCACGAACAAAATCTAACGATAACAGGGGATGAAAGACCTGTTGAAAATATTTTTATGGATTATATCCATTTTATAGGAAATAATCCATTATATTTGTGTCATCAACAAACAGGAATCAGGACGCTCTGCCCCATTCGATGTTCATCGAAGGAATGGTATGGATTTTGTACCAGGCAGGTTAACGTCAAAGCTTATTAACACTTCATCACAAACAGACGCAAAAGAGCAGCTTTTAAAGCTGCTCTTCTTGTTTACCCGGCTTTTCAAATCGCGGAAGCGTTACATATTTCCCGACGCCCGTGGTTCCAGGCGGGTAGCCCACTTTTGGAGCAACACCACCAGGTCGTCGAGGATGACCGGCTTGCTGAGGTAATCGTCCATTCCGGCCTCGAAACATTTCTCCTTGTCCTGCTGCAATGCATTGGCGGTCATCGCGATGATGAATGGATGCGTTGTATTCCTTGCCCTGATCTGCCGGGTGGCTTCCAGTCCGTCCATTTGCGGCATTTGCATATCCATCAGAATCACATCGTAATCGATTTTCTGCACCTGGTCGAGCACTTCCAGGCCATTTTGTGCCAAATCGGCACGGTAACCCAGCTTACTCAGGGTGTTCATGATCACAATCTGGTTCACTTTATTATCCTCGGCCACCAGGATGGTCATAGGGTGCCGGCTCGCGAAATCGGAATGAAGTTTTCTTTCCGAATCGTCGTTTCCTGACGCCGTTTTTTGAGGCTCCTGCACTTCCGGGGCAACTTTTGCAGTGATCCAAAACCGGAAGGTACTGCCCCTATTCACCTCGCTTTTTACCTCGATACCGCCGCCCATCAGGGCCGTCAGCTTTTCACAAATCACCAAACCGAGGCCGGTGCCGCCATACTGCCGCGTTGTCGATGAATCTACCTGCGAAAAAGGCTTGAATAATTTATCCAACTTATCCTCCGCGATACCGATGCCGGTATCGCGGACCTCGAAGCCAAGCTTCGCGTTGTCTCCCTCCTGCCCGATCACGTACACATGCACGCGCACCTCACCTTTGGGCGTAAACTTGATCGCATTGCCGACAAGGTTCGTCACAATCTGCCCGAGCCGTAAACGGTCGCCCACAATGCGCGACGGGACATTTTCTTCGATATTCAAGGTCAGGTGCAACGGTTGCGTCGCGGTTTTGGCCCTGAAAAGATCCATCACTTCGCCGATGCAGGCTTTCAAACCAAATTCCTTTTCTTCCAGCTCCATGTTCCCCGATTCGATCTTGGAGACATCGAGAATATCGTTGATCACATTCAGCAAATCCTTTCCGGACGTTTGTATGGATTTGGTGAAATTGCGCTGTTCTTCGGTGAGCTCGGTTTCCGCGAGCAGCGAAGCCAGTCCTATCACCCCGTTCATCGGCGTGCGGATCTCATGGCTCATAGTTGCCAGGAACGCACTTTTGGCCCTGTTGGCCAATTCCGCCTTTTCCACCGCCAGTTGCTGCTCTCCGATCGCGCGTTCGAGCTGCTTGGTCCGCTCCTGTATCTGCTGTTCCAGCAAGCGCTTTTGTTTCCGGATCGTGAACGTCCTGATCTGATACAAGGCCACAATGAGCGCAAGTATCAACACGACGGTCAAAAGACGGAACCACCAGGTAAGCCAGAATGGCGGCTCGATAATCAATTCCAGGGCAACACCTTTTTCATTCCACAGCCCGTCGTTGTTGGAACCCTTCACTCTAAATGTGTAAGTACCCGGGTCGAGGTTTGTGTAAGTGGCCGTGCGCTTGTTGCCGGTGTAGTTCCAATTTTTGTCGAAACCTTCCAGCATATAGGCATACTGGTTCTTTTCGGCGACCGTGTAGCTCAACGCCGCGAACTCGAAGGTTATCACCGACTGATCATGGCGAATGGTAATGGTTTTAACCTCACTGATTTGCTGTTTGAGGATACGATCACTGCCACCCGTAACCACCTGACGGTTAAATATCTGAAAATCTGTAATGTACACAGGAGGCACAAAATCATTATACCGCAGGCTGTCGGGATAAAAACTGATGAACCCGTTGATACCCCCAAAATACATCTGCCCATCGGCCGTCTGAAAACGGGAGTTGTCCCTGAACTCATTGCCGGGCAAACCATCGGCAATACCGTAGTTTCGAAACCCGTTGGTGGCCAGGTTAAACTTGGAAATGCCCTTGTTCGTGCTGAGCCAAAGGTTGTTCTTACTGTCCTTCTGAATGCCGAATACCACATTACTCGCAAGCCCGTCCTTTTCGCTGAACGACCTGAATGTCTGCCTCTTCTGATCGAAATAGCAAAATCCGCCCCCCACAGTTCCAATCCAGAGGTTGCCGTTTTCCGCTTCCAGGATCGATTGTACTTTGTTGTGGGAAATACTCGTCGGGTCGTTGGGCCTGCTGCGGAAATGTTTGAAGCCGCGCCGATCGGGCAGCAGCAAGTCGAGGCCATTGAAAGTTCCTACCCAGATATTTCCCTTTTTATCCTGGAATATCGTGGTAATAATGTCGCCGCTGATACTGGCAGGGTCGGTCGTGTCGTGACGGTAATGTGTATATTCTTTCGTTTTGACATTATAAAAATCAAGTCCGCCCTTCCACGTGCCGATCCAGAGGTTGCCATCACGGTCCCGCGTCATATTATTGACGTCGGCAATCGAAAGGCTGTTCGGATTATCCGCTTCCGAAAGGTGATGTTCTACCGCACCCGTTTTGACATTGAAGAAATCAAACCCGCCGTTGTGAAAACCCAGGCCAAGCACATCCCTGGCAACCCAGATCACCGAGAGCACGTAATCATTCGAAATCGAACGCGGATCGCCCTCTCGGTGCCTGTAAAAAGTAAAATCCTTTGTCTTACGGTTAAACCTGTTGAGCCCTCCCCCATCGGTGCCGATCCAGATATCGTCGCTGGTACTATCTCCGCAAATGGCTAGTACCGAATTATTACTCAGGCTATTGGCATTATTGATTTTCCTGCGGTAAGAATCAAATTTCGGGCCGAATTTGGGCAAAAAAGATACACCACCGGAATACGTCCCGACCCACATATTCTCCGCATTGTCGTGGTAAATCGCGTAAACCGAATTATTACTGAGCGAATAGCGGTCATCGGGATTATTGCGCACCGAAAAGAACCGGTCCGTCAAAGGATCATAAATACTGATCCCTCCGTTTTCCGTACCAATCCAGAGTTTGCCCGTGCCGTCCTCGGCCATCGAAAGAATATCGTTGTGCCCCAGGCTCCAAGGGTCGGTTGATTTGTGCTCAAAATGCTTGACGATGTTCCCCGATGGATCGATCACCGAAACGCCCCGCCCATGCGTCCCGACCCATAAATTCCCTTTGCGGTCGAAATGCAACACTTTGATCCACTCCGGTTTCAATCCACCGCGGATATCCGAATTGGGCTCATAGGCTTCGAGGACGCCCGACTTTACATCCAGCTTGAACAACCCCTTTTCCGTCCCGACCCAAAGCACGTACCCTTTGCCTTCCGCAATACTGGTCACAAATTCACTTCCCGGGCCCGCATCCATGCCCGGGTACCTGAAAAGCTGGTAAGTTCCGCGGCTGCGATCGAACAGGTAAAGGCCCTGGTCGGTGCCCAGCCAGAAGCGGTTACGGCTGTCTCGGAAAATGGTGTTAATCGCCAGGCTCCGCCGGGGGTGCGGATAATGCACGAAGCTATCGGTACCCCGGTCATACCGGTCGAGGCCCGTAGAGGTACCTACCCACAATTTGCCATACTCATCTTCCAGCAGCGATAGTACGAAGCTGTCGTGAATAGAGGCCTGGTTGGCGGGATCATGTTTGTAATGCGTGTATTTGTAGCCATCAAACCGGTTGAGACCGTCCTCCGTAGCAAACCACATGAAGCCCCTGCTGCCTTTCAGGATCGCGCTCACGTGGCTCTGCGATAATCCCTGGTCGGTAGTGAGCCGCCTGAACCTCGGTGCAAGTTCCTGTGCGAAAACATGCTGAAAGCATAGGATGTATAGCAGCACAACCCTGCGAAATATCGCTTTCATGGCACTTTCATCAATTCTGGATAAGAAACGTCGATTATCGGTTTAAATGTAGAAAAATTATGCCCCAATGCAACATCCAAACCGATTCTTACTCTTTGGGCTATACGAATATTAGCCATTTATGAAAAAAACACTACTCAGCCTGCTAATTCATGGACTTTCCTTTGCCAGCTTCGCCCAAACATTCACGGTAAGCGGCCTTGTCAAAAATCAACAGAACGAAGCTGTCGGGTTTGCCGCGGTTTCCATTAATCAATCCAAAGATTCTACCCTGGTAAAAGCCGACGTCGCCGACGAACAAGGTACGTTCAAAATCAGCGGCGTCCCCGACGGCAAATATTTTGTGCGCGTTTCAGCGGTAGGCCAGCAAATGTACCATTCGGCTTTGTTCGACGTGGCAGGCGGGGATGCAAAGCTTCCCGCAATAACGATGTTACCTGAAGCGAAACAACTGAACGAGGTGAAGGTAACCGGTACGAAGCCGCTCATCGAAGTCAAAAACGACCGGATGGTTTTCAATGTGGAGGCGAGTATCAATGCCACCGGTTCCAATGCGCTCGATTTATTGCAACGCTCACCGGGCGTGCAGGTCGACAGGGACGAGAACATTTTGGTACGGGGCAAAACCGGCGTCCGCATTTACATCGACGGCCGCCCTTCCCCGTTGGCAGGGAAAGACCTGGCTTCCACATTAAAAAGTATGAATTCCGCCGACATCGAGGCCATTGAAATCATCACCAACCCTTCTGCGAAATTCGACGCCGCGGGCGACCTGGGGATCATCAATATCCGCCTTAAGAAGAATGCGAAGCTGGGTACGAACGGAAATATCAGCCTCGGCGGCATGTTTGGCATTACACCCAAGTACAATGCGTCGCTGAACCTGAACCACCGCGACAAGAAAGTTAATGTGTTCGGAAACTACGGTTTCAACCAGGGCGCGTGGCATAATACGACTTATGACGACCAGGTCCTCAACCACGTAGCCTACAACAAGGTATGGCACGGAATCTGGCGAGACACCACGCACAGCGCCAAAATCGGCGCCGATTATTTTATCAATGCCAAAAATACCCTTGGTTTCAGTGCCAATGGCCGCATCAGCAACCACAACGGCGGCGGAGAGAGCGAGACTTTCATCAGCAAACGCAACAATCTGACTGCCGACTCGCTCATCCTGTCGTCGCGGACTTCGAACCCCGAAAAAAACAAAAACCTGAACCTGAATGTCAATTACCGGTATGCCGATACCACCGGCCATGAACTGAACATCGACGCCGATTACGGCCGGTTTTCCTCGCGGGGGATCAGTTACCAACCCAACAAATACCACTTTCAGACAGGCAGTAACGAGCCCATCGAGCGCAACTACGTTTCGAAAACGCCCGTCGACATCACCATTAAATCCTTCAAGATCGACTACGAGCAACCATTTAAAAAAGGGAAGCTCGGGTATGGCGTGAAGCTATCGGATGTAAAATCGGACAACACATTCAATTTTTACAATGTTCTGCAAAATGTAGAGGTGATCGACACCAACCGCAGCAACCGCTTCAAATACCTCGAACGCGTGTATGCGGCTTATGTCAATTACAATATTTCCCTGGGCAAAAAATGGGACCTGCAAGCCGGGCTCCGCGCCGAGCATACCAAATCATTGGGCGACCTGACTAGCTACAAACACAATGACCTCGACAAGGTCGACACGACCTACCTGAGCTTTTTCCCCAGCGGCGCCATCTCCTTCCGGGCGTCCAAAAACCACACCTGGAACCTCAATTACAGCCGGCGCATCAACCGCCCGAGTTACCAGAACCTGAATCCTTTCGAGTACCGCATCGACGAGCTGGTGTATTCTAAAGGAAACCCGTTCCTGAAACCCGAATATGCCAACAGTTTCAAACTCTCGCATGTGTACAAGGGCATACTCACGACCTCGTTCGGATACCGGCGCACGAAGTTCCCGGTCGTGGGCCTACGCATTCCGTACGACAGCAGCCGCACCTATTTCATTACCGAAAACCTCGATTATTCGCAGGGTTTCAGTTTGGATGTGAGCATTACCACACCTATTACGAAATGGTGGGAGCTGAATTTCAACATCAGCGGCTACCACAATCTCTGGAAAGCCGCGCTGGACAACGGCGTGGTCGTCAACAACCGGACGACGGCGTTCAACCTCAATGGACAGAACACTTTCAAACTCAAAAACAGCTGGACCATCGAGCTATCGGGCTGGTACAATTCGCCTTACCGCCGCATCGATTACAACTGGCAAATGGGCATGGTGGACATCGGCGTGCAAAAGAAATTCTGGAAGGACAACGCGAGTTTGAAAGCGACATTCAGCGACGTTTTCCATACTGCGCGCGGCGGTTACACGTCGGCATATGCGGGTATCGAAACACGTCTTCGGTTCCGTTTTGAGGGCCAGATGCTGCGTGTCAACTTCAACTACCGTTTTGGAAGCAAGGAGATCAAAGCGGCACGTAGCAGAAGATCCGGGTCGGAAGACGAGCTGAACCGCATCAAGGGCTAAATAGATCTCCACACGTCAATTAATATTAATTCTACTTGTGTTTAATGAAAATGCGTACGTTATATTTGTAGGAACGAAACCCTACACGTCTTGCCTCTCAAAGATTCAGTCTATCGAACATGGATTAATTTATCCGGTGATCCGTCGGTGTTTCCGCTGAATGCCCGGATATTCCATTCGGTATGCCTGATATCGACCTTCGCACTACTTTATAACGTACCATTCAATTATGTGATAGGACTGCCCAAGATCGCATTGGCCAGTCTTATCGTTTTACTGATCACGGTGGCGCTGTATTATGCCTCCCGTTTTAAAAACATGGTCAGTATCAGCACATTGATAGCCAATATTGTCGGATTGTCGCTGTTTTTGGTCAACTATTTCCTCAATTCCGGCCTGCGCGGGCCTACCGACCTGTTCTTCCTGCTATTCCTGCTGCTCAGCATCGCCATCAGTCCGGCCGATCAGTACAAGGTATGGATACCGATCAACGTGACGGTCCTGATTATTCTGAATCTCATCGAATTCTACTATCCGCACCTGGTACCGGATACCTACACCACGCGGTCCAACCGGTTTGTCGATCATATGTCGGCCTATGCCGTGGTAGCGGCCATTACCTATTTCTGCATCCATTACATCCGGGGGAGTTATGAAAGCGAAAAATTATCGACCCTCGAAAAATCGAAGGCGATCGAACTGCAAAACTTCCAGATCGTCAAGCAGAATGAAGAGCTCGAAAAGCTGAATGCGGAGAAAAACAAGCTGATGTCCATTGTCGCGCACGACCTCCGTTCGCCGCTGGCCAGCATCCAGAATTTCCTCGAACTGCTTACTCAACACGAGCTCGACGAAGAGCAGAAACTCGATATCGAAAACGAGCTCCTTAATTCGACCAAAAACACGCTGGCCATGCTCTCAAAGCTATTGGACTGGTCGAAATCACAGCTGCACGGCGTTTCCGCGAATATGGAATACCTGAATGTGCAAACGCTTTTTGAACCGACGCTCAATCTGGAACGCAATATCGCCGCCCGGAAAAACATCACCCTCGACTACTACTTCGACCCATCCGCCGGTATTTATGCCGATAGCGACATGATGCAGCTCATTCTGCGGAACATCGTGGGAAATGCCATCAAATTCACCGGCATGGGAGGGCATATTATGGTAAAAGCCGAAGCGCAGGGCAACAATTGCCTGATTTCCGTGCAGGACGACGGCATTGGCATGTCTTGGGAAAAACAGCAGTCTGTCTTTTCGCTCAATGTCGAATCGACTTTCGGTACCAACAACGAGAAAGGGGTTGGTCTGGGCCTGATGCTCTGCATGGAGTTTATCAAAGCCCAGAAAGGGAAAATATGGCTCGAAAGCATCCCCGGAGCTGGAACATGCTTCTACATATCGGTACCGATGTTCGACAAAAACAGGGCACGCCAGCCTAATTTGCTATGATCATCCGCAGCCTGGCACGTAGGCGAGGTCGTAGTAAATCTGCAAACCGCGTTCGCGCCCGATCCTGATATCTTCATCAGCCCCTTTTGATTCCCCCTCCAACCTGAGGATTGCGTCGCATTTCTGTAAAAGGCGCCCTGCTACCGGGTACAAAATCTCGTCATAAGGTGCATCGCCCGGCACTTTCGAACCTGCCAGTTTGAGCAGCGGAAGCGCCACCCATTCCCCGATCACTGGCAAATGCCCGGCACGGAACAGCTGCAACGTCACCGACTCGAGCTTATCAAGGTTTTTACGCATTAAAGCGGGGTCGTCATTCGTCCCCGACCGGTACGGCCCGGCAACGAGGATCATTAATCCATTCATGGCTCATGTGGTTAAAGTGAAATGATTTTACTAAAACTGATCATATATGCTACTTTTGGCGAGCATAAGGCCATTCAAAGCTAATAGATTTGATTATTATTTATTGAATTTGATTATTTTTGATCAAAAGTAAACATTAACCATGAACTTTCAAGAACGGAAGAAAAAAATTCTCACCGCGTTGGACGATGCGGAAAGCCTCACGGTGTTCGAGTTGGCTGAAATACTGGAAGCTTCGCCGGCAACGATCCGTCGCGACCTGGGCGACATCGCGGAGGAAGGGTTGCTCGTACGCACACACGGAGGCGCTATGAAAATGGAAAGCCCGGTACTGACGGGTTTTTCGGAGAAATCGGGAGTAAATAATCCTGTAAAAGAGCAGATCGCCGAAAAAGCAGCCTCTTTCATTCAGGACGGCGACATCATCTTTCTCGATTGCGGCAGTACCGTGTTTCAAATGTGCCGGTTTTTGAAAAAGAAGAGCATCCGCGTGATCACCAACTCATTGCCCATTTTGGCCGAACTCATCGATGTGCCCTCTATCCAGATCAACCTCATCGGCGGGGAGCTGAACAAGGCGCGCAAAGCCATTCACGGCGACAAGGCCGTTCAACATATCAATGGCTATCATGCGCACAAGGCGTTCATCGGCGTGGACGGGCTCTCTGCGGAAAACGGTCTCACTGCACACAGCGAGCACGAATCGACCATCACCACCGCATTCATCCGTAATGCGGGCCAGGTCATGCTACTTTGCGACGCTACCAAAATCGGGAAGGACAGCTACGTAAAATTCGCGGAGCTTTCCGCCATTCACACGCTCATTACCGATGCCGGCGCTGATTCCGCAAAAACCGCAGCATTACAGCAAACCGGGCTGCACGTGGAGATCGCCGGGTAATAAGCAAAAAGCCCTGCGCTTTAAAGACGCAGGGCTGGGTAATAGTCCGGTTCAGGTTTTAGTAACCTTCGTTCTGGTACATTTTCTCCGGGTTCAGTTTGTTTTCGTCAAACGGAATCGGATAGTAACGGTCTTTCTTTCCAAAGTTGCTGAGCTTCGCGATACCGAAATTCTCCTGCTTTTTGCTTTTGAAATAGGCCACGAGCTCGTCGGTCGTGAAGAAGCGCAGCAGATCGAACCAGCGGTGGTTTTCGAATGCGAGCTCCACGCGACGTTCGTGCAGGATAGCCAGTTTCAATGTCGGATATTTGGCGGCGTAATCTGCATTGGCTTTCGAAACGGCGTATTTGGGCAAACCGGCACGCTCGCGAACCTGATCGAGGAAGCCGGTAGCCGCCGGCTCGTCGCCGAGTTGCATATTCACTTCGGCGAGCATCAGGAGCACGTCGGCGTAGCGGATCAGGATCCAGTCGTTACCGCCGTAGCCGTTGGTCGTCGCGGCCGAGCTGGCATCACGGTATTTGGTGATAAAATAATCCTTCACGATCGGATCGTTGGCATACTTGATCGAGAAGTCCTTTCTCGCGTCCCCTTCTTCATAATCCTGCACGAGGTCCGGCGTAACATTACCGCCCGAACCCGACGAGGCGAACAATGAATTGATCGTCTCGCCCTTCGCCTGGTTGTTGCGCGCAATCGAAGACGAGAAGTTGATATCGCCCTGCTTGTTCACTACCTGGAAAATGATCTCCGCATTCGTCGACTTCTTAGCCACATCGAATACATCGGCATAAGGAACTTCCTTCAACTCCCCGAAAGAGCGCAGGTTGTAAGCAGCCATGAGGTATTTCTTAGCTTCGTTCAGGTTCGCGGTGCGATTGGCAGCATCCAGTGTCGCGGCCATCGTGAGGTACACCTGCCCCAGCAATGCATTGGCGGCGATTTTGGTCACCTTGCCTTTGGTATTGGCGGTTTGTTTGTCCGGCAAAGTCGAAGCTACCGCGTCTTTCAGGTCCTGTGTGATCTGGTTGTACACCGCATCCTGTTTCTCGCGGAAAGTGGCGGCAGTCACCTCGTCGGTACTGAGCAATTCTTTGGTCACCAAAGGTACATCGCCCCATTTGCGCACGAGGTGGAAGTAGGTCAATGCGCGGATGAACTTCGCTTCGGCTTTGTACTGCTCTTTCAGATTATTATCTGCAAAAGTCACACGCTCGATACCCGCCAGCACCTGGTTGCAGCGCGTCACCATCTGGAAAAGCGTCAGCCAGTGCTGTTTCAGGTAGGTATTGCTGGGCAGAAGCGAAAAGTCGTTGAACTGGAACGGCTCGCCTGCATTCGACTGGTTGTCGTTACGACCGGTATTATCCGAACGCTCCTCTGAAAACAACCCGCTGTTCTCGCCAATGCCATTGCCATCGCGAAGCGAGTTATAGATACCGTTCACGGCCAGGGCTACGTCGTCGGGCGTACGGTAGAACGTCGGTGCCGACACGGCATTCGGATTATCCTGGTCAAGAAAATCGTTGGAACAACCCGCCAGGGCCACCAGGCCGAATGCTGAAAACAATGTATTGAAAATGTATTTACGCTTGATCATCTCTTCTGCTGCTTAAAATGTAATACGGGCACCGATGTTATAGGCACGCACGAGCGGATATTTTCCGTAATCCACACCCGGCGTCAGGTTAGACCCGTTGTTGTAATCCACCTCCGGGTTGTAGCCCAGGTATTTGGTCAAAGTGAAAGCATTGTCCACACCCACGTACACCCGCAATGCGCTGATGGCATTGTTGGTCAGGCTGCCGATGCTGGTCATATTGTAGCCTAATGTGAGGTTGGTACATCTCAGGAATGAACCGTCCTGCAAGTAGAAGGTCGACAAACGCGTGCTGTTACTTTGCGTTCCCCCGCGTGACGCGCGGTACACGTGCCCATCGCCCGGCTGCGACTCCGAACGGTAGCGGTTGGCCACCTTGGAATACTGGTTACCCGAGCCCTCCATATTGTACAGGTAGTAATCCTGTCCGTCGAGTACCTTATTGCCATAGCTTCCGTTGAAAGAAGAACTGAAATCGAAGCTCTTATAGCTGGCCGTGATCGCGAAACCGTAAGTGAATTTCGCATGCGGCGAACCGATCACACGCTTGTCTGCATCGTTTACGACACCGTCATTGTTCACGTCCTCAAAATACAGGTCACCCGGGCGGAGCGGATTCGTAGAAGCCGTCGAACGGGCAGGCCCTTTCAGCTGGTAACCGGCCGGAAACGACTGCGTCGAAGAATTGTACACCGCATTGTCCGCGGCGATATTCTCCATATCCTTCTCGCGCACCATTCCTTTTACTTTGAAACCGTAGAACATACCGATCGGCTGGCCTTCCTGCGTGATGTGCGTCAGGTAAGAACGCTCCGCACCATTGGTAATGATCGTACTGGCACCACCCATATCGAGTACCTTGTTGCGGTTCACAGAAATGTTACCCGCTATGTTCAGGTCGAAATCCTTGGTCGAGATCACGCGGGCATCCACTTGCAGGTCGATACCCTTGTTCTGTACTTTCGAGTTGCGGAGGTTCGTCAGGATCGTCGAAGCACCGGAAATAGCCGACAATGGCTGATTGAACAACAAGTTGAACGAGCGGCTGATATAGTAGTTTGCCATGATCGACAAACGGTCGTCGAACAAGCCCAGGTCCGCACCGAAGTTGTACTGCGAAGTCGATTCCCAACCCAGGTTCAGGTCTTTGATACCAGTCGCCCACAATGCAGTATTGACCGATCCGTTCCCGAATACTGCGCCACCGGGAGCAGCCATTGTTTGGAGGAAGTTGTAATTACCAATATTGTTATTCCCGCTCAACCCCCAGCTTGCGCGCAGTTTAAGTGTAGAAGTATTGCCTAATGCATTTTTGTAAAAATCCTCGTTTGAGATATTCCAGCCGGCAGATACCGACGGGAATTTACCCCAACGGTTGTTCGGGCCGAAACGCGACGAGCCATCCGTACGGAACGTAGCCGTCAGGTAATATTTACCGTCGTAGTTATAAGCGGCGCGGGCCAGGTAAGAAAGCAGCGTCCAGTTCACTTTGCCGGTCTGGTCGGTTCCGGTGTTGAGACCAAAAAGGGATGCATCTGCCCCTTTTCCGGTAATTTCCTCAATACGGTCGTTAGAAAACCCACGGGCAGTCACTGAAATAATATCCCGGTTGTTTTCCTGCGTGGTATATCCCACCAATCCGTCGATGCTATGCTTGCCGAGTTGCCTTTTGTAATTCAATGTAAACTCGGCCAGCTTATCCATTTGCTGGGTAGTCTGCGCTATCGCATTGGCAGCGGCAATCGCCTGTGGCGACCCCGGAGGGTTGGCACCGCTACTCAGGCTCGTTGGAGAATAAAACTCGTACTTCTCACTGTAAGTCTGCAAACCGAGGTTAACCTTGAAATTCAGGTTGGGAATGATCTCGTAAGTCGCAAAACCACTGAAAGTCCCGCGCTGGCCTCTGCGGTTGATGTGCGTTTCGGTCGCCAATGCTACCGGGTTTTCGATAGACTGATAACCGTATGCCGAGCTCAACGACGCCGCCTCGTTTTTCGCCAGGCTGCCGTCTTCATTATACGCCTTGAAAATCGGCATATAGATCAATGCACCGAGAATCGGCCCTTTGTCGAAACGGCCTTCCTGTACTTCGCGGTTGCTGTTATAGGTAAAAGCAAGGTTAGCTCCTACTTTCAGCTTTTTGTTCACATCCGCGTCCAGGTTTGTCCGGAAATTGGTCCGGTGCTGGCCTGTGCTCAGGATAATCCCCTGCTGGTTGAGCTGGCCGCCGCTGATGGCGTAACGCAAGCCATTCTTCCCGCCCGAAAACGAGATGTTATGGCGATGCACCGGCGCATTGCGGTACAGCTCGTCCTGCCAGTCGGTATTGTATTTCGGCGTGATCAGCTTCTGGTTTGCAAAATCGTACAGATCGGTCGGAATGCTGACAGAGCCCGCATTACCCACATTTTTAATACGGGTCGCATTGTCGTCGGAGTACATGCCGTCGTTCCAGGCCTTTCCTCCATTCACCATCAGGTCACGATAGCTCGCATTGCGCCCGTCGATCATCAGTTGGCCGAACTCCGAAGCATCCAGAAGCTTTACCTTCTTACTCAGCTGGTTTACGCCAAACTGGTATTCATATTCGAGCCGTCCCTTGCCTTCCTTACCTCTTTTAGTGGTAATCAGCACCACCCCACCTGCCGCGCGCGAACCGTAAATGGCTGCCGACGCCGCATCTTTGAGGATGTCGATCGATTCAATATCATTCGGGTTAATAAAAACATCGTTACCCGCCGGGTAGCCGTCGATCACATACAACGGGTCCGAGCTCGCATTGACCGAGCCTACCCCACGCACGCGGATTTTCGTACCCACGTAAGGCGCACCGCTCACCTGCGAGATCTGCACACCCGCCACTTTTCCTACCAGCGCCTGTCCGACAGTGGGGGTGCTGAGGTTCAATTCCTTTGCTTTAACGCTGGAAATAGCGCCCGTGAGGTCGCTTTTGCGCATCGTCGAATAACCTACCGCTACAAACTCGTTCAGCATCATCGCATTCTCTTTCAAAGTAACGGCCAGCGGCGCATTACCCGAAACCACTACTTCCTGCGCGATGAAACCCACAAAAGAAAACACCAGCGTAGCACCGGAACCCGCTTCGAGCGAGAACGTACCCGCGGCATCCGTTACCGTACCTTTGTTGGTCCCTTTTTCCAAAACCGTCACACCGAGCAACGGCTGACCAGTCTCATCCACCACCTTACCCGTCACGGTCATTGCGCGGGTCGGCCTTTCAAACATCATCCGGCCTTTACCGGAAGCCACTGCATGCCTGCCCGGACTGAAAACCAGGATACCTGTCATTACCAACGGAACAATTGGCAGTATCAGTTTCTTCATAATAGTTTTAAAAAATTTAACAAAAACAAGAAAACACGTTGCAATTCGCTTTAACACCCTTCTACTTCGTACCCAAAAATCGAGCGCAAAAGTATTTTTCGACTGTTAAGTGAATCGAACGTGTTTATTATGAAAATGTGAAATTTTCAAGAAACCAAAGTAACCGCTCACCAGCTTACGCGTACCTCGTGCACATTGCTTTTGCGGGACGACGTCACTGCTATGCCTTTCGAGGAATTGCCCGTAAATGTGAAACCTTCCAGCTCGTCGGCTTTGTCGATATCCACCGAGTTGAGCACCACCTGCTCCCCTTTTTCGAGTGATTTTTTCAAATCGACAAATGTAAATCGCCAGCGCCGGCCTTCGATCTGGTTTTGAATCAATACTAAAATCCCTTTTTCCGGCACCCAATGCAGGTTTTGCACCCAGGGGCCGCAGGTAAATTTCTTCACCAGCACACCCGGAGCACTCGTTTTTTCTACTTTCTGTAAAACCGCCGGGTCATAGAGGCGCACCTCGTTCCGCTTGTCGCCATAATCGGCCGTAGCAACCAGCCATTTGCCATTGTATTCGACATACTCCGGCCTTGTTCCCTGAATGCACACGTCGTCTTCGATCGTTCGGATCAGGTTGCCGTCGAGGCTGCCGGTTTTCAGCAAACCCTTCCAATCGACCTGGTAAATTACGGCGCGCCACAAGGTCCCTTCCGCATTCAGCCGAATACTATTCCCGATAAACACGGGCAACTTCCCGTGCCGCGCAATACCGGTCGGGTGGTTAATCACATCCTTTCCATCCACCGTCAGCCGGATTTCCTTTCCGGTATACTGCAAAGAATCGCCCTTCCGACTAAACTCCCGCACCATCCCTGTTTCGCGGTCACCGTACAAATACACTTTCCCGTCGAGGAAAGAAGCACCCTGGCAAGCCCCCAGCGAATCGACCGTATGGGAGGAAACAAGCGACACTTCCGGCGTACCGGGTACAACAAATGCGGTAATAGCTGCGGCTGCGATGACTGTACCAGCCGTAACTTTAAATTTCAATCTTTTCATATTGACAGGAGTATTAAAAAAATTGCGGGTGCGAAGCAAAGCCCCGCACCCGCCTAAAAAATGGGGATTATTACCAAAGTGGTTGTTTCAGTTTCACGAAGTAGATCGTATTGCGGTCCACGGCGCCGGTGGCCGGCAGGAGTTTTTGTGCATACACGCCGCCCGCACCCACTACGCCAAAATCGTCGTCGTTAGAGATGGCAATGGTGGTCGAATTGATGATCGCGATGCCTTCGGCCTTGTCGTGCGGGTAGAGGGTCGGAATGTCCGTCATCAGATCCGCCACGAGGGTTTTAGTCACCGGTTTAATACCGTTGGCAGCCAGGTTCGCAGCCGTTTTCAGCTGTTCTACCGTAAGCCCGCCGAACAACTTGCCGTTCACCCCATTGGCTGGGTCCGAGATATCGGTAGCATTACCCAGGTCGATTTTATACACTTTTTTGATCACCGTAGCGCGGTTCGCATTGGTCGCATATTCGCCATCGCGTTCCAGCACGAGAAAAGATGTATTGTCGATGGCAACTATCTCGCTGTTCGCCTGCAAATTGGCACGGTCGATCAGGTAAACGTACTCTTTACTGACGCCGGTAGTGATGTCAAAACTCAGGATACGCGTCACCAACGAGCCCGAAACGTCCGAGGCCGACGGGTTATACAACGGGAATTGCATAATACCGACGAGCGTTTTGCCGTCAGGTGTAATCGTAAGGCCTTCCATACCACGGTTCGGGCGCCTTTTGGCAAAAACCAACGGAATCTTGCGGCCGCCTGCTCCATTACCGAATGGGTTAATCCGCTCGATGGTCTTGCCGTTCGCATCGAAATGTACGATATGCGGGCCATACTCGTCGCTTACCCAGAATGTGCCGTCCTTCGCCATCGCCAGGCCTTCCGAATCCAGCCCGTCGATGCTGTTCGGCAACGTGTTGTTGTTCACATCCAGCGCCAGCTCACCGCTGTAACCGAATCCCGGAGGGTTTGGGAGGCCGTTCAGCTTCGCGCCACTCTCGTTTTTCAGCTCAATCGTTTTCTCCAAAACCAGTTGATCGCCTATCAGCCGGAACTTGCCGATCTGCGGCGCAAAGCCCGGGTCCGCGAATACTTTGGAATCAGTAACGGTGCCGTCGATGTTGGAACCGCGGTCGGTGAGCAAATAGAAAGCCATCGGATCGTGCGGGTCCTGTGCCACCGCCGATCCAAAACCACCGTTGTATACTTTTACATTACCGACTTGCGTAATAATCGCCGGGTTCTGCGCTTCTGCCTTGTCGGGATAGTTTTCTGTGGGAAGGCCGTGGTCCGTGCAGCCATTCAAAATGGCTACGGCGGCGGCTGTCGAGATCAGAGAAAGTAAAAAGGGTTTCATCAATATCCAGGTTAGTTTGCGTAAAACTACACTGGCCGATTTTACCCGAAGGTTAATTCGTTCCCTGCCAAATCAAGATATTGTTAAGCCCTATTTCCGCCCTTTCCCTTTGAAACTAGGCGGTTGAATGTAAAACTCGACTGTTGCAGCGAGCCCGGAGGTGCGCACCGGCACGGCATCCTGCACCATTTTATTGGAAATGTTCTTGCGGTAACCGCCAAAGACCTCTACCCCACCAAAATTCCCGAGCCTGCGGTTGTAGGAGATTCCCATGTCGACGTCTATCCTGCGGCACACGTCGGGGGTTCCCTCGGCCACACGGTTAAGGTAATACGTCCGCGTAACAGCCTCGGCTTTGAAATAAAGCCGGTCGTTGGGCGAAAGGTTATGGCGCCAGGCCATTTTCTTAGGCAGCATAATTTCGACGCCTTCCTTTTCGGACAGGTTGTAGTTAAAGACAAAAACAGGCAGGAAGGTCAACTTGTAACTTCTGTTAAAAATGATCCCCGCACCGATTTCCTTATTCGGCGACATTCTTTTCAGATAGGAAGCAGAAACGGTGTAGTTCAGCGGGATCTCCTTGGCGGAAAGCATCGCAAAATTACCCGTCTTGTTAATATGTGAGGTGAGTAAAAGCCAGGAAGTGCTATCGAGCCTGACAAACGAGTTCACATCCAATGCAAACGTGCGGAGGTTCCACCCTTCAAATTTTTTGGCCGGATTCTCGCCACTGCTCTTGAATTCAAGCTGTTCGGCCCGGTAATTGGGGCCGACTACAACGGCGAAGTTCTTTTTATTGAGCACAGGCAACCACGCCCGGACATACATTTCCTCGTTTGTAAAGGTCTTCGTACCTCCGTTCGCGAAACGGTAAACCTTCCCCGGCGCGTGCGTCGTACGGAAAGTGATCCATTTGGACGGTGCCATACCGGGCAAACCGGGCTTCTGGGCACAGCAAACCATGCTTATGCCCCACAAGGATAAGAAAAACGCAAATGCCTCCGGCTTCCGAAACTGCATACTTCGCCTGTAAATGGTTGTAATAGTTCTAAGTTGCACTAAATTATTCGCTATGAGCCGGTAACGCAGCAATGTATTGATTAAGTTCCGCACCAAAATCGTTGCGGGAACGCATAACTAATATACGTCTGGCCAACATGATTTAATAAACGATACGAACGTGGTTTCAGGTATACCGGGCGATATTTTTAATCGGAGGAAGTGCTCAGTTACAACTCATGAAAAAGAAAGTAGGCAAAAACGCGGCCGCAAAGGGCATTGTTTGAAAACTATAAGCATTGATTTGAAAGTATTAACCCCGATAGCAAACAGGCTGCTACTTTTGTATTTGTATTAAACCCCTTTTTCTGACATGATACAAGCAAAAGCATACGCAGCCCAAACACCCGAGACTGATCTGGCACCGTGGGATTTTGAAAGAAGGGATGTCGGCCCGCACGACGTCCAGATCGAAATCCACTATTGCGGTGTCTGCCACTCCGATCTTCACCAGATCAAGGACGAATGGTTCCCGGGCGTTTTCCCGATGGTACCCGGACATGAAATCGTAGGAAAAGTCTTGCAGGTAGGCGCACACGTGAAGAAGTTCAAAGAAGGCGACCTCGCCGGCGTAGGCTGTATGGTGGATTCCTGCCAGGTTTGCGAAAACTGCAAAGACGGTCTCGAACAATATTGCCTCGACGGCAACACCCAGACCTACAATAACCTCGACCGCAGCGGAGTACCGACTTACGGCGGCTATTCCAACACCATTGTAGTGCGCGAAGAATTTGTTCTTTCAGTTTCCGACAAACTGTCTCTGGCAGCCACAGCTCCATTGTTGTGTGCCGGTATCACCACTTACTCCCCGCTTCGCCACTGGAAAGTAGGCAAAGGTCATAAGCTCGCAGTCCTCGGCCTGGGCGGTCTTGGCCATATGGGGGTAAAATTCGGTGTTGCATTCGGTGCCGAAGTGACTGTCCTCAGCACTTCCGCCTCCAAAGAGCAGGCCGCGAAGGACCTGGGCGCACACCATTTTGTGGTTACTTCCGATCCTGAGCAGGTAAATGCCGTTAAAGGCAGCTTCGATTTCATCCTCGACACCGTTTCCGCGGTACACGACATGGATTTGTACCTATCGCTCCTCCGCACAAACGGAACGCTGATCAATGTAGGTGTGCCAACGGAACCGTATTCCGTTAAGCCATTCTCGCTGCTGACGGGCCGTCGCAGCATGGCAGGCTCCGGCATCGGAGGCATTGCGGAAACTCAGGAAATGCTGGATTTCTGCGCCGAACACGACATCGTGTCCGACATCGAACTGATCGACATCAAAGACATCACCGCTTCCTACGCACGTATGCTCAAAGGCGACGTACGGTACCGGTTTGTAATTGATATGGCTACTTTGTAAGGTTCTCTCCCCGGTGCCGGAAACGGTGCCGGGGTTGCAAAAAAACTCATCATATTCCTTCCAGCACAATCATTCTCCGCTCATGAATTGCATTCCGGTAATTCTTGATCCTCAATTCAATCTCCCGAACGTCCTCGCAACATAATCCCGGTTTTACTTTCTCGATTTCCAGTTCAGCGATGTGTTTTTTGGCTTCATACTCGTAATAAGCCAGACGTCCGTGCGCACTCAACAATTTCCAGACAATAAATGTAAGATATCCAAAAACAGGCGCACAGACCGAGATAACTCCTTTGAACCCAAATTCCGGAAGTTGAAGAAATAGCGTGGAATAGAACGAGGCAACCGCAGTAACAGTACTATTGGCTTTACTAACCGGGCTCCTTCTCCTGTTCTTCTGTAAATGCATCTATTTCCAAAAATCTAACATTTCTTTGTCAAAATCCTTCGGTGGATGTTTCCTGAATGTGATAGTCTTGCCATTTTCAGGGTTGTAGAATGTAACTTCATCTTTAAAAAAAATGGAAAGCGCTTTGACCACTGAATACACCCCCCAACTTCCTGTGCCGATCAGTACCGCCCAGGAAAAATAATTGGTCAATTCTTCATAGTTTACCGGTCCCATAAAAGTCTAGCTTGGATGATTAATTACCTTTATTTCAGCCAAATGTATCATTTGCTTTTATCCCTTCAAAGCAAATAAAACACCGTTTATCCTGCGGGGGACCTAAATACCTATTAATGAGAAAATGTGCCCCCGGACAAATGTCCGATCGGCACATTACTTACTTCACAGCTTATGCAGAAGCTCTATTCTCCGAGAAAATCAACGGCTTCCTGCACGAACCGATCCGCGTACTGGCAGAATGCGGCGTGCCCGGCGTCGGGATATACGACCAGATTAGCATTGGGAATACGCTGCGAAGCGTTGATGGCATTGATCACCGGAACAGGCACATCATTTTTCCCCTGCACAAACAAAACCGGTTGCTGAATCGCTTTCAGCTCATTCAATGCATCAGGAGAAGGCTTTGCCCAGGCAAGTACCGCTGTCAGCTGTGCACCGCCCGCCTGTTGGCTCAAGGGCTGGTCACGATCGGCTTTGCGTTGCTGAATACGCTGGTAGGACGCTTTTCCCGCATTGAGGCTCGCTTCCGACTTCGTAAAACCGAACGTCAGAAACGTTTCCTCAGGCGTAAGATTGGCGGTCGAGGCGATAATGTTGGGCAGATTTGCAAGCCCCTCGCTACCCTTCGGCCCGGTACCGGTCAGAATGGCTTTACGGACGAGTGCGGGTTCGGTAAGCAATATCTGCTGGGTAATGAAACCGCCCATCGAGAAACCCATCAGATCTACTTTCGCAAGACCCATCGCCTTAATGAATACAATGGCGTCGGTAGCCATTTCTGCGATTGTGGACGGGACCTGACCTGTGGAACTTCCCACGCCCCGGTTGTCGAACAGGATCACTTTATGTTTCTGCGCCAGGCCGTTGGTAATGGCTGGATCCCAGTCGTCCATGGAACTGCCCAGCGACGCCAGCATTACCAGCGGAATGCCCGACTGGTTTCCCAGAATTCGGTAGGCATATTTCACGCCGCCCGCTTCGACAAACTGTGTTTTGGCAGTCTGATGGTAATCCACAGCCACCGGTTCCGGTTGATTGCCCGAGGCCTCGTCGTTATTACAGGAAACAAGCCCAAATGCGAGCAGAGCGGAAAAGAGTACCGATTTAAAGGAAACACCCGTGTTGATTTTCATCATTTTAATTGTTTGGTATGTGAATGATTGACGGGTCAAAAGTAGGTTCACATACCAGCACGGGAAATCGGGATAACGCCCAAACCGGCGAAACAGGCACTGAAATAGACAATGCAGTGGCTTAAATATCCGGGGACAAAGCCGGATGGTACTTTCCGGCCCGATTCATTTTAACGCGACGGGTAAGGACCGTGAATCGATTTCACTTTCAGCTGCTCGTCGCGGTCGTCCAGCACCAAAACCCGGTAGCTATCTCCCCCATTGGCCACACGCACCACAACGTGGCCCCTATCGCTTTTCAAACGGTCGAGCATTTCGCCGATTACCAGTTTGTTCGCTTCCAGCATGTCGGTAGCGAATACGTCGCGCTCGCCCTGGTAGATGCGCTGCGAGTAAATTCGGTCGAGTACGTCATGGCCGGGGTGATCCGACGACCAGACGGGTATTACCAGCACACGCGGCCGCAATGAGCCGAGCAGGACTTCGTTTTGGGAATCGCGGTTGCCGTGATGGTCCAGGATATGGACGTCCACCGGGCCTACCACTTTCGCCACCGGCGTTTCTACGTCATGCCAGGCCGGAACACCGGGTTGCAAAACACCCGGCGTATCGCCACCGGTAAAGTAATCGAACTTACCGTAGCTGATTCGGGTAGCAATACTGCACATATTCTCGCTGGGATATTGCTCGGGTTTCAGGTCTTTCAGTTCCGGAAAATGCTTACGCGTCACATTGCCGACGCCGGTCCAGATCTCCCCGTTCGCCGAAATATTTCGTACCTCAAACAAGTTTTTGTATTTCTGAGGATCGTGCAGCAAAACGATCTGGTCATTCCTCCCTGGAACGCTTGTCTCTACACGCAAGCCCTTATGCTTCACTTGCCAATCAAGGAACGTGCGATAGTTCCGCACCATGGTATCCGAAGATGATCGCGGGTAGGAATAATCCGGCCAGCCGCGGTCGATGATCTTTTTCACCGGCACAAACTCCGCCACCTCGGTGATCCCGGCCAATGCATATTTACCCTGCTCCGATTTTTTGGAAATCGACGTAGGCGTTCCCATGTGGTCGTCATGGAAATGCGTCATGAGCGCATAATCGACCACCGGCACTTTCGAAACCTTGCGAATATACCGCGCTATCCACTCGCCCGGCTGCCGTTCGGCGTTGGGTCTCGCCTTCGTGTTACGCGGGCTTTGCGTACGCGCCTCCGTAGGATCGAGCGCGCCTGCGTCCACGAGAAACGTCGTTCCATCCGGCAGGATCATGAACGTCGCGTTGCCCATGCCGGTGTTGATGTGGTGAATGTCCAGCTCCCCCTCCTGCCAGGCGGGCAACGGCTGTCCGACAGTTTGCGCGGAAGCCTCAGGTGCATGAAAGCCCAGCCAAAGAATGGCCAGGCTTGTCTTTACGATAGTGGTGTACCACATGTTGGTTTACATTAAAACGGGGATTAGTCTTGTACTTCCAAAGCATGCAATTTATCAAACTCCCGGATGGTTTTCCTGATTTGCTTGCGGTGCACGCCACTGTACTGAATCTGCAACTGAGTGGCTTTTTCCGGTTCGAGGTTTTTCAGTTTCCAGTACTTCGGATGCGTCAGCCCGATGGGCGGCCTGAACTCCTCTTCCTTCGGATCCCTAATCAAAACTTCGACCTGGATACTTACTTTCGAGAGGTCGTCGGCCAATACGCCCTCCACTTTTACTTTCACGGCTCTTCCGGTTTCTAAAACAAATATTTTTTCGTGCGTCATCTCACATCCAAACTTAATTCGGCGCCAAAGGTAAGGAGCCGAATCAAGATACAGGATGCTTTAACAAAATCTTAATTTTCACTGAACGTCCCACCAGTTCTTCACGGCCTGAGTATCACCGCCTATCCGCTTGGCAGCACTTTCACTATTTTGTGCATTGCTGGCGCGGGTATTACTGGGATATTTCAATCGTTTGGGCACATCGGTAACGTCCGGATCGAGGCTGCCCGACGCCGGTGGAATAAACAACACGCTGCCATCGGGCTTCCTGGGGTCGAGCCGCAGGCGTTCCAGCCACGATTGTAACCCCTGCATATACAACGCGATCCATTTCTGCGTACCGATGACATTTTTCCAGGTGCCGGCCTTGTAGGGAACCGCTTTCAGATAAGTTTCCACCGTTTTCGTGTCGGTGACACCCCATTGCGCCATCGAAGCCTTCACCGCTTCGTTGTAAAGTACCTCAGGCGTATCGTTCCCCACATTCATCCCGCGCGCAGCTGCCTCCGCCTTGATAAAAGCTACTTCCGCAAATGTGATCACATAGCCTTTCGCCGAACCGCTGTACGCTATTACGCCGGGTTTCGACAAGCCGATCATCGTCGGCAGGTTCGCTTCGGTCCCGTACACCTTCCCGATGTACTTGCCGTTGGTGTCGTCCGGGCGTGCAAAAATCGGCAAACGGGGGTCGCTGACAGATTGCAGGTAATCCACCAGCGTAGACGTCACCGCAAACTCTACCAACGGGCGCTCCACGTCGTTGTACGGGAAACGGTTCGTGGTAGTAGCCACATTATAAGGAAAATACACATCCTGAGCCGTGCCCGTCAACGTATTCTTGACCGCATCTTCAATGACCGCTTTCGCGTCCGCTGGCGCGGCATCCGCCATGCGCATGGCGATGCGCATACGCAACGCATTCGCGATCCTGATCCACTGCTGCACATCGCCTTTGGCTATAATATCCCCTCGGACCACGCCCGAAGAAGCGCCCGAAAGTACGTCGATCTGCGTTTTCAGGGAACTGAGCAATGCCGCATACACATCCTTCCCCTGATCGAACACCGGCTGCGGAATGTTCTCGCCCTGCAATGCCTGCGTGTAGGGGATATCGACGTACACATCGGTCAGCACGTGAAAAATCCACGCTTTCAGGATTTCCGCGACCGCCAGGGTATGCGCGCTTTTTTCGGCCGGATGGCGGTCGTAGTAGTTGCTGATCTCTTTCAGATCCATCAGCGGCCCCGCGTAGAGCCCCGCCCAAAGGCCGTCGTTGGTAAAAAGGAAGCGTCCGTCGGAAGTTTTGTCGGTACCCATCCAGTATTGTGAAAGCTCCATACCGATCCGTCCGTTAAAGTACGAATCGTACATCAGGTCGCTGGCGCGCTTTTCGGCATTCGAAAGCAGGAATTCCGGCTGTGTTTCGCTCGACCGCGCCGGATCGGTATTCAGCGATTCGAAATTGTCGCATCCCGTGAAGCCCAGCAGGATCGCAAGCAGAAGTAATATCTTGTTTCTCATATCAATCGATTTAAAACCGGATCAGAAAGTAACATTCAGGTTCACGCCATAGCTGCGGGTAGGCGGTAATGCACCACCTTCGAAGCCGATCTGATTACTGATGGAATTGGTGATGTTCGCCGGGTCGACGTTCGGCGCATTGCTCTTGATCAACCAGAGGTTCCGTCCGGTAAGCGTCACGCGCAATGCCTGCATGCGGATCTTCTGCGCCCAGCTATCGGGCAAATACCATCCAAGCCGCACCTCGCGCAAATAAATGTAGCTTCCGTCGTAGAGATTGGCCTTGCTGATCCGGTTACCGCCGTCGGCATTGAAATGCGTCCGGGCAGCGACCACAATGTCGTTGGGCGACCCGTCGGCCTTCACGCCGGGATTCACCAACCCATTTTCACGAATACCATTTTCCGCGGTTTCTTTCAGCATACCCGATTTGTTTCCGTACAAATTGGTATAGGAAAAGAAATCACCGCCCTTCTGAAAATCCACCAACGCCGAGAGATAAAAATTCTTGTAGCTCAGCATATTCGAAAGTCCGCCGATAAAATCCGGGTTGGCATCGCCGATGATAACGGGGGTAGCGGTCACGTTGTAAGTACCGTTGTCGGCCACGGTCTTGTTGCCTTTGGAATCATACACATAATCGGTACCCAGCATTGTGCCGAGCGACATTCCTTTCTGCGCCACCATCGACACCTTGTTCGTACGGCGCTCGGTACCGATAATGAACCGTTCGATACCCGCGATATTGTCGCCGGTGCTGTTCAGGTCGAGGACAGTGTTTTTGTTTTTGGAAAAATTGAGACCTACCCGCCAGCTGAAATTGGTGGTCATCACCGGCGTCGCCGAAAGCGTGAGCTCGATGCCCTTGTTCTGCACGGTACCGCCATTCACGACTTTCGTGGTAAAGCCACTTTCGGAAGGTATCTGCACATTCCATATCTGGTTTTTCGTATTGCGGTTATAATAGGTGAAATTAGCCCCGAGCCGGTCGTTGAAGAATTTGAAATCCACACCTGCTTCGGTTTCCGACGACAATTCCGGTTTCAGACGACTGTTGAAGAGCTTGTCCGAGGTGCTTTGCAAAGGATAGGTATCAAAGGGCGCCACATAATCGTAATACCTCGATACCGAGTAAGGATCGGCGTCGTTACCCACACGCGCATACGACAGGCGCGCCTTCCCGAGCGTGAGCCATTTCAAATCGGTAATCAGGTCGGAGAAAATGAATGAGCCCGATACCGACGGATAGAAATACGAATAGTTGCCGGTTTGCTTCAAAGTCGAAGCCCAGTCGTTGCGGCCCGTGGCGGTGAGGTAAAGGTATTTGTTGTAGCCCAACATAACGGAACCGAAAACCGAGTTGATCTGCTTGTTCCCATAAGAATTGGAAACCGTTGCGGGCGTTACCGAATTTTGAAGCACGTACACCATCGGGTTCTGCAATCCTCCGTTCGTATTTCCCGCGTCGATACTCGATTTGATCCTCAATATATTACCACCCGCCACTGCTTCGAGCGTGAACTTCGAATCGGCAAAACTCTTGTTGATATTCAGCGTTCCCTGGTAATTGTTCTCATTGTTAATCACCGCCCGTTTGGCATAAGAACCTACAAAAAAGCCTTTCGCACTCCTCACTTCGTCGAGGTGGTTGAGGTAATCCGAGAAAACCCGGACGTCGGCCGAAAGCCAGTCGGTGATTTTGTAGGTAAGGCCCGCATTGCCGAAATAGCGGTTATTCTGGTCGGTGTTGTAGTTTTCGTACTGATTCCAGTAAGGGTTTTGGGTAAATGCCGGTTTCTGGATATTCCATGCCGTGCGGTTCCAGGATTGCTCGGTGCCGTCGGCATATTTGTAGTTCCGCAGGTAAGCGTCATCGATCTGCCGCTGCCCGAACATCACGTAAAACAGCATCGGGTTATTGCCGAAGAAACCCGTTCCCGGCCTGCCTTTGGAATGATCGTTAATGTAGTTGATCCCGCCGCTGAATGTAAACTTATCCGTGAATTTGTAAACCGTGTTCAGGCTGATAAAAAAGCGGTTCAGGTTGCTGCCTGGGTAAATGAAGTTCTGCTTGGTCTGCCCCGCCGAAAACCGGATCGAACCGTTATCGCCGCTGCTGGCCACCGAGAGGTTGTTCGAAAAGGTGACGCCGGTTTTGAAAAAATCCTTCGCATTGTCAGGATGCGGGCTCCAAGGCGCTGTTTTACCAAAATTCGGGTTGTTACGGTCCTGGTCCCACGACCAGTAATGCCGCACCAGCTGCCCTTCCATTTTCGGTCCCCACGATTCGTCGGTACCGTAGTCGGGAATGAGGTCGTAGCGGCCTTTTCCGTCGCCGTCGTCATAAGTACCGCCGCCCGGCAGGAAGCCCGAAGGGTTCTGGTTGACATACAGTTTCGTAAAGCTCGAACTTCCTCCGCCGCCGTAAAGGTTCTGGAATTTGGGCAAAAGCGACACCTGATCGGCCTGGATATTCAGGTCGTAATTCAAGGAAAGCTTGCCGGAGCCCTTCCCTGCTTTGGTGGTAATATAAATAACCCCATTCTGCCCCCGGCTGCCATAAAGTGCTGTCGCAGCCGCCCCTTTCAGCACCGAAATATTCTCCACGTCGTTGGGGTTGATCAGCTGCGCAGGGTTACCATAATCGTAACCGCCGCCGCCCGTTCCCTGTCCGCCCGTTACGCCGTACGAGTTCAGGTTCATGTTGGCCATGGGCACGCCATCGACAATAAACAATGCATTATTGTTTCCCGAAATGGATTTCAAGCCCCGGATCGTCACCCGCGACGAGCCCCCCATCGAGCCGCTGTTTCCACCGATCTGCACGCCGGCCAGTTTGCCCTGCAAGGAATTGATGTAATTCACCTCCCGCGCCTCCTGAATACCACCGCCGTCGATCTGCTGCACAGCGTAGCCCACATTGCGTGTGCTGCGCTGCACGCCCAGCGCCGTTACAACTACTTCCCCGAGACTCTTCACATCCGCTTTCAACTTTACAGTCAGATCGGTCGTGGCCGCGGAAACGTTCACATCCTGGGTCACATGCCCGATGGACGATACCGTGAGCACATGCCCGCCCGCCGGCAGCGCAATGCTGAAATTCCCGTCGGCGTCGGTATTGGTACCGTTCGTAGTACCCTTCACGAGCACGCTCGCGCCCGGTATGCCCGCGTTGGCCTCGTCTGTAACCCTTCCTTTCACACGCCTATCCTGCCCCGCTGCTTCGTATGCACAAAACAGCACGGCCAGTAAGACCGATAAACAACTTCGTATCGATTGCGCCATGTTTTGTAAAATTTAAAGATTAAATATTCTTTAAAGGTGAAATCGAAATACGTATACTGCTGGGTACTTGGCGAGGAAAGAGGAAATCGACGACTGGGGTCAAAGTGTCGACGAATCGGCAAAACAAGACTGGCTTTCAGGCATTAAAATATGAAAAGTGGCCCCCTGCCCCTCTTCGGATGTGGCGTAGATATGCCCGTGATGGTTTTGAAGGATCTTCTTGCACATAGCCAGTCCTATCCCCGTCCCTTCAAAGTCCTTCTTGCCGTGCAAGCGCTGAAAAATCTCAAAAATCTGTTCGGCATAAACCTGTTCGAAACCAATGCCATTATCGCTGACCTGCAAATGGTGATACCGACAGCGGGGATCAAGCATTGGATACGATTTCAGCGCTGCTTGATCCAACAGGCGTGCGGACACCGAAATAACCGGATCGACGGCAGTCTTTGCGAATTTCAATGCATTGGAAATAAGGTTTCCGAAGAGCTGCGCCATCTGCAAGGGAACCGCCTCCACTATCGGAAGCCCATCGTAACGCACTGAGGCATGCTTCCGGTCGATCAGCAATTCAAGGTCGTCCACAATATTATCCAGCACAACACCAAGGTCGGTTTCCGTCACAAGGTCTGAATCCTTCGACAACTGCGAGAAAGTAAGCACGTCGCGGATCAGCAACAGCATTCGCGAAGAAGCATTTTTGATTTTGTCGAGGTAATTGCGCTGACGGTCCGTGGTAGCGCCCAATTCGGCTTCCAGCATTTGTGTAAATGTCGCTACTTTCCGCACCGGCTCCTGCAAATCGTGGGAAGCAATGTAGGCGAATTGCGCCAGTTCCGCATTGGAACGCTGCAAATGCCGGTTTGCGGTGGCCAGCTCGCGCGTGCGCTCGGCCACGATTTCCTCCATTCTCAATTTAGCAACTACCTGCGGCGTCACATCCTGGCAGAGGATCATTACCCCGTGCACATTGCCGTCGTCGCCGCGATAGGGCTGGTACACCAGGTTCAGAAACCCTTCCTTTCTATCACCGTCCACAAACACGAAATAAGGATGATCGCTGAGGTAAATGGGCTCTCCGGTCGTCCTGACCCCGTCGAGAATATCCCTGAAATGCGGCTCCGTTTCCGGGATCACCGAAAACAGTGGTTTCCCCAGCAGCTCCTCGCGGGAGCGGCCAATGAGCTGCCCGTAGGCATCGTTGACAATCTCCACGACCATCTCCTTCCCGATGAGTACGATTATCCCCACCGTAGCGTCCGTCACCAGGTTCTGAAACCGCCGCTCGGAATCGTGCAGCCGATTGAACATCATCACCTTCTGGGTCGTCTCGGTACAGGTTACAAATACCCCGTTCACCTGGCCGCGGTCGTCATAAACGGGGCTATAACTGAATGTCCAGTAAATATCTTCGATCCTGCCGTTCCTGAAAAACGGCACAAGCTGATCCTCAAACCAGACCGGCTCTCCGGTTGTCATCACTTTGGCCAGCAACGGACCGATAAAGTCCCAGATTTCCGGCCACACTTCCTCGCCCTTCTTCCCCAGCGCGGGATGCTTGCCCTCGGCGCCCAGGCTCGGTCGGAATGCATCGTTGTAAAAGCAGATCAGCTCGTCGCCCCAGAAAAGGAACATCGGAAATGCCGAATGCAGCACAATACCCAGGGTGGTCCGCAGGCTTTGCTGCCATTGGTCAGGTGGGCCAATCGGTGTTTGAGACCAGTCGAACGAGCGCGTCAGGGCGCCCATTTCTCCGCCTCCCTGAATAAAATGAAAAACCTGGTCGTTTGTGGGCCTACGTAAATCCATATTGATGAATGAATACGCAGATGCCCCTACTATAATCGCGCCAGGGCTGGCAGGCTATACCAATACTTTATCCAGAATCGCCACCAGGTCTTCGAAACGGCCCGGTTTCGTAAAAAAATGGCAAGCGCCCAATTGCTTTACCTGGACGGCTGTCGCGGCATTGGACGATGTAGAAAGGATCACGACCGGGATCTCGCGCAGTTTCTCATCTTTTTTGATCTCCGCTAAAAACTGCTGCCCGTTCATCAGGGGCATGTTAAGGTCTAGAAAAATCAGGTCGGCTTCGAGTTTTCCCTCGGTAATCTGGCTTAAAGCTTTCCGGGCACTGTCCAGAACAGTGCAGCGAACCGGTTTTTGGGTACATTCAAGGGCAGTCAGGAAGATTTCCTGATCATCTTCGTCATCATCGATGAGAAGAATATTCTGATAGAGCATTCAATAGGGAGTGTAAAAATCCTTGCAAATTATACCACAACCGTGCTTAAACCAAGCAAACCTTTGCAGTGAATTTTAATATCCCCTATATTTTGTGGTTTTAAATTCTTCAACCAACCGAAAGCGATATGTCATTCCAGGGATACCTCAAAACCATCCTGACCAAAACCGGCAAGGGCCCCGACGATTTCCGCAAACTTGCGGAAGAAAAAGGCTTCACAGCCAACGGACAATTAAAAGCCAGCACGAAGGCTGGCGATATTGTTCAATGGCTCAAAACGGATTATGACCTTGGCCAGGGACACGCCATGGCCATTTATGCATTGTTGAAAGGCATCAAGGACGAAAACAGCGATTAAGATCGCCCCTTACCGGATATCCTGAAAGCGCCCCTGCGCGAGATCTCCGGTTTCATAACCTTTCTTGAACCAGTACATCCTTTGCTGCGAGGTACCGTGCGTAAATGCGTCCGGTACCACGTAGCCCTGTGATTCCTTCTGGAGCTTGTCGTCACCGATGGCATTGGCGGCGGTCAATGCCGCTTCCAGGTCGCCGGGTTCCAGGATTTTGTCCCGCTGGTTGGCGTGGTATGCCCATACGCCCGCGAGGAAATCCGCCTGCAATTCGAGTTTGACGGATAACTTGTTATAATCGGCTTCGCTCAACCTTCTCCGCTGTTCCTGCACTTGCTGCGAAACCCCCATCAGGTTCTGCACATGATGCCCCACCTCGTGCGCCACCACATACGCGATCGCGAATTCGCCGGGCGCATTGAACCGGTCGCGCAGCTCGTCGCAAAACGTAAGGTCAATGTAAACTTTATGATCGGCCGGGCAATAGAACGGCCCCATCGCCGACGAAGCCCCGCCGCAGGCACTTTGCGTAGCATTCGAAAACATCTGCAACACCGGCTTTTCGTACTCGGCATTGTTCTGCGCGTAAATCTGCGTCCAAACATCCTCGGTACTGCCCAAAACCGCCGACACGAAATCCGCCGTCTTGTCGTCCGGGCGTGGCCCTGCCGGCCGGGTCTCGGCCTGTTCGGTTTGCGCGCCTTGTATGTTGGAAAGTATTTCCTGCGGGTCCTGACCGGTCAACAGCCCGATAGCGACCACGATGATCACCCCGATACCACCTAATGCAACTTTTCCCCCGCCCGACATTCCGCGGCGGTCTTCGACGTTGCTGCTTCTGCGTAAATCCTGCCAACGCATGTTGTTGATGTATTTTAGGTTAAAACTAGAAATTAATGCGGGCACGTTTCCGAACCCGCAGCACTCAAATATAGAAATAATGCCAGCCATGAAAAGAAGTGCGCCGCGATAATTTTACAACAGACACCCGGGTGTACAATTATTGTCGAGGAAGTCTACAATATGTATATTCCGTAAAGGCTTTTCTCCATACAATAACTTGTAAAGCCGTTAAATAAGTAATTCCAAAACATTGCTCAATAAATTCTTCGTCCGATAAGCGATGTATTTAAATTTAGGCAACTGAAGTTAATTTAATTAAATCAGCCTATGCCGTATACTAAACCGTACTTTGCAGGATTTGAATATCACTCCAAGGAAGTCTGCAAGTTTCTGCAGACGTACAGCACGTTCACATTGATGCTGACCAACGGGGCGATCGTCCACCACCAGCCTGAACACGCACTGGACTTTCAGCGCTGGCTCAACCACCACCAGATCGAGGACATCCGTGTGTCCATTCGAAACAACAACCCGACAGCCGTTGTACAACAGTAACACGCCTGCCGCAATTACTCAACCCCTGACGTTCCTCTTTTCCTTTTTACCATTCTCCCTTCTTCCCGGCTTTCCGGCCAAATCATAGAAGCCTGCCAGGCTACGCAAACCGAGTATTACATTACATCAATCGGCCATCAGGTTTTTGAACTTATTGTCCGTATTTTTGCATAAAACCAATACAGTTCCGCACAATTAAGGTCGGTTTTCCGGTTTCCCGAAAACAATACGATCTCATTTCTAAACAAAACATCGGCACAAAAAGCGTATAACGACACGGCTGCCAGCTTTTGCTATTTTTTCAACTAACAAGCCGGGAGAGATCAAAAGGGTATCATTGGGTATGAAGCATATTAAAATTTCCTTTCTGTGGTTGTTGCTCGCCGGGCAATTTTTCTCTTGTTCCCCCAAACTGCCCGAAGACGTGGAGGTTGCCATGAAAGAACTTCCCGATAAGCTGGATTACAACCAGCATGTAAAACCGGTACTTTCCGACAAGTGCTTTGCCTGCCACGGCCCTGATAAAGCGAAACAAAAAGGCGGGCTGCGCCTCGACATGGCCGAATCCGCATTTCATAAGATCTCGAAAAACTCCGGACTGACGGCCATCGATCCGGGCGATCTGGCCGACAGCGAATTTTTCCACCGCATCATCTCATCCGATCCCGACTACGTAATGCCCACGCCCGAATCGCACCTCACCCTCTCCGCACGCGAGAAGGCGATTTTGATCCGGTGGATCGACGAAGGTGCTGAATACAAGCCGCATTGGGCATTTGTAAAACCCGAAATGCCCGAGATACCCGATATGCAGCACGATCGTCTGGCCGTCAATCCGATTGATCATTTTGTATTTAAAAAACTGGAAGAGGAGAAACTGCAACCATCGGCGCAGGCCGCGAAAGAAATACTGCTCCGCCGGGTTTCGCTTGACCTCACAGGCCTGCCACCCACGCTGGCAGAAACGGACGCTTTTTTGAAAGACAATTCGGCGAATGCTTATGAAAAGCAGGTTGATCGCCTGCTCGCATCCCCGCATTATGGCGAGAAAATGGCCGTCGACTGGCTGGACCTGGCCCGGTTTGCGGATTCGCATGGTTATACGGTAGACAGGCTCAGGGACACGTCGCCCTACCGCGATTGGGTGATCAATGCATTCAACAAAAACATGCATTACGACCAGTTCGTCCATTGGCAACTCGCCGGCGACCTCATGCCGAACCCGACGAAGGAAATGCGCATTGCCACCGCATTCAACCGCAACCACCAGCAAAATATGGAGGGCGGCGTGATAGAAGAAGAGTTCCAGACGGAATACGTGGTCGACCGCACCAATACCTTCGGCGATGCATTCCTGGGCCTTTCGGTGGGTTGCGCCAAATGCCACGACCACAAATACGACCCTATTTCACAAAAGAACTATTACGAGCTGTACAGCTTTTTCAATAATGTAAAAGAAGCCGGGCAAATATCCTGGGACGATGCATTGCCTACGCCGACCATGCTCCTACCTACCGCTACCCAGGAACAGACGCTCCGTTTTATCCAAACCAGGATCAAAACGCAGGAACAGCAGCTCGCAGCCACTCAACGCAGCGCGGAAAGCGGTTTTAAACAATGGATCAATGAAGGCGGCTACCGGAATCTGGTCAAAGAACAACTGCCCAAAGCCGGTTTGCGGGCATATTATACTTTTGAAAATGGATCGCTGCGCAACGCGGTGAATGCCAAAGAAACGGGCGTGATGAAACGGGAGGCTGGTTCGCCGGGCGGCGACCCCGTGTTCTCGGCAAAGGCGGACGGGACATCGCTCAGGCTCGATGGCGACGTTTACCTCGACCTCGGTCAGAATGGCGTCTTCCGGAAATCCGAGCCTTTCAGTGTGGGGATTTGGGTAAACATTCCCAAAGGCCTGAAAGAGGGTGTGATCCTGCACAAAAGCCAGGCGGAACGCCTTTACAATTTCCGGGGCTATCATTTATACCTCAAAGACGATCATCTCGAACTGAATATGGCGCATACCGCGCCGTCGGACGCGCTCACGAGAGTGAGCAAGCAACCCATTCCGAAAGATCAATGGGTACAGCTGACAGTCACTTATGATGGCTCTTCCAAGGCCGCCGGCTTCAAATTGTATGTCAACGGGCAGGAAGCCGCGATGGAAACGACTATGGATCAGCTCACGAAGGATATCCTCTTCAAATCTGCCGTTCAACCGGGCTTGCAGATCGGTGCGTGGTGGCGCGGGTTTGGGTTAAAAAATGCACAGGTCGACGATGTTACCGTCTACAACCGCGAGCTCACGCCATTTGAAACTGCCGTACTGGCCCGCAAATCGTCGTGGTCGGCTGTCGCAGCAAAAAACGCGCCCCAACTGACTGCGGCTGAAATCACTGCATTGAAAAACTATTACATTTCCGCCATCGACCCAGTTGCCGCCAAAGCGCGACTCGCATTGCGCGACGCCCGCACGTTGCTTTCGGATTCTACCGAGCATATCCGCGAACTGATGGTGATGCAGGAAATGCCCAAACCCAAACAGGCACATATCCTGCTGCGCGGGAATTACGATGCATTGGGCGAAAAAGTGTTTCCCTCAACACCTGCATCGATTTTGGAATACCCTAAAAACCTCCCCAAAAACCGTTACGGACTCGCACAATGGCTCACGCACGCGGAGAACCCGCTCACCGCACGCGTAGCCGTGAACCGCTACTGGCAGAATTTCTTTGGTACCGGGCTCGTCAAAACCACCGAGGATTTCGGTAACCAGGGCGAGCTGCCTACCCACCCGGAATTGCTTGACTGGCTGGCCGTTACCTTCCGCGAATCGGGCTGGGATGTAAAAAAGCTGAACAAGCTGATCGTCATGTCGGCTACCTACCGCCAGGACTCGCGCACAAGCAGGGACGTACGCGAACGCGACCCCGAGAATCGCCTGTACGCCCGCGGGCCTGCGAACCGGATGTCGGCCGAAATGATCCGCGACAATGCATTGCTCGCCAGCGGACTGATGAATACCCAAATCGGTGGAGCAAGCGTAAAACCCTATCAACCAGAAGGGTTATGGTCGATCAACAACACCACCTACACCCCCGACTCGGGCAGCGCCGTGTACCGCCGGAGCTTGTACGTAATCGTGAAGCGCTCGGTACCGAACCCGACGCTGGCGACTTTCGATGCTACCTCGCGGAGCTTTTGCGTGGTGCGCCGGCAAAAAACCAATACACCCTTGCAAGCCCTTGTGACGCTCAACGATCCGACATTCGTAGAAGCCATGCGGGTAATGGGTGAGCAAATGACCCGCATTCCCGACGCACGCCAGTCTATTACCACGGCCTACCGCAAGCTTACCGGCCACAAGCCGCCGGTGAAGGAAGTGGACTTGTTGCTCACGTTGCGAAAGGTGGAGGAAGATAAATTCCGGAAAGATCCCAAAAAGACCGCGGGCTGGCTGCATACCGGTCAGCATACAGCCGACAAAACGCTGGACCCCGCATTGCTTGCCGCCAATAGCGTGGTAGCGAGCACGATTCTCAATTCAGACGCCGCCTTAACCAAACGATAACCATGCAGCACCATCACGAAGAAGAGTTCCGCCTGCATACACCCGAGTTCAACGAACTGCACCGGAAACTGGACCGCCGCCGCTTCCTTACCCAGACATCGCTGGGACTCGGCGCCATGGCCGTGGGATCTCTTTTCGGCCTCGACAGGCTGTATGGCTCGGCGACGCGCCCCGCCGCAGCGTCGGCTGCCGCAGCGCCTGCGGGCGGCGATTTGGAATCCGAAATCCTCAAAGCATTGCCGCATATCGCCCCCAAAGCGAAGCGTGTGGTTTATTTGTTCATGGCCGGCGGCCCGTCGCAATTCGAAACATTCGATTACAAACCCAAACTGATTCAAATGGCAGGCCAAAACCTGCCCGATTCGGTGCGGAAGGGCCAGCGGCTGACCGGCATGAGCGCCAGTCAGAGCGTGTTACCCATGGCGCCCTCGATTTACGGGTTCAACCAGCATGGCAAAACCCAAACCTGGGTGAGCGAGCTGCTGCCTTACACCGCCAAGGTGGTGGACGACCTTTGCATTGTCAAATCCATCTATTCCGAAGCCATTAACCACGACCCTGCCATTACCTTTTTCCAGACCGGTAACCAGCTTCCCGGAAGACCGTCGATCGGCTCGTGGGTGAGTTATGGATTGGGTACCGACAATAACAATCTGCCCACATTTATCGTATTGGTTTCCAAAAATGCCCCCAAGGATCAGCCGCTGTACGCGCGCTTATGGGGAAATGGCTTTCTGGAATCGCGGCACCAGGGCGTGCAGTTCCGGTCGGGTAAAGACCCTGTGCTTTTCCTGAACAATCCCGAAGGCTACGACGGCCGCGACCGCAAGGAAATGCTTGATTACCTTTCCAAGCTGAATCAGCTGCAAAACGATGCTTACGGCGATCCGGAGATCAACAACCGCATTGCACAATACGAAATGGCGTTCCGGATGCAGACTTCCGTGCCGGATGTGATGGATACCTCCGCCGAGCCTGACGACGTTTTCGAACTCTACGGCCCCGACAGCCGTGACCCCGGCACCTATGCCGCCAACTGCCTGCTCGCCCGGAAGTTGCTCGAAAAAGACGTGAAGTTTGTGCAGCTTTACCACCAGGGGTGGGACCAGCACGGCGGCTTACCCAAGGCAATCGCCCAGCAATGCAAAGCCACCGACCAGGCCACCGGCGCATTGATCATGGATTTGAAACGCCGCGGCCTGCTCGACGACACACTCGTGATATGGGGCGGAGAATTTGGCAGGACCGTTTATTCCCAGGGCAAGCTCAGCGCAACCGACTACGGCCGCGACCACCACCCGCGCTGCTTCACCATGTGGATGGCCGGCGCAGGCGTCAAATCCGGGATCAGCTACGGGGAAACCGACGATTTCAGCTACAATATCATCAAAGACCCCGTCCACGTTCACGACTTCCACGCCACGCTGCTGCATTTAATGGGTGTCGATCACGAGCGGCTCACCTACAAGTTCCAGGGCAGACGCTTCCGGCTGACGGATGTGCATGGGAAGCTGGTCAAGGATATTCTGGCGTGAGGTGCTCGTGCATAAAGCACCTTTCTTCACAGGAAGCAATGATGGATCTTTGGGCGTACCGTAGTAGAGTATCCCACCCATTTTTTCGTCTTTCTTCTCGAAATGCATTTCCTGATGAAACCCTTGAAAAAATACCTCATTATTTCTTCCCTGCTGGCGGCTCCGCTGCTTGCAACAGCCCAGCAGGCGAACGTCAATCTCGACTGGGCGCCGCAGAAAAATACCGAACAGCTGGTACCCTATGGCGGGAATGTCATTTCCCCGGAAGTAAGGGATGATCATACTGTCACATTCCGGCTCAAAGCGCCCGATGCGCAGAAGGTCGAGCTGACAGGCGGGCCGATCCTGCTGGCGTTGAAAAGCAAGGCCAATCTCCCGTTCACGAAAGATGCCGACGGCACCTGGAAGCTGACGGTGGGGCCGGTAACACCCAATATTTATGTCTACCGTTTCCTGATCGACGGCGTGGCGGTAGCCGACCCGAATAACACGTTTACCGGCGCTTCCAACCAGCCGGGATACAGTAACCTCGTCGTACACGGGAGCGGGCCGGCTTATTACGACGCGCGCAATGTGCCGCACGGGAGCATTACCAGGCATATTTATCACTCCAATGTGCTGAACGGCGAGCGGGAAATGTTTGTGTACACGCCGCCGGGCTACGATCCGAAAAAGAAATACCCTGTGCTGTACCTGCTGGGCGGCAGCGGGGAACTGGCTTCGGGCTGGACGCTCGACGGGCGGGCCAACCTGATTGCGGATAACCTGCTCGCGGAGGGCAAAATCGTGCCGATGATCATCGCGATGCCGAACAACCAGGTCATTCACCGCAACGATCCGAAGCATTTGGAAAAGACTTACAAGCTGTTTGAGGAAGAGCTGCGCAAACAGATCGTGCCGTTCGTGGACGCACATTACAGTACGGTAAAAGACCGCAAAGGCCGGGCGATTTCGGGGCTCTCGATGGGTGGCAGGCATACAGAAGCCGTGGGTTTCAATGCGATAGACCTTTTCAGCTCTTTTGGGATACTGAGCGCAGGTGACCTGGAACCCGAAAAGTTAAACCCGGCATTTTTTAATGATCCCAAAATCAAAGACAAGATAGATTACCTGCTGGTGGGACTGGGCAGCGGGGAACTGGATTTTGTAGGAAAAAGATCCGAGGCCACCCATGCCGCATTGAGCAAAATTGGTGTTAAACACGACTATTTCATCGGCGGCGAAGGCGCACACGACTGGGGTACCTGGCGGTTGCTGCTACACGATAAACTGCTGCCAAACCTATTCAAGTGAAAATTGTCAAGTGTTGTCAACGGCGGTCGTGAGTAGTCATTTGTTGTCATTTGTTGTCATGAGTAGTCAGGTTTTGTCATGAGTAGTCATTTGTTGTCAGAGGTAGTCATTTATAGTGTTACAATTAAATCAACACCTGACAACACCTGACCACACCTGACAACACCTGACAACACCTGACCACACTTGACCAAACCTGACCACACCTGACCAAACCTGACTAAACCCGACCACATAACCCATTCAACCATTCAGTCATTAAAAAATAAAGATGAGCTATTTCAATATCGATGCCGCAAAGGCGCAAACTTTCGACGCGATCGTTGTGGGGACCGGGATCAGCGGGGGCTGGGCGGCGAAAGAGTTAACTGAAAAAGGATTGAAAACCCTCGTGCTCGAACGCGGGCGCGACGTGAAGCATATTGTCGACTACCCCACCACGAATATGATGCCCTGGGAGTTCGAGCACCGCGGGTTGCCGCCGCTAGCGGTCCGCGAGGCAAGCCCGATGGCCAGCAAGCATTACATTTTCAGGGAGGATGCGATGCATTTTGTGGTGAAGGATTACGAGCACCCGTACGTGCAGGACCAGCCGTTCAGCTGGATGCGCGGCTACCAGGTAGGTGGCCGTTCCCTGTTGTGGGCACGGCAAACGCAGCGGTGGTCGGATTACGATTTCGAAGGCCCCGCACGCGACGGCTTCGCGACCGACTGGCCGATCCGCTACGAGAATATCGCGCCGTGGTACAGTTACGTGGAGAAGTTTGCGGGCATTTCCGGGAACAAGGATGGCCTTCCGCAGCTTCCCGACGGCGAATTCCTGCCCCCGCACGAAATGAGCTGCGTGGAAAAGCATTTCAGTGAGCAAACGGCGAAAAATTACAAGGGCACACGCCCGGTCATCATCGGCCGCGCCGCGCACATCACCGATCCGCAGCCGATCCACACCCAGCAGGGCCGCGCCAAATGCCAGCACCGTAATATGTGCCAGCGAGGCTGCCCTTTCGGCGGGTATTTCAGTACCAATGCCGCCACATTACCCTGGGCCGAAAAAACGGGGAATCTCACGTTGAGGCCGCATTCGGTGGTGCATTCGGTGATTTACGATGAAAAGAAGAAACGCGCCACGGGTGTGCGCGTGGTGGACGCGCAAACGAAGGAAATGACCGAGTTTTATGCCAAAATCATATTCGTAAACGCCTCGGCCATTAACTCAAACCTGATTTTACTCAATTCCAAATCCAGCCGCTTCCCGAACGGGCTGGGCAACGACAGCGGGATGCTGGGCAAATTCATTGGCTTTCATAACTACCGCGGCCGCGTCACCGCCGATTTCGACGGGTACCACGATCGCACCACCGACGGACGCCGCCCGAATGGCGCCTATATTCCACGCTTTCGCAACGTTTTCAAGCAGGAGACCGATTTCCTCCGCGGTTATGCCACCTCGTTTTCCGCTTCCAAAGTCGGCAATACCAACGACGGCCTGGGCGAATCGCTGAAAGCCAGCCTATTCGCACCGGATGAAAGCGGCTGGTCGCTTGGCGCGCAAATGATGGGCGAAGTGGTGACCAAAGAATCCAACTTTATCACGCTGCACGAAAGCCTGAAAGACGACTGGGGTATTCCGCAACTTCGCATGAATGTGTCGTTCGATGACAACGATATGAAAATGGTGAAGGACTTTTATACCGAACTCAGCGAAATGCTCGACAAAGCAGGTTTTAAAAACATCAAAACCGGAGATACGCAGCGTAACCCCGGCAGCGAAAACCACGAAATGGGTGGCGCCAGAATGGGCAAGGACGCTAAAACCTCGCTGCTCAACAAATGGAACCAGATGCACCACGTCCCGAACGTATTCGTGACCGACGGCGCCTGCATGACCTCTACCGCTACACAAAACCCGTCGCTGACCTACATGGCGCTCACGGCCCGGGCGGCGGACTATGCGGTAAAGGAAATGCGGAAAGGGAATATCTAGTTTGTTACGTTAAATGCGAGGGTGACGTAATACATGCCCCCCACCGACGGCCCGCCGAGGAAGGATACATAGTACTTGTTGAGCAAATTGCTCGCACCTACTTTGATCAGGCTTTTCAACGCGGGCACGCGATAGGTCAGCTGCGCGTCGAGGCTGCTGTACGACGGCACGTTGCCGGTCACGAGGAACGTCTGCGAATAGTAGCCCGACTGCCATTTATAGGAAACTGTGGCATCCATATTGCGGAGGATGTTGGTGCGGGATACGGTACCGTTCCACATCCATTTCGGGGTGTTGAAGCCGTCTTCGAGGCCGTCCTGGTTTTCGGCGTTTTTCAATTTCGCGAAGGTGGTATTAACACCGAAAACCCATTTTTTCTCCCACTGATAATTCAATCCTACGCTGAAACCGTAGTTGTTGATGATCGAGCGCGAGTTGGTGTACATCCGGTATTGCGCCTGCTTGGCCTTGTCGTACAGGTCATGCGGAATAGCGGCCTGGTCGGTCGATACCGGTACATTCATGTTGGTCTGTGCGATGAAATTGCTGTACCGGTTGAAATACAGATCCGCATTCACAAACAACGCCCTGTCGAAGAAAAGGCCCTTATAACCCGCTTCCCAGGTTTTCGTGTGCTCGGGCTTCACGTATGTGTACGGGTTCTTTTTAAGTAAACCCTTGTTCTTCTCGATCGCCGCGTCCTGCGATAATCCATTCTGATTAATATCATTCAAAACCGCCTGCTGGAAGCTGGTAATGGAATTGGCCAGCCACGCATTCTCAAAAATGCCCTGCGACATCACCGGAAGCCCTCCTACCCGCTTCACGCCGCCGCTGTTGACATTGCTGTATGCCTCGAAAATGCTGGGAAAACGATACCCGGTCTGAAACGAAACGCGGATATTATGGTCGTGCACCGGGCTGTAAACGGCGGATAGGCGCGGGTTGAATGTGGTTTTAAAATAGTCGTTCTTGTCCGCCCGGAGAATCACACCTAACCGTAATTTCTTACCTAACAGCTCTTTATTCAACGAAACAAACCCGCCGGTTTTGCCATAGGTAATATTCTTGCCGTCTTTCCCAGGCTCGGGGTTCACGAAATAGTTGCCGTCCGGGACGATAATGTAGGTCCGGTGGTCGGCGCCCAGGAGAATATCGAGCTCGTATTTGTCCTTCCAGGCTCTGAGGTATTTTTCGGTGAGGCTTACCTGTGCTTCGGCATGAACGAAATCCGCTTTCACGCGCAATGCGGCGCCTGCGTCCCAGTTATTGATGTCCTGCAATTTTTGCAATTGCGCATTGAATGCGCCGGTTCCGGGGAGATAGCGGCCTGCGTCGGCGGCTGTCCGGGCTTGGCGCAGCGCATCGGCTACCGCAGCCCCGCCGGTAATGGCGCTGTTGAAGCCCTTGGTAAAATCGGCATACCAGTCGTTGTCGGATTTGTAGCTGCGATCCATATTCTCGGCCATCGAGCGCAGGTTGTACGAGCGGCCGGTATTTTCGGAATTGACATACAACTTGGCCTGCACTGAAGGCGACTGGTATTGAATACCGTGCTGCTGCACCAGGTAGTTTTCGAGGCGGAACCGGTTGGCGCGCTGGTACACGTTGTCGAGAAGGCCGAAATGATAGGTGTAAGTCAGCATCGCGCCGGGCGCCACTTTGTAATAAAGGCCCACATCACCCTTGATATTCTGCAAATTGTAATCGACCACCTCGGCTTCCTGGTAGCCTGTGCGGCTCACCACGTAGCGCTTGCCGCCGAGCGTGATGGTCTTCCGGTTGGAACTTTCGTTACCGTATTTGTTCACTGGATCGCTCGCGGGATTATCCGCACCGAAAAGCTGCGTACTGCTGTTGGCATTCGCATTGAGCTCGGTCTGGTCGGAAGCGATCCAGTCGTAGCCTTTGGTGAATGCGCCGTTTATTTTAAATGCGAATTTGGGGGCTATGATTTTGGCAAAACGGATGGTCGTTTCGGTGAACGGCTTCGCCTTGCTATGGCTGTCGTTCAGGTGGTTCACAGCGGTTTTCTGCTGAATGGAAAGCCCTTCGGAGTTAAAGGGGTTTTTGGTAAAAAAATTAGCCAGGCCATTCACCGTATTCATGCCGTACAATGCCGAAGCGGTACCGGGTAATATTTCGATGCTGGCGATATCGAGGTCTGTCGGCCCGAGGGAGTTACCGATCGCCCCGCCGATGTGCGGCGACTGCACATCCATACCGTCGGTCAGCTGTGCGAAACGCACGTTGGTAGTATTCGAAAACCCTCTCGCATTCAACACCTTGAAGCCCATCGAGGGTGTGATCATATGTACTCCCTGCACATTTTCCAAGGCATCGAAAAACGACAATGCGGGCGAGAGCGCCGTCGCTTTGGCACTTACTTTCTGCACGCTCACCGGCGAGACCAGAATACTCTCTATCACCCTAGAGGCCGTCACAACAACTTCGTCGAGCGACCGTGCTTTCAACGTATCAGCCTGGTTTTGAGCCAGGGAAGTAAAAGGAAGTGTAAAAATCAGTGCAGTAAAAGTTCTTTTCATGAAGGTGTCGAGCGCTATATCCAGTTGGAAATATCGCAAAGTAAAAGAAATCTACTGTCGGCTCAATGCATGCAGTCGCTCATTTTTTGTAAAGTATCTAAGGAGAAACGGATATTGATAGTAAAAAGGCGATCATGAGAATTCGAAACAGGACGCCGCTCATTCACTTATTGACCTGCTCAAACTCAAAATTCCCCTTGATATACCTATTTAAAAACGTCCCCTTGGAGCCCGAGGCCTTCATGGCCTGGTACAACTCCCAGGGGACGTTTTTATAATCATACACCATCCCCGAAACATATACAATGCGTAATGTCTGCTTCTCCTCGTTGTAGGTCATCTGCGCAACGACTGTGGATGGCATGGCGGCATTTAGTTGAAATCATCCAGCTTCTCGCGCAGGTCGTCGATCGCTTTGGATGAAATGTTCGACTCCGTGAAAATCGATTTGACGGTGGCTTTGCTTCCGTAAAGCCCGGTATTCGCCCGGACGTCGACGTCGAGCATGGCGCCATTCACCGTCACGCCTGCGAAAAGGCCTTTGGCGCGCGAGTACGAGTATACTTCCGCTTCGAGCTTGTAGTCCGTGGTCGCGGATGCGTTTTTGCTGACAGGCCCGGCTGCTACGGAAAGGTCGCCGCCAAGCGTATAGTCGCCTTTTTCGATATTCATCAGCGATTTATCGCTTTTGAAAATCAATACCAGGTCCACCGCCTGCACGCCGATCTGCGCACCTACGCTACCGCCGGTGATCGTTACAAATACGGGATCGCTCCATTCGCCATCCTCGCGCTTCACCATTGCGAGGCCTTTGCCGTGCTTCCCGCCGACAATCAGCCCGCCGTTGATCATCCTCGGAATGATGATAATGCCTTTGGAGGCTTCGATCAGTTGCGCGGGAATTTGTATGCCGTTAAAATCGCTGAGTACCGCAGTGGCGGCGTTGATTTTATCTTCTTCTTTATTCTGTGCGAAAGAAGGGGCCGAAAATGCCAGTCCGAGGAGAAGAAAGGCCTGCATTTTCATGGATTTCAAATTGTTGAGGAACATAAATTAATAGGATTAATGGGTATGGGTATAACGCAACACTGCGCCATTTCTGATCCGTTGGTATGATTTTGATGACAGAATTACCGGAAACAATGTCAATCCCAATCACATTTACTATGGATGCCAAAGCAATCAGTCTGAGCGAAACCGACGTAAAACCCGTTGTGGACCTGTTGAATGACTACCTCGCCAACTACCATATTCATTACCAAAAGCTGAGGGGCTGTCACTGGAACATCAAGGGACAAAACTTTTTTACCCTGCACATCAAGTTCGAGGAGCTGTACACCAATGCGCAGGAAACGATCGACGAAATCGCGGAGCGCGTGCTCACCCTGGGCAAGCCGCCGCACAGCCGTTTTTCGGACTATATCAACGAATCGGAGATCAAGGAAATCAACACGATCGGAATGAAAGACCTCGACATGGTGGACGCCGTGCTCGACGATTTCAGCAAGCTCATCCACCTCGAACGCGAGCTGCTCACCGCCACCGAAGAAGCCGGCGACGACGGCACCAACGACATGGTGAACCGTTTCATGCAGTTCAAGGAAAAGAATACCTGGATGCTGCGCTCGTTCGCCGGGAAGAAATAAATGCAACCTATGCACACTCACGGCCGCATTTGGAGATCAGATGCGGCTTTTTTGTGCATTGCATTTCAGGCTGGAATAGCTTACTTGCATCATTCCCTTCAACGAACCGCAATGCCAGCCATTCCCGAATTTAAAATCAGCGCCATTCCACTCCTGGCCCCGATCCGCTTTGCGCGCGACCCATTGCGGTTTTTGCGGCAGGGTTTCGATGCATGTGGCGATACTTACAAAATCAAGCTATTCAGGGAATTTATCATCACCCGTGACCCGGCGTTTTTCCGGCACGTGCTTCAACAGCACCACAAGAATTTCAAAAAAGGCAATTCCGTGCGAATACTAAGGCCGGTGCTCGGCAACGGCCTCGTGATCAGCGACGGGGATTTCTGGTTAAGACAAAGACGCCTCGTGCAGCCCGCTTTTCACCGGGAACGCTTGCTTGAACTCTTTCTGACGATGGGCGAGCTGACGAAATCATTCATCGAAGAACTCGAACAATTCCGGGGCAAGGCGGCCATCGACATTGATGCCAAAATGATGGCCATCACTTCCGATATCGCGCTGAAAACCCTCTTCGGCAACATGAATACCGAAGACAAGGAACAGATTTACAAGCAAGTAAGCCGCACCCAGACCTATCTCGTCACGCGCACGCGGAAGCCTTACCGCCTGCCCTGGATGGCGATCAACGGAGAAGACCGCCGCTTTAAATCCGACCTGGCTTATTTCAACAGCCTCATTTACGACTTCATCCGCAAACGCCGCTTGTCGGGCGAGACGCCCAACGACCTGCTCCAACTCCTGCTCGACAGCACGGACGAAGAAACCGGCGAGCAGATGAACGACGAACAAATCCGCGATGAGGCCATTACGATGTTTGCCGCCGGCCACGAAACCTCGGCGACGGGCCTTAGCTGGCTGCTTTGGGAGCTTTCCGCGCAGCCGGAGATCGTTGCCCGCATTCGTGATGAAGCCCGTATTTTCGAGACCACTCCCGGCTTTGAACAACTCATCCAAATGCCTTACACCCGGCAGGTGGTCGAGGAGGGCCTTCGCCTGTACCCGCCCGCCTGGACCATGACGCGCGAAAGCACCGTCGACCAGGAAATAGAGGGTTATGGTATTCCAAAAGGCAGCTCGGTTTTCATGTCGATTTTTGAACTGCACCGGAACCCGAACCTCTGGGAAAGTCCCTTGGCATTCAATCCGGAGAATTTCCAGGCGGAGACCGTCAAAAACCGGGCGAAATTCAACTACCTGCCGTTTGGCGCCGGACCGAGGATCTGCATCGGGCAGCAGTTTGCATTAATGGAGATGCAGCTGGTACTGGCCGCGCTGGTGAAACGCTTCGACTTCGTGCGCGAGCCGGGTTCGAGCGTGGAAATGCATCCGCAGATTGTTTTAAAATCGGCCAACGGTATTAAATTGTCCATCCGATAAGCCGATACTGAACGAATTTTATGCACGAATCCATTATTCTCTACCTTTCGCTGGTGGTGGTGATCATGTTTCTGGTCATGCTTGCGCAAAGGATCAAAATCGCCTACCCGATCGTGCTCGTTCTCGGCGGGCTTGCATTGAGCCTCATTCCCGGTCTGCCCCCGGTGGAGATCGATCCCCAACTGATATTCCTGATTTTCCTGCCGCCGCTCCTCTATGAAGCAGCCTGGCAGACGTCCTGGAAGGATTTCTGGAAATGGCGGCGCGTAATCGGCTCATTTGCATTCATTATCGTGATCCTCACGTCGTGCGTGATCGCGTACGTGTCACAGGCGGTCATACCCGGGTTCACGCTCGCGCTGGGTTTCCTGTTGGGCGGCATTATTTCCCCACCCGATGCGGTCGCCACCACTTCCATCCTGCAAAACGTAAAAGTCCCCAAACGCCTCATTACCATTGCCGAAGGCGAAAGTTTGCTCAACGATGCTTCTTCTCTGATCGTCTTCCGTTTTGCATTGGTGGCTGTCGCGTCCGGCAGTTTCGTCCTCACCGACGCGGTCGGCAGCTTTTTTCTGGTCATCGGCATGGGCTTTGCGATCGGCCTGGGCATCGCGCTCATTTTTTATGCGATTCTCCGGTGGCTTCCCACCACCCCGGCCATCGACACGATCATGACCTTCGTAGCGCCGTATGCGATGTACATCGCGGCTGAGGAATTCCATTTTTCGGGGGTCATTGCCGTCGTTACCGGCGGGCTGTTCCTCTCGCGCAACCAGCACAGCATTCTCAGCCATTTGAGCCGTATTCAGGGCATTAATGTGTGGTCTACCGTCGGGTTCGTGCTCAATGGGATCGTGTTCATGCTCATCGGGCTCGAACTGCCGGTAATCATCCAGGGCTTTGGCGAAGCGTCGCTTGGCGAGGCGATCAAATACGGGCTGATCATTTCGTTCGTGGTGATCGTTACCCGCATCGCCAGCACTGTGGGAGCTTCCATTTTCACGGTTTTTATCAGCCGCTTCATTAAAACCGCCGACAGCAGCCCCGGTTACAGGATGCCCGTTATTTTCGGATGGGCCGGTATGCGCGGGGTGGTCTCACTGGCCTCGGCATTGTCCATTCCTCTCCTGCTCGACAACGGTCAGCCATTTCCACAACGGAACATGATCCTTTTCATCACTTTTGTGGTGATATTGGTAACACTTGTTTTTCAGGGACTTACCCTACCCGCCGTAGCCCGCTGGATGCAAGCCGAAGACCGCGACTACGAAATCCCCGCCCACGAGCAGGATGTGATCATTCGACGAAAGCTGGCCAAGGCTTCGCTGGATCTGCTCGACAGAAAGTATGCCCATGAAATCGGCGACAATGAGTTGCTGCAAGCATTAAAATTCAGGCTGGAAAGCGATATCGGCTTTCTGGACCATGTACGGAATTCAGATACTGACACAGACGGCCACGAATATATCGTCCGTTATCAGGCCATCACCAAAGAACTGCTGGAACACAAACGGAGCATTCTGCACCAGTTTAACAGAAAGGAAACTTACGAAGAAGAAGTGATCCGTCAGCATCTGGCCCAAGTTGACCTCGAAGAAGAAAAGGTTAGGCAGCAGTTTTTGCATATGGAATAATCAGCGTCGTACGGCAGGAGGCTCCTCCGGAGCCGAAAACGACAATACGCATTTTTTTGCTACAAACAGGGTGGCCCTCCGGGCCGGCTGTTGTACTGTCGCATTAACGCAAACGCGCCACTGCTGGGGAGAGAAAGTACGCCAGCTACTTTGTATGTTGAATGAATAAGGTTTAACTGAAAGGCCGAAACAGCGGGCCGCAGAGCGGCGGCCTGTTTATAGAAAACGTTACCTTCCATCCATTTCGGCCCCGGAGGGGCCTCCTGATAGCTTGCGTTACAATTTTTAACACACTATAACTTAAATGAACATGGCGAATACCTATTCCCAAATCTATCTGCAATTCGTGTTTAGCGTAAAACATCGGCAATGCCTGATCCCTAAACACCATAAAGATGAACTACATCGCTACATCACCGGCCTGGTACAAAACAGAAACGCCAAAATGCTCGCGGTACATTGTATGCCCGACCACATACATTTGTTTGTCGGGTTTAAACCAGCGATGGCAATTTCAGATTTTGTAAAAGAAATCAAGGTCGAGAGTAACCAATTCATCAATCAAAAAAGATGGACGCACCGTAAATTTGAATGGCAGGAAGGTTACGGCGTTTTTTCATACGCTCATTCGCAGATAGATAACGTCGTTCGATACATTCTCGGTCAGGAGGAACATCATCGCAAACGAACATTTCGGGAAGAATACCGGGATTTGTTGCAGAAATTTCAAGTCTCGTTTGAAGAGAAATATTTATTTGAATTCTTCGATGCGGGTTAATGTGAGGCGTCGTACGTAAGGAGGCCCCTCCGGGGCCGGGCGATCCGTACCAACGCATTTGCTACAAACAGGGTGGCCCTCCGGGCCAATTCTCTTACGCTGGCAACCCGATCAAAATTCTCATTAACCCAATAATGTCCCAACCGGCAGCACCGCCGAAACCATCTTCTGTTTCCCACTCTCGCGGTCAAAGAAATAGTCAAGTCGCCCGAGGTTAATCCCTGCGAAGCCGACTTGGTTGATGGTCGTTACCTTGCCGTCGAGGTTCAGGATGTTTTCGGGCTCTTTCATGAATGTGTGCGTGTGGCCGCCGATGATGAGGTCGATATGGCGTGTAGATTTGGCCAGAATCTGATCCGAGACCTTGTTTTCTTTGTATTTGTATCCCAAATGCGACAGGCAGATCACGAAGTCGCAGTGCTGGTCGTTTTTGAGCAATGACGCCATTTCGTTGGCCTTGGCGATCGGATCGAGGTACACCGTTTCGAGGTAATTCTTCTTGTTCACCAGTCCTTCCAGCTCAATGCAGACCCCGAAAACGCCGATTTTCAGCCCCTGCTTTTTGAATATCTTGTAGGGCTGCGTCCGGCCTTTCAGTTCGGTATTATTGAAATCATAGTTACTGACCAGGAACGGGAAATCCGCGTGCGGAAGCTGTTTCACGAAACCGGCAATGCTGTTGTCGAAATCGTGGTTACCCATCGTGGAGGCGTCGTAGCCCATCTGGCTCATGATCGTAAATTCGAGCTCCCCGCCATACAAATTGAAATAAGGCGTTCCCTGAAAAACATCCCCGGCGTCCAGCAAAAGCACGTTGGGTTGTTCGGCGCGGATCTGCTTCACCAATGCGGCACGGCGCGCCACTCCCCCGAGTCCTTGGTTCCGGGAGCCGTCCATCGGAAACGGATCGATCCGGCTATGGACGTCGTTGGTGTGCAAAATGGTGAGCTGCACGACCGAATCGCGCCTGGCAAATGCTTGTACCGGGCCCAAACCCAGGGCTGCGGCAGCCAGGCCGCCCTTTTTGAGGAAATCCCTCCTATTTATCTGAAACAATTCTTCCATCGAGTTGAGCGGTTATTTTCTTACCCTGACGCGTCAGGTCACTGATATTTTCGAACAATGCTTCCCTTACTTTCTGGTTGATCTCCCGGCGTTCGAGCGGGTGGCGGAGACATTCGAGCTCGTCGCCCCCGTCGGCCAGGTAGTCGTAGGTGAGCAGGTTGTAAGTTTTGCCCACGTCAAACGGTTCGCCACCGATCGTTACATCGTAGGCCTTGTTATCCCTGATTTTCATACGAATACCCGCCACCGGCTCGCCGTCTTTCCGGGCAATGAAGTCGATGACCTGCTGTACGTTCGGGCCCGACAGTTTGAGCACCACCATTTCATTTTCAAACGGCATCAATTCGAAAACGTGAGAAACCGTGATATTGCCTTTCGGGAATGTGGTGCGAAGGCCGCCTTTGGTAGCCAGTGTAAATTGAATGGTGGGGTCCTTTTTCAAACCTTCTTTGAGCATGGCGTCGGCGAAGAAATTGCCCATGAGCGTTTCGGGGTTCGAAGGCTTGGTGAGCGCCTCCTCGGTCTGGCCTACTACCCGGCTCATTTCCGCCTGCATTTTGTCCTTGTACGGCTGATAGTACCGGATTATAGCAGAATCGGCACCGACCTGCTGGTCGATGCCGTACTGTTTATATTCGCTCTTGGAAACGGTGAGATGCTTCTGGCAGGAAGCCATCAGGCAGAGGCCCGCAAGAAGTATTGCACCCGATCGGAAAGGAGTTTTCATAGTGTAATTTAAAAACCTGAAATTACATCTGAAACTCCGGATTTCCTGCTACCAGCCGTCATTCTGGCGCAGATTCGGGTTGGCGTCGATCTGCGATTGGGGGATCGGATAAAGTTCGAGGCGCGGCGAGTAAGGGACCAGCACGTTGTCGACGATCTGGTCATCGGTCATCGCGGCGATCTCCTCCTGCAAAGTACCCCAACGCCGGATATCGAACACGGTATTAAACTCCCCGCTCAATTCCAGCCTGCGTTCGGTACGAATGGCCGCACGCAAGGCAGGTACGCCTGCGGCTTTGGAAGGGGCCGCTTTCGCGCGGGCACGGACGCGGTTGAGCAACGCAAGTGCTTCCGTGGGCTTGCCCGTTTCCACGTATGCCTCCGCGAGCATGAGTAACACATCCGAAAACCGCATTTCGATCAGGTCGGCGCTGTACCCCTGCACAGGTGCCCCTGCCGGACGGGCCGCTCTCGCCAGTTTCCCGTAGGCGATGCCATATTTAAAATCATCATGGGCAAATGGCTCCTTCGTGCGCTGGTTGCGGTAATGCGCGGTGGCCGGATCGTAAATGATACTATCACCCGGTTCGGCTCCCGCGCGGGCACCACCTGTGAATGCATATCTGGAAACCAGCGTAAAATCACGGCGGGCGTCGGTTTTATCGAACAGTTTGTAATAGTCATAGGTGAGGCCGTAGTTGGTCTGCTCATCGCCATTCACCAGCCCCGACGGAAACAAATGGAACGGCAATATGTTCCCATTCTGATTCGAAGGATTGACAAAATAACCGAACGACAGCACGATTTCACGGTTACGTTCATTGGCCAGTGCAAATACATCGGCGAAGTTGGGGAGCAACTCCATATCGTACTTTTCCTCGTTCACCGCTCCTACAAGCTCTCCCAGTTTCTCGACCGCCTTTGGGTAGTTTTCTGTCCTGTTCAAAGGCTTGCCGGCCATGGTCAGGTACACTTTACCCATCAATGCTTTCACCGTACCGGCGGAAACGCGGCCCAGTTCCGCACCGCCGCGAGAATCCGGGAGGATGGTTTCGGCAAATGCCAGATCAGCCAGGATGGCGTCGTACACCTCCGCGTCCGTCGCGCGGGGCGCGAAAATCAGGTCTTTTTCCTCAAACGACTTTACCTCCTTCAATATCAGGGGCACACCGCCAAACAGCCTCACCAGGTTAAAATAGGCATAAGCACGCAGCACACGCGCCTCGGCAATGTAGGGATCGGCCTCCTCCTCTTCACCGGGAACGGCCAGTTTCGCATTGTCGATCACCGTATTTGCGCGATAAATGATCTTGTAAAACCGCGCCCACACCGATTCGAACGCGCCGGAAACCGGGGTATGCGCAAAACGGTAGTAAGGATCGGCCCCCGATCCGAGAATGCCCGCCGTCGCGTACCGGTGGCCCGACTCGGCCAGGACAAAACGGTTGTAAATATCTGAATGGTCGGTGGTGGTCCAGGCCTGGTACACGCCGATCGTCGCCTGGTTCAGGCCATCCTCGTCCTTGAACGCCACATCCTTCCCTAATGAGGAATAGGGGGATTCGTCGAGGTTATCCTTGCAGGACGTCACGCCCAGCACGGCCAGCAGCATGACGGATATCTTGATATGTATTTTCATGTTTTTCAAATGCATTGGTCGACACTAGAAATTGCAGGAGAACCCGACGGTATACGATCGCTGCGCCGGGTAAGCACCGTAGTCAATACCCTGTTGGAGCAGCGATTGTGCGTAGGAACTTACTTCGGGATCGAAGCCCGAATACCTGGTCAGCGTCCAGAGGTTCGTGCCGGTCACGAAAAGCCTCGGGTTCTGGATCGGTCCGAGTTTCGGGAAAGTGTAGGAAACCGTGAGCATTTTCAGCCGGGCAAAACTGCCGTCTTCCAGCATCACCGAATTGATATCCCCCGAAGCAATACCGCGCTGCACACCCGGATATTTGGGGTTGTTATGTGGCTTGGCTTCGGTGTAGCGGTGCTGGTACCATTCCTCCGATTGGTTGAACCCTACCCCGCCATAATCGACGACGCCATTGCTGATATAAAACCGCGTGAGGTTCAGCACATCATTTCCGACCGAACCCGTAAACAACGCATTCACCGCGAAGTTCTTCCAGGTGAAATCATGGCTCCATCCGAATGTAAAATCGGGTGTGGATTTGCCGAGCACCACCCGGTCGTCGGCGGTAATGATGCCGTCGCCATTGACATCCGAATATTTCCAGGCTCCATACAACGGGCTCCCTTTCGACCCGGCGGGTGCCGGCCCTTCGAAAGTGGCGAATTTCGGGTTGCCGTTCGCATCGAAATCGTCCTTCTGGCTCAGGCCGTCCACACGGTACCCGAAAAACCGCCCTACTTCCTGCCCGGGAACCAGAATTCCTGAAACCCCTCCAAGCAGATTACCGTTAATGCTCACATAATCGGGCTGGGTACGGTCGCCGAGGTCGATCAATGTGTTTATGTTTCTCGAAATATTCAGGCGGGTGGAGTAAGTCACATTTTTTTTCTGAATGATATTTCCCTGAATGCTGAGTTCCACGCCGCGGTTACGCATCGTGCCATAGTTGTCGATGATCGTCCCCACACCCGATTGCGTAGGCACCTTGCGCTGTTGCAGGAGGTCGGACGTCACCTTGTTGTAATAGTCAAAACTGAGCACAATCCGGTCTTTGGCGGCATTGAAATCCACCCCGACATTGAATTGCCGCGTCCGCTCCCAGGAGAGGTTCGGGTTGGCGATCGTATTCGGAAATACGCCGGTATTGATCACGGCCCCGTCGCCGGCCGGTCCCATTTCGTAGAAGCCCGCGCTGTAAAGCGAAAGCGACGAATAGGGCGATATGGCCTGGCTGCCCGTTTCGCCATAGGAGGCGCGGAACTTGGTGTTCGAAATGAACGTAACGCCTTTCATGAATTCCTCCTGATCGAGATTCCACGCGAGCGCCACCGCCGGGAATATGCCGTATTTCTTGTTCTCTGCGAATGCCGACGCACCGTCCGCACGGACCGAGGCATTCAACACATACCTTCCCTTAAAAGAATAGTTCGCCCGCAGAAAACCGGATTGCAGAATGCGCTTTTCTTTATAAGAAGCAATGACCTGCGACGAGGCCGTACCGATATTGTCGACCCCGAAAAACGGTACGGCGAAGCCCGACGAGTTGGTGTTGACGAATTCAACAGTCTGGTCGTTATATTCCACACCCAGCGTCGTATTGAGGTAATGGTTCTTTTTAAACGTCTTTTCGTATTGGAGGTACGAGTTGAAGTTATAGCTATACGTATTCCCGGTATTGTTGCTGCCTTTCCCTTTCACCTGGTTGCCCTCGGCCGTCGACGGCGGCAGGAATACTTTCCGGCGCGTGAGGTTCTGGTTACCGGCCAGGCTCACGACCAGTTGCAGGCCATTCGCGATCTTGAAGTAATTCTCGATATTCACGATTGAATAATCACTCTGCGTCACGTCTGTTTTCGCCGTCAGCTCATTGTAAGGGTTGGAAAAATAATAACCCTGATAATTGGGAATACCCAAGCTATTGTTGCCCAGGTAATCCAGCTCCAGCGTAGGCGCGGCGCGCAGGCCGTCCATAAGCCCGCCCGAACTCGGCCATGCGCGCGAGGCCGTTACGGCCCGGTTCGTTTTCTGACGGCTGAATGAAACCTGCCCCTTCACCGTGTACCAGTCGTTGATTTCGTTGTTCAGGTTCACGCGCAAACTTGCCCGATCATTGTTCGAATTGATGATCGTGCCTTTGTCTTTGAGGTAATTTCCTGAAATGTAGTACGACGATTTGGGGCTGCCTCCTGAAAGGCTCAATGTAATGTCCTGCCTGAAACTTGGCTGCGTAATGGCATCCACCCAGTCGGTATTCGTCAGGGTGCTATCCAGGTTTTCGAACGGCGGATTGCGGTTGGTCACCCGGAAACTTTCATTAATTACCTCCGCATATTGCCGGGAGTTCATCATCCGGATCGGATTAGCTACCTGGCCGAAAGAAGTCTTGTTGACCAGCTCCACGCGGCCCTCGCCCCGCTTACCCGATTTCGTCGTGATCAGGATTACCCCATTCGCACCGCGCGAGCCGTAAATCGCTGTTGCAGAAGCATCTTTAAGGATCTCCATACTTTCGATATCGTTCGGATTGATGCCGTACAGGCCGTTTTGGGTGTAGGAGCCATAGAAATTGGTGCCCGCTTCACGGTAAGGCGGCATAGGAAAGCCGTCGATCACATAAAGCGGTTCGTTGTTCCCGCTCAGCGAGTTGTTGCCGCGTATCCTGACCACCGCCGAAGCGCCCGGCTCGCCCGAGCTTTCCACGACTTGTACACCGGTTGCCCGTCCCTGGATCGCCTGGTCGATCGTATTGATCACCGCAGACTTGTATTCCTGGGATGCGACCCGCGACGTCGAGCTGGCCAAATCGCGTTTGCTCTGCGCCCCGTACCCTACGACAACCACTTCCTTCAACGCTTTGGCTTCGGGTACCAGCTGTGCATCGTAGCTGTTGAGTCCGGTAATCGGCACTTCCTTGGTGGTAAATCCCACAAAGCTGTACACCAATATCCCGCCTTTCGCGGGAACTTTCATCCGGAAAGAACCGTCGGGCTCGGTAATGGCCTGAATCTGCGTTCCTTTTACCAAAACTGCCACGCCGGGCATTCCTGCACCCTTTTCATCTTTCACTACCCCTTTGATGTCACGCGCGCCGGGGCCTGCCTCCGTAGCGCCGCCGGGACCGGGTGTCTGTGCCGCGGCAGAATCGGGTGCAGCTTTTTGCGCCGGTTGGGTTGCATTGCCTGTTTGAGCGGGCTTCGCGGTACTGTCAGGCTTGTTCAATGAATCTTTTTGAGGAGCTGGTTTGGTCAGCGGGTCGAAGTTCTGCGTGGGTTTCACCAAAGGTGAAGAGGAGGATTTGGAAGCAGAATCGGTGGTATTTCGAGGCTTGGGGAGGGTATCGGAGGCCGGTCGGGTTGATGCGGGATCAGGTTTCGGGGCCGGGGTGGCGAGCGTATCGGGCTTGGTCTTTCGGGTTGAGTCCGGCCCGGCCTGCTGTGCGCTGCTTCGGGATATCGGGCCGGAGAACAGTAACAGAAAGAAACCGATCCTCAGGAAAACGAGCGGGACCGAACAAGGTGCAGGCTCATTGACTCGTTGAGTTTTTCTCATATCAATCTTGGCTAAGTGACGGGCCAGTGCCCGGAAAATTACGTTGATTAGCCATTGCCCGACAAAAACCATACCGCTATGTTCCCCAGAGTGATAAAACAGTCACTCCCGATAACCGGAAAATTTCTACAAATCGATCTAGAATTACATTTACACAACTAACCTATGCAGCTATATGAACGGAGCCTTCTCAAAAGCGCGCTGCACCGCAAATGTCCACTTGATCGTAATTTTTCAAATATCTATGAAACGCGTCCTATTATTTTTGGAAACATCCTGCTTCCGATTACATTTGTCAAAACGCCCACATGGGGCGGGTTTGAATTTTGCTAAGTTTTAAGGAGTGTAAAAAACCAACTTCGACCATGCGCCAGGAACAACTGCTAACTGCCGACTACATTGAGTCTCAGATCGGAAACGTAATAGACTACTATATCCGTTGGGAATTTGAAGAGGATCCTTTTTACGGGAAAGCCCGCATCAAAGGTCTGGTAGACGACGAGACAGGCGGGTTGAAGATCATCTGCGATGTGATAGAAGGAAGCGACCTCGAACTCGCTTACGAACAGGAAGAAGTGTTTATGTACTCCGACCATCACCCGATCTACACCGGCCAGTTACCGGAGATCTATTCGGCCAACTGGGTAAACACGGACGGTAAGAAGAAAAAGCAGATTTTTATCGCACCACCTAATGAAAATGCCAGGGAGTTTGCCATTTCGCAAACCAACAGCAAAGTGGTTGTAAAGCGGATATATTAGTTATTTATGGTCATTGATAGTCAGGAAGTCATTAGGTCAGTTGTTGTTTAATACAATTAGACCTGATGACTTCCTGACTTTTTTTCCTCAGTTCTTCACGATTTTCTTCGTCAGCACACGATCCTCGAATTCCGCTTTTACAATGTACAGTCCCGACGGATAGGTCGTCAGATCGAAATTGTAGATGTTGGAAGCCGCTTCTCCGGTAATGACGACCTCCCTTATTTTCTGGCCGGCCACATTGTAAATCGAGACGGATTTCAGTTTCTCGGGATGCGGGTAGAACTGCACCGACACCTGCCCGCTCGTCGGGTTTGGCGTTACCAGGAAGCCCGCTTCTTTCAGGTTCGGGTTCACGGTAACCGTTCTGATATTGATATCATCAAGGAAAATATCGTTTTCGTTGCCATTCGTATTCAGGAACGCCACCAGGATTTCACCCTGACCGATGAAGCTGCCAATATTGATCTCCTCGCGCCGCCATTCGTTCACGCCCGGCGTAAATGCGGTACGCGTGGCAGTGCTGCGGGTAATCAGGCTCGATCCCCATTTTTTGTAGACACTTGTGTAAGTCTGTCCGCAATCTGTACTAATAAGCACCTGCAGCGTATCCCACACGTTGCCTACGGCGGATGCATTGGTATACGTCGCGGCAGCCACCTGGAACGACACAAATGCGGAGTCAACCCCGGCGATATTCACCGTCGGCGAGCGCAGGTAATCACGCTGCCCTACCACCTGGTTATCGAAGTTTCCGATTTTCACCGAAGCGCTGCCGGTTTTGGCAGCGGAAGTGGTTTTTTCCCAGGTCGAACCGCCGTCCTCATTCACGATGTCCCAGCCTTGCGGCGAGAACAGTCCCTCGAAACCTTCCTTCACAGGAGCGGCAAATGGCTCGTAATAAATGAAATCCAAGCTCAGCGCATCATTGGAGGTATCCTCGTCCGCGGCGCCGTTCGGGTTCGACGCCGTAATGCTCAGTACATGATTGCCTTGCACGGTGGTAAGCGCCGGTAATGTCACCGTTGTTTCCGCATAGGTCGCCAGCGAACCGGTCCAGTTGTAATTCTGCGTGGTTCCATTATCAATTGCCACCTGGATCGTAACCGACGTAAGCGTTTCACTTCCCCTGTTCACCAGCGTGATCTGCGGTGTGAGCGTGTTGGTGCAAATGCGCTGCGCCGGCTGGCGGATCGCTTTCAGGGAAGCGTCCTTTTTCTTGACGTCTACCGGCGTGCAGCCATTGGAAAGTGCCAGCAGCGAACGATAGGTACTGAACGCCGTTTCCATTCTCGCAACCTGCATTTTGGTAAACATAAACAAACAGGCGTCGGGCGTGTAATCCATGTAATTCTGGTACATAATACCCGGTGAGGTGGTCGTACAGCGGTCGGTCACAATGCCGGTCTGGCAGGTGGTGGTGCTGTTGCTTTGGTTAGGCGTATCGTCCACCTGGTCGGTACCCGAGCAGGAGCCGTTATCATCACCCCAAATATGGTACAGATTGAAATAATGGCCTATTTCGTGGGTCAGTGTTTTTCCCTGGTTGAAACCCGTAGCACTTCCGCCGGGCAACGATGCGTAGTCCACCGCCACGCCCTGCTCGTCTTTCACGCCGTCGTCGGGGAAGGTAGCATAGCCCAGCGTAGTGCCCGACAGATCACAAATCCAGATATTAAGGTATTTGTCGGTATCCCAGGCATCGGCACCGCCCGATTCGGCATGCTTCACCTGGTTGGTAGTATAGTCAAATGAGTTACGCGTGGTGGTATAGCGCACGATCCCGGTCGAGGGCGCGTCGTTGGGCGTACGCTGCGCGAGGCAGAACTGAATGCCCGATTGCCCGAAAAGCGACTTGAAATAAGAAGGGACTTTTTCGGCTCCTGCATTGGTACCCGCGTAGTCCTTGTTGATGGTATCCAGCTGCGCCATGATCTGTGCGTCGGTCACCATCGACTGGCGGTTAAGCACGACGTGGAAAACCACCGGAATCGTGACCAGGCCCGTTGTCCGCATGGATTTCCCGGAAGTTATCCTCTCATTGACGAGCTGCTTGAGACGCAGCTCGCGCTGGTCGAACAGCAGTTTGAGCGCGGGCTTATCGGTGAACCGCTTTTGGAGCAACTCCATCGATGCACAACGATCTTGCGCCTGCGCGGAGCCGACGCCGATGCGGAGCAGAAGGAGAATGGCAAAAAGGAATTTGAACAGAGGTATAGTATGTCGCATCGAATTTTCCGGGAACTGAGTAAAAGAATCGGCCCGCTAGTTACAGACTGACTGCGGATTTATTCACCTACTACGAAAAAAAAGTCCCTCCTGATGCGAATGCAATATTATTTAATTTGTTTTTAATTGGAGGATATACCTACAACCCCAAAAATTGCCATTTTAAATGCAGGAAGTGCCAAATAGCAAGCCGGTCAGAAAGATCATCCATATCGACATGGATGCATTCTACGCGTCGGTGGAGCAGCGCGATTTTCCTGAATACCGCGGCAAGCCGTTGGCGGTGGGCGGCTCCCCCACCGGCCGGGGCGTGGTAGCTACGGCGAGTTATGAGGCCCGTAAATTCGGGGTGCGGTCGGCAATGCCGTCGCGGCAAGCCATTCAGCTTTGCCCACAGATCATCTTCGTGCACCCCCGATTCGAGGTGTACAAATCCGTTTCCAGGAGTATCCGTGAGATTTTCTCTCGCTATACAGACCTCATCGAGCCGCTTTCGCTGGACGAGGCCTATCTCGATGTTACTGAGGATAAAATGGGCATCGGCTCGGCCGTGGAAATTGCGAAGCAGATCAAAAAATCTATTAAAGAGGAGCTCAACCTCACTGCTTCGGCGGGTGTATCGGTCAATAAATTTGTGGCCAAGATTGCCTCCGATATCAACAAGCCGGATGGGTTAAAATTCATCGGACCTTCCAAAATTGAAAGCTTCATGGACCAGCTGCCGGTAGAGAAATTTCACGGCGTGGGAAAAGTAACGGCCGATAAAATGAAGGGAATGCAGCTGTTCACCGGCTCCGACCTCAAAAAACTGACCGAGGACGAACTGGTTGGCCATTTCGGAAAAACAGGGCATTTCTTTTACAAGATCGTGCGCGGGATCGATGACCGTGAGGTACAAACGCACCGCGAAACCAAGTCGCTCGGGGCCGAGGATACATTTACCTACGACCTCACCACGCTGGACGAAATGAACAAGGAACTCGACCGCATTGGCGTTACCGTCGCCAACCGGCTCGAAAAGAGCCAGTTGAAGGGCCGAACGGTCACATTAAAAGTCAAATTCAGTGATTTTACCCAGATAACCCGCAACCACTCTTTCGCCCACCCCGTCGGCGACCTCGATACCATTACCGATACCGCCAAGCAATTGCTCGAAAAGCTCGATCTCGAAGAAAAAGCAGTACGCCTGCTCGGGATCTCATTATCCAACTTCCATGAACCGGAGGTTAAATCGCGCAAATACAAAGATCCGGAACAGCTTGAACTCTTCCCGTTCGGGTCATAGCAGCAGGGCGTCTACCCGGTGCGCTTGCACCATATTCTCGCATTTCGACCAGGAAAATATCGTAAAACGGCCGTCCTGCGAGGCTACCAACGCAATAGCGTCGCGCTGGTCATACACAAACTGCGCCGCCGACAAATGCCGCGTTCCACCGTTCTGTACCGGATGCACGACCATAGCCGTGTTGCCGATGATCGGTTCGGTGATCAGGATCTCCTCCACCGGCTTTGCTCCCTGCGCCCGGCCGATTTTGGCCCCGAATGCCAGCAACTCGTAGCGATCGTTGATGATCGTCGCACCGTCCACGGCTGTCAGGCCTGCCATATTATGTACCGCCGAACTGAACTGGTTCTGCCAGGTAATGGGGTTCGGGTCTTCCACATATTTCCGGTGCAGGTCGGCCAGTTCGGAGAACGGTGGCTGCACATCATAGGTAATCGGATGGATGATCGATTCGCGCCACCGGTCTTTGCCTTTGGGCACCACCAGCAATATGCCGCCACGCTCATGGCTGCGCATCGACGCGGCCAGCTGCACGAGCAGGTTGGGGTAATCGCTCCATAATGTAGTCGACGAAAAACCCATCAGCGAGTTAATCAGCGACGGGCAATCTTTCACTTTACGGCTTTCTTCATTGACAATCTTCACCTGGTCGCCTTTCAGCACCGCTACGTTCACGAATTTGCCGAAGCCCTCCACCCGGCGGTGTTTCACCACCAGCATTCCCGGCTCGATCACTTCCAGCACGAAACATAATCCGGGGATCACACGCGTGGTACCCCAGATGCGCAGCTCGCCATCTTCGAGCCACACGCCCAGGTGTATGCCCGAGCGCTCCACGGCAGGCGCGAGCTTGGTGAGTACATTGGCAGTCAATGCAAGTTTTTCCGCGAAAACCAGCGGATGCTCGGCGGCTTCGGGCGGCAGGTAGGCGATCGACACTTTCGGCGAGCGTCCTTCCTCCCGGCGCAAACTTGCCCAGAAAGTAGTATCAATGATCGTTTCGACAATACGGGCATCGGGACGGGGCGCGAGTTCCTGCTCGTAGTACTTGGAAACCGCCTCGTGATGCCGCTCGAAATGGCTGGCAACAAGCCCGGCAACCGACCGGGCTGCTTTGTAAGTGGTCACAGGTACGGAATCACCCGTTTCTATCGAAAATATATCGGAATTCGTAATCATGGTCTGGCGGTTTACTTTTGAACAACGACTTGTTTTAAAAAGTTGGGTTCGGCGCCCATTGTCCGCTTTTTTCCTCTTTCTGCTCATTCGTTCCAACCTTTCGTCCTAACCTGGCATCGTACTTACCAGCGGCCTGCCGGGAATTAATTGAAGTCACGGACAGTTGTTTCGCCAGATAAGCGTTAATTTGCGCGTTAATCCGAAAAACCCGGTTTCGGTTTTTTTTACTTCCGGCGTGCGGCGGGCATGCCATATATCCAAGAATGAAAACGTACCTCAGATTATTATCTTTTGCTCAACCGATTGCCAAATTTGCCATCCCTTACCTTGTTTGCACCATACTGGGGGTTGTATTTAATACATTGAACCTGGCCCTTCTGGCGCCGCTCCTCAGTACGTTGTTCAGCAACCAGGGGGCGGTGGCGCTACCCAGGCCGACCGATGGCTGGCTCGACCCGACAGGGATGCTCAATTATTATGCGCAGCAAGCCAACCTGGCTTTCGGGCCGCATGGTGCCTTGCAGGTGGTGTGTGCGGTGATCGTCGTTTCCGTATTGCTTTCGAACATCTTCAAATACCTCTCGCAGCGGATCATGGAAAACCTCCGGATCCATACCCTGCTGAATCTTCGCAAACAGGTTTTCGACAATGTGATGAACCTGCACGTGGGGTATTTCAGCAACCAGCGCAAGGGGGATATCATTTCAAAGATCGCTTCCGATGTGCAAGTAGTACAGTTCTCCGTCACAAGCACTTTGCAGGTCGTATTTAAGGAGCCATTGCAGCTGATCGCTTATGTTTTCATGCTTTTCGCAACATCGGCCAAGCTCACATTCTTTGCCATTCTGGTAATCCCCGTCTCGGCATTCCTGATTTCCAAAATCGTCAAAAGGCTGAAAGAGCAGGCTACCCTGGCGCAGCATTACTTCGGGCTGATGATCAGCTACCTGGATGAAGCGCTTACAGGTATCAAGATCATCAAGGCTTTCAATGCGACCGAGGACATTAAAGAGAAATTTCACAAAGAGAATATCCGCTATTCCGACCTTGGCCGTAAGATGGCGAAACGCCAGCAACTCGGCTCGCCTGTTTCGGAATTCCTTGGGGTTACGATGGTGGCCATCATTGTTTTGTACGGCGGCTCGCTAATCCTCGACAACCAGTCGGGCACCGACCTGACGGTCGCCAAATTTGTAGCTTACATCGGTATTTTCTCCCAGGTAATGCGCCCTGCCAAAGCGCTGACCGACTCGTTCAGTACCATTCACGCGGGTATCGCAGCCGGTGAGCGCGTCCTCGAACTGATCGACGAGAAACCGGAAATCCAGGACGCGCCGAATGCGATCGACATGAAGGATTTCAAGGAGTCGATCCGGCTCGAAAACGTGTCGTTCTCCTACCCATCGCGGCCCGTTCTTAAATCCATTAATGTGACGATCCCGAAAGGTAAAACCGTTGCGCTGGTAGGGCCTTCGGGTGGAGGGAAATCCACCCTGATGGATCTTTTGCCCCGTTTTATCGATACCGCCGAAGGCCAGGTGCTGATCGACGGCGTGGATGTGCGGCAGATCCGGCAGGAGTCGCTGTGGTCGATGTTCGGGTTGGTGAACCAGGAGTCGATGCTTTTCAATGACACCATTTTCCAGAATATCGCGTTCGGAAGTCCTCATGCGACGATGGAACAGGTAGAAGCTGCGGCGCGTATCGCCAATGCACATGAGTTTATCATGGAAACGGAGGAAGGCTATTACAGCAATATCGGTGACCGCGGAATGAAACTTTCTGGCGGACAAAAGCAGCGCATCTGCATTGCCCGGGCCGTTCTGAAAAACCCGCCGATCATGCTCCTCGACGAAGCGACCTCCGCCCTCGATACCGAATCGGAGAAGCTGGTGCAGGAAGCATTGAACAACCTGATGAAAAACAGGACTTCGCTGGTGATCGCACACCGCCTGAGCACGATCCAGAATGCGGACACGATCCTGGTGCTGGAAGAAGGCAAGATCATCGAACAGGGCAATCACGCCGAGCTCATCGCACGCGAGGGGCTGTACAAGCGCCTGATCGATATGCAGCAATTCACCGACGTTTAAATGGGAAACCCGCCGCTGATATCCATTGCCTTGTGCACCTACAATGGCAGCGCATTTCTTCGTGAGCAGCTGGATTCGGTCCTGGCACAACAATATACTCGCTGGGAGCTGATAGTGGTAGATGATTGTTCGACGGACGCGACGCGTGACATGCTGGAAGAATATGCGAAACGGGACGCGCGCATCAGTTTGCATTACAACCAGCAAAACCTTGGTTATAACAAGAATTTCGAAAAAGCACTGGGCCTCTGCCGGAGTGAGCTGATCGCCATTTGCGACCAGGACGACATCTGGCATCCCGAAAAGCTGGAAAAACAGGTACAGCTCATAGGCAGCCATACCCTGGTTTACCACGATTCCGAGTTTGTGAATGCCGACGGCCGATCCATGAACCGCCGCATTTCCGACAAGCTTAACTTCTACCGCGGCGATGCCCCGGAGGTTTTCCTGTTTCTGAACTGCGTGTCGGGACATAGTATATTGCTGAAAAAGGAAGTGTTGCAGAAATCGCTGCCTTTTCCGGACAACTTTCACTACGATCAGTGGCTGGCGTTCAATGCCGCTTGCCTGGGCACTATCGATTTTGTACCGGAAGCACTCGTGAAGTACCGCCAGCATTCCAGCAACAATACCGATATTCTCGCATTGAAAACGGGGACCAGAAGCGCGGATCAAAAAGTGCTGGAACTGGAAAGAGAGAGTCAATGGCTCCTCCTCTGCGCAAAGCAATGTACGGGAAAGGCCCATGGGTTGATCAGTGCCTTGTACAACCAGAGCCTCCGCCGCAACGATGGCTTTTTCAACCCCGCGTTTGGGATACTCGTCTGGAAACACCGCAGCACATTGCTCCGGCTCCTGAAGAAACCGGACACCAGCAAGTTTTTTTATGCGCTCAGAAAAGCATGGGGCGTAAAAGCTAAAAAATGACAGTAAAGTGAACAACCAACCCGATTCTGATATTTCCGGCACACCCTACCCGCTCGTTTCGATTGCATTGTGTGTTTACAACGGCGAAAAATACCTCGAAGAACAGCTCGAATCGCTCGTAAACCAGACTTACCCGAACATGGAGATCGTGGTCGTGGACGATGGCAGCAAGGACCGCTCGCGCGAGATCCTGCGCGCCTACCAGGAGCGCTACCCGTTTTTCAGGATTTTTGAAAACGAGGTGAACCTGGGCTACGTGAAGAATTTCGAAAAGGCGATTGGCCTGTGCGAGGGGGAGTACATCGCGCTATGCGACCAGGACGATATCTGGGACCTCGAAAAAATCAGCAAGCAAGTGGACGGAATCGGCCATAACCTGCTGATTTACCACGACTCGGCATTCATGGATGAACAGGGACGGCAAATGACCTGGAAACGAAAAATGTCGGACATTATCCACCTTTACCGGGGCAACGATCCCAAAGTGTTTTTGTATTTCAATTGCGTGTCGGGGCATAGCATTCTTTTCAAGCGCGACCTGCGTGACGAGTTTCTGCCGTTCAACCCGGACCATTTTCACGACCATTGGATTGCCTACGTGGCGGCCAATCTGGGCAGCATCGAAGTGATCCCGGAAACGCTGGTGAAATACCGCCAGCATACGACCACCTCGACCGACATTCTGAACAAGCGGAAGAAAATCAGGAAAAATTACCACGAAAACCGGGATATCAAGAAGCTGCGTCGCGACCTGAAATGGGTACAGCAATGCGCTTCCTTCCCCAAAAACCGCGACCAGCCATTTCTCGACCGGCTCCGCACATTGTTCGAGCAGCGGCTTGAATCGTTCTTTTCGTTCGAGTACGCGGGCATTATCCGGGATAATTACGAACTGCTGTATTACATCCCTGTTTACAAAAAATCGAAAAAGGCCGCTTTCGTCTACCGGCAGATCTGGGGTTTGCGCGCTAAGCTGTTGTGGGCCCGCTTCTTTGCGCGTCCGGAAAGGGAAGAATATGTAGTTTCAGCTTCAGAAGATGAAGGAAACCCTTGAACACGACTTCGCGGGACATTCGTTTGGTTTTGGCGCTGTGCCAAAGCATGGTCTGAATGTCCCCAAAACTGTAATTCCACCGGATCATTTGCTCCACCAGCTTTTTGAAGGCTCTCTTTTCGGTCATGTAGACTTCATCACCCGTTAGCTGCGAAGTAGTCAGGGGCAAAGCATAGCTCCACTTTTTGTGCAGTTTCAGCACCTCATCCAGCCATTTTTTATCAAAATTCCCCTCGGAGGAATGCTTCATGAGCACGTCGTAAGTCACAACGACTTTGTAGTGGGGAAAGACATTCAGGCTGAAATCCTGATCATAACCGTGGAAACCGGTCAGCAGCTCCGCGTCGAACGGGAACCGGAGCGCAATCTCGCGACGCGTACAAAGCCACATGCCATCCACGCACACCACTTCGCTTAACTTGGCATCGTGTGGATTGTGATAGGCATGGATTTCCCTCTTGTCGTCATATTTAAAACCTTGGAGCAGATTCTGGTAGTACCGCTCTTCCGAGCGTAGTTCGAGCTGGTACCAGCCCGACGGCGCCAGTGATTTGTATCCCCCGCCTGCTACCCCTACCAGGCCTATTTGCGGGTTGTTCGCGAAAATACCGGCCACAATGCTCCCCCAGTCCCGGGTTTTAATTTCAATATCCTCATGCATAAAGCACAACAGCTCGAACCGTGCGCGCTTTGCTCCCTCATTATACACCGCACAAATCCCTCTGCGCTCCTTCCGGTTATCGATCGCGATAATTTCATGCGCAACACCTATCGTGTTCCGGATGTTTTCCGAGACCTGCGCGAGCTCCTTCTCGTTGGCCGAGCAAATAACAATTGAGATCATCCGATGTATTTAATCCAAGCCAAAAGTAACGCCAAATTCACTAATGCGGGCGCTCGGGGCCGCTATTCCAGTAGAATATGCCGGTTTCCTACATTTATAGGTATCCATAAACATTTTCTGCTTTCATGAAACGCCTATTCATTCTGCTGCTGCTCGCCTGCGCGACGTCGTCATTTGCGCAAGTCAAATTCGCCCGGCTTTTTTCTGACCACGTTGTGCTGCAACGCCAAAAGCCGATTCCCGTGTGGGGATGGGCCAAACCCGGTGAAAAAGTGAAAGTGACCTTGGCAGGGCAATCGATGGACGTGAAAGCGGATGCGGCGGGTAAGTGGCGGGTGAATTTCAAGCCACTCGAAGCCGGCGGGCCGCATTCATTGCAGGCCAGCGCCAAGTCGGGTAATGCGACGGCGAACGACGTGCTCATCGGCGAAGTATGGCTTTGCTCCGGGCAGTCGAATATGGAATGGCCGGTGTCGGCTGCTAAAAACTATGAGGAGGAACGTAAAAACGCCGAATTCCCGCAGATCCGCCATTTCCGCGTCGACCATGTCGTAACGCTTCAACCCGAGCAGGACCTGGCAGCCGGTGAATGGAAGGTAGCCAGCGCCGAGACCGTCGGTGGTTTTACCGCCGTGGGTTTCTTCTTTGCCCGCGAACTTTACCAAAAATTACATGTCCCGATCGGCCTGCTGCATTCATCGTGGGGCGGTTCGCAGATCGAAGGCTGGATCAGCAAGGAGGCCATGCTGGGTAATGATGAACTGCGCTCCTACGCCCAAAATCTGCCCAAAACCTGGGAAGAAGCGGACGCGATCATGGATAAAAAACTCAAAAAACAGCTTTTCAAAAATGCATCTTACGACCCGACCTGGGAGGATGAAAAGAAATACCTCTCGCCGGACGTAGATTTTACGAGCTGGCAAAAAACAGCCGACGGCGTGGGACAATGGGACTGGAAAGGGCTCATGGGCTTCCGCGGCAGGGGTTATATGGCCAAAGAAGTGTCGATCCCCTCCGACTGGGTGGCTAAACAGACGACCCTTTCGCTCGCTGAAAATGATGGTCCGGTTGAAGTGTATATTAATGGTAAACCTGTTCATGAAGGAGCTGCCAAAGGCGCACGGAAAATTCAGCTGCCGGCCAATACCTGGAAGGAAGGTAAAAATATCCTGACCATCAAAACCGGCAATATGGTGAGCGCCGCGTGGTTCGGGCCGGGGCTCATGGGTTCTGCAAATGACCTTTATGTGGAAGACGGAAGCCGCAAGACAAGCCTTGCCAAGGATTGGTACCTTATGCCCGCATTCGCGGAAAAGCACGAGTACGCGCACCTGATGAACAATGTCGGCACAACGATTTACAACGCGATGATCGTGCCTTTGCTACCATTCGCCATTCGCGGTACGCTTTGGTACCAGGGCGAAAGCAATGCAGGCCGCGCTTATCAGTACCGCCAATCGTTCCCGCTCATGATCAGCGACTGGCGCAAGCTTTGGAACGATGAATTTTCATTTTACTGGGTACAGCTATCCAGCTTCGGCACCGACCGCGACAGCAACAAGGGAAGCAACTGGGCGGAGCTTCGCGAAGCGCAGAACATGACTTTGAGCCTGCCCAAAACCGGTATGGCCGTTACGACGGACGTGGGTAACCCGGTCGATATTCACCCGACCAACAAACAGGATGTAGCGCACCGCCTCGCAACCAATGCATTGCAAAACGACTACGGCCAGAATATCCCCTACGCCTCGCCGCTTTACGACCAAATGCAGGTAGAAGGAGCCAAAGCCGTTATTTCTTTCAAGAATGCGGAAAACGGACTCACGGTCAAGGACCGCTATGGGTATTTGAAAGGCTTCGAAATCGCCGGCGACGATAAGGTTTTCTATTATGCCAAAGCGGAAATCCAGGGCAACAAGGTGATCGTTTCCAGTCCGAAAGTGAGCAAGCCGGCCGCCGTACGTTACGCATGGTCGGATGCGCCGGAGGACGCTAACCTGTACAGCACCGACGGGTTCCCGGCCAGCGCATTCCGCACCGACTCCTGGCCCGGACTTACCGTGAATACCCGCTTTGAATAACCTTCTTTTTATATCTGATTTTAAAGTATATATGCTAAAACCCGTATCGTGGTGTATCGGCGGCCTTGCCTTGATTCTGGCTGGTGCACAAACTATTTCCATCCAAAACGACGACCAACGCGAATGGCGCGAGTACCTGGGCGGACCCGACCGCAATCACTTCTCGCCATTGACGCAAATCAATAAGGATAACGTTAAAAACCTGAAAGTGGCCTGGACCTGGTCCATGCCCGACTCGGGACAAACACAAGTGAACCCGATCGTGGTGAATGGCGTGCTGTACGGGGTTACCGCCACTGTGCAGGCATTCGCGCTCGACGCGGCCACGGGCAAGCAACTCTGGATATTCGGGGATAAATCCAAAAACGCCTCCAATACCAGCCGCGGCCTTACTTACTGGGAAGATGGCGATGACAAGCGCATTATGCACGCTATGGGCTCATACCTGTACGCGCTCGACGCCCGCACGGGGAAAGTGATCGAGCGCTTCGGCGAAAACGGACGCATTGACCTGCACACGGGATTACCCGAAAGCGCCAAAAGCAAGTACATGGTCTCCAATACGCCGGGAACGATATACGAAGACCTCATCATCATGCCGCTGAGGCTTTCGGAAGACTCCGACGCCGCTCCGGGTGATTTGCGGGCATTCAATGTGCGTACGGGGAAACTCGTCTGGACGTTCCATACCATCCCCTATCCGGGAGAATTCGGCTATGAAACATTTCCTCCGGACGCTTATAAGAATACATTCACCGGTGCAGCCAACAACTGGGCAGGAACGGCCATCGACCGTAAACGCGGCATTCTGTATGTACCGACCGGCTCGGCAGGTTACGATTTTTACGGTGGCAAACGGAAAGGCGCCAACCTTTTTGCAAACTGCCTGCTCGCACTCGACGCTCGTACCGGCAAACGCCTCTGGCATTATCAGACGATGCACCACGACCTCTGGGACCGCGACCTACCGGCACCGCCTAACCTGATTACCGTCACACAAACAGGCCCGGATGGCAAGCCACGCAAAATCGACGCCGTGGCGCAGGTGAGCAAGCAAGGCTATGTATTCCTGTTCGACCGTGTGACGGGCAAGCCGCTATTTCCGATCAAGGAAGTGACGGCTCCCAAAGATGCATTACCGGGCGAGTATCCCTGGCCTACCCAGCCCGTGCCAAGCAAACCGGCGCCGTATGCCAGACAGGCCTACACCCTGACCGAAAACGACATCAGCGTGCACGCTCCTGATCGGGATTCGTTGAAGATTAAATTCAAAGGGTACAAAAAGGCGCTTTTTGCCGCTCCAAGCAAAGAAGGCACGGTGATCCTGCCCGGCTTCGATGGCGGTGCGGAATGGGGCGGCGCGGCCGCGGACCCGAACGAAGGCATTTTGTATGTCAACAGCAACGAAATGGCATGGATACTTACGATGAAAGACACGCCGAAAGAAAGCGAGCTGTCCAATCTCAGCCCGGGCGAGAAAGTTTACACCACCTACTGCGTGACCTGCCACGGCCCCCAGCGGAAAGGCAATGCGAAAAGCGGCTACCCATCGCTGGTCGATATTAGTGCACGCCGCGACAAAGCCTTTGTGAACCAGCTGATCACCTCCGGCAAAGGAATGATGCCCGGCTTTACGATGCTGACGGCAGTTGAAAAGCAGGCACTCGTTTCGTTCCTGTTTGGCGATGAGAAGGTCGAGGCCGTTTCCGAAACACCGGCGTCCAAAAAGGTTTATCTGCCCTATCAGAGCACGGGGTACAACAAATTCCTCGACGCCAACGGCTTACCTGCCATTTCACCGCCCTGGGGCACGCTCAATGCGATCGATTTAAACACGGGCAAGTTCCTTTGGAAAATACCTTTCGGGGAAGTGGAGTCATTGAAAGCAAAGGGCGTTCCCACGACCGGTACCGAGAACTACGGCGGACCGGTGGTGACCGCCAGCGGATTGCTTTTCATCGCGGCTACCAAGGACGGAAAGTTCAGGGCATTTGATAAAAAAACCGGCAAGTTGCTTTGGGAAACGCAATTGCCGGCTGCCGGGTTTGCTACGCCCGCTACGTATGAAGTCAATGGAAAGCAATATGTGGTGATTGCCTGCGGCGGTACCAAGCTGGGCACCAGAAAGGGGAATCAGTATGTAGCTTTCGCATTGGAATAATCAAATTCCCGCGACCCACTCGCGCATCTTTTTCCGGCCAGCCTCATCGGGCAAGCGCCCTTCGCCGGCGCCGAGATTGTCTACCAGGTGCTTCACATCCGAAGTGCCTGGTATCACACAGGTAACGGCGTCGTTACTGATGATGTATTTCAGGAAAAACTGCGCCCAGCTCTTGATATCGTAATCGCCCGCCCAGGCAGGCAACTCCTTCCCTTTCACTGCCGGAAACAAAGCGCCCTGCTCGAACGGCTCGTTGATGATCACTGCCACCCCTTTGTCCCTGGCCGCTTTCAGCAGGCTTTTCTCCGCATTTCGCGAGCGTATGGAATAGTTGAATTGTACAAAATCAATGTTTTCCGATTTCACAATTTGTTCCAGGCGCGCGTGAGAGGCGTCGGTGTAATGCGTGATGCCGACATAACGGACCTTTCCGGCGGTTTTCCAATCCCTGAGCGTTTTGAGGTGTGTTTCCCAATCCTGCAAGTTGTGTACCTGCATCAGGTCTATCTTTTTCCGCTTCATTTTCAGCAACGAAGCATTCATCTGGTCGATCCCCTCCTGTTTACCGGTGGTCCATACTTTGGTGGCAAAGAAAAACCGGTCATTCAGTTTCAAATCGGTCGTGAGGTCGCCGATTACCTGCTCCGCCCGCCCGTACATAGGCGAGGCGTCGATCAGCTTTCCACCCAGTTCCTGCATTTTTTGCAAAACTTCCTTCAATGGCGCGCGCTCGGCAGCACCAGCCCCTACATCGAACTGCTGCCAGGAACCCAGGCCCACTACCGGCAGGCGCTCTCCGGTCGACGGGATCTTTCTTTCCAATATCATTTTAGGATCGTTACGGGCGTAGGAAGAAAACGGGTTCAATGCCAGTCCGGCACCGGCGGCAGCCAGTCCGGCCAGCGCCTCCCGTCTTGAAAAAATATGATTCATTGCCTGGTTAATGGGTTTTTGAAGTGTTCAAGTTACGAACAAATCGCATTAGGCGCACCTGTAAGGCCAAAAATGAGAAAAGGAGCCAGGATATGTCTGGCTCCTTTTGCTGCACTTCACACCAAATCTGAATCTATTACTTTTTTTCGATGGATACTCCAATCTTGTAATCTTCCAGCTTGGGTGATTTGGGAAGTTCGGGATAAGGAAGCACCTCGGAGATAGTCAATACGTACTCAGTGCCCCCCAGCTTGAAACCCTGTTGGTTTTTGGAATCACCCTTGAATTCGAAATCCACATTTACCTGATTCGAAGCGTCGGAGATCACGAGCGCCAATTTCGCGCTTCCCATCGAAACGCAGTTCGCGTTGATCGGGCAGCGGCTGTCGTTCACCTCTTTGAGCTCTACTTTCAAATCGTTTCCGGACGTGCGGACCGTCGCTGCTTTCTGGTAGGTCAGGCTGGTCGGGTTCAGGTCGGCCTGCGGTGCGGCGTCGTCCTTTTTGTCACAGGAAAAAGTTGCAATACAGATCAATGCGAGTAAAATCGTTCTTTTCATGCCAATAGTAGTTTTGAATTATAAAGCAGAGAAACCGAACGCAGGCGGATGGTTGTAACCGATTTATAAAAAATTACATTTCTTGGAGGAACTGCCAAATGAATCGACCGATTTCTTGATTATTCTCATTCTCGTGACTATTATTTAACCATATGTTAATTTCCCGTACTTATTTTTACGGTTAAACACCCAAAATCAGCGAGATACCGAAAATCAGGAAAATATGGTCTGGTACGAAGAGGAAGTACAAAGAGTCGAAAAAGAACGATCCACATTAAACTATGAACCGGATACGATCTTCTACGGAAGTTCAAGCTTTACATTGTGGACGGGTTTGTACCAGGATTTCGCTGAACTGAAACCGATAAACCTGGGCTTTGGCGGTTCCACGCTGGCAGCCTGCGTATGGTTCTTCGAACGTATTATGACCACCGTAACAGCTCCCACACGCATGGTGATATACGCGGGGGACAACGATCTGGGCGACGGTCGTCACCCGACGGAGGTGCTGCTTTTTTATCGTCAGCTTATTACATTCATCCGGGCACGTTTCGGCGATATTCCCTGCTTTTTTGTGTCCATCAAGCCCAGCTTGCAGCGGTGGGACATTATCGCTTCGATCCGGACCACCAATGAGTTGATCCGTGAGGAAATCGACAAAGACCCCAATCAGCATTACATCGACATTTTCCCGCTGATGGTGAACTACCAGGGTTATCCGCGTAAATCGCTTTTCGAAGCGGACGGGCTGCATCTGAGCGCAGATGGTTATGCAATTTGGAAGAAAGTGATCAGTGAAAACATATATGCCGTTAACGGGGCACTTCAAAAAACTTCTTAAACAAACCTCTTTGCCATGGAGAGAGCGTACCACAAGTGGTTTAGTCCGATTTTGGGCAAGTCGATGGAAATGCTTGTATTCGGTCAGTCGGGAACACCCGTCATATTCTTCCCGACGCGCTCAGCCCATTTTTACGATTTTGAGAACTGGCGGGTTATCGATGCGATGAAAGAGAAGATCAACGCAGGCTACATTCAGGTCTACTGCGTCGACAGTATCGATAGCGAAAGCTTTTATTCCGACTCCCCGCCGCCGCTGCGCATCGCCCGCCATATACTATACGAAAAGTACATTCTGGAAGAAGTAATCCCTTTCATCCGGACGCAGAACAAAAAGCGCGAGCTCATCGCCGCAGGTTGCAGCCTCGGAGGGTACCATGCCGTGAATATTGCATTCAAGCACCCAGATATCTTCACCAAAGTAGTAGGCATGAGCGCACGTTACGATCTTACGCAAGCACTACCCTATTTCGCCGACCTGTTCGACGGGTATTTTGATGAAAACATCTATTACAATATGCCCAACCATTTCGTACCGGGCATTTCAGACCCTTGCTTGCTGCAAAAGTTAAGGAAAATGGAAATTACACTGGTCATCGGGCGCGAGGATACTTTTCTGGACAACAACCGCCATTTGAGCGACTCGCTTCATCAGCTCAGTGTACCGCATCAGTTTTACATCTGGGACGACGAGGCGCACCGGCCCAGGTATTGGCGGGAAATGGTGAAGATCTATTTGTAGCTAAGCCGTCCAGTTAAGTAACGCCCATTCGTTCGTGGCACCGGAGGTCAGCAAGAAGGTCTTTTGCGGAGCGAGGTAGTACATTTTGTCGATGGAAAACGGCAAATCCATTGAGCTGACCCGTTGCAATTTGTCCGTAACCTGGATGATGTCGATACCGTGCATTCCCTTGTTGAGCACCAGGTAATCCTCCACCAATTCGAAAGACCTGAGCGCTGAGGAGATGGAAGCGCTTTCTGTAAAGTCTTTGCCGTCGTATTCAAATACTTTGACATAACCCAGCCCTCCGACAAACATTCTCTTGCCGTCCGCGGTAAATGTGATCTGATAGCAGGTGTTAGGAAGCTGGGCAATCTTCACCGTTTCGCCAAACTGCTCCTGATCAAATGGTTGGGCAAACAGTTCTCCGTAGTTGGTACCATAAATGATCAGGTTTTCGTGCGGATGCAAAGCCTGACAAACCGGGTCCTTGCCTTTGCTTTTCGTTGCGGTATGCTCGCTGACATGCGCTCCTTCCAATTTTAAAATCGAGATTTTCTTCCCGGCGAAAGCAAGCATTGTCTGATCATGTCCTTCGAAGACTTTGGGATTATTTCTTGCGGATTTATAGAAGTCGGATGCCTCGATGCGCTGATAACTTTCCTTTGCAAGCCATCGGAAACCATTAGCCATTGGCCTCATTTCCTCATAAACCGAATCGGAGGGCCTGTCGTCGAAGAGATCTCTCCATTTGCTGGCGACATCCTGGTCGGTAGTCTGCCATATGATTTCCATCGCGCCACCAGGGCGAAGAAGGAGCATTTGCCAACGATCGGCCAATAAAAAAGCGCCGGTTCTTTCCAGCGCATATGCCAGCTGCAAACGCGTTTCCAGCGGCGAGGGTAATATTTTCGATAAAGTCAGTTTCATACAATTTTGATTTCAGAACACACCGTTCGTGTAGAGACTATCTGTTTTCAACCTCTTGACCTCCGCCCGAAACGCTTCAGAGTTTTGTTCTCCGTCAATGGCGATCAGGTAATCCTTGACCTGGAAGTCTTCGATAGCCACATCGCGGTATTGCATGCAGGGTTGAATTTCGCGAACAAATGAGTAGCCGCTTCCCGATTGTTGCAGGCATTCGAAGAACACCAACCGTACAAATGCGGACTTCGAAGACAGCAGCTGCGCATCATAATCCGACAGCACATGCTGGTCGACGGCCAATGGCTTCGAGGTAAATTCCAGTGTTTTGTAAAGTGACTGCTGCGCACCCTCCTTTTTCCCGAACCAGCATTCCAGCTTCACATTGACGAGCGCTTGCGTATTGTTGGCAATGTGTAAGGTCAGCGGGCTGCGCTTATGCGTGGGAAACCAGGCATACAAGTCTCTCGCCCGGTCCCTGATTGTCGGGAGTAGTAGAAACAGCAAAGGAATGCAAAGGATCGCGAGGCCGATGATTTTATTTTTCCAGAACAGGACGGCTAAAAGCACGACGCCCAGTAACCCGGCCAGGTAGAAAATCCCGAGCGCCCACCCCACCGAACTGTCGCCGGCCGGGGTGGGTTTCAGGAGGTAGTAAACCACCGCTATCAGAAGAATGATGGAGAAAATCCCCAGCAACGCGAGGTAGGTGTACTTGATCATTTCAGCAGATGTGTGTGTTAGCGATATTCCGGGTCAGACTTCGAAAGGGAGTTCATAGTCCCTTGTATTGGGCTTGGAGCTGCGCGTTTTCACGATAATGCGCGCTTTGAGCGGACTTCCCAGAAGCAGGAAGTATTTCACGTACTGATCTTCGTGGTACGTCCAGGATTTGTCTTCCAGCAAGTATTCCGAAATGCCTTGCTTGCCGGCCTTGTAAGCCCATTGCTCTACAATGTTGGGTTCGTACGTGACGTACTGCCCCATGCATATGATCTGCACGCCCGGCTGTGCGTCATTGCCCAGCTCGGTGCAGCCTTCTACGAGTACATTGATGCTGGAATTGTCTTCGAGGTCCTTTACCGACCATTGGTCGAGTACGGTTTTAACATTGGCCATAATAGATGTCCTGATTTTCGTTTAATGAGGGCTGCAAAGAAACAACACCGGCTGAAAATCAGGACAATTCAATTATTTATCGGCCATTACAAACTATTAAGCGCCTTCACGGCTGATTTAACGTATATGCCTTGCTAACGCGCCGGATCTTGCCGTCGCTCTTGGTCATAATGTACATTTCCTTCGTGTAACGGTTGTATTCAACACGGATATCGACTCGTTTCGAACCCGACATTTCCACCAGGTTCGTATCTTTTCCGTCGCGGACAATCGTCAGTTCGTATATCGACTGATCACTCAGTTTCGGATCGATATTTGCATAGAAAATACGGCCATTAACAATGTCCCCGAAGACGTACTTATCCTTCAAAGCCGCTATCGGGCCTTCGTACACATAGCCACCGCTGATCGCATTCCCGTCGATGTGGTCGTACTGCAAAAAGGGTTTCTCGAACTTCCCGGTTTCTGTTGCAGGTACGGGGTACACATTTTTAAGGTCTTTGGAAGATATCCCGAAATTTCCTTCGCGCACATTCCAGCCATAGTCGCCACCTTTGACAATCACATTCACCTCTTCAAAATTCGACTCGCCTACCTCGGCACTGAACAGCTTGCCATTGTGCCAGGCCAGGCGGTGCGGGTTACGGAAACCGTAGGCATAGATCTCCTTATAAACATCATCCTTCCCGCTCACGAACGGATTGTCAGCCGGGATTCCGTAATGTCCGTTTTTGCTGTTACTTCCCAGCGGATCGATGCGGATGATCGTCCCGAGCAACGAATGCAGGCTATGGCAAAGCTGAGGATATTTACTGATCGTCGAGCCGCCGTCGCCTGTACCGATGTATAGCAAACCATAATCCTTATCCCCTTTCACGGCCTCGGGGTTGAAGCCGATATCCTGCGTCCCGTGCACCACATTAGGCACATTAATCCGGAGCAATTCCCTTCTTTTTCCTTTAAAAACAAGGCTCTTGACATCGTCGATTTTCCACTCCGAAACTACCCACTGCAATGCTACTTTAATGGAATCGTTGTAAGCATAATCCGCGGGTTTTTCCTTGAAGGCCTCCGTGTGGGTAATGTAGAGCAAACCATTCTGAAGGTAATCCGGATGAAACGCAAAGCTCCCCAGGCCGGTACCCAGGCCGGGTTCGTTGACGAAATTTTCAACCTCACTCCTCAGATCCACGAATGTCGTCACATCCTTTCCGCTGATCCGGTAAATCAAGCCGCGCTGGTCGCTCACGTACAGCGTGCCGTCCTGCGACGGGTGCGGGCGCATGTTCGCGATACGTGTGCGGGGCATTTTATCGCTGGATGGCGGGATCGTCACAAAATCTTCCAGCTCTATCCGCAGGCCGGTTTTGATCACCGGCTGCGCCAGGCGGGCGTTCGCGGCGGTATCGATCTTCACTTCGAGCGGTGCGATATTATGGGCTTTGGTTTCCGAAGCAATGTACCCGAGGATCGAACGGATCTCTTCATCCTTCAAAAAGTCGAACGGCGGCATGATCATCTTGTAGCGTTTCGAAAGGCTCACCGCCCGCGCATTACCCGACTCTATCGCGTGGTTTGGGTTTTTGATGAATGCGATCAGGTCCTTTTCCGAAAGCACGCTTGTCACGCCACCCAGGCGTGGGCCGATTTCCTCCTGCTCCATGGCATGGCAGGAAACACAATGCGTTGTAAAAAGCTCTTTGCCCTGGGAGTCGGTACTGGCAAGCTGGCTACCGGCAGGCGTGGATTGTTTTCTGCCTGCACAATTAAATAGGAGGAACGAAGCTGCGACAAGGCAGCAAAATGAACGTAGAACTAAGGTCATTCAGTGATGGGTTAGGTATTTTCAAATATGACGTTAAAGTTAGCAACCGACCCGGAAACAAAAAAAGCCGGATCGCTCCGGCTCAATCACTGAATCATGAAGGAATACTATGGTTATCCTACATTTCTTCCATCTTTATCGAGTTTCACGAGGGCATTTTCTTTGCCGTTCGCTACCTGCAATTCATAATACTGGGCTTTATCGGGTTCGGTTACCAGAAATGCTTTCTTAACCGTCCAGCCCTTAAAGTCGTCGCTTTTGATTGTCTTCTGAATTCCCTCGGGCAGGTCCTCCGTTTTGACAGCCACCTTGTCTTTTTGGTCTGTCTTCGTCGTTTTCTGTGCCACTGCTTCCTGGTGCGCTGAATGATCAGCCGTGGTCTGATTGGCCGTCTGGGCCTGAACGGAAGCAAACGAGATGAGCGTCAGGGCCAATGCCGATACTATTAGCTTTTTCATAATCCTTGTTTTTTAGACAACTATTAATGTTTCTGGTCTCGTGCATTTGCACTGTGCCATTAGCCTCAACAGGATTATGCCAAAATTTACAATGACTTGATTTAGAGCAAATTATAGAAATTCTACTAGTGTAATAGTGTTTACCTAAATCCACGTTTTGTGGGAATTTGTCTTCAAAAACCCTCAAAAACGACAACTGCCCGTACTGTAACAGCTCGGGCAGTTGAACAAGTATTATACTCAAAATCTGTTACTTGTCGTAACCAGGATTTTGTACCAGTTTCGCATTACGGTTGATCTCGTCACGGCTGAATGGACGGAAATACATTTTATCCACCCATGTACGGTTTTCGTGCGATTTATCCTCGGTCGGCGTGTAGGTGTAGTCATAAACGGTCGGATCGTAGTGATACGGTTCTTTCATCGACTTACCTGCTTTGAATTTACCGATCACGGTAATGAACTGCAACGAACGGCCCAGCGTGGTCGGAGCGATCATCCAGCGACGTGCGTCGTGGTAACGTTGCTCCTCGTAAGCCATTTCAATGCGTTTCTCGTGACGGTAAGCTTCTTTCAAAGCAGCGCCTGAAACTTTCAATGCAGGCATACCAGCGCGGAAACGGATTTTGTTCAGCCATTCCAATGCAACCGCATCCTGGCCCAATTCAATGCTCGCCTCGATGTAGTTGAACGCTGCCTCGGTCACACGGAAGAACGGCCATGGGATGTTCTGGCGGTCGGTGTTATCGTACAATGCAGGGTTCGGATCGATGAACTTGCGCATGTAGTAACCGGTACGGCTTCCGTTCCAGTCCTCGATCGAGCTGCTGCGGGTATCCAATCCTTTACGGTTGAACAATGCATTCTTGTCGTCAAGCAAATCGTATGCACCGGTCTGGATCTGGTTAGCGGGGTCTTTCGCATCGGAAGGACGTGGTTTCCAGGTCGCGCCGTCATACATAACCGTTGCATAGAAACGTGGATCACGGTTCACGTACGGGTTTGTTTTGTGGGTTGGGTTCGTCCATGAGAATGAAGTTCCATCCATCATTTCGTAGTCGTCAACCAGCAAACCGATCGGCGTGTTACCCGCCCAGTTGTGGTAACCGTTCGGACCGTTGTTCAAACCGGTCTGACGGGCACCATCCGAAGTTTGGCTTGCTGTGAAAAAGCGACCAAACACGATATCGTCGCCACCGGTAGCATCCAGTGATTTGTCGGCGCTATATCCGGCCATCGCCATTGAGATGTAGTTGGTCTTGCCCTGCTCGGCGGTAACGGGAGCAGTCAGGTTAAGCTTGTAACCCGCTTTCGCGTCCAATGCAGCTTTCGCGGCAGCTTGTGCGGCCGTCCAGCGCGCCTTGCGGTCGCCGGAAGTATAGCCCAGGAACTCAGGGTTCGGATAAGCCGCAAACAATGCCGACTTGGCTTTTGCCGTAGGGACATCGTGCAAATCGCTCGCAGCGTACACCAGTACCCGCGCCTTCAATGCCAATGCAGCCGCTTCCGAAGCACGGCCTTTCTGATCTGCCTTACCTTTCAGCAAAGTAGCAGCGCTGTCGCAATCCGCTACAATGAATTTCACGCATTCCTCGAAAGTATTCCGGGCTACGGAGTAATCCTCATTCAATGCATACACTTTCGTAATAACAGGCACCGAACCGTAGTAACGCACCAATTGCTGGTAGTAATAAGCACGCAGGAAGTGCGCCTCACCTTTCAGACGGTCTTTCAAAGTCTGATCGCTGAAAGTGGAAGTTGGCAGCGACTGGATCGCCTGGTTGGTGGCGCGGATACGGGTATACATAGGTCCCCATCCGTAAGTGTCGTCCACCCAGCCCAGATTGGAAGGGCTCAAACTTCCCTCGTTCACGGTGTTGATGTTACGACCGGTGTGGGTAAATACCGCTTCGTCGGTCAGCGATGCCAGCATTTGCTCGCTGAAACCGCCTTGCTGCAATCCCTGGTAGATACCTGTCACAAATCCCTCGGCCAATGCACCGTCTTTCCAAACCTCATCGGTAGGAATTTCGGTAGGCGGCGTTACGTCCAGGAAGTCAGTGTCGCACGACACGAGCCCGGATGTGGCCAGCGCCGCCAGAAAAATCCAATTTTTATAACTCAGTTTCATTTTTTAAATCTTAGAAAGTTACACGTACACCTGCATTAAGAACTCGCGACTGCGGATAGTATTGTCCGTTGGAAGAAGTCGCTTCCGGGTCCCAGATCTTGATCTTGTCGAACGTGATCAGGTTCAATCCGTTCACATACAAGCGCAGTTTACCCACACCGATCTTCGAACCGATTTCCGAAGGCAGGTTGTAGCCCAGCTCGATGTTTTTCAAGCGCAGGTAGTTGTTGCTTTTCAGATAATAGGTATTGGCACCGGCATTATCGAAGTTGGTATAATAGGTATTGTTACGGTTGGCCAGGCGTGGGTCGGTCGAGCTTGGGTTGTCGATCGTCCAGCGGTGGTCGTACGCATATTGCAGGTAGTTACCAATGTCACCCGACTCGGTTTGTCCGATGTACTGCAAGCCACCCAGTGTTCCCTGGAAAAGGATCGACAAATCGAACGCTTTGTAGCCGAGGTTGATGTTCATACCACCGGTGAACTGCGGACGGTTTGTTTTATCCGAACGTACTTTGTCGTCAGCCGTGATTTTACCGTCGCCGTTGATATCCTTGAACTTCATGTCACCCGGACGAATCGTTCCGGTGATACCGCTGTAATCCAGTTTATTTGCATCGATCGCTGCCTGATCCGCGAAAACGCCGTCATATTGGTAAGCAAGGAATGCAGTGTAAGGCTTTCCGGTTGTACGCTGGTACGAAGGAGCACCCGGTGTTTCATCCCAAAACTTGATCGTGTTTTTAGCATAACCACCATTCACACCCACGGAATAAGTAAAGTTATCGACGCTGCCATCGTAGCTAACTTTGAATTCAAACCCTTTGTTTTGCAGCTTTCCAAGGTTTTGAGGTGGAAGCTTGCCATCGATACCCGCGCTGGAAGGTGTAGAACCAGTTTTCGGGATCAGGATCTTCGAACGGTTATTGATAAAGTAGTCGATTTCAAATGCGATGCGGTCTTTCCACAAAGTACCTTCGATACCGAAGTTGGAGTTGTTCGCCACCTCCCATGTGAAGGTATTGTTCGCAACACGGCTTTCGAGCAAAGTTTTGGCTACCTGGTCGTTGATAATGTAGGTACCAAAGCCCATCGTGTTCAGGTACTGGTATTCAGCCAATGTTTCTGTTCCCAACAAATAAGGCTCTGCACCCATTTGTCCCCACGATGCACGCAGTTTCACGTTGTTCACGAAGCGGATATTGTTTTTCCAGAAACCTTCTTCCGAAATACGCCATCCCGCCGAAACCCCCGGGAAGAAACCGAAACGGCCGTCTTTCGGGAACACATAAGAACCATCGGCGCGCCACAGGAACTCGGCGAGGTATTTTTCCTTATAGTTATAACCCACCCGACCGAAATAGCTCAAACGGGCACGTTTGTACAAGTCGCTATTGTTGGTACCCGAGTTGCCAATGTTCTGCTCAGGCGTACCACCGGCGAAGAGCTGGTCAACCACCGGAGAAATGAAATAACGGCGGTAAGCGAAGAAACCGTCTGCATCCACTGTTTCGCGCTGGATACCCACCATTGCATTGAAGTTGTGCGCACCGAAAGTCTTCTCGTAAGAAGCCTGTCCCGTCAGCTGGATCGAGAGCTCTTGTGAAGAAGTTTCGGTCAGACGCGGGTCGTTGAATGTCGAGCGCACGGTTCCCGTCAGGTGCGGCGTTACGCCATCTTCTTCGTAAGTCTTTTTATCCCAATAGTAAAGTGTCCAGGGCTTCTGGAACGACTTCTGGCGACGCAACTGCTTATCCACAGCCGCCATAGCCGTTACTTTCAGGCCTTCCACGCCAGGAATCTGGATGTCCAGCTGGCCGTTGGTCTGGATGTAATCACGCTTGTCGTTGTTGTAACCAGTGGTGTTCGTCGTGATCACCGCAGGGTTCTGTCCGTTCTCGATGTCGGGACCAGGACGGCCATCCGGCCAGATCGCGATTTCGGTTGGCTTACCGCGCATCAGCATACGGAAGATATCGCCAGCGCCACCACCGTTGGGGAAGCGACGGAACTCTTCACGCATCACCACGCCCAATTTGGCGGTCACGTATTTGTTGATCTTCGTATCGAGGTTTACGCGCATGTCGTACTGCTTATAACCCGTCGCAGAGTTCACATAGTTACCTTCTTGGTTGATGTAACCCAATGAAGCAAGGTAAGTGATGTTCTCGCTACCGCCTGTCAACTGCACGTTGTGGCGCTGTTGCGGCGACCATTTGCGGATCACCGAGCCGTACCAGTCCGTATTGGGGTGGATCAGCGGGTCGGAACCGTCGCGGAACTTCTGAATATCGGTGGGTGTAAACACGGCGTTCAGCACGTTACCATTGTCGGTACGGGTGTAAGCGCCATTGGTGTTGAACCCTTGCAATGCACCTGTCCATTGATTAACAGGCAGGTTGTCGTAAATCTGCAATTCGTTACGGATCGTCGCGTACTCAGCCGCATCCGACATTTTCGGGGTGCGCGTAGGCTGGCCCATCCCCACATTCAGGTCATAGGAAAGCTGTGGTTTACCGCTTTTTCCGCGCTTTGTGGTGATGAGGATTACCCCGTTACCCGCACGCGAACCGTAAATAGCCGCAGCCGCATCTTTCAGTACCGAAATACTCTCGATATCGGCGGGGTTCAGACGGTCGAGACCACCGGAACGGTTAGGCACACCGTCCACCACGATCAGCGCATTGCTGTTACCGAGGGAGTTGGTACCGCGAATACGGATCGCCGAGCCGTCGTAACCTGGCTCACCGCTCGATTGCACGGCAGAAACACCCGGCAAACGACCACCCAAGGTGTTCGAAAGGTTGGTAGAAGGTGCTTTTTGCAGCTCGGCGCCTTTCACAGCCGTTACCGAACCGGTGAGGGTCGCCTTCTTGGCGGTACCATAACCTACCACTACCACTTCGTCAAGCGCTTTGGTGTCCGTGGCCATTTTTACATCCAGGCTGGTTTTGTTGCCCAGCGGGATCTCCTGCGTAATGTACCCGATGAAAGAAAACACGAGCGTTGCCGTACCCGGTGCGCTCACAGTATAATTACCTTCGACGTCCGTTACCGTACCTGTCGACGTCCCTTTCACCAGGACGCTCACGCCGGGCAGCCCCTGCCCCTGCTCATCATTCACTTTTCCCTTCACCGTTACATCCTGAGCGTACGCACCGGTCATGACCAAAAGGGTCAACAGAAGGGAGTAAAAATACCGCGTTAGGCTACGGTACTTTTCCCGTTCAGAAATCCTCATAGATTAAGTATAGATAGATAGTAGATAGTAAAAAAATTATAAAAAAATGAAAAGATATTACAACTGGGTTTCATGCATAAGCCCTTGTTTTTCAACAAGTCAGAGAAGTGTCTACCATACACAATTTGTCTTACTTATAATTTTTAAAGTCCTATTTTCAAATTATCGCTCGTAACCGGAGAGCGATTTGTTTATACTTGACAGGGGAGCTAAACTCGAAAATGTTATATTTTGTAATCCGGCAATACCGAGGTGGACAGTAGGAGTAACCGGTTGTACAAAAAGATATGAAATTATTTACATAAACAAGCATTCCTGCTTTCTGAATATGTTTTCTTGAAAAATAACCACTAGTTACTTAACGTATACTACTAACCGGTCTATATACGCAGCAACTAGTTGGATAGGCAACAAAAAACCGCTTCTATTGCATAGAAACGGCGTTTTAGGAGATAGTAATAACAATTTTGCAGAAACTTACCTGATTTTTGCAGCTTCGCGCACAAATGCGCCTGTGTAAACGATTGAATCTTTTAAAAATTATATTTCAGGAGATTAAAAAACGATTAACGGGCCGTCCACCCGCCATCAACGGTGAGGATAGAACCCACCATATAACTGGCCGCATCACTGGCCAGGAAAATGGCAGCTCCCTGGATTTCATGCAAATGTCCCCAACGACGGAGCGCCGTGGCGCCGAGGATAATGTCGCGGGCATCATCGCTTTCGGCGATGGGTATATTCATCTCGGTCAGGAACGGGCCAGGGCATATGGCGTTCACCATGATGTCGAAAGGCGCGAGTTCCAGCGCCAGTGCGCGGGTCATTTGCACAATGGCTCCCTTGCTCGCTGTGTAAGGTGTACGGTTGGCCAGCCCCACCAGCCCGAGCGTACTTCCCAGGTTGATAATGCGCCCGCTGTGCTGTGCCTTCATATGTGGCGCTACGGCCCGGCATGCGAGCCAGGTGCCCGTCACGTTCACATCCATGACGTGCTTGAAATCCGCGGGCGACAGTTCGTCGACAGGTCCGCGGATATTGATGCCGGCGCTATTGATGAGGATGTCGATCTTTCCGAAACTTTCCAGGGCAAAGGCCACCATGGCGTGCACCTGCTCCTCGCTGGTAATGTCCGCGGCATAGGAAAGCACGCGCGTCCCGAACGAAATGCACAGCTCGGCGGCGCTTCTTTCCCCGTCGACGGCGCTTCGGTTCACGAGTAAAATATCACAGCCCGCCGAAGCCAGCCCGGCCGCCATCGCCAGGCCAAGGCCCTTGGAGCCTCCCGTGACAATGGCGACCTTTCCGGTGAGGTCAAATTGCTTGATGCCTGGTAAAACGTCCTGTACCATGGCGATCAATACTGGTGAAATGCCTGGGAAACAAACGAGAGTACTTCCGGCAACGACTCGCGCCAGTAGGTCCATGTGTGTCCGCCCTCGCGTACACGAAACTCGTGCGGCACCTCCTTCTTGCGCAATGCAATGTGAACGAGGCTGTTCCCTTCGTATAGAAAATCATCATCGCCGCAATCGATATACCAGCGCACAGCCTTTTTCTGGTCCTCGGCGATGTTGTTGATCAATGCCAGCGCACTGTGCCGGTTATAATATCGCTCCACCGTCGAATCGGCGATATTCGGGTTGTTCCGGATGAGGTTCTTTTTGGCATCTTCCAGGGTAATCGGGCCGGTGGACGCACTGAGCGGGCAGGCCGACGAAAACAGTTCGGGATGGTGCAATGCGTACATGAAGCTGCCGCCTCCGCCCATCGAAAGCCCGGCGACGGCCCGAAACCGCTTTTCACCTTTAATGCGGAATTTCTTCTCGACGTAAGGCATCAGTTCGGTGAAGAAAAAGTCCTCGTAGTTCCAGTCGCCCTTTACGTCGTTGAAATACCCCCTCCTACCCGTGTTGGCGTCCGGCATGACGATGATCATCGGCGTGGCCTTGCCCTCGCTGATGGCCTTATCGGCAATGTGCAGTACTTCCCCGAACTGCACCCAGCCCGTATGATCGTCGCCCGCACCGTGCAGCAGGTACATCACGGGATAGCTCCGCTCGGAGGTCGCGTAGTCGGGCGGCAGGTAAACGGCAAACTTCCTTTCGGATTTGAGCACCTTGGATGGTAACGACAGATTATCGAGCACCTTCCCCGTCTGGGCAAGCGCCGGAACGGCCAGCATCGCGGCCAATGCGATCGCAGATATGATCTTCATACCGGAAACAATTGGATTTGGGTTGAAATAACAAAAGCGGGAGACGCTGTGCATCTCCCGCCCGATATGAAGAGTTTTTACTTCTTCTTCATTTTCATAGCAACAGGATCCCAGTGGACGATCTTTTTGCTGAAATAGCTTTCATTGCAAGCCAGCACCGGCGCCGCCGCGCGGAAGCCGAACACCGGGTCTTCCACCGTGCCCACGCTGCCTTTTTTCACGTTTTCGAAGAAATCCCTGAAATGGTTGGCGTGCGCATCGTCCTCCTTCGGCGCTTCGAACCGCACTTCTTTCACTGGTTCTGCCTTGCGGGTATCTTCCGGGTATTGCGCGTCATATTGCTTTTTAAACTCCTTCTGCTGTGCTTCCGAGAAGGTGTTGAAGCTGTCGTAACCGCCCATGCCGGGCGCTTTGGGCAGTTTCTTTTTGGTGAGTACCAGGTTGTTCTCAGTAAACTCGATTTGGCCCTCAGTACCGATAATACGGGTGTTGTTCGCAATGGCGCCCGCATTCGCAAAGTTCACGCGCAGTACCATCTGGAAATTGGCGTGAATATCGGTTTTCGGATAATCCAGGATCGACACGAGCACATCGGGCACGTCGCGGCCGTCTTTCCAGTAACTAAGTTCCCCGGACGACATCACACGTTCGGGCCCCAGCGAATTGGTCACGAAATGCACGCCGGTAATGAGGTGTACAAAAAGGTCGCCGCCTACACCGGTACCATAGTCCTGGTAGTTTCTCCAACGGAAAAACCGCTTCGCATCGAATGCACGCTTGGGCGCGTCGCCCAGGTAGGTATCCCAGTCGACGGTGCTTGGCGAAGCATCGGTCGGAATGGAGTAGTTCCACGCGCCGATGGCGTTGAAACGGTCATTATTGGATTCCACATAGTTGATCTCCCCGATCTCGCCTGCCTGGAACAGTCGCTTCGCCTCCTTGAAAGAAGCGGAGCTGATCCGCTGACTCCCCACCTGCATCGTTTTGCCGGACTTTTTCCAGGCGTCGATTACCGACAGGCCTTCATTGATATGGTGTACCATCGGCTTTTCGCAATACACGTTCTTTCCGGCCTGCAATGCGGCCTTGGTAATATGGTCGTGCCAATGGTCGGGCGTGACGATGAGCACCGCGTCGATGTCCTTTCTTTCGAGGATCTGGCGGTAGTCGCGCGTGGTAAAGATATCCTTTCCGTAAAGCTCCTTCACGCGGGTCAGGCGGCCGTCGTACAAATCGGCGGCGGCGACGAACTCTACGTCCTGCGAGCTGCGCAGCGCGGCCTTGGTGTCGCTGTGCCCCTGGATGCCCATTCCGATGGTTGCGAAACGGATCTTGTCGTTAGGACTGATTTTTTTGAGGTCCTTAATAATGTGAAAAGGTTTGGCAATACTTTCCGTGGCTAACAGTGCAGACGCGGCTGTTACATTTTTGAGAAAACTACGGCGATCAGGCTTCATTTGAAGAATTTCAAAGGTTTAAGAAGATGAACTCCTAATTTAAACAATTCACGATTTGTTGCACAGGTAAATCAAAAATATGTACATTTTGCCGCCTAATTCCCCACCCTACTAATAACTAACGTTCCATGCACGCCGACCAGCGAAAAAAACTGATTAATGAACTCACCGACCTCATCAGGGGCGGAAACGCACACGTCACGCTCGAAGAAGCACTTGCCGGTATCCCGGCCCACCTGCGCGCCGTAATCCCCGACAATCTGCCGTACAGCATCTGGCAGCTCATGGAGCACATCCGGATAGCCCAGAAAGACATTGTCGATTTTTCGATTTCGAAGGATTACAAAACGCTCATCTGGCCCGACGAATACTGGCCCGAGCCCACGGATAACGTGAGTGACGGACAATGGGAAGAAAGTGTGAAGGAAATCAACGACGACCAGCAGCGCTTTTTCCAACTGTTGCAGAATGAAGACAAGGACCTTTTCAGTCCGTTACCGTGGGGCAGCGGGCAGAATATCGTTCGCGAAGCGATGCTGATCGCCGACCACAATTCCTACCACCTCGCCGAGATTATTGTGGCCCGGCGGCTGCTGGGCATTTGGAGGTAACGACCTGACAAAACCGGCGGCATTTCACGTGTCGCCGGTTTTGCATTAAAGCTCTTCGATCATCATATCCTTATAAAATACCTTGGCCTTGCCGCCGCCGTGGATTTGCAGGCCTATCAGCCCCTTTTGCGGAATGGATTTATCGGGCTCGGTGTAATCGACGGTTTTCGTGCCGTTCAGAAAAAGCTGGATACGGCCGTTCCGGCTGTGCACCTCATAATTATTCCAGTCGTTGCGCTTCACGATTTTCTCCACCAATGCCGAGTCGGGCGCGATCAATGTTTTGTTCCGCCTCGATTCATCATACAGGCTCGCCCAGTACTTATCGCCCAGATCGGCCTGGTAACCCGTCATTTCATAGGGCGGATTTTGCAGCCTTGCGCTATGGAACTGAACCCCCGTGTTGATGAAGCCTTCATGGCCGGTCAGTTTAAACTTCACCTTCAATATAAAATTGGAATACTCCTTACGCGTACACAGGAATTCGTTATGCGGCACGTTTTCTTCCAGCGAGCCGCCGGCAATGCTGCCGTTTTCAATTTTCCAGGTTTTAACGGTATCTCCTTCCCATCCGTTAAACGTTTTTCCATCGAAAAGCGGGACCGGCTTTTTCGAGGGCTGGATCATGATACAACCGGCAAATGCCAGTGCGGCAACGCAAGAAAAGTAAAACGGCAGTTTCATCATGGCACGGTCGGTTTGGTGCTAGTATACTTTTTTCTATTGCTGGTTAAAGCGATTCCGGGGAGGTTTTTACTTGAAAGGTCCACAGAAGTAACCCACCATTGCTTTTAGCCTAATATCCGTATTTTTACAACGTGTGCCAGCCACAGAATGCCGCATACGTAAACCTGAGCAAGTTTTTACCAATGACTGATACTACCCTGAACGAGCCTAAAAACGACCTGCTGCTGGCGATCGAACGGTTTAAACTTGTGGCGAAAGCTACCCATGACGTGATCTGGGACTGGGATCTGGCCAGGGGTACGGTTTGGTGGAACGAAGGGATGCAGGAAATTTTCGGATATGATCCGGATGAAATCGAAAGCGGCCCCAACTCGTGGTTCGACCGCATTCACCCCGATGACCAGGAGCAGGTCGTGAAAAAGATCTACGGGGTTATCGAAAAGGGCGAAAGCAACTGGTCGGATTTCTACCGCTTCCGCCGGGCCGACGGCTCGTATGCGCACGTGCACGACCGCGGGTACACGATCCAGGGCGGAGGCAAGCCCGTGCGCATGGTGGGCTCGATGATGGATATTTCCCAGCAGTTGCGCTCGGACAAGGCCCGGGAGGAAAGCGAGGAGAGCCTCCGGTTTGCAATGCAGGCAGCCCAGCTGGGCACCTGGAACCTCAATCCCGCCGACCAGACGGCGCTGCTCAACGACCGCTGCAAAGAACTATACGGCAACCCGGCCGACGCCGACTTGCATTATGGAGGCCTGGTCCAGTTTATCCACCCCGACGACCGTGCGCGTGTCATAGAGGCCGTCGAACGGGCGCTCGACCCATCGGCAAGGGCTATTTACGATGTCCGGTACCGCGTGATCGGTGCCAGCGACCGGAAACTCCGATGGCTGCATTGCACCGGTCAGGCGTACTTCGATCCGACCGGTAACCCCTACCGCTTCTCGGGTATTTCCCGTGAGATCACATCGGAGGTTACAAGCCAGGAGAAAATCGCCTGGGCCGACCAACAAGCCGCCATGACTATTGAAGGCTCCGGGGCGGGGTCGTTTATGGTGACACTGGCAACTAATGAGATTATCTACTCGCCTACCATGGCGCGGATTATTACCGGGAGCGAGACGGCCAATATGACCCGGGATATTCTCCTGGCCAGCCTTCACCCGGACGATATCGGGATCCGAAACCAGGCGTATGCCGAAGCGGAAGACAACGGTGAGCTCCGCTACGAAGCGCGGTTTATCTGGAACGACGCCTCCGTGCATTGGGTGCGGGTGCTGGGGCGGTATCTGTACGATAGCATGGGCAAGGCCATTTCGCTGTCCGGCATTGTGATGGACATTACCGACCGCATCGAGTCGGAGCAGCGGCTGAAAGTGAATGAAGAGCATTTGCGGACACTGATCCAACAGGCGCCCGTTGCGACGGCATTGTTTGTCGGGAAAGGTATGGTAATCGACATTCCGAACGAGGCGATGCTGAAAGTCTGGGGAAAAGGACGCTCGGTGATAGGCAAGCCGCTTCGCGAAGCATTGCCGGAGCTCGAAGGGCAGCCGTTTCTCGATATCCTCGACCGCATTTACAAAACCGGCGAACCGCATTCCGAGCAAGGCGCCAGGGCCGACCTGGTTGTTGATGGCAGGCTGCAAACATTTTACTACGACTATACCTACAAACCGCTGAAAAATCTGAACGGGGAAGTATATGCGATCCTGGACATGGCTGTGGATGTGACCGAACAGGTAATATCCCGGCAGGAGCTCGAACAAAGCGAAGAACGGTACCGGCAACTGGCCAGCGAACTGGAAAGGCGCGTAGGCCAGCGCACGGATGAGCTGCACCAGGCTAATATCGAACTCGTCAATTCGAATAACAACCTTCAACAATTCGCCTACGCCGCAAGCCACGACATGCAGGAGCCGCTCCGGAAGATCCAGTCATTCGGCTCCCGCCTGCTTTCGACCTATTCCGAAAAGCTCGATGACAATGGCAAGTACATGCTGAACCGCATTCAGGATGCGTCCAAAAGAATGTCGGCGATGATTGACGACCTGCTGGCCTATTCGCGCCTGACCACCCGCGAAGGCGAGTTTGATGAAGTAAAGCTGGACGAAATTGCGCATTCGGTGCTGGCCGACCTGGAAATATCGATTCAGGAGCAAAAGACCGATATCATCGTCGAAGACCTGCCGGTTGTCTGGGGCAATGGCTCGCAGCTTGCGCAGCTGATGCAAAACCTGATCAGTAATGCCGTCAAATACCGGCTGCCTGACCAGCAGTCGGTCATCCGGCTATCGTACAGGACTGTAAATGAGACAGAGAAAGCGACATTACCAAAACTTCTGCCGGGTCACTCCTACATTCGCCTCGAAGTGATCGACAACGGCATCGGTTTTGACGAGATGTACCTCGACCGCATTTTCCAGATGTTCCAGCGGCTGCACGGCAGGAGTGAGTTTTCAGGTTCGGGCATTGGTCTGGCTTTGTGTAAAAAGGTTGTCCAGAACCACCACGGCTACATTACTGCCCAAAGCGAACCGGGAAAAGGCGCCACGTTCATCGTGTATCTTCCGCAGCCCCGCTAGGCTATTTCTTTTGCCAGACATCCGCAAATTCTTCGGGATGGCGGCGGAATTGCCCGTGTACATACTCGCAGAGCGGCAACACCTGCAAACTGTGTTCGCGCGCGTAGGCGACCATCGCGTCGAGCATTTTGCGCGCCAACCCACGGCCTTCCATCGCCGGGTCCACTTCGGTATGGTAAACCGTCAATGTAGTTTCGCTCAACCCGATCACCATTTCGCCTACTTGTTTGCCGTCCTCTTCCACGTAAAAGGCCCCTCGGCGGCGGTTATCGAGCTTGAATTTGATCTCTGCCATAAATTTTTGTTTAAAGTGCGTTACGTTCGGGGCAAATATATCCATAATTTTGCCGCCCCAATCGCCTTACGCCATGAACGTCTTCCCCGTCTCGAATTCCAACCTTTCGCCCGTTCACCTCGGAGCTTTTGTTCAAAAACATTATTTTCCTGAGCACCAGATCGAATGCCGGATATTGAAAACGGGGATCAGCGACACCTACCTGATCGTAACGCCTGACAAACGCTACATTTTCCGTGTTTACAGTTTCCAATGGAGGACGTCGACCGAGATTTCAGAGGAGCTGCGACTTTTGGAGCATTTACGTGCGAACGGCATTTCCGTTTCCTATCCCGTCGCCGATCTGGACAATACATTGATACACACTTTCCAGGCCCCGGAAGGCGAGCGTTTCGGCGTGCTGTTCTCTTTTGCCGAAGGTGAAAAAGTACTCCATTTCGATGCGGAAACGCATTATCGCGTGGGGAAACTCATGGCCGAAATGCATTTGCTAACAAAGGACTTCGCATTGCGGCGTGTCACCTACACCGAAAAAGAGCTGCTGATCGACTCGCTTCGGCAACTCGGCAAGTTCCTTCCGGGCGATACGGAGGAAATGCAATACATGAAAACGGTACAGGAATACCTGGTCTGTGAATTGCAGAATGCCGATCAGGCGCAGGTACGAAATGGGGCCGTTCACCTCGACCTCTGGTTTGATAATATGAATGTTACGCCTGACGGGGACATTACTTTCTTCGATTTCGATTTTTGCGGCAATGGCTGGCTATGCCTCGATATGGCGTACTACATGCTGCAAATCCACTCCACCGAAAAGGACGATGCAGAACGGGAACTCAAAACAACCCGGTTCCTGCAAGGCTATGAATCGGTTACACCCGTAAGCGAGGAAGAAAAACGGCTGATCCCGATGCTGGGCATTTGCCTGTACTTCTTCTACCTGGGCATCCAGTCGCAGCGGTACGACAACTGGTCGAATGTGTTTTTGAATGAGATATACCTGAAAAGATTCATCAACCTCTTACTCAAAAAATACTTCGATTACCACCAGCTTGGCCAGAAGCAAACTTCATAAAAAAGGCCGGTACTGCTACCGGCCCGATATCTTCTAAACTGCTGCTTCAACGACCTTCTTCATCTTCGCGAGACTCGTCTTGGCTACTTCCAACGCGTCCTGCGCCCAGTAATCCTTGTTGAATACTTCAAACGACAGGATAATAGGCTTGTCCGGGTTTTTAAGGCTTTGAATCACGTTTTTCCAGGGCGCTATGCCATCGCCCACATACACGCGGTCGGCGTCGGTGATCTGCTCGCGCGGAGGTGTTTTAGGATAGTCATTCACATGAAAAATCTCGATCAACGGCTTGCCAACATCCTTGATGGCATCCATTCCCGAGCCGCCTTTGTGCAAATGGTAGACATCCATGAGCAAGCGCGCCGACGGGTGTCCCGATTCGACCGCCACATATAATATCTCCCCCACCCGGCTGAGGTTTTTAGAAAAACCCCATAGTTCGAGATGCGGTACTACACCGGACTTATCGCCCAGTTCGAGGATCGCACGGTAGCGTTCGGCCACGCGCGCGAGGTCGAGCGAGGCGCCGGTGGTGGCACCCATAGGCGGGGCCGCTACACGCGGGCAGCCAATGGCCGCCAGTTGCTCCATTTCGCCTTTCAGCTGGTCCAATGCCTTGGCGCGCGCTGTTTCATCGTCTACAATCCAGGTTGCGAAACCGATCGCATCCTCGACTTTCAATCCGAGGTCGCCGATAATGCGTTTGGCCTCCTGCAAGGTGCCGCCGCCTTTGAGATAATCCTGCAATGTTGCGATCCATATCTCCACCGAGCCATAACCCGCTTTCGCCGCTACTTCCAGCTCCTTGCGGAATCCCAGCTTCTGGCCGCGTAGCGTGCTCATATTGAGCGAATAAATGAATGGCTGAACTTTGGCTTTGGCGGCATCGGCTGGAACAATGCCTGCTGCGCTCACGGCAGCGATCGAGGATAATGCTTCTCGGCGGTTCATTAATATGTCCTGAATGGTTAACTGATTTAAGTGTAAAGCCGCTTTCCGGAATTTTTTACCGCAAATGAATGTAAATTGATTGTTTACAAACCGCATCTAACCTCCCATGGAACCGGATAACTATATCATACCCGCACAGACTAAGATCGGCCACGTCCACCTCAAAGTAGCCGACCTCGACCGAGCTATCGATTTCTATTGCGGCCTGCTAGGCTTCGAAATCACGACCCGCTACGGCACTCAGGCCGTGTTTATTTCCGCCGGCGGCTACCACCACCACATTGGCCTGAATACCTGGTACAGCAAAGGTGCCCCTCCCGCCCAGCCCCACGGCGTCGGTCTCTTCCACACCGCGATCCTGTATCCAACCCGTAAAGACCTGGCCGTCGCATTAAACCGGCTGCTGAAAGCCAATTATCCCCTCACCGGCGCCAGCGACCACGGCGTTTCGGAAGCATTATACCTCAACGACCCCGACGGCAACGGCGTAGAGCTCTACTGGGACCGCCCACAAGACCAATGGGAATACCTGCCCGACGGCTCCATAGAGATGTATACCAAGAGTTTGAATATCCCGGGGCTGCTGGCCGAGCTGAGTAAATAGGCGATTAGAAAATATCGAGATGTATCAATATGGCCAGTTCAACAGCCTTCATTTTCGCGCTGTTCAACTGGCCTATCTTATTGCCGAGCCGGGATTTATCGATAGTTCGAATCTGGTTTGCCTTCACCTTCGATTCATTACGCAAGCCGCTTTCATTGGCTTCCAGTGAAACTTCGAAGGGATAAATTTTAGCAGTACTGGATGTTACAGGCAATACCGTGACAGTGGCGCCATACTGGTTATTGATATCATTCGAGACAATCAACACCGGGCGCGTTTTGGCCGTCTCGCTACCCACTACCGGATCGAGCTTAGCCCAGAAGATTTCTCCTTTCTGCATTACAGATTCTCAAAATCGGCGTGCTGAAAATCATTTGTGATGGAAAGATCCTCCTCCCGCGTAGCCTGATATCCTTCCGCCAATAGCTCAGCAAGAGAACTGCGCCGCTCACGGGCAATTTTCTCTTCGATGGCCTCTTTGGTGAATCCCTCCTCTTCCTTTTGAAGCGAATGGATAAAATGGAGATCTGCGTCGGAAAGCTCTACTTTTATCGTTTTCATGTGTGTCGTTTTTTTCAAATATAACATTAATCAAGGCGCTGTCCAAAGCCAGCGGCCTGGCCTCGTCTAATATTTCATCAACAAAGTCAGCAACTTACGGTCCAGCTTGTGCCCGTGCCAATCTTCGTAGGCAACATCCTCGCGGCGCGAATCGAGTACGCCGAAATCCCCGGAGAACTCCCATAGCGAGAAACCGATGCCGTTGGAAGAAAGAATATCGAGGACGTCGTTGAACCAGGCGAGGAAAACGTCGTGGGGTGTTTTGTTCCAGCAGCCGCATTCGCCGCAATGCACGCCCACACCTTTGTTGACGAGCTCGATCCAGGGCTTGTAGAACTTTTCAAGCATGGCTCGGCTCAGGTATTGATCGCCTACCTGCCCCGGCCACTTGGGCTCCGGCGCATTGTCGGGGTCTTTCATCGCCCAAGGCGCTTTATAATGCGAAATAATGCCCGGATGGTAACCGCGGCAGCTTTGCGCGATGTCCAGATCGGCGATTTCGGGGATTACCGACGTGCCCACATCGTTGCCGTCGGCGATGATCAAATGCCCCGGATTTTCCTTTCGGATCGCCTCCGAAGCAGCGATGGCTACTTTGCGGTAAACGTCGCCCGGTACCGACGATCGTTTCGAATGCTGGTCGTTCATATCGGCACGCATGCTCGGCTCATTGAGCAGGTCGAAGCTGATGTGTTTCGAAGAGGTGCTTTTGTATCTTTTGGCCCACATATTCCAGTGAAAACAGAAAGCGTCGAGCGCCTTCTGATCGGTCCAGAGGTTGTAGGGTTCATTGAAACCTGCATTGACACAATAGCCTGGTGCGCGGTGCAGGTTCAGGCTTACGTGAATATTGTGCTTGTGTGCTGCGACCACGAGCTTATCTATACGGTCGACGGCCTGTTCGTCTATCTGATAAACTTCCTCCGGTGTAATGTTGCGGCTACGGTCGAATTTCAGGTACGCCGGGTAAGCCATCGGGATACGCACAAAATCGAAACCCCAGTCGGCCATCCATTTGAATTGCTCTTCCGTAGTGGCTTTGCGGCCCTTGGCAGGGTCGGGAGCAAAGAAATCTAGCAGGTTGAAGCCCTTCCATTTGGGCAGCTTGTTCTGAGCAACCTGAACCTGGTCCGGATTAAGTAGCCCGGATTGGGTTCCGGCCACACCCGAAACAGCCAAGCCGGGAGCCAATGCGGCCCCGGCTGCGATGGATGTATTTTTGATGAATGTCCTGCGATGCATGCCGTTCGAAAGTTATTCGTGGTAACTTCCTACTAAACACATCGCAGCGGTGGTTTTACTGATAACACCCGGGCGACCGGCCTAGCGGGTCCTGGTCGAGTAGCCTGTACGACCATTGTAGTTGTAATACATTTCGGATGTCTTACCTCCCTCCGCTTTCAGGTATTTTTCTTTCAACCGCTGGTGGAAGTCGGCAGGCTGTTTCACGCCATTGACGATCAGCTCGTCATCTCCCAGCTTAAATGACAGATCTTCCTTATCCTTCACCACCCCTGCCTTCACCAGTTCGTCAACTACGCCCTGTTGCAATTTCATATAGGCTTCGCGCTCTTTTTCAGCCACCTTCCTCATCTCCTCGGCCTGTTTGCGATGCCCTTCGGCCTGCACCCGTTGTTCGGCTGCGTGCTCCCGTTGTTTCTCCGCCTCCCGGCGCATCAGATCGGCTTGTTTACGCATATCTTCGGCAGCTTCTCGCTGTTTTTCAGCCTCCAAGCGCATTTTGGCAGCCTCGTCACGGTTGGTATTGGCATTCAACCGCATTTCGTTGGCCTGCTCCCGCTGCTTTTCGGCGTCCCGCCGCATCTGGCTTGCGTGCTCCCGCTGCTTCTCTGCTTCCAGTCGCATTACCCCCGCTTCCTCGCGCTGCTTTTCGGCCAGGCGGCGCTGCTCCTCGGCCATCTTGCGCATTTCCTGAGCCTCTTCCCGCTGTTTTTCAGCCAGTTCGTGCTGCACTTTTATTTCAGCCATAATCTTGTCGATTTCCGGCTGGTACCTGGCATAGTCGCTCTCGGCTATCTCCTTGTCGTCTACCCAGAGCGATATAATCTTTCCATTCCGCTGCACGATCTCGTATTGCACGTTGTTACGTGTAACATTATACGTACTCACGCCCTGACGCGTAGTGTACACATTGGCAGAATGAACTTCCATGTCATCCGCGTCCCGTTTCTTCTTTTTCAGCGTATCCGGCTCAGCAATGATAAGTTGCTGCTCCTTCGGCAGCGACACGGCCCCGACTCTATCAGGTACGGGAATGATCGCGGAAGGGCGGCTTTCCTTCAAAGCAACAGATTTCGCGGGTTTTACCGGCTTCTCCGGCGCAGTAGCGGCCGACAGCGCAATCGCCGCCGCCAGACTGAATGTTACAAATAGTTTTTCCATGGCATCTAGTGATTTGTTATTGTTATTGACAATGCGTTTGATCCTGTCCAGCAAATGGTTGCGCTTTTTAGAAAAAGCCATTTCAAATGCCGGCCGCGATTGGTTGTACTCCTGGAACGAGACCAGCGCGTGGATGAATGATGTTTTGTTTTGCATGACACTGATAGCCAGGTCGTCGCAGCAGTGTTCACGCTCCTCGCGGATCAGTTTTGAAATCCACCAGACTGCCGGGTTGAAGAAAAACACGTTTTCACAGAATACCTGCATGAGGTTAATCAGGTAATCGCGGCGGCGGATGTGTGCCAGCTCGTGCAGCAGAATGGCCTCCACCTGCGCGGCCGGAAGGTTGGCCAGCATCCCAAGCGGCACGAGCACCACCGGCTTCAAGAAACCGATCACCATCGGCACGGCCACCTGCATTGACTCGCGCAATTCTACTTCCTGTCCGATCCGCATTCGCTCTGCCAGCTCATAGAACCGGACGATCCATTTCATTTCCGGTATGGAAACAGACTTGGTGATTTTGGTTAAATAAAACAATCCACTCGCAGCTTGCAAAGATTTCAATGCGAAAACAGCGAACCAAATCACGACGATCAACTGCGAGTGTATCGAAAAAAACTCAACCAGGCTTCTCATCCAGCCGGCGCCTGAGACCACACCCGACACAGCGATCGTCACAACATCCGCTTCGTCTGAAAATACGTTCGGCTGGCCCCAAGGTATCGGAGCGCTATTTTGTGTGCCTGCCGTGGGTTCTGCATTTCCTATCAGTAATCCGAATGTCCCCACACTTCCCAGGACAAACAGCAACATCACGAATGCCAGCATATTGTACCGGAATGCCGGCTTGCTCTTGCGGGTACAAAGCAGAATCCCCCCGGCCACAATAGCAGCAACGAGCCCCTGCCAGAGCGAATGCATTAACGTAAGGCAAAGTGCTCGGACCCACTCGTGGGCGGTTGGTTGGTCAATGATATTCCAATTCATGGCTAGCGGATTGAAACGGTTTGGTGATTACTGATCCAGTTTTTTCAGGAAATCCTTGATCTCGCTGAGTTCCTCGGCGGAGGTGATCTTGTTACCAAAAAGCTGCATGACCAGGCTCGTCGCCGACCCCCTGTACATCGAATCCACAAAGCGTTCGAGCAATGCCGACTTCGTTTTGTCCTCAGGTTCGGCGGGGCTGTAAATGTGCTTCATACTGCTCTCGTCGCGGATCACGATGCCTTTCTCGGCCATGATCTGCATCAGCTTCAAAGTGGAGGAATACTGCACCGCGCGTTTCTCCTCATTGAGCTTATCGTTCACAAACCGTACCGTCGAAGGTCCGTGTTCCCAAAGCACTTGCAGTATTTCCAGTTCTGATTTTGTAGGTTCCATCGATCCGTTTTTCATTCAGCGTTTCAAAGGTAGGAAAAATTTCGTACGAAAAAATTTTTAGTAGAAAATTTCTGATTTGTTTAAACAATGCGACCTTGTTCAGCGCAGTGTAGGAAGCTGCTAACTACCGCACCGCCTGAAAACGGCAAAAGGGCCGTGAAGCAATGTGCTTCACGGCCCTTTTGCATTTATGAGGTGCCTTACGCACCCAACGCCTTCCGCGCAAATTCAACGCATTTAGCGGTTTCCTTCAACGCGTCCGAACCGGCCGGAATCTCATATTCCAGCTCGATCGTGGCCGGGAATTTGTATTTTTTTGCACGCATCGTTTCGAGAACGGCCACGATCGGCGTGTCGCCCTGGCCCCATACCACGTTCGCACCGCCGTGCTCCTTGTTTTTGCGGTCCTTCACGTGCATGCTCACAATGTGATCGTGCTTCGCTTCGAGCAGCGGGAACGGATCGAAACCCGCAGCCACGTAATGCCCCATATCGAAGTTCATCGCATTGTATTTCGACTGGCTCAACGCATTGTCCCACCATGTCGGGGTTTGCTGTGTGTGGCCGTGGTAGCCGCAGTACACCTTGTTTTTAGCCGCGATGTCCCCCAGGCGTTTGGTCTGTGCGGGATCGTTCGGCAGTTCCACATTGGCCTGGTTGGCACCCAGCGCCTTTGCCGCACGGAACGCGTAATCCACCTCGGCGTCGGTGCTGTTCGCGTTCAATGCATTCGGCTTGAAACCGTAGATACTCACACCGGCATTATTGTACATTTTGCGAAGCTGGACGAACTTGTCCATCGACACTTTCGCACGCCATTCGGCCATTTTGGTCGCATATTCTTTCTGAATAGCCTTTTGCTCGTCGGTCATTTCAGGGCGCTTGCCATCGGGGCCGGGTGCCAGGTTCGGGCGAGGCGGCGCTTCGGGTGCGCCCGCGAACGACTCGCCGGTAGGCCCCATGAGCTCGATGGCACTGATATTGGTTTCAATGCAGTATTTCAAAATATCCTCCGCGCTGCCGGGAAGGCTTCTCCAAGAATAGGTAATGGCCCCCACCTGTACGCCGTTAAACAGCGAATTGGGCTTGCCGAGTTTTTTGATGTAAGCCGGTGCGCCGAAAATAGGCGTGCGCGCTATCACGAAACCCGCCGCCGCCAGGGCCGAGGTGCCCAGAAAACGGCGTCTTGAAATGTCCAGGTCTTCCATAAAGTCAGATTAGTTGTTTGAATATGGGTTAGTAGTACCGTCCGACATACTTGTTCTCCACGATCAGCTTCTTCATTTTCGCGGGGTCGATCGGCCCTTGCTGCGAATAGACGATCTTGCCGCCTGGTTCTACAAGTATGGTATACGGTAAAGCGCCCTGCCATTTCGAATCTACCGCTTCAATGAGCTTGTATTTGTCTTCGATATTGAAAATATAGTTTTTGTTGGAAGCGAACTTGCCTTGCAGGAATTTCAGCGCCTTGTCCTTTTTGTCGGGGTTATCCGCGCTGATGGAGATAAATTCGAAGTCGCGGCGACGGTACATATGGTGCATCACCATGAAATCGGGGAACTCGGTCACGCACGGGCCGCACCAGGTCGCCCACACGTTAATGAGCCTCAGCTTGTCGGATTTGTTTTGGATCAACTCTTTCAAACCGGCTTCGTCTATGGTTTCCAGCGTCACGGGTTCTTTCGCCCAGGCGGTTTGTTCTTTCTTCACATTATCCTCTTTCGACGCCCATTTCATCGAGCAACCAAACGTCTTGGTAACAGGTACGGGCACCGGATTTCCGGCCAGCAATGCTTCGATAGCATTTTTCGCGTCCAGGTTTTTGGGCGTACCGGTCGGCTTTTCCACGTCGTCGATCCGGCCGTTGTATTGCAGCTTTCTGGCTTTGTCAAAAATGAAAATATGCGGGGTTGCGACAGGGCCGTATGCCAATGCGATTTTCTGGTCGCCGCCGTCGTAGAGGTAAGGGAAATTGTAAGCCATATCCTTCGCCCGGAGCTTCATTTCGTCGTAGGTATCGCTCATGTCGGTATAGCCGAGCTCATCGAGCAGGATCGCCTTCGGGTCGTTGGAAGAAATAGCTACCACCGCCACCTTTTTGGCTTTGTAATCGGCCGTGAGCTTCTTGATGCGCTCCTCGTACGCCTGAGCGGTCGGGCAATGGTTGCAGGTGAACACGATCGCCAGAATATCGGCGCCGGCAAAACTTTTGAGCGAATACCGCTTGCCATCGACGCCCAGCAGATTAAAATCAGGAGCCTGGGCGCCAATTTTCAGCGTTTCCGGCTGTTCCGCCGCCCGTAAATTCAACGCATTGAATACCAATGCAAAAACAAAAATCAGTTTATGAAATGCGCGCATATTGCTGGTTTTTGGTTGATTTATGAATTTAAACCAAAAGCGGGCGCATTGCAATAAATTACTGGTTTTGTTCTATTCAAATTAACTCACTAAAAAGGGAGGAAGGGGGAGGATGGAGGAAGGCTGTCCCGTCCTCCACCCTCCCCCTTCCTCCCCTTTCCTATTTATCCCACCAAATACGCGTCGTGAACAAATCGGCACCTTGCTTGCTTACGGCCGCACTATATGCTTCCCGGTTCAGGCTGGCTTCGGATTCCGGGTAACGTAATCTCCTGGGAATCGTGCCGCCGGTTTCGTTTCCGGCGTAATTCGTGGGTTTCAATTCGGGATAACCGGTGCGGCGCCAGTTGGCGTACACTTCAATATTATTCATGAAATGCGATGCCCAAAACTGGGTGTGGATCTGCTTCATGCCGGCTTCCAATGTGGCCGCATTGTACGGGTTCGCGGTCAGGTACGCCTGTATCTGCGCAGGCGTGACAGTCACATTACCCGGGTACAGGGTCTGCGATTCCATGGAGGCTTTCACGGCATTGTCGTAATATGTTTTCACATCACCGGTGGTCCATTTGCGCAATGCGGCCTCCGCGAGCAGCAGCGACACTTCGGAGTAAGCCTGGAAAATGCTTGGGGCGGCGAGCGCGGCGATGGTGTTGATATTGATTTCCGAATATTCGGCCTGCATATTGTCGGTCCAGTTCGGGATCAGGTCCTTGATGGTGGTATAATCGTAGCCGCCGGGAAGGCCCTTCTGCACTTCGGGAGCGCTGGTTTGCGGCAGTTTGGCCGGGTCGGCATTGCCTTGCCACAATGTAGAATAGAACGGAAGCCGCGGGTCCTGCGTAGTTTTGAGGTAATCGATAAAGGTTTTGTTCAGTTTGGAATAACCCTTACCCTGGGCCGACGGCGGAACCCCTTCCCCACCCTGCAAAAGGTAGCTGTTCACGTTCCAGTTGTTGGCCGAACCTCCCGTATGGTTCAGCTTGGCGATATCGGCATTACTTTGCATCACACCGCCCGCTATGGCCTTTTTTACCCAGGTTTCGGCCATCGCAATGTCCACTTTTGTCAAGCGCATACCGAGGCGCAGCATGAGCGAATTGGCGAATTTCTTCCATTTGGCCACATCGCCGCCATACAAAAAGTCGGCGCCTCCGAACGACGCTTTCGACGCGTCCAACGCTTTGCCGCTCGTTTCGAGGTCGTTGAGCATCGAAGCATAAATCTGGTCCTGAGTGTCATACCCCGGCTTGTACACCGACTCGATGTACCCAAGCCCCGCCTGCGAATACGGAATATCGCCGTACATGTCCGTCACGCGGTGCAATATGAACACCCGCCAGATGCGCGCGACGTGGTACATGTTGCTCATATCCGGCTTGTCTTTCAAAAGCGAAATGATCTGCGCGGTTTCCTTCAATTCGCTGCTGTACGCGGTTTCGAACAGGCCTTTGTTATAATCCTGTTTGTAGAGGTATTTGTCGCCGGTCCATTGCCAGGCATTCAGGGAAGCAAAGTATTGTACGAAGCAGCCCGACAGCTTGTCATTGGCATACAGCGTGTTATTATCCCCGTCGCCGGCTGTTTTGATGATACTGTTCGAGAAAAGACTTCCGATCACCGGCTCGGTGTAGGCATTCGGATTGGTATTCATGTCCTCGAAACCGTTGTCGCAGGCGGTCAGGCTCATAGCGCCCGCGAGCAGGGCCGTGAATGCTTTCAGCGTGATATTTTTATAGCTCATAAGTCAAGGTCAAAATTGGTGGTTCAAATACACATTTCACTATTCATCAGAACCTTACCATCAGGTTCAAACCAAAACTGCGCGTCGGTGGCACTCCGAAATTCTCCAAACCCTGCCCGTTGCCATTGCTGTAATTCGACTCCGGGTCGACGTTTTTAACCTGACTATAAATGAGCAACAGGTTACGCGCCACGAACGACAGGCTTGCCGACTGAAACGGCGTCTTTGCCACAACCCGCTGCGGCAGCGAATAGCCGAATGTCAGCTGGCGGAGCTTCACAAACCCCGCGTCGGACACAAACTGATCGGTGATCGAGAATGCGGTGCCCTGGTAGTAGTTCTGTGCGGGGATGGTTTTGGTAAATGGTGCCCCTTCCTGGTCTACACCGGTGACAGTCACGCCGGTTTCGCGGACGTTGTTTTCCACGGTACGCTTGTGCAAGCCGTAGTTGGTGGCATAGGCGTTGGTCGAAACATACATTTTGGAACCAAACTTGCCGTCGAGCAAAAAGCCGAGCGAGAAAGTTTTGTACCGGAATGTATTGGTCAAGCCGAGCGTCAAAGGCGGCACGCCGCGGCCCAATGCCGTAAATGCGCTTTGCAATGGCAAGCCGCTATCCCGGTTGTAAACCACATTCCCATTCGCATCGGTCTTGGCGCGGTACCCCGAGATCATCCCAAAAGGCTGGCCTTCGAAATGGTACACGAAGCCATTTTGCGTACGTGCGATCGCTCCCGGGAGCGCAAGGCTGGTAAGCCCGTCGGCAATCTTGACGACCGTATTTCTATTGTAAGCCATATTAAAGCTCACATCCCAGCCGAACCCATTCACCGATTTTACCGGCGAACCCGTTAGCAACAGCTCGATGCCGCGGTTTTGCACCTTACCCACATTCAGGGACACATTGGTATAACTGGTTGAAAATGGAACGGTAGCCCGCACAATATCGTCGGTCGTGGTGCGATCGTACACGGTCAGGTCCACGCCCAGCCGGTTTCCGAAAAGCTTGGTTTCGACGCCCAGCTCGGTGGTCGTGGAGGTGTAGGGTTTCAGTTTTTCATTGGGAATGGTGTTGCCGTTGATGTTCATCAGCGGCTGGCCCAAGTGCGACTGCGGCGGCGCGGCATACACCAATGTCAGCCCGTAAGGGTCGGGCGCGCCGCCACCCACTTTCGCCCAGGAGGTGCGCAGTTTACCGTAATCCAGCCAGGAAGGCTTGTTTTTGAAACCATCCGAAAACACATAACTCAAACCCACCGACGGGTAAAACAGCGTGTTGTTATCCATTGAAAGCGTCGAAAACCAGTCCTGGCGGCCAGTAAGCGTGAGGTAAAGCAGGTTACTGAAACCGATATCCGCCGAGCCGAACAGCGAGTTAATGCCAAACTCGCGCGCCACTTCGGTATACGACTGGCTGCTGCCGTTGGTAATGAAGTAGTTGAAAGGCACATTGAACCTTCCGCTGGAAGCATTGACGCCGTTGACATTGTTGTACATTTTGTTACCGCCCACCATCGCATTCACCGAAAACCGGCCAAACTCCTTATTAAAACCAAGGATCGCCTCCGCATTGGTTTCATAGGTCGTCAAACGGCGGGTCGACATTTCGCCTTGCGTGTTGTAAGCCGTCCCTGTCGGGGTAATATCCACGCCCCGGATCGAAAACTGGTCGATACCGAGCCTGCCGCGTACGTACAGGTAATCGGTAAAATTATAACGCGTACTGAACGAACCGATTACCCGTCGTTTATCGTCCTCGTTCTTCACCTTGTTGACGGCGAAATACGGGTTCATCACATACACGTAATCGTTCCAGAGCTGCTCGTAGCCGCGGTCGTCATAACCCGGCGAAAGCGTACGGATATCGAGGTTAGTAACTGCCAGCTGGACCGACGCATTCGGGTTTTTGGTAAAATCCGCCACATAGGTCCTGTTTTTGACATTCTCGATATTGTACTGCACATTCCCCTCGAAAACCACTTTTTTAGCCAATGTGGAAGAAGCGCTCAGATTGAACGTCTTGCGGTTGACGGAAGAATTCGGCACCACGCCTTTGTTATCCATATTGGAAGCCGAAAACCGGAAATTGGTCGTTTCGTTGCCACCATTGATCGCCAGCGTGTTGCTGAATGTGCTTCCGGTATCGTAGAAGTTCTTGATATTGTTTTTCTGGGCTACATAAGCGCGCGATTGCCCGTCAGGCTGCATGACCATCGAACCGTCGAGTTTCGCGCCCCAGGATGTACGGCCGTAGGAAATGGCCTCCGCCTGCGAAGTCGGCGACACGCCACGGGACCCCGAGCCATATTGGTACTGCCAGTCCGAAAATGTAAGCGGCCGTTCGAACGTGTAATTAGAATTAAACTCGACGCCCAGCCCCTTCTGGCCCTTGCCCGATTTGGTCGTAATCAGAATCACCCCATTGGAAGCGCGCGAGCCATAAAGCGCCGCTGCGGTACCGCCTTTCAGTACCGAAATGCTTTCAATATCGTCGGGGTTGATACTCAGCAACCCATCGCCCTTGTCGGTACCACCAAAAGTCCCCGGCGTGCCCTGGTTGGCGTTGTTAATCGGAATGCCGTTCACGACATACAGCGGCTGGTTATCGCCACTGAGCGAACCGTTCCCGCGAATGATCACACGGCTCGAACCGGCGGCGCCGTTCGCTGTACTCGTCGCATTCACACCCGCTATTTTTCCGGACAATGCATTGCCCAAATTAGCCTCCCGCGCCTGCGTGAACTCATTGCCTTTCACTTCGGTCACCGCGTAGGTCAATGCCTTTTTATCCTTGGCAATACCCAATGCGGTCACCACCACCTCATTCAACGACTTGGCTTCCGGGGCCATTTTAATGGAAATATCACTCTGCGCGCCCACCGGAACCTCCTGCGCGATGTAACCTACAAAGCTGAAAATCAATACCGCATTGTCATTAGGCAAGTCCAATGTAAACTTGCCGTCCGCATTCGTGGTCGTACCGCTTTGTGTGCCTTTCACGAGAATGCTCACGCCGGGCAATGGGTCGCCCTTTTCGTCCGACACGGAGCCTGTGAGCTTGCGGATGACCGATTTAATGTCGGGCACCTGCACCGGTTCCACCGGTTTACGATGCAGCAAAATATGCGAGTCCACCACCTCATAACTTACGCTGAGCGGTGTCAGCAATTCATCGAGCACCTTCGAAAGCCGGCTGTTCACGGCATTCACCGACACCCGCTGGCGCGCATTGATGCTGTTGCCGCTGTAAATGAATTTGATGCTCGTTTGTTTCTCGATACGGGCGAGGACGGTTTTGACCTCCGCCGACTGCACCGTAAGCGACACTTCCTGCCGCAGGATCTCCTGCGCCCGGGTTTCGGCCGCGAAGGATAACCCGCAGAAAAGCGCCGAACAAAGCAGCTGTACGACAGTTATTTGCATAGCACGAATCAATAACCGTTTGACGGATATAGTTTTTTGCATAATTTTAAAATGTTTTTGATTTGTAAGAGACTCAGAAACAAGGGCATCCGGTCCGGGATTGGCGTTTCGGGCGGATGTTGTCAGGGCCAGTAATGTTCGTAGCATTATTGGCTTTTTTGTGGGTCAGTGTTTTGGCATAGGCATTCGTTGGGTTAGGAAAGGTTGTCGGTCGGGTATGGTTACATGTGGGCGGTCATTTGTGGTCAGGTATTGTCAGGTATGGCTACATGTGGTCGGTCATTTCGGGCAGCCGTCGCCATTGACGAAGAAGGTCGTTCCGCGGAGTTCGTAGCTCGCGTTCACCGACTTACAAATGAAACGGAGCTGGGTATGCAGCGGCAGGCCTGTAATATCGCCGGTAAAAGTGCAGTTGTTCAAAGTGGGGTTTTCAACCACTATTTCGACATCATAGGCCTTTTGCAACGCATTCAGGACCGTTTGCAAAGGCGACTCTTCGAACGCAAACTCACGCGTCTGCACGGGCGGTTCCACCATCACCGGCGCGGCCACCAGCTCGGGGATCAACTTCTTAGCTTCCTTATCGAACGTGATCTTCTGATTGGGCCGCAGAACGACTCCGTTCCGGTTTTCCGAAGATTTTTCCTGGTTTTCATACACCGAAACTTTCCCGCTCAGCACCTGCACCTCGATCGTCCGCGCATTCCCAAACGACGTCACCTTGAAACTCGTCCCGAGCACCTGTGTCACCAGCTCGCCCGAGTACACAAAGAAGGGCCTGGACGTATCGCGTTTGATATTGAAAACAGCCTCCCCTTCTAGCTCCACCTGCCGGTTTTTAGGGTCAAAATGGCGGGGATAGCGAAGGGTACTCTCTTGGGCGAGAACGATCACCGAACCGTCTTCGAGCGTCAGCGAACGCTCACGGCCGCTGGTGTTTTTTACTAACAAAAAATCATCGGACTGCTGCGTTGCCGCTTTCACCGGCTTGGTATGCGCCGTCATGCGGGTTTCGGAGCCCTGGAAAATCCCCGGCCTGAGCACATACAAAGCGACCGTCAGCAACACCGCCGCCGCAATGCCCGTGGCGACACGAACGACCGGGGTGTACCAGTACCGCACCGGCAATGCATTCTGCCGGATCTTTCTCCATATTTTCTGCTCCGTAACCCGCACCTCCGCGCCCGTGAGCGGCTCCGGCGCATGGGTATGTACGCGCTCCGCCCACTCGAGCACCTGCTGCTCCTCTTCGGGATTGCACTGGCCGGCCAGGTATTTTTGTAATAATATGTCGAACTCGTGTTGATTCATGTTGATGTGGTTTCCAGTCTAATGATCTGAATTATAAACCCTGAGCTGGTCTTTCAGGACTTTGAGCGACTGCGTGATATGGTACTCCACGCCCTTTTCGGACAAGCTCAGCTGCTCGGCAATATCCTTCACCGACCGGTTCTCAAACCGGCTCAGCCTGAACACCTCGCACGTTTTTTCGGGTAGTTTTTTCATCACCTCGTCCACCGCACGCGAAAGATCCTCGAAGCGGACGATCTCTTCTGTTCCGTACGACTGCCGTATCTCATTCAGGATCAAATACTCCTGATATTTCCGCTGGGTAATGCACGACTTGATGTAGTTGGTAATGCGGTGCTTCATAGACACCACCAGGTAGGCTTTCAGGTGGCGGATAAAGGAATCCTCGCGTTTGTACCAGAGGTTTTCGAATACGTCCTGCACCAGTTCCTCGGCCTCCTCGCGCGTGCCGGTTTCCTGAAACGCAATACCGAACAGCCGGTACCAATACCGGGCATAGATCTCCTCGAAGGCACGAGCATTGCCCTGTTGGAGCAAATCTACCAGCTGTTCGTCGGTAAAGCGTTGATACATGGGTTTAGGAATAACGTTGCGCATATAGAGGCAACTAACCCCCCAAAACCCCTAGACGGTTTTGCAAAAAATTTCGAGAAAATTTTTATTGGTAGAATTTTCTATGGTGATTTAAAAGCAACATATACAAAACAACGCCTTCCATCACCCATTCCACATGATTTTAGCAAACTGGCTCATTGGCAGGATCAGCGTATTATTGTACCTTCTCAAATCAAGAAGATCTTTGTCACCTGTTACCAGAAAATCAGCGGCGCAGCAATCGCAAACCCCGAGTAAGTAGTTGTCATTAGGATCTCTCACCATCGTTGGGGATTCCGCGCATTCTACTTTTTCAGTATGCGATCTTCCCAATTCCAAAAGCCGGTGCACATGTGCAAGTCTGATAAATTTGCGGAACCTGGTTTGACATATCACACGTTCGAACTCCCTCAGAAGATCATTGGAGTAATAGACCGTTAAAAGCGGATTCTGTAAAATAAACCGGAATAATGTGCGTCTTGATTGGCGATTGATGCACGCAGAGATGTACCAGTTAACGTCCAGAACCACATTGAATTTTGTTTCGAATGCCATTTCGATACGCGTCGATTTCCTGTTGAATTTCATCTTCGGAGATCGGAACGTCGGGGAGTAGTGCATCAAGTTCTTCGAAAAGCTCGTCGGCCATCTGAATCTGTATCTTCCGTGCGACGATCAGCTTTTCTTCTTTGCTAAGTGTTTCAAAGCCCTCAATTATTTCATACTGAGTCATAGCTTTCTCATTATCGTGATAACTCAAATTTAAGTCTTCACACCAGTACTTAAAAATCCGATTTTCAAACGGCTGAGGTAATGGCAGGATTCTTTCGATCATTTGAAAACCTGCCGGCAAAACGGCACGCATTGCGCTACCGACAGGAATTTAAACCCATAACAGAACTTTTCGAGCAGTTGATACCTTTGTTACCAAAAATAGATGCATTCTTACCAACAAAGCAACCTGATTTACCATGTCCGCCCCACAACTCACCGGCCTGCAAAAACGCGCTTCGAAATACATCAATAAGGCCATTTCCTATCAGATACGGCCGGGTGAAGTTATCGAAGGGTATTTCTCAGGTTTTGATCCCAACTCCATAGACCGGGCGGTGATACAAATGTCGAATGCCGCGGACAAAGCGACGCTGCCTTTGATGACCGTTCTGAATTATTTTGAAGGGGTTGAGGATGAGGATTTTTGACCTGCTGATCGACTTTCCAAAGCGTATTAAATTCTCTACAAAAAACTTGAAAAGTATTTTTTGGCCCTTATTTTTGTAACTAATTTTCAGTTACACACTATACAATATGAGCCAAATCGAAAAGCTGCTTGCGCGGTTCCAGAGCAAGCCCAAAGACCTCCTCTGGAAGGAATTGATACTGATCCTCAGATTCTATGGCTACGAAGAACTTCCACCGGGTAAGACAGGCGGGTCCCGAGTTAAGTTTGCCGATTCTGACAAATGCATCATCTCATTGCACAGGCCTCATCCCACTCCTATTGTAAAATCATACGTGATCGAACAGATCATTACAACGCTTAAAGAAAATGGAAAAATCAAGAATGGTTAACTCGCTATCCTACGACGGCTACACGGCCAATATTCATTACAGTCCGGCGGATGAAGTGTTTTTTGGAAAACTCATAGGCGTCGACGACCTCGTGACCTTCGAAGGAACGTCTGTCGAAGAACTGAAACAAGGCATGAAGGAAGCCGTTGACGATTACATCGAAACTTGTAAGACCCTGGGAAAGTCACCTGAAAAGTCTTACAAGGGTGTTTTCAATGTCCGCGTTTCGTCGGATTTGCATAAGAAAATTGCATTATTGGCTTCGCAACATGACGTCACGCTGAATGATTTTGTGAAGTCGGTGTTGCAGTATGCTTCCGTACATCAGGAGCTGGGCGACGAGGTATTCCGATTGAGATAGGCGGCGCGAAGCTCCGCCCTATTTCCCTCCGCTGCTCTTACTCAACGGCACTTGTACCGTGGTCCTCAAATAGGCAATCAGCTCCGTCACCTCCTTCTCGGACAGATTATCCAGCAAGCCGGTTGGCATCATCGATGATGGTGTTACTTCGCGGGTTTGGATGTCGGATTTGTTGATCAGGACGGCATCTTGCCCCACAATGCGGAGCGTTACCTGGCGGTCGGTTTCCTTGGCGATGTTACCCACATACGTGCGCCCGTCGCGGGTGGTGATCACAACCATTTTATAATCGTCCTGGATTTCGCCGCTCGGGTCGAGGATGTTGCCCAGAAGGTAGTCTAGGTTGGCTCGGTTGGAGCCGGTGAGCTCGGGACCGATGATGCCGCCTTCACCATAGAGTTTGTGACAAGGGGCGCAGGTGCGCTGGAATACGAGACGGCCCTGGGTTTTGCTGGCGTCGGCTACGGCCTTGTCGCTAAGTAATGTGCGGTATTTTTTGTAGGCTTTTTCGTCGAATGCGACGTGGTCGATCGGGCCCCACACTTCTACGAAACCGCTTCCAACCACACGCCGCAACTGACGGGCCACGTAGGTCGGGACGTCCTTTTTAGGGATTATATTCTTCGAAATGGCCTGCGTGAGGAGCCAGCCGGATTTCGGGCGGGAAGCCAGGGTTTGCACTGCTTCTGATTTCTCCTGCGCATTGAATTTCGGATAGGCCTCGATCAGCTGCTTCGCCAACGGCTCGCTGTCATAACCCGCCACGGCACGGATCGCTTCGAGGCGTAATGCGTTGTCGTTCAGCAATGCCGGGAGTTCGGTGGCTAGCTCGGGGCGCTGGCGTGCGGCAAGGGATTGTAATGCTTTTTTGCGCTCTGCCAACGCAGCTGTTTTGTTTTTCAAGGTCGCCAGCGCGGTTTTCGCCGATTCGGTGTCACCGAAATGGCGGCCCAGATCAGCGGCGAGCAGGGCGGTGGGTTTGTCGGCCTGTTTCAATTTGGCATAAACGAAGGTCCAGTTTTCAGGCGTTTTGATATCGGTACGACCTTCCAGCCCGTCGCGCATGCCCGTGAGGATATCGACCCGGTTTGCCGCGGATTTACCCACAGAGGCTACCAATGTGCTGCTTTGATCGGCATCTACCAATCTTCTCGCGATGAACTGGGTTACCATCGGGATCTTGCTGCCCGCGGCCAGTTCCAGGGCTTTCTGGGCATTATCCTTTATCAATGGTTCAATGCCAAACCAGATCATTTTCGGCAGATTATGATCCTCCGCGTCGCCTGCGTGGGCGAGCAAACCTTTGGCAATGGACCATTTTGCAGGAGCGTCCAGCCGTTGCAGGGCCGAAGCCAGGTACAGCCGCACCACGGGTGAAGGATCGTTTACCGCCATTTGCGCGAACTGGTTAATCACCTCCGCGGCAGGCTGCGCATCCTCGCACAGGAACTGGATCGCCCAGGCGCGCACATGCGCATCGGCATCGGTCAGCGCCTGACTTTGTGTTGCATTACTCAGGTTATCAGTCACTTTCAATGCCCACATCGCACGAAGACGATGATCGGCATTGTCTTTGGATTGATATAATGTATTGAGTTTCCGGATCGCTTCTTGCGAAATTTTTCCGACCGCTGCCCTACTCTGCAAGATCACCCGCGCACGGCGGGCATGCCATTCGCTTGGGCTGGTTTGCAATGCGGCCAGCTCCGCGTCCGAAAGTTTATTCAAATCATCATAGCGGCCTTTCCAGTTTTCGGCGAGCGAGTTTTTAGGCATTACCCTGAAAATCCGGCCGGTTTCGGAGTTCAACACATCGGAACCACAAATATCGGCGTCGTGCCAGTCGAGGATGTACATGCCGCCTTCGGGGCCTATTTCCATACTGAAACCCACCCATTGCGCATTGTTGGCCATCAGGAAATCGTCGCTGTGCTTGCCGGCAAAGCCCGAGCCTTTGGAGACTAACTGATCGGAAAGAATACCGTGTTCGTGGATGTTGGCCATGAATAGCTTACCGCGCTCGGAAGCCGGGAATGCATCGGAAAGGTAAATGCGCGCCCCGCCGTGCGCCGAGCGATGGCTATGGTCGGCAATGGTTTTGATGTCGTTGTACACATAAGGATTGAAATGCTGCCCGCCCTGCCGGTGGTATATACCGCCCGGCACCACATGCCACAAATGCGGGATCACGCAGGCCGTGATAAAAAGCTGGCCTTTCGCATCATAATCGATGCCCCAGGGATTGCTGAAACCGTGTGCTACCACTTCAAATTTGCGTTTCGTAGGATGGTAACGCCACACCCCGCCGTTGATATCGACACCCTCCTCGACTTCGATGTTCTCCGGAAATGCGTCGTTATGCTTGTACAGTTTCCCTTTTCCAACCGGCTTGCCTACTTTGGAAGGTGTTGCAAACCCCTGTAAGCCATATAGCCAGCCATCCGGCCCCCAGTGGAAGCTGTTGAGCGTTTCGTGGCGGTCGCGGATGCCCCAGCCCGTCAGTCGGACTTCAATATCGTCCACATCCGCTTTGTCGTCGCCGTTTTTATCGGGTACAAAAAGCAGGTTTGGCGGCGCACCGACGAACACCCCTCCGAAACCGACAGCCAATGCCGCCGGAAATGCGATGCCCTCCATAAATACCTTCTTGCTATCGGCCACGCCGTCGTGGTTGGTGTCTTCCAGGATCAGAATGCGGCTGGTACCGGCATTGGAAAAGCCCTTCCCGCGCGATTCGTAGTCTTTATTTTCGGCAATCCACATCCGGCCGCGGTCGTCCCAGCAGAATGCCATCGGCTGGGTCATCATAGGTTCGGAAGCATATGCATTCACCTGGTAACCATCCTTGACCGTCATTGCAGCCACCGCCTCCTGTGCGCTCAGGAATTTCGCCTCCCTCCCCTCCTTCTGCGCCAATGCCCAAAGCGCCGTAGTGTTGTACTGACCGGTATTACCAATGAATTCACCGAATGTCTTATTTAACTCAACATCCTTAAAATCACCTGTATAAACGACCAGTTCATGCTTGATGATCTCGGTCTCGCCTTTTTTGATATGCCAATCGCCTTTCCGTGCGCGCGCAGGTCCCGCGCCCAGTTGCCCGTCCACACGCCAGGTTTGCGGGTAACCTTTATTGGACGGGTGATCGAGAATGGCGATATGCGCCAGGTCGCTGCGGCCTTCCACCTGCATACCAATATCTACCCACATCGCAGCCTGCCCTTCGGCCTTTTCGTTCTTCTGACGCGCCGCGTTCACCACTTCGCCTTTAATCCCTTCTTTCCACGGCATGCGCACAAAAAGGCCGCCGTAGTCATATTTTCCGATCGTCACGTCGGTTTTGGCTTCTCCATTCCATTCCAGGTCGAGGAGGTACTTCCCATCCTTCACCCGCATCGACCAGTTTTGTGTTTCGGTCAATACGGCCGTGCCCGTTGAATCGAGGAGGTCGTAGACGGTCTGCCATTTCACTTCCGTTCCTTTCGCTTCGATCACACTGGCGGAGACCTTTTTCCAATAGCCGTCAGCCGGGTGATGGAAATAGTCGCGGCCATTCACGCGGGTGTAACCCCAGTAAATGCCGGTTTGATGCTTATGGTGTCCCGGGCTGTATTCGGTGAGGACGCCCTTCCCGTCCGGTGCGAGGATCGGGTGTAAATACGGGCGAAAATCAGGTTTTGCATTCTGCGTGAGTATCGGCTTGGTCTCGTTGCCCCTGAAAATGCTGATGGTTTCGCCTTTGGCATCTTGCACGGCGCGCAGCGGCGTATCAGCAGCATGGGACACTGCATACTCAACCGCGGGCGGGTTGGCATCTTCTTCAAATCCAAACAATACAAAAACAAACAGCAGCGGTAGCAACCTGAGCAAGTTCATGAGCAGAAGTCCTGGGTTTAGGATTAAACACGGATGTAGTATGACCATCCCGATACGCGGAGATAAGTAAAAAGTACCCCGGAATTACTCAATTTTTCATGTTCCTGCCTGTTTACTTCAATTTGATTCAAAGAAAATACCTAACTTTAGGGTAATACAACCCCCATCAACAGCCGCGCCATGACATCCTTGAAACTCTTCATTCTCTTCATTATGATCACCATGATGCAGCATCACGGGATCATTTACCGCACCGGGTCCAAACGCCCCACACGGCAGCCACGCGAGGTAATGGAAGAACGCATTATACCCAAACCCGCGAATATGCTCGGCACCTGGCGGATCTCGGGCGTGAGTACCAACGAAAAAGGAGTAATTCAGCCCGATGGGCGGCCGGTAACACAATACGAGCCGGGCAAAAAACACAATATGCTGATCTCGTTTTTCCCCGACAGCACTTTCACAAGAGTGGGAACGGAGGGTGAATACACCACCGGCAGGTGGGACTTCGATACCTCGGCCCACACCATTTTCCTCACCTCGAACCGCAAAACGGAGGAAATAGGCGTGTTTCTTTCGTACGTCGGCGAAGGAATGCGGTTGATCAACTTCGAATTCTCGCCGAATGAAAGCGTGTCGCTGATCGAATATGGCCACAAACTGCTTCGCTTCCAGGACGACCCTTACTTTGAAAAAAACAACTGGTGGCGAGTCAAACCTGAGAAGTCGGAGAACGAGGCACAAATCCGTGCGAGACTGCTCAATTATCTCGCCCATACGGCATCGATCCTGAGCAGCGCGCAGGTGCGGGAGCAGGATTACATTTCCTTCGAGTTTTCCCCGGGCATCGTGAAGCTCTATAATGTGGGGGTTGGGGTCGTAAAAAAGGATAAGATCCCGGCAACGTGGCTGGCCTCATTCTACTCCGTGGAAGAAGCGCACAAAGCCTATGATATGTATGAAGACTACCTTTTTACCGCAAAACATAAAAAGTACGAGAGCGGCAACTGGGTGCGCGACGACCATCACATTCTCGTCGATATCCACAATGGCATGAAACAAAAATAGCAGCGGCGCCTGAGCACCGCTGCTTCGAAACCGCAGCTTCGCACCAGCTTACAAAATGTAAAACTTCTCGGGCTGGAACGCCTGTGGCACGTGCTTGTCCCGCATCATTTGCTTCAAATCGCGCTCGATATTCCGCGAGATCGACAACACGGGTGTGTCGGTCGGCTTGTTCTCGAACGGGTCCTGCAAATGGATCGCCATTTTCTCGATCAGGAAGAAACATGCGGTAATCACCACCAGTACCGGCACCATCAGGAAGCCAAAGAGCTGTACCAACCCGAACGGCAATAGAAGGATGAAGAAGTGTAACGCAAGATGAATGTAAAGGCTGTAAGTCGACGGGAATACGGTATTCTTGATCCGCTCCGACTTACCCATGTGGTCGCACAGGCGGGTGAGCGTCTGGTCGAGTTCCACTTGCTGGTAGGGATTTACCCAGCCTTGTTTCAATGCATTGTTCAAGTCACGTGCGTGCAGCTGTATAAGGCCCACGTGCTTGTTATCAAAATCTTTGAGGTATTCCAACTCTTCCTCCGACACAAACTTGCTGACCATCGGCATCGGGTCGTCGCGGCGCAGGCCTTTACCCAATGCGTAACACCAGGCGATCTGGCGTTTGATCATCCGTTTCTTGAAGCCGTCGATACGTCCGGGGTCCAACGGGTCCTCCATCAACGAAAGGATCTGCCGCGCAAACGTCCGGGAATCGTTCACGATAGCCCCCCAGATAATCCGGGCCTCCCACCAGCGGTCGTAAGCCTGGTTGGATCGGAACGCCAGAAGCAGCGAGATAATCGTCCCGAGTACGCTATGTACCGTCATCGGGATCGAGATATTGGTAATATGAAAATTCTGGTAAATGACCTCGATAGCAATACCGTAGATCGTTACGAACAGGATTTCATATTTGATTTTACCAAAAATATAGCGGATGGGGATATTCTTTTTGAGAAGCATAATTCACTGATATTTACCTTTTTCACAATCTCATAGTCAAACCAAAAGCACCTTAACGGTAGTTGTCCGCCAGCGTCGAAACGCGTACCATGTCGGCGTTAACCATCGTGTAACCCGTCTTTTTCAATACGGGCAAAGCGTCCAGACTGCTCCGGGTCAGTTTGGGAATGCCGTATTGCTCCGAATAAGCGATGAAATCGGTCTCGTAGTATTCCAGAAAGTTTTTCAGGAGCGCGAGCTTGTTGCCGTAGAAGAAGTCGATTTTGATACTCGTCAATTCCGGGTAGGTATCTTTCAGCATTCTGCATTCCTGCCAGAACTCTTCGGGAACGAGTTCATATTCTTTTTCCCGGTATGTCGAAAAGAGCAGGTCCTGGATGTCGTCGGCCACGTGGAAAAGGTGTGTGAAAATCACGCGCACCTCGTCGCGGATGTCTCTCACAATGGCTTCGGCGATCTGAATGCCTTCATTTGTAAAGTCCGTTGGTACCACCACTGTTCTCATATAACTGCCGTCTTTTAGTTTAACAATGCGTTGACAATCAATCAACAATGCAATGTTACGGCCAAGACATTAGCCCTGTTTAAGAGCTGCATTATAATGTAGTGAGAGACTTATTAGAATGAAGTAAGAATATTAAAATGAAATAAGAGCACTTAGAAATACTTGAAAGGCAGGTAGGTAGTGAAGCGCGTCCCTTCTCCCACGCGGCTCTGCACGTCGGCCTTCCCCTGGTGCATGCGTATGATATTGTGGGTCAGCGGCAAACCGATCCCGTATCCTTTATACCGGGTCGTGTTGGAGGCCCTGAAAAACGGGACGAAAATCTGGCCTATTTCCCGGTCGGGAATACCGATGCCCTGGTCGGTAATCTCCACGATCACATACTTGCTGTCGGCGCTGATCTTGACCGTCACCGGTTTGTTGTCAGAGTATTTGCAGCTATTGAGCACAATATTGGAAAAGGCGGCTTTGAGCAATGCCAGGTTCCCGTTCACGGTGAGTTTGCATTCGTCGTCGGGCAGGTTATCAAAGTCGATGGCGACCTGGTTTTCAGGGATAATGCGGTCGGCCGCTTCTTTCACCGAAAGGATCAGCTCGTCGATCCGTACCTCCTCCCATTGCTCCTTCTTGCCGTCAAAACCGGTCTGGGCGAGACTGAGCATACTATTAGTGAGGTGTTCCAGCTTTTCTACTTCTTTGTAGATATTCAAAAACGACTCCTTCGCGGCATCGGACAGGCCCGGCATCGACATGCCCAGCTCGGCCTCCCCACTCACGACTGTCAGCGGCGTGCGGAACTCGTGCGAGGCATTGCTGACAAAGTTGTTCTGCATTTCAAAAGTCACTTCCAGCCTGTCGAGCATATCGTTGAAAGTCCTTGAAAGCGCTTCCACGTCGTCGTCGGTGGGGTCCACAACGAGCCGTTGGTGCAAATTATGGGCGTTAATCCCCTTCACATTACGGATAATGCGGCGGATCGGCTTGAAAATTTCGTTGGAAAACAACTTCCCGAACGTGAATACGAAAATCATCGCGATCAGAAACCCGATCAGCAGCAGGTTTTTCAGGTTGGTCATTTCCTGCATGCCATAAGTATCGAGGGCCGACGATACCACCATCACATTCCTGCCGTCGCGCGCGACACGGAGCACTACATAGGAAGTGTCGTGGTTGAAAAACCGGGCCGGAATATCATTTTGGGCAGGCTCATAGAACGACGACGGCAATGCAAGCCGCTTTCTGGTGGCGTCGTCGGGCGGATCGGGCAAAATGCGGTGCTTTTCGTAAGGAAGGCTTCCCAGGTGCCGCTCCTTGATATCGTAATAGATGGACGTGAGGGATTTGTTCTCCTGCAAAGCCGCGTGCCCGACAATATCCGACCGCACTTCGAGGCGATGAAAAAAACTCGTAGCAATACTTTCGGAAGCAAAAAAATAGACGAATACGCTCAAAGCCAGGATAATACCCGCCGACAATGCCGTAAAAATGAGCGCGATCTTATTTTGTATCTTCATACGACTGACGCACCACGTACCCCATCCCGAACACAGTGTGTATCAGCTTGATATCATGGCTTTTATCGATTTTCTTCCGGAGGTAATTGATATACACATCCACCACGTTCGTCCCCAGATTGAAATTAATGTCCCACACATTTTCCAGGATCTCCATTCTGTTCAAAACCCGGTTGGTGTTGGACAGGAGGTATTCCAAAAGGCGGAATTCGGTGGCTGTGAGCTCAATCGGTTGCCCCCCGCGTTTAACCGTCTTCGTTACTTTGTCGAGCACGAGATCGCCCAATGTCAGTATTTTATCGTTCTTCTCCTTTTCCGGCTCCTTGCCCCGGCGGATCAGCGTACGGAGGCGCGCTTCCAGTTCAGCCAGTTTGAAAGGCTTGGTCATATAGTCGTCCGCGCCCGCATCGAGGCCCGACACAATGTTTTCGGTCGTACCAAGGGCTGTCAGCATCAGGATCGGCGTCGTTACCTGCGCCTGGCGCGCGCGCCGGCACACTTCCATTCCGTTGATGATGGGGATCATCAGATCGAGAATAATGACGTCAAACTGGTGATGCAAAGCCATTTGCAAGCCCGACTGACCGTCCATGGCAATCGTGATCTCATGGCCATTGGCGGTAAGGCTGCGCTGGATCAGGGATATCACGTTGGGCTCATCTTCAATGAGCAAGAGCTTCATGGGTAGCTTGGAAAAGGGCATTGCAATTGAGGTTTTGAAGTGTAAGGTATAAAAAAACCGGTTGGCAATGCATTTTTCAGACATTTCCATGAGCCCAGCCATTTCAATCTGTCGCGAATCCTGCTAAATTGTCCATGTTTTCACACGCAACGTTCCACGACCTTGACTACACTTCTACTACGTACCTTTAACGGATTCAAAATCTGTGCGAAACGGCTCTTTTCGACCTTGCTGTTTATCCTTTTGGCCGCTGCTGGTCTGTACGCCGCCGACTTCAAAGTGATACTCACGGGCAACACCGCCGATTTTGAAAATCCCGCCGACATTTTTCCCGTCATTGAAAATTACCTCGCTACCAAACCCGGGCCATTGCTCTGGGTGCTCAACGGCGACGCATTTCCGGAACGAATGACAATCGAGCAGGTGGCGGATTGGAAAAAGAAGGCCAACGCCCTGCTCGACCGCCATCCTGAACTGCATATGCTCCTCAACCAGGGCGACCGGGAATGGCTCGGCTCGGAAAAGGAAGGCTGGCAACGCGTACTGGCCCTGGAAAAAGCGCTTGACCGCGAAAAGCACCCCCGTTTTCAGCTGTTTCTCGGTCATGGATGTCCCGGCCCCTGGACGGTTTCCTTCCCAATGCTCGAAGTTGTCGTGATCAATTCCCAATGGTGGAACCACCCGTACGACAAACCCAAACCTTCTTCCGACGTATGTACCATCGCCGATACCGATAATTTTGTGGAGGAACTGGAAGGTATTCTCGATGAAACAACTGATAAAAATGTGCTCGTAGTCTCCCATTTTCCGGTTGAATCGCTGGGGAACTACGGCGGGCGTTTTTCGGCAGCCTCCTATTTTTCGCCGCCGCTGGTAGGCAACGCATTGGTCGGCTTCCGGCAGAATATCGGTACCAACCGCGATGTTTCGAATGCCAATCTGGGGCTGTACCGCTACAAACTGAATGGTGTTTTGCAGGATTACGGCTCGGTGATCCTTGCGTCCGGGCACGACCGCAATCAGTCGGTAGTTCGCAAGGACAACAATTTCTTTATCAATAGCGGCGGGATCGCCGGCGGCTCGTTCGTTGCGCACAGCAGCAAAGCGGCATTAACGTCGTCATCGCCAGGCTTTATTGAAATAACCTACTCTTCCAATGGTCACGTGAGCTACCAGCACTGGCTGGTTAATGCGGCCGGGGTTTCAAAAACGGCCGCCGGTGAGCTCTTTGCATCAGCCTGCGAAAACGGAGGCAAAAGCGTTGTGAATACGCTCTTTCAGCCCTGCAATCCGGTGATCAAACCGACTGATAAAATGGACACACCGCGCCCCGAGCCCGCGACCGTTGCGGCAGGAAGCGAATATGCCAGTAAGCGCTTTAAAGAAAAATGGTTCGGGAAGCATTACCGCGATTCGTGGACAATGCCGGTCAAGGTGCCCTACCTCGATATGGACACGACATTCGGCGGACTGGTCATCGCCGGAAAAGGCGGCGGCCGGCAAACGACCTCGCTCAAACTCGTGGCGGGCAATGGAAAGGAATACGTTTTCCGGTCGGTGGACAAAGACCCTTTCCGCGCGCTGGCATATGAGCTGCGCGGGACGGTCGTTTCGCAGGTACTCAAAGACCAGACCTCTACCCAGCAGCCTTACGGCGCCATGGCGGTTGCGCCCCTGCTCGACAAAATCGGCATTCTGCACGCCAACCCGGAGCTTTTTGTATTACCCAAAGACAACAAACTGGGTGCATTCAAGGAACAGTACGGCAACCTTTTCGGCATGCTCGAAGAACGACCAACCGACAAGATCAGTAAATCGAAAGTATTTGCCGGGGCCAAAGACATCGAAAAGAGTTTTAAACTATTCAATAAACTCTACCACGACCATGATAACCGCGTCGACAAGGCCGAATTTGCCCGGGCGCGGATGTTCGACCTCTGGATCGGCGATTGGAGCAAGCACGAGGACAACTGGAAATGGGCGGGATACAAAACCGCCGATGGTGAAATCTACCGCCCCATCCCCCGCGACCGCGACCACGCGTTCTCGCGTTGGGACGGCATTATCCCCTGGCTCGCCGACCGCGAATGGGGCATGCCGAACGGCGAGAATTTTGCCGACCGCATCCATGGCCTCCGCAGCCTCATGTGGCAAGCCCGCCACCTCGACCGCTTCGTAGGCAGCGAACTGACCAAAGCGGATTGGGTAAAGGCCGCCACTGAAATTCAGAATGCTATTAAGGAACAGGACATTACCGCCGCCGTGCACAATATGCCTTCTGAAATTTACGACAAAGATGGCCGCGAAATCGAGCGAAAACTGAAAGCGCGTATCGGCGACCTTCAAAAATATGCTGCCGAATATTACGCGCTGCTTGCGAAGGAAGTGGATGTAGTAGGATCCAACAAGGTCGAATATTTTAAGGTAATACGCGAAAAGAATGGGCAAGTTACGGTAAGTGTGCACGATGTTTCCAAACAAAACCGGGAGGCCGATAGCTCAAAAACTTACTACCACCGCGTTTTCGACCCGGCTGAAACGAGCGAAATCAGGCTGAACGGGCTCGGCGGCGACGATGTTTTCGACATTCAGGGAAAGTCCGATCGGTCCATTCTCATCCGCGTGATCAGCGGGGGCGGCGATGATTATGTTTCCGACCGGTCGGATGTAAATAAAGGGGGCAAACAAACACTCATTTACGAAAAAGACGCCAATCCGCACCACGAGCTGGGCACAGAAGCACGTGCAGTGACGCCCGCCGACGACCGCTACTACGAATACGACCGTAATGCGTTCAAATACAACACCTACCTGCCCATTGCATTACTCACTTACAACCCGTTCGTAGGTTTTGCCGTGCACGGAGGCGTTACATTCACCCGCCAGCGCTTCGGCAAGCCCGATTTTGCCGCGAAGCATTCGCTTAGCGCATCGGTGAGCGTGAAAGGAAATTATGAGTTCAGCTATAACAACCAGTTCAGGCAGCTGGTGGGCAAATGGGACGGTATTTCGCAGGTGACGCTCTCGCGACCGCTCAATTACAACTTTTTCTTCGGCGTGGGTAACGACACGCCCAAAAACAACGACCTGCCTTCCAATTACTACCGCACCCAGTACAATTCGTTCGCTGTATCGGCCGGTTTGCTCCGCCAGTTCTGGAAACAGAGCAAAATCGAAGTTACCGGGAGCTACGAGCTCGCCGAAGGCATTCAAAGGAACAACAGCTACCTGGCCGATCATCCGGACGTTTTCGGCGTCGAGCAATTGCATTTAATCTTTGCCAAAGGTATTCTCAACCTCGATTTCCGCGACCGCGCCGCATTACCCGAACGCGGCTTCCGTATGCAGCTAACGCAACAAGCCGGTCACGTTTCGCAATCCCGCAACGATCTCGCCTCGATCTCCGAACTGGAAATCGAGCAATACCTGTCCAATCACAGCAAAAACCCGCTCACGCTCGGTCTCCGGCTCGGCGGCGGCATCGCGAAAGGGCAGTTACCTTTTTACAAGCTATTCTCGCTCGGCCAGCTCAACGACCTCCGTGGCTTCAAACGCAACCGTTTCACGGGGGAATCAAAGGGCTTTCTCAACACCGAGCTGCGCTGGCAGCTTACCGAGACCAGGAACACCTTCGTCCCGCTCAAAATGGGCGTACGGGCATTTTATGATGTAGGAAGAGTTTGGGCCAAGAACGACCCCGACAATGCCAACTACTGGCACCAGGGCTACGGCGGCGGGTTTTACATCACCCCCTTCCGGGAGCAATTTGCATTCAACATCAGCGCAGGAACCTCCAAAGAAGAGTCGCTGCTGCTCATGATCTCCATCGGAAGCTTTTTCAGATAGTTCAAGACCGGATCGGTTCCGATATTAAGCCTTCACAAACAAAAAAAGGGAGAAAATTTTCTCCCTTTTTAAACCATCAATCAATCTTAACCGAACCCATGAGGTTCAATCACTTACTTCGTAGTTACACTTTTCAATTGGAGGCCTACGATAGCGGCTTTCTGAGCTGCGCTATGGTTATTGGTGTCAGGCGTATTTTTCACTTTTTGCGGTGCAGGGCTGTCCAGAACTGGCGCCGTAGCGGGCAATGTGTTGTTAACAACTGCTACTTTGGTTTTTTCTTCAACTGTATATGTAGAATTGTTGTTGGCATAAGCTGCGCTAGTGATTGCTACCAAAGCAACGGCTAGCATGTTTTTTGCATTTTTCATTGGTAATAGTGTTTTGTGTTTTTCTTGTGTTCTCAATCGTGTTTCGAGTACAAATATAATACAATATTCTGAAAACAAACGTTCAACGCACTTGATAACAGAATAGTACAACACTGAAAATCGAACAAAAGCATCCTTTCTCCAATACACAACATATAACTATTCAAAGATTCAAAATCCAAAAGTCACCAAAATTTGCTTTTTCCTACCTCATAAGATTTCGTACCCGCCGGTGCTTATGTTACCTTATTGTTAAGCACCATTAAACACTTCTATTTTATTTTAAACCAATGCCTCAAAACCAAATTATCTTTGGAGTGGATTCTACCAATACCCAAAATCACCGAACTTTTGCCCCACAGAAACCAAAAACCGCGAAATTTTTTTGAAAAATTTTTAAAAATTTTTTCTGCGGATTGATTATTCGGTCAGAATTGACCGTTTACAAGCCTTTTTGCCGGTTGGCAGCGAGGCAAAACGGGAGTAGCGGGGCGGGAAGTCTGGACAAAAATGACCATCTTTGCACCCCCTCAAAGGGAACGACAACAGACACGCCGGTCGAGAAGCATGCGACCGCGGAAAGGAACCTATGAAAGTTTGCATTGCGGAAAAACCCAGCGTAGCCAAAGATATTGCAGCAGTGATCGGCGCCGGCCAGCGCCGCGACGGTTATTACGAGGGTAACGGCTACCAGGTAACCTGGACTTTCGGCCATTTCTGTACATTAAAAGAACCGCACGACTATACCGAACGCTGGAAATCCTGGCGACTGGAAGATTTACCCATGATCCCGTCCAGTTTCGGAATCAAACTGATAGACAATGAAGGCGCCATGCGGCAGTTCGGTGTGATCGAAACGCTCGTGCGCAACTGCGAAGAGGTGATCAACTGCGGTGACGCGGGCCAGGAAGGTGAGCTGATCCAACGCTGGGTGCTGCTGAAAGCGAAATGCAGCGTCCCCGTCAAACGGCTCTGGATTTCCTCGCTTACGGAACAGGCCATCCGCGAAGGTTTCGACAAGCTCCGAGAAGGCAGCCAGTACGACAACCTCTACGCAGCCGGGAGCGCACGTGCGATCGGCGACTGGTTGCTCGGCATGAATGCCACTCGGCTTTTCACCAAGAAATTCGGAGGCGGAAAAGCCGTACTATCCATCGGCCGCGTGCAAACCCCTACCCTCGCGCTGATCGTCCAGCGGCAAAAGGAAATCGACGCATTTGTTTCCGAGGAATACTGGGAGCTCAAAACCATTTACCGTGAAACCGAGTTTACCGCGACAATCGACCGCATCAAGAACGTCGAGAAAGCGAGTAAAGGCCTTGCCTACCTCCAACTGCATGATTTTGAAGTAACGGCATTTGAAAAAAAGGAAGGAAAAGAAGGTAACCCGAGGCTTTTCGACCTCACTTCTTTGCAAGTAGAGGCCAATAAAAAGTATGGCTACTCGGCGGAGGACACTTTGAAACACATTCAAAACCTCTACGAAAAGAAGTTTGTCACGTACCCGCGTGTCGACACTACCTATCTTTCGGAAGACTTGCACCCGAAAGTGGAGGGCATTCTGCGCGAACTGACCTATTACAGCCAGTTTACCGCCCCGTTGCTCGCCAACCTGCCTATTCCCAAATCGAAGAACGTGTTCGACGATAAAAAGGTCACCGACCACCACGCCATTATCCCCACAGGCGTGCTGCCGGGGCATATCAGCCAGGATGAAAAGCGCATTTACGACCTCATCGCGAGGCGCTTTATCGCTGTTTTTTATCCCGAATGTAAGGTTTCCAACACCACCGTACTCGGAGTTGTCGGCCAGGTGGAGTTTAAAGCCACAGGCAAGCAAATCCTCGAACTGGGCTGGCGCGAGCTGTATGTGAACGACAATGCCGCCAAAAAAGAAACAGAAGAGGAAAAGGTAATGCCGATTTTCGAAGTCGGCGAACGCGGGCCGCACGAGCCGCGCGTGCACCAGGGCAAAACCTCCCCGCCCAAAGCCTACACCGAAGCGACCTTGCTGCGCGCAATGGAAACCGCCGGCAAGCAGGTGGAAGACGAGGAAATGCGCGAGCTCATGAAGGATAACGGCATAGGCCGCCCTTCGACGCGTGCCAATATTATCGAAACGCTCTTTAAGCGTAAATACATCGAAAAAAAGAAGAAGAATGTCTTCGCTACGCAGACCGGGATCGATCTGATCGACACGATTCAGAACGAGCTGCTTAAAAGCGCCGAGCTCACCGGTCACTGGGAACGCAAGCTCCGCATGATCGAAAAGGGCGAGTATGCGATGGACACTTTCAAGCAGGAATTGATCGAAATGGTTGTGAAACTCACGCACGAAGTCAAAAACGAACGTGCGCGGTCCATTACCATTATCGAGGAAGCGCCTGTTATAGAAAAAGAAGATAAGCCCAAAAAGGAACGCAAGCCCCGCGAACCTAAGGAAGAAGTTTCGATCGAAACCCTCCATTGCCCCAAATGCAAGGAGCATCTGTTAAAGAAGGGCAAAACAGCTTACGGGTGCAGCAATTTCCAGGTTTGCGGTTTTAAGATACCATTTGAATTCCTGGGCAAAAAACTGACCGACAAACACGTTTTCGACCTGCTCAGCAAAGGCAAAACTGCCAAGATCAAAGGTCTTCAAATCCCCGGTAGTGCCGACCCGATCGACGCCCGGCTGGTGATGAACGGCGACTTCAATTTCGAGGTCGGATAGCGCTACATCGGGCTGTTGGTAGTCTCCGCGTACGGCAAGTGAAAAGTAATGCCCGAAATCTGGCACATCGCCAGAAATTCCGACAAAGTGGGCATGATACCTTTGTTCAAGATCCTGTCGGACGATTTCCGGGAAATACCGGCCTCCTCGAGTGCGTCTGTCAGGTCGATTCCCTTCACTTTCACAATCTCCTTGATGTCGTGTACCAGCTCTTTTGCGCGGGCTTCAAAAACTGTCGTTTCCATTTGTTGATGATGTTTGGTTTTGAACTGAAAAGAACAAAACCGTGCCAAAGTTTTCCGGTAATTACCCGTCGTTCCGCTTCTGGCGCGGCATTTGTTTTTTGAAATTTGCAGAAAAGGAGTATCCGGTTATCCGACGCAGACTTTAAAGCATTATCATGAGCGAATATCAAAACAAAGTAGTGATCGTAACTGGCGCCGGAAATGGCATCGGCAGCGTCGTAGCCACCTACTATGCCCGGCGAGGGGCGCAGGTGGCATTGTGGGACCGTGATCCGAAGGGGCTGCGGGCCGTTCAGGAAGCATTGGAAAAAGAAGGGCTTAAATCAGCCTCGCTGGTAATCGACCTCACGAATCCCGACGAAATCACCCTGGGCATCGAAGCGGTCAGAGAATCCCTCGGAAGAATAGACGTGCTGATCAACAATGCGGGTTTAGGCCGTACCAAATCCCCTTATGACCTTTCCATCGACGATTGGGACCATGTATTGAATACCAACTTACGGGGCAGTTTCCTGTGCGCCCGGGAGGCTGCGCGCGTGATGCGTACGCAAGGCAGGGGCGCGATCGTGAACGTCGCGTCTACGCGCGCGCTCATGTCCGAGCCCGACACGGAGGCATATGCGGCTTCCAAAGGCGGGATACTGGCATTAACCCACGCATTGGCTATCTCGCTCGGCCCCGACCACATTACCGTTAATGCGATCTCTCCCGGATGGATCGAAACAGGCGATTACAGCCAGCTGAAAGCTTCGGATCATGCCCAGCATCCGGCCGGCCGCGTCGGTAAGCCCGACGATATCGCACGGGCGTGCCTCTACCTGACCAGCCCGGAAAATGATTTCATCACCGGCGCCAATCTGATCATCGACGGCGGTATGACGCGTAAAATGATTTATGAGGAATAGCGGCTACTTCTCAATCTTTTTCAGCTCGCTGTCCAGGAAATGCTTGGGAAGCCATTTCGTGCCGATCATCACGCCTTCTATGGTTTTGGTATTACCGATATTTTCCAGCGGATTAGCGGCAAGTAACACCAGGTCCGACACATTACCGGCCTTGATCGAGCCTGAATTGGGTTTGTTCAGGTAACTGGCAACATTCACAGTCCCCGTTTTCAATGCCTCGTAAGGCGTCAGTCCGGCGTCTACGAGGTATTTCAGTTCATGGTGGGTTGCAAAACCGGGCACATTCAGTACCTGTGGTGCGTCGCAGCCCAGCATCAGCTGCACGCCGCCCTTCTGGCACGCCAGGATCAGTTTACGGCGGATATTGACAAACGCTTCGGCCCGTTCCCTGTTGAATTTGGGATTATTGACATAACTGCTCTTCGCATTCAGCCAGTTCTCCTTTTCCTTGGCAGTCATATATTTCCACTCCGGATCATTTTCATAGGCCGATGCGGGCAGCGGGGAAAGCCAGCGTTCGGCAATGGCCTGGGTGGGTACCACGCGAATGTTTTTGTCCCTCAAACCCTTGATCAGCTTCGGAATGCGGGTTGTATCGGCAGCATAGGCGATCCACGTCCCGAAAAGGCCGGTCTCCTGCTCGGCCAGCGTGTCGGTACCGGGCACGATGGCCTCCACAAATCCATCCAGGTGATCGATGGACGAGTAGCCTGCGTCGATGGCAGCCCAAACGCCGACCGCGAACGATACGTGGCCGACCATACCGATTCCGAGCTCTTGGGAGGTTTTGGCAATGCCCGGGAAAGTCTCTTTTGTGAGGCCCGGAAGCAATTTCAGGTAATCGTAACCTGCCGCTTTTTCTTCCTTCACCATTTCAATGCCCCGCGCGGCTGTTTTGACTGTCTGCCCACTGAAAGCCGGGCCGGTAGTGTAGAAATGCGGTCCCAGCACCTCCCCGTTCCGCACTTTTTCGCGCAGTTCGAGGTGTTTGGCATTGCCGAGCATTCCGCGGATGGTGGTAATGCCATTGGCCAGGTAGAGCGTCAGGACATCCTTCATCGGCCCGAAATCGTCGATCGCAGGCACGTGCGCATGCATTTCCGACCATCCGGGCACCAGGTACTTACCCTTCGCGTCCACTACGAGCGCATTCGTCGGGGCCTTTGTATTTGAACTGATAGAAACAATTTTACCGTTCCTGACCACCACTGTCTGATCCTTTAAAACCGTTTCGCGGTCCATCGGGATCACATTCACAGATTGGAAGACAATATCACGGTCGACATTGCTGACGGGCCCCTGTGCAAATGCGGTGGGAGCACTCATTAACCCGAAAATGAAAATCAGTCTGCGTACCATAGTTTGTGAAGTGTTTGTAAAGTGGTCAGGAACGGGATCGCTGCATTAGCTGATCGCCGAAACGTTCTGTGCGTTCTTCTGCGCTTTCAGGCACAATTCCGTCGCCAGGAAGCAATGCTCCTGCGACATGGCTGTTTCGGTGCGGTTCAGTACGTCGTCCACCAGCTGGCGGCCATAAGGCAAATCCACCTTGGTGCAATCCACATATGTAGTCTCTTTGTTGTTCACCACAAACAGGTGATTACCACCTTCGCGGCCTCCGATATCGATGTTTTTACGGATTTCGATAAACCCTTCGGTACCGAGCACGGTCAGGCGCCCGTCACCCCAGGTTTTCAGGCCGTCGGGTGTAAACCAGTCGACGCGGATATAACCCGAGCCTCCGTTACCGCGCAGCATCGCATCGCCGAAATCCTCGAATTTGGGATACTGCGGGTGGTTGACGTTCCCTACCTGCGAGGCCACGACCTGCGCTTTGGTAGAATTGGTGAAGAACAAATATTGGTCAAACTGGTGCGAAGCGATGTCGCATATGATGCCGCCGAAGCGCTTCTTGTCAAAAAACCATTCAGGCCGGGTATTCGCGTTCATCCGGTGCGGCCCGAGGCCGATGGTTTGCACCACTTTACCGATAATCCCTTCCTTAATAAGCTCCCCCGCCTTCACAGTCGCACGGTTTTCGAGGCGCTCGCTGTACATGATCGAATAAATGCGCTTGGTTTCCTTCTGCACTTTGCGCACTTCCGCGAGCTGTTCGAGCGTGGTAAGGCCTGGCTTGTCCACCATGTAGTCCTTACCGGCCTTCATCACACGCACGCCCAGCGGGCCGCGCTCGTCGGGAATACCCGAACTCAATACGAGTTGAATCGACTTGTCATCGAGGATTTCCGCCTCCGATTTGGCTTGCTTCGCATCCGGGTAACGTTTGGCAAATGCCGCTGCGAGGTCCGCCTCTTTGGCAAAAAACGAAACCAACTCACCGCCGCCGCGCGTCACCGCCTCCACTTGCCCGTAAATATGGCTGTGGTTCATCCCGATCACCGCGAATTTGATGCGTGGGGGCTGGGCCACCGGTACAAAAGTATCCTCGGCTACTATGGTTTTGATGGAACCGTAGGCGTTAGGGGTCAGTTGCGGAAATATCGCCAGGCCGGCGGCTGAATAAAGCGAATTGCGCAGGAAGTCACGACGATTGTCCTGTTGGTCTCTCATTGCTCGATTGGGAATGTAGTGAATACTTAGTAAAGCACATTTTCGGCAGATATAATGTGCTGTTGCTATGGACAGTATTCCACGCTTCTTTCCCTGACAACCCCGATACCGGAATCGTCTATTTATTTCCCACGGAAATCCCAAAAGTAATGCGCGAATCGGTGCGCTTGCGACCGACTTCCACCACGCTCTCATAGGAGTTTTCAAAACTCGTCCGGAGCGTTACCCATTTGTTGAGCGGCATTTCGGCGGAAAGGATCGTATTCCAGCGCAGGTTCGACAAATCGTTCAATGCGGGCTGGATGAAAGTAAGGTGGTTAAAGCGGAATTTGTCCGACAAAAACGAATGCTTCCCCTTGATCCGGAACGAGTTGCGGATGGTGGTTACTGTTGCTTTTTCAAAAAAGTTGGTCGATTCGTAAAGCAACGCGTCGGTGAGGCTGAGGTCGTGTGATTTGGTTTTGATTACCCGGTAGCCGATCCCCGCGCCCGCCATTTGCCGCAGATCGATCCGGCGGAGGTTGCTGGTTTCCAATGCAGCGAGGCCGAAAACATAAGTCTTGCGCTTTTTGAATACATCCACAAAGAGGTCCAGGTAGCTATCCCGCTCGGCAAGCACGCCGTTTTGCTTTCCGTAGGTAAATCTTGGATTGGTGGCGATATTGATCAGCGGGCCGCTGAAAATCAGTTCGGCGCGGAGGACCATCAAGCTCCGGTTCACGTTTCCCCTGGTGAAATTACCGTCGCCGATCAGCCGGTAGCGAACGGTATCGATCAACACGCGCGGCGGTAATGCGGCCGTGTCGGGCTTCGGCGCTGCGACGGAATCGGCCGGAAGGACTTTTAAAGTGTCGGTTTTGACATCCTGCGCCCGTGCATAGGCGCATATCAGCGAGAATAAGACAACGGCGAGTGTGGAGAAACGGAAGCAGGTCGGATTTTTCATTAACGCAAATTTTGCAAAATAATGGTGCCAAACGTACCCGCAGTTGTTAATTTGCCCTATGAACAAGAATGAACCAGCCGGAGGGACCGCCCCGAGCCAGCATAACTATATTTTCCTGGATTTTAACCTTGCTGCGCTCTCCACCACGCACATTCTCAATCACAGCGCCGACATGCCCGCTACCGAGCGCCGGGGTTATTTCGAAATCCAGCCCGACGATATGGTGGTGGATTACGCCGCATTCCGGATTCAGTGGGGCGGCGAGGCTTTCAAGGTGGTGGTGAAGCAGAACGACCGCATGGTGAACCTCTACTGCGAATGTACCCGTCCCAAACGCAAGCTCTGCGAACACCAGGTGCAGGTGCTGTATAACATCATGAACCGCAGGGATTTCCGTGCGTTTTTCGACAAAAATATCCGCAATGACCGCCTCCGCGCCCTGGCCTCGGACTATGGTATGGAAGCCGAACCCGATCTGAACCAATACTTTACGATCGAATACGTCAACCGCGAATTACGCGTACTGCCGCTCATCAAGGAGATTATTCCGATCAACCAGGCGGCTGTTTCGGCCATGCAGGACCAGCTGTTTTCGGACCCGGCACGGCATTTACCCGAGGCCAAAGCTGCCAACGCCAATACCCGCACCATCGTGGCGATCGGCCTCAACAAGTATTACGACCACTTTTTCCTCGAAATGTACGACGCGCCGGTGACGCGTGACGGCAAGCTAAAAAATCCGTTCGTGCAGCTCAATCCGTTGGAACAGCTCTGGAAGACGCAGGATCACGACTTGTCGCGGTTTTATACGGCGATTGCCTCGTTCGGCAATAATTTCAGGAAGAAAAACCCGGAAACCGACCTCGCAGGCTTGCGTGCAGTGCTCAAAAATCCCGACAAACTGGATTTTTACTACCATGCCCCATTGGTATCCGACAATATAAATGCAGGTTCGCTGGTACCCGTTAAACTCGCTCAGTCGGATGTGGACGTGCATTTGACGATCGATAAAAAGGACCCGTTTTTCCGCATTTCCGGCCAGCTGATCATCGATAGCGTTCACCTCGACCTCGAAAATGTGGAGATCCGCTACGATTATTTCGTGTTGTACAAAGATTCGCTGCACCTGATTGAAAGCGAAGACATTCTGAAAGTGCTGTATTTTTTCAGGCAGCACAACCAGCGCATTTACATCCACGAAACCAAATTCGAGGATTTCCGCCAGAACCTGCTCGCCAAACTTCCCCCGCGCATCCGCATTTCGTACACCTACGTAAAGCCCGCTACGCCTGCGCAACGCGAGGAACAGGGGTTCGATGGGCGCGTGGAAAAGATCATTTACCTGGAAGATTTCGGCAACTATGTGCTCATCACACCCATAGTAAAGTATGGCAGCGTGGAAGTGCCGCTCTATACCAAAAACGACATCTATTCTGTGGATGGGCACGGCAACCCGTTCATGGTGAAGCGCGACGAGGAAGAGGAACTTCGCTACATGGCCGCCATGATGCGCCAGCACCCAGATTTCGAGTACCAGCTCGCAGAAGGCATTGAGGACAAGCATTTCTTTTACCTGCACCGCGCCCGCATTCTGGACGAAAACTGGTTTCCCGACGCGTTCGACGAATGGAAAAACCAGGGCATTACTATTCTCGGTTTCAACCAGATTACCCAAAACCGTCTTAACGTAAACAAGGCAAAGGTTTCGATCCATGTCAACAGCGGCATCAACTGGTTCAATACCACGGCAACGGTGCAGTTCGGTTCGCAGAAAGTGACGCTTAAAAACCTGCATAAGGCCGCCAAAAACCGCAACAAGTACGTGGAGCTGAGCGACGGCACATTGGGTATTTTGCCACAACAATGGCTGGAAAAATTTGCCAAGTTTTTCGAAGTCGGGGAGATCGTGGGCGAGGAAATCCACACCCCGAAAATCAGCTTCGCGGCGGTGCACGACATGTACGACGCCGAAATGCTCGACCGCGAGGCGCAGGAGCAGATCGCATTCTACGAGTCCAAATTTACGGATTTCGATTCGATCAAGCCGGTACCGGTGCCCAAAAAGTTAAAAGCGAGCCTGCGCGGGTATCAGAAGCAGGGCCTCAACTGGCTTAATTTCCTCGACGATTTCAATTTCGGCGGCTGCCTGGCGGATGATATGGGTTTGGGTAAAACCTTGCAGATCATCGCATTCATTTTATTGCAAAGAAAAAAACAGGTACGGAACACGAACCTGGTCATCGTGCCTACTTCACTGGTTTTCAACTGGCAGGCCGAGGTCGCCAAGTTCGCTCCGGACATTCGGATACTTACCATTTACGGCGCCGACCGGGTGAAGGATGTTACCGATTTTGACCGCTACGAAATCATCCTCACTTCGTACGGCACGCTGCTTTCGGATGTTAATTTTTTAAAGAAATACCACTTCAACTACATCATCCTCGACGAGTCGCAAGCCATCAAAAACCCTGAATCGCAGCGCTACAAAGCTGTGAGACTGCTGCATGCGCGCAATCGCATTGTGATGACGGGTACTCCGGTGGAGAACAATACTTTCGATTTGTACGGACAGCTTTCGTTCGCCTGCCCTGGGCTGCTAGGCAACAAAACGCAGTTCCGCAACCATTTCTCGGCGCCTATCGACCGCTTTAAGGATGCTGAGCGGGCCGTAGAGCTGCAAAAGCGGGTAAGTCCGTTTATCCTGCGGCGCACCAAGCAGCAGGTGGCTTCGGAGCTTCCCGAAAAAACAGAAATGGTGATCTACTGCGAAATGGGAGAAGAACAGCGGCGCGTGTACAATGCCTACGAACTGGAATTCTACATTTATCTCAATACTACCAGCGAAGGCGATATTAAACGCTCTCAGCTGCATGTATTGCAAGGCCTTACCAAGCTGCGGCAGATCTGCGACTCGCCCGCATTGCTCCGCGACGAGAAGTTCTACGGCAATACCTCGGCGAAAATCGATACGCTTGTGGAGCAGATCGAAAGCAAAGCGGCGCAGCATAAGATCCTGATTTTCTCGCAGTTCGTGTCCATGCTCGACCTCATCCGCCCTGAACTGGAAAGCCGCGGCATCGGGTACGAATACCTTACGGGCCAGTCGCGCGACAGGGCCGCGAAGGTAGAGAATTTCCAGACCAACCCCGAGGTGCGCGTTTTCCTGATCTCCCTGAAGGCCGGTGGTACCGGTCTTAACCTCACCGAGGCCGATTACGTGTACCTCATCGATCCGTGGTGGAACCCGGCCGTCGAAAACCAGGCCATTGACCGCTCACATCGCATCGGGCAGGACAAGCATGTGATCGCCGTGCGGCTCATTTGCCCCGACACGATCGAAGAAAAAATCATGGAATTGCAGGAAACGAAGAAGGACCTGGCCAATGATCTGATCAAAACCGATTCTGATATTCTGAAGTCACTGACCAGGGACGATCTGCTGCGGCTGGTAGCGCGTTAGTCCAGGTTTTTGTCTATTTCGTTGATCAGATATTCCTTCGGATCATTGAAATACTCCCAAAAGAATATCCCGGCCAGCTTGTTCTTTTTCACATACTTGCATTTCTCTTTGACCGACTTTTCGTCCTCATAGGTAATGAGCACTTTCGTCGAATCATTGAACAGGTACGGTGCTTTGGCCTTTTTATCGTAGTACTTTTTGTAGCCGTTCTGGTCGATCGTCGTGTCTTTCAGTTTGGTATAGCCGCCCCCCTGCACCGATTTTACGCGCTTGGCGCCCAATCCGTGGTTATCGGCAGTCTCGGCTTCCCAGCCCTTGCCATAGAAAGCCGCACCCAGCCCGATCTTGCTCGCAGGCACGCCCGCAGCGATGAAGTTCTTCACCGAACGGTCGGCGGAGGAGCCTTCTCCCGACGGATCATAATCGTAAAGGTTGGTATGATGCCCTACTGTTCCGTTACGGCCACCGTAGTCGTAGGTCATGATCAGCACGTAGTCGAGGTACTGTTGCGCGAGGCCCATTTCGGTGTGCTCGATGAACGATTTGGAGCCTCCTACGGCCGTGGTAAGGAGGTATTTTTTACCCTTTTCCTTTTCGAGCAAATTCAATTCTTCGCGTATGGCTTTGAACATCAGCGTAAAATTCTGCTTGTCCTCCGGACGGAAGATATTGCCCTCCTCGCCGCGCATACCGGGATATTCCCAGTCGATATCCACGCCGTCGAGGTCGTACTGCCGCACGATATCCACGCTGGATTTGGCAAATTTCAATCGTGCCGATTCGGTCAGCACGGCGTCCGAAAAGTTTTCGCTCCAAGCCCAGCCGCCGATCGAAATCACGATTTTCAGGTCGGGGTTCTTCTTTTTAAGGCCATTCAGCTTCCGGAAATTGGTGGAGTCGGTTCCCAGGTTGGTAAGCACGGCCATACTGTCCTGCACATTCACGAACGCGTAATTGATATGCGTCAGTTTCTCAGCGTCGATTTCTTCCACGTTCGCAAGCCCGCGGAAACCGCCTACGTAGGCATTCACAATGTATTTTTTCTTCTTTTGCGCCGACGCGGCACCGGAAATGAGCAGGCACAGGGCAAGTGCCAGGGCAGAGAAACCCCGATAGGGCTTCAAGGAAACGCTTTTCATAGAGGTCAGTAAATTTTTAGGTTCAGGATATATCAATAAAGGAATATTCGCTTCGATATTACTTCTTTGCCCGTATCGGTTACAACCACATAAATCCCCGCCGGTAGCTGACTGAGATCGACGCGCCCTTCCTGCCCGATTTTCTTTACATAATGCGCCCGACCCGCCAGGTCATACACCGACAATTTCGCCCCTCCGGAACGATTCAGGCCGACGACGAGCGTCCGGCCCTCCATGTAAACCCCATACTGGTCTTTCGCGGGTTCTGCGCCGGGCGTCGCTTCGCCGGGCGTCGCCACGCCGGTAACAATGGAAGCGGCATGCACGATCGCCAGCAAACTGTACGGTGATTCTCCGCCTGCATTGACAGCCTTGATCCGGTAGAAATACTCGGCCGTTTCCAGTTTGGCTTTATCCTCATATTGCAATACGGTAGCCGCTACTTTGGCAATTTGCGCAAAGCTGCCGTCGCCTTTGGCCCGTTCAATCACGATTTCGGCCGCATTGCCAGTGGGTTTTGCCCAACGCAGCTGGATCAGGTCCGGGGCGGTGGGAACTGCCGTGAGGTTGGTCGGCGCGCCCGGTACCGGCACGTTTTGCGTTTTGGCCGAGCCGGTATTGCTGTATGCCGATGCCCCGACTGCATTGACAGCCCTCACACGGTACTGGTAATCGGTCGCGGCAGTCAGGCCTGTGTTTTGATAGGTGGTAATATTGGCGGCAAGGTCGGCGATTTTGGTAAATGCCGTCCCGTTCTGCGAGCGTTCCACCTGGTATCCGGTTTCATTGTTGGCATTGTCGGTCCATTTCAGGTCGATTTGAGCGGCCGAAACCGCTGTTGCCGTCAGCGCCGAGGGTGCATTAGGCACAACCTCCTGGGTAGTCGCATTCGCGATATTGGAATAACCCGATTTTCCGGCCGTATTCTTCGCCAGCACGCGGTACCAATAGCGCGTGGCAGACGCCAGGCCGGTATTTTGGTAGGTCGTTACGTTCGGCCCAAGATCGGCGATTTTGGTAAATGACAATGCATCCGCAGACCTTTCGAGCTCGAATCCCGTCTCATCATTGGCATTATCCGTCCAAGTAAGATTGATTTGCGAGGCAGATGCGGCCGTCGCGGCAAGTGCCGACGGCACCTTTGGAATGGTGATAATTACCAGCGTGGTAGCATTGGCGATATTGGAATAGGCTGATGCTCCCGAGGCATTTTTGGCACGCACGCGGTACCAGTATTTGGTGGCCGATTTCAGTGACTTGTCCTGATAGGTAATGGTATTGGCAGTCAGATCGGCGATTTTCACAAATGTAGTCCCGTCCGTCGACTGTTCTACTTCGAAACCGGTCTCGTCGGTCGCCAAATCCAGCCATCCGAGATTAATCTGGCTTCCGGAAGCGGCGACGGCGACCAATGTAGTGGGTGCTTTTGGAATAGCTGCCCAAATGCTCAATGGAAGCAAAAAAGCAATACAAAATAGCGTTAACGACGAAAATGCGTGTCTGGTAAAGGTTCGGTTCATAAAATCAGGACAATAGGAAGGCAAAAATAGAGGTTAAAAGCATTTATGCTACCTCTTACCGCCATCCGCGCCGCTTAAACCAGGGATAAAATTGAAGTGCCCCCTATTTAGGGAGCCATTTACGAATTGCCGCTTCGAGCGTATCTTTTAAAACAGGTTTGGTCAGGTAATCGTCCATCCCGGCCTCGATGCATTTCTCACGCTCGCCTACAACCGTGCCGGCCGTTAGCGCGATAATCGGCACCTGCCGGTTTCCGTCGGCCAGCCTGATCTCCCGGGTGGCTTCATACCCGTTCATTTCAGGCATTTGAATATCCATAAAAACCATGTCGGGGCTGGTCCTGCGGAACGCCTCGATCGCTTCCTTGCCATTCGCCGCCTCGATCAGCTCGCTACCGGGCAGTATTTTACCCAGCATCGATTTCACGAGCAGCATATTGATCTTGTGATCTTCCGCTATGAGTATTTTCACGTCGCCTGTTTCGTAAGTTTCTCCGGATAATTTTTCGTGTGCCACTGTTTTCACCGGCTTTTCCGGGGCCTTCGATTTGAGGCCCAGATTGGAGAGCGCATGAAAAAGCTGCTGTATTTTAACTGGTTTTACCAAAAAATGCTTGATATCCAGCTCGTTCCCGAAGGCACTCAGCGCCTCCTCGTCAAACGAATCGTTGAGCAATATCACAGGTTGGTTAGCTGCATTTCCTTCGAGCTTCCTGAGCATCCGGATCGTTTCAATCCCATCCCAGCCCGGCATCTGGCTATCCATCAGAATCACGTCGTACTCCTTGCCTGCCAGCAGTTGGTGATAGGCTTCCTCGCCGCTGCTGATGTAATCGGCCGCGATCCGCTTATTGGCCAGCATATCCTTCAAAATCTGCCCGTTATGAAGATTATCGTCCACCACCAGCGCATTTTCGATCTGCTCTACATTTTCCCATTCAAACCGGTCTTCGCCCTCGATGGCGCGGAATGTCACGTCGAAAAAGAAAGTGCTGCCGTGTTCGAGCTTGCTCAATAGTTGCAGGCGGCTGTCCATCAGGCCCAGCAGGCTGTTGGAAATGGTAAGGCCCAACCCCGTCCCCCCGAAACGCTTGGTAGTCGAGGAATCTTCCTGTGAAAACGCCTCGAAAATGCGGCGCTGGTTTTGCGGATCAATGCCTATCCCCGTATCGCGCACCGAGAACCTGAATGTATAATCGAGGCCGCTTATTTTTTGCAGCAGTTCTATTTTCAACTCAATTTCTCCCTGGCCTGTAAACTTAACTGCATTGCTGAGCAGGTTCACGAGGATCTGCCGCAGCCGCACCGAATCGCACCAAACAAACTGGGGGATATCGGCGGGGATATTCAGCAGCATTTCCAGATGTTTCTGTTGCGCCTGGTAGGTTACCATATCGGCCACCTGACCGCAGATTTCGAGCAAATCGGTTTTCTCGGGGGTCAGTTCGAGCTTGCCTGCCTCTATTTTGGAGAAATCGAGGATATCGTTGATGATGTCCATCAGCGAATTGGCCGATTGGAAGACCATCGACATGTATTGCTGCTGGGTTTCGTCCAGATTGGTTTTCATCAGCAAATCCGTAAACCCGACCACCCCATTCAGCGGCGTCCGGATCTCGTGGCTCATATTGGCCAAAAACTCCGATTTCAATTTACTGGCCGCCTCCGCATGTTCCCGGGCTTCGAGCAATTCAAGCTCGGCACGTTTCCGCAGGGTAATATCGCGGATCACCGCCTGGATAATCTCCGAGTCGTTGACCTTCATCAGGTTCAGTAAAACCTCCGCAATAAACGACTCCTTCGATTCGCCGAACCGCTTGTATTTCCATTCGAAACTGTGCGTACCTTTTTCATAAACTATCTGCACGTGCTTGTTCCCCTCATTCTTGTGGTCCTCCATGCCGAGCTCGTTCAAACCCGACAAGTCGCCCATCGGCATGTGCAGGAAGGTCTCTACGGAATCAATCCCGAACATTTTTAATGCTGCACCGTTGCAATCGAGGTAGCCCGTGTGATCAAAAAGGATAACCGCGTCGCTCGTGGAGTCGTACAAACTCCGGAATTTGGCTTCGGAATTTTTGATATCCATCTCCGCCTGCTTCCGATGGGTAATGTCCTGAAACGCTCCGTACAACCGTACGCACACGTCGTCTTCCATCTCCGCTTTCCCGATCGACCGCACCCATAATTCGTTACCCTTCGCCGTTACCAGCTGTAACTCGCTATCCCAGGGCGCTCCATGGGCCAATCCCTCTGTTACCGCCCTGGTAATGACCTCTCTGCTATACCCTTCCTTATAGAAATTAATAGCCGTGTCGGTATCCGGGACGTAATCTTGCGGCACTTCATGGATTTCCTTGGTCGTAGGCGACCAATACAACTCTCCCGTGCGTGCATGGAGCTCCCACCCGCCTACGCGCGCGACGCTGTTGGTCTGCTCCTGGATGTCCTTGATCCGCCTGAGCTCCTGGTCTGCCGCTTTACGGGCGGTAATGTCCCTTTCAACAGCTATGAAATGGGTACAATTGCCGTAATCATCGAAAACGGGCGTTACTTTGAGGTCAACCCAGTAGCTTCCTCCCGCTTTCGTGTAGCAAAGCACTTCCTCCCGCACGACTTTCTTCTCCTTACAATACAACCAGATCCGGTCGAGCGTATCGGGGTCGGTCTCAGGCCCGCGCAGCAGCTCCAACGGGTTCATGCCTTTCACCTCCTTCCGCTCGTAGCCGGTATGGTTCTCATAGGCTTTATTGACCCAGGTTATATATCCCCGGCTGTCCGTGATGACAATATAATCTGTCGTGTTGGAGGCGACAATGGCCAACTCTTTGAGCCGCTCGCGCGAATTTCGCAGCTCCGTAATATCATGGCTCGTGAGGATGATCTCCCTGCTCACCGGGTCGATATTGGCACTCGTGTTGCTCCATGTCCACGATCCGTCCTTATGCCTGATCCGGTGCTCTACGCCACCCGGCACCGGTACGCCGGTTTCGGCCGTGATGCGCAGCGCCTCAAAACAGATATGAAAATCATCGGGATGGATGAATTCGGTAAATGGCTTCCCTACTGTTTCTTCGATACTGTGGCCGTACATCGACGTCCAGCTCGGCGACACATAGCTGAAAACGCCCGCCGGCGAGATCGTGAACAGGACGTCCTGCATATTGGATACCAGCACCGACAGGTCTTCCTGAATTTTGAGGTGCTGGGTAATGTCGAATCCGATACAGAATATCTCTTCAATAACCCCGTTCTCGTCGGCAATACCCGTAAATTCCCATTGCGTCGTTTTGACGCCGTCGAGCGAAGAGTACTTCCGAAGCACCACCGACTGGGGCTGTCCCGGGCTGACAAAGCACTGCTCGCCCACCTGCAAACATTTTTCGATATCCTCGGCAACCACGCCTCCCAGCGACGACTTTCCGATGATTGCGGCCCTTTCGAGGCCATAGAATTCACAGAAATAGTCGTTGACATACTTGTAATTTCCTTCCAGGTCGATGCTTGTGACATAGATCGCATTACTGTTCAGGAAGGAATGGTAGAGCTCCGTGCTGGTAATCAGTCCCGGCATTTCCGGGAGCAGGTCGTCGCGTCGGAAACCCGACAGCACGAGCCAGCCATGCGGTTCGGCAAAAGCACAAATGGAAGTAACTGCCAGCCGCACCGACTGTGCGCTGTCCGGAAGAAGCCTTACAATGCCATGGCGAGGTTCCTGGTTTTCGGGAAAACCCGTGCGGGCGTTCCGTATGTGCATTGAAAAGGAAGCATTTTCAAATAGCGAGGGAAGCAGATCGCCGCCTTGTCGGAAACCCGGGCCGGGCGTGAGCGTTTGCTGCAATTTTTTGTCAGCCCAGCAATCGTCGGGATTTGAATGCCTCCAAATCAGCAATCCGTCTGTGGCCGAGTCCTGGATAAAGTCGAAAATACGCTCATCCTTTTGCAGCAGCTTCAAGAGCTCCTTCCTCAGGTCATTCATTTTCAAAAAACTTACAATTAGAAACGTCAGTAGTGTCCGTACAATATAGCAGTTATTCGACTATTTTAAGGATTGTAAACCCGAATAGGAGCTAATTTTATCCTATTACAAAGCAAATTCTACATTCCTGTCTTTTGCAATACATTATTTACAAAAAAGCCCTCTTTCCGGGCTACGAAAAAAGGGCCTGACAGCTAACTTGTTGTTAATCTTTCTTTTTCGGAACCTTGGCACCCTCTTTGCGGGCTTCGGATAATCCAATGGCAATGGCTTGTTTTTTGGAAGTTACTTTTTTTCCTGAACCAGATTTCAGTTCCCCTTCTTTTTGCTCATGCAAGGCCTTTTCTACCTTTTCACCAGCTTTTTTCGAATATTTAGCCATGATGCTGTTTTTTAGATGTTGATGTTTTTAATTTTCGCACCGGACTGGCGCAGCTTTTATTTCATCAAAATACGTACCAATGCAGCGTCCGCCTATTTAAACCCTAAATCCGTAAGGCATGAAAAAATTATTATGGCTGATTCAAATGACCGGCATCCTGTGCTCGACCAGTGTTAATGCGCAAAATACCGACCTTATCCTCTTCAAAAACGCTACGGTGATAGACGGCACGGGTGCCGCACCACGCGCTCATACCGATATTTTGATCACCGCCGGGCAGATTACGGCCATTCAAAAAGGTATCAAAGCAAATAGCGCCCGCGAAATAGATCTGACCGGCAAGACCGTCATGCCCTCGCTCATCTGCGCGCACGCACATGTAGGTACGCTCAAAGGAACAACGTCCTCCGCTGAGAACTACACCCGCGAAAACCTGCTGCGGCACCTCAAAAAATACGAGGATTACGGCGTGAGCGCAGTACTCGCCCTGGGCACCGACCGGCCATTGATATTCAACGGATTCATCGACTCTACACAAACAGGCCTGCTTCCCGGCGCGAGGCTGTATTCGGCAGGTTATGGCTTCAACACACCCGACCCGAACCCCGGCTCGTGGATGAACCTGCTGCTGCGCCCCAACACCCCCGAGGATGTGCCGGCCATGATGGAGAAACTGGCCAAAGTAAAGCCGACGGTAGTGAAGATCTGGGTCGATGACCACGGCGGCAATGCACAGAAAATGAAGCCGGAGATTTACCAGGCCATTATCCGCGAGGCGCACAAACGCAATATCCGGGTAGCCGCCCACCTTTTCTACGCCGAAGATGCACGCAAGCTTACCGAGGCCGGGATAGATATTATCGCCCACAGCATCCGCGACAAGGAAGTAGACCAGGATTTACTGACCAAAATGAAACAGAAGAACGTAACCTATATTCCAACGCTGTCCCTGGATGAATACCAGTTCGTCTACGCCGGCAATCCCGACTGGATTAATGACGCATTTTTCAAGGCTTCGCTGGAACCCGGTGTATTTGAAATGATCACGGACAAGGCGTATGGTGAAAAAATCAAAAACTCGCCCGACTACGAGCGTAATATGTCGGCATTCAAAACGGCGTCGATCAATCTGAAGAAAATCCATGACGCGGGCATCAAGGTAGCCCTCGGCACCGATTCCGGCGCATTCCCCGTTCGCACCCAGGGCTTTACCGAACACCTGGAAATGGAACTAATGGTCAAAGCAGGCCTCACTCCTGCGCAAGCGATCACCATCAGCACCCGGAATGCCGCCACCGCCCTGCAAATCGTCCGCGAAAAAGGCACCCTCGAAAAGGGCAAAAAAGCCGACTTCCTCATCCTTTCCGCCAATCCTTTGGACGACATCCGGAACACAAGAAAGATCGAATCCGTTTGGAAGGAAGGGAAAGAGGTGAGTAAAGGGCCTTTGAAAAACTGATTGGTAAATGGAAAATTCGTTTGCGGCCAAACCCACTTTATCCAAAACAGCATTCTGGGATGTCGATTTCGACCAAATCGACTTTCAGGAAAAGGACTTGTTTGTCATGGAAAAGGTGGCCAATTACGGAACCTGGGCGGATTTCATCAATGTGGTCCGCTTTTATGGCGTCCATCGATTTAAGCAAAAGATCGTATTCGCCGCTTATTTGAAAAAAGATGTTCTCAATTTTATCTGCGTCGCATTTGACCTTCAAATAACCGATTTTAAATGTTACACACGGAGACAGTCGCCGAACCAACCCTGGAACTCCTGAGGCGGCTCATGGCCCTCCCGGCACTGGAATCCTTTTTCCTGGTCGGCGGAACAAATCTTGCGTTGCGATTGGGACACAGGATTTCTGTGGACATTGATTTGTTTACAACCGATTCATTTGACTTGAATGAGGTCAGAGGCGCCATCGCCGACACATTTTCACACGCCATCGAACTAAGCGCCCGTAATCAGACATTATTGTATCAAATCAATGGCGTAAAAACAGACCTGATCCTGCATAAGTATGATGAAATTCGGGCGGTAGAAAAGTTTGACACTGTGAGGCTTGCTTCTTTGCCGGATGTTGTTGCAATGAAGCTTGGGGCAGTGGCTGGAAGGGGTGCAAAAAAGGATTTCTGGGATATTCATGCACTTCTGGCGCAATTCAGCGTAAAACAGATGATTGACTTTTACACCCGGAAGTATCCGTTGAGTGACCCCGGGCAAGTGGTCCGGTCGCTTGTCTATTTCGAGGATGCCGAGCCACAGCAGGATCCCATTGATCTACTGAATGTTACCTGGCCCGAAGTGAAAGCAAATATTCTGGACCATGTCCGAAGTTACACAAACAGCATGTTTGATTAAATCCAATGCACCGGTTGAAGTATAAAAATATGGAAGTAGCTTTGACGCTAAAAACCACTCCTAATCATGAAAATTAAATTCAAAAGACTCGACCACATTATGCTTTGCATTCCGCCGGGTACCGAACAGCAGGCGCGGGAATTTTATGGCGGGGTATTGGGTCTTGAAGAACTCACCGACCTGGGTTATCCCCTTCCCAACGGCGCGATATGGTTTCAGATGGGCGATATACAACTGCACATCCGGGCCGAAGACGTACATGAAATTTCGCAGCGACACCCGGCATTTGAGGTAGATAACCTGGAAGAAGTTCGCGCGATGCTCGCCGGGCATGGGATTGCCATCAAGAATGAAAGTAAGATCCCGGATCGCAACCGTTTCTCCTTTCGCGACCCGTTCGGGAACCGTATCGAGCTGATCGAAATGACGGTGTAAAAGCGGCGGGCGGCGCCGATGGCATAGCCGGTACAAATACCGACATATTTAGTTAACGAAAGACCGAAAAGGCTGTAATTGGAAAAAGTAATCCTAAATTTGCAGTCACTTTCGACGCAGAAGACGTTCACTTGATGTTAAAATTTGTTTACGGTTTTTTAATTGCTATTGTCATTCTTGCGGGGGTTACCGAGGTTGTATTAAGAGTAAAATATGGCTTTTGTAATTCGCCGCTCTACGTTTCCGATCCTGATTTTGAATACATCTACGCCCCCAACCAGGATGTAAAGCGGTTCGGCCAGGTGTTGCGGACGAATAGCCTCTCCATGCGGAGTGAGGAAGTACTGCCTACCGACAGTCTGGTGATACTGCTGATCGGCGATTCGGTCGTCAATGGCGGAAGCCTTACCGACCAGGACAGCATTGCTTCCACCCTGCTCGAAAAACGCTTTTTAAAGGATTTCAAGAAACGCGTCCGCGTCCTGAACATCTCGGCAGGATCCTGGGGGCCGGATAATATCGCCGCTTACCTCAAAAAATATGGCACTTTCAAGGCCAAACTGATTTGCCTCGTGACAAGCAGCCACGATGCGCATGATATTATGTCGCATCAGAGCCCGGTAGGCATCGATCCCGGGTGGCCCGACAAGCAGTACAAAGTAGCGCTCTACGAACTTTGGGACCGGTATCGCTGGATGTTCTTCTATTTCCTGGATACCCTTTTCCTATCGCCGGAGCCGCAGAAAAAGGAGGAAAAAATTGCGATCGTCAAACCTGACGTGACCGACAGCGCGCACGTGGCAGCCGATGCGAAGGCAGTGGAAGACACCGTGGAGGCCAGGAAGCTCAACGAAGCCGGCATCCGTAAGCCCGGCCTGATATTCAACCCCGGCTATGAACAGATCTACGACATCGCAGCGCAGCAGCATATCCCGATGTTCATTTACCTGCACCCCGAAATCTCCGAGATCGACCTCGGCCATTTCAATAACCAGGGGCAGGAGATCATCGCATTTGCCAAAGAGAAGAATATCAGGCTGATCGACGAATTCCAGTTCGGCGTTTCGAAAGAACGTTACCGGAAAATGGACGTCGTGCATTTCAACAGCGGCGGGCAGGTTTTCCTGGCCGATAACCTGTATCCATTGTTTCAGGAATACTTAAATCTTCGGAAATAATGCGGGTACTGATCGTTCACAACCAACTATGGGCGCATTATAAATCGAAGCTTTTCAGTGAGATCAACCTCGCCGTCAAACGGGTGAATCCGGCCGACGAACTGCTCGTCGCGCAGATCGCTTTGTACGAAGCGAGCCGGAAAGTCATGCAAAATGACGATACGATCAATTATGATTATCCCTACAAAGTTCTTTTCGAACGAAGCCTCGATCTGGTAAGCTTCGGCGAACGGCGCGAGGCACTTTTCAAGGTGTTCAACGAATACCGGCCCGACGTGCTCAACATCACCGGTTATTTCGACTGGGCGCAAGTGCTGCTTATGTTTTATGCACGCTCGAAAGGAGTTAAAGTGGTGATTTCATCGGAATCGTCCTCCGCCGACCACAACCGCTCCGCATGGAAGGAGTCCGTCAAAAAGCTAATCGTGAACCGCGCCAATGCATTTTTTTGCTTTGGTAAAACTTCGGCCGAGTATTTGGAAAGCCTGGGCGTTTCAAAACTCGCCATCAAAACCCGGAATGCGGCGGTAATCGATGAAACGGTAATCCGCCAGCGCTACGATGAAGCCCGAAAACAGCTGGCCGAAACGACAAGCCCCGTTTCTGGAAAATTCGTGTACGTGGGCAGGCTGGCGCCGGAAAAGAATTTAAATATGCTCCTGCTGGCGTTTGCCAGTGCCGTAAAAGAAACCAAATCGGATTGGAAACTGCTTTTCGTGGGCGACGGCCCCGAACGCGGCAACCTGGAAAAGCTGGCCGCCGATTCGGGTGTTGCAGGTCAGGTGATTTTTGCAGGCGGCTTCCCGTGGTACCAGGTGCCTGGCTGGCTCGCTCAGAGCGATGTGCTGGTGCTGCCGAGCAAATCCGAGCCGTGGGGACTGGTGGTGAACGAGGCGATGGTGTGCGGGATGCCGGTGGTCGTATCGGAAACCTGCGGGTGCGCCGCCGACCTGGTTCAACATGGTGTGAATGGATTCACATTCGATTATGCGCAGCCGGCCGAACTCGAAAAGCATTTGACCTATTTCATCCAAAACCCCGACCGCATCGCCGGTATGGGGCAGGAATCTTTAAGACTGATCGCTCCATTCGCGTCCGCCCCGGTGGCTGCGCAGATGGCCGAAACGTACCGCGACCTGGCCGCCAAATGACGGGAAGCACAACGAACACAACTATACATTAAAACCCAAGCATGCGAATACTCAATATTTGTGCATATACATGGGCGATCGGAGGCCCGGCCCGCATTATCTACGACCACACCACGGAGGTCGTAAAGCAAGGCCACCAGGTCGATATCCTGAGCCCGATGACGCCCGGCGAGAAAATGTACCCCGTGCCCGAGGGTGCGCGTCTGATCGCGGTTGCGCGGACCACGCCCCTGAGCAATTTTTACCGGGAATTTTCCGTCGAATTGTACAAATATTTAAAAAAACATATCCACGAGTACGACGTCGTGCATATGCACGGGATCTGGCATTTCGGAAGCCTTGCCCCGTTCCTGATCCCTTCGAAAGCGGTGAAGGTCATTACCATTCACGGCCTGCTCGACAAATGGGCGGTAGCACACAGTAAATGGAAGAAGGATCTTGTAACCTTGCTGTACCAGAAAAAGCTGCTCGGCCAAGCCGATCTGATCCAGATCAACAACACCGACGAGGAAGAAGACGTGATCCGTTACCTGGGTTACCGTCCTAAAAATATGGTGATCGTGCCCAATGGCATGAAGCTCGACGAATATACCCGCTCGCATTTGCCTGCCAAAGGTGTTTTCAGGGCTAAATACGGCATTTCTCCCGACCAGCAGATGGTACTTTTCATGGCAAGGTTGAATATCAAGAAAGGCCTCGATCTGCTTTTGCCCGCATTTCAGAAAGTCCACGAACAGCTACCGGACGCCCAGCTGATATTGGCCGGCCCGGACGACGGCTACCAGGCCGAAACCGAAGATTTCATCCGAAAGCACAATCTTGAAGGCCGCATTAAGCTCGTTGGAATGCTGACGGACACCATCAAAAAGGAGGCATTGGCCGACGCCGATCTGTTCGTTTCCCCCTCCTATTCCGAAGGATTTTCGATCGCGGTGCTGGAAGCGATGACCTCGGGCGTACCCGCGCTCGTATCCGATCGCGTGGGCTTCGGTGATTACATCGCCCGTTACGAGGCCGCCTATCTGACCCCGCTCACGAGCGATGGCGTAGCGGATGGACTTCTTAAAATATTACAAGACAAACCTTATGCGGAAGGCATCGCAAATCGAGCCTACAAGATGGTAACGGAAAATTTTGACATCCGCGTGGTTGCCAACCAGTTATTGGAAGAATACAAGAAAGTTCAAAAAAAGTAACTACATTTGCGGCCAAAGTAACCGATATGATTGATTTATCCGTCATCATTTTAACACACAACGAATCCAAGCATATAGGCCGGTGCATTCAAAGCCTGTTGCAGGTTACGGATAAAATCTTCATCGTCGATTCGTTCTCCACCGACGATACCGTGGCGATAGCCGAAGGTTTAGGGGCTACCGTCGTGCAAAATCCCTGGGTTTCCTACGCATTCCAGTTCAACTTCGGCATCCGGGAGAATCCATTCCAGACCCGGTGGCTGATGCGCATGGATGCGGACGAGTACATTACGCCCGAGCTGGCAGCCGAGCTGAACAGCTCACTTGCGCAAGTACCGGAAACTGTTTCGGGCCTTTACGTAAAACGCCGGGTGATTTTCATGGAAAAATGGATTCGTCGCGGGGGCTACTACCCCATCTGGCTGCTGCGTGTTTGGCGGCGTGGCCTGGGCATTTGCGAAGAGTTGTGGATGGACGAGCATATCAAGCTCAGCAGCGGCACCACCGCCCAATTACAACACGATATCGTCGATCATAACCTCAACAACCTGACCTGGTGGACGCAAAAGCATAACAATTACGCAATCCGGGAGGTCATCGACCTGTTGAACATTAAATATAACTTTGATAACAAGGAGACTGTCGAGCCGAGTTTCTGGGGCACACAGGAGCAACGGACACGTTTCCTGAAAATCAAATATGCCAATATGCCGCTCTTTACGAGGCCGTTTATCTACTTTACATACAGGTATTTCTTCAAATTCGGATTCCTGGATGGAACAAAGGGTATCATATGGCACGTTTTACAGGGGTTTTGGTACCGCTTCCTGGTCGACGCCAAAATTTACGAAGTGTATCACCGGGTAGGGCACGACAAGGAAGCTATTGTATCACATTTCAGGACGGAATATGGAAAAGACCTCAGAAACCCAAACCAATCTGTCCGTATATAACAACGATTGGTACAATCCGGGTGGCTATCCTAAGCTGATCACCTGGTATTTGCTGAACCGGTTGTTCATCAATACGCACATTCCGTACCCTTCGGCATTCAAGGTTGCATTGCTGCGGTTGTTCGGGGCCAGGATTGGCAACGGGGTGGTGATCAAACCCAAGGTGAATGTAAAATACCCCTGGTTCCTGCAAATAGGCGACCACGTCTGGATTGGAGAAAATGTGTGGATCGACAACCTCACATTGGTGACTATTGAATCAAATGCGTGCCTCTCGCAAGGCGCAATGCTTTTAACAGGCAACCATAATTATAGAAAAAGCACTTTTGACCTGATTGTGAAGCCTATAACGCTTGGCCCCGGCTCCTGGATCGGCGCGCAGGCGACGGTTTGCCCGGGCGTACAGGTAGGCTCGCACGCGCTGCTGACCGTCGGATCGGTTGCGACGAGCCACATGGAACCTTATGGAATTTACCAGGGAAATCCTGCGAAATATATCAAAACAAGAACTATAACCAGTTGAAAGTAAGCATACTTACTGTTGTATATAATGGTGCAGCGACCATCCGCAACTGCATCGAATCCGTTCTCGGGCAGGATTACCCGGATATCGAGTACATCGTCGTGGACGGAAATTCGAAGGACGGCACCCAGGACATCGTGCGGTCGTACGGTGACAAAATCGCCCGCTTTGTGAGTGAACCCGACGCCGGGATCTACGATGCCATGAACAAAGGCATACAATTGGCAACCGGTGATGTGGTTGGGATTCTGAATGCCGACGATTTTTACGCATATCCGTCGGTGATCAGCGAGGTGGCGGGCATACTGGCATCCGGCGACTTCGACGCGTCCTACGGCGATCTTGAATATATTGATGCAAACGATGCAACGCTGGTACGCAGAAAATGGGTCTCTGGTGCATACAAGGTCGGCGCATTTCTGAACGGATGGATGCCGCCTCACCCTACCTTTTTTGTCAGGAAAGAGGTCTACAACACACACGGGCACTTTCGCCTCGATCTGGGAAGCGCAGCGGATTATGAGCTGATGCTCCGGTTTGTACATCGTGAAAACATCAAGTTGGCTTACCTCCCCAAAGTCCTTGTAAAAATGCGGGCTGGCGGGGTTAGTAACAGTACATTCCAGAACCGGATCGCAGCCAACCGGAACGATCGGCTGGCCTGGAAAATCAACAATTTGAAACCCCGGTTTTATACTTTGTGGTTAAAACCTTTGCGAAAAATTATACAATTTATCTAAGGCTCGGAAGTCAACTTAAGTACCTTAAACCATACAGTAAATATTTTGATATTCAGGCATTTGCATATTTCAATTAATGGTTTATATTTCGACATTTGATTTGGATTTTTCGATCCGTCCTCAACGCACTTCCTAATTTGACAGGCACATGGAACTACAACTACCTCTGCAGATATTGACGGAAGGGACCGTCAACACGCTTGTCCATCACGACATCTATCAATGCCTCCTCTCATTTTTGATCGGATGCTTTCTTTCGATCATTTCGATACCGATCATCATCAACCTCTCCAACCTGCTGCATTTGACTGCCAAGCCGGGTTTCAGAAGCTCACATGAGACAGAAACGCCTACACTGGGGGGAATCGCGATATTTGCAGCCACGCTGATCGCCTATTTCCTGTGGCCGCATTCGGAGAACATCCTCGATTCGAACCTGATCAGCCTGGCGATGACCGGCGTGATCATCCTCTTCTTCCTGGGGATCAAAGACGATATCCTGGCCGTGGACCCGACCAAGAAGCTCATTATCCAGATTTTCGCCTCGCTGATCCTCGTCGCAATGGGGAATTTCAAAGTCGATAACTTCTACGGCATTTTCGGCATTCACGGTGTTTCCGACTTCATCAGCATTCCACTGACCGTTTTCATATTTATCGCGATCATCAATGCGATCAACCTCATCGACGGGATCGACGGTCTCGCGGGCGGTATCAGCCTCATTGCCGGCCTCGGGTTCGGGATCTGGTTCATCGCCAACGACCACTTCTCGTTCGGCTGCCTCGCATTCGCGATGTCGGGTTCATTGCTTGGTTTCCTTCGTTTCAATTTCTCGAAAACCAGCAAAATCTTCATGGGCGACACAGGTTCGCTGATCGTCGGCTACCTGCTTTCGATCTTCGCGGTGGAATTCCTCTCGCTGAACGTGGGTTACCTGCACGATCCTAATGCCTATTTCAATGCGCCGATCATCGTGATGGTGCTTCTGATCGTACCGATCTTCGATACGTTGCGTGTGTTTATCGTTCGTATTTTCAAAGGCGGCTCGCCATTCGTGGCCGACCGCAACCATATGCACCATATCCTGATCGACAACGGCCTGAACCACTTCTGGGCGTCGTTCACACTCTGGATGGTGACTATCGTGAACACGGCATTGTTCTTCACATTCCACGGCGACATTACCAACACGGCTTCGCTCTACATTTACATCGGAATGTTCGGATTGTATATGGTGTTTGCCTATTTTCTCAAAAAACGCATTGCTTCGGTCAAAGAGCGTAAAAAATTGGTCAAAAGCCCCTCATTGGCCGACGACGACCTCTCTACTTTCCAATAAATAGTGTAACCGGGCGTCTCAAAAAACCGTGATGAAATTCTCGCGAATACCTTCTGAGAATTCATTGCGGTGAACCGATTGTTTGTACCTTGCACGAAACATCGTCAACTAGGTATGAACAAAAAGATTAGAAAAGAAGACGCGCTATACTACCATTCCAAAGGTAGACCAGGAAAAATACAGGTTATCCCCACCAAAGAAACGAGTACCCAACGCGACCTTTCGCTTGCCTATTCGCCCGGCGTGGCAGAGCCCTGTCTGGAAATCGCGGATAATGTAGAAAATGCCTATCAATACACCGCCAAAGGTAATCTGGTGGCCGTTATCAGCAATGGTACCGCCGTACTGGGCCTGGGCGATATCGGTCCGGAAGCTTCCAAACCCGTAATGGAAGGAAAAGGATTGCTCTTCAAAATATATGCGGATATCGACGTTTTCGACATTGAACTCAATACGAAGGACGTAGATGAGTTTGTCAGAACGGTCAAAATCCTCGAACCTACTTTCGGTGGCGTCAACCTGGAAGACATCAAGGCGCCGGAATGCTTCGATATCGAAGCCCGTCTGAAAAAAGAGCTGAACATCCCGGTCATGCACGACGACCAGCACGGAACCGCGATCATCAGCGCCGCGGCCATGCTCAATGCATTGGTGCTTGTCGACAAAAAGATCGAGGACATCCGCGTAGTCGTATCGGGTGCAGGTGCGTCAGCGGTATCCTGTACAAAACTGTATCTCTCACTGGGCGCGAGCCCTAAGAATATCGCGATGTTCGACACCAAGGGCCACATCCACAACGGCCGGACGGATTTGAGCGATATGAAAAAGCAGTTCGCGACAGACAAGGCTTACGAATCGCTGGAAGAGGCCATGGTCGGCGCCGATCTGTTCCTGGGCCTTTCTACCGCCAATATTGTTTCGAAAGAAATGGTAAAATCAATGGCGAAAGACCCGATCGTACTCGCCATGGCGAACCCTAACCCCGAAATCCCTTACCCGGACGCCGTGGAAGCACGCGAAGACGTGATCATGGCGACAGGCCGCTCCGATTACCCTAACCAGGTGAACAACGTGCTCGGCTTCCCGTACATATTCAGGGGCGCGCTCGACGTGCGTGCGACGGAGATCAACGAGGAAATGAAGCTCGCAGCCGTTCATGCCTTGGCCGACCTCGCTACCAAGCCGGTTCCGGATATCGTGAACCTCGCCTACAATGAAACGAATATCGTTTTTGGTAAAAATTATATTATTCCAAAACCGGTAGATCCCCGCTTGCTGACGACCGTAGCACCCGCTGTGGCGAAAGCAGCCATTGCAACCGGCGTAGCGCGTAAGGTAATCACCGACTGGGATGCTTACGAACAGGAGCTTTCGAGCCGTTTGGGCCGCAACGAACAGATCTCGCGCGTGATCCTTAACAAAGCGAAACTCGCTCCTAAAAAGGTCGTTTTCGCGGATGCGGAGAACATCCAGGTATTGCGTGCCGCTCAGCAGGTACGCGACGAAGGCATTGCCACGCCAATCCTGCTCGGTAACAAGGAAACCATTCTGCATTTGATCCGCGAAAGCAAGCTCGACCTGGCCGACGTGTCGATCATCGACCCACGGGCTGCGGAAAGCGAACCGATGATCGAAAAATATGCGGCGAAATTGTTCGAAAAACGCAAAAGAAAAGGCCTGACCCCGATCGAAGCGCGTCGCACAATGTATTTCAAAAGCTATTTCGGTTCTATGATGGTCGAAACCGGCGAAGCGGATGCATTCATTTCAGGTCTGACCAGAACTTACCCCGACACGATCCGCCCTGCGCTGCAAGTGATCGGCAAGCAGGAAGGCGTCAACAAAGTGGCGGGTATGTATATTCTGCTCACACCCAAAGGCCCGTTGTTTTTCTCCGACACGACCGTCAACCTCGATCCGACCGTCGATGATATTGTAGAAATCACCGAGCTGACTGCCAAGGCCGTGGAGCGTTTCAACATTCAGCCGCGCATTGCATTGGTAACCTATGCCAACTACGGCAGCGCGAAAGGTGCCGACGCCGAAAAAATGCGCGATGCGACCGCCATCCTGAAAAAACGCAACCCGTCGATGATCGTGGAAGGCGAATTGCAGGCCCACCTCGCATTCAATACCACATTATTGAAGGAAAACCACCCGTTCAGCGACCTCGTGGACGGCGGTGCGAATACGCTCATTTTCCCGAACCTTTCGGCCAGTAACATCGCTTACAACCTGCTGAAAGAAGCCGCGGAACTCGAAACCATCGGACCGATCCTCCTGGGCCTTAAAAAGCCGGTACACGTGCTGCAATTGGGTAGCTCGGTGCGTGAGATCGTCAACATGGTGGCGATTGCCGTCGTGGAAGCGCAGCTGAAAGGCAAGTAATGTCTCTGTGATATTAAACGAAAATAGCCCGGATCGCTCCGGGCTATTTTTGTATCTGGTCAATGCATCATTACGGTTTCAGCTTCACAAATGAAGGATCGTAAAGCTTTGAATGGATTTGTTTCAGTTTCGTCTCGGGGAACTTAACCACCTTGCGGTCATAGGTCATCAAACCATTGGTCTCCACTTCCACATCGGTCGTCTGCGTGTAAACCGCTGCCGAAAGCCCCTTTTTGATCAAAGGTTCGAAACGGTCGATAAACGTCGCATAGCGGTTGTACAACTCCTCCTGGTTTTTAAAGCTCTGATACCCCCAGTTGTCTTTCTGCTGCCAGACGTGCTGGTCGACTGGCAAGCCCAATCCGCCAAACTCTCCCAAAACGATGATCTGCTTCTGGCCGAACAAATCGGGACGCGGCATGACCGGCGCAGGATAGTTGTGTAAATCGATAATGTGCCCCACGGGCTCGAAATTACCGCCACTCGCGCTGTTCACGAGGCGCGACGGGTCGTACTGCATCGTCCAGTTGGTAATTTCCGCTGTCTTAAACTGTCCCCAGGCCTCGTTGAAAGGCACCCACACCACGATCGACGGAAAGAAACGGTTGGCATCCATGATCGCTTTCCATTCCGTTTTGTAAATGTTTTCTGACTCCGGCGTACGTTTTTTGTCGGTTTCATTGCCGGTAATACCCGGGCGCATTTCCCAGTTATTGCCTAGGTCGCCGCTGGGCATGTCTTGCCAAACGAGCATTCCAAGCTCGTCGCAATAGCGGTACCATCTTGCAGGCTCCACTTTCACGTGTTTCCGGATCATGTTAAAACCCATTTCCTTGGTTTTCACAATGTCGAACTTCAATGCCTCGTCGGTAGGCGCCGTGTAAAGCCCATCCGGCCACCAACCCTGGTCGAGCGGGCCGTATTGGAAAAGGAATTTATTGTTTAAAGTCATTCGTTGAATGCCGTTCTCATCCACCTGCACCCCTATTTTGCGCATCGCCGCGTAGCTTTTTACTTCGTCGATCACCTTTCCGTTGCGGGAAAGCGTCACAGTCAGGTTATAGAGGTTAGGCGAATCCGGGGACCAGAGTTTTGCGTCGCTGATGGTCAGCGTGGCAGGCTGGTTGGGCGTTACTTCTTGTTCGGCAACTTTACTCACGCCGTCCCAGACAGTGATTTTCACCTTATCGGCTGCTCCGGCGCTGGCTACTTCCGCATTGACGGTAAGTGTTTGTTTGTCGATATCCGCAACCGGTGTAACCTTCGTGATATGGCTTGTAGCGACAGTTTCCAGCCAAACCGTCTGCCAGATACCCGTCACCGGTGTATACCAGATCCCGTGCGGGTTCTTGATCTGCTTGCCGCGCGGCTGCGGGCCGTCGCTGCTAGGGTCCCATACCTTTACCACAATTTCCTGCTGCTTTTTCTTGACGAGCAGGTCAGTAATGTCAAATGAGAATGGATCATAGCCTCCCTGGTGAGTTCCGGCAGGTTTGCCGTTTACAAATACTTCGGCTTTCCAGTCCACGGCGCCAAAGTGGAGGAGCACACGCTGGTCTTTTAGTTTCGGTGCAAAATCGATTAAGCGCTGGTACCAGAGAATGCTGTCCTTACCCACCGTTTTACCAACACCCGACAATGCAGATTCGACCGCAAACGGAACGAGTATCTTTCCATCAAAGGTTGCCGGCTTGGCATCTCCTGCGCTCGCGGGCACGATGGCGTAGTTCCACAATCCATTGATATTCTGCCAATTGGGGCGAGTCATTTGCGGACGGGGATATTCAGGGAGCGGATTTACCGCCGCTACTTTTTCCGCCCATGGGGTTACGATTTTGCCCTGCACGTACTTCCAGTCGGCAGTTTGCTGCGCATGGGCCACACCATAGAGGCTGCCCAGAAGGACTCCCAGGCTAAGCACTACTTTTTTCATCAGTTTTCGGTTTTTTAAATAAATTTTAATCAGAACTACCAAAAGTAGCGCCAGAATGTGCTCTACTGTTAAAAAAACGCGCTTTTCGCCCAGCCAGAGCCTACCCCACCGATAATCAGCCCAATAGGGATATAGGATTTTAGTTGCTAGATTTGAAATCATCACTCAAATTACTATTTCATGAAAAAGCTTTCCCTTACCCTGCTGATCGCCCTCTCGGGCATGTCGGCGTTCGCACAAGACTATTCCGACAAGATCACGCTCGTCATACACGGGGGCGCAGGCACGATTACGCGCGCGAACATGAGCCCGGAGCGCGAAAAGGCTTATCGTGAAGGGCTCGACCTGGCATTGCAGAAAGGCTATGAAGTACTCAAACAAGGCGGCACCAGCGTACAGGCTGTCGAAGCCGCCATTCACGTGATGGAAGACTCGCCGCTGTTCAATGCCGGCAAAGGGGCCGTTTTTACCAATGAGGGTAAGAACGAGCTGGACGCGGCCATTATGGAAGGCAAAACGATGAAAGCCGGCGCGGTGGCCGGTGTCACCACCATCAAGAACCCTATTTCGGCTGCCATTGCGGTGATGGATAAATCGGCCCATGTGATGATGGCGGGTAAAGGCGCCGAGCAATTTGCCAAAGAGAAAGGCCTGGAAATCGTCGACCCGTCGTATTTCTACACCGAGACGCGTTACAAAGCATTGGAGCGTGCCAAAGCGCAGGAGCAAATCGAGCTGGACCATAACGCGAAAGAGGAGAATGGAGTAAAGGGAGCAACGGAGAAAAAGGAAATGAAGAAGTTCCCCAAGACCGGTTACCATTCCGTAGAAGACCTGATTTTTACAGAGGGTAAAAAATTCGGGACGGTGGGTTGTGTGGCCCTGGATAAATACGGTAACCTGGCGGCAGGAACCTCCACCGGCGGGATGACCAACAAACGGTACGGCCGGATCGGCGATGCGCCGATCATCGGGGCCGGAACTTACGCCAACAATGCCACCTGCGCCGTCTCAGCCACCGGGCATGGCGAATACTTCATCCGCTCGGTCGTAGCGCACGATATCTCCGCATTGATGGAATACAAAGGCTTGTCCCTTACGGACGCTGCCAACGAAGTAGTGATGAAAAAGCTGGTCGAAAGAGGCGGCGAGGGCGGTGTAATTGCCGTGGACCGGAACGGCAACATCGCGATGCCGTTCAATAGCGAAGGCATGTACCGCGGTTACATTAAAAGCGACGGAAAACGTGAAATATTGATTTATAAGGACTAGCAGTTTGTTTTCAGGAAGCCATACAAAAACAAGCGCTCCGCGCGTTTTGAACATATATACTATGTAACCTTACGGCTTCTTTTCCTCTATATGAAATCAGTTTACAGCATTCTCTTACTCGTCCTGCTTTCCGCGTACGCGCATGCGTCGCACCTACGAGGCGGGGAAATCCGGGCAAGGCATCTGTCTGGACAAACCTACGAAATCAAGGTAAGGATTTACCTGGATATGCAAAATGGCCAGGAAGCTGCCGACGCATTAAGCGCCGTAACGGTGTGTTTAGGTGACGGGGCGGTGAAAGAGGCTTTCAGAACTTCGCTTGTTCAAATCTCCAAAGGGGTTTCTGTGGGGGAATACCTACTGAATTACACCTACCCTTCCGCGGGTATTTATCAGATTTCGACGGCCCTGGATACCCGCACCGGTCAAATCCTGAACCTACCGCAAGCAGAAAAGACCTCGCAATTCCTATGGACGGTGATCGACACACAAGTATCCAACTCAACACCGGTCCTACCGGATCTTGAATTTGAAGCAGGCGTCCGTCAGGTCTTTTCCATAGACCTCAAACCAACCATAGCCGACAACGACAGTGTGATAACAAAAGTAGCGCGGCTGAGTAAGCCTTCTCCCGGAACCTGCGGCGTCCGGATGCTGGATCATACGTATTTATTCCCGAATGAAATCAGTGCTAGCGGCACGTTTAAAGTAGACGCGGCGCAGAAAAAGCTGGTCTGGACCGCGCCCGAAGCGGTTGGTAATTACCTCTTTGCCATGGTAGTTACAGAATGGCGTGACGGCGTCAAAATCTCCGAAAGCTATCGCGAAGGAGTAGTGACCGTTATCGACAGGCCGGGCGACACAGTGGAAGTTCCGCCTTACGAATCGTCGGAATATGGCGGTGTGATCACGTCCACGCCGGTGGTTTCGTCCTCGGAAGTCTCGATGGCCATTCAGGCGTATCCCGTACCTACCGAGAATTTCGTAACGGTGAAAGCATACAGCAAGCAGCGGGCCATTATCCGGTTGCAGCTCATTGACATGAACGGCCGCGTACTGACGGAAATCGCCAGCAAGACGCCCGAAATTTCCGTCCAGGAGGTATTTGATATGCGCAACCTGGCGCAGGGCATGTACCTGATCCGCGCGAGCAACGAGAGAGATTCCGTAACCCAGAAAGTATTGAGATAATGCCGTGCGCCTGTAATGGTATCCGGCCCGAATATCGTCCTATGGGATATAGTTGTTTTAGGTGAAATACAATTTCACGTATTACCATAGGTTAATTATTAATAGAAAAGCGGCAGGTCCTGTGATCTGCCGCTTTCTTATTGAATGCCTGTTTACCCGCTATTCGGTTTCCATTTCCTCTACTTTGGGCTGTAATGCGGTGATTTTATCCTGAAACAACCTGCTTTTCAGCAGCATTTCCTTGATCATCGCGGCATGCGAGAAGGTGATCATATGGCCCGCATTATAAAGGAAAATGTACTGGGCACGTTTGCTCTTGATATGTCTTTTGGCAAAATCGAGGTTGGTCGGGTCGGCGATCCAGTCGTTTCCACCCTGGATCACGGTGGTGGGTACGCTCAGCTGTTCCCAAACCGGCAGCATTTTGCGCAGCTCGTCCGCGTGGCTGTATTTCTCGGCTGTCGCGGCATTAAATGCGGCGGGAAGGAAAAGCTGAACGAAACTCATTCTGCCCCATTTGGAAAACCAGTAGAACCGTTCCGTTTCGGGATCGATCACCGGCGACACCATGATCAGTTCTTTGACCTTGTCGGGGGCGAGCGACGCGAGCCTGGCAGCGATAGGCGCCCCATACGACCGGCCGAGCACGATCACTTTCTGTTCGCTCTTATTCAGCGCGAATATCGGAAGCAATGCATGGGCCTGGGTCTCGATCGAAGTCACGTACCGCCGTTTTTTCAGCCGGGATTTGCCGTAGCCTACCCGATCGACTGAAACAATGTGAAAGTGTTTTTGCAGGTCCTCATCGTCCATCAGGTTCATGTAACCCCACAATGAGCCCGGAGCGCCGTGAATGAGCAGCAGCATCGGGAGCGTATCGGGCCCCATGCTGGCCAGCGAGAGTGAAAGTGTGTCGTTCTTGATGAATATCTCCTTCGGCTTGACCTTCTTGTCGGCATAGTGCCTCCGCACTTCCTTGGCTGAAATAATGTACCGCGAAAAGCAGGAGCTCAGTGAAACAGACAAAGAAAGGAACAGGATAGCCGAACGAAGTAATTTAAAACTTAACATACGCCGTAAAGAATCTTGCCTTATTTCCTAAATTCACAGGATATTTCAATATACGATTTTATCGGGAGAAAAAACTGACAATTGCCCTTTTTTGAAAAGAAAACGTCACTGTCAAAATTTTTCGGTGCATTTCGTTGTTGGATACTCAAAAGCAATGCCAGTAATGGTTTAACGGTATAGGTTAACCTCTATTTTAATGACAGCCACCCAGCAAGCACTTTTCTTTGAGCGCCTGTCCGCGCAGAACGAAAAATACCGGTACAAGCTGCCTTCGCGGCAGGACGCCGGGAAATTTATCCAGAACCTGATCAATTTTCTCTTCCCGATCAGCAAGGATTGCCCCAGCTGCCCGGCCAAGGATCTGGCCATGAAATATGCCGATCTGCGTCACGACCTGCAATGCATGCTCCAACCGCTACTGCCTCAGCTCGAACGCGATACAGAGGAAATACTGGACGAAGTGTTTGCACAAATCCCCGGTATTTATGAGGCACTTCTCACCGACGCCAAATCCATTACCGACAATGACCCGGCATCCGTAAGCATCGAGGAGGTGATTTCGGTGTACCCGGGTTTCATGGCCATTGCTACCTATCGTTTTGCGCATTCATTTGCTAAAAGCGGTATCCCATTGCTCCCGCGTATGCTCACCGAGTTTGCCCACAGCCAGACGGGTATCGACATTCACCCGAATGCGACGATCGGGCATTCGTTCTTCATCGACCACGGTACCGGGGTGGTGATCGGCGAAACGACCCATATCGGAAATAATGTGAAGCTGTACCAGGGCGTTACGCTCGGCGCGACGCACGTTTCGAAATCGCTCGCATCGCACAAGCGGCACCCGACGATTGAAGATAATGTGGTGGTTTACGCCAATGCGACGATCCTGGGAGGAGAAACCGTGATCGGCCATGACTCGATCATCGGCGGAAATGCGTGGCTAACGAAAAGCGTACCTCCATATTCACTGGTTTATCACCAAAGCAAAATAGAGATACGCCAACATTCTTCGCCTTCTGTTACATAATGCTCCGGATGAATCTCCGAATGCCTTCCATGTACACAGGCTCGGCCTGCGGAAATGCGTAACGGGGCTGGGTAGTCATGGTAATGCTGATAAACCCGAAGGTAAGGCACCACCATTCATAATATGTTTTGGTAACGAGCTCCCCCGATTTCGGGCGAAGGCTTGCGATCATTTCCCAAACCGGGTTATCCTTGATGCTCATTGCCTGTGAATAGGCCTTCTTCGAATCGCAATATGCGCCTTCGAGATTGAACATCACCTGAAATACTTCCGGGTTTTCGACAGCGAAATGCCAGATCGTCTGCGCTACTTCTACCAGTTGCTTCTGCGGGTTGCTGAAATGCCCTTTTATCTTCACAAACTCCACCTGCAAATAGTCGAAACCTTCCATACGGATGGCTTCCAGGAGCTTGTCTTTACTTTCAAAATATTCATAGAGAATAGGCGGGCTGTACTCAATCACATCAGCAATTTTGCGAATCGAAACAGCCGTCCAACCGTCCTCACGGGCTATGTCCTTGGCTGTCTTCACGATGTCTGAGCGTACCTGTATTCTAAGCCGCTCTCTTCGCTCTACTATTCCCATGCTTAAAAATGTCTTTTAGGATTGATTCAGAATGATGTGTTTCAAATATAAGCATATACCCCTTACACTTCAAGACCATGCAAGCGGTGACAACGAAAAAAGTCCTTCAAAATTTCTTTACCTTTTCTACAAATGCCGTCCATTAAATCTGACAGCCGATTCAGAAATTTAATGCCGGTAAAATTTTTTTAAGCCGCCGGAAAGCTTATATTTCTGAACGTCGCGAGAGCCCATTCCGCTCAATTTTCTCCACTAACCGGTAGTTTGCTTCCTGCGCGCGCAGCTTCCCGCGCGCATCGTCGGCAATGCGCAGATTGTTCTGATAAAGGTCCAGCCGCACCGATTTCTGGTTGTCGTTCACATAGTTCCGCAGCACCGTCCGCATCTGATTCTTGATCGTTTCGTCCAGTACCGGGAAACAAATGTCGATCCGCCGGTGCAGGTTCCGGTGTGTCCAGTCGCAGGATGTAAGGTAAATCTCGTCGTTTCCGCGGTTACCGAAATGGAAGATCCGCGTGTTCTCAATGTACCGGTCGACGTGCCTGCTCACCACGATATTGTCGCTGATTGACGGCAGCCCGGAGATCAACCCGCAGCTCTCGCTCACGATCACATGCACAGGTACGCCCGCCTGACCCGCCTGATAAAGCTTGTCGATCAGGATATGGTCCTGCAACTGGTTGATTTTAATCGTAATGAACGATTTGAGCCCCGCATTACAATTCGCAATTTCACGGTCCATCAGATCGAGCAGCCGCTTTTGCAGGTTGAATTGCGTTACCTGTAAAGTATTGAATGGTAAATATTTATACTTCTTCGGCTCGTCCTGCGTAGACAGGTACCCAAAGAGCAGTTCCAGTTCGTTGGTCAGTTCTCGATGCGACGTAAGCAATGCGTGATCGACGATTTCGCGGCTGGTCAGCCGGTAAAAACCGCCGGTACCGAGGAACGCGTAGCGCTCCCACCCTTTCTGCACCTTGCGTTTCACCAATGCCATTTTCGCATGCACTTTCAGGCCCGGAACACTCAAGAGTATCTTCACCCCGGCATCACGCATCTTCTTCGACCATTGCAGGTTTTCCTGGATATCCAGTTTGGTATTCAGTTCCACATAGGTCGTAACCCGCTTCCCGTTTTTGGAAGCACTGATCAGGGAGTTCAGTATAAATGAGTTGGGACTGATTTTATACAACGAAACGTGGATCTCACGCACGTGCGGGTCAACCGCTGCCTCATTAAAAAACCGCACGATCGGTTCATAGGATTGATACGGCAAATGCAGCATCTGATCCGCCTGCTGAATCACCTCAAAAACCGATTTCGTCTCCTCGAATTCGGGGCTCTGAACTGGTCGCTGATAGGGATAGTCGAGTCGCCGGGACACCACCGGAAATTTCGCCAGGTCCTGCATGAACAGGTAATCTCCGCGCTCATGGAAGTCATTCATCGGAATGGAAACTTTCCCCACCAGGTACTCCCGCACATACAGCGGCATACCGGATTCATAGAAATACTGGGACGGCTGTACGAAATTCCGCTTTTCAAGCTGTTTCAAAATACGCTGTGCGACCTGCATCGGGTATTCGTCCTCGATGGCCAGCTCGGTTTCCCTTTCGACCCTCAACGCATAACTTTCCAAGATATGATAGCCCGGAAAAAGCACCGGCAGGTTTTCGCGGATCACGTCCTCCAAGAAAGCCACATGGCGCTTCCCCTCCCACTCCGGCAGTTCTACAAACCGCCCATACGGTTCCGTAGGGACATTTACCGACGCATACCAATCTTCCTCGGCATCTTCGCGATGCTGCATGCGTACGATGAGGTACAATTGCTTGGATTCGAATGCGGGCGTTTTGAGTGTCCGGCGGCTGTCGAGGAACACCGGCTGCAAATAGCGGAACAGTTTATCGAGAAAAAAACGCCTCACAAATGCGGCATGTTCGGACACAAATGCCTCACGATAATATAGATGCACACCCTGTTCGAGCAACGCGGGCAGGATACCGGAAATCAGAATGTCGTTGAATTCACGGAGCTGGTTCTCCACCGTTTCGTAAACATGTTCGAGCAGCGACTCCGGGAAGATATTCAGCTTGGAACGGATGTCGTTACTGACCTCCCCCATCGCCAGCAGGTTCGGAATGCGCACCCGGTAGAATTCCTTGGTCTGGTAAGCGTAGATCCCCAAAAATCGCAACCGCTCCCTTACCGGTACCGTTTCGTCATTTGCTTCCAGCAGCAACCTGTAATTGTTCGAAAGCCAGCTGAGGTTGGTATCAAAGTAAGGATAGGCAACGTCGATCATTGAGTGTGGTGTAAAAGATCCAAAATTTGGTACAATATAAATACATTTGGCTGGTAAGGATATAACTTTGCGGTACAAAAAACAACCGCGTCGGGTAAGTTTACGAAGCTATATCCTCATTTAAAATTATCATTCAATCACTATGCGTTATCAATTATTAGGCCGCTCGGGTTTACGGGTATCGGAAGTTTGCCTTGGAGCCATGACGTTCGGAAAAGACTGGGGCTGGGGAGCGGACAAACATGAAAGCTTCAAGATTTTCGAGGCCTTCGCCAACGCAGGCGGCAATTTCATCGACACCGCGAACCGGTATACCGAGGGCACCTCCGAAAAATATGTCGGCGAGTTCATCGAAACCGACCGCGACCATTTTGTACTGGCCACCAAGTTTACGCTCAAAGACCGCAACGACGACCTCAATTTTGCCGGTAACCATCGCAAAAACATGATGCGCTCGGTCACGTCGAGCCTCAAACGCCTCAATACCGAGTACATCGATCTCCTGTGGGTACATATGTGGGACAATACCACGCCGGCCGAAGAAGTAATGCGCGGCCTCGACGACCTCGTAACCCGCGGACTGGTGCATTATATCGGCATTTCCGACACGCCTGCCTGGGTGGTTTCACAAGCCAATACCATCGCCGATTTCCGCGGCTGGAATGCCTTTGCGGCCATCCAGTTCGAGTACTCGCTCCTGCAACGCACGCCCGAGCGCGACCTGCTGCCCATGGCCAAAGCGCTCGACCTCGCCGTAACCCCGTGGGGAGCCATCGGCGGCGGTGCACTGACGGGCAAATACCTCCGTGGCGAAACCGGCCGCGTACCCGACCATAGCACCCGCAGAAGCGAGCACAGCAGCCTGATTGCACAAACCGTGGTGGATGTAGCCGCCGAACTGGGTGTGACGCCCGCACAGGTAGCGATCAACTGGACACGTCACCGCGACCAGGTCATGATCCCGATCATCGGTGCATCCAAGGAAAGCCAGCTCATAGATTCGCTCGGCTGCCTCGACTTCCGCCTTCCGGAAGAAGCCCTGCAAAAACTACATGAAGTAAGTAAAATTGAACTGGGCTTCCCGCACGAATTCCTGAAATCCGATGGGGTGAAGGAAGAGGCGTTTGGAGGGCTTTATGAAAGCCTCGATAATCACAGAGGATAACAAAGATGGTCGGCGGTCTATGGTCCATGGCCAAATCAGACCGCCGACCATAGACCATCGTTTTACATTATTTTCCCCAGCTTTCCGGTGCTACACGCCATGCGGCGAGGCTTTCTACTTGTTCGGCGCTGACGTAGTGATGTTCCAATGCGACGTCGATCAATGCATTGTAATTGCTGATCGTGTCGAGCTGGACGTTTTTGGCTGCGAAATTATCGGCCGCTACCTGGAATCCGTAGGTAAAGATCGCTACCATTCCAGCCACTTCGATACCGGCTTCGCGGAGCGCGTCTACCGTTTTAAGTGAGCTTCCTCCGGTTGAAATGAGGTCTTCGATAATCACTACCGACTGTCCTTTTTCCAATCTGCCTTCTATCTGGTTACCCATTCCGTGCTTTTTCGGCTCGGGACGCACGTATGCAAAGGGCAGTTCGAGCAAGTCGGCTACCAATGCTCCCTGCGGGATACCGCCGGTAGCAACGCCTACAATCGCCTGCGCATTAGGATATTTCGCACGGATCAGCTCAGCCAGCGCCTTTTTGATGAAGGTGCGGGTATCAGGGTACGACAATGCCACGCGGTTGTCACAATAAATCGGTGAAAACCAGCCTGAGCTCCATTGGAACGGCTTTGCGGGACTGAGTTTGATGGCCTGCGCTTCCAGAAGCAGCTCGGCGATTCGTTTGGTAATATCCAGATCGTTCGACATTATTAATCTTCGGATTCTTCCTGTTTATTATGGTTGGTTACTAAAAGCTTGTCTATACGGCTGCGGTCCATATCGATGACCTCAAATTCGAACTGTCGCCAATTGAACTTCTCGCCGGTTTGGGGAATATTTTCCAGTACGTACAGCACGAAACCGCCGAGGGTGTTAAAGCCCACCAGTTCCCTGCGCTCACTTTCCTGGATATTGATATTGAAATACTGAATAAAATCATCGAATGGCAACTGCGCGTCGATGAGGTAGCTGCCGTCCTCGCGTTTGACGATTTCCGAAGCTTCCTCGATATCCTCCGAAATATCGCCTACCAATGCGTCCATAATGTCGTGCATGGTCACCACACCGAGTGTACCGCCGTATTCGTCGACGATAATGCCGTAGTACACGCGCTGCTCCTTGAATTTCTCGAGTGCCTGGTAAGCGCGGTTGCTTTCCGGCAGGTAAACCGGGTCGCGCATAATCGCATTCAAATGCGCCATTTGTATTTCCAGGTCAGTCGCAATGAGGTCTTTAACATACACCAACCCTACAACATCGTCGACATTACCGCGGCAAACCGGGTAAATAGAATGCCTCGAATCGAGGATCTTGGCCTTGTTTTCTTCGACGGTATCTTCCAGGTCGAGCCAGACGATCTCCTGCCGGTTGGTCATCAGCGAGGTAACCTTCCGGTCGCCGAGCTGGAACACATTGTGCACGATCTCCTGCTCGATTTCCTCGAAAACCCCGCCCGAAGTCCCTTCCTGGATCAGGCTTTTGATTTCCTCCTCGGTCACCGCATTCTCGCTTTGCTTGATATTCAAAACCCTGATGATCAAATCGCTCGAAAAACCCAGCAAGGCAATGAACGGTGCGGTCACCTTCGACAGCAGATTCATCGGCGTGGCCATTACTTTTGAAATAGCCTCCGGGTTCGACATACCGATCCGTTTCGGAACCAGCTCGCCGAGCACAAGCGACAAATAAGTGATCACTACCAGCACCGTTCCGACCGCGAGCGAATGCGCGTAAGGCACGAATGCGGGCACTCCGGCGATGATCTGCTCAAAATCGGCCGTAATATTATCACCACTGTACATACCGGTCAGCAAACCGATGAGCGTAATGCCGATCTGAACGGTGGAAAGAAATTTTGTAGGTGAATTCGCGAGGTTCAATGCAGCTTTCGCGCTCGAATCGCCGTTTTTGGCTGCTGCTTCCAGGCGCGATTTCCGGGAGGAAACCAGTGCTATCTCTGACATGGAAAAAAGGCCATTGAGCAGCACCAGCAGTAGAATTATGAGGAGTTCCAAGAACTGTTTAGTTGTTACAAATACAAATTTATCAATAATAATCTCTGCCTAAACTAAACTCTTTACTTAATTTTGCGATCCATTCACGTACCCATTCCAAAATGATCATTTTTTTCGACGACCGTCCAGTCAGAATTGTACGGACCAATCAGTTGTCTGCCGCCGAAACATCACGTTTTGAACATATCGTAGATCTCAGGCTTGAAAAGTTGCAGAGAAGCATGCTGACAGGTCACGTCCTGTTCCTGAATTCCACGACCACGAGTGCCATTCAGGTGATCCAGATGCTCGAAAAGGAGTTTCCGAAAGAAATGCTCTCCATTACCATGGCTACCCGTGAAAAATCGGAGGTAGAGGACAAAATCAAGGCACAGTACAAGGTAATCAAGGCCGCAGGCGGCGTGGTGGTGAAAGATGGCAAGTGGCTCTTCATGTACCGCCGCAAAATGTGGGACCTCCCGAAAGGCAAGCTCGACAAAGGTGAAAACTCTAAAATAGCGGCTACCCGCGAAATCGAGGAAGAAACTGGTGTGAAGGCGTTGATACGCGACAAAATCTGCACTACCTGGCATACCTACACGCTGAACAACAGCCGCATCCTGAAACGCACGAAATGGTACCTTTTCGATTGCCTCGACGACTCACAAATGAGCCCGCAGGCCGAAGAACAGATCGAAAAGCTGGATTGGTACGAACCTTCGGACGTGAAGCCTTTGCTCGTGCAGTCGTACAGCTCGATCCGCTACGTGGTCGACAGCCTCAATAAGATACACAACCTGAAAGAATCCTGAAAAGCTATGAGCGGAACATTCAAATGTTCTGTTCCGCCTTTTTCAATTCGGATAATGAATAGGGAAGAAAATTGTCCACGGCCTGTCCGTAACGGTGCAGGTCGCGGATAATGCTCGAACTGATCGGCGCCAAAGCAGGCGACGTGATCAGGAAAACGGTTTCGATCTCCTCGTACAAATACCTGTTGACCTGCGAAATACCGTTTTCGTATTCAAAATCGGTCGTGTTCCGCAACCCCCTCAGCAAAAACCTCGCGCCGAGTTCGCGCGCAGTGTGGGCCGTCAGGTCGTCGTAGGTGACCACTTTCACATTCGGCTCGGTGGAAAAGGTCTTCTCGATCATTTCCTTCATCACTTCCAGCGGGAAATAACGCTTTTTCGTAGCGTTGTTCCCAATCCCGATCACCACCTGATCAAACAGTCTGAGTCCGCGCAGGACAATATCCTCGTGCCCTTTGGTAAAAGGATCGAACGAGCCCGGAAATAATGCGATACGAGTCATAGGAGGATATATTAAGAGGATATGAGATAGGTATTGAACAATCCGAAATACCGGTGGCCAGGCACTTCGGCACATTGCGGGCTATATTTCAGCGTTGTCGGCCGGGTACCCATGTGCAAGTTCGGGAAAAACCTTGAAAGCTCTTGGTATGATTCCGACGCCGGCGCGATTTCTCCGTAGCAAAGTACCTTGATTTCCTCCGGCAGGATATTCAGCTGGCTTAGTGTAAACAGGATAATGTAGGCAAGCTCCTGAACCTGCGCATACTTAAAGCGATTGCAAAGCAACAGCTGCTGGCTTTCGCTCACTACCAATGTGAAATGGTCTTTTTCGAAATACAACGACATCATCCGCATTTCCTGGTGCTCCACATGGTTTACCAGCGAACCGATCGCCAACGCGCTCGTAAGGTGATAAAATGTGACGGTCGACGAGCTGAAATGATTCACGACCCAGTCGTACCAAAGCTCCTGAATGCTGAAAACGTTCTGCGCATGCACCAGCGGCAAATCATGCCAAAGCACTTTCTCGTGCTTCGAAACCGGGTTTCCTAACGCAAAAGAGAGGTATTCATAAGCCGATTCCGGCTTAAAAAGCACATTCGGAACCAGTGTGAAGGCATGTGAGTTTACCGTCACGCGCACATTGGCCCAGTTGTTGGACGACCACGACAAATGCCCGCTGAAAATTCGTTTCAGGCGTTCGAAAATTTCGGCAGGTGTGAGCGCATTTTCAAAGAAATAGTCTTCCAGCCAGATGCATTCCATGTTTTCGTCCCGCACGATGCAAAATCGGATACGCCGCTCGTCGAGCTCGATACAGAGCGTGCAAAGCGGAATACTGGCCGCATCGAAGGAATTGTCTCCTACCAACAGCGTCGGAATAACTTCTATTAACTGGTTTTCAGAATTTGCCACGTCGTCGGGGTGGTGTTGTTAATGTTTATGCCGGTGTTAGTTTCCGGAAATATACTTGTTGAGTTCAAAAATTCCTTCCAGCGAGCCGGCGATATTCAGTATCCGGTGCCGCTGTTCGGGTTTGCATGCGGCGATTTCCTCCCAGCTCAAAAAACGGACTTCGCGGATAATCTGGCCGTCGGCCGCCAGTTCCGGATCGAAACCCGATATCAGATTTCCCGCAAAGGATTTGATTTCAAAAAACAGCTCTATCGCATGGAGCGGCTCGGCAATATGCTCGTTCACGAACAGCAACTCCCCTATCGTAACATCCAGTCCTGTTTCCTCCCGAAACTCCCGGGCCAATGCGTGCTCCGCAGTTTCGCCGAAGTACACGCCGCCGCCGGGAGGCGACCAGAACACGCCGTCGGGCCCGTAAAGCGCCTGGTTCACAAGCAAAATACGCCCGTCATGCACGCAGACACCGCACACGCGCACACGCACGGAGCCTCCGTAAATAGTTCCTATGTCTGCATTTAACGCTTGCAAAACCTGTTTTTTGAACGGGCAAAGATAACCATCCGACCAGAATAGGCAAGACATAATTCTACCTCCCCGCTTCCGGCGTAGCGGCTGCGGGTGGTCAAATGGTAATTCTATCCCAAAACGGAAAGTAGGATCAGGAGTACGGGCTTCCGGAAATGTAGCTTTCGAGCGTATTGATATGCTCTTTCTGCTCATGTATGATCGCAGAAACGATATCGTTAATCGAAATAATGCCGACCAGCTGTCCGTCGCGGTTCACCGGCAAGTGCCGAATGTGCTTGTCCGACATGATCTGCATACATTGCTCGATCTTCTCGTCTGTTTCCACGGTAATCACCCGGCTGGTCATTACGTCGCGGATCAGCGTGTCTCTCGAACCGCGTCCCTGCAATATCACTTTGCGTGCATAGTCGCGCTCGGAGAAGATGCCGATCAATTCATTATCTTCAATTACCAAAACTGCCCCAATGTTCTTCTCGGCCATGAGTTCCAGAGCCTCAAACACTGTGTTGTCCTGCGTAACCGACCAAATCGCATTGACAGGCTTGTTGCCCATTACATGTTGTACCAGCATAGATGTTTAGGTTTGGGGATTTTCAGATAAAGGGATTCTAATATATGGATTTGACCTTATAAAATCCAATAAAATATGAGTATTATTTTGTAAAGAAATCCGGTTTTTGATAATCAAAATCCTTGCGTTAGATTCGTTCCATGGACACCGACAAACTTTTGCCTTCCCAGTTACTGCGCAGACAATTCCCTTTCAGGCCCACCGAGGGGCAGCTTCGTTTCTTCGAGAAAACCAATGATTTTTTAATCGAAGAAAAGGGGCTGGAACGCTACCGGGACTGTTTTTTGCTCAAAGGCTATGCGGGAACGGGCAAAACGACGATCATCAGCACGCTCATTAAAGTCCTGAAAAACTTTGGTTACAAATCGGTACTCCTCGCTCCTACCGGCCGCGCCGCGAAAGTCATGTCGGGGTACTCCGAAAAGATCGCGCTCACGATCCACAAGAAGATCTACAAGCAAACCGCCGACGCGTTTTCGGGGACGCTGAGTTTCCAGCGGCAGAAAAATTACCACGACAATACCCTGTTCATCGTCGATGAGGCGTCGATGATCACCGACGATGCCGATTTCGGTAGCCGCAGCCTGCTGGCCGACCTCGTTGAATTTGTATTTGAAAACCCCGGCAACAAACTGATGCTCGTAGGTGATACCGCCCAGTTGCCGCCCGTCGGAAAAGAACTGAGCCCGGCGCTCGACGGCGATTACCTGGAAAGGACATTCTACATGTCTGTTTTTCAAGAGGAATTGAAGGAGGTCATGCGCCAGGACGAGCAATCGGGCATTCTCTTCAATGCGACCCAATTGCGCAACCAGCTCGGCGCGGAAGCGGCAGATATTCACATTACGACCCGCTCCTACCGCGATGTGTTCAAAATGACGGGCGAAAAACTGGAAGAAGGCTTGCGGTATGCTTACGATAAATACGGCACCGAAAATTCCATTATCCTGACGCGCTCCAACAAAGCGGCCGTGCAGTACAACGAGTACATCCGGCGGGTCATTAATTTCTCGGAAGACGAGCTCGATGCCGGCGACCGGCTGATGGTGGTTCGGAATAACTATAATATCCTCGATGAAGATTCACCCGCGGGCTTCATTGCCAACGGCGATTTCGTAGAGTTGTTAAAAATCCGCAAAACCCAGGAAATGCACGGTTTCCGATTCGCGGACGTGACATTGAGATTAACAGACTACGAAAAGCAACCTGAATTCGACGCGAAAATTTTCCTCGACACATTGCATTCACCGTCGGCATCCATGTCTGCGGAGGACAATAAGAAGCTGTACGAGAGCGTCCAGCAGGATTATTTTTATATCAAATCCAAAAAAGACCGGGTCGAAGCATTGCGGAAAGACCCCTATCTGAATGCATTGCAGGTCAAGTTCGCGTATGCGCTCACGTGCCACAAGGCGCAGGGAGGCCAGTGGAGCGCTGTATTCATCGACCAGGGCTATTTACCGGAAGAGCAGATCAATACCGAATTTGTAAGGTGGCTTTACACCGCCATTACCCGTGCTACCGACGAGGTTTTCCTGATGAATTTCCACCAGCAGTTTTTCAAGTAGCCAGCCTCAGGCAGGCACCGAAGCACGCTGCAAACGGTCGTTAATGGCCAGGCCTAACCCATTGGATGGTACCAGTTCCGCCTTGATTTCCGAAACAGGTAATGCATCCAGCTCACGCAGGTACGCGAAGAGATTATGTGCGGCTTCCTTCAAATCCCGGTTTGGGCTGAGCAGCCGCTGGTATTTCCGGTCGGCCCCTTCCAGGTATTTGTCAAACATCAAATAACCCGTTTCCGCATCGCCCGGTACAATCTCATCCCTTCTGTATAAATGCAGCGGCTTCCTCGGCGCGTAATGGCTTTTGAGCATTCCCGGCGCTTTGGGATCGGAAGTAGAATGCGGCATGAGAACCACCGGCCCGATCAGCGATTCGATTTCGTTGATATCCAGGCCACCGAGCCGGTACACGATCGTTTCGTCATTTTCAAAACCCAGTATCGTCGACTCGATCCCTACTTCGCATTCGCCTCCGTCCAGAATATAAGGAATGCGATCGCCCAGCTGTTTCTCCACATGCTCGGGTTTGGTAGGGCTGATGTAGCCAAACGGGTTCGCGCTTGGTGCTGCCAGCGGAAAGCTGAGCTGGCTCAGGAGTTCGAGTGTGAGCGGATGATTGGGAATCCGCACGGCAACCGTATCTAGCCCGGAGGTAACCAGATCGGGCACAATGTCCTTTTTGGGCAGCAGTATCGTCAGTGGTCCCGGCCAGAAGCGGTTGGCCAGTACCCGGGCCCTTTCGGGGATCTCGGATACGTAAGTAGCCGCTTTCTCGATGGAATCAGTATGGATAATGAGCGGGTCGAATGCGGGCCGGTTCTTTGCTTCGAAAATAGAAAGTACGGCCTTTTCGTTCAATGCATTGCCCGCCAGCCCGTAAACGGTTTCGGTAGGAATGGCTACTAATTCGCCTTTTATCAGAAATTCTTTTGCGACGTGGAGGTCGCTGCCGGTGACTGCCAAAATATAATTCTGTTTTTAAAATACAAAAATACGGCGGCGCGGAAGAAATCCGAGTATCCGCATTTAGATTGTTTTTAAATAACTCCCGAATGTCGGAAACTTGGCGCTGCGTTACCTGATACGTGTTTATATTTATTGGTTAAATAGTACTATCTAAACAACCCTTTACTATGTTTCAAATCAAAGAACAACCTACCGTTTTCGACGTCGCCATCATCGGCTCGGGCGCGGGAGGCGGAATGGCAGCTTATCAACTTGCCAAAGCGGGTGCCAAGGTGGCTCTTTTGGAAGCAGGTGGATATTTCGACCCTGCCGATCCAAAATACATTACCCAGCTGAAATGGCCTTACGAATCGCCACGTCGTGGTGCGAGTAACCACCGCCCTTTCGGTGATTTCGATGCAGCCTGGGGTGGATGGGAAATCGAGGGAGAGCCCTATACACACAAGAACGGAACGCAATTCGACTGGTTCAGGTCCCGTATGCTCGGCGGCCGTACCAACCACTGGGGACGTATTTCCCTGCGTTTCGGCCCGAAAGACTTCAAACGCAAAAGCATCGACGGCCTTGGCGACGACTGGCCGATCAGCTACGACGATGTGAAACCTTATTACGACCAGGTCGATAAACTGATCGGGGTGTTCGGGACCGTAGAAGGCCTCGACAACGAACCGGACGGGATTTTCCTTCCTCCGCCGAAACCGCGTCTACACGAGCTTTTCCTCAAACAGGCAGGTAAAAAGGCGAATATCCCGGTAATCCCGTCGCGTCTGTCGATCCTGACCAAGCCTATCAACGACCAGCGCGGTGTGTGTTTCTATTGCAGCCAGTGCTCGCGCGCTTGCCAGGCATATGCGGATTTCTCTTCATCGTCGGTATTGTGTATTCCTGCGATCAAAACCGGTAACGTAACCTTGATCAACAACGCGATGTGCCGCGAGGTACTGACCGATCCTTCGACAGGGCTTGCCACCGGTGTGTCGTACATCGACCGTGAGAAACTGACCGAGCATACGATCAAAGCAAAAGTGGTGGTACTCGCTGCCTCTGCCGCAGAATCATCGCGTCTGTTGCTCAACTCGAAATCGGCCCGCCACCAGAATGGCCTGGCTAATTCCAGCGGCGTGGTAGGTCGTTACCTGCACGATTCAACCGGTGCATCGCGCGGCGCATTCATGCCTCACCTGATGGACCGCAAGCGTTACAACGAGGACGGCGTGGGCGGTATGCACGTGTACACCCCGTGGTGGCTCGACAACAAGAAGCTCGACTTCCCGCGCGGTTACCACATCGAGTACGGCGGCGGTATGGGCATGCCGAGCTACGGTTTCGGCTCGGGTATCGAAAACCTGAATGGTAAATACCCGACCAAAGCCGGTGTCATGAAAGAAGCGGGTGGTTACGGTGCGTCTTTGAAAGAAGATTACCGTCGTTTCTACGGTGCCAACATTGGTATGGCAGGACGCGGCGAAGCGGTGCCGGACTATAACAACTACTGCGAGATCGACCCGAATGTCGTGGACAAATTCGGTATTCCGGTACTGCGCTTCCACTACAAATGGTCCGACTACGAGATCAAGCAAGCCAAGCACATGCATGATACTTTCGAAGAGATGATCCATGCATTGGGTGGTGTACCAAACGGTACCAAGCCAGGCGCCGATACGAACTACGGCCTCGCAGCTCCGGGACGGATCATCCACGAAGTAGGAACCGTGCGCATGGGCGACGATTCGAAAACTTCCGCATTGAACAAGTTCTCGCAAGCACACGACGCGAAAAACGTATTCGTCGTGGACGGCGGCTCGTTCGTGTCACAGGCCGACAAGAACCCGACCTGGACCATCTTGGCGCTGTCGATGCGTGCTTCGGAGTACATTATCAATCAGGTTAAACAGAAAAATATCTAACATTTGAACCCTGTTCAAATCATAAGCATATGAAACGCAGAGATTCATTAAAGTCATTGACCCTGAGCTCGCTGGGGATCGCCGCATTGAGCCCTCAGGTGGCCCTTGCCGAACAGCGGGACCTCGAAACGCAAACCCCGCCGGAAACCCCGCTCAAAATTCCGGGAGGAAGGACGAAAGAGGAAGCTATCCGCGACGCCAAAATTGCGAAAGAGAAATTCCTGACCGTGGCGGAACTGGCAACGATCAAAGTTTTGGTAGATATTATCATCCCGGCCGACGCCACTTCGGCTAGCGCGTCCCAGGCAGGTGTTGTCGAATTTATCGACTTCATCGTCAAAGACATGCCGCAACACCAGACGCCGTTGCGCGGAGGTTTGAGATGGCTGGAAAAAGAGTCGATCAACCGTTTCGGGAAAGGATTTACCCTGGCCACCAAAGCACAGCAGATCCAGATCGTGGACGACATCGCTTACCCGCAAAAGGCGAAACCTATTTACAGCCAGGGCGTTGCATTCTTCAACATGATGCGCAACCTCACCGCTTCGGGCTTCTACACTTCCAAAATCGGCATCGCCGACCTCGGCTACAAAGGCAATACGCCGAATGTCTGGGAAGGTGTTCCGGAAGATGTGTTGAAACAATATGGTTTGAGCTACGATTAAGCATCGGGTTCAGAAACGAAACAGAACAGCCCCGCCTCTATTTGAAGCGGGGCTGTTCTGTTATTGAACGCGTGGCTACCAAAGAATGCAAACCGGAGCTACCATAATATTATTTTGAGTGCTGGTAACGAGATGGTACCTTTGAGTTACAAATCAATCACTCAATAAACTCACCCAATAAGCTAGTTCACAGCATGAAAAAGATCTACCTCCTACTTTTCGCTTGCCTGTTTTCTCAATACGTAAATGCCCAGGTCTGTACGGCACAGACTTTTGCCAACCAGCAACAACTCGATAACTTTAAAATTCAAAATCCGGGCTGTACAACAATATCCGGGGACGTGATTATCAGCGGTTCGGACATCGCAAATCTGAACGGCCTTTCCAACATTACCAAAATTAATGGGAATGTGCAGATATTCAGTAATGCCGCACTGACAACGATGACCGGCCTGGGGGCTTTGACGGACATAACCGGCCGTCTGACGATCAACAATAACCCCGCTTTGCTCAATGTAGATGGACTGGGCGCTCTGATCAATATTAATGATGGGATCAATGTGGAATGGAATGAATCGCTGACCAACCTTTCCGGTTTGCAGTCCCTTTCCTATGTCGGGACTTATCTCAGGGTGGTTTACAATGCGACTTTGACAAGTGTTGAAGCGTTTAACAAAATCACTTCCGTGACCGATTTCTTGTCTGTTGGCGCCAATCCGATGCTGGAAAGTTTGTCGGGCCTGCGGAATATCACCACTGCCAATTCCGTTTCCATCGCCCTGAATGATAAGTTAAAGAATCTCGACGGCTTGAAATCCCTCACCAGTGTTACGGGTTATCTTTACATCGGAAACAACCCCATGCTGGCCAATTTGCAAGGCCTTAACAAATTGAAAAGCATTGGTTACTATCTGAATATCATCAATAACGGCTCCCTTACGTCGCTAGCCGGTCTGGACGTCCTTGAAGATGCCAGTCAAGTCCAGATTCAATACAACGCGAAATTAACCGAGTGTGCCATCCGGCCGATCTGCCTGATCCTCAAAACCAGCCCCTGGGCGTTCTACGTAGTTTCAAATGCAACCGGATGCAGTACTGTGGGGGAAATATCTGCCGGATGCGCCCAATTGCCCGTGGATCTGGTCAGCTTTTCCGGTCAAAACAAGGCTGAGGGAAATGTGCTCAAATGGGTAACAGCTTCCGAAAGCAACAACAAGGGCTTTGAAGTAGAAAAGAGTTCAAATGGGAAATTATTCCAAAAAATCGGTTTTGTGGAAGGCAATACGGATAGCAAAGAAGCTTTGAATTACGCATTTACCGACGCGACTCCCCATTCGGTAACCTACTATCGCCTCAAACAGATCGACTGGGACGGGACTTCCAGTTACTCTAAGATCATAGCGGTGCAGGCCAAAGAACAGGTCGTGGCTGTATACCCGAACCCTACGCGCGGCCGACTGACGATCAGCGCTAAAAACCTGAACCAGCCGTATAGCATCAAAAATGGCCAGGGCGTTACCGTAATGGAGTCGTCGGTACTCCCTGAAAAAGAGATTGCAACCGGATCATTGCCCGACGGAATCTACTTCCTGACCGTTGGTTCCGAAGTCTTTAAGATTTTAGTAGCCAACGACTAGAAAACTTCTGCGATGGATTCGCTTATTTTGCGCACATCAAAATCAATCCGCATTCGGTCACATGCAATTATCTGACAATATAAAAGATTCATATTCAAATCAATATGATGAAAATTCCATAAAATGGCGCAATACCGGTGCACGTTACAAGGCACTGAATATTGTGGAGCTCTCCAAATCGATCCAGTTCAAAAACGTACTGGAAGTGGGTGCAGGCGAAGGGAGTATCCTGAACTGGCTGTCCCAATGGAATTTTTGCGACGATCTGAATTGCATTGAAATTTCCGAAAGCGGGATCGATCTGATCAAGTCCAAGAATATTGCGAACCTTAAAAGTGTACTCCTGTTCGACGGATATAAGATTCCTTATCCCGACAACCACTTCGACCTCGTCATCTGCTCGCACGTGTTGGAGCATGTGGAGCACGAACGGATATTGCTGAGGGAAATTAAGCGTGTTTCAAAATACCAGATTTTCGAGGTACCCATAGACTTTTCCTTCTATGTGGACAGAAAATTGGAGCACTTCCTTTCCTACGGCCACATTAATATCTATACGCCGTCCCTATTCAGGTTTTTGTTGAAATCCGAAAACTTTGAGGTAAAGAAGGATATCAATTACCTGTACGACGACGAGGTCCTGCAACTGATGTTTAAACAGAAGAACTCGGCCTATTACATCACAAAAATCAAATTTGCGATTCTCAGCATGGTACCCTATTTGAGGGGCATAAAGCCAAGTTCCTATGCGGTGTTGACCCAAAAAACGGAGAAAGAACTCTCCATTTTTTAAGCATAAAAATTTTCCGTGTTAAAGAGCGAAAGCCCCGTTTCAAACAAAACGGGGCTTTCGCTCTTTGTTGCGACCGCGGAGCGGTCTCCTGTTTGTAGCACCGCCATCGGATAACGACGATGTTGCGGCTCCGTAGGAGCCTCCTGACCGCAGGATGCTCCTCGGAGCTCAACGGTGTACCAGGTATTTGTTCTCCTACAACCAGAATGCCGCTCTGCGGCAATTTTCAAACAAATTAACCTGAAATCAGTATAGTTTCTGGCGCTGCTGCTTCACAGTCTCGTCGCTCAGGAATTCGTCGTAAGTCATCAACTTGTCGAGGATTCCTTTTGGTCCGATTTCGATAATGCGGTTCGCAACGGTTTCCACGAACTGGTGGTCGTGCGAATAGAATAGCAAGCATCCCGTGAAGTCGATCAGACCGTTGTTCAATGCCGTGATCGATTCGAGGTCAAGGTGGTTGGTCGGGTCATCGAGTACCAGTGCATTCGCGCCCGAGAGCATGGTACGTGAGAGCATACAACGTACTTTTTCCCCTCCGGAAAGCACTTTCGCTTTTTTCAGTGATTCTTCTCCGGAGAAAAGCATCCGCCCCAGGAAGCCGCGGATAAAGCTTTCGTCTTTCTCATCGGAATACTGGCGCAACCAGTCGACCAGGTTCAGATCCACATCGAAGAACTGTCCCGGGTCTTTCGGGAAGTATGATTTCGTGATGGTCACACCCCAGGTGAAATCACCCTTATCGGCCTTGTCTACTTCACTGATAATGTCAAACAGCGAACTGATTGCCAGCACATTACGACTAACGAATGCAACCTTGTCACCTTTATTGATGGTGAAATTGATGTTATCGAACAGTTTAGTACCATCTTCTGCCGTTTTGGAAAGCCCTTCCACGCGCAACAGCTGGTCGCCTACCTCACGCTCCGATTTGAATGCGATGTAAGGGTATTTGCGGGAAGACGGTTTAATATCATCCACAGTCAGCTTTTCCAGCAACTTGGCGCGCGAAGTAGCCTGTTTCGATTTGGAAGCATTCGCGCTGAAACGGCGGATGAAGTCTTCCAATTCCTTGCGCTTGTCTTCCGCCTTCTTGTTGGCGTCCTGGCGCTGCTTCAATGCCAGCTGGCTTGATTGGTACCAGAACGAATAGTTACCCGAGAACAGCTGTACTTTGCTGAAATCGATATCCACTACGTGCGTACAAACTTCGTCGAGGAAGTGACGGTCGTGGGAAACTACAATAACCGTGTTTTTAAAATCTGCCAGGAAGTTTTCGAGCCACAATACCGTTTCAACGTCAAGGTTGTTGGTAGGCTCATCCAGCAGGAGCACATCGGGATTACCGAAAAGCGCTTGTGCGAGCAGGACGCGTACTTTATCGTTCGCATTCAGGTCGCCCATCAATGAATGGTGCAGGTCTTCACCCAGCCCGAGGCCGCTCAAAAGCTGCGCCGCTTCGGTTTCAGCCTCCCAGCCATTCAGATCCGCGAACTCCGCTTCCAGGTCGGCCGCTTTTTCGCCGTCCTCGTCGGTGAAATCTTCCTTCGCGTAAATGGCTTCACGCTCTTTCATTACTTTATAAAGACGCTCGTGGCCGAGGATAACGGTATCCATCACCGTATACGCATCGAACTCGAACTGGTCCTGTTTCAGGAACGTCATACGCTCGCCGGGGTTCATGCTTACATTACCGGTTTGCGGCTCGATTTCGCCTGAAAGAATCTTCAAAAATGTGGATTTCCCGGCTCCGTTAGCGCCAATTACGCCATAGCAGTTACCAGGGACAAACTTTATATTTACTTCGTCGAACAATACCCTTTTACCGTATCGCAGCGATACGTTCTGAACCGTAATCATCTGTAAATTGATTATTTATGAATGAGACCGCAAAATTACAAAAATCAGGCTGATTTAGCATCCTTGGGCAAACTAAATACAAACAAAACAGGCCGGTAACAAACCGGCCTGCCTATTAAAATCGGATATTTCGTGCGATCAGGGGATCACGCGTAAGGTGTGCGCACCTTTGGCAACGCTCACTTTCGCACCCTGCTTTTTCAGGGCAGGAGTATCACCCTTTGCAACCGACCAGAATTCCACACCGCCATTGCCGCTACCGTATTCAAGGTATTCGAATACCGAAACCGCCAGGTTGGAACCGTCTTTATCAAATGCTACGCTCTGCGGATAAATACCATCGAACGGATAGTCCGCCACTTTGGTCAGCGCGCCGGTATTGGCCACCTTAAACAGGGATAACGATGCACCTGTTCCAGCACCCGCTTCCGCCCATGGCGAACCGCTTTTGCCTGCATTGGCTGTTACGAGCAAAGTACCATCGGGGCTCAACGCGAACGAACCGGTGTTCAAACCAACCGGCGCCTGGCCAGCCACTTTGTGCTCAACTGCTCCGTCCATCGAGAAATCCACCACGAAAACCTCTCCCTCACCGGCGCCTTTACCCTGCGGGCCTTTGGCGTCGAGGACGAGATAATGCTTGCCATCGGCGGTAAATCTACCGAAAGTGGGATCAACACCTACTTTCACCGGCTTACCTACCATTTCCACATTTTTCAGTTTACCTGCTTCACGGATCACCTTGTAGAGTCCTACTTCATTGGAATTATCGAGAGAGAATGCGATAAAATCGCCCGACGGGTGCCATGAAATATCTACAATGCGGTTGGTACTATCCAGCGCAGAAGGCAGGTTCAGGAAACGTGCAGGCTTGCCGTCCGGGCCTGCCTCGATGAACACGAGTTCCTTGCCGGTATCATTGGTGGCCAGAATCAGCTCATTCTTGTTGACGTCGATCGAAGTCGGCTTTTTACCTACCGGAAAGCCGAATTTAGCCTTTGGTGCTGCCAGGTTGCTGATATCGACTACAAACAGCTTTTCCCCAGCCGGAAATTCTTTCGAAAAATCTTTGTATTCGCCGATGCCGTCTTCTGGTCTGATCCGGTTTTCAAGTACAAATGCAAGTGTTCCGGTTGGCGACACGGCCAGTGTTTTGGAATATCCCAGCGCGGAATTCGATACCAACGCGGTTCCCAGGCCTTTACTCCCCCTTTCAATCGGGAATTTGATCGTAGTAAGCTGGTCCTTCGATGTGTTGTCTCTTAATAGCTTGCCATCAACCAATGCGGAAGCTGCCAGATCGGCATCAGACACTACAACCAGACCACGGGCATTGAAGGTGATGGGTGATTGGGCTATCGCGGGGATGCTTCCCAACGCAGCCAAACCAGCAAATAATGCAACTTTCTTCATAGAAAAGATTTAAGTTTTGGGTGGTTTGAACAATTTGAGCTTACACCAAAAGAACCTTGCAGGGGCGTTTATACCCGTGCAAGGTTCCTTTCAGAAAGCGCAATATACAATAAAAAGAAAAACCCCGGCAAGCATTTGCCGGGGTTTAAGGTCACAGGAAGTAAAAATTACGCTGCAACAGCAAGTCCGTTGACAAATTTCGCCAGTTTAGACTTCTGGTTAGAAGCTTTCTTCTTGTGGATGATATTTTTCTTTGCCAAACGATCCAACATTGAAGATACAGTTTTGTAAACTTCAACAGCTACTGCCTTATCAGTCGTTTCACGCAATTTCTTGATGTATGAACGGGTAGTCTTGTGCTGGTAACGATTACGCAAACGCTTAGTTTCGTTAGCGCGGATTCTTTTTAAAGCTGATTTATGATTTGCCATTGGTAATGAATATTTTTCTATTTCTCATTTCGGTCTGCAAAAATAGAAATTGCTTCCCAAAACGCCAAATTTCCTTTCAAAATATATTTGCTGTAAATAAACTTATTTAGGCATTCGCTGTACATCCGAGGCCAGATACTCCTCAATGCGCGATTCCAGTTCATTGTAGGGGATATTGCTGTGGAGCTCCCCTTCCACGGCCAGCGATATTTTGCCGGTCTGTTCAGAAATCACAATCACGATCGCGTCCGTGGCCTCGCTCATACCCATCGCGGCGCGGTGGCGGAAACCCAGCGACGAGGGCACATCCACCCCGTCGGCGACCGGCAGTACGCAACGAGCGGCTTTCAAAACACCGTCAACAATAATCACCGCGCCGTCGTGCAGTTCACTGTATTGATTGAAAAGCGATACGAGCAGCGGTTTCGAAACGCGCGCATCGAGCATTTCACCGGTTTCTACATACTTGCCCAAATCGTCGCGCTTGTTCAGCACGATCAATGCGCCTGTAAAGTTGGCGGCAATAGTCTTGCTCGCGTCGATCACTTCTTTCAGGTTTTTTACCTTGAAATCCATCATCGAATTCCCGATAAACTTTTTGAGAAAACCATTATTGGTATAAATGGTCGACTTACCGATGATGAGCAGAAAGCGCCGGATCTCCTGCTGGAAAATCACGATCAATGCCACCGCACCGACGCCCATAAAGTATTGCAGGATGGCCGTCAGCAGTCCTAAACCGAGCCCTTTGACCACCAGATAAAAGACGTAAACGAACAAATACCCGAGAAAAACCCTGCTTGCAATACTTCCCCGAACAAGGGTATATACCTGATAAAGAAGAATGGACACTAAAAAAACATCCAGGATATCAGCCCAATTGATGTTCAGAAAACCCACACGCATACGAAAGGTGATATTTTAGAGCGACTAAATTACTATTTTAATTCGGATAGTTACCTGCGGCCATCCACAGTTTTACCGCTTCCACGGCAGGTTTCACATCGTGTACCCGTAGGATCGACGCCCCGCGTTCGAGCGCCAGCGTGTTGAGTACCGTGGTACCATTTAACGCTTCTTCCGGCGAAATATGCAAGGTTTTGTAAATCGTCGTCTTGCGCGAAATGCCCACCAGCACCGGGTACCCAAGCAGCTCGAACTGTTTCAGCTCCCGCATCAGCTCGAAATTCTGCGCGATCGTCTTGGCAAATCCGAAGCCCGGATCGATAATCAGGTCGGCGACGCCTTTGCTTTGCAGCACCGCAACCTTCTGCCTTAAATCCCGGAGAATATCCGGCACCAGGCGCTCGTAGTGGGTCAGGTTGTTCATCGTTTGCGGCGTTCCCCGCATGTGCATTAATATGTACGGTACGCGCAGGCGTGCGACGGTCTCAAACATGGCGTCGTCGAGTGTACCTCCGGCCACATCATTAATAATATGTGCGCCCTTGCGAACACCTCTTTCGGCTACTTCCGCCCGAAAGGTATCAACAGAAATGATGAGGTCGGGGAAAAATTTAGCTAATGGCTCCACGGCGGATTCAATGCGGTCGCCCTCCTCCTGTGCGCTCACCTCCTCTGCGCCCGGGCGTGTGGAATAACCTCCGATATCGATCATGCCGGCGCCGTCCGAAAGCATCTGACCGGCCTTTTCGACGATCTCTTCCGCCGCAGCAACCCGGCTCCCGGAGTAAAACGAGTCGGGGGTGATGTTGATAATCCCCATTACCACGGGCGTCGACAGATCGAGCAGCGTGCCCCGGATATTGAGCGTTTTTTTACTAACTTGCAACATAAATTCTTTTCAAAAACAGGCAAAGGAATGAATATCAAAGCATTCTCTTCCTACCGTCTGAAAGTCTCTAACTCATTTGAAACAGTGAAATCCACAGAATCGGAATATCAGGAAATCATTCAGTATTGCCAAGATCTTTTTACAAAAAAAAACAAGGACTACGGAACATCCTGGCGTATCCTTCGGCTCCCTTCTATTACCGATCAGATCTTCATCAAAGCCCAGCGCATCCGCACCATCCAGGACAAGGGCGTGCAGAAAGTGAATGAGGACGTGTCTTCCGAATTCATCGGGATCATCAATTATTGCGTGATGGCGCTCATCCAGATCGCGGCCACAGAGCAAAACCAGAACATCGACGATTCTGCATTAACAATTCTTTACAATTCCCAGGTGAACGAAGTGAAGGAATTGTTGTTTAATAAAAACCATGACTATGGCGAAGCGTGGCGCGACATGCGTGTGAGCTCCATGACCGACATCATTCTCATGAAACTGCTAAGGATCAAACAAATCGAAGACAATCAGGGCCTTACACTCGTTTCGGAGGGTGTGAAAGCCGGATACCAGGATATTATCAACTATTCGGTATTCTGTCTTATCAAATCGAACGCCTTGCAGACCAACTAAAAAAGACACACCCAAACCGCCGTCCAGCTTGCAATGAAAATCTTTGCCCAGATCTCACGAGTCGTAGTAGGATTACTCTTCATTTTCTCCGGAATCATCAAGCTGAACGACCCGATCGGGACACAGTACAAGCTGGAAGAATATTTCGAGGTTTTCGCCACCGACCTTCCTGCATTGCATGATTTTTTCATGGCACTCGTGCCGCTGGCGCTGTATTTCTCCGTTTTCCTTTGCACGGCGGAGGTCGTTCTGGGTATTGCCTTGCTGGTCGCCTACAAGCCGAGAACCATTTCCTGGTTACTGCTCGCGATCATCGTTTTCTTTACATTCCTGACATTCTATTCAGCCTATTTCAACAAAGTTACCGATTGCGGCTGTTTCGGTGCGGCGATCAAGCTAACGCCGTGGACGTCGTTTGGTAAGGACATATTCCTTTTGGTACTGATTCTGGTGATCGTATATTATCGGAAGAAATTCAAATCGTACCCTACCGGCATCATCGTGGTGATTTCCACGTTGGTTTCGCTGGGTGTTGCCGTATACGCGTTACGGCACCTTCCGATTGTCGATTTGCTGCCTTACCGCGTAGGTGCGAGCATTCCTGCGCAGATGAAGCCTTCGGAGCCGCTGCGGTATTTGTATGTTTTTGAAAAAGATGGCAAAACACTTGAATATGAGCAATATCCAAGTGATACCACCCTGAAATTCAAAGAAATGGTGGTGCTCAATGAAGATGCAAAGCCAAAAATCACGGATTACAAAGTGTGGAATGATGCAGGTGATTTCACCGAGGGTACGTTCCAGGGCAAAAAGCTTTTCCTGATTATCAAAAACCTGACGGATATCAATACCGCCGCATTGCCGGATATCAACAAGCTGATCAACGCAGTGAAGGGCAAAGGTATTGAGCCGATCATCCTCACTTCCGGAAACAGCGCCGACATCGAGAATTTCCTCTCGCAACACCAGCTTACCGCACCTTATTATTATGTAGATGCGACAGTTTTGAAAACCATTTCCCGTTCGAACCCCGGCTTGTGGCTTTTGAAAGACGGCATTGTAAAAGGCAAATGGCATTACAACGACACCCCGAGCGCCGAAGAGGTAGCGGGCCTCGTCAAATAATGTGACCGACACCGAAATCAGATGAAGAATATAATACTCGTCGGAATGATGTCTTCCGGCAAAACCACGCTGGGCAAAAAGCTCGCACGTGCATTGAATTACCAGTTCGTCGACCTCGACAAACTGATTGAGAAAGACCAGGGAATGGAGATTTCCACTATTTTCTCGCAACAGGGAGAAACGTATTTCCGGGAGGTTGAAAGCCGGATTTTGAAGGAAACTTCGTCACAAAAAGGCATTGTCCTGGCGTCCGGCGGCGGCACGCCCTGTTTTTTCGACAATATGGAAGTAATCAAGGAAATGGGCGTCAGCATTTTCCTCGACGTTCCCGCAGAAGATCTCGCGAGAAGGATCGAAAACCACGGCAAGGACGACCGGCCTATCCTCTCCGGTGCAACCTCGCTCGTCGATACGCTGCAAAACCGCATTACCGACCGGCTTCCCTATTATACGCAGGCCGATTTTACATTAAAGGGCGAAATAGACGTCAGTCATTTGCTGGAAGTACTTACCCCTTTGTTGTAACTGAAAAAACCTGCTCGTCGCAGGTTTTTTCAGTTACAAATCTATCCCTAGTAGCATCAGAAAAATACGCCGCCAGTCAGCATTACGTTAACCGGCCGGTTGGTGATCTCAACCGATGCATAGTTGTTGGGGTTGTTGAGGTAATAAGGTGTGTAGGCAGATTTGTAGGTAGTAAATGTTCCTGTCAAATCCACAAAGAAGCGGTCGTTGCGTACGCCTACGCCCGCAGAAAACAATAGCTTGCTCCGATCGATGCCGTCCGTACGGTCAAGATAGGGGTCTGCAATGTAGGCCCCGCCAATGCGCGCACGGAAGATATTGGCCCTAACCTCCCCTCCCAAGCGGAAGTTGACGGTATTACGGAACGTGTCTTTGATTTCTGCCTTTGTATCGTTCTTGAAATCGCGGTTACCGTTGGCATCCAGAAAGCTCGTCGTTGCCCGCATTCCGCTGTAACCCACGTACTCAATGGTTGCTGTCAAAAAACCCCTGTTTTGGAAAAAGACGGTACCACCTATATTACCTCTCATCGGGCCGATCAATGTATATTCAAAATCATTGGGCTTAATGCGAAGTGAGGTAAACGGCGGCGTTATCAGCTTTCCATCCGCATCTTTTACCTTTCCACCTACATAACCCGCGGCGACGCTTTGGCTATATGTTTCCTTAATCGCACTGATTGTCGGGCTGATCAGCGTTCCACCTATCTGGAACATCGGATTGAACTTATAAATAGCACCCAATGAGGCATTGAACCCGTTGCCACGAACGGTAAAATCTTCAAACTGGTCGATGTAGGTCAGCGAAGGGCTGTTTACATAATCATCGCTAAACCGGGAAGAGTATTCATATTTGATCCTGCTAAACCCGACGTTTCCTCCAAGGTAAAACTTATCGTTCAGGTTCCCCGCGTATGCAAATGTCCATTGCGAGGTAGCGCCTTTGGAAGTGAAGTCACCCGACTGGTCCACTACGCTTTGGCCATCAATCGCCGTGAACGGAGGCCCTGAGGAAGTGGTAGGATTAATCAGGTACATCTGGTAGTAAGCCACCGGTATCGAGTTTGCGATCGGATTACCCGCTGCATCGTTTTCGAGGCCTTTATCAAGCTCTGCACTGGTGTAAGGAGGATTCGCGTTGTTGACGTTCTCCAATACATTATCAATATAAGCGCTGTTGTTATTCCGTCCGCCGTACAGGTAGCCGTTTTGAAATGATTGCTGGCGGGAAAAAGATACACCGAATGACGACCGTTTCCATTTCCGTTGAAATCCCGGCTGGCTCGCGAACACAACCGACGCCTGCGGAATATTGAACAGACTGCTGTTTTGCTTATCCTCGTTTCCGAGGTAGTTGGCTTTCGTGCCGGCAATCGTCACAGCTGGGCTCAGTGTAAATTCGTTACGGTTATAGAAGCCCAGCCCCGCCGGGTTTCCGTAAATAGAGCTGGCGTCGCCGCCGATCGCTGCGTGGTTTCCGCCCAACGCCTGGAAGCGCGCGGATCCGTTCTGGTTGATTTCTGAATAGCGAAGTGCGTCGGTAGCGTATTGTGCAAATGCCGCTGATGAAGTGAGCAGCGAGAAGAGGAGCGCAATTCCTGAGTATGTTTTCGACATGGCGTTTGATACTTATTTCAATACAATTTAAACGAAAACCCTGCAAAATTATGACATCTTGCAGGGTTTGACGTGACTATCTCTGTTTCAGGATAGTTGTAAATTATCTTGGACCTCTCGAAGAACGGCTTGAACTGCCGCCACCGCCGCCTCCACTGCTGGATGGCGCGCTGTAACTTCTTGAAGGAGCACTGTACGACGGCTGGCTGTAAGTCCGCGTCGGAGCGCTGTAAGATTCACTGGTTCTTGGCGTTGAATAGCTTCTACTAGGCGTTCCGTAATCCGACTGGCTTCTGGACGGCACACTGTAAGACGGTGCGCTGTAAGAAGAGGAAGAGGAAGAACCTCTCGAAGAACGCGGTGACGAATAGTAAGCTGCGCCGTTGTTATTTCCGCCTTCGGAAGAATAGTTGCTCGAATTGGCGGAACGCGGACGGGAGTAATACACATTGCTGCCATCCACCACGCTACGTGATCCGTAAGATTCACCGCTGGTTCTTCCGCCGTTGGCTACGGCATTACCGCGGCCCGAACGCTCCGATCTTGGCGAAGAATAAGTATCACCTGAAATCACGCGGTTGCCATCGCGGTTTCCTCTCGCACCTGTTTCCGAACGTGTACGTGACGAGTTCACGAAGTTGGAGTTGTAGCGCTCGCTGCTGCGGTTCCTGCTTGCATCCACCACACGCGGGCCGTAAGTTCTAGAGTAGCCTCTGTCCGAATTGTTGATCACGATCACCGGACGGCTGTAAGCCCATGGCGAATATCCGTAACCACCGTAGAAGCTATCGTAGTAGCCACCGCCCCAGCCGTACATGCTGTTATAGCCCCATGGGCTGTAAAACGGATCATACCCGTAGCTCAGCATACTGCCGTAGCCCCATGGCGAATACCCCCATGGAGAGTATCCGAACATCGATCCGTAGCCGAATCCGAGGTAAGGGCGCATTCTGAATCCGCCGTAACCGAAGTTCAGCGAAAGACCTGCGTAGCTACCCGGCCAGTACGAACCAAAACCGTTGTAATAAGGGCTATTGAAATTGGCTGCACTATAACCGTCGACAAAACCGGCATTGTAGCCTACGTCCGTCGATACCTGACGTTTTACGGTTCTGGACGAAAGATAATTTTCGTCGTAATAGTCCGCTGTGCCGTTTTCGGAATTCTTGCCTGTATAGGTGTAGTCCGGATTGCCCGAACGGGATACTTCCTGATCACCTCCGCGGTCTGTCAATACGAGGCCTCCGCCGGAGTTTCCTCCGTAAAGATCATCGTATCCGCCGCCTGAGCGAGATGCATACTGATTCGAAGTACATCCCCAAGCTCCCAACAGCACCAGCAAAGACAAATATTTTGCTTTATTGAACATACTCATGGCTTTTAAGGATTAAAAGTTTGTTGCTAATATAGTTAAAAAACGCATTCCCTCTTTGAAGTAAACGACCGTAACTATACATTAATTCCAAAGTTAACATAAAAAACTATCTTTGCAACTCCCTTGAAAAACAGGCCTGGATTAACGTAATACTCCATTTCAATTCCAAAATAATACAAAGTAATGAGTAAAGCCTTGCCAACACGAAGTGAAAACTACTCCGAATGGTACAATGAATTAGTGAAACGCGCCGACCTGGCCGAAAACTCACCGGTAAGAGGTTGTATGGTGATCAAACCGTACGGGTACTCTATCTGGGAAAAAATGCAGCGCGCACTGGATGACATGTTCAAAGAAACAGGCCATACCAATGCCTATTTCCCGCTTTTCATCCCGAAATCGTACCTGAGCAAGGAGGCTTCACACGTGGAAGGATTTGCCAAGGAATGTGCCGTAGTGACGCATTACCGTCTCAAAAACGATCCGAACGGCAAAGGCGTGGTAGTGGACCCGGAAGCGAAACTGGAAGAAGAACTCATCGTGCGCCCCACCTCGGAAACGGTGATATGGAGCACTTACAAGAACTGGATCCAGTCGTACCGCGACCTGCCGCTGCTCATTAACCAGTGGGCCAACGTGGTGCGCTGGGAAATGCGTACGCGCCTGTTCCTGCGTACCGCCGAGTTCCTGTGGCAGGAAGGCCACACGGCGCACGCAACCGCGCAGGAAGCCGTAGCCGAAACAAAGCAAATGCTGGAAGTATATGCACAGTTCGCCGAAGAATGGATGGCGGTACCGGTTATCAAAGGGGTGAAAACACCTAACGAACGTTTCGCCGGAGCCGAGGATACTTACTGTATCGAAGCGATGATGCAGGACGGAAAAGCATTGCAGGCCGGTACTTCCCACTTCCTGGGCCAGAACTTCGCGAATGCGTTCGATGTGAAGTTTCAGGATAAAGAAGGCAAGCTCGACTACGTTTGGGGAACCTCATGGGGCGTAAGTACGCGTCTGATGGGCGCGCTCATCATGGCGCACTCCGACGACGCGGGTCTGGTATTGCCTCCGAAACTGGCGCCTATCCAGGTGGTAATCGTGCCTATCTACCGGAACGACGAGCAGCTTGCGCAGATCTCCGAAAAAGTAGCGGAAATCACGAAAGACCTGAAAAAACTGGGTATTAGTGTCAAATACGACAGCAGCGACAATGCGAAGCCGGGTTTCAAATTTGCTGAATATGAGCTGAAGGGTGTTCCTGTAAGGTTGGCCATGGGTGGCCGCGACCTCGAAAACGGCACGGTGGAAGTAGCCCGCCGCGATACCAAAACCAAGGAAACGGTTTCGGTTGAAGGCATCGCACAATATATTCAAAACCTGCTGAACGACATCCAGGAGTCGATTTACAAGAAGGCGCTGACATTCCGCGAAGAGAATACCTATAAAGTAGATTCATTCGAAGAATTCAACAATATCCTCGATACCAAAGGCGGGTTTATCCTAGCTCACTGGGACGGAACTTCCGAGACCGAAGAGAAGATCAAGGAAGAAACCAAAGCGACCATCCGTTGTATTCCGCTGAACCAGGAAGCCGAAGAGGGCGTTTGCATTTACTCGGGTAAGCCGTCGAAAGGACGTGTGGTATTTGCCCGGGCATACTAATTTTAAGTCTTATGCATTCGTGAAAGTTTTTGGTAAAAATGCTTCGCGAATGCTTTTTTAAACCATCTAAATATAGAACTATGAGTCAGGCAAAGGCTGGTGACAAAGTGCTGGTACATTACAAAGGTACCCTCCCGGACGGACAACTTTTTGATTCTTCCGAGGGACGTGAGCCTTTGAGCTTCACACTCGGAAGCGGGCAGGTGATCAAAGGATTCGACGACGGCGTAACGGGTATGGAAATCGGCGCAAAAAAGACCATCCATATCCCTAACGCAGAAGCATATGGCCCGGTGAATGACGAAATGATCATTCAATTCGACCGCGCACAAATCCCTGCTGAGATTCCTTTGGAAATCGGCGGTACATTGAATATGCACCAGGACGGCGGCCAGGTTATCCCGGTTGTGGTAAGAGAAGTAACTGAAACTTACGTGGTACTGGACGCTAACCACCCGTTGGCAGGTCAGGACCTTATTTTCGAACTGGAACTGGTAGGTATTAACTAATTCTCAGAAGAAACTACAATGCAGCGGGCGACCAGTTTACCGGACGTCCGCTGCATTTTTTATTCGGTCCATTTAAGACTGAAACTTTCAGGTTTCCCTCTGGAAAGTTTAAGCAAAATCTGCCGCGCAGCCAGGTCCTGCAACATGCGCTCGGCCCTTTTTTCGGAGATATTGATGATTTTCGAAAACACCTTGGCCGTTACGGAGTCCGTTTCTTTAAGGTATGTGATCAACGTTTTGACGTGGCGTGTTGCCAGTAATTTCTCTGTCTCCGTATCCATCCCGTTGTAAAGCAGCAGCCTTGGTATCGGCATGCTTTTGTCCTTCACACGAATGTAGATAATGCGTTCGCCCTTCTCGTTCAATGCGTGGTGCGGCTTGTCTTCACTTTCATTGACGGTCACCCATAAAACTTTTTTACCGTCCAGGTTCTCCGTCTTGATCTGTACCACCAGCTCCGGCTCGATCAGTTTCACCAATGCTTTTTCGAGCTTTTGCAGCTCGCGCAGTTCCGATTGCACGCCCATAATGGCGCCATGATCCGCCACGCCGATCAACAGGTTCCCTCCCGAAGTATTGGCAAAGGAAACAATGGTCTTCGCAATTTTGAAAGGACTGTCTATCGTCCTCTTGAACTCGATGGTAAGCCCCTCCCCTTCCTTAACTAACTGAATGATACTTTTATCCATGCATTTAAATCAACCCGTATTTCTTGCCCGGCATCGACCGGACCATCCCCTGGAATTCGAGGTTCAGCAGCAGCGTTGCCAGCCTGTTCAAATGAATGCCCGATTGCCACGCCAGCTCATCGATTTGCATCGCCCCCTGCTGTTTCAACAGCGAAAGGACCTGGCCCTCATCTTGCGTAAAGCCTTCGAAAGTCATCACCGCCTGCTCTGCGGCTTCGGCCTGCGCGGCTTCGGGAATACCCTCCCCCCAGCCTAACGCCTCGGCCATATCCGCCACCGACGTAAAAATCGAAGCTTTATGGTCGCGGATCAGGAAGTTGCAGCCTTCCGATTGCGGCTCATTGATCGCACCCGGCACAGCAAACACCTCCCGATGGTAATTCTGCGCAAACTCAACGGTGATCAGGCTCCCGCCGGTCCGTCCCGATTCCACTACAATGGTAACATCACTGAGCCCCGCAATAATTCGGTTCCGGGCGGGAAATCTCATAAAATCCGGCTTCGTCCCCAATGCACTTTCGGTGACGATCCCGCCGTTCTCCTGCATTTCAAAAGCGGTACGCTGGTGAACGGCCGGATAAATCACGTCCAGCCCGCTCGCCATCACGCCCAGCGTCGCCAAGTTGTTCCGCAGGCAATGCCTGTGTGCAGTGATATCCACACCATAGGCCAGTCCGCTGACCACCAGCGGCTGGTAAGGTACCAGGTCACGAATGATATTTTCCGTCACGGATTTCCCGTACTCGCTGATTTTGCGCGTACCGACGATCCCTACCGTACGCGGCCAGTTGAAATCGGTATTCCCCTTTGCGTACAATGCAATAGGCGCATCATAGAGCGGCCGGAGGCGCGCCGGGTATTCCGGCTCGTTGAAGAAAAGTAATTGCGTTCCGGTTTTGCGGCATTGCGCGAGCTCTTTTTCAGCCAGTTCCAGCGTGTTTTTGCCTAAAACCGCCTTCACGATTTTGTCGCCAATGCCGGGGATTTTAATGAGCTTTTTATAGTCCGCTTGAAAAACCTGGGAAGCACTCCCACAATAGCCAATGAGCTGGCGGATCGTCACAGCCCCTATTCCGGGCGTGTGCATAAGCGCGAGGATGCAGATTTTCTCTGCGTCGGAGGATGGTTGCATGATATAGTGTGTAGGTTGAGTTTGCGAATGGTCGACGCCTGGCATGCATTTTGCGCATATACGTCAACTGTTCATTTCAAAAATAAACAATAATCTGAAAACCATATATGGAAAACGTCGAAACCGAAGTAGCCGAAACCGAGCAACACTATGAAGGCATGGGCGCCACCTGCCATCCCGAGGGAGTTTATTACCGCGTATGGGCGCCACACGCCGAAAGCGTTTCGGTCATGGGAAGTTTCAACGACTGGGATGCCTCCGCCACCCCATTGCACCCCGAGGAAAATGGCATGTGGGGCGCACTGGTCGAAAATGCAAAAGAAGGCGACGAATACAAGTACGTCCTCCAAACACCTGCCGGCGAGTTGTACCGCAACGATCCCTATGCTTTAAAAATGACCAATTCCGCAGGCAATTGCGTCGTTTATAACCACCAATCCTTCGACTGGCAGGATGTGACTTTTCAAATGCCCGGCTGGCAGGAGTTGGTCATTTACGAGCTGCACGTCGGTACTTTTCATGTAAAGGAAAAAGGACAGATCGGTACATTTTACACTGCTATCGAGCGGCTTCCGTATCTGAAAGATATGGGTTTCAATGCCGTGGAGCTGATGCCCTGCTCCGAGTTTCCCGGTTCGCGGTCCTGGGGTTATAATCCCGCCAATCCATTCGCCATTGAATCCGATTACGGTGGCCCCGATGGATTGAAAGCCTTTGTAAAAGCTGCTCACGAAGCCGGTATCGCGGTGATCCTCGACGTGGTCTACAACCATTTCGGCCCTTCGGATCTCGACCTCTGGCAGTTCGACGGCTGGCAGGAGAATGATGGCGGCGGCATTTACTTCTACAACGACTGGCGCTCCGAAACGCCCTGGGGCAATACCCGGCCCGACTATGGCCGCGGCGAAGTGCGCCAGTACATTCACGACAATGCCCTGATGTGGCTCCGCGATTACCGCGTCGACGGCCTGCGGATGGACATGGTACCCTACATCCGCAATGTGAAAGCCAACGGCAACCCCGGCGACGATATCGCCGAAGGTATCTCGCTCATGCAATGGATCAACAAGGATGTCCGTGAGAGCTGCGGCAATTGCATTACCATTGCCGAGGATATGCATTCGCTGGATTTCATTACCAATTCGGTCGAAAATGGCGGGCTGGGATACGGGTCACAATGGGATGCGAAGTTCGTGCATTCGATCCGCGACGCGATCATTACGGCCAACGACGAGGACCGCAGTATGGACAGCGTCGTCGCGGCGATTACGAACCGCTACAATGCCGACGCCTTCCAGCGCATTATCTACACCGAATCACACGACGAAGTAGCCAACGGCCAGGCACGCGTCGCGGAAGAGATCGCCGATGGCGATGTGAACAACTGGTATTCCAAAAAGCGTGCGGCTTTGGGTGTTGCGCTGGTACTCACGTCTCCGGGCATCCCGATGATATTTCAGGGGCAGCCGCTACTGGAAGACAAATGGTTTTCGGACAGCGATCCGATCGACTGGTCGAGACTCGAAAAATTCAGCGGCTTCGTGGCTTTGCACCGCGACATGATCCATATCCGTAGAAACTGGTTCGGCGTAACCAAAGGCCTCCAAGGACAGAATGTCGATGTGATCAGGCAGGACAATGAGAAAAAGGTGATCGTGATGCACCGTTGGGACGAAGGCGGGCCGAAGGACAGTACGGTAGTCGTATTCAACTTCTCGACCGAAACATTCTCCGACTACAAAGTGGGATTTCCCCGGGCCGGTAAATGGCACTTGCGGTTGAACAGCGACAACGAATACTACGACGCAGACTTCTCGAACCTCGGCGTTTTCGATATCGATACCATGGAAGGCGAAATAGATGATTGCGGGCAGTTCGCATCGCTGCAAATCCCGCCTTACTCGGCATTGATCTTTTCGCAGGAAGAATAAATTCAGAGGCAAAAGAAAATAGAGATTGCAAAAAAGAAGAGGCCAGGCGGCCTCTTTTTTTCTTACTACTATCTAACTATTAATCTATTATTCTGAAAATGCGGTCCCAGCGGATCTTTTGGAAGAAGCTGGTTGGATTCGGATCGATAGACATCCACACGAAAACTGCCTTACCAACGACGTGATCTTTCGGGACGAAGCCCCAGTAGCGCGAGTCGGCGGAATCGTGGCGGTTATCCCCCATCATGAAATAGTAATCCTGTTTGAACGTATAGCTGGTTACCACCTTGCCACCGATCGTGATTTTGTCCTTGTCCACAACCACATTCTCGTTGCCGTCGAAATTGCGGATGATATCACCGTAAAGCGCTATATTGACTTCGGTCAGCGGAACGGTCATGCCCGCTTTGGGCACGGTAACCGGGCCGTAATTGTCCTTGTTCCAGGTAACCGCGTCACTGCTCGGAAATAGGTAGGGTTCTTTCAGCCCCTTTTCCATAAACACGGGTTGAACCCGCTTCACAAAATCATAGGCTTTCAGCTTTTCCGCCAATGCAGCGGTCGTCTTCACCAGGTAACCCGTTTCATCGTTAGCAGAAATGCTGTCTCCGAAGGTCTCCGTAAACTGGGCATAATCCACAATACCGTTCTTCCGGAACACATTCTCTTCATTGACAGCCATTTTGACAGAAACAAAATACTCGCTTTGCATACGCACGGGCGACGCCTGCGCCTGCCCGTTCACGTACACCTGCCCAAGGCGCACTTCCAGCTTGTCGCCCGGAATACCCACACATCGCTTAATGTAGTTGGACCGCAGATCCGTCGGATGCGGGTGTAGGTCCGGCAGCACGGTACTGTATTTCTGATACATATCGGGATGCTCGACCGGCAGGTAAAACACGACCACGTCGCCATTCTTAATATCCGTAAAGCCCGGAAGCCGGAATTGCGGCAGCTGGATCCAATCGAGGTAAGACGGAATGTTCGTTCCCCAGATCGTTTGGTGAGTAAGTGGCACCTGCAATGGCGTAATGGGTGTGGTAGTGCCGTAATGAAGTCTGCTCACAAACAGGTAATCGCCCACCAGCAGGCTATTCTCCATGGAAGGCGTAGGAATTACGAATGCGCTGAAAAACAACCAGCGAATCAACGTGGCTGCAACGACGGCAAATAGTACGGAATCGAACCATTCGCGAAAGGCCGATTTCCTTTTCGGGGTGCTCGTGGGTTTTGACAATATTTCTGCTACGGACATGAGGATGCTGTTTTTGACGGTCGCAATATACCTTTTATCTCCATAAACCAACAATCATTATATAATATTAATTTATATATAATATTCAAAAGAAAGGGGAGCGACTTTTCAGCCCTCCCCTTTTGTAATTTCTATGTGAAACGCGTTAATTGATCACCCTGAAAATACGGCTCCAGCGAATCTTGTTGAAGAAGCTGGTCGGGTTCGGATCGATCGACATCCACACGAATACAGCCTTACCTACGATGTGGTCCATCGGAACAAAGCCCCAGTAGCGTGAGTCAGCCGAGTTATGGCGGTTATCCCCCATCATAAAGTAATAATCCTGCTTGAATGTGTAGCTCGTGATAGCCTTACCACCCACTTTCACCGATTTTTCATCCACTACCACATCTTCGTTGTCCTCGTAGTTTTTGATAACCGGACCATACATCGCCACATTTTCAGGTGTCAGTTGTACGGTCATACCTTCTTTCGGAACGGTAATCGGGCCATAATTGTCGCGGTTCCATTTGAAAAGCGACGAATTAGGGTACAACATCGGCTCGCTGATATCTTTCGGCGATTTCACCAGGGTAATGCTTTTTACAAAATCATACGTTTTGAGCTTCGCGGCGATCTCCGTGGTGGTGAACACCAGGTAGCCCATTTGCTCGTTCCCCCGGATCGTGTCGTTATCACCTTCCGTATAAGTGTTGAATTCAGACACGCCGTTTTCACGGAATACCTTCTCTTCGTTCACAGCCGTTGTAGTCGCTACAAAGTACTCGTTCTCCATACGTGGAGGATTTTCCATTGCCTGACCGTTCGCGTACACCTGCAAGTCGCGCACTTCCACTTTATCGCCCGGAATACCTACACAACGCTTGATATAATTGGTCTTCAAATCAACCGGATGCTGTAACTCGGGCGGGTAGTTGAATACCACCACATCGCCTCTTTTCACTTCGCTGAAACCGGGCAGGCGGTATTGCGGCAGTTGGATCAGGCTTGTGTACGAAGGAATGTTGGTTCCCCAAATCGTCTGGTGCGTGAGCGGAACCTGCAATGGCGTCTTCGGCGTGCGGGTACCATAATGCAGCTTGCTCACGAAAAGAAAATCACCTACCAGCAGGCTGTTCTCCATCGATGGCGTTGGAATGGTAAATGCTTCAAAAAACAGCCAGCGGATCAGGGTTGCCGCGACTACCGCAAACAAAATGGAGTCGAACCACTCCCGTGCCGGTGACTTCTTCTTTTTGGATTCAACTGAACTGGAAGTCAACTCTTTATTAACAGCCATGCGATGATTGATAGTTAGAATGCTTTAAATTTTGAGGAGGTCGTTCATCCCGAACACCCCGAATTTGCCCGGAAGCCATTCGGCGGCTACCACGGCTCCGAGCGCGAAACCCTGGCGGTTGTGGGCTGTGTGAGAGATTTCGATGGTATCCACTTCCGACTCGTAGCGGACAATGTGGGTACCGGGCACTTCGCCGCGGCGTTCGGCCAGGATTTGCAGATAGCCTTCTTCATTGTCCGGCGCCAGTTTCCAGCCATCGACATTTCCAACTTCCTCGATAATGCCTTCCGCCAGCGTAATGGCCGTGCCGCTGGGCGCGTCGAGTTTGTGGATGTGGTGCACCTCCGTCATGGAGCTCTGGTACTCGTGCCCGTTCATCAGGCGCGCGAGCATGCGATTCAGCCGGAAGAACAGGTTAACGCCTATACTGTAATTGGAAGCGTAGAAAAACGAACCCGATTGCGCCTTGCAAAGTGCTTCGACTTCCGCACGGTGGTCGAGCCAGCCGGTGGTGCCGCATACGATCGGCCAACCCTTTTTGAGGCAATAAATGATATTTTCGAATGCGGATTCCGGTGAGCTGAACTCGATCGCCACATCTACGTCGGCGGTTTGCAGCTTATCCATATCCGCACGGTTTTGCACATCAATTTTCCCCACGATCGAATGTCCGCGCTCAACGGCAATTTGTTCGATCGTCTTCCCCATCTTTCCGTACCCCAGTAATAGTATTCTCATTAATCTGTTATTTGAAAATCAGTACTCTTTTAAATCACTTAAAATTAAAGACCATCCGCACACCGGGTGTAGGTTCCCGCATCATCGGCTGGTTCAGTTTCGGGCTCACATTCAAAGTCAGGTCGTCCGACAGGTCGAAAGTCTTCAAATGCGCTGCCACATTGGCCTCAATGATCGACAGCGTGTAAATCAGCCCGGTGACGATAATCGCAAAGCCGCGGTTTCTTCGCCAGTAGTTTTTCTGACGGACAATCTGGCTATGCGTCGCATCCCGGTACTCGCTGCTCGTATTCAACAGGTTCCTGACTCTCACATTCACAGTAGCATCGTCGCTCGCCAGTTCCTTTTTTCGCGTACCGTAATTCGGGTCGCTCTTGTCCAGCACATAAAACGACTTGTACGCATTCAGAAAATCGTGGTACTTGATCGTATTCAGGTAATAGGTATAAAGGCCTCCTCCGAATGCCAGGTACACGATTGGCGCCTTCCAGTAATCACGGTTGTAAATCTGCCCCGCACCCGGTATCAATGCCAGCTTTGTAGCCGTTTTCGGCACCGGCATCCACTTCTTTTTAACGTTTTTTAACGAATCCGCCTGGGCCAGAGTAGTGCTATCCAATGCGACAGCCGGCAGTTTTTCGGTTTTCAGACTATCCTTCTTACCCTCCGTCTGTGCTGCAATCCGACTTGAAACCAGCAAAATCAACCCTAACAATACCCAGTTTTTCAACGTTTATTTGAATTTCAGTGTTTCTAAAATCTTTTTCAGTTCGTCCTGAGAGCCAAAAGGGATCTTGATCTCACCCTTGTGCTCCTCGTTGCTCTTCACGGACACTTTTGCCCCGAAAAAGGACGAAAGCTGGAACTGTAACGACTTTATTTCCTGATTAATTGTCGGCTGTTTTTTCGACTCGACGGGGATATTGCTCATCATTCCGAGCTTCCGCACCTCGTCCTCGACCTTCCTTACCGACCATCCTTCCTCGATGATCTGGTTGAAAATTTTCAACTGGCTCTGGTCGCTGTTGATCGTGATCAGCGCCCGGGCATGGCCCATGCTGATCTTATCGTCGCGCAACGACGCCTGGATTACCGGAGGCAGTTTGAGCAAGCGGATATAGTTGTTGACGGTCGTGCGGTTCTTGCCCACGCGCGCGCCCAATTCTTCCTGTTTCAGGCTGCATTCGAGGATCAGGCGCTGGTAGCTCAATGCAATCTCGATCGCATTCAGGTTTTCGCGCTGGATGTTCTCGATCAGCGCCATTTCCAGCATTTGCTGGTCGTTGGCCGTGCGGATGTAGGCCGGAATGGTCGTCATCCCCAGCGAGCGGGATGCCTGCAAGCGGCGCTCTCCGGAAATCAGCTGGTACGAATCTTCCGTTAGCTGCCGTACGGTAATCGGCTGGATAATGCCCTGCACCCGGATGGAGTCGGCGAGCTCTTCCAGCGATTCCTGGTCGAACTTCGTCCGCGGCTGGTAAGGGTTCGCCTCGATCTGGCTCACGTCGATCTCGTTCATCGAGCCGATGATTTCGGCTGGCGAAATGCGCGTGTTGGTCCTCGGCGTGTTGATCTTCTCGGAGTCTTGCAGAAGAGCGCCTAATCCTCTTCCCAGTCCGGTCATTTTTTTCGTCTTGCTGCTATTCTCCATTGCCTGTTCGTACTATCGTGATCAGTTCACCCTGTCGGAGAGCAAACCGTTTTTACTGAGAATCTCTCTTGCAAGGTTCAGGTAGCTAACGGCCCCTTTGCTGTCCGAATCCTGTGCCATCACAGGGATACCGAAACTAGGCGCCTCACTGATACGTACGTTACGAGGGATAATGGTATTGAAAACAAGAGATTCGAAGTGATTGGTAACCTCGGTCACCACCTGGTTGGACAGACGCAGGCGGAGGTCGTACATCGTGAGCAGGATGCCCTCGATGATCAGGTTCGTATTCAGTCTCGACTGAATGATTGTAATGGTATTCAACAGTTTACCCAGCCCTTCCAATGCGAAATACTCGCATTGCACGGGAATGATCACCGAGTCGGCGGCGGTAAGGCTGTTGATCGTGATAAGGCCGAGTGAAGGAGAGCAGTCTATAATAATGAAATCGTAGTCATTACGCACCTCTTCAATGGCGTCCTTCATCCGGTGCTCCCGGTTTTTAAGATTAATCATTTCGATCTCCGCTCCTACCAGGTCGATGTGCGACGGCAGCAGGTTCAGGTTAGGAAAATCGGTTTGCAGGATGATTTCCGAAGTCCTCGCCTGCTCCACCATGCATTCGTAAATGCTGTTCTCCATCTCCTGCGGATTGAAACCGAGCCCCGACGTAGAATTGGCCTGCGGGTCGGCATCGATAATGAGTGTGCGGAATTCGAGCGCAGCCAAACTGGCTGCAAGGTTAATAGCAGTGGTGGTTTTCCCTACCCCTCCTTTTTGGTTTGCAATTGCAATTACTTTGCCCATGTATTCATTTGAGTTACCAATGTCAAATTTCTATTATTCGGGGCAATCTACCAAAAAATGTTCCACGGAGTTTTCAAGAAAACACCAAACTAGTTGACAGTGAGATTTTTAAATGATATTATTATTTAATTAAAAATAATTTGGACTGAAAAAAGGCTAATGTTTCACGCCCACACCTGCGTTCCTTCCGTACAGTTCTTGCACATCTCTATCTCTGAACGAGATCGGATCAACGAAGCGCGAAAATCGCGGTACTTCTTGCCTTTCCAAAGCTGGCGGAAGGTCGAAGTTTTCATATCGCCCAGTTTGTACTCGGCATCCTTGTCGAAGCAGCAGGGCACCACGGCGCCATCCCAGGTGATCACGCATGAATGCCACATTTTCCAGCAGTGGTCCACGAATTTGTTTTTGATGGAATACTTGCCGTCGGCATGCACCTGGTAGCGCGAGTATTTTTCAATGGTCGGGATCAGGTCGGAGCCTTCCTCGTAATCGTAGATCTGCGCGGTTTTCAGGCCCACCTCGTCCACGCCCATTTCCTCGGCCAGCTTTTTCACGTCCTCGATCTGGTGCTCGTTCGGTTTCACGACCAGGAACTGGAATATCACGTGCGGCGTCGCCGACTTCAATTCCTTCTTCCATTTAATGATGTTGCGCGTCCCTTCGAGTACTTTTTCGAGATTTCCGCCGACGCGGTATTGCTGGTAAACATCCTGCGTAGTTCCGTCGATGGAAATAATCAGGCGGTCAAGGCCCGACTCTACCGTTTTGCGCGCTTTCTCGTCGGTGAGGTAATGCGCATTCGTGGAAGTAGCGGTGTAAATACCCTTATTATGCGCGTACTTGACGAGTTCGAAAAACTTGGGATGCAGATATGGCTCCCCCTGGAAGTAAAATATCAGGTATAATAAGGTATCCCCAAGCTCGTCGATGGTCCTTTTATACAATTGCTCCTCCATCATCCCCGTCGGCCGTGTGAATGAGCGGAGGCCGCTGGGGCATTCGGGGCAGCGGAGGTTGCAGGAAGTGGTAGGTTCGAAAGAAATGGCGATGGGCATTCCCCAGTGGACCGGGTTGCCCGTCATTTTGGAATAAAAATAGCTTCCCAATATCTGCATCGCATTCCAGGCACGCTTCGGCGTCACTTTCGACATCAGGTTCAGGCCATCCTTAAAATTCTTGTTCATATGCTGTGCATTCAGCGATCAGCTCGCGCCTACCGGCCTGATGATCAGTTTAAATAGCGTTGACAATTACAATACAGCGATTCCGGTGGTGTACTTGATTTCGGAAATTACGAAATAACTGCTGATGTGTAACACGCTCGACAGGGCAGAAAGTTTATGCTGGTAAAACTGATTGTAAGCCTCGCCGTCCTCGACGACCACTTTGAGCATGTAATCGAAGTTGCCGGAAACGACCGAACATTCCAGCACTTCGGGCATTTTTACGATCGCCTGGTTAAAGTCCTCAAAGCTCTCTTTCCGCTGTTTATCCAGGGTAACATTACAGTACACCACCAGGCTTTTGCCCAGCTTGCGGCGGTTGAGCAGGCACACATATTTATCGATAAACCCCTCTTTTTCAAGCTTTCGGATACGCTCGTGCACGGGCGTGACCGACAAATTGATCTTGCTCGCGATCTCCTTGATCGTCATTTGGGCATTCTGCTGTAACAGGTCGAGGATTTTGCGGTCGGTCAGGTCGGGCTGCATAAAGTATTTTTTGTGGCTGTGTATAGGCTGTGAACGTTCCCGGCAGAAAATTTTCTTACCAACGAGATCAAAAATAGTTTTCTTTTCTGTCTTTTTTGCCTCTTATAGTATGTTTTTCTGCCAAAAATTAATTTTGACCCATTAATCTAAACTATAAACACTACACATACCGATGATCATTGGTGTCCCTAAAGAAATCAAGAACAACGAGAACCGGGTAGCTTTAACGCCCGCAGGAGTCACAGAGCTACGTAAGCACGGACACACAGTGTACGTGCAGGCAGAAGCGGGCAAAGGCAGCGGTTTTACCGACGAACAATACACACAGGCAGGTGCCGGCATTCTCCCAACGATCGAAGAAGTTTACGGCATCGCCGAAATGATCATCAAAGTAAAGGAGCCCATTGAAAGTGAATACCCACTAATTAAAGAAAACCAGCTCCTCTTCACCTACTTCCACTTCGCCTCCTCCGAGCCCCTCACCCACGCAATGATCGAACGCAAAGCCGTTTGTCTTGCTTACGAAACAGTCGAAAAAACAGACAGAAGCCTTCCGCTGCTCGTTCCGATGAGCGAGGTAGCAGGCCGGATGGCCATTCAGGAAGGTGCCAAATACCTCGAAAAACCGATGGGCGGATTTGGTATCCTGCTCGGCGGTGTTGCGGGCGTAAAACCTGCGAATGTACTGGTACTGGGTGGTGGAATTGTAGGAACGCAATCAGCGAAAATGGCTGCGGGATTAGGAGCGAATGTAACGATCGTCGATATCAGCCTTGCAAGGCTCCGTTACCTCGAAGACATTATGCCGGCGAACGTGGACACCGTTATGTCCAACGAATACAACATCCGCGAGCTGATCAAGGGCGCAAACCTGATCATCGGCGGCGTGCTGATCCCCGGCGCGAAAGCTCCGTCGCTCATTACCCGTGATATGCTTAAACTCATGAAGCCCGGCACCGTGATGGTGGACGTGGCGATCGACCAGGGCGGATGTTTCGAAACTTCCAAAGCGACCACACACGAAGATCCGATCTACGAAGTGGACGGCGTCGTACATTATTGTGTAGCGAATATGCCGGGCGCGGTACCTTACACCTCCACACTCGCACTCACCAACGCTACCCTCCCCTATGCATTACAATTGGCGAACCAGGGCTGGAAACAGGCTTGTTCGACCAACGAGGAACTACGCAGGGGACTAAATGTCGTTCACGGAAAAGTAGTATTTAAAGGTGTAGCCGAAGCATGGCATTTACCTTATACGGACGTCAAAGAATTATTCTGAATCAGCAAACCTGACTAGATAAACCCGGCCATTTTTAATGCGCCGGGTTTTTGTTTTCTAAAAATATTACAATTACTTTATTAAAGGTTTTGCGATTACGAATTATTGTTCTTACTTTTGCGTCACAATTTGAAGGAACATCCGTTCGCTTCTCTGCTTCATAAACGGTTTAGCACTTTTTAGATCACCTGCCAACCTTAGAATTTTGTCCCGGTTGGACCTACCGTTCACATGCAGAGCCCCACGGATGGTTAGTGGTGGGCTTTGCGCGATCCCTTTCAATTTTTTACGAATAATGCCGGAATGCCGGTGATGTGGTCCAATTTCCTTGGAACGAATGCATGTGTTGGGCTTGTCCCGCAGGATCATTGTGTTATTTCCAGCCGTCATCGCCCCTCAGACCGGACCAACCGTTCAAATCAAGAATTAATACTAAAAGCAATAGAATGACTACTGAAACTTTTCAAACTTTCGAAGAGCTTGGACTCAACGAAAACATCCTGAAAGCCTTGCAAGAAATGGGTTTTGAAAAACCCTCACCGATACAGGCACAGGGAATCCCGGCAGTTTTGCAGGGTTCTGACGTAATTGGTCAGGCCCAGACCGGTACCGGTAAAACTGCGGCATTCGGTATTCCCGTGCTGGAAAGAATAGATCCATCTGTTAATGCAGTTCAGGCCCTGATCCTTTGCCCCACCCGCGAATTGGCGGTGCAGGTATCGGAAGAACTCGGCCGTCTGTCCAAGTTTATGCGTGGCGTGCGCATCGAAGCCATCTACGGTGGCGACTCGATCGACCGTCAGATCCGCTCCCTGAAAAAAGGAGTACATATCGTAGTAGGAACGCCGGGCCGCGTGATGGACCACATGGAGCGCCGCACCCTGAAATTCGACGAAGTACGTATGATGGTACTCGATGAGGCTGACGAAATGCTCGATATGGGCTTCCGTGAGGACATCGAAAGCATCCTGGCCGACATGCCGGAAGATCGCCAGACGATCCTTTTCTCGGCAACCATGTCGAAGCCGATCATGTCGATCACCAAGCGCTTCCTGAACGACCCGACATTGATTAAAGTTGTTCGCAACGAATTGACCAACCAGAATATCGAGCAGGTTTACTTCGAGGTAAAACCACAGGCGAAAGTCGAGGTAATGACCCGTCTGATCGATATGCACCACATCAAATCCCTGCTGGTGTTCTGTAACACCAAACGCAAGGTAGACGAGATCGTGGAAGACCTGCAATTGCGCGGTTACGCATCGGAAGGTATCCACGGCGACCTTCGCCAGCAGCAACGCAGCAATGTAATGAGCAAATTCAAGGCGGGTGTTACCACTATCCTGGTTGCTACCGACGTTGCGGCACGTGGTATCGACGTAAGCGGTCTGGATGGCGTGATTAACTACGACATCCCGATGGATGAAGAATATTACGTACACCGTATCGGTCGTACCGGCCGTGCAGGTATGTCGGGTAAGGCATTCTCCCTCGTGGCACGTGACGAAAAATACCGTCTGAAATCCATTGAAGGTTATACCAAAGTAAAAATCGAAAAAGGAGTAATTCCTTCTTTCGAAGATATCGTAGGCGTTCGTAAGGCACGTTTTGTGGAGAATATTTCAAACTCCATCAAAGACAGCGACGACCAGGAGCTCTACAACGACGTACTTGAAATGCTGCACCACAGCGGCTTCTCGACCGAGCAGATCGTGGGCGCGATGGCTAAGCAGATCATGGGCGTTCAGAAAAACGAATACACCGACAGCAACCTCGCATGGGAAGAGCGTCGCAGCGACCGTCGCGAAGGTGGCAACGACCGTTTCGGACGCGGCGATCGTCGTGAAGGCGGCCGTTTTGGAGACCGTCGTGAAGGTGGCCGTTTCGGCGACCGTGGCGGTGACCGCGGAGGCGACCGTTACGCACCACGTGGCGAGCGCGGAGACCGTGGCGAAAGAGGTGATCGTGGAGAGCGTCGTCAGTCGGCACCTGAGGCAGGCATGACCCGTTTGTTCCTGAGCCTTGGCCGTAAAGACCACATTATGCCGAAAGATATCGTAGGAGCCATTGCCGGCGAAGCCAACATCCCGGGCAAGACCATCGGTGCGATCGACATTTATGACAAATTCACGTTCGTGGATGTACCAGAGCGCGATGCGCGTGCGGTATTGCGTGCGATGGATGGCAACACCATCAAAGGCAAACCGGTGCAAATCGACATTGCAAAATAAATTCTGACAACAATTAGTGCGAAAAGGGGCTTGTAAAAGGGCCCCTTTTTCGTTTATTTTCAGCCATGCAAAACAACGACCAACTCGAAGTATGGCTCCGCGGGCCGCTTCCCGAAATACCCGATTTGCTCCAACCCGTTGCGCACGCATTATTACAGGCGCGTGAGGAGCTTGGGATATTCACCCACACATTCCCTTCCAGGCTACTTTGGGAAAAGCCGGCCAATGTGGCATCCGTAGGCTTCCATTTGCAGCATCTCGCAGGCGTACTCGACCGCCTGTTCACGTACGCACGCGAGGAATCGCTCAGCGAAAGCCAGATGGCATTTCTGAAAAGTGAAGGGCAAGAGCCATTTGAAAATTGTACATATAATCATTTGCTGGATGAATTCAGCCGCCAGCTCGACATCGCATTGAAACAACTCCGTGAGACCAATCCGGATACATTGACCGAAATCCGCTACGTAGGCCGCGCAATGGTACCCTCGACGCATTTGGGGCTGCTATTTCACGCCGCCGAGCACACCCAACGGCATGTAGGCCAGCTGCTCGTGACGGCAAAGGTGCTGATCACCCACCACGAAAATTAATGCCTTGTAGTAGCTTATTATCATCACTGGATCACTAGTCATCAGACTCCGGGCGCACATTCAGAAGCCGCTGTAACCAGTTTTGCCGTTCGGCAGCTTCTGCATTTTGTTCCGAAAGCGCTGGCCCCGAATCCACCAACTGGCCGAGGTCCGGCTGCCCGGCATCGATCCAGCACGTATACCAGATATCCCCCACCATTTGCACCGAAGCCCGCATTCTTCGCGCTACCTGCCCGGCAAGCATGCGATGGTACTTCTCGGAAAACTCGCGGGAATGCATTCGGGTAAGTACATTGTTCCGAAGCTCGAAACTGTATTTTTTATCGGTTTTGAATGCCGCAGTCAATTGCTTTTCAAATAACAGCACCGAATCCATCGCCGCGTGCGAGGCTTCGATGGCTTTCCAAATGTCCCGCGCCACATCCTTTCTGTAAACTACCGGTCCGAGCCACATATCGTAATCTTCGGCAAACAGCTCCGGTAACCGGGATTCCCAGAAACCGTGAATGCCCTCCTGGGCTGTCAGCTGGCCATTGTAGTTGCGCGTAGTGTGCAGCGGCACATGGGCGTCGGCAATGTAATGCCCGAGGTCCGCCGAAATGCGCAGTATGCGGGATGTGTTTTTCTCTCTGAATGCGGTGGTCAGTTGCGAGGCGGCCATCTGAATGTGCCACGGCACGATGCCGTGTTTACGCAAGCTGTCCTCTCCGAATTTCTGCACAGCAGCGGGCCAATATTTCGGAAGTACCGTCAATGCGCTGTCGCCGTAAACATCCAGATCGATAAAATGCCGCTCGGCTTCCCCCGCCACGGCATACCGTCGCTTGTCGGGATTGACCGCATTCTCCGACAGGTAGTCTGTGTACTTTTTATAGAAAACCTGCATCTCGGCTGGCAGCCTGAAAACCGCCAAACGGTTGATCCGTTTGTGTGCCCAGAAGCCCCAATGGCCTTTTGCACCGCTTAGGAGCAACAAAAACAGCGTGAGCAGACTGAAATTCAATGCATTTTTGAAAAAAAACCGATTTTTTTCAGCTTTTTTTCGTGGTGAAAGGACAAATGACGCCATACAATCTTCGGAAGGTGCTTTTCATGTTTTTTACACCTATTGAGACGTCACTTGCAAAAAAAGGTAACAGAAACACCCATTTTTTAAACTTGTTTTTCCCGAACGGCAATTTTTTACTTCCGAAGGGTACCCATAGCTAGCTGAACCACAGCACAATTAGAAAATTTTACAAAAAATTATTCCCCGAATAATATTTCGGAAAGTAGATTTTTGGGGATTGTTTCTTTTCTTAATTATTAAATTTTCAAAATTATTTATATTTAATATCCAAATAATACAATAATTGATTTATATGTTACCTTTGTAGCAAGAGAAATAGATAATTGCATTTATTGAATTTGCTATAATGAAAACGAGAAATAAAACATTAGGATATTTAGTCCCTATTTTCGCGCTTTGCGTATTCATGCTGGTTATTTACGGTGCCTACGTACCGCATAAGCCCGCCGAAATCCAACGAGTGGTTTGTATCAAGTTTAAAGCTGGTACCACTCCCCAGGAAGTTGAAAAACACCTGCGCGATTTTGCAACGATGAAAAAAGCAGTGAAAGATGTCGTAGCCTACTCGGCGGGACATGTGCAGAAAGCGGATAACAACGGTGAGCAGTTCGACGTGATCCACTACCTGACTTTCCGCACGAAGGAAGCTGCCCAGGAATACACATTGAATGCAGACAGAGTTGCATTTGTGAAGGCCAACGAAGGTCACTGGGACAACGTGTTGGAGATGAATTCCAACATCGAGAAGTAATTAATAATAGTAATAGGAGTGAAAATCTTAAAGAGAGCCGGGCATCCCGGCTCTCTTTTTATTTACCCGATTACCAGTTGATCGGCGGAAGCCCTTTGCTTTCCAGGTATTGGTTTGCCTTGCTGAAATGCTTCGTACCGAACCAGCCGCCCCCGTTCGCAGACATGGGCGACGGATGTTTCGCTTTCAGCACATAATGCCTGGACGCGTCGATCACCGCCCCTTTCTCCTGCGCGTACCTGCCCCAGAGCATGAAAACCACGTCGCTCTTTTCGTCGGAAACGCATTTGATCACCGCGTCGGTGAAACGCTCCCAGCCTTTTCCCTGGTGCGAGCCGGCCGCGGCTGCCTGCACGGTTAAGGTGGCGTTCAATAATAGTACGCCTTGTTTGGCCCAGCGTTCGAGATTGCCGCTCTGTGGGAATGGCTTACCCAGATCTTGCTGGATCTCCTTGAAAATATTGAGCAGCGAAGGCGGCATCCGTACGCCGTCGTTAACCGAGAAGCAGAGGCCGTTGGCCTGGCCCAACCCGTGGTATGGGTCCTGGCCGAGAATCACCACTTTGCATTCATCGAAGCTGCAATAATTGAATGCGTTGAATATCTGCTTGGCAGGCGGGAATATCTGTTTGGTCTGGTATTCTTCCCGCACAAAAGCCGTGAGCGGGCCGAAATAGGGCTTCTCAAACTCGGGGGCGAGCCGCTCTTTCCACGACTGCTCAATTTTTACATCCATGCTGTTGAATTTGTTTTGGAAAACCAAATTATGTGTTTTTTGATTTGGTTTTATCAGCAATTGATTACTATTTTCGTTAAAACTGACAGTCCCACTACTTTCCAAGACCCTCGATCTATATGGTTTCCAAAGTTACAGATGGTGTCAAAGTCACCGTTTTGACGGAATATCAGCCCGATTATTCGAATCCGGGTCAGGATCATTTTGTGTTCACCTACAAGATTCTGATTGAAAACCACAGCGAGCACACTGTCAAGCTGCTGAGAAGACATTGGCTGATCCATGACGCTAACGGTACCGTGCGCGAAGTAGAAGGAGCTGGCATTGTAGGGCTGCAACCCGTGCTGGAACCGGGCGATGTACATGATTATGTTTCGGGATGCAACTTGCGTACCGACATGGGTAAAATGGCGGGCACCTATCTCATGGAACGTGTGCTCGACGGCCGGCAATTCCGCGTCGTGATCCCCGCGTTTTCGCTCGTCGCACCTTACCGCCTCAACTAAATCATCGGGTAACCCGATTTTAAAATTCGATTGCATTGATTGCTGCTTATATCAAGTACCTTTTGCGCTCCGGAAACGAGCACTCCATTCATTCCCCATTTCTGTTCGAGCTTTACAACAACGTGATCGCGGTCCGGAAGGATCATAACCCCGAATACGAGGCTATCCGCTCACTCCGTAACGGGTTGCTGCGTTCCGACGAGCAAATCGAGATACTCGACCTCGGTGCGGGCTCGCGCGTGAACAAATCCAACCTGCGCAAGATCAGAACGATCGCAAAAAACGCAGAAAAGCCCGCCAAATTCGGTCGGCTTTTTTACCGGCTCATCCGGCGTTTCCAACCAGCGACCATTCTCGAACTCGGCACCTCGCTTGGACTGACCACGCTGTATATGTCCAAAGCGAATCCCGACGCACAGCTTATTACATTCGAGGGCTGCCCGCAAACGGCTGCGAAAGCACAGCAGCATTTCCAGCACCTGCATGCCGATAATATCGAAGTCATATTGGGTAATATCGACGAAACCCTACCCAGGCGCCTTGAAACGCTCGACCGCCCCATCGACTTCGCCTATTTCGATGCCAACCACCGTTACGAGCCTACGGTGCGCTATTTTGAACAATGCCTGCCACACATTCAGAACGGCTCGCTCTTCATTTTTGATGACATATACTGGTCGGAGGAAATGACAAAAGCATGGGAGTACATCAAAGCGCATCCGCAGGTAACTATAACGGTAGACCTTTTCTGGATCGGGCTGGTGTTCTTTCGCAGCGAACAAGTGAAGGAAGATTTCACTCTCCGCTTTTAATATTGTACCGTTAAATATTCCGAGGCCCCTTTAAATAATTGAAGAAGTAATGCGACGTATGGTTCCTGGCAAAGTTTGTTAACTTTACCCTCCCTCGTCTCAACTTCCATGACTACAAAATCCATCCTTAATTCCCTGACAAGCAAGGGGATTATTTCCGATCAGCAGGCCGACACCATCACTTCGTTTGAAGGCGAAAAAGCCTTTTCCATTCACTGGGAACTACGCTCGGTGCTGTACCTCGGCATCCTGTTTTTCAGCTCCGGCGCCGGGATCCTCATTTACGAGAACATCGACACGATCGGCCACCAGGTGATCATCGCCGCCATTGCGCTCCTTACCGCGGGTTGTTTTTACTACACCTACAAAAACAGCCTCCCCTATTCGCACGAAGAAGTTAAAAATCCCAACAAACTGATCGATTATGTGCTCTTGCTGGGCTGTTCGACGTTTCTGGGGCTGGAAGGCTATCTGCAATACCAGTACAACCTTTTCGGCACACGGTACGGGCTGGCCGTCATTATTCCCACCATCGTTTTCTTCCTTTGCGCCTACCGCTTCGACCACCGCGGCGCATTGTCGATGGCCATTACCGGTCTGGCTTCCTGGCTCGGGCTCACGATAGCCCCGCTTTCGGTATTGGCCGATAACGACTTTTCGGATGGCAAACTGATCATCCCCGCGATCGCCCTCGGGTGCGTGCTCACGGCTGTCGGCTGGATTTCGGAAGAGCGAAACTTCAAAAAGCATTTTGCATTCACTTATATGCTCATGGGCGGGAACCTGGCATGTATTGCAGCGCAGATCGGCTTGTTCACCGAGAATGCCAAGGTCATTTACTTCTTCATCGGCCTTGGGCTCTGCTATTTTTTTGTGCGTCGCGCGCGGCAGGCACAGTCGTTGGTATTCCTGCTGATGGGCACGGTGTACGGCTACTGCATTGTCACTTACTCGATTTTCACCAGTCTCGGAATCGATGCGGCATTGGGCCTCGGGATTTTCTACTTCCTTTTTTCGAGCGTCGGGGTGATTTACTTCCTGTTGAACTTTAAAAAATTCCTGGGGATCAAAAAATGAAAAAGGCATATAACCAAACCTGGGTTGAAAACCTGCATTTGCAACGCCAGGCCAGCGAATGGAAGTCCAGAAACTTGCTGACCGAGGAGCAGGAAGCACAAGTGAAGGAACTGTTTCCCGAAAAATTCTATCGTCCGGGCATATTTGTCAAGATCGGCCTGTTTTGCTTTGCTGTTGTGGCTACGTCGTTTTTTGTAGGTTTTCTGTCGTTGTTCCTGTTTAATACCGGTTCCGAAACCGGTTTCTCAGTGTTGAGCCTCATTTGCTGCGGTTGTTTCCTTGTAGCACTGGAACATTTAATTAAAACCAAAAATCTCTTCCACTCCGGTGTCGACAATGCATTGCTCTACGCCGGCGTAACTGCCGCGATGGTACCCGTATTCCTGCTTTTTGAACACGCACCCGTCTGGGGATATTGCCTGATCGCCCTGGCCATCATTGTGCCGGCCACCCTGCGTTATGCCGATCTCCTGGGCCCGATTGCCATTTTCGGATTGATATTCACGATCATGGCCGAGTTGATGATGAAATTCCCACTCGGCAAAGCCCTGTTGCCATTTGGGGTCATGATACTCTCAGGCGTGATCTATGTACTGGCCCGCAAGAACAAGGATATTTACTACCACGAATGCCGCCAGATCTTTGAAGTACTGTCGCTGGTAACCTTTTACCTTGGAGGGAACTACCTGGTAGTACGAGAACTGAATGCGCTGATCAGCGGCCTGAATGTATCGGTTGCGCCACAGATCGCATTCGCGCCGCTCTTCTACTTTTTTACATTCATGATCCCCGTATCTTATGTATTTTGGGGACTCAAAAGGGCCGATCGCATTCTGTTCATCATCGGATTGGTCGCCTTCGCATTCTCCGTTTATACCTACAAGCACTATTTCGGCATATTGACTGCCTCGCAGGGCCTTGTGCTCGCAGGTGTGGCGATGATCCTGACAGCCATTGCGCTGATCAAATACTTGCATACCCCCAAATACGGCATTTCGGACGAGCAAAACCGTAAAAACAGCCTTGAAAACCTGCAAGCGGTCATTGCCGCCCACGAGCTTGGCGTTACACCATCCACTCCCGGGCTTACCTCCCCGGGGCTAAAATTCGGCGGTGGTACGTTCGGCGGAGGAGGCGCGGGCGAGGCTTATTAATTGAACAAAAATTTGGAACTTGCAGCGGTTACATCGTCTATCACCGAAACTTTGAACATGAAAAAATTGCTTGCCTTAACGCTATTAACCCTTTTCTACAACCACACTTACGGTCAAACCGCTGGGCGGCAGACCGCTGGCCGACAGACCACTGAACGCCGGGCCACCGGCAACCCCGTCTTCCCCGGCTGGTATGCCGATCCCGAGGGAATCATTTTCAACAAAACATTCTGGATTTATCCTACCTTTTCCGCGCCTTACAACCAGCAGGTACACATGGATGCATTTTCGTCCAAAGACCTGGTGACATGGACCAAGCATTCCGGCATTATCGATACTTCGGCCGTCAAATGGGCGAAACGTGCCATGTGGGCACCCTCGATCATCGAAAAGGACAAAAAATACTACCTGTTTTTCGGGGCCAACGACATTCAGAACGACAATGAAAAAGGTGGTATCGGCGTAGCCGTCGCCGACCGCCCCGAAGGTCCGTTTAAAGATTACCTCGGCAAGCCGCTGATCGACAAATTCCACAACGGCGCGCAACCTATCGACCAGTTTGTTTTCAAGGATAAAGACGGCCAGCATTACCTGTTTTACGGTGGCTGGAAACATTGTAATGTGGCCAAACTGAAAAGCGACTTTACCGGTTTCGTTCCTTTCGAGGATGGCACTATTTTCCGCGAAATCACGCCAAGCGGCTATGTGGAAGGCCCATTCATGTTTATCAGAAATGGCAAATACTATTTCATGTGGTCGGAAGGCGGCTGGACAGGCCCGAACTACTCCGTGGCCTACGCCATCGCCGACTCCCCGTTTGGCCCGTTCGAGCGCGTGGGGAAAATCCTGCAACAGGACCCCGCGGTAGCGACCGGTGCAGGCCACCATTCGGTGATCCAGGTGCCGGGCAAGGACGAATGGTACATCGTTTACCACCGTCGCCCGCTGACCGAAACCGACGGCAATCACCGCGAAACTTGTATAGACGTCATGTCTTTCGATGAAAAAGGAATGATCAACCCGGTGAAAATCACACGGGAAGGTGTCAAGCCTGTTCGATTAAAATAAATAACTAAACCCTGTGCTGAAAACCCTCCTCCCGGGCAGGCTCTCCGAAAGAGCCTCCACACACTTCTTGTTATCGTTTATTCTAACGCTCCTGTCGGTTACTTATAGCCATGCGCAGCGTTTCGCGCCAGTCCTGTTCGGTAAACTCCCGCAAGACTACCAGCTCTACCCGCGCGACGCCGCGAGCGAGGCGCGCGTACCGATCGCCGGTATTGTGGATGCGCCGGATTGGAAATACATCTCCGTGCAAATACTACGGAACGGCCAGCCCTACCAATACCGGAGCGCCGCGATCCAGTACGGAGCCAATGCAAAAGGAGCTTTCAGCACGGAAGCGACCATTAAAGCCGAACGGGCGAATTATGATTTCAAGGTTTTCCTGTGTAAAGACACCGACTCGACGCTGCTTGTCAGCCGCACAAAGGTGGTGAGCGGCGACGTGTACATCTTGTCGGGCCAGTCCAATTCGACCGGCTTCTTCGGAGAGGGCGACACGAGCATGTTTTGCCGGACTTTCGGAAAAATTACCGATAACCTCAACACCATCGCCTACAATGCGGCCGATACCCTCTGGGCACTCTCCAACATGCATTCTTACAACAATGGCGTCGGAACGATGGGGCTGGAAATTCAGAAGCAATTGATGGAAAAATCAGGTATCCCCAACTGCCTTATCAATGCAGGTTACCACTGGTCCTCAGCCTATTCGCATTCCCTGCGAACCGAGGGCAACCCAACCGATTTCACAAACGGCTATGGCAGAATGCTTTACCGGGCCTGGAAGGCCGGCGTCGCCGACGCGGTGAAAGCCTACATTTTCAGGCAGGGCGAAAGCGAGGCCTACGGCGAAGGAGGCAATTGGGAAGGGCATTTCGATGTTTTGTACAAAAACCTGAAAATGGATTTCCCCAAACTGCAAAAGATGTATGTTTTTCAGATCGACATTATCTATCACCCGTCGCTGATAGGCGTGCTCATCAGGGATTACCAGCGGCGCCTGCCTTCCATTTATCCCGACATTACCAACATCGCGAGCGTGGGCACGGGCGGTTTCGATGGCTTGCATTACAACAGGGAAGGCAACAAACAGAGCGGTACAGAGCTTTCACGCTTAATGCTGCGTGACTTCTATGCCTCCAATGATACAGTCAATATCAGCTCCCCCAATCTGAAAAAAGCATTTTACAGTTCCTCCGAAAGAAAAAGCCTCACGCTCGTATTCGATGAGGGCCAGGAACTGAAATACCCGGAACCTTACAAACATCCCAGCGGACCGGTACTGGATTTGAAAGATTTCTTTTACCTCGACCACCAGGCCGGCGCCGTCACCAGTGGTAAAGCCGAAGGTAATCGCGTCACCCTTGAACTGAAAGCTGCCCAAAATGCTGCCAGGCTCAATTATCTGCCGCCTTACCTCGAAAGAGAGAGCCCCTACTACCCTTTTACTGGCCCGTACATCACCAATGCAAGAGGAATGCGTGCATTCACTTTCTTCGAGGTGCCTATTGCAACCGCATTGCCGACACCCGTACTTACCGCCCAAAGCGGAGAGAAAGGGGATATCAGGCTTGCCTGGCAACCGGTTTCCGGTGCGAAGGGCTATATCCTCGAACGCAAGATCGGCGATGTGCCAGGGTACACGCGTGTAGCACAAACAAATGTCGGTACTGTGCAGTGGCTTGATAAACCGGGCGAATCGCCGGTTCCTATCTTGTACAGGGTGATCGCCATCAATGACGTCGCGGAATCGGCACCTGCCTACGCGGAAGTGGCGCCTACGCTGATACTGGGCACGGAGCAGGAACCCGACGCAGTTTTTGAAATATTTCCAAACCCGGCCATTCGCGGGGAAGAGGTAACCGTTAAATTTACCAGGCAGCAAACAGGCACCATCGGCCTGATCGGGCTGAATGGGCAGTTTTTGACAAACCGGAAAGTCACAGGCAGCACCACGAGCGGCCTTGCCATTCCGAAGCAGGTTTCAGGAATACATTTGATCCGGTTTGAGACGAATGGCCGGGTTTTCACCAAAAAACTCTGGATCAGGTAGTGAGAACATATAATAGTAAGCGTTTCCCGGAATGGAATTCTTACAGCTATTTTTGACTTTATACGTTAATGGAATGATTTTTGCTACCCGGTAGCAAGGCCAACGTTTCTCTATCCTGTCCGACATTAGCCCTGAACGATATGCACATCAACCGTTATGAAGAGCAGATAAAACCTGAATTGACCAAATGGCAGCTAAAAATGCAGAAGCGGCCCAATTTTATCGACAGGACCTCCAAGAAATTTCAGGACAAAATCAACGACATTATTCCCGACAAAGTGCACGACGTGATCACCGGTACCATTAAGCAAATGGTGCGGGGCGTACTTACCGGGGCCGAGTACACCACCACCCAATCGATTCCAGGCGCATCGCTGGAAGAAATGGAAACAGCTGTTCGGAAAAAGATCGAATTTTACAAAAAGGCCGGCGCTGCGGAAGGCGGCATTACCGGCGCGGGAGGTTTCTGGCTGGCATTGGCAGAATTTCCGATCCTGATCGGCATCAAAATCAAACTACTTTTCGAGATTGCAGCATTGTATGGAAGGCCCATCAACGATTACAGGGAAAGGCTTTTCATACTTCATATTTTTCAGCTCACGTTTTCGAGCCAGAAAGGCCGGCAAGAGGTATTCTCGCAAATGATCCAGTGGGATTTGCGCAGCAAGGATCTTCCGACCGACATCCACGAGTTCAACTGGAAAACCTTCCAGCAGGAATACCGGGATTACATCGATCTGGCCAAGATGGCGCAGCTCATCCCGGGCATCGGCGCGGCTGTGGGCGTGATCGTCAACTACCGGCTGCTCGATCAACTGGGTAAAAACGCGATGAATGCCTACCGCATGCGATGGTTTGAAGAGCGGATGCTGGGCACCACCGGGGCACTGACGACAACCGCCTGATAAATAAAGTTTAATACTATTGTACCGATTGAATGAGCGCTAACAAAAAGCAATTTGTATACGGCAAGAGTCTGGATAATGCCTTACTGGCGGTTTATAATGCGTATGTTTTCTTCATCCGCTTTTTCCGCGAGGTTTTCCGGGGGCGAATGGAATTCCAGGAAATTGTACGGCAATGCTACGCAATCGGCAACCGGTCACTGGTGCTGATCAGCCTTACCGGCTTCATCACCGGGATGGTGTTCACCAAACAATCGCGCCCATCGCTGTCCGAATTCGGTGCTACTTCCTGGCTTCCCTCGCTGGTAGCGATCGCGATCGTACGTGCGCTGGCGCCGCTGGTAACCGCGCTCATCAGCGCGGGCAAGATCGGATCGAGCATTGGTGCCGAGCTGGGTTCCATGCGCGTAACGGAGCAGATCGATGCGATGGAAGTTTCGGCTGTGAACCCATTCAAATTTCTCGTGGTAACCCGCGTCGTGGCCTGTACCATCGCCATTCCCGTGCTCATGTTCTATTGCGCGCTCGTCAGTTTGCTGGGCGCATTCCTGAATGTGACTTTGAATGAAGGAACGAGCTTTATCGCCTTTTTCGAGAATGCATTCGAGCAGATCACTTTCCTGGATATCTGGACGTCGGTCGCGAAGGCGATCGCCTACGGGTTCACGATCGGGATCGTGGGCAGCTACCAGGGGTACAATGCAAGCAAGGGTACCGAGGGTGTCGGCAAAGCGGCCAACTCCGCCGTAGTGACCTCCATGTTCCTTATTTTTATCGAGGAGGTGATCATCGTACAGGTATCCAATTATTTCAGAATTTAAAATGGAAGAAGATTTCAAACCCGGCGAGCCGGTTATCGAGGTACGCAACCTGTACAAGTCATTCGGCGATCTGCACGTGTTGCAGGGCGTAGACCTTACTGTTACCAAGGGGGAAAACATGGTCGTACTCGGCCGCTCGGGGACGGGCAAGTCGGTATTGATCAAGATTATGGTGGGTTTGCTCAAACAGGACCGCGGTGATTGTATCGTCCTGGGTAAGGAAGTCTCCAAGCTGGACGGCAACAACCTGCGCGATTTACGTCTTAAAATCGGGTTTTCATTTCAAAACAGCGCATTGTACGACAGTATGACGGTGCGCGAAAACCTTGAATTCCCGCTCGTACGTAACATCCCGAACCTCACCCGCGCAGAAATCGACGAGCAGGTGGAATACGTGCTCGATGCCGTGGGCCTGCTGCAAACGATCAACCAGGTGCCGGCAGAGCTGTCCGGCGGTCAGCGCAAGCGGATCGGCATTGCCCGGACGCTCATCCTGAGACCTGAAATCATGCTCTATGACGAGCCCACCGCGGGCCTGGACCCGATCACCTGTTTGGAAATCAACGAGCTGATCAACGAAGTGAAGGAGAAATACCAGACGACCTCGATCATTATCACACACGACCTCACGTGCGCACGGGCGACGGGCGACCGCATTGCGATGCTCCTCGACGGCAAGTTTCTGAAAACAGGCACTTTTGAAGAAGTATTTGATACCCCGGAAGAGCGTATCAAGAGTTTTTACGATTATAATTTTATTCAGTAATAATGGCAACATCAACCAAACGATCCATTAACGTAGGCCTTTTCGTCATCATCGGCATCCTCATTTTCGTAGTGGGGATTTTGACCATCGGTAGTATGAAAAAGGTTTTTTCCTCGGCCATTACCGTCAAATCGATTTTTGACGATGTGAACGGGTTGAAAGTCGGCAACAACATCTGGTATTCCGGGGTGAAGATCGGGACGGTGAAAAGCATCCGTTTCCTGGCGAACTCCAAGGTGGAGGTAATGCTGAACATCGAGGAAAAATCGCAGGAATTTGTCCGCAAGAATGCCAAAGCCAAGGTCAGTACCGACGGTCTGATCGGAAACAAGATCATCGTTATCTACGGCGGCACGCAAAAGGTACCTTCCATCGAGGACGGCGACGAAATAGCGGTCGAGAAAATCGAGAGTACCGAAGAAATGCTGGCTGTGCTTTCAGAAAACAACAAAAACCTGCTTGGCATTACCAGCGCATTCAAGACGATCAGCAAGAATATCCTGGCCGGAAAAGGTACCGTGGGTATGCTGCTGAACGACGAGCGGCTTTACAACGACCTCGACCAAACCCTGGGTGCAATGAAAAAAGCCTCGGTGAATGCGCAGGCATTAACCGCTTCCCTGGCCGGTTATACCTCCAAACTGAACGAAAAAGGAGGCCTCGCCAACGATTTCGCCACCGACACCGTGATCATGAAAGACCTACGCGGAACGATTGCCCGTTTGAACGAAACCGTGTCCTCAGCCAATGTGATGGTGAACAATCTCAAAACGGCCAGCGCAGACCTTAACTCAAACAAAACCAGCCCATTGGGCGTATTACTGCACGACGAAGCTACCGCGGCGAACCTGAAAGAAACACTGAAAAACCTGGAAAGCACCACCGAAAAGCTGGATGAAAACATGACCGCGCTCCGGTCCAACTTCCTTTTCCGCAGGTACTTCCGCAAAAAGGCCCAGCAGGATGCCAAGGAGGGTGCCAAACAACCCGCCAAAGAAGAGGTAAAAGAGCAGGAGAACCAACAATAATGTGATAGTTTTGCAGAAAGCGGTTATATTGTCGAAGTATTTCTTCGAATAATACCTTACCAATCCCACTAATTGAGCTTCTGAAAAACTTTTAACGCTAAACGATGGCCTTACAACTCAACCCCGCCCTGGACCTTGCGTACATCGACCAGGCCTACGGAGAAGATCCTGTAATCCTGTACATGATTTTTGATGCATTTTTGAGCGACTCCGTGCCGCGCTGGCAGTCTTTGCAGGGTGCACTCGAATCTCGCGACCTCAAAGAATCCGCCAGTATCGTGCATGGATTAAAACCTTCGTTCACCATGACCGGCCTCACACACGTGCGCCCGAAGGTAGAAGTGCTCGAAAAAGCCATCAAGAACGACGACCCCGCTGAACAGTTGATGGAAATGTACCGCAACATTTCAGCGGAGATCGAAGAACTGATCCCTATCCTTGAATCGGAATCCGAAAGGCTGAAACAGCTGTAAATTACCAGACAGAATGGATGAGCGCATGGCCTGAGGCTATGCGCTTTTTCTTTTGGATTTCTCCCAGGCCGCACTCTGCGAACCTTTGAAATACCGCCGGATGCCGGCCAGTACGGCGTAGTTCATCATGCAAAAGTAATAGGGCACAAAAAGCGCCTTCACCTTGATCTTGCGTGTTTCCAGCACCCAACCAGCCAAAGCCAGCCCATAAAACCCGATCTGCCCGACGAGCAGGAGCTGGTAAATCACGCCTCCCGATTGGGCTACGATGATTATATTGAGCACCAGCGCCAGGATCATCAGAAAAGGTGTGACCGTCCAGCGAAGTACCCGGTGACTAATGTATTGGAATGTCAGCAACGGATCATGGAACGGATTCAGCAGCCTTTTCAAACGGAGGATCGACTGCATTCCACCGGCCGCAATCCGCACTTTCCGCTTCAATTCTTCCTTGATGTTTTCAGAAGAAAGCTCCGAGGCGTATGCTTCCGGTTCATACACGATCCGATAGCCTTGCTCAGCGATCCGCATCGAAATCATAAAATCGTCGACGATCGTATCCGGCTCCACCGAGCGGTACAACGACCGCCGCACGCTGAACAGCTCCCCTGCCGCTCCTACTACCGAATACAGCTCCGAGTCCCACTTTTTAAGCGTCGATTCGTATTTCCAGTAAAAGCCCTCGCCCGCGGTCGCATCCGACATTGCATCCTGCATTACCCGCTTTTCGCCCGACACCGCGCCCACTTTCGCATCGGCATAATGCCTCGCGATCAGCAGCAGCGCTTCCTTGTTCAGGAATGTGTTGGCGTCGGTGAACACCACGACCTCGGTATTCACCTCGTCCACTGCCCGGTGCATGGCCAGGATTTTGCCGCTGCGCACAGGCGTATGCATGAGCTTGATCTGCGGGTATTGCGCTACCAGGTCGGGGGTGCGGTCGGAGGAACCGTCGGTAACGAAAATGAGGCTCAGCTTATCGGCCGGATACGAAAGTTGAAGCGTATTCGCGATCTTTTCCTCGATAATACTCTCCTCGTTGTAAGCCGCGATCACCAGCGTGAGTGTCGGAAATTCCTGATCCAGCCCAGGGGCCAGCCGTTTCCCTTTGAATGCCCGGCGAATGCGGACGAGGATGTACAGCACGATGCCGTAACCGAGGAATGTGTAGAAAACAATAAACAGACTGAGCCAGAAAAGTATCTTCATAAATCAGCGGGTCAATGGGAAGCCTAGGTTTTCGCTATCGGGTTTGTTTTTGAAATGCCAGGTAATGGCGCTCCAAAAGACGGGGATGAAATTGTATTCTTTGTTTTTGACGTACTGCATGATGTTCCGCGGCACCACAGCCAGCATAAAGTAGCAGCAGAACACCAGGAACCTGAAACCCGGCGCGTTTTTCCGGATGAACAAAATGCGGTTACGGTTCATAAAAAACTCCTTCAAGGCAGTTCGTTTGCCTACCGAAACCGATTCCTTGTGGTAAATCAATGCATCGAGGTTCACGTGCACTTCGTAGCCTGCCTTTTTAATGCGCTCGCACCAGTCGAGCTCCTCGTAATAAAGGAAATAATTCTCGGCCATCCCTCCTGCTTGCTGCCACGCTGCGCGGCCGATCATCATCGCGGCCCCATGCGCGTACCCGGTCGGGCCTGTGAGGAAATCGTACTGCCCCCGGTCCTGTTCGAACTGCCCTATGCAGGCATTCCGACAAGTGTAATAGTTCATCGGGGTGTACCCGGTGTATTGCAACATTCCCGGTTGGTCGAAATAATGGATTTTGGGGGAGATCATTCCGATCTTCGGATTCGCCTCCATGGAATCCACCAGCTTACCGATCAGGTCCGGCGTGACTTCGGTATCGTTATTGATCAGGAAAAGGTAGTCGCCCGTAGCATGCGCGAGGCCGATGTTATTTCCTCCCGCAAACCCGGTATTGAGATCCGAACGGACAAAAACAATACCCGGGTACCGCTCCCGCCATTCAGGCACGGGGTTTGCTTTGCTGCCGTTGTCGACGACGATAATTTCCAGATCAGGGTAGGTATTGACCTCCGCCAGCGATTTCAACAAGTCTTCGGTAACCTTCGGCTGATTGAAATTCACCGTTACGATGGACACTTTTTTCATGCGCAAAACCGGGCCGCTAAGGGTACAGAAAACGAAGGAATATTTTTATTGATTTGTAGAACTATTTCAAATTTAACAATAAAAACATAGCTTTAACCAAAATCCGGGAATGATCGCGGTTTTTTGCAAAAAACATCCTGAATGCGTTCCTGACAGCCTTTCTTACGAACAAACCGTCCCAGCGTGCAACTCAACCCTAAGCTCAACGATCAAGAATCCGCCCAAAAAGCATCCAGTCCTCAGGGACAGGATATTGCACGGCTGGACAAGAAGGTCGCGGAGCTGATCGAGGCGATTGAGCAGGCCGACGTGGATTCCCATCATTCACGGGAGTATCAGAAACAGATCGCGGACGCATTTCAGCGCTCGGCGGCGACCCAGAAAAAACTGGCGCCATTCCGCGAACTCGATCAGGACAATAACCTTTCGCGCGAGGAACTGCTCGAAGGCCTGGAAAAGCTCCTGGCCGAAAACCAGTTCGATAGCCGGATCAATACGCCCAAGCGCCACGGCCTAGTCCAGAAGGGCGTGATGTTCATTCTCGCGATCCTGCTCATTATTGTCGGGTTTGCGATGATCATCATGCCGGCGCCGCCCAGTTTCGAGCTTTTTACAGTGTATTATTTCAATATCAATGACGGGGTCACGATTATGGACCTTGTGTCGCTACTGATTATTTTTGGTGGAGTGCTTTTGTTTGTACTAAACTTCAACAAGAAATGATCAGCTTTCCCGAGCCGCAAACCACCGTCAAGAAGATCCTGCTCGTAGAGGATAACCTGCTTTTCCGCAAGGTTATCGAACATGCCCTTTTGAAAGCAGGATATAACTGTGTGCTGTGCGAATCGGCCACGGAGGCATTGAATATGCTGCTCGTGGAAACGCCGGACCTGATCCTGTCCGACTACGACATGCCCGAAATGAACGGTTTCGATTTCCGGCAGGCTGTGTTGCTCAACCCGAATATCAGCGATATCCCATTCGTTTTCCTGACTTCGTTCACCGACAACAAACTGGTTCTCGAAGGCCTGAATATGTCGGCGCTCGACTTCATCAACAAGGAAACGCCGATCCCGGTGATCATTACCAAGCTCAACAACATCATCAAAACCCTTGAAAACGAACACGTAAGATCGGTCAGGGAGTTGAAGGTGGCTGCCGAAACGCTGAATGTGAAGTCGATCCCGACGCATGCGCCGGCGGTGAGCGGTTACCGCATTTTTTACTGGCACAAAGGCTACCGGGGTTATCCGGGCGGTGATTTTATCGATTTCGTTCAGGTCGACAGCCGTTTCTGCTTTGCGTTCCTCGGTGATATCATGGGTAAGAAATGGAAAGCCTGGTTCTTCACGTTCGGCTTTCTGAGTTATATCCGCGCCGCGATCCGCTTCTGCGTGCTCGACCAGGATTTCGAGCTGGTAACCATCGTGCAAAAGATTAACAAGCTGATTTACCTCGACGAGAGTTTGCAGAATATCCTTTCGAGCCTGTCCCTACTCCTGCTCGACACACACACGGGCGAGGTGCATTACACCGGCGCGGGCGACCTCCCGCTTGTCAGCTACTCGCCCGAAACGGACAGAACATCGACCATCCAATCCACCGGGCTACTGCTGGGCTTGCTGGAAGATGGCCTGTACGATAAGCAGGTCGTTACGATGAAGCCGGGCGATCAGCTGGCGATTTTCACCGACGGCATGATCGACATCCCGTCGAACGGCTCGAAGAAAAGCGACTACCCGTTTTTTGTGGAAAAAATAAGCCCGTACCTCGGCAAGCCCGACAGTTTCGGGCTGATCAGGCAGCATGTACTCGAACTGATCGATGATAGTAACCAAATGGATGATGCGAGCATCATTTTTATAGAAAAACAATAACCCTTTATGATACTGAGCGTTGAGGAATTGAACCGCGTGGTACAAGCCACGATTTTACCGGAAGAGGCAAGCCTTTCGAATGCCGACGCATTCAAGGAGGAAATGATCACGATTATCGGCAACGGCGTCAGGCTGGTGATCGTCAGTTTCGAGAACGTAAATTATATCGACAGCTCATTTTTGGGCAGCCTGGTGGTGGCGTTGAAGTACGCCATGCCGCGCAATGTCGATATTTACCTGGTCTCGCTGAAACCGGATGTTAAGAACCTGCTCACGCTGATCCGGATGGACAAGGTGTTCAGGATATTTAACGATTATGAAGAGGCGCTGGGAACACTTAGCTAGTTTATGAGGGAGGATTCGGACCAGATCACGATAGTTTTCAAAAGTAACCGGGAGGGCATTCCGGGCACGTTGAACCTGTGCCTCGACCATATCCGGCAAAAAGCGGGCGCTTCCCCGCTCCATGAAGATCTCATGGCCAAAATCAAATGGGTGATCATGGAGCTGCTGACCAATGCGGTAAAGCATTCGGGCGAGCGGGAATCGGTGCTCAAAATCGGGCTGACCATGGATGCCGTTGTCCTCGAAAAGGAAGATTACGGCAAGCCGCTCGTGCTGGTCGGGCAGGATAAGAAAAAAATCATGTGGCCGCTCGAAGAAATGGTGCGGCCGGTAGACTTCCCTATTTACCACAATGGCATGGATTCGCTGTGCGTACGTACCGACGAATCGGGCCGGGCGATTTTCTTTATCGAAGAACTCGCCGAACTCGAAATGCCCGCATTGCTATCGGACACCAGCGAGCATTTCGGACTGCTCATCATGACCAAGGCTTCCGACGAGTTCGCCTATGAGCATGAGCCCGACACGGGCCTCAACCGGTTTATCAGCACATTCTATTTTACTCAACCACTCTCATGAAACACCGCTTCGAAGTTCTGGACATTTTTCGGGGCCTGTTTGCGTCACTCGTATTCCTTTTTCACCTCGGGCCATTTGCCAATACCCCCATTCTGAACAACCGTTTCGTTGAGAATTCGGACATGTTCGTGGATTTTTTCTTTGTACTCAGCGGATTCGTGATCGCTTACAGTTACCAGTCGCTCGCCGATTGGGGGCAGTTCAGGCTATTTCTCAAAAAACGTGTCTACCGCATTTATCCGCTGCATTTCGTGATGCTGCTGGCATTCGTAGGTATGGAGGTAGCTAAAAACATGCTGAGCCCCTACGTCAAGGTCAATAACCTGGTGAACCCGGCGAACAGCATCTACACTTTTTTCACCTCTTTATTCCTGGTCAATTCCACACCCGTACCCGGCGTAAAGGACGTGAGCTGGAATATCCCGAGCTGGTCGATCAGCGCGGAAATGATGGCCTACCTGGTTTTCGGGAGCCTGGTCGTTTACATTCACCGGAGCAACCAGTTCCGCAGCCGCAATGCCTGGTACGGCCTGATGATCGTCATTTCGCTCACCGCACTCTGGTCGGTATCCCATAGTTTTCAGATCAATTACAGCTTCGATTACGGTTTTCTGAGGGGTATTCTGGGCTTTTTTACAGGGGTGCTCTGCTTCAACCTTTTCAGCAACACGCATACCCGCGTGCGCGAGTGGTCGCCCGCGTTGTTTTCGATTACGGAAATCGTTTCGCTCAGCCTTATCGGCCTGTGCATTTACAATGGCGAGGTGATGAAACCCTGGGGCGCGGTTTTTGAAATCCTGTTCTTCATCTGCATTTACAGCTTCGCATTCGAAAAGGGTGTTATTTCAAAAGCGTTGAAAAGCGTCAAATTGCTGCACAAGCTCGGGCAATACTCCTACTCGATCTACATGACGCACGCATTGCTGATCAGTCTTTTCAATGTACTGTTTATCCGCATACTGAAATTTCCGCCGGAAGCGTATTCCTATCTCTTTATTTTCAACTTTATACTGATCTACTTCGTCTCAGCGTGGACTTACAAACACATTGAAATGCGGTTTCAGTACAAATCGCCCAAAAAGGTACAGGAAGGGGAAGTGGTGCGGAAGTAGGTGGCGGGCGACGGCTGCCCCCCGACTGCTCATGGCCAATAATTCGATCAACCGGCTCCGGAGGGGCTTCCTGTGTCAACTAAGGCTGGATTACCTGTTCGAGATGGTAATGAATGATGTCGGCAATGGCGTCGACGCGGTTTTCCCAGGTATTTTCGGCGGCGATTGTCACGCGGGTTTTGCGTTGCTCGGCGCTGTCGGTCTGCAATGCGGCATTGATTGCGTCCGAAAAGCGTCCGGCATCCTCGCAGAACGTGACCGCGCCTTTGGTAAACTCCTTTAAATCGGGGTTAAAATCAATCGCCACCACAGGTTTACCCGCCCCCATGTATTCGAAGAGCTTCAACGGGAAAATACTGCTGCTCACCTCATCTTTTTTGAACGGGATAAGCGCCACATCAAAACCCTTGATCACGGCCGGCATATCCTCGTAATCTATGGAACCGGGAAAATGGACGTTTTCGGCTGAAAAGAACCAATCGGGCACGAATTCCCTGGAAACAGGGCCTACGAACGCGAAACTCTTATCGGGGTTGGCCAGTACCACGTTTTTCAGCAAATCGTAATCCATCCTGCGCTCGATCGCGCCCAGGTAGCCGATCACCGGCTTTTTCAATGCGGCAATGGCCGGGTAAACGGGCAAATCCGGGTTCAATGCCTTGCTGCTATGCCCCAGATCGGCCGCATTGGCCACAAAGTAGCTGTATCGATTCAGCTTCTTCTTTTCCTCGTACAGCTGTTTGCTGCTGCAAATCACCACATCGCTCTGTTTCACCAGGATATCTTCCGAAACCACGCCGTGGCGGCGGTTAAACGGCAGCACCATCGGGTCCAGGCAGTGGTACACTTTCAGTTTGGGCGTAAGGCCGTCGGTAAGCGTCGGGTAATGGAAGTTGAAGGAATTGATAAATATATAATCCCTGATCTTATACGCTTTGAGAATGCCTTTCAGCTTGGTACGGATCAGGAATTCGTTGAATTTCAATGCGGCACGGAACAGCCCATTCTCCGGAAGGAAGTTTACCGACAACAATATCGGCGGGATGATCACTTTCAGGTTAGGGATGTCGGTTTCGATGAGCGAATAGCCCGTAAGCGAAAAATGCTCTTTACGTAACTGGTATTCCGGCGTTTTGCGCAGCCTGAAAAAGTCCCTCAGCGTAAATGGATTTTCGATGTAATACACCTGATTCTCCCGCGCGAGCAGCTTGGCCGTCGTGTAATTGGTGGATTCAATAGGTGAGTCAAATCGGGGTAGGCCAAAAATGATGATCTGATGTCCTTTCAGTTTCATTAGCAAAGCGTATTCGATAGATTTACATCAGATCGTTCGCCCGAAGCGCCGGGCGCAGTCGTAATTTAGAAATTTTTACAATACATCCCGCCATTCAAAGCGGTCGGTCATGACGCCTTTGGGGTGTTCGCGGCCAATTCGGAAGCCAAACCAGTTTTTTGGCGCGATGACGTAATTCTTTTTCGGACAAATATAAGCCGCCCACCACGCAAATGTGCTGTTGGAAATGATCGCGATATCGGCGTGCATGATCAGCTGGAAATCGATGATCTCCGGGTTCGAAACAAAGAAAAAGTTGTCGCGCGCCGGGAATGCGGTTTTCACAAAGTCCATATCGTCGCTCACAAAATACACCTTGTAAGCATCCAGGTTTTCGATCGAATGGAGCTGCTTCTGAAAATACGCCACGGGCAGCGAAATGTCTCGTTTGCCGTACGACAAATAATCGGTACGGCGGATGTGCACCACCACCGTCTTCTCATTCCGGAACACCGGGCCATACTGGTCGTCGAAAGCCTTTTCGAACTCCGGTTTCAGCTTCGGCAATGTGCCCTGGGGTAAATGCCTGATATAAAAATCGGACTGGAAATAGCCGTAATACATCTGCCCGTTTTTCGGGGTAAATTCTTTCGGGCTGAAAAAATTATGGACATACACGGGTTTGAAGCCCATTAACTTCGGAATGACACGCGTAAAACCCGAATACAATTTGGACCCGAGCGTACGGTTGTGATAAGCACCCAAATCGAAGTATTTGCTCAGATAGGCGTGATGCGGGTTCGGGAAAAAATAGGTCAGCCGGGGATTCCTGGATTTCAGGTACAACAGAAAGTAGTACTGAAACAACTGGTTGCCAAGCCGGCCCGAGAAATAGACACCTACCATAATCTGTTGCTTTAAGACTTCGCTTTCAACATCGGCCGCAAGTACCTTTCCAGGAACTCGGGATAGAATTTGTACATATACACAAACGTGTTGAGGACATTCACGCCGATCTCCTTTTTGAGAATAACCTGTGCCACGACAAAACCCGCGATATTGGAACACAATGTCGCATACGCCGCCCCTACCACACCCCACTGACGGATGAAAAAGTAGTTGAGACCGAGGTTCAGTGAAGCTGTACCAATAACCACAAAAAACGTAACGCGCGTCTTGCCGATCGAATCCAATATCGTACCGAACTGCCTTCCAAATGGGATCAACAGGCAGTAAAGCAGCGTGATTTGCAGCAATGGAATCGAATCCGCGTATTTTTCACCGGCAATCAATGTAATGACAATGCCGGAAAACAGGTACAGAAAAACAACTACCGGCACGACCAATGCCAGCGTGGTACCAACCGATTTTTCATACAAATACTTGATGGCCCCTTTCCCCTCCGACTCCATCCGTTTCGCGCTTTGCGGAAACACGATCGTCGCCACGGCGTTACCCGGAATGTCGATCAGGTTGGTGATGCGCACCGCGATATTGAATGCCCCGGAAGCGGCCGGCGAAAGCATCGCACCCAGCATCATCTGGTCGATCGTGCCCGATAGCAGCGAACTGATCAATGTACCAAATGCATATTTGCCATAGCCGAACAACTTGCCCATCCAGTCCCGGCTAACCTGCGCGGACAATGCCAGGTGCCTGCGCGCGTGGCTGTACGCAATGAGCATGCCCGCGAGTGCGCTCGCAATCTGTACCCACACGAGAAAAACCAGCTCGACCGAAAAGCTGAAAACATAGCAAACCAGCACGAACGTGAAGAACACGCCCTGCCGGATAATGGTCGTCACGAAAATGCCGTTGAAGCGAAGGTTCGCCTGCTCGATGCCGTTAAACTGCGCCTGCAAGCCGGAAAGCAGGTAAATAGCAATGTACCAGTACATCATCTCCACCAGCTGCGGCGCGTCCCAAAGACGGCTCAGCCAGGGCGAGAACACGAGTATCGCGGCAATGCACACGACCTGCACAATGCCGTTGATCGCGAAGGAAGCCGTGATAATGTGCGGGTGCTCTTTGGAATCCGACGATGAAATGTATTTGATGAGCGCATTCTGCAAAAGGCCGCTGCGAATGGCTTCCAGGATGGTGGTCGTCGAAATGAACAGCGTCCAAACCCCGAAATCGTGCTTCGTAAGCAGCCGCACCAGCAAGTAAAACCCCGCGAAACCGAAGAACACGCCCGAGAAATTCTGGACGATATTGATAAAACCCGATTTGAGCCAGTAATCCTTTTTTCCCTCCATAACCATCAGAAATGCGCCTCGACGTATTGTTTCACCTCGTCGTCGGTTTTGGCATGCAAGATTTTCGCCCCCGAGAATTGCGGGTACAACTTGTGGAAGCATTTAAAATGATGCTCCGGTCCTTTTTTCGACAAAATCAGGTTGGTACCGCCGAAATAGCTCGCCAAAGTGGCCGTGCCCCCGTGGATCGATATGAAATGGCTGGCATTGGCATACACCATCAGTTGCAAATGGTTGAAGTTGTTAGCCTTGCCTCTGTTTTCTTTGAAAAGGTCTTCCATCAGGATCACGTCCGGATGCTCGGCCGCGAGCCAGCTGAACTCGTCCATGTCGTAAATATCGGAGTTGTCCATGGTAATATGCTGCGGGCGCGGCCGGTTGTAAATGACGGTGTATTTGCCTTTCAGTTTTTCCAGGATGAATGCGAGCATTTCAATGCTGTAAAAGCTCACCGGCGGGCCGTCCCATTCCATATTGTAGCGGTTCGCGATGATCAGGATCGGTTTTTCGTAGACATACACGTCGTTCCCGTAAGTCTCTTTCAATGGCACCGGAATCCATTTCGACATATCGTAATCCTGGCTGTACAGGATGCGCGGCATTTCGAAATTGTAGTTTCCCTCGTTGGAACGGGTATCGAACTGCTCGCGGTGATCGGGCGAGAAGAAATAGAGTTCTTTGGTGTATTTCGAAGAAACGGTGCTTTCCAGCGTGCCGTTTTTGTAATGCCAATAAGCGAACGGCAGCGCGAATTGCAGCTCCGGCGCAAATTCCCCACTGAATGCCAGCTTCTTGTATTTCTTCCGGCTCACATAGTCCTTCCAGATGTATTTCCATTGCTGCACCTGGCAGCGGAGCGTATCGCGGTAAAAATAGCGATGCTCCCACGGTAACTTTCCATACCGCAGCAGCACGACCAGGCTGAGTATTTTATTGAGCATAATCCATTAATGTGCCTTGTGAACCATCAGCTTTCCCCACCAGATCCGGACCAGGTTGACCGCCTCGACATACCCCGTCGTGAACACGCTCAGGATACCGAAAGGCTGAAAACGATTCAGTCCCCAGTAGCCGATCCCCACGCCGATGAGCGTTGGTACCACGCCGGCAATGGCGACGCCGTAAATGCTGCCGGTGAGGTAAATGCCGCTTACGGAAGCGATAACGCTGCCTGCGAGCATGATCAGGACTTTGATGAAGTTGATTTTGGGCTGATGGATAACGTCGAGTGTCAATGCGAAAAAGCGGTCGAGCGGGTACAGGAGCGCGAATGTCATGTACAGGCGCATGATGTTGGCGGCCTCGGAATTAATGTATTTCTCCCCTCCTATAATGTGAATGGCTACGTCCGCCAGGATCACCGCGCCGATGCAGGCAGGTAACAATGCCATTGTAATAAGTCCCGCATACCGTTTCATGGTTTCGATCACCTTCGGGCGGTTGCCTTCGTTATAGGCCGCCGAAAGCTCGGGCATGCCGGTGGCGGCAAAGCTGCGCAGGGGTATTTCAATGATCTCCATCAACCGCTGCCCGAGGTTAAACACCGCCAAGGCAGCCGGCCCGAGCATGAAGTTGATGATCATGGTGTTGGAAGTACCAAACAAATTGGAGCTCAATGTGGTACCTACCGAAAATTTACCAAAATGGAAGATTTCCTTGATGCATTCGCTGGTGCGGTCCTTGAAATTGGCGAGCCTGGCCCAGCCCATCACGATCGTGAAAATGCTCGTTAATGCCGCGCCGCCGAGGTATGCGTAGATGATATTTTGCAGGTTGGCCGTTTTGGTAAACGCCATCACCATTACAAAAAGAATGAAAAACCCCTGACTGAGGAAGCGGATGCACAACAGCTGGTCGAACCGCTGCTCGGCCTGTACCACGCACGACGCGATGAAATACGGCAGCGAGGCAATGTAAATAATGCCGAACCATTCCACGAACAGTACCACCGAGGGATTTTTGAACCAATCCGAAAACAGGAATGCCGGAATGTTGATCAGCGCGAGAATACCCGTGATGGCCCCGCCGATAAACCAGGCCGAACCTACCACCTCGCGCTTCCGCGCTTCGTTCGCACCCGCGTAGAATTTGATGAATGCGGTCGTCAGAAAACCCGACCGGAAGGTATCGACCAGGAGCAATATCGATAAAAAGAACACCCACATCCCGATGCTCGCCACGGGCAATGCACGGTAAAGAATGATCATGTTGAGCATTCCGAGCACGGACATAATGCCGTTCCCGGCCAGCGAAAGAAAATGTTTGTTCCTTAGTTTCTGTAAAAGCTGAAAGGCCATCAGGTCGTGGGCAAGATTCGAACCAAACGCAATATGCGAAGTAATTTTACAATATTTTTGCGCAAAGCAGGAATAATGTTTTAACTTTCCTCCCAACTGCCCACCGCATGGGCCAGCTTGATTGTGAAGATGTACAAAACCTACTGATTGCCAGAATATGAGCTTATTGGGCTTACCTAAATGGATTTTACCGCACCTTTTTACAAACAAGCGTTTCGAAGACCTCACCGAAGGCGAAATTCAGGCCTTGCGGGAACGGATCAGCCGGTTTAAGGACGAAGCCCCCGAAGTTTCGGTGGTGATCCCGGCCTGGAACGAGGAGAACAACATTTATCGGACGCTGTCGTCGCTTTCGGCCAGCAATACGCGGTATAAGGTCGAGATCATCGTGGTCAACAACAACTCTACCGACGGCACACAAAAGGTGCTCGACACCCTGGGTGTGCGGACCTACCTGCAAACCGTCCAGGGAACACCTTTTGCGCGGCAAATGGGCCTCGACAACGCACTCGGCAAATACCACCTCTGCGCCGACTCCGACACTTTCTACCCACCCGACTGGATCGATCTCATGGTGGAACCGATGGCGAAAAGCACGGATGTTACCGGTGTTTACGGTAACTACGCGTTCATTCCCCCCGCCGGGCAGGGACGGACAGGCCTTTGGTTTTATGAAAAATTCGCAGGCCTGATGATCCAGATCCGGAAGAAAAACCGGGAGTATCTGAATGTCTACGGCTTCAACATGGGCTTTGTGACCGAAGTAGGCCGCAGAACGGGCGGGTTCAAGGTGAGCGGCTCGCGGGTTTATGCCAATATCGTCGGCAGCGATTTCCAGAACGAAGCCGAAGACGGCCGCATGGCGCTCAACCTCAAAAAAGAAGGCGACCTCAAACAAGTTACCAGTTCCAAAGCGACGGTTTTCACCTCGCCCCGCCGCCTGCTCGACGACGGCAGCATTTCCAAAGCATTCTTCAATCGGGCCAAGCGACAGTTGCAAGGCATGCGCGACTATCTCTCGTAATATGATGCAGCACCATTTCCCCGATACTACTTTACTGATCACCCATTACAACCGCAGCGGCTCGCTGGAACGGTTACTGGCGACTTTCGAATCGCTCGGCTGCCGGTTCGCGGATATTGTGGTTTCGGACGACGGCAGCAAGCCCGAGCATCTCGAAAAAGTGCAGGCGCTCGTCGACCGCTTCCATTTCCGGCTCATTACCACACCGAAAAACCGCGGGCTGGGCAATAATATCAACAAGGGACAGGATGCCGTGCAATCGGAATATACCTTATATGTGCAGGAGGATTTTCAGCCTTCCGATATTTTCCCCGCGCACTTCCAGGACGCGCTCACGTTCATGCGCGAGGACGCTAAATGGGACATTGTGCGGTTTTACGCCTACTTTGCCTACCCTACCCTGAAACCTTTCCGGAAGGGATATTCGGAAATGGTGTACCGGTTCTGGGACATGAACCATTTGAAGTTCTACTATTACAGCGATCACCCGCATTTGCGCAGGAGCACATTCCTGCAAAAGTTCGGCCGCTACCCCGAAGGCATCAAAGGCGACCTGACGGAATACAAAATGGCCGTCAGCGTCTTACAGAAGAAAGGCAAAGGATTGTTTTTCAATGACTTTACAAAACTTTTTTACCAAAAAAACTCCTCCGACGAGCCCAGTACCATGGAGCGCGCCAACTGGAAACTGAGCGAGAACCCGCTGGTGAAGCTTGCCCGCCTGGGCTACCTGCGCTATCGGTGGCTGAAAAATACGCTGGACCTGGTTTTCATGAAATAGACTGCCCACATGAACAAGGAATACTTTTTCGGGGACGTGACGCTGCTCATTACCCATTACAACCGGAGCCAGTCGCTGGAACAGTTGCTCCTTTCGTTCGAAGCGCTGCACTGCCGGTTCGGCGACATCGTCGTGTCCGACGACGGCAGCAAGCCCGAGCACATCGACTACCTGCTTCAATTGCAGAAAAAGCACGAGTTCAGGCTCATTACCACGCCCCAGAACAGGGGTTTGGGCAATAATATCAACAAAGGGCAGGACGCTGTGCAGACGCCGCTCACGCTGTACGTGCAGGAGGATTTCACCCCAACGGCCATTTTCCCGGAAAGTTTCGCCCACGCGCTGGACATCATGCATAAAAAGCCGGACAACGATGTAGTACGTTTCTATGCCTATTTCGAATATCCTTACCTGCGCAACCCCGAGCACGGTTATTATGAAATGGATTTCAAAGTCTGGAAACCGGGGTACCGCAAATTTTACGCGTACAGCGATCACCCGCACCTGCGCAGGAGTAATTTTTTTGAGAAGTTCGGAAGGTATGTGGAGGGGCGGAAAGGCGACCTAACCGAATACCTGATGATGATGTCGTTCCTCAAAAAGGGCGGCAAGGCATATTTTTATAAAGATTTCAAGGGATTGTTCGTTCAGAAAAATTCCGAATCCGAGCCGAGTACGATGTCGCGGGAAAACTGGCGACAGACCGACCAGTTTCCGGTGAAGCAAATCCGCGACCTGTACCGCCACCTGAAATTTAATTTTGATTACCTGACCTGAATATAGTCTCGGTTTATTCCGATCTTGGTGCCATAAAACCCAATGTTCCCACTCCTAAGATATGCCGACCCGTATAACAAATGACTCATTCAGATGGTATTACGCGAGCATTTACCTGGGACTGGCGCTCATCTTCGGTTCCCAGTATTTCACCTATAAGAATGTCCGCGACCTCTCGCTGAACAACGAGCGGCTGAACGTCACGATCGGCGTACTGAACCAGACAGCCAACTTCGGGCTCGTCACGAAGGACTTTCAGTCGAATATGCGCGGGTACCTGATCACGCAGAACAACGACCTGCTCAGCGACAACTACAACAAAAAGATCCAGCTCGTAGGCATTACCGACACGCTTTTCAACCTTGTAAAAGATGACGATATCCAGACGAAGCGCGTCAAAGACCTGCTGGAAATATCCAGCCAGATTGTGCTCTATTCGCAAAATGTGATCAGCATTTACCGCACGCAGGGTACCGAGAAGGCTTTTTCCAAAATACAGGAAGGCGAAGGAATAAGGCTCAACAATCTGTTGACCCGCAAAATCAACGAGATCGAGGATTACGAAAACCACAATATGGACCAGCGCCGCAAGCTGGTTTCCGATACCCAGCAAAATTCGGTCCTCTTCATTTTGCTGACGGGTGCTGTTGGGTTCATCCTAACCATCCTTTCCATTGTGTTCCTCAACCTCGACAAACGCAAGCAGCGCCTGTTCCAACAGGAAATCAAGGAGCGGGAACGGACGGTGAGCCAATACCTCGAAGCGATCCCGGATGGTGTGATGGTTATTAATAATGAAAGGAAGATTGAGGTGTTAAACGAATCGGGGCGGGAAATCCTGGGCGTAGCCGGCGAGCGGCCCGACACGCTCGAAGAGCAGGTAAAGCGCATTAAACTGCTCGATCCTACCCGGTACCACGTCCGGTTTTCGGCCGATACCTTGCCGGTAGCGCGGGCGTTGCAGGGCGAGAAGCTCACCGGCAACAAGATCGACCTCGTCAAAAACGACAAAATATACCACCTTGAAACAAACGTGCAGCCGGTAATCGGCCTGGACGGGCAGATCAAAAGCGCCATTACGGTTTTCAGGGACATTACCGAGCGTGCCAATTACGAAGCGACACTCGAAAAAGCGCGGATACTGGCCGAGAAGTCGGTGCGGGTGAAGGATATCTTCCTTTCTAATGTCAGCCACGAGATCAGGACGCCGCTGAATGCGATCATCGGATTTACGAACCTGCTCCTGGGCGAGGTTACCGAGCAGAAAAGCCTCGAATATGTCGGCTACATTCAATATGCCGGCAAAAATCTGCTCGAACTGATCAACGATATCCTCGATTTCTCCAAGATCGAAGCCGGGCAGATCCATCTCGAAAAAACACCCGTCTCGATCGACGAACTGGTCGACTCGATTTCGGCCATCATGCATCACCGCGCAGTGGAAAAGGGCATTGCCTACGAAGCCCTGCTGGAAGACGGCCTGCCGGAGTTCGTTGAGACCGATAAGCTGAGACTCACGCAGATTTTGCTCAATGTTTGCGGCAATGCCGTCAAATTTACCGAGCGGGGCAGCGTAAAGCTTCACGTACAACCAATTGGCGAGCCCGTGAACGACATCCAGAATATCCGTTTCAGCGTGGCGGACACGGGCGTGGGTATTCCAAAGGACAAGCTCAAAGAGGTGTTTAACCGTTTCGTGCAAGCTACTGAAAGCACCACCCGCGTGTTTGGCGGCACCGGGCTGGGGCTTAGCATTGTAAAATCGCTGGTACAGCTTTTTGAAGGAACCCTGAACCTCGAAAGCGAGCTGGGCAAGGGTACCGTTTTTACCATGGATTTTCCATTCAGGATCGTGAAAGAAGCCGAGCTGGAAGAAGATCTGGAAAAGGAAATCGACGTGACCGCGTCGGTAAGCTCTCTCCACATTCTGGCGGCGGAGGATAACTCGCTTAACCAAAAGCTCCTGAAAGCCATTTTCGAGCGTTTGAACATCCCTCTCACCGTCGTGAACAATGGCCAGGAGGCACTCGACAGACTGCGGGAAGAAACCTTCGATATGGTGTTAATGGATATTCAAATGCCGATAATGGACGGTTATACGGCTATCAAGGAGATCCGCCGGACTATTTCAACCTCCATCCCGATCATCACCATGACCGCCCACGCCATGGTCGGTGAAAAAGAAGAATGCCTGAGTATCGGCGCCAACAGCTATATTTCGAAACCGTTTAAGGAAAGTGAACTTTTATATACCATTGCCCATCTTGGAAACAAAGAGAATTTCGAAGCACCACAACCTCAAAATCCTACTCAACCTCCACAAACTAAAATGACAGATACCATTTTAAATCTCGACTATCTCGCCGAAATCACCGGAGGTGACCAGGAACTACGCGACGAACTCATTGCTATGTTCGAAAAAGACAGCCAGGTACAGCTCACCAGCATCGCCGAAGCGTCGCAGGTCAATGACCTGGAACGTCTTCGCCAGGCCATTCATAAATTCCGGTCATCCCTGTTTTCGGTAGGCCTGCTCAATACCGCCAACCAGTATAAAGAACTTGAAGCAACGCTGAAACAAGGAAACTGGACCAGCGACCTGAACCAGAAGCTGGTCGATTTGAAGGCGGAGGCAGAAACAGGATTGGTGCAGCTCAAAAAGCTTTAATGCGGGGTCGTCACAGGTCGGCACCCGCCCGGCCGATGGCTTTGTAGATTTCCCCCACGCTGTTTTCCCAGGTATGCGAACTGGCAAATGCACGCCGGGCTTCTGTGCGTGCCTCCGAATTTTCGGCCAGCGCCAGGTCTATCAGCCTCACGTAATCTTCCTTTCCTTTCCCGAGGTAGACATGTTCGGAGAATACGCTCATGGCGTCCGTAGCGGTAGCTACCACGGGCTTGCCAACAGCCAGGTATTCGTCGATTTTGCGGGGATAGTTCCCAATCGTGACCTCGTTGAGCAGCTGCGGGTTCACACAAACGTCGAATGCATTGATATAGGCAGGCAGGTCGGCAATATTGCGCGAACCGGTGAAGGTCACATTAGGAAGCTTATGCAAACTGCTTTGTAAGAACTCGTTGTCTTCCGGCCCCACCAGCACGATATTCCAGTCGGGACGCTGCTGCGCGATATATTCGAGCAGTTCCATATCCAGCCGGATGCTTTGCAGCGCGCCTACGTACCCGATACGCGGGTGCGCGATGCCGCTGATATCCGCGGGCTCGGGCGCCTCATTGCCCGCCATGAAAATATCCAGGTCGCAGCCCTGCCCCACATAAAATGAATGCCTGTTAAATTTGGCGCAATAGTCGGCCAGGTAGGTCGAATTGGCTACGCAGAGGTCGCTTTTGGCGATGAGTTCGGGTTCCAGCCGTGCGCCGTGCTTCCGCCAGTAATCTACCGCCAGCATGTAATCGCGGGAGTAGTAGATGGACAAGCGGGGTTTAAGCAGGTCTTTCAGGAAAAAGCTGCGGAACATATCATTGTCATTGAAATGAATATAGTCCGTAAAGCCGAGCCGTTTTGCAGCACGGGCAATCGCCCCCGCGAAAAGCTGGTTATTCCTTTTATTTAAAATATCGAACAGCATTTCCGGCAGCCAGTTGATCGACTCGATCATTTTGTCGGGGTACAGTACCCAAAGGTTTGGCTGCACCTCTTCCAGGCCGTCGGCCTTGCCGTAAATCACTTTTTTGCGTTTCGCTACTTTGGGATCGTCGCCATTTTTGAGCAGGCTGATGCGGTCAAGCGGGGAATTGACGTACAATACCCTGTGATTCTTGCTGAATTCCAGGGCAATGTTCTTGCAGTTACTCCCGATTTCTACATCCCAGGCCTGTTGTCCCGTAATGACAATATCCATATTACAGTAGCTAGTGCGCGGGGGCAAACGTCCCCCACCCTCGTTGAGATTCGGTTACTTATAGTGATGGTCCTGAATTTTCCTGTCGAGCTTATCGATCACCGCCGGAAACCGCGCGAGATCGAACTTGCGGGCAAACAATTTTCCCGACGCCCACATCTGTTCCAGATCCTCTTCCGTGAGCACCTTCGGGCTCGCCTGACCTTTCGACCAGTCAATATACCTCAAATTATCGTTCACGAGTGAAGAACGGAATGGGGAATTATACAAAATAGTTTGAAATATGATTTCGTCGGGAGCCCAGGTCAGCTTGAAAAACTTCTCAACCCCGGGGTGCCCTTTCAGATATTCCAATATATGGCGCACCGCATCGAGCGTCAGGCTCATCCACTGCGACCGTCCTACGGGTTCGAGTCCGGCAGGCATTGTACGTACGGGCAGCAACCTGTTCATCCATTTCTGCACCAGGTACTTTCCCGGGAAATTATAATTGGTCAGGTGGTATTCGGTCAATCTCGGGATCGCTTCCGTCCACTCCTTGTTCACGGAGTAGTATTCCATGAAGTTTTTCCCCGTATTCCGAGCAAAAAAATCATGTATCTCCGAAGGCGATTGTAGCGGATAATCGGCACCGCTCAGCAGGTTTAGATAACCAAAATCAATACCCGAATTCACAACCGTATCGAACCCGCGGAGCGTCGCTTCCACAATGCTGTATGCGCCCCAGCCCACATCCACGCGATCGGGCACGAGGATTACCCGCTCGTGATCCTGCAAAAAGGAAAATGCATGCATGTCGGCCTTACGATCGAGATGGACAAAGAACCAGGCGTCCCGATGTTCGAGCGCACCAATGAGCTTCGACAATTGGGCAGGTGCCGCGTGTGCGAGTATCAGGTGGGCGATCTTCATGTTGTATGCTGCGCTTTCTGCTCCCGCTCGTCGAGGATGCGGGTAATGTTAATGATCGCCGCCGCCAGGTAGAAATAGATATTGGAAGGAAACTGTACCAATGCTTCCTGCGGGTAATTACCGACATTATAGGCAAACACCACCAACAGCATAGCCAGGCAGTAGGTTTTCAGCTCCGGGTTTTTAATCAGAAAGTAGTTGTTGATGCCCTCTTTCAAAATAAAAAACATGAGCAAGCAGAACAGGAACAACCCTACCCAACCCAGTTCCACCGCAATGCGGACATACCCGCTGTCGGGCGGAAAATTGGCGAGATACGATTGCGGCGCAAATCGTTGCCCCCACGCGCCCGTAGCGCCCAGCCCACCCCCGATCGGGTGTGTGAGAATGTAGGGTTGAATACGCTTCTGGTTGTTCTTACGGGCCTGGAATGAAATATCGTCGTTCGGCTTGAAGGCCGTCTGGAAGCGGACAATGTTGGAATTGGTGGTAGGAACAAAAATCAGGAACACAAAAAACAGCGCCGCAATCCCTGAAAAGATGAGTACCTGACGGTTGATCCGTAAAATCACAAAAAGGACCATCGCCGCGGGTATGAGCACGTAGGCGCCCCGCGTACCCGAGAAGAGCATGGACGAAAAGAACAGCACGATCATCAATGCAAGCACTACTTTCTGCCAGTTTTTCTTCACGAAGGTCAGCAATGCAATGCAGATAATGCTGCTCACTACCATGTTGTAGGAAAACGCAACCGGGTCGGAGAAGATCGAGAACTTCCGCCAGTGACCGGCTATGAACAGCAGGTCCGCAACGCCTTCGGAATCGAGCCATGCCTGCTCAGCACCCGAAAAACCGATGTACTCCTGCTTGTAGGCATACAATGCAGCAAACAGCGCCAGGCCCAGCCAGAGTTTCAGCAAAAACCGCAGGAACCGAATCGTACGGATCTGGTACATGAACACGAAGTAGGTCAGCATCACGATCGCCACCGCGCGGATCGTGTAAACCCAGGCCAGCCGCGACTCGGCCGAAGGGTTAGCGACCTGGATCAGGTTATAAACGATCCAGATCAGGATCATCACGCTGATCGGCCCTTTGAAAACCTTCCAGTTGGGCCTGCGTTTCTGGTGAATGAAGAAACCGAGTATAAGTAGTCCCTGGATACCGTCCATGACCGTACCCAATGGGAAATTCACGCCAAGCCTGCCCACAAAAAACAGCAGGTAAGCCAGCAAGAGCAACACGGTAATGCCAAACTCCGGGAATGCCACAATGCCATACACCGCCGGCGGGCCGAACATCAATGCCAGAATCCCCGCTCCCGCTATAATGCCCTGGTAGGCGATCAGCGCCCCGAATGCGATCGAGATCAGCAACAAAATAACCAGCCCCGTGAGTTTGCGATCGAAGAGCGCACGCAGTCTCTCCACGCGGCTCAGCCCCTCGCTGCTTTTCCCGGGAATATGGATCTGAATGTCTTTCACTAAAAGAAAAGAATTTTGAAAAACCAGATAAATACGCTCACCAACGCCAGCAGCAACGCCGCCTGACGTATTTTTTGCTGCATCGGGGTGAGCTCGTTCAAGCCCCGCTTCCGCTCGCTGACCTTTTTATCCGGGTAAATTTTCATAATAGCCGACCGTTAACCCTGAGTCTTGTTTTCCTGGCGAGTAGCCACCGAAATCTTGTTCGCCCGTCGTGCATTCACCAGCGCAGTAAGCTGATAGAACATGAACTTCGGGATATTTACCAGCGATTGATAGATCTTCGGATCGGTCGGCGAGCTTTTCAGCGAAATGTAAAACCCGAGCACGAAGACGATCAGCCCGATCAGCCATACCAGTGATAAAACCGGCGCGATCAGCAAATTGAGCAACATAAAAAATACCGAGAGCAGCAGGAATATGAATAAAGGCGGCCGCAGCAACACTAGTCCGAAAAGCACCTGATTGAGGCTGAAACGGGTAATGCCTTTGAACAGGATGTTAAATCCGTAAGCAAAGTATTTGAACCAGGTGTTGATCCAGCGGGCACGTTGCTTTACCAGTTGGTCCGAGCCCGTTGTTTTCTCATCGTAGACAATCGCCTTTTCGGCAAATGCAATGCGGTAACCGCGGCCTACAATACCTTCTTGAAGGACTTTATCAAACCCGGCACCGGTTACGTCGAGATGTCCGAGAACCTTTTCATACAATGCCGTGGTAAATGCCATCCCCGATCCCGCCAGCGTAGCCGACGAGCCGGCCCCGAACAGCACTTTCCCATCGTAGAAATGGTAATAAATGTCGCGCGCCGCATCGAGACAGGCGTAGGTGGTATCCAGGTTTTTAGCCTCTCGTACCCCTTGAACCGCTTCATACCCCTGATTGAAATATACATTCAGCTCGTTCAGGTATTCAGGGTCGGTGAGGTTATCGCTGTCGATGATCGTCAGGTGCGTGTGCGGGCGAATGAACCTGCGGATCGCGTAAAAGTGCGAGCGGGTATTGCTGCCCAACATTTCCTCGGGACGCAGCAGCGCTACCTTGTCCGCAGGGAAATGCAGATTGCTGATGTCGCATTTGTCGGCCACCACATAAATATGGTAGCGATCGTAATTCAATTGCAGCAGGGAACCCACAACCGCGGGCAATTGCGCGGTGTATTCATAAGCCGTCACGATAATGCCATAATCGGGAAGCGTGCTACTGCCGCCCGACTTGCGAGCCGCGAATGACTTCCTGAGGCCGTAAATCAACAGGAGAAACACCGGAAATACGAGATTATACCCGATCGCCGCCTGAATCGCCAGCCCTATCCATTCCAGGATTTTCATGCTTCTACCGGTTTAGCCACTTTTCCGGCTTGTTCGGGAATGCTTTCGGTATTGGTCAGCACCCAGCCTGCAAATTTCCCGTTCAGACTATCGAGATACTGTATTTTGGATTGATCTTCCGAACCAATGGCGCGTCCTGCGGCAAAAACGGAAACTACCAGGTCCGAGAACGTTACCCATTCCTTCGCCCTGTTCATCGCACGCAATGAGTCGGTTTCAATGAGGATAATATCAAAGCGCGTCTTCAATGCCTGCAAGCGGTCGCCGATCACTTTTTCGTCGGCCAGTTCGAGTACCGAAATATCGCCTGTTTTAGCGCCAAGGATGGTAATCTGCCCCGGTGTCGCCTCAGGCAGGTTATTGGATTTTACAAAATTTTCAAACGGCGTACTGTCCGGGTTCAACTTGGAAATATCCGGCTGGGCAAAGTTCCCGTCGATAATGAGTACGGTTTTATTGATCTTCGAAAATGCCCAGGCCAATGCGATCACAAACGGGGTTTTACCCACACCGTACCCCAGACTGGTAATCGCGATGATTTTCGGGTCGTTCATTTCGTTGTCCAGTTCGTACCGGATCGACCGCACCAGGTTCTTGTAAAGCCGCACGGCCTTGTCGTCAGACGTATTCATTCCCGAAAGGCTCAGGTTCGAATCTTTGTCGAGTGCATTCAGGTAACCCAGTACCGGCTTGCCCGTTTCGTTGGCGAGTTGCAGCGGGTAGCGGATCGATTTGTCGAGGTAGAAAAGGATGAAGAACACAAACACGCAGAATGTGAAGCTGATCACCCCGGAAAGGATTACGAGCACCATTTTCTTCGAGGCTTGTACTTCCCCCGGCATCGCGCGCTCGATCAGGCGCAGGTACACGGGGAAGCTGAATTCGAGGCTGGCTTCATTGTAGCGCTGCAATGCTTCGATGTATTCCTTGCTCGCAATGTCGATAGAAGTTTCATACTCCTGGATCTTGGCTTCGTTCGGTACCAGCCCGTCGAACTTGCGGTTCAGGCGGTCGAGCTCGCCCTGAATCGACGCCACGCTGTTTTTCGCCAGTTCCAGCGATATTTCCATGCTCAGTTTCTGCGTTACCAGATCCTGCTTTACCACCATCGGGTTGTAAGCATATTTATCGGTAGCCTCATTAATTTCCTCCGAAAGCCGGCTCCGCAGCGAATCGAGGCTGAACTTCATCCGGTTGTCGAAGTTGCTGAGGATGTATCGCTCGTTCAGCGCTTTCAGGTTGCTCTTGGTTGCGATGATCTTCTGGTTAATGTCGGTCAAAGCGCTCTCGAAGTACTTCCGTTCCGTCGGATTAAAGCGCCTGTCGATATTGCCGATAGCCGCCGTGTAAGCGATAATGTCCTTCTGTGCCATTTGGCGGCGGGTTTCAAAATCGGCCATTTGCCCATAAATACTCTTCGCCTGCTCGTTCAGGTTCAGCACCCGGTTTTGTATTTTAAAGTTTTTCAGCGTATTCATCCGGCCGTTCAGCGCCTGCAACTTTTGCTGCATGAAATTGGCCAGGAAGTCGATCGTTCTTTTGTTGTTTCCCACCACGCGGGACGAGTTATCGGAAATAAACTCCTGCGCCAGCGTGTTGATCACGTATGCGGCCAGATCGGGATGTTCCGCCTCATAGTCGATGTCGATATAGTCGCCTACGCCTGTGCGGTAAATGATCAGCTTGTCGCGCAAGGTGTTTGCGCCGTAGCCCATTTCAGCGATGATATCGTTCAGCTTTTTCTCCCCGGGTTTCCATAAAAACAACTCCTCGCGCTTTTGGTACTTCTGGGTAATGAGCGCGATGGCCTTCGCCTTGTCGGCTTTGTTCATTTCTTCCAGCGCACGCACCGGCTCACGCCAGGTGGAGTCCTTCAAGCCTTTCAAATCATTCAGGATCAAACGGTACGACACCTGATCGAGCGTCCGTTTCAGGCGCATTACCTGGATCAAACTCTCGAATTTACGCGCGATCTGCTGGTCCTGCTCATCCCTGGCACGGGTTATCACCTGATCGGTCTTATCCACCAGCCCGGTCGCGATACGCGCGTGCGACTCGTAGGTATCCGGCAGCCGCCGGACGAGAAAATAGCAGACAATAACGGTGATCAGCGGGACCAGGATGAGTGTGATCTTATTCCTCTGCAGTAATCTTAGAAACTGTACAACCTCCGTCATTTGATATCTTCTAATTTTTGTCCTAACAATTCTTCCAGACTGCTTTTTGCAATCAAAACCTCGCTTTCGGTATTCAGCAGGTTCTGTGCGTGATCGGTTTGCATCACCAGCACCTGGTTATATTTTTCCAATGTCTCCTGCCCCATTTCAAAGCGCTTCTTGACGCTTTCGAGCATGCTCTCAACATCGAGCGCCGCATTCGAGCGTACCCGGTACACCGCTTTTTTCTGGATGTAAGTAAAATATCTCTTTTTGACCTCCGCTTCCATATTCAGGTCGAACGACTGCTTGTCGTACTCCGCAGAGGCCAGTTCGCTCTTGGCCTGTTTCACCATCGCCGGCTTTTGCAGGATGGCCCCGATGTTGACGAAAAATCCAAACTGGTAGGTAAATGGAAACGAGGCCGATACCGGTGTCGCTCTGTCGTTTTTGGGAACGTACAGGTAAGAGAAATTAAAAATGTCGAAGTATGAAAGCTTCGCCTTTTTGACACCCGTTTCGGCGGCATTGATATGCGCCTGGTACATCTTGATTTTGGGATAATTGGCCTTGCAGACTGCAATCAACTTATCCAGGTACGCGTAGTCCACGTCTTTGCTCAAAGATTCCTGGGCATGGGCGCTTTGGATCGTAAAAAAAAGCAGGAGCCCAAAAGCGGCATGTTTTATCGGCATATCAGGGTAAAATATTTATTTAAAATCGGTTTCGCTTGACTTTGCGGCAATACAAAATACTTTTGGTAAAAATATTACTACATCTCACTAATCTAGGTAAAATGTCGTTATCCGACCAAATCCGGAACAGTCCGGGGCTAAAAAAATTTGTCCACTGGATGCTGATACCAACCAATCAGGCTCGTCCTAGGCTCTGGGTCCGGGTGTTTCTGAATCGCTTTTTTCATCAAAGGGGCAAAAATGTCATCATCCGCCGGTGGGTAAGGATGGACGTGCTGCCTTTCAATCCTTTTTCGATCGGCGACAACTCGATGATCGAGGATTTCAGTACAATCAATAATGGCGTGGGGGCTGTAAGTATTGGAGCCAACTCGCTCGTCGGCCTGGGAAATGTCATTATCGGTCCGGTTACGATCGGCAACGATGTGATCCTTGCCCAGCATATTGTTGCCAGCGGCCTGAACCACAACTACCAGGATATCCAGCAGCCGATCCACAAACAGGGCGTAAGCGTCGCACCCATTGTGATTGAAGACGAATGCTGGATCGGCGCCAATGCCGTCGTCACCGCGGGCGTTACCATCGGTCGTCATTCGGTCGTCGCTGCCGGCGCTGTCGTCACCAAGGATATCCCCCCCTATTCGGTAGCGGTGGGAAATCCTGCACGTGTCATCAAAAAGTACGATCCCGAATATAAAGACTGGGTGAAAGCGTCCTGACATACGTTTTGCCCCGTCACACATTCTCCGATTGCAACAGCGCGGGGAATGTTTTCAGGATGATTTCCATATCCATTTTAAACGAAAATTCCCGGGCATAGGTAATGTCGAGCTGCGTACGCTCCTCTTCGGTCATGTCTGACTTACCCTTGCCGCGCTTGGTTACCTGCCACAAACCGGTAAGCCCGGCCGGGCCTGCAAAGCGCAGGATTTTATCGTCCGTAGTCATTTTTTCGGCTTCATACAAAGGCAGCGGACGATTACCCACCAGCGACATGTCGCCTTTGAGGATATTGATCAGCTGCGGAAGCTCGTCGATACTCGAATTTCTCAGAAAACTTCCCAGGCGCGTGATACGCGGGTCGTTCTGAAATTTCATGAATGCGGCCTTCTGATCCTTCTGGAATTGGTAAAGCTTCTCGCAAATCTCCTTACCGTCATGGAAGAGCAGGCTCTTGCATTGATTTCCGGCCAGACAGTCGTCGCAAAGTCCCTGTGTTTCGATCTGGGCTGCGGGCTCGGCTTTGGAATACATATTCAATGCAGCCATTTTCCGGATCAGCTGGTCGGCGTCCGTCCGCATGGTCCTGAATTTGTACAGATCGAAAATCTTGTAGCCGCTTCCTACCCTTTTGGATTTATAGAAAACCGGCCCTTTCGAGTCGAGCTTGATCAGGATCGCCACGATAATGAATACCGGCAGCAGCAGGATGACCGCCGTACCGGTCGTGGCAACATCGATTGCCCGTTTCCAAAGCGGCGTCTTATGGCCCTGCGACCCGATTTTCTGTGACGCCTTGTTCGCCACGTACCACTGCCGCTTTTTGAAATATTTGATGCGGGTAATGAGGTCCCCGTCGTCGAAGTTTACAGAAAAAACATCGTCGGCATGCCTGGTCCGCGCCAGTTCGATGGCCTGGCGGGAAAGCCTGTCGACCAGCAATACAAAAGGAATGTTACCGAAGCCGGCGCTGTTCCGGATGGTATCGAGCAGTTCGATACCGCCGCTTCCGTCGTGCGCGACGATCACATCCGCGGGGTAGTTTTCCTTTAATGCTCCCAGTGCGCCGGCGGGCGTATCGAAATACTCTACCTGAAGGTATTCCGCAAAGCGCTCGGTAAAACGGAGGTATTCCTGAAAATTATGATGGACATAAATAACCCTGAACTGGGCAACGTAGGTTTTGCCTGCCGTTACCGTTTCTGTCGTTGTGCCGGCCAGTTCCATGATATCGTCGTCGTTTAAGAGAAGCGTTTACTGCGCCGCAATACGGCGTTGATCTTGGCGTGCACCTCCATGGGATTGAACGGCTTCACCATAAAATCGTCGGCACCGAGGTTCAGGCATTGGATACGCTCGCTGCTCTCGTCGGACCCCGACAGTATGATAATGGGTATCTCCGAATACAGATTGCTCGCCTTCGCTACTTTCAGGAACTCTTTGCCACTCAGATTAGGCATATGAAGGTCGGCAATGATCAGATCAGCCTGGTTACCTTCTTCGAGCCAGAGCATTCCTTCCGAGCCATCGCTCTTGATCACGACGTCGAAATCCTTCTTAAGAAAATGTTCCAGTATTTTAGTAATGCTGGGTTCGTCGTCTATAATCAACAGATTCTTTCTATTGTCCATAGGTTGAGTATAAGTGGGCAAATATTCGGTATCTAACTGTGAAAAATAACTGGCAATTATTTTGTAGAATTAATCATAATACTTGCCATAACAAAATTTAAGCCAGAAAATTGTATCACTCGTCAGCTGATTGAATCGGACCAGGTCTTGAAATGGCCATCAAGCAACTATTGGGAGAAATTACAAGTTCAGATTTAGTAAAAAATCAAGAGATGAGTAGTTATGAGCTTGTAGTAAAATTAAATACTGCGGCGTAGATCGCAAAAAATAACCGTCCAATTTTGGAAAATTTTTAAAATTACTTCTACAAGTCACCAGGTAACCATCTGATTTGGACAGGATTATTGAGATTGCCGAAATTGGAGCTGTATTTCGGCGCGGGACGTTACCGGAATCCCTTTTGTATGCGCAGGCAACCAGGCCGGCCCGTTGGCAATAATGCGGATCGCTTCTTTGTGTAGTTCATCAGGCCCGCTGGCGACAAAACCGGACAATATCCCCGTGGAACTGACGAAAAATGTCACCACTATTCGCCCTGTTGTAGAAGCAGTGCCCGTGTTTTTGTCAAGATAAGTTCGGTATGCAGGCCAGCCCTCGACCGGGGCCGGCGGCAGCGTGTCGAGGGGAACCGCCACGGTGTAGGCTTTCTTTTCGGCGGATGCGGGTTTCGCGGCTACGAAATGTTTCGTGTCGACTTCCTGCCGCTCCATTCTCGCCCGCCCGGCCATCGATTTTCCAACTGCCTGGTTCGAAGCGGGCGTTGTCAAAGCTTTTTCAGGCAGCGGCGTTGCCCCGACCTCTTCCGCTTTACCTGCAAATGAATCTCCTGCGGCAACATCTTTTGCGTCTTCCCGGTTCTCCGCATCAGCGAGAGTCGAAGGGATCAGTAAGGTTTCCGAAGCAGGCGATGATGCCTGAGGCTGTATAGGCTGCTGCGCCTGAATCTTTGCAGCTGGTTCCGGAGTCTCCGGCACCGCTGGGGCAGATACCGACGGGCCGAGCGGTTTGTCCGGCTGTATAGCCGCCGGTGCTTGCTCAGGTTTGGCAAGAGTCTCTTTCTCCTGTTTGACGGCAGCCGCAGTTTCCTGCACATCGGCCTTTTGGTCCCGCACAAAGACGAACCAATAACTAAACAAGGCCAGCAATACGGAGGCAGCCGATGCATAGGACCATAAGGGCAATGCCTTCTTGCGTGCCTGTCCCATGCGCGTGTGCAGCCGCCCATGCAAATCCGCACGAACGCCATTGGTACCGACACTGCTCGTACGCCATGCAAGAAAACCTTCGTAGGCTTCGGCTACCAGCGGTTCTGCAAGCATGCGTCCTTCCAGCAAACGCTGTTCAGCCGACGACATTTCGCCGCTGTAATAGCGTTCGAAATCTTCGAAATCCGGGATGAGGTCGTTAGTAGCTGCCATTATTTTCCATACAGATTTTCAGCTTCCGCTTTCCATTCTGAATATAACTCTTCACTTTACCTATTTCAAAACCGGTTTCCCCGGCAATGTCGCGGTAGCATTTGTTTTGCAGGTAAAACAACTCTATGCTAACCCGTTGCTCGCTAACCAGCTTTTGGAGGCATTCATCCAACGCATTCAATTGTCCTTCCAATGTGAATATATCGTCACCATCCTGGACTGCAATTTCTAATTCCTGCTCCTGGCCGTCTGCCGCTTCCAGGCCAGCGGTAACCCGCGATGCCCTGAGCTTCATCAGGCAATGGTTCCGCGCGACGCTATGCAGCCAGCTTTTAAAGTTCGAAACTTCGTGTTGCCTTAAATCGGTGACCAATTTTTCAAAAATTTGCATGACCGCGTCCTTGCATTCGGCTTCATCGCGCAGGTATTTGAAGCACACCCCGAAAACCATATCCATATAAGGCTCATACAATGCCCCCAGCACGGCAACGTCGCCATAGCGCCGGTATTCCGCAAGCCGCTCGGCTTCCGGCACCGGTTCTTTGACCTTGCCCTGAAAGAATTTCAAAAATTTCACGTGCGCCTTGGGAATCTTTTCCAGCCTTCCTACTACTGGATGCGGTTTAATCAAAATTCCATAAAAAAATTTTAAAAACTTTTATGGAATTACCTCCCGGCGCGCATCCAGCGGATAAATAACAAAATCCGTAAACCATGAAAACAAGAGTAATTATTCTGTTAGCCATCTTTTTGAGCGCTTTCGCATTGCTGCCCGATCGCATCATCAAAGGCACCGTTGCGGACGGCTCGCATATGCCCCTTGCGGGTGTGAGCGTATCCATCCAAGGAAGCGGCGCCGGCACGGTTACCGACCGCACCGGCCGTTTTTCGATCCGCGTATCCAACCTGACAAGGGCATTGGTATTCAAAAAGACCGGATACAAACCGCTCACAATGCCTGTCACATCGGGCTCCGTTCTAAATGTTGTTTTGACGGCAAATACAGTCAACGCAGAAGAGCTTGCGGATGAAGAGGTGAAGGACGCCAAGCAACCAGGGCGTATGGAGAAGTCACTAGCATTCAACCGGGTCGCAGCTTCCCCTGCTACATTTTCAGGAGCAGTCAGGCAAATGCCCCTTCCCACCGAAAGTTACAGGCCGATCAATGAAAACGGGTTTCTGTCCGTCGGGCAGCAGCCGGTAACAACCTTTTCCGTCGACGTCGATCGCGCAGCGTACAGCAATGTGCGGCGCTTCCTCAACAACGGCCAAATGCCTCCCGAGGACGCCGTGAGGATCGAGGAAATGATCAACTATTTTGATTATGAATATCCGCAGCCTTCCGGTGAGCACCCTTTGGCAATCAGTACCGAAACCACCGATTCGCCCTGGAATCCCGGACTGAAACTGGTCCACATCGGCTTGCAGGCAAAAACCGTTTCTACCGAAAATCTGCCTGCGTCTAACCTCGTTTTCCTGATCGACGTATCCGGCTCGATGAGCGATCCGAACAAACTACCGCTACTCAAACAGGCATTCAAACTGCTGGTAGACCAGCTTCGTGCAGAAGATAAAATCTCGCTCGTCGCCTATGCGGGCTCTGCGGGATTGGTATTGCCGCCAACCTCAGGAAGCGAAAAAAAGACCATCAAGGACGCGCTCGATAAACTGGAAGCCGGCGGCTCAACAGCGGGTGGCGAGGGCATCGAACTCGCGTATGATCTGGCTAAAAAGCATTTTCTTCCGAAAGGCAACAACCGCGTGATCCTCGCCACCGACGGTGATTTCAACGTGGGCATTTCCAACGAATCGGAATTACAGAAACTCATCGAGGAAAAGCGCAAAGCCGGCATTTTCCTCAGCATAATGGGTTTTGGAATGGGTAACTACAAAGACAGCCACGTGGAAACGCTGGCCGACAAGGGGAATGGCAACTATGCTTACATCGATAACATTCAGGAAGCGCGGAAGGAATTTGTTCAGGAATTCGGCGGCACGTTATTTACGATCGCCAAGGATGTCAAGATCCAGATCGAATTCAACCCTGCGCATGTGCAGGCATACCGCCTCATCGGCTACGAAAACCGTGCATTGCGGAACGATGAATTCAACGATGACAAGAAAGATGCCGGCGATATGGGCTCAGGGCACATCGTTACGGCCATTTATGAAATTGTGCCCAAAGGCATCCAAACTCCATACATCGGAACAACCGATGCATTGAAATATCAGCAAAACAATGCGAACACGACGGCCAACGGCGATGAAATGATGACTGTCAAAGTCCGCTACAAAAAAACCGACAGCGAGAAAAGCGTTCTTTTCGACCATCCGGTAAAAGCCGCATCCATTGCTTTTGAAAAATGTTCTGAAAACCTGCGCTTCGCCAGCGCCGTAGCCGAGTTCGGGTTGCTGCTCCGTGGCTCCGAATTCAAAGGAAAAGCCACCTACGCGGACGTGATCCAGCGCGCACGGGGTGCTTTCGGGAAGGATAACGAGGGCTACCGCTCGGAGTTTGTGCAGCTCGTCAAAGCAGCGCAGAGCCTGGACGGCTCACAAAGTACTGCCAGGAAGTAGGAGCGTAATTAACACAAACAGCCGGTCGATAATGCTTCGACCGGCTGTTTGTGTTGCAAATATTTCATCCTTTAATGCACAGCTCCGGCATCAACCTTCCTTCAAGGCCTTCAAAATCAAATCTCTACCCTGTTCACTATATTGCAACGACAACGCTGCTTCGTGCCCCGGGTCGGTCATTTTGCCCCAGGTTTTGCGGAGGATGTCGATCATTTTTTCCTCGGTCATTTTGGCGATCAGGTCGTCGTATTGGTATTGAAGAAAAACGAGACAGAGCGCGTTTTCCATGGTCTGCACGTCGGTATCGGTTTTGAGGCGCTGTTTCAGGACGATCTGCTTTACTCGACTGATCATTTCCTCATCATAACCCACGTTAGCCAAAATTTCGGCAGCTATTCCCGCGTGGTACTTGGAGAGGTCGCTCCGCCATTTGAGATAGCCCACCCGCCCATCCGGGTAACTCTTGCGCGCAATTTCCCAACGCCCGATATGCTGGCACCGCGAAGCCAAAAGCAGGCTTTCATCTGCCTCCGGGTCCAGCTTTTTCACCCATTCATAGAGTTTCAGCGCGTAAAAATATTCTATCGGATACTCGGCATTTTCCCACACAATGCGCTCCGGCGAGCGCCTATTGTAGTCGTCAAAAAGTTCAAAAGCCTTGTCGAGCTTGTTCATGGTGATTTAGTATAGGTAAATATTATTTTGCCGCCTTGAATTTCAGGGCAATAGTCGTCATGCGCGGATAGTCGTAGGCGGTGCTTTGTGTTTTCATGATGAAAGAGCCTTTTCGGACATCATCGGGCCTTACAGTCCACTCCCCTTTGCCTCCGCCCTCCGGCGCGCCGATCGTGATATTATCGTCGTTGACCTGCCATTTGAGCAAAAAAGGTGTGGATTCTCCCTTAAAAATTCCGGAAAATACACCGCCCTTTTTCAACTGGACGGTCTCCATATACCTCTGAAAATCGATCCCGCCAAACTGCTGCGTCATTTTACCGTCTTTGAATGTAACGGCGTCATTCACCACAATCTCCTCGATCTTCCATTCAGGTATCGCTGTCAGCAATTCCGCTGCCTCTTGCGGCGTGCCCGCGGGCCGGTCACAGGAAGCGTTAAAAATACCCGCGAAAGCAAGGAACAGAAAAGCGACGAATTTGCGCATGAGCATAGTGATGTTGATTGATGGCTATGCGCAAATATAGCCACATCTACTTCGGACATTCGATTTAAATTCCAGGAATTTTAATGCTTGTTTACGCTGCTGATGAATAGATCATCGGCTCAGTGAATGCTGCGCTGGCGACGGTAAGGAATGGCATTATGTATTGAGGAGCTCCCTCAGAAGAGGTATTTCGAGGGGTTTTGACAGGAGCTGGATGATGTAGGGGTTGGCTTCGGCTTGCTCAATGTCGGAAATATCTACGGTAGACGAAATCATAAACAGGCGAATCCGCTTTCGGACCGCCTTGGGTAACAGGCCATAATGTTCTGTGAATTCAAAGCCGTTTAGCCCTGGCATTTGAAGGTCGAGCAGAATCACCGTGTCTGGCATATCCGCGTCCTGGGTACGGAGGTGGTCTATTGCCTGCTGCGCTGAGCTGAACGTCCTTACTGTTTTGGTCAAACCACTTTTTAACAGCAGCTTTTCCTGGGTAAACTGATCGAAAACACTGTCGTCTACGATAATAAATTCCATTTTCTAGCAAGAGAAGGGTACAGAATACACACTACAACCCGCGCCAACTGGATTCTCCCTATCTCTACATGTTGCTGTTTTGTAGAAATAGTTGTCACAAATAAGCTACAAAGGTTTTAAATCTAACTGAAAAAACGGCAAATATGACCTAATACTTTCGTCGGACCATGATTTTAGTACAAATTCGGTCACTTATACCGGACAGTACCGTCAATTAACCCGCGAGCGGTCAATGCCTTAGTTCTTCGTCGGCCTTGCATGGCCATCGTTGAGTGGTGAGATCTGATGGAAGTGGGCTACTGGATGTAAAAGTTACTGAATAGTTTCTTTAGTCCCAAGATAAAATCCCGATTTCGCTTCAATGCCCTTGCGTCGCTCTGCTCTTGGCGTCAGCTACTCGGGGGATAAGGTTGTGCCTTGTTTCCGGATTTCATGGTGTGCCTTGGCTACGCCCGCTTCGACATGGCGGGAAATATGCTACGGGATCAAAATCAATGTAGATCGGAAAGGGTACAAAATAAAAACCGCAGACCATTTAACAAAAAAATTCCGAACGCTCAAAAATGGCGTTCGGAATAAGCACTAACACACACTTGATGTTCAGATCACTATCAGGTCACTAGAAGTACTTAATTTTATTCCTTAGAATAACCAGATAGAACAATCCAAAGCACCGTTGAAATAGACGTTTCATCACTATGTACAAGTTGAGTATAATGTAAATGAACTAGGGGTTTTGGTCTTATCTTTAATAAATAGATTTGGGTTTTGACGAATATAAATTCACCGCAATGATGGAAGTAACTGCTGTTATCACCAAACCTATTAATAGTATTTTTTTCATATCTATTCAATTTTACCGTTTATTTTTTATCCAGTTCAAGTTGATCGATTCCTTCAATATCCAAAATAATCTTATCACACGTTCTACTAATTACTGGACATTCATATCTTTCAATACTTCCATTAGAAAATTTTCCGTTCAAAATCACAAAATTTTGATCTACTTCCCAAGTGCAAACGGGGCTGTTCGATGCGCCAAATATCAACCCCTTGCTTTCTTTAAAAGTACCGTCACTTTTAAATGTTAATTCCTGGGACTTATCTTTTTCAGAAACTAGTTTTGCATTCCAATTATTTACGATATGCTTTGCCAATGGAGGCGGAACACATTCTTTATCCTTTTGACAAGCGGAGACAAATACTATAACAAATAGGGTCAGGGAAAATCCAGTTCTCATCAATCAAGAAGTAAATGTTTAAGATGATAATTCAGTGACAGCGTGGCGCCTCAAAGTGAGCAAGAAAAGGCGCCCACGCTATCATCCTGAACAGATTACATTACACACAACCCTATTGCTAACGGGCTATAACTACCTTATAACTTTGGGACTGTCGACTTCTTCGCGAAAGTTTCACTACATAGGTTCCAGAGGGGAGATTTTTGACATCCACCTCTTTCACCGGCACTAACGGTGATGTATATACTTCAACACCTTGTGCATTGTATATCTTGATACTGGCGACACTATTCCAATCCTCCGTAGATTTGAAATTGAGCTTGTCACTCACTGGATTGGGAAACAACGTGTACCCGGTTTTTAAATCAAATTCTACACTCCTGATCTTACTGAAAGCAAAACTGCCATCCTTGTCGACCATTTTAAGGCGGTAAAAGTTGCTTCCACTCATTGGGTTCTCGTCGACCGTTGAGTAATGAGCCTCTACTGAACTTTCCCCTTTTGCGGCAATAGTTTTTAACTTTTCCCATTCTTTACCATCCTCACTGCGTTGTACGTCGAAGTAGTCACTGTTTGATTCTTCTGATGTCGACCAAACCAATGTTGTTATGTTTCCTTCGCGCTCCGCTGAGAAGTTGACCAGTTTTACGGGTAATGCAGTTGAAAGTCCTGCACTAGGTCCAACTATATTTGCAGAATTACCATCCAAATCCCCCCATTTTGAGCCAGACAATCCCGTGCCGAATCCAGAGGCCGCGCAACGCAATTGTATTTTAGCGCCTGAACCAGTACCTGGTGTCCCTATTACGGTTCCTACCGGCCAACTAACTGTCGCAGTGGCCACGTGTGTTGGTGTGGTGGTAAGCGGGTCTGATGACATCGTTCTAATTGGAGTAAACTTAAATCTAGTGTCGTAGCCAGCAGGAATTGGGCCAGCTTGAAGGTTCGCCGGTGCTTGAATGTCACTCAGCTGATTACCTACCTTTGTAACCGTGCTTCCCGACTTAGGCGTATAAACTGTTGTACCATCAGAGCCAAAATCGAGGTCAAAAGCCACATCACCGCTTTGAAAACCAAACTGAGTACCATTAGCAGCCAGGTAGTCTACGTAGGTCTGACTCGCCGACATATATAAGTCAAATTTAAGTGTCGGACCGGCAACTGGATCGTTTGTAACAACAAAGTGCCTCGTTTCAAAAAGAATGTGCGGCCCTGGTGCGACTTGGTCGATTGGTGTTGTCTGAGCAAAACATACACTCTGGCTCAGGCTAAGACACACAAGGTAAGCGAAGATTTTAGAGATTTTTTTCATACAGGGTGTTCGATTTAATAGTTACTAAGTGAAGAAAATGGTGCGGTCAGGTTATTAGAGAAAATGAGGTTGTAATCATTGGCATCAACTCCTCCATCCATGTTGAGGTCAGATATTGAATAGATATCGATTAAAGCGTCCTTGTTTGAATCGTAAACTGCGTTGAAATCTGACGCATCAACTCCTAAATCTTGCCCACTGTTTATGTCTCCTGCCCACATGCACCAGAATCCATTCTTCTGAACCATTTGCGGAGGATCACCAAACTCATTAGAAGCCTGAGATAACCCAGTTGTAAAATCATAGCTAACAACCCCCGAGCTGAAATCTTGAATCGGATTACTCATAATCGCCAGGTGATTCCGATGTTTCACCACAATTCTAACGGGCTTTGATTGGCTGAGAAACGTGGGTTGCGCCGTGCCGTCGAGATTACCAATGAAGCCTGATCCCCAAAGAATTAAACTTTTCGATTCGAGTAGTATAGAGGGGTCAACCGCGTCGCGTACTTCCACTTTTACCCAGTCGACGACCGTCGACATTTTTGAAACATCGCCTATTTCGGGGCAGGTTGCACCGTCTCCATACGGGCTGGATATTGGTAGGAGTCCGGAGTTGCCAAAATAGGTTTGCAAGTCGGTTCTCATGATATTGTCGCTTGGAACCGTTTGCATTGTTCCTTGAAGTGCTACGCGCACCACAACTTGCGGGCCTGCGCAGGGGCCATTAACAACCGCAACCTTCTTATTAGCTAGGTCATCAAGTCCGTTTTGTAGCGTTCCCGACTTGTTGTAGCATTGCTTAGCAAGATTATAGTAAAATGCATAGTAATCTCCCGCATCTGTCACATTACTGGGTGTTGCAACCGGTGATCCCATGTGCTTGCCGTTGTTATACCACCTAAGTTCCCATCCATTTGGTATTGCACTAGAATGCAGAGCATTTAAGTTTACACTACCCGAAGAGCAGGTCGAAAGTTCGCAACCATTCTCATAGGGACAATTTATGGGTACCTGCGTGCTACGCAGCTGAAGTACTAGCGAGGGAGGCGAAAAGCATTGATTGGCATTGTCATAAAAAAATGCATAATAAGCAGGCAGGTAATCCATTGAAGCGGGCATTGAAACCGGATTCCCATTGTGCTCGTCATTTGTGTACCACACCACACTCAAGCCTGCCGGAACACCACCGACTACAAAATCATTTAGGTTCATTGGAAGTTCACCTACTTGACAATAGAAACCAAGTGTATTCTTCAAAGCAACGGGCGTGGTACCTGCATTGCAGGCTTTCGAAACATTAACTGAAGATTTAGATTGAGGAACGTTGAAGCAACCATTAGCGAGGTCGTGAGCAAATACGTAGTACTTTCCAGGTCCAGCATGCTGCGGGTCAGGGACTGGCGTTCCCGAGTGATCCGCGGTCGTATACCATTCGATGACGGTGTTAGGCGGCAGTGAAATGTTTGCCGGCACCAATTTGGTCAAATCGTACGTTTGAGCCGGTGCTGTTATTTTTACATCAGTGCTAAGTAGAGGAATTTGATTGGAAGGATCATTTGGATCATTGCAACACATCGTTGAGGCTGTTACCGAAAATATTGCAGTGACGGCAGCTTTGTCTACTGAGTAGCAATTATTTTTTGAATCAAAATAGAATGCATAGTAATCTCCAACAGGGGCTGATTGAGGGGTAGCAAACGGCGTTCCCTGATGCTTGTCATTGGTAAACCAATGTACTTTGTAAGCGGTCGGTACTACCTGAGCGTTGAGGTCTACGCTCGTTTGATTGATACAATTAATTGCTCTTTGATTAGCTACCAATGATACCTGCGTGGGCTCTGCCGTGAAAGAAGCCTTTGCAGTCGAAACGTCAGTATTATAACAACCACCAGGTGTCTTGTAGAATGCATAGTAATATTGGCCTGATGCCTTTGTCCCGGCAGCTTTCGCCTGTTCTTCCGTTAGTTGAATGTAGCTGCTGTTCGGATTGATACCCCAAACCGGAATCGCACCAGCGGGAGTGGGACTCTTAACAAGGTCGTACAAATTGGTAGTTGCACACGCAAAGGGCGTAGTTTGGGTACCACCGTGGAAAAGCTCAACCTGCCCCCCTGGAAGCACACAGTCAAAAGGTTTGGAATAAATATCAAAGTTAACATAGGCTGTCTGCTGAGGATTCGACATTCCAGACAGGTAAAATACCAGATCAGTAGCCGGAGCAACAAATGTCATAGTCGCCTCTACCCACTTGTTTACATTCACTCCTTGTGAAAAAGTTGTGGTGCTGGTCGCCACAGAGACAAAATTGGCAGTTTGTACTTCAACCGTCGCCGATGCAGCATAATCTGACGTTCCTATCGTCAAATCGGCTCTTGCCGTCATTACATAATAGTGTAGCGTATATTTGTTTCCAACTTCAAACCCTCCAACATTGGCCTTCAACTTATCTTTCTGAATTGTGCTATGCCGAAGAGACAGGAAAACATTATTGTTGTTTTTATCAATTGCTTTTGTAGATGATGGAGGAGGCAAAAAACTATTCAACCAAGGTTTAACTAAACTTCCACCCAAACCATTCATATTAGAAAGTGCAACGGGTCCACCTGTAACAATTGTGTAACCAGGAGGGGTACAGTTTGCACAAGCTGTATTGGTATATGTCTTTGGAAAATCTTGTGCAAATGCACTTCCAAATAGTGCCAGCGTACCGATTAATGTGTGTAAAAAAAACTTCTTCATAGCAATGTACGTTTGAGTGAAAATCAGTTTCCAACTGAATTGAGGAGGGACTTCACGTTCTTATTTTTTTGCATTTGTTTCAGCTGAATTAAATTTGATGATTCAAATCTAAACCCACCTTCCCACCCAAAAAGAATCCGATGATCATAAGGTAGCGATTAAAAAACCATCGGTATTTCTTGTAAAAAGCGCTTTGTTAAGACCGTAATTATCAGTAGATAACACAATTAATTACTGCTCTTTTATAAACAAAGAAGACCGCAGCAAACTTGCCACGGCCTTGCTTTTACACACCTACATATAGACGATCCGCTATTTCGGAGAGTCTAATTCCAGTTAGGACGAAAAATAATGATCAACAGAATAAAGATGGCTGTAATAACAACCGGCACGGCCATCACCCATGCGAGAATGGTCGCCGTCGTCAGATCGCCTGTATATATGTAGTATAAAGAAGCGATGACAACGAGACTGATCGATGTCATCACGATCCAGAAGTAATGCCTGGGCTCTTCGGGCTCTTTCTTCTTGATAACATAATACAGGTAATAGCTGCCTACCGCCATTACCGCGGAGCAATCGATGAGGAGGCCTGTCAGATAGAGTCCCATGACAATAATCAGTTTTTGATGAATAGTAGGTTACCACTGGTGTCTTAAGCAAATTTTATCCAGACGCCCAGGTAATAAAAATAGGATGTGTGAACGGCGAGGTATCAGTGATTGAATGGTCAAATTAGTTGGGTTGCCCCAGAGAGGTGTTTGATGGCCAGCATAGGGGTCCAACTCCCGTTAATCAATCCATGCCAGCCTTTCATTCATCAATATTTACTTTGATTTTCCTTATGGCTACCTTACATGATCTGCGGAAAATCAGCCCCTTACATGCGTCATTTTCAAATCATTTGGCTCGTTTGCTTTCTTTGGTCTTTTGCGTCCCGAGCGCAGTTTATCTTCCAGAATCTCCGGGAAGAAGACGGGCTCAGCGCGAAGGATGTCCGCTGCTTGTATAAGGATCCCGATGGTTTTTTATGGGTCGGTACGGCCAATGGCCTCAACCGCTTCGATGGGAACACCATCAAATATTATGACGACCTGCGGACAGACCATAATGTAGAAGTGAAGTGCATTCTCCCTATCGATGGGAACGAGAATTTGCTCGTCGCTACCTCCCGAGGCATGAAGCTCTTCCATAAGGCTACTGGCAAATACCGTCCCGACCCACGCTGGAAGTCGCTTGCAGGCAAGCCTATCCTGTCTGTCAAGGAAGATGGAGATCACCGGCTCTGGATTATTTGTCACTCCGAAATCTTTATTTACGACGGCGCGAAAGTATGGAAACTGACGGACCTGCTTCCATGGGCGAAACGGATCGTCAATCAGAATCTCGCCTTTGCCGCTGAAAGCGCCTTTTGCTGGGATGCAAAGAGAAACGGCTTCTGGGTCGGCGGTTACCAATGTTTTTTTATCGATTACAAAAACAAAACGGTTTATGACAGCCTTCATAATCCTCACCACTGGCCAATCTTAGAAGAGAAATGGGTAACAGCCATTGCGCTCGACAATGATGCCAATATGTGGTACAGCACCAGCGCGGGCTTCTCGCTTCACTTCTCCAAGCCCGACGTTCCCAGCGACACGTCTTACCTGCATCTTGACAATGTCCGTTTAACCGACGGTGCCAACTACCTTTTTGTGGATAGCCAGAACAGGCTTTGGATTTCGACCTGGATGTATGCCGCATATATGAAAGAACCAGGGAAACCTATCCGTAAGTTGTTTTACAGCCAGGATGATGCATTTTCCATAGGCTACGGCTTTTTTTACCACATTATCGAGGATGATGAAAAAGATCTCTGGTTCGCGACATTAAACGGACTGAGTAAGTTGACATACAACAATCCATTCGAGACCGTTTACAGACTGCCCAGCAGGCCATTCTTTCTTCAGGTCAATTTTGCGAGCAACAACACGCTGGCTGCCAGAGGCGATACCATTCTGTCGATGAAGGAAGACGGCCTTGTTCTCTTTACGGAGCGGGAGAAGGTCTTCAAGCAATACATTGCTTCAAAGGACGTGCTTATCAGGAACAGGTTTTCGGGATGTGCTTATTCTGCCGGCACATGGTGGTTTGGCGGGGACGGCGGTTTATACAGTCTTAAAAATGGCGATAAGGAACTCCGGAGGTTTACGCACAGCAAGCTCCCTAAACCATTTGCCCCCGGCAATTTTGTGGTCATTGACAACCAGGGCAGAGTGTGGTTTCAGGTCTTTAAGGACGCGCTTTACCGATTCGACCCCAAAACGAATAGCTGTGACCGGTTCGATGGGACAGACGACCGGTTCGGCAAGTTCAACTACAAGTTTTGCAGAAGTGCGCTGAAACTGCGCAATGGAGATATCCTCTTCACCATCAAAGGCGAGGGTATTCTCCGCTTTTCTGAACAAGGGCAAAGGTTTTCCGTCATTCCTGTTCCTGATAAAAACAGCTTTCACGCGATGCAGCTTCTTGAAGACCAAGCCGGGCTATGGTGGGCGGCAGTCTGGGAGCGCGGACTCTACAAACTCAATGAGCGGGGTGAGTACATCGACAGCCTGACACCCCGAAACGGGTTTGTCACAACACAAATCAACAGCATCGCATTGGACAAACGCGGGGCGATATGGGCCGCCGGCCCCAGCGGGCTACTGTTCTTTTTCCCTTATACCAAGAAAGTGACGCGCGTCCGTGTCAATTTGGGAAAGACATTGCAGGATTACTGGAATTACGTCCTTGCCACGCCTGATCATATTTATGCCGCTATGCTCGATCACATCGTTGTGATAGATCCCATGAAGTTTGCCCGCATACCGGTCAAAAAGCCACCTCACGTTACCTCCGTAAAGGTTTTCGGAGAAGAAATTTCGGATTTCCTGCCTACATCGTTCGTCCTCCCTCCCGAAAGGGACTTCATTACGTTTCAATATGCTTCATTGAAACATCGGGATATTCCGTCCTTGCAGTACAGTTATCAGCTTACGGGAGTTGATAAAGACTGGGTTAATGCGGGCAGGAATATGACTGTCAGCTACAACGGCCTCTCGGCCGGAGATTACGTGTTCAAGGTTCGGAGCACTGACGAGCACGAGCGATGGATGCAACAGGTCACGATGGTAAAAATCAGAATACTCCCCTACTGGTGGCAAAGCTGGTGGTTCCTGCTCCTGGTAGGTTGCGTATCGGGGGCGTTCCTTTACCTGACTTACAACAGCTATCTAAACCGGAAGCACAAAAGAGGGCTTGCCAAAACCATCGAATACTTTGTAAACTCGGTCTACGGGGAAAACTCCGTGAATGAAATTTGCTGGGACATTGTCCGGAGCTGTACCGCTCAACTGCATTTTGAGGACTGTACAGTTTTTCTGTGGGATGGCGATAAGCAGAAATTGGTTCAGAAAGCGGCATTTGGTTCCAAGGACCTGATCGAGAATGAAATCGTCAACCCGTTGGAGCTCGAATTGGGAGAAGGTATCGTTGGTGTCGCTGCAAAAATCAAAAAGACATTAATTATACCGGACACCTCGCGGGATCCCAGGTACATACGGCAGGATGCCAACAAGTTCTCCGAAATCGCAGTGCCTATTCTCCACGAGGGAAAGCTCATCGGCGTGCTGGATTCCGAGCATACCAAAAAGAACTTCTTCACCGAAGAGCAAGCGCGCACGTTGGTGACGATCGCTTCCATCAATGCGAATAAAATCGCCGAAGCGCAGGCGGAAGAGGAAGCCGCGAAGAAGGAAATCATGTTACTCGAAATCAACCGGATGTTGGCAGAGAGCCAGTTGATGGCATTGCGGGCGCAGATGAACCCGCATTTTGTATTTAACTGCCTTAACAGTATCCAGGAATGCATTGTCACGCAGAAATACGGCGAGGCGAGCAAATACCTCAACAAGTTCTCGAAACTCTTCCGGATGGTGCTCAACAATTCGGACCGGAACCTGGTGACGATCGAAGAAGAGAAAAATGTACTCGAACTGTATCTCGAACTGGAACAGATGCGGTTCGAGCAGAGTTTCGTGTACGCCATCTACATTGACGACGATCTGGAAGCCGACGATATCCTGCTACCATCCATGCTGCTGCAACCGTACGTCGAAAACGCCATCTGGCATGGATTGATGCACAAAGACGGCTACCGTGAATTGAAAATCTCCTTTGATCGCATCGACGAGGATATCTTCAAATGCACGATCGATGACAACGGGATCGGGCGCAAGAAATCCTTTGAAATCCGGGAACGGAATGCCACCACCAAACGACATAAATCCAAAGGCCTTCAGATTGCCAAAGACCGCCTTACGCTGATCGACCGGCAAGGCCAGCACGCCTCGGTTGAGATTGTTGACAAATATGATCCCAACGACGTAGCAACCGGCACCATGATCGTGATCGAACTCTCCACGTCGCTGGACCACACCTGATTTTACACATTCATACACCCATCTTACACTATAAATACCCCGAGCTATGCTTAAAACACTAATCATCGATGACGAACAGAAAGCACGCAATGTTCTGAATCATTACCTCAACAATTCGATTTCGCAGAAATTTGAGATCCAGCACGCGGAATCGGTGGAAGAAGCACTGAAAGTATTGGAAGGCTTCCAGCCCGACATTGTTTTTCTGGACGTGGAAATGCCGCACCAGAATGGCTTCGAATTTTTGCTGGCCCGCAAAAACCCGCCTTACGACATTGTATTTACAACGGCCTTCAACCAATACGCCATTCAGGCGATCCGGTTCAGCGCTTTGGATTATCTGCTCAAACCCGTCGACCCGGAAGAACTGCAAACGGCCATCGATCGCCATATTGAAAAGGTGAAGGCCAAACCGAAACAGGAAACGCAACAGCTGTACGATAACCTGGTGCATAATATCGAAAAGAAAAACATCAGGGATTTTCGGCTGGCGGTACCTTCGAGTGAGGGCGTGTTCTTTTTCACACTCGACGAAATCCTGAGACTGGAAGCCGATAAGAACTATACATCCATTCACCTGATCGGCAAGCGGCCATTTTTGGCTAGCAAAACCTTGAAGCATTTCGATGAGATGCTGGGCGAATTCAATTTCATCCGCACCCATAAATCACACCTTGTCAACCCGAAGTACATCAAGCAGGTAACACATAACAACCAGTTCCTGCTATTGTCCGACGGTTCGAAAATCGAGATTTCTCGGCGTAAAAAAGAGCTCGTGCAGCAATACCTGAAATTGAAATGAGCTCCTACTTCACCTGCTGTATAAAAAGCCGGTTCAATGTCTCTTCCGGATCCGTGCAAAAGCCCGGATGTACTCTGGATGTCTGCAAAACGGTGCTGCGCGTGGCGGTAAGCCAACGAAAGCGCGACGCGGCGGGTAACGCGGCAATAGGGCTTCCGCATTGCCGGTTACCTTCGCAGATTTGCCTGAATGCATGGAGGTAATCTTCCATTTCGGCCAAGTCGGTTTCCCGTGCAAAAGCCCTCAGGCGATCCGGATCAATTTCTGAAATACACCCAAGAAAACCACGCGAAGGGCAATACAGGATAACGCCCACGTTCATGAACTCCTCCCGCTCCACACGCGGCACGATGCGCAAAACCGCATACTCGTATAAAAATCTATCTGGCATCCCTCGCTCCTTTCACAAAGATTTCAGACGCTGACAGGCGGGCCTGCAAATAGGAAATGTAGGCCTGCCGGTGTTCATCGGCGGACTCAAATGGCGAATCCCGCAACAACCAGTCGTCGGGAATAAGTGATACCACAGCCGGAATAATGCCGCCGGCCAATCGTTGGCTGAACTCCGCATTGACTTCTTCGAGCATAGACGCACTCCGTAGCAACACGTGGTCCTTTATTTGAGCAAATGGCCTGCTCGCCTGCTCTTCCCAGTTCTGCCACGAATGGTGAAAATAGAGCGCCGCACCGTGGTCGATCAGCCAGAGCTCCTTATGCCACATCAGCATATTGGTATTGCGGGCGGTGCGATCGACATTGGTCAAAAAGCTGTCGAGCCACACAACTTCGGAAGCCAGCCGCGGTTCTACTTTGGTCACAACCGGGTCGAATGTAATAGCGCCCGACAGGTAATGCATAGCCAGGTTAAGACCGGTGCTCGCTTTGAGCAAGTCCTGAATCTCCTCGTCGGGTTCAGTCCTGCCAAAACCTTCATCGAGGTTCGCGAATACGATTTCGGGCACTTTAAGGCCCAGAAAACGGGCCAGTTCCCCTCCTATCAGTTCGGAAATCAATGCTTTGGTACCTTGCCCGGCCCCTCTGAATTTCAATACATAAAGAAAGTCGTCATCGGCCTCCGCAATCGCGGGAAGCGAACCACCCTCCCGAAGCGGGGTCAGGTAGCGGAGCACGTTCACGGTTCGCAGGCTGAAAAGATCGTTGTTCACTTGAAGCAGCTAAGTCTGTTGAAAGCGCCGAAGTTAGTCATTTTGCTCTCTTTTTTACCAGAGTTCGCTGCCAGGTAGAGCCTAAAAAGATTTATTGTGAATTCACAGCTTTATTTTGTAGAAATAATTTGGATATGTCACGCCAAGTGATTTATTTGTAGAACTAGTTGTAAAACCAAAACCTTCCTTATCATTTGACAAAACTTTACTTTAAACTACTGCTGGCCCTGGCCTGCGGTGGGGGATTTGTGCAATATTGCTTTGCCCAGCCTTCCAACGCAGTTTATCCCGACAAGCAAACCAACGGAGGTACCGCCTCAGGTGGCGGCCTCACAGGCAGCTTTTCGGTTGCCAATCCCGACAATGCCAGAAACACCACCGGGAATATCAAACCTAACAATAATTATGCACTGCTCACGGCCACGAGTACGGTGGGAACTTCCACGGCATGGATTCAGCTCGAATTCCCCGCGGAAGTCACCGCCAGTGCCGGCTCCCCCGTGACCATATATGTGCGTACCAACAACAATACCAATGCGCTGCTCGGCGGAGGTGTTGAGCTCACTGTACACGACAAAAACGGGATTCAGGTAAGCGTCCAGTCTGCCGATTATAAAACCTATTACACGCCGGATGGCTCTGTATTTCTGGCCATTACACCCACTGCCACATTTAAGTACATCAGGACCAAGTTATCGTCACCAGTTGCGTTGGGTACCAACACATTGCAGGTGTACTACGCATTCTACGGGCCGGGCGCTACGAACACATCCAATCCCTATCCGTTCAACGTCGCCGATTGCGGTGGTCCCAACGTTTCGACCAAAGACTTTTCCGGCCTGACGCTGGGGAGTTTCGACGTGCAAAACGCCGGAAACGCCATTGATAATGACCTGAATTCCAAATCCTCGTTTGTATCGACGGGCGTGGCTTTGCTGAGCGGACATATTAAACAGACTTTTTTCTTCAATGGCGTGTCCAACAATGCCGACGCCGTACGGGTTGTGCTATCGCAAAGCGGATCGTTCCTTGCTGTGAACCTGGCATCGGGCATTACATTACAAGCATACAACGGCAGCACAGCGATAGGAACTTCCACGCTCGTCAATGCGCTGCTCGATGCGGACTTACTAGGGCTATTGGGCGGGAACAACAACCAGGTAGCGTTCTATTTTGCTCCAAAAGATGCGGGCGGCAATTCCGTGGTGTTCGACCGGGTGGAGCTCGATCTCAACATCGGTGCGCTCGGCGTGGGCCTAGGCAGTAACGGCCTCAATATCCACGATGTGCGGCGTTCGCCCGACGTCCCCACTGCCACGGGCCCGAAAGCTTGCAGCAATATCGGTACAGCTGCATTGTCGGCCCTGGCACCCCAGTTGGGCATTTCCGGCATCGGCAGCTTTTCGTACACGTGGTACACCACCGCGCACGGCACCGGTTCTGTTTCATCCACGCAAAGCTGGACAGCCAGCGGACTTACCACACCTGGTACGGCTTCCTATTACGTGGATATCACCAAGTCGGGCTCCGGCTGCATTGCTTCGCCCCGCAAGAAAGTGGATATCACCGTGTCGAGCCCGCCGGTTTCGCCGGGCGTGGCACTCAATCCCTGATCATTCTGAATTTAAACCATCCTTTATAACTGTTCATTTTTATCCTTACGATCATGAAAAAACTATTTACCACGCTCCTTGCAGTTGTATTCTTCACTTGCCTGGCACAAGTTTCCAAAGCCGGCACTTACTATGTAGTGAACGGACAATCGTTCTCGCTGTCGCCTGCGAACGGTTCCAATTTTTACCAATACCTCTGGACGCTCGATCCCGGTGCGGGCCAGGTTATTGAAACGCTCAATCAGGCCAGCGGCGGGGTACTCACGCACACATTTTCGGATGCCGCCACTTCGCCCAGTATCCACAAAATCACCCTTGGAGTGATTGAAGTACTGGATGGCTGTTTGTCCAATGTGGTAGAACACACCATCATTGTACTTCCCACACTAACCGTAAGTATTACAGCCGATAAAGAGAATTTCTGTACGGATAAAACGGTAGCAGCTTCCCTGTCGGCAACAGTCTCGGCCACTACCGGCCTGGGTACTTATGGCGTAACCATCTCCCCGTTCGCGTGGAGCAAGGGCGGATCAGTGATCAGTGGCGAGACAAGCTCGACCCTGAACGTAACCGAAGCCGGAACATACAGTGCATTGGTCAGTTACATTCTTCCGACCACCGGTGATTTCATTCCAACTGCTTCCAAACTAACCGGCTCGGTAACGGCAGGAACGAAGGAAATCCTGCACAACCTGCCGGTACCAACTGTCCCTGCTATCACGCTTAACTAATTTGGGTAACCCAAAAAAGCCAAAACCGGCAGTCATGCGCTACTACTTTTTCATATGGATGCTTCTCGTATCCGGCTGGGCCTCCGCGCAAAGCCAGATCAGGGAAGTATTCATGTGCAAAGATGCCACATTGCGGATCAAGGCCGAATCCACCGGCGCAGTACGTTACGAATGGTTCCTGAACAATCAGGTGATTACAGGGACATCGACGGCCGAGCTGCCCGTGAAGGAGGAAGGCACTTATAAAGCAGTAGGCGTAAATGCCGACGGCTGCGAATCCGGGGAGTCGGTTTATATCGTGGTCAAGCATCACAAACCCTCGGCAATCGATGATATTGCCATGGGGAAAGTAAATACGGCGGTGGTAATCGATGTACTGAAAAACGACCTTTCGGAATGTGCCGTATTGAATCCGGCCTCGCTGGCAGTCACTCAGGCTCCCGCGTCGGGCAGCGCGGTAAGTGCCAACGGACTGCTAACGTATACCCCGGATCGTGATTTCAAAGGGCAGGTAACGATCGGCTATACCGTGAACGACCAAGCCGGGCAGCTTTCGAATGCCGCGCAAGTCAAGATCGATATCGTTACCGACCCATTGCCTGTCAGGCTAGCGTACTTCGATGTCCAAAAAACGGAAGACAGGGCACTGCTTGAATGGCGTACCAGCGAAGAGATCAACAGCGCACATTTCGACGTGCAACGAAGCACCGATGCCCGCGACTGGCGCCTGATCGGCACTTTGGATGCGGCAGTGGAAAGCAATTCGGCGAGGAATTACGCTTTCACCGACAATATTCCCGAACCGGGATTGAATTACTACCGGCTGAAAATGGTGGACACCGACGGCAGCTTTGCATTCAGCAGCATCCGTTCGGTCAGTTTCCCTGAATTTTCGTGGGCAGAGGTTTACCCCAATCCCGTCGACGACCTGCTGCGCATTGTCATACGCAACCACAAGGTGAACAACGTCAGGGTGATCAGCCATTCGGGAATCGTAAGACTCTCCCGGCCCGTCACATCACCATCTTTTACGATCAGTATGAAAGAATACCCGACCGGAATGTACTACATCCATTTCGAGCAGGCCGACGGGGCTGTCAAGATATTCAAGTTGATGCATAATTAAATCAGGCCCTGGTTAGTACCGGGGCTTTGATTTCTACAACGCTTCAAAAACCGGTTTCCCACCCGATTGCAGGCTCACGTTACGAACAGAACCGGTACCACGGAAACCGAATGCCACACCCAGGATCTTGATCGGACGGTTCGGAACCTGAAACTCAAAAGCCTGACGGCCATTAATCGAATAACGGATCTTACCGCCCGAAGCAGCGCACGAGACACGCACCCAGTCCGAAAAATCAACGCCCAGTGCGGAGAGGTCCGCTTTTTTACCCGACACATAGTCATCTACACTCATCAGGTTTAGGTCCGAAACGCACCCTTTCGCCGACAATGGTATCAGGATGGGCGTATCGTCGGTAAGCAGGGAAATATAAGTTAGCTGGCAGGCTGCGGCACCTTCGTTGTATTCATTTTTAATTTCGGTTGAAAAAGAAAAATCACTAAGCGCCACCGGCTCGAAATTACCGACATTGAAATACTTGATTATCGGCGGCTCCGGTTGCAGAGCGATATTCTTCCGCTCAATCGTGCTGATGCTCGTACCTATGCCGTCGGCACGCAGAAATTCTTCTTGTTTGAGATAAACCGGCATTTTGGGCTGGTCGATCAGGCCCGACCAGCCGTCGGTCCCAACGAGCAATTGGTGTTCCTGCACGATCTGGTCTCCGATGAGCAGCTTCGCTTTATAACTGCCGGGCTCGTAGTACACCGAGGTGTGCTTGTGAAGATTTTTGTCGACAAGGACCCGTCTGGTATTGTCCCACGACTGCTGGATAAATACCGAATCCGTCGGCGAGGCCGATGCATCATACGTAAATATGACCGAATTGGGAATACCACGCGTTACCGACCGGCTCTCAAAAGAGTAGGCACTCTTTTCCAGTTGCGGCTCTCCTTTATCGAATGCGAGCATACTGGCCAGAATCACCACCACAACGGCAGTCGCGATCCACGCCAGCGTTTTCCAGCTTCTTGCTTTTCCCGGTTCTACCGGCAGGGGCAATTCTTCGTCCGGCTCCGTGGCGACGGCCTTGTTTTGCTTGACAAAGGTACGCCAGTCGCCCGAACCCGCGAAGCGCGCGAGGGTGTTCAGCGTGGTGCCGCTCGGAAGGTGGTTATATTCCGTCCTCCCCCATATGCGCCGGAGCGTGCTAGTGCTGAGCGATACGCCGGTTTCGTTCAGGATCAGTTCGCTCAGGTTCTCGAAATCGGCCGTTTGCCAGCCTTCCGCCGGGCCCCAGCCCAGCTTCTCTTCGATGACCTCCTTACAACGCTGCAATTCATTTATTTCAGAAACCATTGTGGATGAGCGTGATAAAACTTGACAAAACTTGAACCGAACTTGAAAACGACTTTATCGACCGCCTCATTATGTTTGAACCGACAAAGGAACCAGCCGGCCGGCCGTGTACTCGAAACGACCAACAAATATTTAAAAGATGCACAAATTAAGCTATTTATTGTCCATTATATTATTGCTCGTCGTCCCCAGCCTGCAAGCACAAACGATTTATGTAAATGCGGCAGCGGGCAGCGATGCAGCTAATGGCAAAGTCGAAACGCCGGTGGCGACGTTGCAGCGGGCCGTCGAATTGGCCAGGGCATTCAAAACCGACGAGAGCGTCACCATCAAAGTCGCACCCGGGCTTTATACGCTCCGCGACCAGGTGGTGATTGACAAGCGCAATACCGACGAAGCCTGGCTGACCATCGAAGCGACATCCATGCCGGACGACGCGGATTGGAAACCTGCGCAAATGCCGGTGATCCAGTCGATATCGGCGAACAACAACAAAACGCAGTTCCAGCACGCCGTCGGGTTTCTGGTCGCCGCCGATCATGTGCGTATCCGCGGGCTGAAATTTATCGGCAATGGCAATCCCGAAGTGCAGTACTATTATCCCGTAAGCCGCAAGGACTCCACGTTAACCGGGCTGGATGTTTCGCAATGCTACTTCATCGGGGAGCGTAACTCCGCGCCCATTCAGGGGAGCATTTGGGCACACGGCGCAGGCATTCATGTCGACCACTGCATTTTTTATGGTACCAAGAATGCGCTGCTCCTTTTTATGGCCATCAGGGATTTTTCCCTCAAAAACTCGGTCATTGTCGGGGCTTACGAATCGGCTGTATGGTTCGGCGCCTTCCACGAACCATTTGTATTCGAAAACAACATCGTAGCCGATTCGGAATACTTGTGGCTCCGTGCGGAAAAAACCTACCCCAAATACCAATTCAAAAACTGCCTTTTCACCGGATTACAACACGAAATGGGCTACTTCGGCCAGAAAGGTGCCGTGCCGACGGACAGAAACGCACATACTGAAGAGCACGTTGCACACGCAGGCAATCTGCTACTCAGCGAGGTCGCGACCAACGGCCTTCCGCGCGACTATCTTAACCCACTTCCCCATTCAGCCGGAAAAGAGCTCAACGCCGGCATTTTCAAAAAGTAGGCTCACTTAACACGTTTGCATTATTAGCCATGAAAAAACTATTTTTAGTTGCACTCTGCGGGATTACTTTCACTGCATTTGCCCAAAAGAAAGCCAAGACCGCCGAAAAAGACCCGAACACCTGGGTACCCCTCAAAGCCGAAAACTGGGACGCCCCGGGTGCCAATGCCGAATTTACGACCCACGATGGCCGACCGGCATTGAAAGTTCTTCCCAAACCGGGCCAGGTTGTTTTGAAGAATACGACGTTCTCCAACGGCACCATCGAGTTCGATTACATTCCAACGGACCAGCGGTTTGCTTCCTTCTACTTTCGCTACAAGGACGGCAAGGAAAACGAGCTCTTTTACTTCCGCACGCACCGCGCGGGCGACTCTACGGGCATCGAGGCCGTACAATATGCCCCGGCCATCGACGGCGTAAACCTCTGGGACCTGCTGCCGCAATACCAGGGAAAAGCCAATTTCCAGAACAAAACCTGGAACCACGTGAAACTGATCGCCTCGGGATACCAGCTGCGGGTGTTTGTGAACGATATGCAGCGGCCCACGATGGAAGTGCCGAGAATGGAAGGCAATGTAACCGAAGGCACCCTCGCATTCGAAGGCGAAGGGATTGTTTCAAACCTGGTGATCAAACCCGGCCAGGTAGAGGGCCTTCCCGCGTACGAAGGCACAGACCCGGTCGCGCACGACCCGCGCTACTTGCGGAAATGGCAGATCAGCGAGCCCGCTGTACTTCCCAAAAACGTCGATTTCAGCATGGATTATGCACCCAAAGCCGAAACGATGTGGGAGACGATCTGGGCTGAAAGAAGGGGTATGATGAACCTCACACGGAAATTCGGGATGAGCAAGGAACGCCGGATCGTGTGGATGAAGGTTAATATTACTTCCAAAACCGACCAGAAGAAAAAGGTGGCGATGGGTTTCAGCGACGATGTATGGGTATTCCTGAACGGCCGCTACCTGTATGTCGATAAAAACACTTTTGCGGCACCCATCATGAAGGAGCCCGCAGGCAGGTGCTCCATTGAAAACACGTCATTCGTAATCCCGTTCAAAGCCGGGAAAAACGAGCTGATGGTAGCCCTGGCCAATGATTTTTATGGCTGGGCACTAATAGCGCGTCTCGAAGATATGGACGGACTCACGATCGAGTAAACAAAACTAGTGGCCGCAAAGGGTAGCGGCCACCAGTTTACATTCACAACTGATTTGTCAGCACAATTTTACCAAACTGCTTGCCTTCGTGCATGTAATCGAAGGCTTGCTGTGCATCCGACAATGACGGATAGATTTTGTCTACAATGGGTTTGATATCATGCGTTGCGGTAAAAGCGAGCATATCTTTGAATTCCTGCAATGTGCCCATTGTAGTACCCAGTATCGAAAGATTTCTCCAATACACTTTGTTAGGGATAATATTCCCGATCGGGCCGTCGGTACCGCCGAAAAATACGATCCTGCCGCCCGGCTTCGCCGTCTCCAGAAGGTTACCGAACCCTTTGCCCGAGGCACTGTCCAGCACGACGTCGAATCCGCCCGTCAGCTCTTTCGCTTTCTGGAACCAGTTTTCTTCTTTGTAATTAAACCCGTCGATGGCACCGAGCGCCCTCGCCCTGTCGATTTTCTCCTGAGAACCGGAAGTAACGTACACTTTGGCCCCGGCCGCAATGGCATATTGCAGGGCGAGTAACGCCGTACCCGCTCCGATACCCGTAATCAATACCTGCTCGCCTGCTTTCAATGCTGCGCGGGTAAACAATGCACGATAGGTGGTAATGCCCGCGAGCGGTAGCGCCGCCGCCTCGGGGTCCGTAAGATGCGCCGGTTTCTCGTGGACATACTTCGCATCCACCGCAATGTACTCGGCGAAGGTCCCGGGCTCGGGATTGCCAAGGATCTTGAACTGGTCGCCGAACGCCGCCGGGTTATCGCCCCAATCGTGACTCGGGTTAATGATCACCGCCTTTCCGATCCACGAAGGATCTACATTCCCGCCGGCTTCGACCACGGTACCCAATCCATCGGAACCCAGGATAAGCCCGGCTTTCGGTCCGGCATACTGTCCTTTCTGAATCCACACATCACGGTGATTCAACGCAGAATAGGTTAACCGGATAAGCACCTGGTTTTCGGTAGGCGCAGGGGTTTCTACCTCTTTGATAATGAGCGGGGCATTTGTATCGGTCAAAAATGTTGCTTTCATGTCTTAATTGTTTGTGTTGTTTGACAATGCAAATTTGTACCGATTTTTAGCTACATTTACAGTACAATTTTTCCAAAATCCGGTACACTTCTCACGAACATGAAAGAAAATCTTCACGAACCCTTCGAAATTATCTTTAAGGAGCTCGACGAATGTCCCAAACCGACGCACCAACACAACTTTTTTGAATTAATCTACATACTCGAAGGCACAGGCGTACAGGAGATCAACCAGCATACTTTCCGGTACAATGCCGGCCATATGTTTCTGCTCACGCCCGATGATACGCACTCGTTTGACATCGAGACCACCACGAAGTTTGTTTTCATCCGGTTCAATGATGTGTATATCAAACGGAACACGTCGCTGGTGAGCGCGTCACAGAGGCAAGACCTGCTGCAAAGGCTGGAATTTATCTTGCAGAATGCCAGCCATCAGCCCGGATGCATTCTCAAAAACCAGACGGATAAGAGCATTGTCAAACCGCTTGTGGAGGCGATCATCCGCGAGTACGTCAACCGCGACATGTACAACCAGGAGCTGATCAGGCAGTACGTCAACACGATGATCATCCTCGTAGCCCGGAACATCGCCATGTACCTGCCCGAAACGATCACCGAATGCAGCGAAGAAAAAGCGATCGACATCCTGCAATACATCCAGGCCAATATTTACCACCCCGAAAAGATCAAGGCCGCCCGCATCAGCAGTCATTTCGGGATATCGGAATCGTATCTGGGGAGGTATTTCAAGAAACACACCAGCGAAACGATGCAGGAATACATCGTCAATTCAAGGCTAAAACTGGTAGAAACCCGATTGCTGCACAGCGACATGCGTATGAATGAAATCGCCTCCGAGCTTTCCTTCACCGACGAAAGCCACCTCAACCGGTTCTTCAAAAAGAGCAAAGGAATGAGCCTCGGCGAATACCGCCGCAAACACCGGGTAGTAGTGGCGGTTTAGGTGTTCCGTTCAAAAGAGGTCATAAAATCCATTTGATTGCTCAAACAATTCGTTTGAAAGACCTTCTGCAAGACAAAGCTTCGCAACTTGTACCTTCCAGCAAGAACACCTTGACAAATGTTATCTAATCCGATAACTTTATGGAAGAATCAATTCGCGAAATCTTTTACTATAAGCATTACTACCTTGAATTTTTCGCTGACTTAAAACCCGAGGCAAAAAAGAAGTTCAACTGGACATTAAAGCTTTTGACCTGTGTTGACAGAATACCGGAAAAATTTTTGAAGCATATCGAAGGAACATCCGGCATTTATGAAATCCGGGTCGAAGCGGGCTCCGATATATACAGGGTTTTCTGTTTTTTCGATAAGGGGAAAATTATTGTGCTGGGCAACGGCTTCCAGAAGAAGACTGCCAAGACACCGCAAAATGAATTGAAATTGGCGGAGAGACTAAAAAAGGAATACTTCGATGAAAAGCAACACTAAGAACCTAACCGCATTCAGCGATCATTTGACAGAACAATACGGGGAACCCGGCACATCGCTAAGAGATCAGTTCGAGCAGGAGTTCGAAACATTCAAGCTTGGTGTCATGCTTCATGAATTGAGAAAAGAAAAAGGGTTGACTCAGGAAGAACTCGCCGTCAGGTGCGGAACGACCAAAAGCTATATTTCCAGAATTGAGAACGACGCGAGCGACATCAGGTTGTCGACATTGATGAAAATCGTTAAGGACGGTTTCGGCGGGCAACTCAGGCTGACCGTAAACTTCCAGTAACCATCCTACCCAAGCCGCTTCAAAACCTTCTCCACCCTTTTCCGCTTCGATTCTTTCTCGAAGTCGCCCAATCGGCTGGTCAGTGTCCTGATGAATGTTTCTTTGTGTGACCCGCCGACCACCGGTAATGCATTTTCAGCATACATCGGAAGCTGGTTGGATGGGCAGCTCAGCATTTGTTCGTTCAGCAGGGGAAGTGTTTGGTCGGCATAGGTGGGGATGCCGCTGAGTTTGATGAGGATGGCAACAAAGTTATCGCGGGTAATCACGGAACCTTTGTCGGCGACTGCTGCAAGTCGGGGGATCGAAGCGAATACGACCTCGGGCTTTTCGTGCGCAATGGTATTCAGGGCCGTCATGCCGCCCCATTGCATCCGATTATCCTTGCTATCGAGCAAAGCGGCGAACTGACTGGCATAGACGGCGATTAACGATGGTGCCCGCTCTCCGACTTCGTAAAGGACCTTAATGCAATCGTGGCGAATGTCTTTGCTTTTATGGCTCAGGTTTTCGACCAGCTCTGCAACCGCATTGGCGTCGGCGTTGGCTGCAATTTCAATGGCCAGTTCCTGGTTAGGCACTTCATCGCGACGGTTGAGTGATGTCGCAAGTCTGGATATTACAGTCATGTTTGGTTGGTTTTAATACGCCATTCCTCCACTTTTTCGCCTACGTCCCGGATAATGCGCATCTATCAGTTCAATGGCCTCCGCCTGTGTAAGCACTGCGAAATTACGATAACGATGGTGTACATCAATAATTTCTTCGAGAGCGGCGTCGACGAGCACTCGATTTTCCCAACTTGCCAAATGCACGAGTACTTTCACGAGGCAGTCCTTCTTATAGGCGATCTGCCCGATGACGTGCACGAGCGTGTTGCGTACGCGCGAAGTCCGGTCGTGTTGGAGTTCCTGCAAAAGCGGCAGAATATCCTCGGGATGCTTACGGCCGCGCAGTTCGATACCATGACAAATCTCCCTGCGGATTTCCTTGTCTTCGTGGTGCAGATATTCCCGGGCCCAGGCAAGTACCGGAGCGGGGTTTACCTCCCCCATTTTTTTCACCGAACCGATGACGGCATTCCTCGGCGAATGGTGCGGATCTTTCAATCCTTCGTCGAAATAGGACCGAACTCCTTCGAAGTCCCATTTACCAATTTCCCCGGCCGCATTGATCACCGTTTGCCTGACTTTAAAATCCGGATCAGCCATAAATTGGGAAAGCATCGCCAGGATCGCCGGACGCAAGGCGGCGTCCTCGGAAAACAACCGTCCCGTCACCAGGTATGCCGATTTCCGTATATAGGTATCGTCATCTGCGAAATACTGACGTGCTCTGAGAAGATTTTTGTCCAACAATGCGTCCTTGATTTCGCACTTGATCACGTGTACGCGATCGGCTCTTTCGGACTTGGATAAATCATAAAATGCCACTGGACGGGAAGAAGCTGGTCAAAAAAATCCCCGGCGAAAGCGGGCCTGCCGGGGGATGCTGTATGAACAAACGTTGAGTAAGAGACAATGGGTGCAAATAATAACTAACTCAATAACTACAAATTAATTCTATCAGACTACTAATTTATCGTAAAAATTGCAGATTCCGCAAAAAAATGGCCAAAGTCACGTAAAATTTCGTCAAAAAAGCTCGCCTCCGCATTTTTCACCTTAAAAATCTTCAAAATCGCAACCTCGGTTTTGTACAAAATGAAAGCCGGCCCGAAAATTTCGGACCGGCTTTCAGGCATTATTGGTTTCGTTCTATTTCTTCTGCTGGGAGAGGAATGTGATCAACGAAGCGAATTCTTCGTAGGACAGCTCGTTGGCAAGCCCAGGAGGCATCATCGACGTTTCCATTTCTTTTCGCGAAGTAATGTTGGCTACTTTAATGGTATTCACCTGACCGGTAATGTCGCGGATCACCAACTTTTCAGCCGATTCTTCCGATACAAAACCCATGTAGGTTTTATCACCCTTGGTAGTGATCATCACAGAAGCAAAGCCCTGGGAGATGGAAGCGTTCGGCTTCAAAATCGACTCGGCAATCTGCTCGCGGTTCATGATCGAACCGATCTGGCCCATAAATGGTCCTTTCATTACCTCGTTACGGCTCAGGCTGTGGCAGGCCACGCAACCCTGCTTGGTGAAAAGCTTACGCCCGGTGGCAGGATCTCCCTGGATTTTCGCGATGGCCAGCATCACGTCCTCGATCGACGATTCCCCTACCTGTCCTTTTTTGTTACGGATCTTTTCCAGGTCGACTTTCACTTCTTCCTTCGCGGCAACTACTTCCTCACCACCAAATTCGGCAATGCCCATGCGGTTGCGCGCATTCAGGTCTGCGAAGAATTGCTTATCGCTGGCTGCATTAAATTCCTTCATCAGGAAGTCTTTCACTTTCGCGGACGATTCCCAATCAACAGCCTTGTAGTACGGCCCGTGAGTATCCGGGCGTGTGCTCCACCACCAAGAACCGTCGTAATCGGCTTCCTTTTTATATATCCTTCCCAATGTTGTCAGGATCTGGTCTTTCAATGCTTTATCGCTGGTTTTACCATATGCTGCGATCAGCCCGTCGACTGCCTTAGGATCGTGCATATAACGCAATGCCCATAAAGCGATCGTCGAGTTTTCGGTGCCTATTGCTTTCACGCAAGCGTCTACCGCATTCAATGCCACGAGTGCGCGCACCGCGATGTGGGGCGTTACGATCGCGGAGTTCGGTATTGCGTGAGGGCCCTCGGTACCTTTGGCAGGTGCTACAAATGAACCCGGCACTTTCACTTTCAACAACGCCTGCGCGCCTTCCGGTCTGCCCAGGCGGCCCAATCCGATCGCCGCAGCCAGCTTCTCACGTGCATTACCATTTTCGAGCGCATTCAGGAACGGCTCTACCGGCACTTTGGCCACATAAGCTTTGCGATCGGCCAGCGCACGCAATGCATATTCACGCATATCGGCCTCGGAAACCAGTTTCGCAAGATTATCGACACCTTCCGCGCCTGCTGCCTGCGCGTAGGTGTACATACCCGCCACGCGTACATATAAAGGAGCCTTTTTGTCTTCCGCAACCGCCCATGCCGCTTTCGCCGCATCCTTTGCCGGGCGTTTCAGTAATTCCTGCTGTCCTGCCAGGCGCTGTACCGCACTTTCCGACCGCAGCAATGCCGCCAGTTGCTTCACCGACGACTTACTGATGTCCTTGAATTCCTTATACAGCCATCCCTGAGGCACCGCGCGGGAGATAAACCCCTTGCCCGGATTACCCGAATAACCGGCACCGTCCCAGGCCGCCAGATAAACGCGTCCGGAGGCATCGATATCGAGGTCGGTAACTTGTGAAAGCTTGATAAACTCCTCTTCTTTCTGCTGGAACGTAGGACCATCCGGCGTCAAGCGGTGCACGTACACCTGGCTGCGGCCCCAGTCGGCCATCATCGGCACACGATTGTATTTGGCAGGCCAGTTCGGGTCGTCCAAAAAGAGCGAACCGGTTCCCGAACCTCCGCCGAGGTCGATCAATGCGGGGATGATCTCCTCCGTAAAATTCTTGAACAACACCGGGTAACCATATTCGCCCGACTGGATCTGGTTGCTGAAACGGATATTCCAGCCTCCGCCGTCGTTCGTGTTATCGCGGGTGAACACGTTCATGTACGGGTCAATCGCCACGTCGTAAATGTTACGCAATCCGTGGGTATAAACCTCCATTTCGGTACCGTCGGGACGGACGCGAACGATACCACCGCCGAGCTGGGTCATTTTCTTGCCCGAACGGTCCACCGCATCGTGGAATCCGAAGTCCCCTACCGCAATGTAGATCCATCCGTCGATACCCATGCGGATACCGTTGGTAGCGTGGTCGGTACCACGGCTTTGGAGGAATTTGGGCGAACAAACATTCTGCACCAACGGCTTGGCCGGTCCGTCGGCTACACCGTCATGGTTTTTGTCTTCCAGCACCACCAGGTCCATCCCGGAAGCCTTACCGGTCTCTTTGGAAAATGTAGTATGCAAAACAAACACCTGGTCCCCCTGCGCAATGATTCCGCGCGGGTTATCCAACATCGCAAAGTTGGTGTGCTGGTCTACTTTACCGTCATTATTGGTATCCACAAGCCGCACAATGCTGCCTTTTCCGGGCGTTTTGCCCAAAGAGCCGATCATATCGACCCCTACAAATACCTCGCCCGTAGGCGCCACGGCCAAACAGGCCGGACTTGGCGTAAGATCGTGACCTGCGAAATGCGTTACATTCAGTTCTGCCGGCCATGCGGCAGCGTTAGGAAGGGAGTCGGCTTTGGTCAGATTCCGGGGTTCGGATCTTTCCTCTTTTTGAAGGGTGCCCGTCGTCGACCATAGCATAAGCAGGAACGCCGAGACGCTTAATGTGATTTTTAACATAAATAGTTTAACAAAAATAATTTCAACCCTTTCATCAAGAGTTGATTGGTACAGTACACAGATTCTTAAAATAGGATGCAGGCCAGAACTACTCTAAAAACACGCAATATAGCCGTCTATTTTCTCTGGTAAAGCGCAAAGCGCATGAAAAGCTCCGGCAATGCCTCCTGCTGGCCATGCAGGGTGGTAAAATGAAAGTGGCGGTCGATCGACAGTCCTTCCACGTCGACAATGCGGCATTCCTTGCTTTGCAATTCCTTCAATACCGCATGCACCGAAATGAACGCCATACTGTCGGAATGCAGGATGTACAATTTCATGCTCTCGCTGCTACTGAGCTGCATTTCCACATGCAGGTCGCTCAACCCCAGCCCGATCGATTTCAGCGCATGCGCGATCACTTCCAGCGTGCCCGAACCGGGCTCGCGAAGCAGCAACGGTATCTCGCGCAATTGCGCCGCACTCACCACGCCCGTGGCGGCCAGCGGATTCCTGCTGTTCGCCACGAGCACGATCTCGTCGTTCAGAAATTCGGTGTATTTAATGGCTGCATTCTTGGAAAACCCCTCGATCACACCCAGGTCGATCTCCTTGTGCTGCAATGCATGCTCGATCTCTTCGGTATTCTTAGTCGTGAGCGTGACCTCGATGTTGTGAAACTTGCGGTGGAATGCAGCCAGAATAGGCGGCAGAATGTACTGCGCCGCCGTCGTGCTCGCCCCCAGCCTCAGTTTGCCGCTATTTCGTTGAGAAAGACTATTGATTTCAAATTCGAGATTTCTGTAAATATCAAAAATCTGCTCGGCATGGTGCAGGAGTATCGTTCCGGCGGCCGTGAGACTGATCTTCGAACCATTCCGCTCGAACAATTTGGTTTTTAACTGATTTTCCAGCTCATGGATATGCTTCGTCACCGCAGGCTGTGTAATAAAAAGCTCGGCGGCGGCCTTGGTAAAGCTCAGGCGACGGGCCACGGTCTGGAAAACTTGTAACCGGAAATCGAAAACCATAAGTAACCGTTGCGACTTAAAATAGTTGTAATTTTGAGAACTGATTTACAATACTAGTACAACTTTCCTCTTGATGAAGCGATTTTACCCGTTGCTGCTTTTGTTTTTTACATTGGCCGCTTGCGCATTTGCCCAAAGCCCGTCTATTTCCATTAGTACGCAGCCGGAAGTGTGTGTAAATACGCCCGTGAAGGTGAATGCTAATGTGAGCGGCCTGTTCTCCCAAAGCAATTTATTCAAGGCGCGGCTTCGAAGAAACAATCTGTCCGATTATGTAGAGATTCCAGCCACATTCGAAAATCAGCAGTTTACTTTCACCGTCCCACGCGACCGGGTGGAGCTTCGGCAAAGCTATGAGATCCAGATTGTGGCCTCTTCCCCGGCGACGGTCAGTAACTGGGCCAGCTACATCACATTCCATGCGAAAGATCGGTTGATACTTGCCAACACCAAAACGGATACCGTTAACAAATACCGCGAATTCGGTCTCCTGTTTCAGACGCACAGCAGTTCCAGCGGCATTGCCACGTTGATGGACAGCAGCAAGATATGGTTCGATGCCCTGATAAACCCCGAACAGTTGAATTCAATGATCAAATACCGGTATCCTCAGGCTTCGACGACGTACACGATCGCTCACGCAGAGAACTTCTGCGGCGCTATGGAAGTTGCCGGCCAAGCCAGGGCATACGTCAACCCGGTATCGATAGGCACCAGCCTTGTAACACCCCATTTCGCTTGCCTGGGATCGGAAATCAGGGTAAATTTCAAGATAGACCATGGTACGTTACCTGCCAATGGCAATTACAAGCTGCGGATTGTGCAGGCAGGCCCCTACCCCGAGCCACTTACGCCCGACAGCTACGAGTTGCCTGCCACTTTTAGCAACGGCCAGGTCGTCGCCACCATCCCCGACAACATTCCCCTTACCAACCCTACGTTTTTCAAAGTGGCTGTACTGATCCCGAATGCGGGTGTCGTGGGGTCTTACGGGGACGTCGGCCTTCGCATTTCGCCCAGGCCGCATGCCGAGATTATCTCGCAAAGCCGCAATGTGCAGGCAGGCGAGGCATTTTCGGTGGGTGTACGCTACACAGGCCCGAACCCGTACGTGATCAGGCTCAACGACGGATCGACCATGAGCGGAACCTGGGATGTGATGGGCGAGTTTCTGCTCGATGTCACGCGGTACCCCACCGTATCGACCGACTATTTCATCAAGTCCATTGAAACGGTATGTGAACCGGCGCCGCTATCTACCAAAAAAGTGACCGCGACCGTTACGCCAGGTCTGCTTATTTCCATTCCCGAAGATGTAGCACGCTTTTGCGAAGGTGCAAAAGTGCGCCTGCCCTTTTCGGCCACGATCCCCTTGCAGGCCGGCACCACCTTTCAGATGAGCATAGCCTCTTCCGGGGAAAAACTCATTGTTCCTGCCGCTCGCATAGGTTCGGAGATCGAATTCACGGTTCCGCAGTTCAATGATGCGCTCGTCGATACGCAAGGCAGGCCGGGTGATTTTACCTTTCAACTTCTTTCCGAAAATCCGGGGCTGCAATCCAACAGGATAACCAAACAGTCGGTACTAGGCAAACCGCAAATTACCTGGACCCCGAACGAAGTGAAGGTCGCCGGTCCCGGACCGGCCTCGGCGAGCTACCGCGTTACCGGCGGTGGCCCTTACGACATTACGTCGCAACTGGGAGCGAGCGGGACTATCCGCGAATGGCAGACCTCGTCGTCGGCGGATTTCTTCGTGCGGCAGTCGGGAGATTTTGGCCTGAGGTCTGTCGGCAATGCCTGCTTCATCAATCAGGATTTGCCCAAAGTAAGGCTAAGCGTTACCGACCCTAATGCCGGCAAACCGGTACTGGCCCCATCCATTACGCGTACCGCGGTATGCAGGGGCGACTCCCTGGAAATCGATGTCCGGACAGCCGGAAACTTCGGCTCAGGTAATGAGTTCAGAATTTTGCTGAGCCAAAGGGAATGCTGCGAATACGAGGTCGTAAAAACCGTCTACGCCGACGGAAAAGTGCGGATTGCCCTGCCCTACGACGACGAGCGCGACTTCGACGGAAAAACCAGCTACTACGTAAAAGTCTCAGCTACCAATCCGGAGATACTCAGCTCCTCATTCGATGTATCCGTCCACCAGCCTGCCGGAAATTTCACCGTCACCAATACTTCCGACGGGCACCTATACGACATCACTCCCAGGGCGACGCTCCGCTCGGAAGGTGGGCCGGTTTTCGAACTAACCTACACGAACGGCAAGCAAGACTTCACTGTTAAAAATATATTCCCGGGATTAACCACCTATTTCGATCTTCCGGTAAAAACAGGCGAGAACAAATTTGCGATCAAATCAATCACTTCCGCCTGCCGGACGGAAGTGGTTAACCTGCCATTCAAAATCAACATCCACGCATACCGCCTTCGGCTGCCCGTAGAAATGAGCCACCAGAAGTTCTGCATCGGCAACACCATGCGGGTGCCATTTGGCGTGTTAAATGGCGAAGCACCCAATGCCAGGTTCTTTTTACAGTTTTCCAAATACAATGAGGCATACGTGACAGTCGGCGAAACGACAGGGCGTGTATTTGAATACAAAATAGGCGAAGGGCAAACGGGGGCTTACAAAATGCGGGTAACATCCAGCGATAGTGTAAGCACCGGCGATATTCCCTTCGATATCGGCAGTGCCCCTTCCGCTACCATCACCCCCAGAGATGTGACCGGTACCCCGCCGTACGAGCTCAAACCGTGGCAAACCGTTTATATCGACATTGCGATGAAAGGCGCAGTGCCCATATGGCTCATGGCCGATGGCATAGACGAATACCAGCGATTGGGTCTGGCCGCAACGGCTCACTTCACACCTGTGGCTGCCGGCACCTACACCATTCAGTTTTTGACCAACAATTGCGGACCCGGTACAGTGGACGGCAGTTTCGCTTATAAAGTCAAACCGGGATTGATGCTGATTCCTCCCAGTGAAGCTGTATGCCGGGATCAGGGGCTGTTGATTAACTACGACCTGGCCGGCGATGCGGATCTGTCCAAAGACTTCATTTATTTCACGATCACTAACATCCGCACGAAACTTACGGTTATGCGGGATTCCACCCGTGTACTTTCCGGCCCGCGACGGTTCACCTTACCCGGAAACTTGCCACCGGGTCACTATACTATCAAAGCATTTGTCCCCAAATACGAGCTGAGCGCGATGGAAACGATCAGTATTATCGCCAAGCCTACCGTATCGCTGATTGGCCCGACGACCATTAACACAGGCGGGAGTACTAACTTGATGGTGAAGTCGGCGGAGGAGTACAATGGACAGAGTATTAAATTCACTATTTCCAACGGATTCTCGGGCGAGTTCTCTCCCAGCGCCGGCGACAACGGTGGTGTTACTGTGTCTCCCGCCGCAACTACTACTTATTCGATCACAGCAGTCAGCAACGCCTGCGGGGCCGGAACAGTGACGGGCAGCAACGTGCCGGTTACGGTAAATCCGCCTTCGGCCAAAACCGTCCAGATTACCAGATGGTCATCCACGCGCTTTTACAATGGTTTCTGTGCCGGGGACGAAATCAAGGTAGAGTATACAACTACCGGCACTTTCTCCGCGGACAACCGCTTTACCCTGCAAATCTCCGACAGCACGGGCCGGAACTTCCGCGCCATACCCACCGTAGCTGAACCGAAGTCGCTCACAGCCGTCATACCCGCAGACCTCCCACGGGCTACGGGATACCGTATTCGCATAGCCGCCAGCGACGCGGGCGTGGCCAGTGCCGATTTCCGCGGAGTGATTTTCCTGCAACTGAAATCAACCGCAAAATTCACCAGTGAAACCGTGGGGTACAATGGCATTGATACCCCCATGGCAGAAATCGTCCTCACCGGTGATATGCCTGTCTCGACCGTCTGCCAGGCTGAAACAGGTACGTTCGCACAGACGTCTTTTTTTACGACCGATTCACTGCCCCTGTACATGCCCGCACCCGGGCGCGAATACACCATTAAAAGTGTCTCGAATGTTTGCGGGCCTGGCACAGTACTGGCACCCGCTACGGTCAGAATCGAGGTTATCACCGGTTCAGAACCCACCTTACCCGCTGTTGTCGTCTTTCCCAATCCAACCCGGGAATTCGTTACATTGAATTTTGCCAAATCCGGAAAATACAACGTGTACTTATACGATATTGCCGGCAAGCAGCTCGCTTCCTATCGTACCTCCGAAGAAGCACTTCATCTGGACCTTCGCAAATATCCGGCGGGCATTTTGATCCTGAACGTCGAATCGGGCAAAAAGAAAAGCACATTCCGGATTATCCGGCAATAGTTATTTTAAAGCAAGCAACTGTCCGCATCCGGCACGATCAATGTCCGAATGCGGACATTTTTTTATCACAAACTCTACATACATTTCTAATAATCAATCAGATACCTATCAGGCACGCCATTTGTTATACATTTACAGAAATAATAAATCCCCTGTATGAAAGGAACCTATCTGGGAGAATTTGAAGAGGTAGTGCTGCTGGCCGTCGCGATATTGGCCGGAGATGCCTATGGCGCATCGATTACCAACGAGATCGAACAGCAAATGGGACGGTCGGTGAACCTCGGGGCGGTACACGCCGCGTTGCATCGGCTGGAAGAGAAAGGCTTGTTATCCTCACGCCTGGGCGGGGCCACCGCCGAGCGCGGTGGTCGGAGCAAGCGGTTCTTTACCGTCACGATGGCCGGGACCAAAGCGCTCGACACGATCCGCGACATCCGTAACCGCATGTGGAGCGCCATTCCCAAACCCGCCTGAGCCATGAGCAACCCGATCCAGCCACCTAAATGGGCTATCAAGCTTCTGCATTGGTTCTGCGCGTCGCATTTGGTCAACGACCTGGAAGGCGACCTGCTCGAACTCTTCACCCAGCGCGTACACACCTACGGGCCGCGCGAGGCACGCAGGCGTTACATACGTGACGTGCTTTCCCTCATGCGCCCGTTTGCCATGCGGGAAAAACCAGGAGAATATCCCCCACCAGCATTTATTCAGCCAGCCATGATCCGTAACTATTTCAAAATCGCTTTCCGAAACCTCGCGAAGCACAAAATGTTCTCTTGTATTAATGTGCTGGGACTGTCCGCAGGCATGACGGCCTGTTTCCTGATCGCATTGTACGTGCATTTCGAGCTGACTTACGATGCATTTCACAAAAAAGCCGACCGCATTTACCGACTGTCGGCAGACATCCAGTCCTCCGCCGGTACACTCCAATACAGCATCACTTCCTGGCCATTCGGCCCCGCGTTGCAAAACAATTTTCCTGAAATAGAATCATTTACCAGAATAAGTAAAGAAAACTTTCTATTCCGGAAAGGGGAAGTCAGGTTTAATGAAGAAAAAACAGTGCTTGCAGACTCCTCCATTTTCCACGTTTTTGACCTGAAACTTCTGCAAGGCAACCCTGGTACCGCATTGAAAGCGCCGTTCAGCGTGGTGCTCACCGAAAGCGCTGCCAAAAAATACTTCGGCAACCAGCCGGCCCTCGGCCAAACACTGCTCATCGGTGACAACGGAGACGCCGCCCAGGTTACCGGCATAATGCAAGACCCTCCGGTGAACTCGCAGTTAGTGGGTAATGTGTTCCTCTCCATGACTACCCACACACGGCATTACAATACAGCCGTGAATGAGGAATGGGGCAATTTCGGGACGACCACCTACCTGCTTTTGAAGCCGGGAACCAACCCCGCCGCATTCTCGAAAAAATTTCCCGCATTCCTGAACGCCCACATGGGCCCGCTCATGCGGCAGGAAAACATATCGATGGCGCTGCTCCTGGAACCGCTTTTGGATATTTACCTGCATTCCAACCGGGAAGCTGAACAGTCGGGCAGCCTGGGAAACATCTATACTTTCATGATCATCGCGGTGTTTATTTTGCTGATTGCATGCATCAATTTCATTAACCTGACCACCGCGCGATCGCTTGAACGTGCCCGCGAAGTAGGTGTGCGAAAGGCGGTTGGCGCGGGAAGGTGGCTCCTGGCCCGGCAGTTCATCGCCGAATCTTTACTGATGTCTTTTCTCAGCTTTGGATGCTCGCTGGGCCTTTCTGCCGCATTCATTCCGCTATTCAACCAGTTGTCGGGCAAAACGATCAGCAATGGGCTCACCCAGGAGCCGCTTTTTGTAGGTATTTTGTTTCTGTCGTCGATGGTGGTCGGGCTGGTGTCGGGCATCTACCCGGCCCTGGTACTCTCGTCCTTCGAGCCGGTAAAAGTCCTCAAAGGCAAGTTTGCCATGACGGGCAGCGGCACAATGCTGCGAAAAGGATTGGTTACCGTTCAATTTGCCATTTCAATCGCATTGATCATCGGCACGATGATCGTCTATTCCCAACTGGATTTTATGCGCGGCCATGCGCTGGGTTTTGCCAAAGACCAGACGGTCGTTATCCAGCCTGGCTCGGGAAACAGCCGCAATGCATTGAAAACCATCCTGCAAAATTCACGGGGCGTTCAATCGGTGGCCGCATCTTCTTCGGTGCCCGGCGGGCCTAATTCCCAGGCACATTCGAAACTCGAGAACAGCCAGGGCGACATGCAGGTAGCCACGCTGGACGTTTACCGTGTGGACTTCGATTTTATTCCTCAATACAACCTGAAAATAGTCGCAGGCAGGCCGTTTTCGAGCAAATTCCCCTCCGACAGCACCAAAGCGCTGGTCATCAATGAAGCAACCGTAAAACTGCTGGGGTACCGTTCCCCGCAGGAAGCGGTTGGCAAAAAATTCAACCAATGGGACCGGGAAGGGACGATTATCGGAGTAGCTAAGGACTTTAATTTCAAATCATTAAAGGAAAATGTAAAACCACTCACCTTCCGTATACTCGATCCCTGGAACGGCGATTTGCTATCCGTCAAGCTGGCTGGCGGTAACGTGAAAGAAACGTTGAAAACCATTGAAAAACAATGGAAAGTGCAATACCCCGAAAGGCCGTTCAGTTACTACTTCCTCGACGAGTTCTACGACCGCCAATACCGCGCCGACGAGCGCTTCGAAGCGCTGTTTCTGAATTTTGCCGCACTGGCGATCTTCATTTCATGCCTCGGTTTGCTGGGTCTTGCCTCCTACTCCACCGTTCAGCGCACCAAAGAAATCGGCGTCAGAAAAGTAATGGGCGCTTCGGCAGCCAGCATTGTGGGATTGCTGTCCAAAGATTTTCTTCAACTGGTAGGGATTGCATTCCTGATCGCCGCGCCGCTGGCGTGGTTTGGCATGAACCACTGGCTGGAAGGCTTTGCGTATAAAACGGCTATCCGGGCCTGGATCTTCGTCGCAGCTGCATTGCTCTCAGTCCTGGTCGCACTGGCTACGATCAGTTTTCAAAGTATCCGCGCGGCATTGATGAACCCTGTTAAAAGTCTTCGCAGTGAATAATTTACCAAACACACAACCGCCCCGCTGGCCCGGGCGGCTGCTCCGGTTGTTCTGTGCGCCGCACCTGGTAGAAGAGCTAGAAGGCGACCTTCATGAACTCTTCGCGCAACGTATACGCACGTATGGCGTGCAACATGCCCGTACACGTTACGTACGCGATGTTTTCAGTCTTGCCCGGCCTTTTGTATTCAAAAAAGAAGTATCCAAATATCCGAAACCAACCGTCTTTCAGTCTGCCATGGTCCGTAACTATTTCAAAATCGCGCTCCGCAACATGTGGAAGCACAAGGGTTTCTCGGCGTTGAACATCACCGGGCTTGTCGCCGGTATTACCGCCTGCCTGATGATCCTGCAATATGTGAGCTTCGAGCTCAGCTTCGACCGTTTCCACGCCGATTTCGACCGCATTTACCGCGTCACCAACGATCGCTTCCAGCAGGGCAAGCTCATCCAGCATGGCACGATTACCTATCCGCTGGTAGGCTCCACGATGGCGAAAGATTTCGAGGAAATCACCTCCTACACGACGCTTTCGAACACCGGGACATTCAAACTGCAACACAACCGCGAGATATTCGAAGAAAAAGGGGCTTTTGCGGATGCACATTTTTTCAACTTTTTCTCCTTCCCGCTCCTGGCCGGTAATGCGGCCACTGCCCTGAAAGCGCCCAACACCATCGTGCTCTCGGAAACCAACGCCAGGCGCATTTTTGGCGCCCAACCCAATGATTACCCGAGTCTGATCGGCCGGAATATCCTGGTTGATCTCGACACCCAGCCTTATCAGGTAACGGGCATTATGAAGGATTTTCCGGCAACTTCGCATTTGCAATATGGCGCGATCATGTCGTACGAAACGCTCGCCCGCACATGGGGAGATTGGATTAAAACCAGTTGGGATGGTTCGGATATGTGGCATTACGTCAAGCTCAAACCCGGTACCGACGCCGCCGCGCTCTCGCAGAAATTCCCGGCGTTCAGCGACCGCTATTTCCAAGGCGACAGGGTTTCGGGCAGCGTCGAGAAATTCGGCCTGCAACCGCTGAGCGACGCGCATCTGTTCTCCGATTTTGAGTATGAAATCGGGAATGTAAACAATGGGAAAGCGGTATTGACCTTGCTCATGATCGCCGCCTTCATTCTGCTCATTGCCTGGATCAACTATATTAACCTTTCCACGGCCAGGTCACTCGAAAGGGCCAGGGAAGTGGGCGTACGGAAAGTCGCCGGGGCAACGTCGGGGCAGCTTATCCGGCAATTTCTGGCGGAATCCGTGTTTCTGAACCTGATCGCACTGGTGTTTTCGGTAGCGCTGACCGTCCTCCTGCAACCCGCATTGAACAAACTCATCGAAAAACCGCTCTCCCTGTCCCTGCTCGCGAGCGGTGGCTTCGGCGGGCCGGCCATGCTGCTTGCCCTGGGAGTTGTGTTTGTGCTCGGGATGCTTCTTTCCGGCTTCTATCCGGCATTTGCCCTTTCTGCCTTCAAAGCCATCAACGTACTCAAAGGGAGCTTCAAGCGCTCTGTAAAAGGCGTGTGGGTAAGGCAATCGTTGGTCGTGTTTCAATATACGGCTTCGGTGGTCCTGATAGTCGGCACGTTTATCGTGTTCCGCCAGCTGGATTTCATGCGCAGGGAGAATCTCGGCTTTAACATGGACAAGATGCTCGTCATCCGGGGCCCGGAGCTCACCCGCTGGGATTCGACGGCCATCACGAGGATCAATGCATTCAAATCGGAGGTCAGGCAGTACCCCGGTATCCAGGCTGCGAGTGTGTCGGGCAACCTGTTCGGTAACCGGCTGTCCCGCACATTCAATGTGAAGCGCGTAGGCTCCGGCCAGGAAAAGGGTTCGACATTCAGCCGGATGGATATTGACCTCGATTTTTTCAAAACCTACCAGATCAAGATGCTCGCCGGACGCGATTTTATCCCGACCGACTCCGACCCGGATGGTAGAAAGGTAAAAAATGCCATCCTCAACCTGTCGGCGATTCGGCTCCTGGGTATGCCCGACGCCAACGCGGCAGTAGGACAGAAAATTACGCTGTATGGTCGCGAATGGGAAATCGTCGGCGTCGTCAGCGACTTTCATCAGCAGTCGCTGAAACACGCTATCGAGCCTATTATTTTCCGGCCCTTCTATTACAATGGCGGTTTCTATTCTTTCAAAATCGCCACCAACGACCTGGAAAAAACCATTGGGCAGGTCAAAAAGGAGTACGACAGCTTTTTCCCCGGCAATGAATTTTCCTACTTCTTTATGGACGATCAATTCAATAAACAGTACAAAGACGACCAGGTATTCGGAAAACTGGTCAGCTCCTTCTCCCTGCTCGCAGTGCTGATCGCCTCGCTGGGCATATTCGGGTTATCGTCCTACACGATCGCCCAGCGTACGAAAGAGATTGGCGTCCGGAAAGTGCTCGGCGCCTCGATACCCGGAATTATCACGCTGCTTTCACGCGATTTTCTGAAACTGGTAATCATCGCGATCCTGATCGGCTGCCCGATAGCCTGGTATGGGGTCAATCTGTGGCTGAACGATTTTACTTACAAAGTCAGCATTGAATGGTGGATGTTCGCCATCGCGGCCGTTGCATCACTCGCCATCGCATTCACTACTGTCAGCTTCCAAAGCATCCGGGCAGCGTTGATGAATCCGGTAAAGTCGCTCAGGAGCGAGTAATGCCGGGTTGGTATGGTCGGGTGCGGTCAGGAATAGTCAGGAGTTGTCAAGAGTAGTCAGAGGTAGTCAGGAGTGGTCGTTGGTAGTCAGGAATTGTCAAGGGTTGTCACGAGTAGTGAGGAATTGTTTTAAATTGGGAGAAATCTTGAAATAAGCCTCAATCCCACTATTCCTAACCACTCCTGACCATCAATGACTACACCTGACAACTTCTGACCATACCTGACAACTCCTGACCATCACTAACAATTCCTGACAACTTCTGACCATACCTGACAACTCCTGACCACCCATGACCAAAATCGACCCAAACCGCCGCCGCTTCCTGGGCCAGGCCGCATTATCTGCCGGTGCATTTGCATTTCTGACGCCCGAAATGATCTTCGGCGCGGCACCCAAGGCCTATACCGTCCAGCAGATCATCGACCTGATCCTCCAAGAAGGCAACCTGAAACCGATCCCGGACACGGTCGACACCATCAAATCCGGCAGCCCCGACCAGGCCGTGACCGGCATTGTCACCACCATGTTCGCCACCGCGAGCGTGATTGAACAGGCCGCGAAACTGAAAGCCAACTTCATTATCGCGCATGAGCCAACCTTCTACAACCACCGCGACGACCCGGAATGGGTAAAAGGCAACGAAGTCGTGAAAAAGAAGCAGGCATTGCTCGAAAAGCACAAAATCGCCGTCTGGCGCTTCCACGACTACTGTCATTCGCTGAAACCGGACGCGATCCGTTACGGCGTCGTCAAAAAAGCAGGTTGGACGCAGTATTATAAAAACGAATCTCCCGCCCTCACCATCCCCGCCACCACGCTGGGCGACCTTGTGAAGCATCTCAAAGCCAAACTAGGAATCCAGAAACTCCGCGTCGTCGGCGACCTGGGCCAATCCTGCTCCAAGCTGGCCATCATGCCCGGCGCCGCAGGCGGCCAGCGGCAAGTATCGGTAGCCGTGGCCGAGAATCCCGATGTGCTCATCGTCGGCGAAACGCCAGAATGGGAAGGTGTGGAATATGCAAGGGACGGACGCCTGCTAGGCTCCAAAATGGCGCTCATCGTACTCGGCCACGCTGTGAGCGAGGAACCTGGGATGGAGTACTTTGTGGATTGGTTGCAGCCGAAGATTTCGGGGGTGAAGGTGACGCACATCGCATCCGGCGATCCGTTTCAATGGGTGTAGGGATTGATGTTCGAAAAAAACAATAGAGATCAAACACGTTTCAATTCCCGACACAATGATAAACACGGTATCCGATTTCCTGGAACAATTTAAAACATATGCTCTTGAACATATTTCCACCAAAGAAAAAGACATAAAACATCGTGTTACTATCGGAGAGATGTTTGAAGGGTTAACACAGGAACTGCTGTCCAAGGCACTTTTCAAGGACCTAGGCCTACAAATAGTTAAGCGAAGCTTTATATACAATGACCAAGGCACGCTAAGTGATGAAATGGATTGCTTGTTGGTCGTCGGGGAAGGTTTGAAAATTGCATTCTCTGACCGTTATCGCTTCCACATTAAGGATGTCATCGCTGTTATCCAAGTAAAGAAAAATTTGTACGCGAACGATATTGACGACGCACACCGAAATCTTCGCTCGGTTTTGAATGTATCGACTCCAAGGGATGCTGAACCCTTCGTTGATCGCTTGCATCGAGACGCATATAGGACACTCCTGAGCACGGAGCGGCCGACCGGGGATAAAGTGGATACACTGACAGATAAGGAACAACTTGCGTACCATCTACTATTAATGGAAGCCTTCCATCCACTTAGAATTGTTATCGGCTATTATGGATACCCGACGGAGTACTCGTTGCGCGAAGGATTCGTAAAAAAAATGGAGCAGCTAACCTCCAATGGATCTGCAATCGGATACAGTCCGGTAAGCCTTCCTTGTCTCTATATTTGTGGGAACAATTCCATCCTAAAAAATAACGGTATGCCCATTGCAAAACCCTTCAACGGTAGCCGATTTTATTGGGATATCCTTTTGTCCTCATCAGGAAAACCTAGTTACCACCTACTTGAGCTAATCTGGACAAGACTTAGCTTTAAATTCGGAATTAGCTCACAAATCTTCGGTGATGATTTTGATCTTGAGCCCGTACATCCTTTTCTATCTTGTGGTCATAAACAGATTAACGACTCGTCGTGGGGATGGGAATTCAACTATCATTACCTGACTCGAAAAGAATTGGCATTGCCGATGTCTCCCTTACCATGGAAACCCCATGTGGTTAATGCAGAACAGTTTACTTTATTACGGTATCTCAACGACAACGGTGCCGTGGAGTTTTGCGATACACAGTTTACAAATTTTATCCAAACGAATGGTTTGAATCTTACTGAAATTACGGAACACCTTGTGGAAGCTAGACTTGTTTATATGGATCGAGCCAAATTGGGTTTACTGGTCGACGAACTCGTTGTTTGTATTGCACCAGACGGACTGGTTTATGCTGGCGAAAATAAGAATGGTGAAATGACTCAATATCTATCCAATTGGTTTCAAGCCAACAATGGAATGATTTAAAGGACAAAAAATATTAGAGTAAGATTTATGCAGTTCTAACTAGAAAACTGCCTGGACGATCTTTCAATTTCTTCCTATTTAACTTCCGTACCCTCAAATACCGCTCGCTTGTCTTTGATGTTAACCAACTCGTCCAGCTCAAACACATTGACGTAACCATACCCGAACAATGTAATGTACGTTGGCACATTCAAGGCTAGCATCCGGGGTTTCCGGTTTGATAAGATTTGTGTTTCCGGTTTCCTGTCGGGGGTTGAAACTTTCGAAGCAAAATCGACCCTATCTCCTTCAAAATTATTGTTGCAATAAATCAATACCTTGGTTTGGACATCGGGAATAATCCTGCGCAAATTCTCCTGCGTAAAATCTGAAAAATTCAGATTAATGGCACCTTTCAAATGCTTCCGATTGAATCGAAAAGCCGAGCGCGTATCAAGAACAACCACATCTTTTGCCTTCGCTGCATGTAGAAATTCGTCGAAGTCAATCAATCTGCCTTCTCTATGCTTTTCAGCTTCCAGCAACAGGGTCTTGAAATCCGTGTAACTTACCAGCGCCTTTTTATAGGTATGTGCATTCATCGTTTTCTTATTGTTACTGTTCTGCGCATGGCCTAATTGAGCCAGATACAACGAAAATATGGAAAGTATCAGGTACTTCATGGTCGAGTTAAGATTTGCAAATGAAGTGTATATTTCGAAAGAAAATCACTGCCGACAGCGACAAATATGGAAGAACATCCCGAACGGCAGAAAGCATTTATCGGAAGGCCCCGGTTCAGAATAAATTGGCTGAAATATAGAAGGCCGTCCCGGTAAACTCGGAGACGGCCTTTCTGGTTTGAGCAATGTTAAACAATCATCCCATGCGGGTCAATCACAAACTTCTTCGCCGCCCCCTTGTCAAAATCCGCATACCCTCTTGGCGCATCCTGTAATGTAATTACCTCCACATTTACAGCTTTGGCGATTTTGATTTTGTCGTACAGAATGGCGTTCATCAGGTTACGGTGGTACTTCATGACCGGGCATTGGCCGGTGTAGAATGAGTGCGATTTGGCCCAGCCGAGGCCGATCCGAATGCTAAGACTGCCTTCCTGGGCGGCTTTGTCCTTGGCCCCGGGATCGCCGGTGACGTAGAGGCCCGGAATACCGATGGCGCCGCCGGCGCGGGTCACAGCCATGGCCGTATTCAAAACAGTGGCAGGGCGCTCTTCGACGGCGTGCGCTCCGTGGCCGCGGGCTTCGAAGCCTACGCAATCGACGAAGCAATCCACTTCGGGAACGCCGATGATTTCAGCGATTGCCTGCTCCAATGGCGTGTCCTTGGTGAGGTCGATCACCTCGCAGCCGAAGCTGGCGGCCTGGGCGAGGCGTTCGGGGATCATGTCGCCAACGATCACGACCGCGGCACCGAGCAGGTGGCACGAGGCCGCACAAGCAAGTCCTACCGGGCCTGCACCCGCTACGTACACGATTGAGCCCGGCCCTACGCCGGCTGTGACAGCCCCATGATAGCCGGTCGGGAAAATATCGGAAAGCAGGGTGAGGTCCTTGATGTAGGCCATTCCCTGGTCTTTATCGGGAAATTTCAGGAGGTTGAAATCGGCGTAAGGCACCATCACGTACTCGGCTTGCCCGCCTACCCAGCCGCCCATGTCCACGTATCCGTACGCAGCGCCCGGGCGCGCGGGGTTTACGTTGAGGCAAATGCCGGTTTTCCCCTCCTTGCAATTCCGGCAGCGGCCGCAGGCAATGTTAAAAGGTACCGACACCAGGTCGCCGACTTTGATAAATTCGACGTCGCTGCCGGCTTCGATCACGATACCGGTGATCTCATGCCCGAGTACGAGCCCGGCCGGGGCCGTGGTACGCCCGCGGACCATGTGCTGGTCACTGCCGCAAATGTTGGTGGAAACGATTTTCAGGATTACGCCGTGCTCGCATTTACGGTTACCCAGCGCGAGTTTCGGATACTCGATCTCCTGCACTTCGACCTCGCCGGGCCGGATGTAAGCTACTCCATGGTTTTGGCACATAAGCTAAGATTTAAGGGTTGGTACTAAATCTTCGATCATTACAAGATCATCTTACAATTATCAAAGTCAAGCGCACACAACCCTTAATTTACTCCTACACAAACCATAAAAAGTTACAAATCACCCTCCGATTGTGCCAGAGGGCGATTTCAGGAAACTATTGGAAGGAGCAATGCTACTCAGTGCTTCACCGCAAGGATAATGCCCGTGGCCCACACCTGCTTGGTAACCGACAAATCCGACCGGCTATCGAGGTACTCTATGAGTTTCAATGCTTTCTGGTCATGCCCTTCCGGCCAGTTGGGCTGCGGGAGCATGTCGTCTATAATGTAAAGTGCGCCCGGATTGAGCATGTCGAGCACTTCATCGAGCAAAAGGTATTTGCCGTGCCAGGTATCGGCAAAGATGTAGTCGTACTTTTCGCCGAGATGCGCATTCACCCAATCTTCGCCGTCGGTGTGCACCAGGGTGAGGCGCGGGTCGCCGCCGAGGTGGTTTTCGGCGATTTCCAGGAATCGTGCATCGTTGTCGATCGACACGAGTGTGGAATGGGCGTCCATGCCGTCGAGTATCCAGGCGGTAGACAGGCCGCTGCCCGTCCCGAGTTCGAGGAACTTGCTGCCGGGCTTGGAAGCGGCGAGGGTTTTAAGCAACGAACAGGTGTAAATGTCGGAAGCCATTGTGAAACCAGAGGCTCTTGTAGCCTCGTCAATGGAAAGGTAGGCGGCCGGTAACGGCTGGCGGATGTCCTGGTTCATGAGCGGTTTGGTGGTGGATATTTGAATTGCAAATTACAAACTTTACCGCTTACTAAGTACCATTGAAAATGACGCATTTATACAATAGTAAAGTAGGCCAAACCCCTACTTTTGCTCACACTTCTGCATTGCTTTTCTGCACTATTCACTCAAAACTCAACCGCGATGAAAAAGCATTTCCTCTCTCTAATTGCATTTGCATTGATGGCAGGTATGGTCGCCATCGACGCCTGTACCGACCACGGTGAGCCGGTTCCGGAACCGACCCAATTCAGTGTTTCGCCCTTTGTCGGCGGGCTCCGCGCCCCCATTGGAATGGCAATCGACGATCAGGGGCGCTTTTGGGTTACCGAAGGTGGTACCGGTAAGAATGACGGCGCTTTGGTGATGATCACGCCCCAGGGCGCCAAAACCACGGTCGTTACCAATTTTACGTCGGTTATCAACCAGGGGAACGTGGAGGGTATCAGCCACTTACTGTATGATAACGGTACACTATACTTGCTCCACGGTGTGGAAGGTTTGCTGTACGTGATCGACGTTGCCAGCGTACTCGCAGGTAGTTTGCCCAAGGATAAAGCCACGCTGCCTACGGAGAATATCAAAGCTTTCGTGGTGACGAAAAACCTGACGTTTGATAATAATTCCAATGCCTTTGCGCTCATCAAAGGACCTGACGATCATATCTATATTGTCGACGCAGGCGCGAACGCGGTAATCAAACGCGACAAAAACAACCACATTCTCGACATGTTCACCACATTCCCGCCAATCGCGCCGAACAGGGACCCGGTTCCAACCGGCATCGTATTCGATGGTACTCATTTTGTGCTGAGCAGCCTCACAGGCTTCCCGTTTTCTCCGGGCTCGGCTAATCTCTACAAGGTGAATACCGCCGGTGTGATGGTCCCCTACAAATCGGGCTTTACGACGCTTACGCACCTGACATTGACCGCGAACAATAAACCGTTGCTGCTGCATTACGCCGACTTCACCATGCCTCCGGGCGGCCCTGGCAATCCTCCGGGTTTCAAAGCCAATACCGGTTCGGTACTGAACGAGGACGGCGCCGTGCTGTTCAGCGGGCTCGACCGGCCTACCGACATCAAACGCTGGGGCGACCGCACGTTCTATGTCCTCAGCCTGGGCGACGGCACGATCAAGAAACTCGATTATTGATTTGTAATATATTCCATGAAAAAACAGGCAGGCATTCGATCGAATGCCTGCCTGTTGGGTTTTATAGCAATGCCTGCTCCTTATCCTCCGCTTCGCTGGGGTTCACGACCTTCGCAGGCGGGTCGTCGGGCATGGTGTCGCCCAGCAATTTCCCCCATGGTTTCAGCTCGTCGATCCGGTCGAAAATGATTTTCAATACTGCCACGAACGGGATGGACAGAAACATCCCGCTCACGCCCCAGAGCGTACCGCCAAGCAGTACTACCAGAATGGAAACCAACGCATTGACAGACACCTTGGAGGACACGACGCGCGGCACGATGATGTTGTTATCCAGAAACTGGATCACCGTGTAGGCGCCAATGATCAGTAGCGGCGTGGTGTAACCGTCCTTGGTGATGAACGAGATCAGCACCGGCAATGCGATGGCGATAATGCCGCCGATGTACGGGATCAGGTTCAGGATCGCGCCGATTACGCCCAGCAATAGCGCGTACTCCACGCCGAGAATGAGCAATGCGATGGAATTCAGCGTCGCGATGATCGTCGTTTCGATCATCAGTCCCACAATATAGCTTTGGACAGCGCCCTTGGTCTCCTGCAAAATCTCGGCTACCTGTCCGGAATTGTTTTCATCAAAAACCTCAAAAATAAAATTGAGGATCAATGGTTTATAAAATAAAAGAAGAAAAATATAGAGCGGTATCAGCACGAAAAAGCTGACAATACCAAAAAGCGTATTCACCGTTTTGCCCACATACGCGCGGCTGTTGTTGATCGCCTCATCGAGCATGCTCATCTGCTTTTCGGTCGAAATACCGAATGTTGACGAAAGCCACTCCTGCAAATTCCCCAGCAGCTTGATCGCCTTTTTTTCCAATTGGGGAATCATATCACCGAACTGGACAATCTGCGACGAGAGGAAGAACATAATCCCCGCTACCACAAGAATGGCGATGAAAATCGTGAGCACGATCGCGACGACCTTGTTGAATTTCCAATTCTGAAAACGATTGTAAACCGGGTTAAGCAACACGGCAATCAGCCCGGCGAATGCAAACGGGACAATGATCTCCTGCAAGAGGTTGAGAATGTAGAAGAACAGGTAAAGACCGATGAGTACCATCGGCGTTTTGATGTAGAATGGATAGCCATCCCGTACCGACAGCCAGTCGGGCAGCCCGGGAGTGGGGTTTTGTTTGCGACTTTTGAAAAATAGTCCCATAGACACGGTTTAAATGATGATCAGTGCGGCATACCGCCAAATAACCTGCTATCAATAAGCGTGCCTGAGTGACAAAAAGATTACTGGTTTTTATTATAGTTTTTCTACAAATAAAACTGTAAATTAAACCGTAACAACCCTCAATTCAGATCATTATGGAAACTATACCCGCTCATCAGGGAGCCCGGGGGCATACAGCCGCCAGGCAACTCTTGATTTGGATGCTCCTCTTGATCACAAGCCGTGTACCGGCACAGGTGATCGTCGCCTATCAATCGGACTGGAAATACGTACAAAACGGTGTAGTACAAAACAATACCAACTGGACAGCGCCCGGTTTCAATGACGGAAGCTGGACCAGCGGCAGGGCTCCGTTCGGATTCGGAAGCAATAGTGGATATTCCTACAACACGACTCTTCAACGCGGCCCCAATAATACTACCCCCAATTACCCGGTATTTTATTTTCGAAAGACCTTCACAGTCAGTAACGTATCGCAATACGGGCGCCTGCGCCTCCGCGCCACGCTCGACGACGGTATCGTGATTTACATCGGCGGCGTGGAAGTGGCCCGGAAGAACATGACTCCTTCCCAGAACGGCTATGCAGGAACGCCGCTGGCCACCCCGGCTACCATCGATACGGTGCTTTCCACCAGTTTTCTTCAAAACGGGAACAATACCATCGCCGTCGAACTCCACCAAACCGGGGAAACGAGTTCCGACATTTACTTCGATGCTCAGCTGGAAGGACAGGCCGTCACATTGTTCCGCTACCCCTACCTCCAACTCGCTTCACACAACCGGATCATGGTTTGCTGGTACACCAATACTGCTACCAATGCCACGGTGCGGTACAGTACCAATCCGAACATGACAACCTATAAGGAGGTGTCGGTGTCCAAAAGCGACACGCTCCATATGGTGACGCTGCTGAACCTGACGCCCGATACCCGGTATTATTACAGCGTAGGCTACAACACGGGGAACGACTTCAAGCAGCTGCAATACAGCTCGTCCGTCAACTATTTCCACACCCAGCCCGACCCTGCCGATACGACCAGGACCCGGCGCTTCTGGCTGCTGGGGGATTCGGGGGCGGGCAAATACCAGAACCCGCGGCCTTACAACGTGCGCAACGCCTATCTGGCTTACCTGAATGCGAAGAACAACCCCGACGTCGACGGAATTATTTTCCTGGGCGACAATTCGAATACCTCCCCTTATGAAGGCCTTCAAACTGCCCTGGACACTACTTTGTTCAAATTCTACAACAGGCCCAACGACCAGCAACTCCTGTCACACATCCCCTCGTGGACCGTCATCGGCAACCATGACTATGAACCGGACGATAACTACATCAACAGAAACGGAGTAAAAGTCCCTATCCGGAAAGCATACCATAAACAAACCGCAGCAAGCTTCTCCACATTCGCCTACCCTGACAGCGCACAGATCGGCGGGGAGCCTACGTATAACAAAAAGGGTTATTACTCTTTTAACCAGGGAAACATTCATTTTGTGGTCCTGAATCCTCCTCTGGTAGAGTCTTCCGATGTCCGCCAAAACTGGGAGACACAGTTTTCTACCACATCCTATTTTGACCTGCACAGTTTCAATTCGATTGCTTTGAACGACTCTACGCTTTCCGCCGCTATCGACTCGCTCCCGCAGGTCAAATGGCTGGTAAAGGATCTGAAAGCCAATAAACAAAAATGGACCGTCGTCACCTTCCACTTGCCCCCGTTCTCGACGATCGGGCACATTCCCGATCTGGAAAAGGATCTGCAACGGGTAAGGGACAAACTTTTGCCGATCCTGGAAAAACCGGAGTACCATGTGGATGCGCTGATCGTCTCGCACTCGCACGCCTACGAGCGCGCGGGAATGATCCGCAAGAATGGGGCGGCCAACCGAACAAGCGATTATACCCAAACCGGAGGATTGGCAGGGAATGGCAATCTTGGGCGCTATCCGGCAACCAAGCCTTATATTAAAACGAATAGTGAGACGGCCTACACTTATGTTCTTTCGGGATCAGCGGGGCGCGGATGGTACAACCCGAACAATACCAGCGAAAATGATGCGGGGTTTCCGCCGGGAACCGCGAATGTCAACCATCCCAACACATCCAGCCCACCACTCGATAACCTGACCGGTGATAACTCGATCGATTTTTACCATATAAAAGGCGGGTCGGTAGAACTGGTTTTTCAGGAAACGCGCCTGGATGTCAAGTTCATCAAAGAATCGGATACATCCCCGATGTATACCATTGCCGACTCCTTTGTGGTCATGAAGGACGTGAACAGGAAGAAAACAATCACCATTCAGAATGGCGGCGACGCGGTTAAGCTTACCGCGTCATGGATCGGCACTTACAATTGGTACTCGGCGCAACAACCGGGCACACTACTCGCCTCGGGTACGCGTAGCTTTTCCACCGGGCCCACCAGTAACAGCACATTTTATGTACGGGACCAGAACGGTTACCTGGCCGATACCTTCATCGTGAATGTGACCAATCCCGGACCCGTTATCACGGCCGACACGCTGATCCGTTATAAATCGCAATGGCTCTATCCACTTGGGGCCGGTTTTAGTTCAAAGGATGTGAAACTGGATACGCTATGCATTGCAAAATGGACATTCTCCTCCCCTGCATTCGAAATGCCTGCCAACGCACCTATGGGCCTCGGGCATAATGACGAGGTACACCGGATTTCCAATGCATTGATAGAAAAGGTGGTTGTTCCCGCGCAAAAGCTGTGGTTCAGGCGAAGTTTTATATTAAATGGGTCCGTCGAAACCTACGCCGGCTTCAAGCTGACGCTCCTGCGGGATAAAAACCTGGGAACGCGAAAATCCTACACCACCAGTCTGCAATCCTTACTCATCAACGGGCAAGCGGCCGAAATCACCGCCACTGATACAAAAGAGGTTGCCAATGGTCGTGAGGAGGTTACCTATACGCTGAGCAACAAAGGATTTGCATACGGGCTGAATTACCTGCTGGTGAGCTACTACCTCACGCCCGTCACCTCAATGGTCTTTCCCATCAACGCGACCAATGACCCATTTACATTTGACGCACTGCTGCTTGGCACGCCGGCCGCCCTCGCTCCACCGCCATTGGCCAAACAATTCAAATTGGGGACAATCGCCACCGGGCCGCAGGATTGCGCGGGAGATACCGTGAACGTGCAGTTCGCGGCGGCCGGCAATGAATCGGGATTTCCCATCGTATATGAGGCGCGGCTCGTTACCGCGAGTGGTGATGTGCCCATTGGAGAAGGCACCGCGTCGCCCATTATCGGCATGCTTCCCCGTAATTTGCAGAAAGGTAGCTATCCCGTGAAAGTAGCCACCAAAAATGCGTTCATGGCCGACCAGTCGGGTCCTTCGATTCAGGTCAGCGAGCCTGCCGCAGCCACAATCCTCCCCGCCCCTGCCGACACGGTTTGGAAAGGGGAAAAAATTGCCATTCAGGTTCATTTTGCCGGAACCGGCCCCTGGCAGTACACCTTGCCGGATAGCACCGGAGGCGCAACCGCCGTTGCCGACACTGTCCTGCAAACCAAAACCAGGGTATCCGGTCCTTATGCATTGAGTTCCGTCCGCAACGGCTGTGGTAACGGGCAAATCTCGGGTAGCGTTGAGGTACTTGTCAAGGAACCCATTCTTGCGACGGGGAAACCCGCGCGGCTGAGCTTTGCCCCAAGGAAAACGGCGCTCTGCAATGGGGACTCCGTTTCGGTGAGCTACGCGGTTACCGGGCCGGCCAAACAACGTACCTACACAGCCGAGATTTCGGACGTATCCGGAGATTTCGCCAAACCGGTGGCGCTTGTCAGCGGTACAGCGAGCCCTTTGAAAGCACGCTTGCCGGTGTCACTCATGGAAGGCGATCAATACAGGGTCAGGATCAGGGTTACCGACCCGGACGTGGATTTCACCCTCACGCCTTCCGAGCAGATCAGCCTTCGCAAAACGGCCGAAGCCGAATTCGCACTGAGCAAAATGGCCGTTTATGAAGGCGAGGAGCTTAAACTGGATATGCTGCTGAGCGGTACGCTGCCCGTCTCCTATTACCTCCGCTATGGAACTGACACTTTTTCCGGGGAATCCAACGATCCGGTAATCCAGCGCACGCTCACATTGAAGCAAACTACCGAGTTCTCCCTCGACTCGGTCCGTAATGTGTGCGGCTACGGGGCTGTTGGCGGCAGCAGGACTGTTACGGTCAGCCTGGTGGTAGGCGTGGATCCGCTTTTGACCAAAGATATCATTGCTTACCCGAACCCTTCCACGCAGACGCTCCTGCTCAAAAGTAAACGACCGTGGCAAAAGAACATCTCCTGGCGCATAGTCAGCCCGAATGGGCAATTGATCCGCAACGGGACGATTACGACAGGCTCGGGTGCACCATTGGAGATCGACGTGAGCTTGCTACCGAGCGGCCTCTATGTATTGGAAGTGGAACATGGGACGCCGCAAAGCAGCTCATGGCGAATTGTTAAGAAGTAATGGACCATTTCATGACCATATCATTGACATATTTCAGCCAAAGGCGTTTCCCGCTTGCGTTCCAGTGGCCGTCGCTTTTATGGTACCACTCCGGATGATGAAGGAGTTGTGTGCTTAACGGCAGCAATGGGGTTTTCAGATGCGGGTTTCGTCCGATCCGGGCGATCTGATTGTTGTGTGGGTGCCGACCGGGCTCACACACAGTCACTTTATTGGGAATGAAGCAAAAATAAACCTCCGCGAATCCCGCACTCCGGTAATGCGCGCGGATGCGGTTCATGTTGATAGCAATGCTGTCAATATCGGCATTGGCGAGCGGCGTGAAAGGCGAGAGAATGCTTCGAGGGTCTGCTTCAATCTCATAGAACAGAAATTGCCGATCTCTCGAAATAAGCGAGCCGGAATGCGTGCGACCAAACCAGGAAAGCATAAGCCCGGCTTTGATTTCTTTGCATTTCAATGCCATTTCCGAATTGAAAAGCAGGAATTCCAGTCGCTCATTGATCTCGCGGTTTAATTTGTTTGTCCAAAAAGTGTCGCCGGTTTCTGCGGTCGCGCGGGAGGTGCCCCTGCATTTGCCCCGGATCTGAAAACCGCGGTGAATGTACAGTTCGGCGTAATGCTCACGCAACCGTTCCTGGATTGTTCTTTCAATAACCTCGATCACCAGAATCGAATGCACTTTCGGATCAAGGGCAACGGTATCGACCTCAGTCCCGAGCCAGATATGGTGGTTTTGACGGCCCGCATAATAACTGGTATCCATGGTGGTGAAGCTATCCCCGATCGTGTACAGGTCGACATTTCGGGAACGGACGCACGGCTTGTCCCCTTCGTCAAGTCCGTCGGTTTCTGTCCAATGCGCTTCCTTGAATTGCGCCAAATTGGAGATATTGTAGAGATCCCCGAACCGGTACTGATCGGGGATGAAGCCACGGCTGTACAGTTTACGCTGCAATTGGTCGGAAAGGCCTATCCAGAGTACCACGCCCGACAGCAGCATGATTGATACACGCAAACAGAAGAACAGGATTCTCATACCTCAAAATTGAAAATAGATAAACTGGTTGCTCCCAAACACACCCCACAAATAGCACAGCAAAGTCGCCACACCCAGCGACGGCCAGAACGACTTCCTCGCCGGCACATAATCGGAAAACAGCTGTTCTTTCAAAAACAAAAACACGATCAGCAGCACGCAGAACCATGCCTCGCCATGGCCAATAGGCAGATCGGGCATCTTCCACAGCGACGGCCTCACGAGCCTGCGCAAGATCAGGAACGCATCGCCCAGGTTGCGCGCACGGAAGAAAATCCACGCAAGCGTGACCACCGCGAAGGTCAATGCGGTTCGAAACCAACCGGGCCAACGCCCAAAATCATAGGTACCGGCATTAACTATACGCGAAAGAACGAGTAGCGCGCCGTGGATTGCGCCCCAAATCACGAATTTCCAATCGGCACCGTGCCAGAGCCCGCTCAGCAGGAAGACTACCAGCAGATTGAGGAACGTCCGGAAGTTACCGTGCCGGTTTCCACCCATTGGAATATAAACGTAATCGCGAAACCAGGTCGATAGCGAAATGTGCCAGCGCTGCCAGAATTCCGCAATTGACCGGGCAAAATAGGGCGAGCGGAAGTTGACCATTAAACGGAATCCCATCGTTCTGGCAGCTCCCAACGCGATGTCGGAGTAACCCGAGAAATCGCAGTAGATCTGGATGCTGTAAAACAGGGCGGCGACGGCCAGGTTTCCGGCATGATGCGTTTCGGGATGGGCAAATATCGGATCGGTTACCAATGCAAGCCTGTCGGCGATCACTACTTTTTTGAACATTCCCCAGACCATCCACCACAACCCCGTCCGAAGGTTATCCCAATCGAAATCCATCCGTCGGCGGAACTGCCACAGCACATTTTGCGGGCGCTCGATCGGACCGGCAACCAGTTGCGGATAAAAAAGCACATACAACGCATAAATCCCCGGATGCCGCTCCGCGCGCTGATTACCACGATACACCTCGATCGTGTAACTCATGGATTGAAATGTATGAAACGACAGACCAACAGGCAGCGCCAGTCCCGGATACCACCCGGCCATTGCATCAGCCCCGTAGTCGATGCCGGCAAGGCCTAACAGGCTGGAAATATTGGTGTTCAGAAAATCAAAGTATTTGAAAAAACAGAGAAACCCGACGTTGGCCAGAATACTCAGAGCAAGCATGCCTGTACGGAGATTTCCGGACAACTTTTCAATACAAATTCCGGCCAGATAATCGAAGACAATGATGATTCCCAGCAACAGCAGGTAGGCGGGAATAAATGAGGCATAAAAATAGGCGCTGGCCGTTAGGAGTGAAAACCAACGCCAGCGCCCGGGAAGTGTGTAGTAAGCAGTGGTAACAAATAGAAAGAAAACAATAAAATGAAGGGAATTAAAAAGCATGTGTATAGCCCGATATTAAACCATGGGCTAAAACAAAGCATGATCAGGGGGATTCCACGAAAAAAATTCGTGTGAGGGTCGAATGGATTATCAAAAGGGATTTTAAAGAAAGGGAGGATGAAAAAAAGGGGGTCCTTTCTTTCATCCTCCTATTCCTCCTTTTCCCCTCCTACCAGCCGGGATTCTGGTCCAGCTTCGGGTTCAATGCGATTTCATTGATCGGCAAAGGCCACAGATAATCTTTCGCGGGATCGAATTTGCGGAAGCTGGCGGCTTGTACCAGGATAATGTTATCCGGGGTCAGGTTCACCGTCGCAGCAGCGAATTCCCCTTTGAAATAGAAATTACCCAGAACCGGTTTCACCAACTCGGTCTCCGCCGTTTTCCAGCGGATGATGTCCCAGTAGCGGAAACCTTCCTGCGCGAGCTCCACGCGGCGTTCGCGTCGAATTTCCTCGCGCATATCCAGTCCGTTAGCCTTTGCGAATGCATTTGAAAGCCTCGCGATCTGGCCGCGATCGCGCAGCAGGTTAACCGACATATCCAGCTCGGCATCCGTAATCGCATTGTTCAGTTCGTACGACGCTTCGGCAAATATCAACAACACTTCGGCATAGCGCAGCAGCGGGCGGTCGATGGTCGATGCCTGGCTGTTCCAGTCGTCGATGTTCGCGAATTTGCGGAACATGTAGCCGGTTTTGTTGAATACCAGGTTGGCGATATCGAAGATCGGCTTGGTGGTCATCATCGCGTCGCCACGTTTCATGAACGTAGCGCTCATGCGTGCGTCGCGGTTTCTGAAAACCTTGTGCGACGAGTCCGGCAAAGTCCAAAGTGGCGATTTGCCGACGGGCAGGCCGTCTTTCATCAGATACGAATCGGCGAGCGACTTGGTCGGGTTCAGGTTGCCGGTTTCGAGTGAACCGCGGTAATAGGAATGCGTCACCACGCGCTCGGTGTTGGACACGCCGTACTGCTTTACAATGATATTTTCCTTGTTCTGACGACCTTCGCCTGCCATTTGAAAAAGATCAAAGTAATTGCCGAATAATGCATGTTCCTTGCTGTCGATCACAGCTTTGCTGGATGCGAGGGCCAGGGTCAGGTGCTTGGCGGCGTCGCCTTTGGAATGGAATTTGGCTAATGTACCTTCAAACAGCGCTACACGGGCTTTGAATGCGTTCGCAGCTGTTTTGGAAATGCGGCCGTAGTCGGCGGTACCCAGGGTCGTGATCGTCGGGAGTTTGGCAATGGCGAAATCCAGGTCAGCGTAGATCTGATCGACGACAGCCTCGCGGGTAGCCGAGGCGCCAATCAGTTCCGGACTGTTTTCATCCAGCGTTTTCAGGATGAGCGGAACGCCTCCGTATTTCTGCACCAGCGAAAAATAGGCCCACGCACGGAAAAACCGGGCTTCGGCCAGGTAGCGGTCCAGGATCGCCGGCGTGACGGCCGCATTGGGCGCTTTTTCCAGCACATTATTGGCCGCGCGGATGATCGTGTAAGGCGTATTGTAATCTCCCGCAGTGGCGGGCGCCAGGCGCGAACCATCGCTGATCGAGTTCGCAGCCAGCCCGAAACCGTCGTCGGACCAAACGTCCTCGGTACTGAATCCCGGCAGGAATGTATACAGGTAATTGTTCGCCGTTTTAATATCCGATTCCGTTTTCCAGAAGTTCAGATCGCTGATATTCGTTTCCGGCAGGCGTTCCACGTCACAGGACGAAACAGCCGTCATCAACGCGAAAGCCAGCAATGTATGTTTCAATGTGATTTTCATAAATGCAATATTTGAGGTCGTGGATCAGAATGAGAGGTTTATACCAAATGCAGCCGTTGCAAAGAATGGATAGTCATTCTCCACACCGTCCCGGGTTTCAGGATCGAAATAGCCCTTAAACCCGCCCATTCCCGAGAATGTGAGGATATCCTGGCCTGAAAAGAACACCCGCGCCCGTGAAATGCGGACCTTCTCGGTAATTCTCGCCGGAATAGTATAACCCACCTGAATGTTTTTCAGCCTGATGTAGCTCGCATTCAAAGTCCATTTATCCGAAGTCAGGTAGTTGTGCGTTCCGCCTGTGTACGGGCGAGGGAACAAGGCATCGGTATTTTCCGGCGTCCAGTAATCGCGGTGCACGCCCATTGCCTGTTTCCAGGTCACCAGAAGCGGCGCGATGGATTCGGCGGTAGCGCGGTAGTGGCGCTTGCCCACGCCCTGGAAGAACGCCGAAAAGTCAAATCCTTTCCAGCTCGCGCCCAGTGTCACACCAAACAGGTAGCGCGGCGAAGTGCTTCCGAGCATGACCAGGTCACCGTGGTTTTCGACGGTACCTTTACCCACCGAAATGCGTTTGTCGCCGTCGCGGTCAATGTACTTCACGTCGCCTACACCGGCACGGTTGTCCTGAAATGCCCATTGCTTCACCTCATCCTCGGTGGTGAAATAGCCTGCCGTTTCATACCCCCAGATGGTGTTGAGCGGAGACCCTTCGATCAGGCCGTTGGTTCCGGCCGAAACGACGTTACGGTTCGAGAAGCTAATCAGACGGTTGTTGTTGTCCGAGAAATTAATGGCAAACGAGTAATTGAAATCTTTCCCGATCTGATCGCGGAAGCGCAGCTCGGTTTCCCAGCCCCACGATTTCAACTCTCCATTGTTTTTGCGGGGGGTACCAATCCCGATTGTACCCGGCAATTGCTGCGCGGTGAGCATATTGCGGTTATATTTCACATAATAATCTCCCGTGAACTGTAACCGGTTTTGCAGCAAACCAATATCGATACCGCCATTGGTTGTTTCAATGGTCTCCCACGAAAGGTTAGCGGAAGGAATAGACCCCTGGAAAATGTAGGAAGTTCGGGAGTCGCCCAGCACCAGCGCATTACCACGGCTAAGCTGGCTCAGATAATCGTAGTTACCGATCGCGTCACCCAGGGCGCCACCCAGACGTCCCCACGAAGCACGCAGTTTAAACTCGGAGAAAAATGAAAGCGTGCTGGCAAACCAGTTTTCCTGATGCACGTTCCAGCCCGCGGATGCCGAAGGGAATGCTTTGCGGCGGCCTTCCGGCGCCAGTTTGGAGCTTTCATCGAAGCGGAGTGTCGCTTCGAAAAGGTATTTGTTATTGAAGTTATAATTAAAACGGCCGAATACCGACTGGAATGCACGGGTAGCGATGGCCTGGCTGTTCGTTTTCGTTTTGTCGTCGCCCAGGTTCAGTGTTGGCAAATCATTGCTGACGAGATTGGTCGCACCGGCGTAGTTGAAGTCCTCCCGGTAATCCTCCCACTGATACCCTCCGAAAAGTCCGATGTTATGCTTTTCCGCGATCTTGAAATCGTAGTTTACCAATGCCTGCAAGTTGGTATTCTTGGTCAGCTCGTTGGTGACATTGTAGGAATTCACCTGGTTTACCCATCCGGCGATTTTGGACTTGGCCCATAGCGGCACCGTACGGTTGAATACGCGGCGGTCGCCTCTGCGGTATTGTGTACCGGCCACAGCGCGGATTTGCAAGCCTTTGATGAAGTTAGCGGCTGTCAGCGTAAAGACACCATCGAAATAATTCCTTTTGTAATCATTATAACCGCCCTCCTTCAATTGCGCATAAGTGCTGTTGGCCGAATTGTAACGTCCTTCGGGCGTGAATGCGGGGTTACGCGTACGGAAACGATAAACCTGGTAGATCAAACCGCCGCCATTGGCCTCCGCGTAAGATGAGTTGGTCTGGTCGTTGGTGAACGACAAACGGCTGTCGAGCGACAAGTACCGGTTAAGCTCCGCACCAAGGTTCATCCGGGCATTGTAACGGTCATAGCTGTCTGGGCCTACTTTAAATACCCCCTGCTTATTGTAGTAGCCTCCCGAAATCAGGAAGTTGAGCTTATCGGTTCCTCCGCGCACGGTCAGGTTATGCGTGCTCATGGAGGTATGTTTTCTCAAAAGCTGGTTGGCAATCGGCTCCTGATTATAGTAGAGATACGAAGAAGTATCGGCCGGGTTCACGACATAAGGTATGCCGTCGCGAATGCGCTGGATTTCCTCGTCGGTATACTCGGGCGCGCTACCCGAGTTTTTGCGCGCGAGGTTCGAAAACAGGGCTTCTTCCAGCAGCGACATCCTGTCGGGCACGTTGGTCGACCAGTCGATACCCTGCTGCCCGGAATAGTCGAATACGACTTTTCCAGCCTTTCCTTTTTTGGTAGTAATCAAAATAACACCCCCTGCCGCCTGCGCACCGTAAATGGCTGCCGCTGCCGCGTCTTTCAGTACGCTGATACTTTCAACGTCGTTCGGGTTCATTGTCTGCATGGTGCTGATCGGCACGCTCACGCCGTCGAGCAGCACAAGCGGGTTCACATTTCCATTAGCGGAAGTTGCCCCGCGAATCTGGATAGCGATATTCTCACGTCCCGGCTGACCGGTCTGACGGGTAATAATCAAACCGGGCGTTACTCCCTGCAAGCCCGTTGCCAGGTTGCTGGACGGGCGGTTTTCAATCGCCTTCGAATCGACGGTCGAAACCGCGCCGGTCAGAGTGGCCTTCTTTTGAACACCATAACCTACGACCACCACTTCTTCCAATGCTTTGTCGTCCGCAGCGAGTTTTACATTCAGGGCCGTCTGCGCCCCTACCACGATTTCCTGCGAAATGTATCCCACGAAACTAAAAACCAACACCGCACTCCGGTCGGCGACGGCGAGCTTAAATTTGCCGTCGCTATCCGTTGTCGTTCCCGTCTGCGTTCCTTTCACAAGGATACTTACCCCAGGCAGACCGATGCCATCCATGTCCGTCACCGTACCCGAGAGATTGATTTCCGCCGCCGGCGCATCCGGCGTGGGTAAAACCTGTGGCTCGGCCTCCGATGTATTCAACTGTCTTTTCAGTATGATTTTATCTCCTGAAACCTCGTATTTCAGTTTCAATGGCTGCAAAATACCTTCCAGTACTGCCGACAATGGCTGGTTCTCGGCCGCGAAACTGACCTTTCTTTTGGATTGGATGATCTCCCTGCTGTAAAGGAAGCGGACATTCGCCGATTTTTCCAGCTTGCTGATCACCGATTCGATGCGTTCGTTTTCGACCGAAATGGTTACCCGCTGGTTCAACATTTCCTGGGCGCTTCCGCTCTTGGCCCAGCTGAATTGCATGAACACGAGCATGAGCAATGTTTGAAGGTACAAAAGCCCCCGGGCCGACCGGGCAATACCCGGGTCCGCCATTTTAATGGATAAATTTTTCTTCATAATTGGTTAAAAGTTCAGAAACGTTAGATAGTAGTTTTAGTCGCCCTGGGGAGACCGGATCAAAAAGGGTTCAGTCAACTTGCTGTTTGTCATGCGGTAAGAGTTAGGTGAGAATTTTATGAGGGCTAGGGGCTCCCGGCTAGGGGCGTCCGGCTAGGGGCATCCGGCTCCGGAGATGGTGACCTCGTCGCCGTTAACGACAAAGGACGCCTCGGTTGCCAGGCATATCAGCCGCACTTTTTCGAGAAACGGCTCATCTTTAAGGGAGGCGGTGACGGTGCAATTGCTCATCCGTTCCTGGTCGAAACGGATTTTCACGGCATAGTGCGTTTCCAGAGTTTTGAATGCCTCCGACACCGGCGTAAACTCGAAATCAAACGATTCGGTCTCGATAGGCGTGGTGGTTTCATTGCGGGCAGGGCCGGTAACCGAGCTGATGAACTTGTCATTTTTACGAATCAGGCTCACGCGCTGGTTGGGATACAGCATAAGCGGTTCGGCGGCATCGTTGCCATCCGCTACCACGGCTACTTTACCTGTTTTTACCGCCACTTCGGCCTCAGCCTGGCCGGGAAACGACTTCACGCGGAAGCTTGTGCCCAAAACCCGGGTAGTAAGTTTATCGGTATGGACAAGAAATGGTTTGGCAGGATTTTTGACCACCTCGAAAAAGCCCTCGCCGTCGAGGAACACATCGCGTTCAGCTTCGTTCATTTCCTTGCCAAAACGAATGCTGCTGCCTTTGCTGAGCAACACCGATGAACCGTCGGGCAAGTTCACCAGCATGAAGGCCTGCGAAAGGTTCTCCCGAACGACCCATTTGCTTTGTGCCGGATGCTCGGTTCTCACAACGCCGTTGGCAGCAATTCCCGCCTCGCGCCCGGCCTTGCTCCACCAGAAGCCCAGTCCGATTACCAGTACCGCGGCAGCCGACCAGCGCAGCCAGCGCCACAATGGCAAAGGTTCGTTACGGCCTGCTTCGACGCGCCCGGCTGTGGTGTTCAGCATCTCGCGGAGCCTCCCGGCCCTTTCGCCGACTTCCGCAGCCTGCTCGTTGCCAAATATTACCAGCAGCATGGCTACCGCCTTTTCATAAACGGGACGTTTTTCGGGAAAGGTGTTGAGGAAGTCCTCCCAAAATACCCTGTCTTCCGGCAACCGGTGCTTCACCCATTGACGGAAACGGTCATTTTGGAGAAAATCCTCAGGGGCATTCAAATCGTAGTCTGGCCTGTCCATTCTTCATTTTTCAAATGATTTCTATGATATTATGAATGGCAGGAACCGATATACCCTCGGATCAAGAAAAAAATTTAAAAAAAGAATAGGTTTAATACCATTGACACAAACCACTTGGCGCGGATGCGGGTAATACCCTTTTGAAGAAAGTTGGAAACAGACTGCCTGTTGACGCCCATCAGTCCGGAAATATCCGCCACGCTCATGTTCTCGTAGTAGCGCAGGTACAGCGCCTCGCGCTCGCGTTTGGGCAGGGCCTCCATGTGCGCATGCATCTGCGCCACGAGGTCATTCAGCGTCTCCTGCTCGATCAGCAGCGATTCGGCGTTAAAGCTTTCGGGCAAGGAAGTATCCCAATCCAGCGACTCCTCATTTGCGAAGCGCTGCTGGTACCGCATATGACCGAGAATGCTGTGCCGGATGGCTTTGAAGAGGTAAAACTTGACCGATGGCGTCTGGCTGATCCGCTCACGATTCTGCCAGAGATCCAGGAACAAGTCCTGAATGCAGTCCTCAACTATGCTTTCGCCGACGAGAAACTTCATACCATATCGCCGCAATGCGCCATAATAGCGCTCGGCGATTATGCCCAACGCCTCATTATCGCCGTTCCGGTAAGCCAGCCAAAGAGTGCTGTCATCCGCCGTCCTGTCCAAGTTTCCTAAAAGTTTAAATACGCAGTCTTGTATTAACTGGCTTTGACGAGGAATCCAGCGACGCCCCTGACAGCAGTCCGGGATATTTCTAAAAATGATCATAACTAATCGTCGCAAAATATCAGTTATCGCCTCGGCTCCGAATTTTTCACTTAATTTGCAGATAGTTTAATATTAGTTACTTACTCACCTCTTCATCTTTCAAGTCTCTATATGCGTTCATTTTTTTACCCACTAAAAAGGCCTCTTTTTCTTTTCTTATCATTTATTTTAACCGCTTCTGTATCGTCGGGCCAAGGTTGGCAGCCCGGAAAAAAAATTGTTGCGGGTGACCGCGCCAGTCTTGGCACATTCGGCAACGCCATATCGATCTCGGGAAATTATGCGGTAGTAGGCGCATTCAACGACGATGGGGCCGGCGACGGCAAACCCGTAGTTCCGTACTCAGGTTCCGCGTACCTGTTTTTCAATGACAACGGCACCTGGAAGCAGATCAAGAAAATTTATCAGCCGGTAAGGGAAATCGGCAGCTACTTCGGTAGATCTGTTTGCATCAAGGACGACTATATGATTATCGGTTCCGAGTCGGAAACTGATGCCAACGGGCAAAATCGGATAGAAGGCGCGGGGGCCGCCTACGTATATGCAAAGGACCAGGGGGGCACCGATAACTGGGGACTTGTGAAGAAAATGGTCTCCCCTAACCGCGAGTACCGGGAATACTTTGGCAGCAGCGTTGCGATCGAAGGTGATTATGCGGTTGCGGGTGCATACTACGTATCAAGGGCCTATATGTTTGAAAAAAATTCGGGTGGCGTAAACAACTGGGGCGTTGTTGCACGTCTGCTTTCACAAGGGACTAATTTCGATACGTTTGGAGGACAAGTTGCCATCAGCGGCGGCTATGTGGTTATTGGTGCCAGGTCGGACGACAATGGAGGGCTGCAGCATTCTGGCGCCGCATATATCTTTAAACAATACCCAGTCGGAATAAACGGTGGTTGGAATTTGGTAAAGAGAATTACGGCTCCTGTGATACGAGCAAATGAGACCTTTGGATCCGCCATTGCGATCGATGGAGATCATGTGGTAATAGCCGCATCAGGTGCCGCATATATTTTTTCAAAAAATAATGGAGGTGCGGATCAATGGGGACTTGAGAAAAAACTGACAACTGGTACGAGTAACCCCTCATGGTTTGGCGCTTCCGTTGCTATAAAAGGAGGCTCTGTCGTTGTCGGGGCTCCCGGGGAACAGCTTGACTATCAGGGCGAAAATCCGGTTAGTAACACTGGCGCCGCATGGGTGTTCAATGAAAACCGCGGTGGAGCAGGAAACTGGGGGCAAACGGCGAAAATTCATGCACCCGACAGGGACGAAGATGAGTATTTGGGAGGTTCGGTTGCGTTAAATGAAACACAGATTCTTGTGGGATCACCTCAGGAGCACGATGGCGGCCCCTATGCTATGTCCTATCCGGGTGCGGTGTACAGCTTCTCGCTGGAAAGCGCTTTACCTGTGAAGCTTGCCAGCTTTTCGGCAAACCAAAGGGAAAGACAAGCCTACTTAAAATGGACGACTACCGAAGAAACCAATTCCAGCCATTTCGAACTCCAGCGAAGTGCGGATGGGCGCGCCTGGATAACCCTCGAAAACGTAAAAGCTGTCGACGAAAGTCGTATCGCAACACATTACGAGGCATTGGATAAATCGCCGCTAGCAGGTCAGAATCTCTATCGTCTCAAAATGGTAGACAACGACGGCACATTCGCATACAGCAGAATTCAAACCTTGTTTTTTGATGGTCAGCCATCCGCGTTGTTTTATCCCAATCCCGCAACTGACCGCTTGCAACTCGATTCAGAAATTGTACGTAACACAGCGTCCCTAAAACTGTTGGACCAGGCGGGCAAGCCGGTTTTCAAAACGTCCAAACCTACTTCCGTGATTCCAACTAACCATCTTTCTAGCGGAACCTACATTTTACAGGTCACAAAGAAAGACGGTACTGTCACGAGCAGACCGGTTGCGATTAGCCATTAACAGAAGAACAACGGAACGAAAGGTAATCAGGTCGTTAGGCTTATTCATAACATCATCGCTACACGGAGATAATGAGTATTACCCTAATGACCTGATCCCCGACTCAACATCCACTCTCTGAAACTCAGCGGGCAGGGCTTTTTCTGATAGCTTACATTCGACGGCAAATACCTCAACTGCTTTACCTTACGACCACCTTCGAAAACAGCGATGCCGCATTGTCCCGTTTCAATTCAAGCAGATACACGCCAGCAGGCAACGACGGTAATTCGATGTCCTGCATTTTAGCATTCACCTTTTTTGACAAAACCGAGGTACCGGAGCTGTTGACCAATATCATCTCCCTGATGTTAACCGGAGAGTCGACCGTCAGCATGCCTTTTACCGGATTGGGGTATACTTTCAATTCACCATTTGATTCGGGGAGCACCCAAGCTATTTTGCTGAAAGCGAATGTACCGTCGGTGTCGATCATTTTCAAACGGTAATAGCCTGGCACGCCGGGTTCGGCTTTTAGATCCCGAAAATGATAGCGGCCATCGAGGCTTCCGCCTTTTAGTTCGTGGATTTTTGAGAAACCCGTTTTGGGGTCGCTGCTCTTTTCAATTTCAAATCGGTCAAAATCTTTTTCCATGGCTGTACGCCAGCTAAGCAACACGTCGTTCTCGACCGCTTTTGCCGAAAAGTCCATCAGCGTAACCGGCATTGCCCCCACTTGGATCTCGAAAGTCCCCTCGGAATAGCAGGCTTTCTGAACCCAGTCGTCCTCGGGATAAACCGAAGACACATGTATGGTAAAAGCCCCATTCCCTGCCACTGCCGGACTGAATATATACCCTTGCCCCATTGCCAAATCACCGGAAACACCTGTCCCCCAATAGTGACTGATATCAACACCTCCTGTAAGGTGAAATGGCGGCGTCGATGTACTGGGAACCGTTATGTCGTCAATATCGATAACAGGCGGCGCGCCCTCGTAAACTTCGATATGGTTTACCAACTCGACCAGGCAGCCATTCGCGTTGGTCGCCGATATCTGGTAATCATGAAATCCAATGCCTGCGAGGGCAGGATAAAAAACGTTATCAACGAACCCCGGGCCCGTATACGTGGACGTGAATCCGGGAGAAACAGAACAATACCCATAATTGCCCGGCGTCATACCCGTGCATACTTCCGGCCACTCCATCACACAACTAATATTTCCGGCCTGGTAAACGGTGATTTTAAATGTACAGGTACTCGCATCCGGTGCCGTATACGTAATCGTATGTATGCCGATACCTGCAATAGACGGATTGAAGGAACCCGCACTTACTCCCGTACCGCTGTAAGTACCGCCCGTTGGTGTCCCCGCGGTTAACGCAAAAGGAACTTTGGAATAACAGAGGGAAAAGTTCGCTGGGCAGGATGCCTGTGCATTCGCATTCCGAAATGGAAGCAGCATGAACAAGCAAATGAATATGAATCCCGATGGAAAAGAAGAGGTTCTGAGCATACTATTGCATTTTGATGGCTAACTAATGCAATATATATAATTTACTGATGTTTAACCAAATACAAAACATAGTCATTACTAGGGTGATAGTACGCATGGACCTGGTTACCCGCTTCCAAATGCATATACCATTCCTCCGAAACGTCGACCGGTACCACCACACCGCTTAACGGGTGCCCCACGTACACATAATATGCCCTTGGCGATTTTGTAGCATTCCGCGCCCGCGGCAACTTGACCGTCTCCTTACGCTGCACCGGCAAATACGCCTGCAAATGCATGGATGATTTGGGGTAAAGCCAGTATTTGCGGGCGTAGTAAATCAACGTCGGCAAAACATTCAGAAAGAAAACCAGCAAGGCAAAACCGGTAATCACCTGTGCGGTATTCGATCCTGAAAACACCTTTTGCACGAAAGTCTCGGCGAAACGGTTCATAAAGTCGTTCACCTCTTCTCGCCTGACAAACAAGGCAATCCAGGAAACCGCAAAAAATGCCGAAACGACATAAAACGACCATTTATCCCACCGGCGCTTGGCGCTGATCAGGCGGTAGGAAAGGTAATCGGCGTGGAATTCGTTAGGGGCGTAGCGTTGGAACATGAGTTTGGGGGCGATCGATTGTAATTGTTCGTTGAGGCGATAATCAAGCTGAACAACTATGTTCCTACAAATTACATGTTTTATCAACATGATTAAATACTAACCGCAAAACCATCCGATTGATCATCAAATTAAGCTTACTGATCATTTTCCTGCAAAGGCAAAGCAAAAAGTACACATCTTCAAACGTCAGCAAATGTCAAGCCTTGTTATGTTGAATAACAATTTGTAAATTTGATCTATACAAAATGAACCTCTTCGAACTACGAATGATGCGAGCGGCATTGAAGCAAACCCTTAGAGATCAATCAGAATCGATGACGTCCGAGGAAATTGACAAGATGCTAGATCTCATTCTGCAATTGACAGAGTTGATCAACGATCTTGAAAAAGAATACTGATACATTTATTATTTCGATGGAAACAAGAGATGAGCTCCGGGCCCAAATACTTGACCTCATGCGTCGGGCAGATTTGGCTATCAAAGAAACCAGTGAGTTCCTGATCAGCCAGGGACACGTTTTGGATTTAACAGAATGGGTAACAATCAAAGAATATTGTAAACGATTCGGTATCAAAAATACTGAAACGGTCAGCAACTGGATCAAGCGCGGCATTGTGCCGGAGGGCGATACGACTATCATCGAAGAATTTAACAATATCAGGATGATCAGAGCCAAGCCTTATGCGACCAGTAAGAAACAAAATGCTGAAACCAGTGCCCAAGACTAGAACAAACTGATCTGCTCCCCCACCCCGTTCATCCCCAGCAACGGAATCGTATCGATCACGTCATACTGCCGACGCTTCTCATTATACTTCCGGATCACGAACGAGTCGCATAGAAATCCTGCTTCATAATCCGTAAAGATCGAATAAGCCAATGCAATCCATTCGCGCGTAAGTCTGCGGCCGATAGACATGTGCGGATTCTTCGACTCGTCGGCCCATTTCTGCATGTACTGTTTTTTAAACTTCTTGTCGAATGCCTTCATGATCACCTGCGTCCGCTCGCGAATAGCGTTGGAGGATTCCTCTGTCGGTTTGATATAGAATGCGGAGAAATTGGCGCGGTCGAAGTCGCCGAAGCCGGAGAAATTGAGCTGGAAGGGGGTTAAAGGCGAAACCAACTTGACATATTCGGACAGAATTAACGGATAGTCTGCTTCCGCCGCGTCGAAACCGTCCAGGGAAATGTGGCCGTCGGCGTTGGCGCTGCCGTAGCTTTTGCCGATGGCATTACGATAGTCGAGTTTGAACCCGCGGACATGCTCATCAATTGGCGTTGGAGGCATGATAGCGAGGGAATATGAGCAAAGGTTAGCCATGATAGTTACTTTCTTTTCTTGCGAAGAAACATCGTTTTATCTCAAATTCCATACTACAAAATCAAATAATCATACTTCTTAAACTTCCTCCATTTACCATTCGACTTCTGGGTTTCTCCTCCTACAAGTCCATTCCAAAACACGGTGTAGTCCCAACTTTCTGTCATAGTTGGTGAAGTATTTTAGAAAACCCTAATGTAACCACATATCCTGTAACTATTTTCAAAAAACACCTCCAAAACAGAGTATCACGGGCTACAAATCCAGTCTTTCTCAAAAGACCTTTTCAAAACAATGCGATCAAGAATTTTAGCACTCCTCCTACTTCTCGGCCTTGCCACGTCGGCATACGCCCAGCAAACCACCAACAAACCCGACCGCGTCAAATGGTTCCAGGACCTGGGTTTCGGGATGTTCATTCACTGGAATGTGGATGTATCGCTCGGCACCGTGATCAGCCATTCACTGGCCGGGGCTTCGGATGATTATGTGAACCGGTACATCAAGGAACTGCCGACCTTCTTTAATCCCAAAAAGTTTGACCCGGATGAATGGGCCACTGCGGCGCGGCTCGCAGGTATGAAATACGTCGTTTTCACGACCAAGCACCATGCCGGTTTCTGCATGTTCGATACGAAAACGACGCCCTTCAATGTGATGAACACGCCTTTCAAACGGGATGTGACGAAGGAGATCATCGAGGCTTTCCGCAAGCAGGGCATCGCCATCGGACTGTATTTTTCGCCGGAAGACTTCCTGTTTTTCCACCAGAACGGCATCCCGCTCGGCCGCTTGCAGGACAAACGCCAGTTCCCGATGAACAACCCCAAACTGATGGAGTACGACAAGGCGCAGATCAAAGAACTCCTCACCAACTACGGCAAAATCGACATCATGTTCTTCGACGGCCCCGGCGACGGCCTGCGCGAGTACGCGTGGAGCCTGCAACCCGAGCTCGTGATCACGCGCGACGCCATGAACACGCCCGAGCAGAATATCCCCGATAAAGCCTCCCCTCGCCCGTGGGAAGCCTGCTACACCATGGGCACCGACTGGCAATACAAACCGACCAACGACCCGCACAAATCCGGCACCGAGATCATCAACATGCTCATCGAAATCCGCGCCAAGGGCGGTAACTTCCTGTTGAACGTCGGCCCGAAACCGAACGGCGAGATCCAGATCGAACAGGAAGCGCTCCTGCGCGAAATCGCCCTCTGGAACTTCGCGAACGGAGAATCCATATACGCCGTCAAACCGTTGCCTGTCATCCGCGACAAAGACATTTGGTTTACGCAATCCAACGACGAAAAAGCCATTTACGCCTTCATTACCAAGAAGCGCGACGACGAATGGAAATACGGCCAGCGCCGCGAATTCCTCTTCCCGATGATTGAGGGCACAGCCGCTACGAAAGTCGAGGTACTGGGCTACGGCAGCGAACTGGTGGAATATGTAAACAATTTCGATGCTTCGATCCGCTCGGCTCCCACCCCGCTTGGTTTGGCTGTGAGCGCTGTGAATGGGCAGCGGTTTTATACTAACCGGACGTGGCCCAATGCGGTGGTTTTGAAGATTTCGAATGCGAAGTTCAAGGAGCCAAAGGTGGCAAAGACTTCGAAATCGGAGATAGATGGGGCAAATTGAGGGATTTGCTTAGTTAGTGTGTTGGAATGGAGGCTGCCTGGGTGGTCTCCATTTTTGTTTGAAGTAATAGGGAACGTGAGTGATTACGAATGTGTCGAATGGCCTTATTAATTATCCATTGGTCTTATGCCGCCTTTCGTTCTTCGAGCTTTTGGAAGAAGAAGACCAGCTCGCGGAATGTGCAGAACAGGTCGCTTGCTCTTGGGTTGTGGCCTAGTTCGCTTTGCGCTACCATGAAGCCGGTGTAGATTGTCCAGAGGTCTTCGATCCATTCTGCAGGGGCGTTCATGGTTAGAAGCTCCTTTACGCGCTCGGCATAGGCGAGCGTGGGCGAATCCGGGGATTCGATTGGTGTTTGTTTGTTCTGCATACTATTTGGGAAGTTAAAAGATATGCCCTGCCTAAGGTGTCCCAGTGTAGTATACCACACTCGAGGGGCTTTCGCCGACCTCACACCATAACAGGGCAATGCTCTTGATCTTTTTCATAATGCATACTTTTTGGGACTGCTAATATGAGTAACTTGTAGATTAGAAACAAGTTTGTTTCTTCTTTACTTATCCAAGTAAGCATTTCAACAATTTTCCGCACCTCAACTAATAATTATATACAATAAAGCTACCATGACTGAAAAGATCGAGTTATTCAAAAATATTTGGTCATATCTGGCAACAAATCATAAGGTTAGTCCCGATGGACTAAAAATTGAAAATCCACACCTAATCGTCAAGGAGCTTATCACCGAAGTTGAAGAGAACAGACTACGAAACACAGAAAATCGGAATATATTTCGTAAAAAAATCGAAAATTTTCTTCATTCAGATCAATATATTCTAGGTGTATTAAAAGCGGATTTCCTACTAGTTCGTGATGCCATCAACACAAGAAAAGAAAATTATTTACTGAATCTATGTAAAGAGATTAAAATAAAATTTACTAGTGGCGAATATATTGAATTTTGCCTGAGACAGGTTGGGACATTACTTACCGAAGAAAGCCCATGCGACTATACTTTCTATGAACGAATCCTTTACCTATCTCAGGTAATAATGACCGAATTAATAATTTCAGGATACTCTTTATTAGATATAAAGTTAATTCTTTCAAATGCTTTCGCTACATATAGGTTCGTGGGAAAAAGCATATTCTCTGAATTTCCGCATCAATTGGAACGTAAAAAATACTGTGTAAATGAAATATTAGATGAAGAAAAATATTCAAATGCGTTAAAAAATTTCATTAATGACTTAACATTGCAGCAACGGTTAGATAGCATATTATATTACTTTAAGAAAAAGACAGAACAAGCCATTTACTTGTTTAAAATTGACGGACTAAAAAATTTAGATAGCATTAAACTTGGCGATGTTACATTTTTGTCCAGTAAAAGCAGTGCTAACATATTCACACGGAACAGCTTTTCATTTCAAAATACAAATAAAACCGAAGATGAGGAAGAAGATTATTTTGCAGCAGTATCAGTTAATTATCTTTTACCCCACTCGTCTGCCAAAGTAGCTATCAATAAAATCGAAAGCGCTCTCGACCTAATCGCGCTGACTAGCAATTTAAAAATCCCATTTTATATCTATACAAATCACTGGGAGATATTCAATTTCGCCGGAGAAAGTCTTTCATCCCACAGTGAACGAGATACTCGAATGGACAAATTTTGGAGAAGATTTAGAGGTCTAGATTTAACAACATATAAAAACTCTCTTGATAGCGATAGCATCTTTACAGCAGAAACGTTTGGTCACACAATTGCCCAACTCGGCAGTGCTAACCTTTCGAATGCACTACACTGGTATCGGAAAGCAGACGAAGCGACAAAAGACTCTGACCAATTACTGTATTACTGGATTGCAATTGAGAACGTTTTTAGCATAGAGCATTTGAACTGTGCAGCGATAAAGATGCCAACAAGTTTCTGGCAATAAAAAATGTCCTTTGCTCAACTTGTTTCATGAATTCCCTGCATGAAATTGGATGGAATTTATACCGGCACTATCAAGTAAAGACAGACCCGTTATTAGGCGACAAACACCTCATTCCGCCAGAAGTAATCAACTCCGCTCGATTGCATCCTCAGCCTGGTGAATACGTGCTTTTAAAATCATTTATAGAGTCGCTGGATGAAATCGAAAATTATGAGCATAACATAGTTTATAAAGAAAAAATTAGATTAGTTAAATACATCTATTTAGACAGCAATAAACAAAGGGCAGCTTTTCAAAAAGTTATCTCAGAAATAGACGAAGAAGTAACCTTGATCTATCGACTAAGAAACCTTATTGTGCATAATGCAAAGATGAATAATCCAACTCTAAATTATTTTTCGTGGAAAGCAAAAAACTTTGCCGGTATTTTATTGAGATCACTCGTACGAGATACATTAGAAGGCGTCGACACGAAGGTTAGTCTGCTCAATTACACCATTCTTAAAGACCGATATATCAAAAATCTTGAAAATGGGATTATTCAGATATTTTGAACCAAGTGAATAGTCTTACACTGTGTGTTTATATAAACTCGATACGTTAGGAGGATCATGTAACTAATTGACGATCATCCTTTTCCAAAGCAATATCGCTCAAAGAAAAAACACATTCCGAAAGGCATAAAGAACAAACCTCTCTACACTTTGTGCTGAATGATGATTGCGAAGAAATTTGATCAGGCCTAACTGTGCTCTATGTCCAATGATACCCAATTCACAGTCTGCCCTAACACCTTACGATTCAAATTGGCCTTTTTAAACCGACTATAATAATGATGTGTAAATGAGGTTATAACTGATGAAGTAACCGCGCGCCCCCCTGTACTGACCGCTATTACCTTTAATTCTTTGAATCAATGACCACCGAAATCCAGCAAGAACTCTCCCGCCTCGAAACCCAACACAACATCCGGATCCTCTACGCCGTCGAGAGCGGGAGTCGGGCTTGGGGGTTTGCTTCGGTGAATAGCGATTGGGATGTACGGTACATTTATGTGCACCGGCCGGAGTGGTATTTACAGATCGACGACAAGAAGGATAGCCAGGAGGAAATTTTGCCCAACGACCTCGACCTCGCCGGATGGGAGTTACGTAAGGCACTACGGCTTTTCAGAAAGTCGAACCCGCCGATGCTTGAATGGCTCGATAGCCCGATCGTTTACCGGGAACAGTTCACGACTGCCGAGCGTCTCCGGGAGCTTAAAAAGCAGTATTTTAATCCACGCTCGTGCCTGCACCATTACCTGAGCATGGCCGAAGGCAACTACAACGATTACCTGCTCAAAGACATGGTGCGGGTGAAAAAGTATTTCTATGTGCTGCGGCCCATTCTCGCGTGCGACTGGATACGCGCGACGGACACGATGGCACCAACCGAGTTCGTCAAACTGCTCGACAGCCAGGTGGAGGACCATGCCGTGCGACGGGAAATTGATAGCCTGCTGATACGCAAATCCGGGGGCGAAGAACTCGCCGAGGAGCCCCGCATTCCGCTGCTGCACGATTTCCTGACCGAGAGACTCGCGTTTTACAAAGAATATGCAAAGCAATTGCCACGGATGACCATGCCTAACACCGATGCATTGAATGCACTTTTCAGGGATACCCTGGCGGAAGTCTGGAATGCAAATGTAACCGTTTGATCATCGGTCCACCGATCGGACATTCTTCTACTACATTCGCTTGCCTTTCCCATTCATATTACCTTTTATTGCACCACACTTGACGGGCAATAATTCTATTCGTCAAAACTCAACATTTCTTCTAGGACTTTGAAACTGGACGTGTAGATCTGCTTCCATCGCAGCTATATGCGCTTGTGTCGGCTCTCAGTCCATTTGTTCAGCATGTTTCATTTTTAAACAAACTAGCTATGAAGAAAATGTTGCTTTTACTCGCCCTCACCGCTTGCGACCAGCCCACAACCGGCTGGCCCGATCAAGATCCTAATGCGCCTTTCGAAGTTGCCACGGCCGAAGATTCGGCCAAAACGAATGGGCCTTTTATGCGCATTCACCCCATGGGGCAATGTCCGGAGATGATTCATGACAATATTGACCGCGAGCCGACGCTCAAAATAGAAGAATGGCTCTCAGCCCCAACCACGCTGGCCAATTTTGGACGCATCCTCAAACCGGGCCAAACGATGGAGATGGTGGCATTTGGAGGAGGGCTGACGGCCGGCGTGATGAATGGCGGCATCACGCGCGAAAGTCAGCAAACCAATTACACGAACTTACTAGCCCATCAAATGGGTATCAAAAACTTCGAAATGCCACTTTTTGATAAGGAGCATTACAATGGCACTGGTTATTACGTATATCGTAATACGGAAAACGGGTATCCGCAGTGGGATCGGGTGGTGAACAATACTATTTCGCCTATCCCGGGTATTCCGCCGACCATGCCGGAGTACTTCGGGAAGATTTCCAATTATGCGATGCCTGATGGAAGTGCCGAGCGGCTTATACACGGGGACGCATGTGAGAACTGCGAATTGAATAAGATCATGGTCCCGTGGTTCAAAAGGTATATTCCCCGATATCCATCCCAGGCATTTCACAAAATCAGGGAAGACGTGCCGTACAACTTTGTGATCCTCGATGAGTTTTTTGACAGATGGATGACCGGAATCAGATTAACAGGCCAAATAGGAACGTATGATATATCTTTCAATGGCTCCATTCAACTTTCAGGAAGAATCACCGACTATGCCCTCAACGGCGTATTGAACAAAGGTCAAAAAGGAGTGATTTTTACAGTTCCCCGTTACCAGGACCTACCTTACATGAACTGGTATTCAGGCCAGGAGCTGGCAAGTAGAGGCTGGGGGATTTACATTAGTTTTAATCGAAATGGCAAGGCTGATCAGCTTTTAGACGTCTCACGACCCAGCTCTATGATCCCGTCAGCTAAATTACACCACCTCTTTGAAAATTTCAGCCGCGGAGGAGAGTTCCGGGTCAATTTCGATGACGTCGAAGTGATTGATGAAGGAGAAACTTTCAGTTCTGATCCCGGCCAGTACAATAATAAAATCAGAGAATATGCTGCTGAAAAAGACCTTGCCGTCGTCGATCTCTTTGACCTTTATCAACACATTCGTCAGGGCGGGTACAGAACGGACGATGGCGTACTAGTGGACGGAACTGCATATGGTAACTTCTTCTCTTCGGATGGCATCTACCCTACTCCACTCGGACAAGCAATCATAGCAAACGAGGTAATCAAGGCTATTAATAAACATTACGGCGCCAAAATTCCATTGATCGATATTGCCGGATTTGTCAGAATCACAGGACTTGAAAAGTAATAATCATTAACCAATATCATTGAAAATGAAAACATCTTTCATCTGGATACTCGTGTCCACCTATTTCATCTCCAACATTGGTATTGCGCAAACAGTATCATTGTCCTATCCAGTCAATAACAGTGTAACCCAACGCAATACACTTAACACAGCGACGGTGACCGTCGCTGGCCAACTTAATTACAGCAATCTGGCTGTCACAGTCAGTTACCGCTTTCGTCCGGTAGGCCCGACGGGCATTGCAGGAGTGCCGGGCACAGCGACAAATCTAAATCTGGCACCTAATGGAATGTTTTATGCATTACCCGTGATAAGCAAGGGCTGGTATTTATGTGAAATCCTTGTAAACGGCGTAGTTTACACCGCTAACAAATTTGGGGTGGGCGACGTATTTATCATCGCGGGCCAATCCAATGCCCAAGGTGTTAAAGATCCGCAGTATGAGCTACCCTCAGGTTCGGGTATACCAGAATGGGTTGTGGGAGCATCTGAAGATAAGACCTGCACCAAAAAGCTACCCGAATCATTCACCAACATGTTCCCATTGAATACTTCTGACAATGGGAAACGGCATGGCCCCCTGGCGCCGACCGGAAATGGCGTATGGGCTTATCTAGTTCTCGGTAAGCTGATTTCGGACGCTAATGGAGGGATGCCCGTGGCGTTCTTCAATGCCGCCACTGCTGGATCAAGCGTTACGGAATGGAAACAGGGCGCGGATGGCGTCGAAGCGAAGCATCCATACACTGGAGCACAAGTTTGTTTGGGCCACAATGGAGGCTCTGTGATTCCGAAGGACTACTATGGCCAACCCTACACGGCGCTGAAAACCGCATTGAATTACTACGGATCACTGTTTGGCGTACGAGCCGTACTATGGCATCAGGGCGAGGCCGATGCGGACCCGAACGTAGATCCGGTCTACAAAGCAAGCAGCGCCGCAGATTATCAGACAAAACTGCAAGCGGTGATTGCCAAATCCCGGTCTGATTTCGCAGCACCCAATCTAACCTGGTACATTTGTAAAGCAACTATCAGCAAGTTTGGACCGCTCAACGCAACGATCAGAGCAGGGCAAAACAATATACCAACGGGCACAACGGTTCTTGCAGGTGCAGAGACCGACTATGTAAATGGAAATGCCGGAGCTACTACCATAAGTGATGGAGGCGACGAGTACCGGAAGGACAGTACCCATTTTTACGAAGGTAACGGAGTAATAAAGGGCCTTAGCTGGCTCGCTGGCAAATGGGCTGCGACGATCGGAGCGCTTAGCAATCCCGTCGCGGCCAGCTACGTTCCGCTGCTTATGTATTCTAAGAACAACGACTGGCGAACGCTTACTGCCCCTTCGGGAGGCATTCAGTATCATTGGAATTCAACGCACATCAATAACCAAGGAGTCACAGGCGGAACATCAAGCGTGTACACGACCGATCAGAGCTGGTTTGGTATGAAATGCTATATGAAGGACGCGATTGGGAACTGGCACGTTTCGCCTGCGATCAACATCGGGCAGTATAGCAGCCAACGGGAAGGAGTTCCTGCCGCAGAAAGCCAAATTGAACAACCCGGCTTTGAACTCAACGCCTATCCCAATCCCTACACCACCAGTTTTACAATCGCATTCGATGTGCCTGACGACAACAGCCATGTGAGGCTGGACATTATGAACAAGCAAGGAACTGTTTTGAAAACAGTTGTAAACAACCCACATGCCAAAGGTAAGTGGCAGTATGAAGTGAAGGATTTGCCAGAGAATACAAATGAGGTACTGTTTTGCAGGTTGAAGGTTAATGAAAGCCACACCGTCAGAAAACTGGTGCAGGTGGGCCATTAGCATAAAAAACCCGTCACGATACACATCGCGACGGGCCTATGAGCGGAAGAAGCTTCCTCCATTCTCCCCTTCTTCCCCTTCCTCCTAAATATTATTTACCCTGCTCTTCAATCCACTTCCGCGCATTCACGAATGCTTCCATCCAGGGAGAAACTTCATCTTTGCGTCCCTCGGGATAATTTGCCCAGTGCCACTGGAACAGCGAACGCTCGATGTGCGGCATAGTCACCAAGTGGCGACCGGTATTATCGCAGAGGATGGCTGTGTTGTAATCCGAACCATTCGGGTTCGCTGGATACGTCTCATAGCCATACTTGGAGACAATATTGTATTCATTCTCAGCCAAAGGCAACTGGAAACGGCCTTCCCCGTGTGATACCCACACACCCAGCGTGCTACCCGCGAGCGAAGAAAGCATCACGGAATTGTTAGGCTGAACGGTCATCGAAGTGAATATACTTTCGTGCTTGTGGCTCGCATTGTGCAGCATCTTCGGCTTTTCTTCGTGATCCGGGTTGATAAGACCGAGCTCAACAAAAAGCTGGCAACCGTTACAGATGCCAACGGAAAGCGTATCCTCCCGTTTGAAGAAGTTTTCAAGGGCGATTTTCGCTTTTTCATTGTAAAGGAAAGCCCCGGCCCAGCCTTTGGCAGAACCCAATACGTCGGAGTTTGAGAAACCACCCACAGCACCGATAAACTGGATATCTTCCAGCGTTTCGCGGCCGGAAATGAGGTCTGTCATGTGGACATCCTTCACGTCGAAACCTGCCAGATACATCGCATTGGCCAGCTCGCGTTCGGAGTTACTGCCTTTTTCACGGAGTACTGCGGCTTTCGGACGCGGTTTCGAAGCGTCGATTACCGGTTTTTTGCCGTCGAACTGCGCGGGAAATTTGTAGCGCAATACGTGGTGCTTATAGTTATCGAAACGCTCTTTCGCGAGGCCGTTACCGGTTTGTTTCTGGTCTAACAAATAGGAAGTTTTGAACCAAACATCGCGGAGATGGTCGATGTCGAAATCCCATTTGCCCGTCGCATCTTTCACAGTCAGTGTGGAAGCAAGGTTGACGGTACCGATTTTGTGGAATGCAATTCCGCTTTCCGTAAGAACAGCTTCCGCCGACTCATCGGCCTGGAAAACAATACCGATATTTTCGGAGAACAGTTTCTCGATAATATCCTGATCGCCAAGTACCGACAGGTCGATAGACGCGCCCAGATCGCGGTCGGCGAAGCACATTTCGAGCAAGGTGGTGATCAAACCGCCGCTGCCGATATCGTGACCTGCCTGGATTTTACCCGCTTTGATCAGTTGCTGAATTGCATTGAATGTCGCCTTAAACTGTGCCGCATCCTGGATATCCGGTGTTTCGGAACCTACCTTATTCAGGATTTGCGCAAGAGACGAGCCACCGAGTTTGAAACGGTCGCCCGAGAGGTTGATATAATAAATAGAACCGCCCGATTTGCGCAGAACCGGCTCGACCACAGCGGTAATGTCGTCGCAGTGACCACCGGCCGAAATAATAACAGTACCCGGCGCGATGACGTCGCCGTCCTTATATTTCTGTTTCATCGACAGGGAGTCTTTTCCTGTCGGGATATTGATGCCGAGGCTAATCGCGAAGTCGGAGCAGGCTTGTACGGCTTTGTACAAGCGGGCATCCTCGCCTTCGTTCTTGCAAGCCCACATCCAGTTGGCCGAGAGCGAAACCGTCGCCAGGCCGTCTTTCAATGGCGCCCAAACGATGTTGGACAATGCTTCGGCGACCGCATTGCGGCTACCTGCCGCCGGGTCGATCAATGCCGAAAGCGGCGCATGACCGATGGAGGTCGCGATACCGTCCTTGCCCTGGAAGTCGAGAGCCATTACACCGACGTTGTTCAGAGGTAATTGCAACGGACCGGCTGTCTGCTGTTTCGCCACATGGCCACCCACGCAACGGTCGACTTTGTTGGTCAACCAGTCTTTGGATGCCACCGCTTCGAGTTGCAGCATTTGTTCAAGGTATTCGTGCAGCTTCGAGGTTTCGTATTGCACCGGCTCGTAAGTACGCTCCACGGTTTTGTCGCGCATGTAAGTTTTAGGCGAGCTACCGAACATTTCGTCCATCGCAAGGTCCATCGGCTTGGCACCGCTGGTCGACGATTCAAATATGAAACGATGGTCGCCTGTCACCTCTCCTACCGTATACATCGGTGCACGCTCGCGATCGGCAATGCGTTGCAGGAAGTCGATATCCTCCTGGCTGATCACGAGGCCCATTCTTTCCTGGGATTCGTTACCAATGATTTCCTTGGCCGAAAGCGTAGGATCTCCTACCGGCAGTTTGTCGAGGTCGATCTTACCGCCTGTTTCTTCCACTAATTCGGACAAGCAGTTCAAATGCCCGCCTGCGCCGTGGTCGTGGATGGAAACGATGGTATTATTACCGCTTTCCACCATACCGCGTACGGCGTTGGCTACGCGTTTCTGCATTTCAGGGTTGGAACGCTGGATGGCATTCAACTCGATACCCGAACCGAACGCGCCGGTGTCCGCAGACGAAACAGCCGCGCCGCCCATCCCGATCCGGTAGTTCTCACCACCCATGACCACCACTTTATCGCCCGTAGCAGGCGTATGTTTTTTAGCTTGATCGGCTTTTCCGTAACCGATACCGCCGGCTTGCATGATCACTTTGTCGTAACCCAGCTTGCGGCCGTCTTCCTCATGCTCGAAAGTGAGTACAGAACCGACGATCAGCGGCTGGCCGAATTTGTTACCAAAATCGGTAGCACCATTGGAAGCCTTGATGAGGATATCCATGGGTGTTTGGTACAACCATTGACGCTCTTCGACCCCTTTTTCCCAAGCACGGTTTTCTTCCAGGCGTGAGAGTGCGGTCATATACACAGCCGTACCTGCGAGCGGGATCGCGCCTTGCCCGCCTGCGAGGCGGTCGCGGATCTCCCCACCCGAACCGGTCGCAGCACCATTGAATGGTTCTACGGTTGTCGGGAAGTTGTGTGTTTCCGCTTTCAGTGAAAGTACGGATTCAAAATCTTTGATTTCGTAGTATTCCGGCACATCCGGGCGCTTTGGCGCAAACTGCTGCACCACAGGGCCTTTCAGGAACGCTACATTGTCTTTATAGGCTGAAACGATCGAATTCGGGTTCGTTTCGGAAGTTTTGCGGATCAGTTTGAAGAGTGAAACCGGCTGTTCCTGACCGTCGATCACAAAAACACCGTTGAATATCTTGTGACGGCAGTGCTCCGAGTTCACCTGTGAGAAACCGAATACTTCGGAGTCGGTCAGCTTCCGGCCGAGTTTTTCGGCAAGGCCATTGAGGTAATCCACCTCCTCATCGCTCAATGCAAGGCCTTCCTGCTTGTTATAGGCAGCAATATCATCGATTTCCTGAACGGGTTCAGGTTTGATATTGATGGTGTAAATATCCTGGTTCAGTTCGCTGTATTTCTGCGAAAGCATCGGATCGAAATCCGTGAAATCAGCGCCCACTTTCTTGAATTCCTCGATTCGTACAATGCCTTCCAGCCCCATATTCTGGGTAATCTCGACGGCATTGGTGCTCCACGGCGTGATCATAGCAGCGCGCGGCCCGACGAAAAAGTCTGTGAGAACGGTCTCCTTCCGGAGTTCTGCGCCGCCGAAAAGCCAGCTTAATTTAGAGGAATCGGAGGCAGTGAGCGTTCGCTCGGTTTGTAGTGCAAAGACGGTTTCGTCCCCGCCAGTGAAGAAGTAAATCATGATGTCCAATTAAGGCGCAAAGGTACGATAAAAATAACCCAAGGCCATAGGAAGAATGAAAATTGCTGTTGTACACAATTAACAGCCGCAGACATATGTGTCGTTCCCTCAACACTACGTTTTTTTGGACTACCAGATAACCGTCAGTTGATCACGATAACTCCTGAATTGGGGATCTGCACTGATCACTATCGCATCCTCAGAGATTGCAGTCGCAATGATCAACCGATCGAATGGATCACGATGCCCCGGAATATCCGGAATATTCTGATACGCGGCAAGATGTGCATTCGCAATAGGCGTCACTTGTATCCATGCCTTATCTACATCCTCTATAAACTCCAACAGAGATTTTCGCAACGATAGTTTACCAATTTTCAGCTTAATAGAAATCTCGAACAAACTCGCAACACTAACTGCGATTTCATTCTTTGTATCTTCAATAATCCGTCTGGCATCAGCAGAAATTTGAGAGTCACCGTTTATGAACCAGAGCAAAGTGTGTGTATCCAGCAAAAACTTCATTTACATATAGTCTTTTAAGTCGTCCAACGGTTCGTCAAAATCGGGTGCTAAGTGAATTGTTCCTTTTGCTATGCCAAACGGACGCTTTGAAGGCAACGACGCTGCGTCTTCAATTTCTTCAAAAATCACCTTCACCTTGGTTCGGACGTCCACATCGGGCTTGTGATCCAATGTAATCTTTCCGTCTTCGTAAATACCTTCTATCACCGTGTGCATGACCATCTCATTTTGCTTACTCAAATATATGAAAATCGGCTGGTTAACTAATAAGCCAGCAACCTCCCGCAAGCCACCACGGCCACCCAAACCACAATCGAGATACCCGCGCAGAGGCGTGCCATTCCGGGTAAGTCGCCGGACGCACCGCGGTATTTGAACGGCTCATAAACAAACCGGTGGAATACGAACACATTCATCGCCGCAACCCATATCAATCCGACCTTGGTCCAGAAAACCGGGTCGACGCCGAGTGCCTGCGCGTTGGTCGTGAATAATAGGATGCCGGAGGGAATGATGAGTATCAGTCCACGTTGCGACCAATGTAGCAAGTGCTTTGAAAGCGCAGTAACAGGCAGGTTACGCGAAAAACCCAGCAGGCGCAGGTCGAAAAGGAACGCTGCGCCTACGAGAAGGACAATACCTAAAATATGAACAATTTCCAGCGCGGGATATAGCCACAACGACTGCCGGATACCGACAGCCCATCCCGACTTTTCGAGCCATTCAAGCCATTGATGGTACGACTGCACACCTAGCGGAGTTCGTATTTGTCATTACCCACAAAAATGCGTTCGGCGCGCATTTCGTTTTTCTCGGTCTTGTGCGGATAGGCGACAAACCGGATCGTCGTGCCCTTTTTGATCATGTCCGCATTCAACCCGCGCGACTCCATGCGGGTCACAGGTGCAAGATACACGGTGGTAAGCTCCTTGTTATACTTCACTTTGGCGAGTACGTGCGGGTTTTCGTAGGTAAGGTCTTCGATTTTGGCCTTAAAATCCGTCGGTTTGGTTTGGTCGTAATCGGCCCAACCGTGATGCAAAACAGTAAACGAGGCGCAGACGAGCAGCGCAATGGCAAGCGAAACGTTTCTAAGATTAGCCATAACCTGTTGAGTTTAGTGTAGTTAAAAGTAACCAAATCATCCCTTTTAAAAAACCAGGCCAAATACAAAGTCACCGAAAGCACCACCAAAATGTTTTCCACTATATTTGCCCGGTCACCAATTCAACACTTTGTCTTGAAACATTTCCTTCTTTTCGCGCTGCTCACCGCGGCCACCCACACTTTCGCGCAGGACGGCCGATTGCCGCTCGATTCCAAGAACAATATCAGCTATACCGATTCCGGACAACCCCGGTTAAGCAAAACGGAACTTCATGAAAAAGTAAAGGCATGGGTCGACAAGAAGTTCGGGAATGCGCAAAATGCCATCACCAGCGACGACACCCAGGCAGGCATTATCCTTATTACCAGCTACATCCCTGTCATCCACTCGGATTACCAATACATTCGGTTTGATCTTGGCGTCCAGTACAAGGATAATCAATACGACGCCCGCATTACCACACTCGACGGCGTGTCCGCGGAACACTCTCCAGTCCGCCTGAATGCGAAGGAAAATGATGCTATCACCGCCAAGGAGCAAATCGTTAAAACCGAGAGCAACCGCAAAAAACGCAAAGAGGCGGAACAGGCCCTGCAATCGGCGAAAGCAGACAATGACGGCATCAATGCTTCATTGTACAACCTGCTCGGCGACCTCAAAACTTACATGACCGGCCCCAAAGCGGAATAAAATCAGGGGCGCTATTTCAGCCCCTTCCATTTCTTTACCAGCATCCCTGCGATCACCTCGTACCCCTTATCCGATGGATGCAGGCCGTCATACGTCATATCGATCGACTGTTCGGGGTAAGGATATTCATCGGCCTCCGGATTGAAAGGCACATCGACGTAATCAGGGTATTTAAAATCCTTGTAGGCGCCGGTTTGCGGGTCTTTCAGTCGTTTGAAACGGACCATATTATCCAGGTTGATGCCGCTGTCGTGGTACAGGTCTACAACCGGAATCTTCTCCTTCTTACCTATTTCCACGACCGCATTGGCAAATTGCTCCAAAGTCTGGTCCTTTTTCGGCTTGTAGGAGCCGAAAGCGTTGTTTTTATAACTGTTGATATACACAAAGTCCCCGCGCTGCATCGGCGTAATGAGGATAATCTTTGCCTTTTTGTTGAGTTGCTTCAATTTGTCGGTGATGACCCGGAACGCGCCATACACCGTACCGCTGCCCTTGCCTTGCTCGTAATCCGCAATCGTACCCAGCGACTTGCCCTGCCACCAGTCGTTGGTTCCCAAAAAAACGGTGTAAACATCAGCCTCCACAAGCCCCAGCGACTCGATTTTATCAGCAATATTGACCGACGTCCAGCCATTATGCCCCTGGTTGACATACGTAACCTGCGGAAATTTTTCCGAGATCAGCGTCAGGTAACCTTTCGTAACGCGGTTACCGGTTTCATTCTGATGGTCGTTGAGGTAGGTAATGGAATCGCCGATGGCCACCCAGGTGACTTTGCGCGGTTTGGATGCCGCAACAATGACCATCAGCGCAAGCAGAAGCAGAAATCTTTTCATCAGTTTCTAAGGATTTGGAATTTTTCTGAAAGTTAAGTCAAGCAATCAGACGTTGCAAGTTTACTCCATCCCCTAAAGCGCCCCGGGCAAATGCCGGAACCATTGTGGCATAATTCCCGGAACGAGGTCAAATTTAATTCAGCACTATTAAATTTATTCGACACACATGCGACACTATTTTACAACCCCATTATTTCAGTAAAAAATCACCATTCGCCCCAATTGATAAATAATACACTCAAAATCAATTAGTTAAAAAACACTATTGTTGTAGAGGTTTATTCAACCTTCCATTCAACAATGACAAATGAAAATCAACAGGATCAGAACTAGTAGTATCACAACATCGAATTATCGAATTTGCTTTTAACAATGTGTCGCACTAATATTACATCATCTTGCAAGATGTGGGACAGCCGAAAACCACCAGAAACGAGTAGGCAACAAAAACACTAACCTCATCAATATCATGGTAGGAATTGGACTTTCTCTTACTCAGCTTCTTTTGTGGCTTGATTCTATTCTTCCTAATGTTTCTGTTATCCTTACTTGGTAATAGACTAAGACATTAAAAAAACTAGGCCGTACTCCTCAGGAGACGGCCTAGTTGCATTTTATACATTAATAAGGATTTCTTCGTGCGCTCAGGCAAAGAAGCTTGGGCGTTGCAGATATTCGGGATGCCAGCTCGCATCGCGGCGGCGCAATGCACGGGCGATGGTCAGAATGCCTTCTTCGCGGTCCCGCTGATGCTCATCCGAACCTTGTGCTGCAAGGTACTCCCCTACGATCTCCCATTCGAACGAATCGGAGCGGGAATCATAAATACCCACCGGAACACGATTTTCATCGGTCAGCATCAGGCTCTGGACCAGCTGCGCCTCTTCTTGTGTGGGGCAACCCACGTGCTGGTACTGCTCATTTAAAGTATATACAACCGAGTACCGGTTTTCTGAATATCCCTCTTCTTTTGCAGGTGTGCGGTCCGTGAAAAACTGACCCAGAAATGCCCGGAAACCCACCGGCGCATGCTTGCTTTTACTCTTTTTTACTTGTTTCATGGTATTGAATTTTACTGGATGCCCGTCGGGCAATATTTTCAGGAGGTTTTTAGCCAATTAATAATAGAATTCACAAAAACGGTAAAGTACCAAATCAATTTTATCAGTCACAATACTTTTACGGATCGTCACATTCAATCAAATCTTTAAACTATTATTGTGAATCAATAGTTTACAAATTTAATGATTCTTCTTTCGTTTGCTCAAAATTCTTGATATCGGCATTTCAACTTATTAAAATAATCCTATTATAGGTGCATTTCATCTTTCACAGGCCTGCATAGCGGCACAAAAAAATCGCTGACGGGGATGTGTTTTCCCGCCAGCGATCATTCACTGTTTGGTACAGGTTTATGCTACATACAGTGATGCAGCTTTCCGGCTTATGCCTCCTGCATATATGCTTCTTCGATGAGCCTTTTGATATCCTCTTCGCATTCCTTCACACGAAGGGAAATACTCGTAGCAAGCCAGATCGTGCACCCGTGGCTATACCCCATGTAGTACAGGATCTTTTCTACACTCACGTTCAGACTTTCGTCGAATTCGCCGGTAACTTTAATGAAAGGCATCATGGTCTGAGGATTTTTTGATTTACTTAAATATAATCAATTCACTTTGATTACACCTATTTTTTATCAAATAATTCCTATAAAATTTCAACCCCGATCCGAAGCTGCTGTACAGATAATATGGAACGTCGAGTAATGAAATCAGGCTTTTTCAAGCAATTCTTTCAAGACCAGCGCCTGATTGCGGTCTTCTGTTTTGGCGGCAAAAAGCAGTGTCACCACTTCATGATCTGACACTACCTCCTGCAATGCGGTCAGTGCGTCGGAATCTTTCAGTTCCGCCCTGTACCGGGCACTGAATTCGTCCCAGTTGTCCATGTTGGCATGAAACCACGTGCGCAGTTCGTTGGACGGCGCCACCTCTTTCATCCAGCGGTCGATACCGGCCGCTTCCTTCGTCAGCCCGCGCGGCCACAGGCGGTCTACCAGCACGCGGTAGCCGTCGGAGGCGGCAGCGGGTTCATAAATGCGTTTTGTTTGGATTGTCATAGGCTTTCGATTAAAGGTATCACAACCCTTTAAAGTTAGCCATGCCCGCCGGTTTCCGGCCATTGTTGAAACTATTTTTTATCCTGAACTCCCCCTGGACCGAAGCTGAACGCAATGCAGCCGGGCAACCTGCCTCTCGCATGTAGAAAGTGCCGCTTAAATGCCCCTGGATATACTCGACACCATTGACAACGCTGATCTGCGTAATGGTAACACCGCCCGGCGAAACGCGCGTACCCCTGGGGCAATCGGCATTGGCGGAAATCCAGCCGCCGCCCGGACCGGAATAACTGTCCGTGAATTCCGCCCAGGCACTTTTATCCGCTCGTTCGGCATAAGCGTAGGTACGGTTTGGCGCAGCCAGGTCCACATTATTGATCTGCACATGCAGCGATTGTGACGGGCGCTCATTGTATCCGGCCAGTACGAGGTTCTTCCCGTTGGCGATAAAATGCAGGTTTTCCCAATCAAACGACGTCCCGGAGAACACGCCGCGGAAGTAATCCTTACCGATCAGTATCTGTTTTACGGCTTGTAGTTTTGCTTTTCTTCCCTTTAAAGTAATGTCTGCCACTACCGTCACCGGATTGCTCGGCGGGCTCTTCGAAGGCGCCGTGAAGGTGGCAGCGTACAAAGCCCCTTTATCTTCCGACCTCCCCCCACCTTTTGCCATTATACTCCCATTCGCTGCCCCGCCAGCCACCCGGAATTTCACTTCTTCGATTTCCAGTTTGCTGCCGTCATAATCCACCTCGAGTGGTTCAATCGTGTTGGCATATATCAGCTCCACCTCAACAGAACCGCCCAGTTCGACGTAGCCTTTCCCTTCGAAACTGATGTTTTCGATCATGTACAGCTCATAGGCCGTCCAGTCGCTGAAATGGGGCATGGGAGTGGCAATGCTACGTGCATTGGTATCTACGTCCACTTTGCTGGTGCGCCGCCAGTGACGATCCGTGCCCTGTGTCGCAATGCCGAAAGCTTCGGCGCTATTCACCGAAACCCTGCGCGGGTCATAGTGAAACGTCAATGAGGCTGGCTTCGCGAAAGTAATGCCGTCGGGCAGGAAACGGTAAGCCGCCCCCAGCCCATTGGGCGCTTCGTTGGTGATAGGCTGAATGAGGATCTGGGTATCTTTCGGCAATGCGCCCGCGGGGATCGTCAGCGTCACCCGGCTATCGGCCGACGAAATCGTTCCGCCGGCAGCACCTATTACCTTGCTCACAAGCTCGCCATCCGGCAACCCGACCTCAGTGGCGCCTCCTCCGTTCCCGTTTTCGGGACTTACTGCTTCACCGCTCTCCTTACACCCAAGCAGTCCTCCCAACAAAAAACAAATACCCAGCAGCCCGCCGAATATCCGTTTCCTGACGATACCTGCGGGCATGCTCGTGGCTTCCGGCTCAATTTCTCTTCTGATTTTCATGGCTTATTTTGAATGATTTTGTTCAGACAAAATAAGCTGGTCGTAGTGGCAGGAAGGCTAATATTTCCCGCCAGGTTTGTTGCATTTCACGCCATTCGTCAGTTCAGGTTTCTGAATGCGCTGGGCGATTTGCCGGTTTTGGTTTTGAATATTTTGGTGAAATGCGAGGGGTGCTCGAAGCCCAGGTCATAGGCGATTTCGCTGATGGATTGCTCCGTCCCCCATAGCAGCGATTTAGCCTTGTCGATCATCCGCAAATGAATGTGCTCCTGCGTGGTCTTGCCCGTGAAGCGATTGAGCAGGTCGGAAAGGTAATTCGGGGAAAGATTCAGCTCCGAAGCGAAGAATTTGACATTGGGCAAGCCGGATTCGATCAGCGTGTCTTTGGCAAAGTAGTCGTTCAGCAGCCTTTCGAAATGCTGTACGAGGTCGTTACTCACTTTGGCACGGGTGTAAAACTGGCGATCGTAGAACCGGTCGCAATAATTGAGCAGCAGCTCGATGTTGCCCGTGATGAGCTGTAGCGTGTGCTTGTCGATGTTTTGGGAATACTCCCGCTCGATCTTGGCCACGCAATCGCGGATCAACTGTTTTTCATCCTCGGAAATGTGCAATGCCTCATTCACATCGTAGTTAAAAAACGAATATTGATGCATCTTTTTTCCCAATTCGGTGGCATTGAGCAGGTCGGTGTGGATGAAAAGCGCCCACCCTTCCTCCACACCGCCCTCTTCAATACTGCCCGTTATGACCTGCCAGGGCGCGGTGAACATGAGCGAGCCCTCGCTGAAATCGTAATGCCCTTTTCCGTATTTCAAAACCCCGTGAATGCGCTTGCAGGAAATCGTGTAAAAGCCAAACCGGAAGGCGGTCAGCTCGCGCGGGCATTGCGCATAGAACTGCGTGTTGTCGATCAGACTGATCAGCGGGTGCTTCGGCCTGGGTGCCCCCACGTAGTCGTGCAGGCCGCTGATGGATTCGATGTCGTGGTACTGGCTGGTCATAACAGAAAAACAGCTGAATAATGAATGCTAAATATGGCTGGCAATCAGGTTTTTGATCGCGAGGTCGTCCATTTCTTTCCGGGCTTGAAGCAATTGCACCGCATCCGCCCCGACCGGGTAACGCAGCTGCTGTGAGCCATCGCTGGCCGCTTCAAAAATAGCCTCCGCTACTTCCCACACACGCTCCGACATCGGCCAATTATCCACCTGTCCCGTGAAAGCGTCGTAGGCAGGCATGTAGTCCAACAAATCGCCCGCGCCAAAAGTTGCCAGCGAACGGCCCGCGAAATCCGTTTTATAACCGCCTGGCTCCACAATTTTCACTTGAATGCCCAGCGGTTCCAGCTCGTATTGCAGCGATTCGGAAAGTCCCTCCACCGCATATTTGGTGGCGTGATACAGCGTAGAGAACGGAAATGCGATCCGTCCGCCCATTGAAGCCACATTCACGATCACCCCGCTCTTCCGGCTGCGCATGCGCGGCAATACCGCTTTGATCACCTCGATCACCCCGAACACGTTCACATCGAACTGCTGGCGTACCACGTCCGTCGGGGCCGCTTCCAACACGCCCAGCGAGCCGAATCCCGCATTGTTCACCAGCGCATCGATGCTACCAAAGCGCGCAATGCCTTCTTCCACTGCTTTTTGAATACTCGCGCTATCGGTCACGTCCAGGCGCACCAGTGCCACATTATCAAGCTTGCCGAGCTCCTCCTCCTTTTCCGGTGAGCGCATCGAAGCGATTACATTCCATCCATTTTTTTGAAATAACCGTACAGCATCCTTTCCGAATCCCGAAGAAGCGCCTGTAATCAAAACTGTCTTTGTCATCATTTTGGTTTGTTTAATTGAATGATGCAAAGTTGGCGCGTACAGGGCCGGCGGGCTTATAGATTTCTATGCATGACTTATACTTTTCAACGACCGGCCCCCACGAGCTCTTCAATCACATTTCCTATGTTGCCGTTCGGTTCCAGAATGCTCAGCAGCGCCGCCAGCGTTGGTGAAGTGTCGGCCACTGTGGTCCTGCGGAATGTCTCTCCCGGCTTTATGCCCCAGCCGTAAAACAAAAGCGGGATATGCGTGTCGTTGTTGTAAGGCGAGCCATGATTTGCGGCAATAGGCCCCGCCATCCAGCCCGGTTCCACGACGATCTGGATATCCCCGCTTCGCTTCCGGTTATAGTTATTTTTATACAAGGTGGTCTGGTACCCGTTGAGGCCCGATTTGTATAATTCTTGCAGGTTCAAAACATCGGCTACACCGTCGAAATTGCGGAGCGCCTGACGGACTACCTGAAAGACCGCCTCCGCCGCAACTCCCCTTTCTTCGAGCAGTCGGTGATTGAGGTAAAACTGAAAATTCTCGTTCGCGGCAATGAAGTCGGCATCTCCAAACCTGGCTTTCAAGGCCGCCTTGACAGTCGCATTCATTTGCAGGTAATCGATGCGGCCGGCAGGTAATTTATGCGCCTTCCAGAAATCCGCCACATCCATAATGCCGTGGTCGGCCGTCAGGAAAAACAGGTAGTTCCCCTTCCCGACCTTCTGATCGAGCTTGTTCAGCATTTCTTCGATATCCCTGTCCAGCCTGAGATAAATATCCTCCGCCTCCACCGAATTAGGGCCAAAACCGTGGCCTACGTAGTCGGGCGACGAAAAGCTGATGGCCAGGAAATCGGTAAAACCTCCCGTCCCCAGCTTTTCATTTTCCAGCGCCTCAAATGCCATTTCCTTGGTCAGCGTGTTGCCATGTGGGGTGGAAGAAAGAATGCCGAAAGCATCGCCCGCCGTTCCGGCCAGCTCGTAGGGGAATACGGATTTCCTGGCCGGGCCCATTTTGGTTTCGTAAGGCTGATCATCGGCTGTACTTTCGGCATATTCGGCGAGGGGCAAAAGTGTGGGCCAGCCTTCCGTAATAAGTTGCGCCGGACGCTTCCGGGCATTGTAGCGGCTCACCCAATCGGGCAGTTCCGGAGTGTAAAAACTGCTGGTAATCCAGTTGCCGGTCTTGCTATCAAACCAGTAAGCCCCATTGGCGGTATGGCCTGCCGGCAGGATCGCCCCCCGGTCTTTAAGCGCAATGCCTATTACTTTCGACCGGAAATTGGTCGCCAGGCGCAACTGGTCGGTAATCGTGCTTACCAGCAGGTTTTTGGGCGACATTTTACCCGCAACAGCATTTGAACTGCCGATGGTTTCGACACTGCTATCGCCGACGCAATACATTTTCTTCCCTGAATGGGCGTCAAACCAATCGTTCCCGACAATGCCGTGAATGGACGGGGCCGATCCGGTATAAACGGAAGCATGCCCGGCGGCGGTCACCGTGAGCGCGTAATGGTAATGGTGGTTGCGGCAATTGAACCCCTGTCCGAGAATTCTTTTGAAACCGCCTTCGGAGTACTTATCGTAGAACCGGTACAGGTAATCATAGCGCATTTGGTCCACCACAATACCCACTACCAACCGCGGGCGCTGGGGAGCATTTCCCTTTTCAGGATTTTGGGCTTTGCCTGTTATGGAGCAAAACAATCCTGCAATCGCAAGAGCGAAGTTTACATATTTCATAGCGGATCGCTGACAAAAAGTAAGTGGTTTTCAGAAATCGGAAGCGTAGCCGGAAAAGGTATTACCGGCTACGCTTCCATTAAAATGAAGTTTTAGAATGAAATAGTCAGGGCAGTCCAGAAGCTCCTCGGCAGTATCACGCGGCCGATTTGCAGGGAGCCCTTTTCGAAAGCACCATTGGCCAGGAACTGGTCGCCACGGATGTTGCCCTCGGTAAGGCCACGGCTATTGGCCAGGTTGTCGGCCCATACGCGCAAACCAATCGCTTTTGTAATCTTGCAATCGAGCCCCGCTGAAATTTCGTTATAGCCATTCAGGCGGTACACATTGCTGGGCGAAGTATAACGCTTGCCGATTTGCCTGAAACTCAGGAATGCATCGAACATTTTATAGGTATAACTGGCCGAAAGCTCGATGATGTAGCTGGGAATCCGCTCTGCATAGTTTCCCGACCAGATATACGGCTTCCCTGCCAGGTCTTCGCGCGCATTGTCGGGTGCGGTAACCTCGTATTTGGTATACTTGCTGTTCTGAAACGTTGTCGTCAATCTGAAATTCAGCACCTTGGACGGCGTGTAAATCGCCTCTATCTCCGCACTCAGGTTCCGGCTCGAAGCAAATGTGCCGATATTGATAAAGCCGGCTGTTGTGTTGGGTATCGCCATAGTGGAGGCAATATTGGTCAGTCGGGCGTAGATCAACGAGCTAAACAGCGCAAACCGGGAGGTATTGACTTTGTACCCGCCTTCCGCCATGAAAACACCGCGATCCTTTACTGTTTCGGGATTGAAATTAAAATTTGAATAATCATTGATATTCAATGCACTGTAAGTTCGGGTAGCCCTCGCAAACAGCGCGTGCTCGTCATTCACTTTGTAATTCAGGCCTAATGAACCGGTGAGATAGGTATTGCTTTCATCAAACGCAGTGACGTTCGTAAACGGAGCCACATTTTGTAAACGGTTTCCCTTCACATGGAACCGGTCGACCCTTACGCCCAGGTCGGTCGTTAGCTTGCCGAGATTAATCTCATCGCTGACAGTCACCGACGAAATCGTGGTCAAACCATCCCGATAGTTGGCAATGTTTACGCCGCTGTAACCATTCCCCTTATTCTCGCCGATCAGCAACGTACGCGGTTTGTCCTTGATTTCGGTGTAAAAAGTAGCGCCGAGCGTGTACGTATTGACATCGTAGGAATGGAACGCTCCGCCGAACGACAACGAATGCCGGCCGATCTGCTTACCGATATCGAGGATGTCGACAAACTGGTTATCGCTGGTGGTAGTACCCGTAAAATTCTGTCCGGTGTAATATCCGGCGGGATTTACCAGCTCCTGCCCACCGGGGTAATAGTACTTCACGGAACTCTTGTATGCGGAAGGCGACGTAACGACAGCGCCCACAAATCCGCCTTTGGTACTTTGATAGCGCAGGCTGTTCTTAATCGTCCATTCATTGCTGGTGGTGTGCTTGAACTCCATTCCGCCCGAAATCGATTTCAAGTGAACGCCATCGGCAAAATCATAGCTGCGTTTTTGTCCGTCCGGGCCGGTCAGATCAACCTTTGTATCCCTCGTAGCCAGGATTTCCGTCAACGGATCAAACCCCGGCAATGCCTTTCCCTGTCCGGAGCCATCATAGCTGTAATAAGCCGGCACCAACCAGGTAGTTTTGTCGTTCAGGTATTTACCGTAAAAACGGATATAGCTGTTAGGCTTGATCTGGTAAGTCAGGTTCATTTTCAGCTGCCCGCCCTCATTGGCCCGGTACGATGGGGGACGAATACCGGCGTCGCCACGGTAAAACCCACCGACATTGAACTTCCATTTTGAACTAAGCGGCCCGCCCAGATTCAAATCCACCCTGTTTGCATTCTGGGAAAGGCCGCGTGTGTATTTTACTTTACCTGCAAATGTCTCGCCGCCGGTATTCGACAGCACGTTGATCAGCGCGCCGGGCGTGTTGGCCAGAATCACCGACGCATTACCTCCGCGCACGGCCTCCACGTTCTTTACGGTCAGATCTACCTTATAATACTGGTCGGCCGATGGGCTGGTCGTAAATCCGGTGGGGAGTACGGGCAACCCGTCTTCCATCACGCCCATGAACACATACCCGCCTCCGGGCAGCCCGCGTACCCGTACGCTGCCGGGGCCATCTCCCCCGCTGCTCTCCACCGAAAGGCCCGGAATTGCTTTAAGCATGTCGGTGCTGTTCAAGGGCGGTCTTTGCGTGAGCTGCTTGGCACTGATGGTCGTAACCGCCACACTGGACTCGATCTTTTTCTTGGGCGAGCCACCCGAGGTCACCACCACCTGATCGAGCTGCAAATTGTCCTCCATCATCACAATATCGAGCCGCAAATCACCGCCTTTTACTTCAATTTCCTTTTTGAGGCTCTTGAAACCGACACTCGTAAACTGGATCGTATACTTGCCGTCGAGCACGTTGTTGAAGACAAACATCCCCTCCTGGTCTACGATCTGGTTCCGGGTCTGGTTCAGGAACACGGTGGTACCGATCAGCAGCTCGCCCTTGACGTCCGTTACCTTACCCCGGACCGTGCTTCCTTCTATCACCGGTCGGGGGAGTACGAGGGACGTGGCGAGCGTTATGACGTTTTTTTTAAGAACAATGTATTTCCCGGATACCTCATAACTGATTTTGAGGGGCGACAATACCTCGTCGAGCACGCTCGCAAGCGTCTCGCTTTGCGCCGAAACGGAGACTTTCTCGTGCGCCGAGATCAGCTGCGGCACAAAGGAAAATTTAACATCCGCCGTTTTTTCAATCCGGGACAAAACCTCCCTGAACTCCTCGTTATTGACATCGATACTCAATCGCCTTTTCAATAACTCCTGACTATACACGTCCTTAGCCACGCCCAGACTGAAAGTGAGCAAAACAATAAACAATGGCGGCCCGGCGATCTTCATAACTGTCAACAGGGTAGAGAAAAATTGTCGATGTTTTTCCATAAATTTGAACTGGTTTTGTTAATTAATTAAGAAACGATTGACGAACTACACCTTTCCTATCCTTGCGAGGGAGCAGAAAAGGGCCTTATGACCGGAAATGTTGCGAGCATTTCCGGTTTTTTTACACCTGAACTTTTACTGTTTACATCCTTTACCTTCGATCAGGATCTCGCTACCCATTACCCTATACGTAGCATTGAGTGTCTTGCAAATGACGCGGAGCTTATCATAGAGACTTTCGTCTTCGAGCGCGACGATCAACGAGCAATCCTCGAAGGTTGCGCTGTCGTACACCAGGGTGATCCCGTATGCCCGGGAAAGTGTTGCGAACACCTCATTCACCGGTGTATTTTCAAAAGTAAAGTGATCGGGCACCAGCGACTTGTCGAGCACCACGGGGTTTTCCACCAATGTTTTGGCCAAATGCGCGGTCTCACGGGAATAGACCGCCTTTTGATTTGGCGTCAGTACCAGCCCCGAAAGCTGGGGAGTCTGTTTTTCGGGCAGCGCATCGAACCTGTCTTGCGGAACGACGGCCACTTTGCCGGTCACCACAGAAACCGTAACGTCGTCATCGTCTTCATTCGCGGCGATGGTAAAACTGGTACCGAGCACCTTGGTAACCAAACCGTTGGAATGGATGATAAATGGCTTCTCTGCATTCTTTGCAACGTCAAAAAACGCCTTTCCACGCAGGAAAACTGTCCGGGTAGCTATATTGAAATCCTGATCATATTTCAGGATGCTGTTGTTTTCCAGCGTGATCGTACTCCCGTCGGGCAGCCTGATTTCCCTGGGTTTCCCCGATGTGTTGTGCTCTTCGGTCATATCCGACAAAGCCGCAATGCTGTCCTGCCACCCGAATCCGCGCTCTTCTTTTCCGCCGAACCGGTATCCGACCCAACAAATCAGCAACACCGCCGCAGCCGCAGCGACCCTCCAAAACACAGGCCTGAAAACCGCCACCCGCGGTTTGCGGTCTTTGCCCTTGCTGATATTGTCCCACATGGCCTCAATCACCTGCTCGTCCTCGCGGCTCGCCTGCGAAGCCCTCAACGACAAAAGCATTACCCTGGCCTCATTCACAACCGGCTGCTGCATAGGGTACTGCACGCAATAGTTGTCCCAGAAATCCGAGGCTGTCATTCCCAGGGCCCATTCCTTGAAAGAATCGTCGGCGATAAAATCGTTGAGTTTGTATGAAGAGCGATCTCCTTGCATCAGGTCATGTGTTTTTTAACACCTAATGGAGAAAACGGCTTTTTTTAGTCCATTTTATTTCAAAAAAATTACAAGAAATTTTCAACTACCTGAAAAAGAGCATTATAAATGTAAATAATTTTACATTTTCTTTAAGAAATTTAAGCCCGCTGTAAATGAGCTTGCATGCCGACTGGTAGTTCAAACCCATAATTTCCGCTATTTCGTCATTACTGAAATCGTGGAAATACCGCAGGTTTATTGCCTCCTGCTGCCGCCTGGATAGCTTCAAAATAGATTTCTGTAACCGCTCGATCCGTTCCGATTCGATCTCGTTATCGATAATGTAGAAAGTAACCGACAGGTCCGACAAGGTGTCGTATGCGTGGTCGAGCGGGAACGAAAGGTCCGGCCTGGACAGCTTGCTCAACTTGTTACGCAGCGCCCTGAACAAATAGAATTTGATGGAATTGGTATCCTTCAACCGCTCGCGGCTATTCCATAATTCGATAAACAGGTCCTGGACACTATCCTGAACCTGCTGCCTGTTGGAGTTGATCTTGTTTCCGTAGTTTAACAACCCCTGCACCTGCGTCCGGTAAATCTCCCCAAAAGCTGCCTCATCCCCTGACTTGAAAGCCCTCCAAATCAGCAACTCGTCCGTAGCCTGGTCGTTAAATGGTTCCATTGCGCAAACTGTAATGGCACAAAGTAATTCATTTCCGTCAGATCAAGCAAAAATTGTTAATTATTTGAGATTAAATTAAACAAAATTGACAATTGGTGACTTTTGAGAATAAGTAGTAGGTCGAGGTCACGTCCCGCAGTCCGACCTGTGATTCCGGTCACACTTTTTTTGTGATCAGGCTCCTTCGAGCGCACTGCCGCTCTCTCCTAATTTTGACGCATCAACAACAGACACATTTTCAGGCAAAAGCATTATTTGATATGCGTAAAATTATCCTATTGACAATCTGCCTGCTGGCCGGAAGGGCTGTTCAATCCGGTACCGACAAACCGATCATCGCCCGCCTTACCCGCTTTGAAGTAAAACCGGAGTATGCGGCGAAATTCAGGGAGACGTTGACCGAAACAGTAACGACGGCGATCCGCCTGGAAGGAAACATCATGGCGGAAGCCTACCAGGAGGAGAACAAACCGACGGTGCTCTGGCTGATCGAACGATGGAGCAGCATTGAAATGCTGGAAAAATTTTCGAGGGGTAAGCAAAGAAGCGCACTCGAAGCATTGCTGCAAAAGGCGCTCGCAGAGCCTCCGAAAACTTATCCCCTCAGGGACCTCGAACCGCTAAGCAAACAACAATGGCGGGCGGCGCCAAATGCGAAGGACCAGCCGCTTACGGTAATGCTTTTTGTTGACGCGCGCGCGGGCACGCAGCAGCAGTTCAAAGACACTTACCACAATGCCATGCCGAAGTTCCGGGGCGAAGCGGGCGTGGTAACATACCAGCTTTCAGAGATCGAAGGCGATGGCACACAGTTCGTTACCTACGAAAAATTCAGAAGCAAGGATGCATTCCAATACCATCTCAACTTTCCGCCGGTCAAACCCGTGATTGAATACCTGGAATCGAATGTAAAACAACCGCCTTTCCAAAACGGGCTGCATAACCTGGTGGAAATCGCCCCGCAGACGCGCGAGTAGCACGCCGGTCCGAGCCAATATTTTTAACCAAATGTCGACACAATGAAAAAGGAAATTCTGTTTATGGGGAGTCTCGCCTTTCTGCCGGGCCTCATGCAGGCGCAGGCGCAGCCGGGTAGCGCGCACGAGCTTGAAGTGATCAATCAACTGTCCTCCAAAGCGGCAGTATCCTCCATGCCGGTTTCACAGCTATTGAATGCGCCGGGCAATGAGGCATTGAAAGCATTTTTCTTCACCCCGGTTAAAGACAAAACCGCATTAAAAGGAAAAAGAATGGCCGTCCTGGCCGCCGATGGCTTCGAAGAAATAGAACTTCTGGGCCCGGTCTGGTACTTCCGTCAATTGGGGGCACAGGTGGATATCGTCGCGCCGAAGTTCAATCCGGCCCCGGCCAGGTACGGCCTGAGTACACCCGAAATGGCGAAGGACCACATTATGGCTATCCAATATCTGAACCCGGTCGGTTGGGTAAAGGTCGACCGTACTGCTGATCAGATCAAAGTGGATGAATACGACGCGATATTCATTCCGGGCGGCGCCTGGAACCCGGATAACCTCCGGTATGATAAAGATGTGATCCGCTATATCAAGGAATTTAACCAATCGGGCAAGCTGATCGCCGCGATCTGCCACGCGCCTGTGGTACTTGCGTCCGCCGATATCCTGAAAGGCCGGAAACTGACCGGTTACTGGAATATTCAATCTGACCTGACCAATGCCGGCGGGATTGTGAGCGATGTGCCGGTCGTAACGGATGGCAATATCATCACCAGCCGGCATCCCATCGATGTGGCGGATTTTTCAAGGGCCGTAGAAAGTTGGCTGACAAAAGGATCAAGTGTAACCAAACGTTGAATTGGAACACAACCTGAAAAAGCCCGGCCTGATCGACAAGCCGGGCTTTTTCGGATCATTGACGGTTGGTGCATTAACCGGCGCGCTTCGCAAAAACGAATACGCCAAGGTAATGGAACAACAGCCCGACCGCCCACGCCGGGGTTGACCACAACGGCCATGGATAGGAGGTGCCTGTAAAATACCATACAAGCCAGATTACGGGTGTGACGAGCACAAAGGCGAGCAAATGGATCCGGAAACCCTTCCGTGCCTTTTCTTTCGCTGTCGCGTCCCAGTTCGTAAGATTAGTCATACAAAAGTGGATGGGGATAGGTGAAGAATACCAAATTTACCTATCGGCAAGCCGCGCCTCCAAGGAGCGAAATCACATTAAAAGTGTGCGCAGGATCACACCGAAATGCTTTCGATGGGCATCACGTCGGCATCATTCGGTATAGACTTTCTGGATGCCTAGTCTTTTAATCGCAGAATGCAGAGTCGTGGGCGGCATTTGCAGCATTTGCGCCGCCCCGCCGGGCCCGGCCACTTTTCCATCACATAATTTCAACACCTGTAAAATATGCTCGCGAACCACCTCGTCGATCGTTTTCACCCTGTTACCGACCATGATCGCGTCCAGGACCTGGTCTTCCACCGACAGAAATACCTGATCGATCACGGGCCCGGCAGTCATCAGGATACTGCGTTCGATCAAATTTTCGAGCTCGCGCACGTTACCGTGCCAGCTATGCGCCATCATTGTTTTGATCACTTTCCCTGATATACGTAACGCTTTCCTTCCGCTTTGCGTCGCGTGTTTCTTCAAAAAGTAAGCCGTTAACGCGCGGATATCCTGCTTCCTTTCCCGTAATGGCGGAATGGTAATCGGAAATACATTTAATCTGAAAAACAGGTCGCTCCTGAACCTTCCCTGGCGCACTTCCCCGGCAAGGTCCTTGTTCGTGGCCGCAATGACACGCACGTCGGTTTTAATGACTTCGTTCCCTCCTATCCGTTCAATCTCCTTTTCCTGCAAAGCCCTCAGCAGCTTGGCCTGTAACGACAGCGGCAATTCGCCGATTTCATCCAAAAACAATGTCCCGTTTTCGGCCAGCTCCCATTTACCGATACGGCGCTCCGACGCGCCCGTGAAGCTGCCTTTTTCATGCCCGAACAACTCGCTTTCGATCAAATCGGGCGGAAGGGCCGCACAGTTTACCACAACCATCAGTTCATGCTTTCTCGGTGAGTTTTGATGAATTACTTTTGCCACAAGGTCTTTCCCGGTACCCGTTTCCCCGAGCACGAGTACGGTACTTTGCGTTTGGGCTACCTGCGACACGAGGTCCCGCAGTTTCACCATGGCATTGGACGAGCCTACAATTTCCGGACAGTATTCAGGGAATTCCATTTTTCGGACAGATAACGGCCCAATTTAAAAAAGAAAATCTCGCCAATTGTGTATTTTAGTCAAACATCTCCTTTTGAAAAAGCGACCGCATGGGCTTGAAAGTTTTTATCGTTGAAGACCAGTTCATCGAAGCAAACGACTTGAAATTAATCCTGGAAAGTGCCGGGCATTCCGTTTGCGGGATCGCCAAGTCCGTCGACGCGGCGTTAGACCTGCTGGAAAAAGTCAGGCCGGACATTGTCTTGCTCGACATATTTCTCAAAGGCCCCAAAACCGGGATCGAACTCGCGCCGGTACTCACGGATGCGAAGATCCCTTTTATCTATATTTCCGCGAATTCCGACGCCGCGACGCTCGACGCGGCCAAAACTACCAGGCCGGACGGCTTTTTGGTTAAGCCTTTCAAAAAACAGGATATTTTGGTGGCTTTGGACATTGCTATTTACCGTTACCAATACGCCATCGAACAAGCGCGCCTCCATGTGCAAGAGACCGAAGTCGCCAGGCAGCGAAAGTCGAAAGAATTTAACGATATCATTGGGTCGAGCGATAAACTGCTGCGGGTCCTCGAACTGGTAAATCAGGTTGCGCCGCTGGATACCACGGTGTTGATATTAGGCGAAACGGGCGTCGGTAAGGAAGGCATAGCAAAGGCTATTCACCAGATTTCCAGGCGAAAGCATAAACCGCTCATCAAAGTCAACTGCGCGGCCATTCCGCCGGGCTTGATCGAATCCGAGCTTTTCGGGCATGAAAAAGGGGCGTTCTCGGGCGCGTCGGAACGGCGGATCGGGAAGTTCGAACAAGCCCAGGGCGGCAGTATCTTCCTGGATGAAATCGGCGAAATGCCGCTCGAAACCCAAACCAAGCTATTGCGCGTTATCCAGGAAAAAGAGTTGGAGCGCATAGGCGGGCGCAGCACGATTAAACTGGATATCCGCATTATCACGGCGACAAACCGGAACCTGTACAAAGAAGTGAGTGCCGGAAAGTTCCGCATCGACTTGTATTACCGGATCAACGTGTTCGCCGTCACGCTGCCGCCTTTGCGGGAACGCACGGACGATATTCCCGAACTGGTTGACCATTTTTTGAAAAAATATGCGAGGCTATCCCAAAGTCCGCCCAAAAAAATCGAACCGCGCGCTTTGTCAAAACTGCAAAAATATGCGTGGCCGGGTAACATCCGCGAGTTGGAAAACATCATTGAACGGCAGATCATTTTGACCCCGTCCAATGTCATATCAGCCGTGGACCTGCCGGAGATTGAGCCCGGATTCAGCATTGATTTTCCTGACGCGATGAAAACCGATAACCAAAAGCACCTGATTTTATCGGCCCTGGCGAAAAGCAACGGGAAGGTATCGGGAAAGGGAGGCGCCGCCGAAATACTCAATATGCCTGCGCCTACGTTGGTTTCCAAAATGAAGAAACTCGGCATTAGCTGGCGATTTGTCGTCGGCTGAATAGTGCTATCCCAGTTTTACGCGGGCCAGCACATTTTGCTCCCCGGGCAAAGATGCAGCCGCAATCTTATGGGGAAAGACGATCGATAGTTTTGTCCCGCCCGTGCTGGTCAAATCAAACGAACCTTCCAGATCTTCGCTCAATCCCCTGATCAGTTTGAGCCCGAAAGTGGTCACCTGATCAATATCGATCTGCCCGGGGATACCCATGCCGTCGTCGGTAATGGTGAGTAGCAGCTCCTGTGGGCCGGCCCCTTTCAATTCAACTTCGATTTTACCCTCCCGCCCATCCGGAAACGCATATTTAAGCGAATTGGTAATCGCCTCGTTCAATATTAGCCCGATCGGTACGGCCTGCGACAAATCCAGCTCGATATGCTCCACATTCACGTAAAACAGGATGCGTTTGCCCAGGTTAAAACTGCTATCGAGGTAATACACCAGTTCGTGGATATAGCTGCTCATGGCAATCCAGACCATGTTTTCGGATTGGTAAATTCTTTGATGCAGCAACGATATGGCCTGAATCCGGTGCTTGCTTTCCACGATGGCATTAATGGCCACATCTTCTTTCAAATGCGCCGATTGCGAGTTCAGCAAACTGATGACAATCTGCAAGTTGTTCTTCACGCGGTGATGGACCTCCTTCAACAACCATTCTTTTTCGTCGACAAGCCGCAGAAGCGACGAGTTTTTGATATTGATAGTTCGCTGATGTTCTTCCAGTTGCAGGTTCTTTTTCTGCTTCAAGCGATAGCCATTGTATAACAGTACCAACAGCCCGATGAGCGCTACAATGCCCGCGTAAGTAAACTTCTCTGTCCTCGATTTCAATTCCAGCTGTCGCTTTCGCAGCAAAGCCTCCTTTTGCAAAAGCTTGATATCCTTTTCCTTCTGAGCCGTCTTGAAATTGGCTTTCAGCACGGCGAACTGCTCGTCCTTGGTAATCCGCTGAATGGAGTCCCGCAGAAATATGAATCGCTGGTAATTCCCGAACGAGGCCCGGTGGTTTCCGGCAACGGAATCAATTTTATAGCTCAGATACCGTGCTTCCATTTCATGGGTGGGACTAAGCTTTCCGTAGCCAAAGGCGTTTTTTACAAAGCGCGCTGCCTTTTCGAATTGCCCCCGATCCACGTAAAACCTGCCGATTGTGAGATAGGCCGTTGGCCCCGAAACCGAATTGAAGTTTCGCCACCAGAACTTTTCCGTCGATTCCACCTCGCCGTTGAGGCGTATTACTTTCAGATAGTAGCGCTCGGCGGCAGCGTAGTTGTGCATGGCCGCATAGCAATTGGCATACAAATATGCCACGAGCTGCTTGTTCAGCACGGTTTCAGGCTCACCCCTGGTTTTCAGGAACGATGTGAGAAATTGAAGCCCCGCCGCGGCATTATTGGTTTTGATTTCCGCGTCTACCAGCTTGCTGATGAGCGTGTAGGTGCGGATCATGTGTATGGGACTGGTAGCCAGTACCAGTTTGTAATACCTAATGCTGGCGGCATGATCTCCCAGCGTATGGTAAAGGTCGCCGATGGTCCAGTAGATCGAGTTCAGTTGCGCGCTGTCTTTCATCGCTTTCAGCTTTTCCAGGCCCAGCAGCGCATAACGCAATGCTTTGTCGAGGTTATTCTGGGACTGATAAAATGCTGAAAGTCTTTGATAACTGGCAAACAAATCCTTATCCAGGCCGACCGATTTCAGAAGGTTTAGCTGTGATAAATAAAGCTCTTCCGCTAAGTCCATTCTGTTGTGGAGTTCATGCAGGGATCCTTGTTCGTGTAAGCAATCGGCGAGCTCTTCATGATTTCCAATTTCGCGAAACAATGCCTTCGCCTTTCCATAACTGTAAAGCTGCAAGGCATAGGTGTTCTTTTCAGGCAGATAACGCCCCAGCTCATGCCACCAATGTGCCTGCGCCGGTTTGTCGCCCATTTTCTCATGGTACCGGATCACCTCGTAAAAACAATCCCTGCCCTTATCGATTTCCCCTAACCGAAAGTGGTACTTCGCCTGAGCTATGCCGCTTTCCGTCATCCAGTGCCGTGACCGCAACTGCGCGCCCATCCGATTGGCCTGCTGCAAATAGGGATAAGCATGCAGGAGCTCGTCGGGTTGGGCGTCCTTGTCATTGATGTAATACTCGGCCAATACCAGCAGGAGTCGGATGTACTGCTCGCCGTGCACCCTTTGCAGGATCTTTTTTGCCTCCTGGATAGCTCTCTTCTGCAGCAGCGATTTGCATTGGATGAATGTAGCTCCAATGCGCCCCTCCGTAAACCCCAGCGTGTTACTAAGCTCCTCCGCCGCGCGCGCATACAGAATGGAACTGTCAGCTGAGCCGCGCGAGTCGTTCCAATGGTAAACGCTGGCGATTTTGAGCAGCAAGTTGACCTTGGCCGTATCATCTTTCGCAGATGCCAGCTGATGAAGATACGACGAAAGCGATGTGTAGGGATACCGCTCGACATGCAAATGGCTCAATGTCGGCTGCGCAGTCACCCGGTGGGAGAAAGCAACCAAAAGACTGGCCAGGAAAAATGCTTTACGGATCATAATCCAACGAATTTCGCTTCCATGTAATGTTGCCAAAATCAACTGGCAATATTGAAATTACAGGATTTTCACCGGGTGGCCAACACGTTCTTTCCAACTTTTTTCCTGCTTTTAAAAATACTCAAGAAATGGCGAAATATCGTATCAAAAACACCACTCTAAAAATCGTAACATACTGACAATAAAATAGTTAATTACTGGCATGAACTTCGTATAGTATTGAAGTTTTTTCTACTTCATTACCATCTATGATCACGATAATTATGGAAAAACTGCGACGACATATCGAGGAAATTACGCCGGTAAGCGACGATGAATTTGCCTATATCAGCACTTTTTTTACTGCCAAAAAGGTAAGGAAGCATCAATTCCTGATTCAGGCCGGCGATAAGGTCCCTTGTGAATACTGGATTGCGAATGGTGCCTTCCGAGCCTTTTACGTGGATGACGGCGGAAAGGAACACATCTTGCAGTTTGCGCTCGAAAACTCCTGGCTATCCGACTACAATGCATTCTTTCACCAGACCGAATCCGTTGTGAACGTAGTTTGCATGGAGCAGGCGGAGGTGTTATGCCTGTCGCTTTTTGCCCGGGAGAAGTTACTGGCGGGCCTGCACAAAATGGAGCGTTTTTTCCGCATTAAAGTCACGACCGGATACACGGCCCAGCAGCACAGGATTATCTCATTGCTCTCCCAGAACCCGAAGGAACGGTACGAAGAATTTGAAAACCGGCATCCGGAAATTATCCGGAAAATCCCCAAAAAGTACATAGCGGAGTACCTGGGTATCAGCCGCGAAACACTCAGCCGGCTCTATCCGGCCAGCCGTCGGCATGAGTCGGCTAACTAATGTAGCTCCTGTCTCCACATGAGCAGGCAGAATGTACCTCGCCCAATGGTTACTGTGACGGCAGTCACAGAATAATAGTGATTTTATGCAACCATTTCTTTCACGGTTCGGCTGAACTTTGCTATCAGGAAAAGTATCCTGCACGGAAGCCTGATTAAGTAACAATGATAGCTTAAAACCATGAAAGCGTTGATCATCGGAGGAACAGGTGCCACGGGTAGGGACCTTATAAACGTGCTGCTGTCGGACCCTGACTATACGCATATCGTCAGTTTTGTTCGTCGATCGGCAGGCATCGTTCATCCGAAGCTGACCGAGCACATTATCGATTTTAATGAACTGGATAATGCCGCCGCACACATTCACGGCGACGTCTGGTTCTCCTGCCTGGGAACAACCCTGAAATCGGCCGGTTCCAGGGAGCAGCAATGGCGGATCGACTTCGAGTTGCCGTTAAAGTTCGCCCACATTGCCAGGCGAAACGGCGTGTCTCGTGCGGTTTTGCTTTCCTCTTTCGGCGCCTCGTCATCGAGCAGCGTGTATTACCTGAAAATCAAAGGGCAGCTGGAAGAGCAGATCGCCAGCCTGATGTTCGAACAATACATCATTTTCAGGCCCGGCCATTTGTTACGAAAAAACACGGACCGTCCGGGGGAGCGCTTCACAACCGGCATATTGACTTTTCTGAACGGGCTGGGTTTTCTGAGAAAATATCGGTCGCTGCCGACTCCGACACTTGCTCAAAAACTTGGTAAAGCTCCAAAGGCACTTGCCACGGGAGTGCATGTCATTGAGCTGGATGAAATCTTCGCGTTTTGATGTCCATGAAAGCATATTAAAAATTACCTGAAAACAAACACATGAACCCAACGCCCAAAACCTTCAGACGCATTGTGACCGGACACGATACGGATGGTCACGCCATTATCGTTTCGGATGCTCCGCCCACCCGCGCTCAGCTTGTGGGCGGCCCTGGTGGCCCTACCTTCTTCGAGGTTTGGCATACCCTGGAAACACCGGCATTGATCCATCACCAACCCGGCGATTCAGATGAGACCGGCCTCGTACTGCCTCCCCCCAAAAATGCGACACGTATAAGGGTTATCGAGTTTCCGCCGGAAGGTGACGAAATCCGTAAACTGACAGGTGCCGACGCCGCCGAGAAGTTCAAGTCAATGGGCGACGAGCACGCTTCCACTTCCGCGGCCGGAGCCCCGCATCCGCTCATGCACCGCACGCAAACCGTCGACTACGGGATCGTCCTAGAAGGGGAGATCACCCTGGTCCTCGATCGCGGAGAAACCATCATTCGGCCGGGTGACATTGTGATTCAAAACGGAACGAACCACGCTTGGGCGAACCGTTCCGGCGATCCCTGCCGCATGGCATTTGTGCTGATCGACGGAGCCTTTACTCAGCCATAACACCCTATCCATATCGCGATACCATGCGCATCACACCATTACTTCCCGACAGCCTTAGTCCTGAGCTCCGCTTTGTCCATGATGAAATCGCCAACCTGGTCTCCGCCAGCCAGGGCCAGGTAAAAATGCTCGATGAGCAGGGCGCCTTACTGGGCCCATTTGCCCCAATGCTGCATTATCCGCAGTTTGGAGTACCGGCCCTCAGTTTTTTAAGAACGCTGGACACGCACGCCACGCTTCCCAAAACGGTTCGTGAAGTCGCTATTCTCACCGTGGGAGGCCTGTTTGGTGCGAAGTTCGAGTTGTATGCCCACGAGATTATGGCCGAAGCATTCGGGTTGTCCCCTGCCGTTATCGCATCGCTGGCAGCGGCGGGCCACCCTTACGGGCTGACCGCGCACGAAGCCGTCGCCCACGATTTGGCAAACTGCCTCGTCAAAGGCCACATCGTACCCGATTCGGCATACAACCATGCTGTTAGCCTGTTCGGGCGTGAAGGCGTCGCCGAACTGTACTTCCTGATTGGCGGATACAGCCTGATCGCCATCATCCTCAACGGCTTCGACATGCCTGCACCGGAACGACCCGTCTAGGCCTCCCTCTTTTCAAAACCCATCATTTTAAATGTAAATCAAAGATGAAAACAACAAGTCTGATGCTCCTGTCAGCTGCATTCGCATTATCCGCCATGGCTTCCTGCACACAAGACGACCATATTCCCGTTCTTGCCCACACCTACGTGCTCGTACATGGAGCCTGGCAGGCGCCTTACGTTTGGGACGATGTTCGTGCCCAACTGATCAGTTCCGGAAACAAGGTGATCGTTGTAGAGCTGCCCGGCCACGGTACCGACCAAACCCCGCCGCATCAACTTTCGCTGGATGTTTATCGTGACAAGGTGATCCAGGCGATCAATTCGGCGGATGGCAAGGTGATACTGGTTGGGCACAGCATGGGCGGCATGGTGGTCACGCACGTGGCGGAGCAGCTACCCGCGCGAATCGAAAAAGTCGTTTATATCGGTGCATTCCTTCCAGCCAACGGCCAGTCGCTGCTGGAACTCGCCAACACCGATCCCGATTCCAAACTCGGCGCAGCACTGAGTCAATCCGCCGACAAACTGCTGCTGGATGTGAGCCAAACCGAACTGACCAACCTTTTTATTCCGGACGGCACGCAAGCCGCAAAGGATAAGGTAGTGGCAAACTACCGCGCCGAGCCGGCCATTCCATTCACCAATGCCGTGACTTTAACAAACGCAGGTTTCGGATCGGTTGAGAAGGTATATATCAAAACCCTTCAGGACATTGTCATTTCCCCGGGACTGCAAGACCGCATGATAGCGGCCGCCGGTATCAAAACGGTCTATGAGGTGAACACCAGCCACTCCCCTTTTCTTTCCCAGCCCAAATCGGTCGGAGATTTGTTGGAGAAGGTGGGGAGGTGATGGTAGAGTTTTGGGTTGTGGGTGGTTTGTGGAGCACAAGCGAGACACCTGAGCTTAGGGCTTAATGCGCGGCTCAATACTTGGGCAAGACAGAAAAGGCAGGGAGAAAATCAGTATAATAACCCAAACATCCAAAGCGGAATCTTATCGCCATACCCTACTTCAAGCCCATCAGCAGCTACATAAGCATTTTCCACACCTGCAAGTTGTTGCCTGGTCTTGTTCGCCCCTCCCACTTCAATCGTTACCTTTCTATCCAGTTTGAAGTCTCCCTTCTCCGTGTACTCAACTTTATGCAGCGGCTGGACTTGGCTCAGGAAAAAGCTCTCACGCAATGTTCCAGTATCTGGACGACTTTGATGTAATGCGAATTGAAGGTTCGGATGGCTTAGATACACCTTTTCAGGTTTCTGCAATCTGGTAATGCCGAAGCTATCGCGGTGCAACAACATCAATACACCTAACTCTTCCAGATAGTGCATGTACTCCACTACCAGCGCCCGACTCGTGTTTAGCGTTTCGCTTAGCTTGCTAATGTTCGGTTTCAAGGGAACACTTTCAGCTAGTACAACCAGCAGCTGTTTCAATTTGTCGACGGAAGCGTAACTTATGCCGTAGACGGCCGGTAAGTCCAGCTCTAAGCTGAGCAGAATTGTCTCGATCAGCTTTTGTGCGTAGACGTCTTTGTTCTCCAAAAAGTATGGGTAGTAGCCGTATTGCAGATAGTCGTTCCAGTGAGCGAGTGGTTTGATTGTCTGCGTTAGGTCCAGCGCCACGCGCGTATGGTCGTCCAAAAGGTCTTGCAGCGTAACCGCTGGCCAAGAAGCAATCCGTTGGATTTGAAGAAATTCACGGAAGGAGAGTCCATGTAGATAATACATGACAGCACGGCGACTCAAATCACCTTTGCTACGTTCCAGGTGCATGATAGATGACCCGGTAAATACGATCCGCAAATCATGAAAGTCGTCGTAAAGATTTTTGATTTCCTGCGACCAATTCGCATATCGATGTACTTCATCCAAAACCAGTAGCCGCCCGCCAGTTCGGACAAACGCTTCGCCTAGATCGTAAAGACGATGCGCACTAAAATAAAGATCATCCAGACTGACGTATAACGATTGCCCGGTTGGCAGAGCTGTTTGCTTTAAATATTGCAGTACGAGCGTCGTCTTGCCAGCACCCCGGGCGCCTTTAATGCCGATCAATCGATTCTGGCCCCAGTCGATCTGATGGATGAAGTCACGCACAAACTTGGTTGAGGTGCGTTGTAGCTTAGACAGGTATTTCGTGAAAAGCGCCTCCATGTGTTATTTACAAATTACAAAATTAGCGCAATTTTGTAATTTACAAATAACACTTCTACCAATTGAATCGTTCGGAAACTGCCATACAGACACATTCCGCGTTTTTTAGCTAATCTTAGTGCGAACCTACCCTTTGATACTTTGAACACCCACAGGCGTTCCCTTTTGCGTTATTACTACGCTACCTTTGTTATGCAAATCAATTGCTACCGCGAGTACATCTTTCATATGCTTACGCCAACCGCCTGGGAAGAGCGTGAGTGCAATTTCAGAAGGACAGGTAGTTTTCTCTGCGCCACGATAAATGGCTCGTAATGCTGCGTCTGTGGGCTAGGTTATCGAAAATACTACAAAGTATCCAGATCTGCTGCCAAACTAAATGCCGGAATCTTACCCCTCTCCTGCTTCTTCCCAACCAGTCCGAAGTTCATCTCGTCGGAATGATAGGCTAGCCATGCGATTTGCTGCCGAATAATAATAAATCGCGATTATTACCCCGCCCACAAAGTATGTCTACAAAAATACCTGGCTTTCAAGTAAAAAGCTTTGAGAAATCATCGATAAAAGCTCTCCAAAATGACAAAGTTCCTTCCACTACTCATGCTTCTCCTCACAAGCTGTTCAATGAACCAGTACTATCTTCAAACAACAGACAACATGCCAATATACGGTGAGGGTGGAATTGGCATGGAGCAATTAGGTGAGATCGATTTGGGGGACACCATCGAGGTCGTCACAAAACCAAGACGCGAACTGCAATCCGCGATGACAGTCGTTCATAGATCCAAGCTCGTTTGGACGGTCGGTGTCGCGCACAAAACCAGGATTATTCGCAAAAAACGGATTAGTAGAAAATACTACGGACGTCAATACGCTAACTACGCCTTTATTTCAGCCGATGCGCCAAACGTAATTTCCGGCACAAGTCGGCACTACAAATCGTCGTCAGAGCCACATGGTACTACCCCGGGCACTGGTGCGGTGATACACACAGGCCCGCGAGGCGGCAGGTATTACATTAACTCGAATGGAAATAAAACATACATTAAGAAAAATGCATCGCGGTCTTCCTCTACCTCATCCCGGGGGTCGACTTCAAAATCATATAAAAAATCATCCTCATCAAGCTCATACCGGCGCTCATCTTCCGGTTCATACCGAAAATCCTCAGGTGGGTCTTCCTATCGCCGAAGGTAAGTTGTGCGCGGGAGCGCGGGACAAACGCAAAATTCTTGAATGAATGGTCGAAATTCGGTCTTTCAAATCTAAACTGCGAGTAGTCCATTCTAAGATAGCCGCCCCCTTTGAGTACGAAGGAAAAATTGAGATCAAGGGCGATTCCATTCGCTTCACAAGAAAACCAGAATAATTTATGCAAGACCCTCATCTATCAACTTTTAATGAAATCGCCCAAATACTATGTCGATGCGAACAGCTTAAAGGAGACATTTGCAGTCTTAGTGGCAAATATGTCAAAACATACAAAAGCATCTTCAAAGGCGGTGAATTCCTGCCGCGGGTTAAACTGTACTTGTTTCAAATTTTTGTAGTCCAAGTATGCATGATTCTTTATTCCGCGGAGCATCACAGCCTCGGCTCTCTCATTCGAAAACTTCTTGCTGATCCTTCCTTACAATGGCCTGACGGCAACTCCAAAGACGAAGTTGCGAACGCTTTGGTGCGCATCGACACATTGGAAAGTTTACATATCAAAACGCTCAGGACGCTTAGAGACAAATTCTGGGCACACAGAGATCGTCAGAGAACTAACCACGTAGTCTCTCTAACCTATGACACCGCATGGCTTATTTTGGAGGAGATGAAAGAAGTTTTTAACATAGCCAGTTCACATATTTTAAGCGCAGAAACACGTCTCGACAATTTATCGAGTAGAGAGCCCGTCGAGCTGGCACATTTAGCCCGATATGCTAAGATGTATGAGCGTCTTAAACCAGAGCAACTTCGCCCTGCCGATGATTTGACACTAGATTTAATCTATCTCATGCGGGGCATGAATCGTCAAAACTTCGAATAGCTTACGTACGAGGCGACTCACATTAATACAAAAACGGCTATCCTTTCAGCTTACAAAAAAGGACTGCCAAACGACAGTCCCAAATTTCTAAGCACTCTTAGCCATTCGCTCGAAGCCCTCCCAAAGCAGTTTCAGATCGAAAAGCGCAGACTTTTCGATCTGATCCAGCGGTACGTCCGAATGATACAATGCTAGATCGTGAATCATTTTCAACGAGCTCGACAACTCTTGACAACCCTGACATTCAACCAGGTACAAAAATTCTGCCTGTGAAGTTGTCAGGGGCGAGCCGACATTTGATGCGTGACGTGCATCATTCGTTGTGTTGGCTGATTGTGCATTCGAGCCGACACTGAAACCATCTGAAGTTTGCATTGGCAATGGTTTTTGGGTGAACAAAATGGAGAGGTCACCGCAAACTTCAACGAAGGAGTCCTTCGGCCAGGTTTCGGGACTTACACCCGTATGCCTCTCCAAGGCCGTTTTGGCCTGGCTGTAATGAAAAACACCATAAATACTACGTTAAAGTTTGCGGAGGCAAATATAGGAGATTATCTCAAACTGCGAGAGTTGGGCATTAGTATCGGGAGGCATCAGAACAATAAAATCAACTGAAAGTCAATTATTTACTACACTAAAACTTAATCCCATGAATCAACAATCCAAGGATGTAGTCAAGAAATTGGTGCAAATTCGAAAATCAAATGGAGTCAATGCAGATGACATGGCTGTGGTTCTGGACGTGCCTATCGAAGAGTATCAGAAATTGGAACGCGGCGCCGGAGAAATGACGCTCTCCCAATTATTTCGCATTTCGGAAATTTTAAAAATTGAGCCGATAAGCCTCTTCGGAGAAACCCAAAACACCATCCACACCAATATACCTGAGGGTATCACAGAAATTAGCTTAAAAATCACCGTGAAGTCTCAAACCTCAGTTGACATTGAGAGCGAAATTGCGAAGAAGTTTGGTTTATCCAAACCAACACCTAAGGAAACTTTCACCGCTACAAAAGGGCGCAGGCGAAGGTTCTAAAAACGCCCCATATTTGTTCAGACTCCAACCCCAGCAATAGACGGTTTCTTTGAATGGTCAGTTCCATATTTATCGGCACCATAATCAATGCATGTGGGTTATTTCCAACTATAAATCCGTTGGTTTATCCGATCGGTATTTCTCTAACTCGATGTAGGGCTTCTCTTCTATGTAGGACTCGTTCAAATAATGAAAGAAATCGACATGTAGCTGATTCAACCAGGTCGAAATGTTTGTCAAATGGTGGACTAATTCAGCCATTCCAACGCCAGGCCTTTCATCAATTGTCGTCCAATAATAATCGTGAGGTTTGACCTTCATTCCACCCTCAATCTCCATTCCATCCGCAGATGTTTTGATCATACCAACCCCATTAACAATAACAGATTGAATTCGGTTTTCAGGGGGAATCGTGTCGAGACGCTCGTTATAATATTCAATCATATACCCCATCAACGTCCTTGGATGGATACCTGAGTACGCAAAACAAACCCTGATTGGCGCTATTTTCGAGTACCGGTTAACAAGACCACGGTTAATTGAAGATGTCTCTCTTAACACGACTGGCGATATTGAAGGTATTGATGCTAGATTATCCATTGAATCTATTATCCCCTGCTTGTCAAGGTGAGATTTCACAGATATTGCAATGCCAACGGATTCGACTATTGAAATTGATCGGTTTATGAACTGGAATCTAGGCGCAATATCTGAACAAACGAGGCAATCGATTTGTTTTGACTCCTTCTGAGCTAAACCAATTACTTTACCACCGAGTACTGCTCTTAGTTTATTAGGTGTGTGCGAATTTATAAAGTTAACCAGAATGTCTTCCCTATTTGCACCTGTGTCACCCGGATGCCCTGTTATACTCGCTAGCTCAGACTGACCAGACAGTACACGAGATATCGAATCATAATATTTTGCTATTTGCTTACTTCCTACCACGTCGCTAGTATTAGGTTTACACGGTTGCTGACAAGTTACTCGTTGAATCACAATATTATTAAACTGCCTCACCGCATACCTAAGCCCTGATAGTTATAAATCTAATTGAAACAGCTAGTAAAGATTCGACAATTACTTTCCGATACAAAACTTACTAAATATATTATCCAGCAAATCATCCGTAACAATAGTCCCCGTAATCTCCCCCAAATGATGCAGCGCCAACCGAATATCCTGCGCCAGAAAATCCCCGGTAACGCCCAACGACAGCCCATTCAAAACATCCGTCAAAGAATCCGAAGTCTTCAACAAATGCTCGTAATGCCGCAAATTGGTCACGACGGTATCGCCGGCGGCTTGCCCGTGCACGAGCGAGACGAGTTTGCGCGTGAGCGTGGGCAAGTTCTGCTGCGTGTGCGCGGAAATGGGAAGAACACTCAAATCCCCGGCAGATAGCGAGTCCGCCAGTGATGGATTAATGTCGGTTTTATTCAAAACAAACAATACCTCCTTATCGGCAGGCAGCAATGCGGCCAATGCACGGTTTTCCTCTAATGTTTCAAGGCTATCAAAGAGGAAAATCACAATATCCGCCTTATCCATCGCGGCTTTCGAGCGCTCGATACCGATGGATTCGACCACGTCGGTTGTTTCGCGAATGCCGGCGGTGTCGATAAAACGGAATTTAAGGCCATCCAGCACCATCGTATCTTCGATCACGTCACGCGTGGTACCGGCGATACTGGTGACGATGGCCTTTTCTTCATTTAATAATGCATTCAGCAAAGTCGATTTACCTACGTTAGGTGAGCCGATAATGGCCACGGGAACCCCTTCCTTAATCGCATTACCAAAGTCAAAAGAGCTGATCAGCGGTTCGATGGTCGAGAGCAATGCGTCGATTAGGCGGCGCAAATCGTCGCGCTGGGCGAATTCCACGTCCTCTTCCCCGAAATCGAGTTCGAGCTCGATCAGGGAGGCGAAATGGATCAGCTCGGAGCGCAGAGAGGCCAATTTCTTGGAAAAACCTCCCCGGAGCTGGTTCAATGCGGTTTTATGGCTGGCTTGCGAGTCGGCGGCGATCAGGTCGGCGACGGCTTCGGCTTGTACGAGGTCGAATTGTCCGTTCAGAAAGGCACGCTGTGTGAATTCGCCGGGTTTGGCGATGCGGGCACCTTTGGTGATAAGTACCTTTAATATCTGGCGGATAATGTAGTCAGAACCGTGGCAGGAAATCTCGACGGAATCTTCTTTGGTAAACGAGCGCGGCGTTTTGAAAACGGATACCAGCACTTCGTCGATGATCTCGTCGGCCGACCGGATGGTACCGAAATGCACGGTGTGGGATTCGACGTTTTCGAGGTTTTTACCTTTAAAAACGCTGTTGACCATGGCAATCGCGCCCAGGCCCGACACGCGTATAACACCGATCGCGCCCACGCCCGAGGGCGTCGCGAGCGCGCAAATCACTTCCTGCTGATGGATTACTTCTGTATTCATAAATGCAAATATGCTACTATTTGAGAGAACCATTATCTCGGGCAGGAAGTTTGAATTTTGTACCTTTACGGGATTTTTACCGCGCCGCGGCGTGTTACACTTTTTTCAACATTCAATATTTCAAGACTTTGCTTACCGAAACTTTGCCCATCGTCACTTCTGAACTTCCGGTGATGGAAGCCTTTTACACCTTGCAGGGGGAAGGCCAGCACAGCGGTCGTGCCGCGTATTTCATCCGCCTCGGCGGTTGCGATGTGGGTTGCCATTGGTGCGACGTGAAGGAGTCGTGGGATGCGAGTATCCACCCCAAGTTCGGCATTGACGCGATCGTCGACGGCGCACTGCAATACCCTGGACGCCTGGCGGTGATTACGGGTGGTGAGCCGCTCATGTACAATCTCGACGAGCTTACAGCCGCATTGCAGGCCGCTGGCTTCAAAACCAATATCGAAACATCGGGCGTATACCCATTTACAGGGCACTGGGATTGGGTTTGTTTCTCCCCCAAAAAATTCAAAACGCCGCACTCCGACATCTACACCAATGCCGACGAGCTGAAAGCGATCATTTACAACAAAAGCGACTTCGAGTTCGCGGAAGAACATGCCGCCCAAGTTTCGCCGGATTGCACATTGCTGCTCCAACCCGAATGGAGTAAGCAGGACGTAATGCTGCCTTTGATAATTGACTATATCAAAGACAATCCCAAATGGAAAATGTCGTTACAAACTCACAAGTTTATGAACATTCCATAATGCACCGGGTTCTTCTTTTCTGTTTCGCGCTAGTCACTATCACACTACAATCCGTTTCAGCTCAAGACGTTACGCTATCCAGAAAAGCGAGAGAAGTATACGATAAGGCACAAAAAGCGTGGCAGGAAAGGAAGCTTCCCGAGGCCACGGAGCTGTTTGAAAAAGTGCTCGAAATTGAGCCGAACAGCTACGATACGCATTTACGACTCGCGCAGGTTTACGAGCTGCAACGCAAGCCCGACCTCATCCGCAAGCATTACTACAAAGCTATTCATCTCAAACCGGACGCACCGCAATCGGCGGCGGCCTTTCAATGGATCGGCCGCGATCATTTCAATGTACAGCGGTACGATTCGGCCCAATTCTATTTCGAAAAAGCGTTTGCATTGTTCCCTCCCCGATCGAGCCTGGGAAGGCTGGCCGAAAAATCGGCCGCGTCGGCCCGGTTCGCGCAGCAGGCTGTTAAAAACCCGCTTCCTATTGAGAAGAAATCAATGGGGGATACAGTCAATTTCCTGGGAACGCAATATTTCCCCGTCATGACGGCCGACGATGAAACTCTGATTTTCACCGGCCTGACCGCAAACCGCGACGAAAACATCTACTTCACACATCGCGTCAAAGGAGGCCGCACGGCGGACCGATGGGACGTGCCGGAGGAAATTTCCAAAACCATTAACACAACGAATAACGAAGGTACCTGCACGGTTTCCGCCGACGGCCGTACGCTTGTTTTCACAGCCTGCAACCGTCCCGACGGATTGGGCAGCTGCGATTTGTACATTTCTCACAAGGTAGGAAAGGAATGGAGCGCGCCGGCGAACCTGGGGCAGGAGGTCAATTCGCGTGAATGGGAATCGCAACCCTCGCTGTCTGCGGATGGCCATACGCTCTATTTCGCCTCCGACCGCAAAGGCGGCATAGGCAAGCGCGACATTTGGGTGACACACCTGGACGATCGGAAACAGTGGAGTACTCCCAGAAATCTCGGACAGGTCATCAACACACCCGACGACGAGAACGCGCCATTCATTCACGCCAATGGCCGTACCCTGTTTTATTCCTCCAATGGCCTGCCGGGAATGGGCGGCTTTGACATTTTTATCACTCAGAAAACGGACACAGTATGGGCACCTCCGGCGAACATCGGTTATCCGATCAACACGGCATCCGATCAGGTAGGGCTTTTCATCGCGTCAAATGGCGAAAACGCCTACTATACCGATGATAATACGGAAAAAGGCGGGGGCCGCTCGCTGATATACACCTTTCACGTGCCCGAATCGCTGCAAAAGATCATCACGCCCACCCGCTACGCGAAGGGAAAGGTGTTTGATAAAAAAACAGGCACCGTACTCGCGTCCGATATCGATTTATTCGACCTGAAAACCCAGACCAAAGTAGGTTCATTTACCTCCGACAGCCAGAATGGCTCGTTTTTGGCGGTTTTGAACAGCGGCGGCGAATATGCTTTCTATGTGTCAAAACCAGGGTATCTGTTCAAAAGCCTTTCTTTCTCGGTCGACAAGGACCAGTCGTTTGTAGATCTTGAAATCCCGCTGGAAGCGATTGAAAAAGACCGGGCAGAGGTTTTGAATAATATTTTCTTTAAAACAGGCGAATATATCCTCGACGACAAATCGAAAGTGGAGCTCGACAAGCTGACCGACTTTCTGAGCAAGAACAAAACCATCAAAATTGAAATATCCGGCCACACCGACGACGTGGGTTCCGACACGGAGAATATGGCGCTCTCGCAACGTCGTGCGCAGTCGGTACAATATTATCTGCAACAATCGGGAATTGCGGCCGACCGGATTTTGGCCAAAGGTTATGGCGAGACCAAGCCGATGGCACCCAACGATTCCGATGAAAACCGGCAAAAAAACCGAAGGATCGAGTGGCGTGTCCTTTAAATGCATTTGCATAACGGGCTGAAATTTTGCACTTTTGTCAGTCTGCCTGTGTTGTACTGACAGGTACAATAAGGCGGAATTCACTTTCACACACGAAGATCTGCCTTGTCTGGCACCGCTGGAATTTCCAGCCAAAACCTAGAACATTCGTCATTAACAGTAGTTTTATATTAACATGTCATCCGAGAAAGTCTCTTGCTTAATTATCGGCTCCGGCCCTGCCGGCTACACAGCCGCCATATATGCATCCCGCGCGGGATTGAATCCTGTACTTTACCAAGGTGCCCAGCCGGGCGGCCAGCTGACGATCACCACGGAAGTTGACAACTACCCGGGTTATCCCGATGGCATTACCGGCCCTGAGATGATGATCAATTTCGAAAAACAGGCCAAACGTTTCGGTACCGATGTCCGTTACGGCCTGGCTACTTCGGTTGATTTCACAAGTTACCCGCATAAGGTGATCATCGACAATAAACACGAGATCATCGCCGACGCGGTCATTATTTCAACAGGTGCTTCTGCCAAATGGCTGGGCCTGGAAGGCGAAGAACGTTTGAACGGACGCGGGGTATCTGCCTGCGCGGTGTGTGACGGTTTCTTCTTCCGTAACCAGGACGTCGTAGTGGTAGGCGCCGGCGACACAGCTGCCGAAGAGGCCAGCTATCTTGCCAAACTTTGCCGCAAGGTATACCTGCTCGTTCGCCGCGACGAAATGCGCGCGTCGAAGATCATGCAGAAACGTTTGGAGACACTCCCTAATATCGAGATCCTCTGGAACACCGAAACCGTGAAGCTGAACGGCGAAGAAGGACTGGAATCGGTATTGGTTAAAAATAATAAAACGGGCGAGGAGCAACTTTTGGAAGCAACCGGTTTCTTTGTTGCGATTGGCCACAAACCAAACACGGATATTTTCAAAGGTTACCTCGACATGGACGAAACCGGATATATCCAAACTGTAAAAGGAACCTCTCTCACCAATGTAAAAGGCGTATTCGCCTGCGGTGACGCACAAGACAATGTTTACCGCCAGGCAATCACCGCTGCGGGAACAGGCTGTATGGCTGCATTGGATGCTGAGCGATTCCTGGTAGAGCGGGAAGTGGACGTTATTATCGAAGAAGAAACAGCTTAATCAATCGCACAACCCTAATAAGAGGATCAGGCTACGCTGAATAATAAGCACCAGCGTAGTCTGATTTGGTATTATACTTATGAAAGTAAAGCTTATTGTCTGTTTGCTAATGGCCGTGTGTCTGATCTCCTGGAACACGCAAGCGCAAGAGCGAGGAAAATTCCGAAGAAATCCCAAGATCAACCAGTCGGGCAATAATGCCAACGATGGCCCGACAACCAAAGCCACGCCTCAGCCCGAGGACGAATACGAGGTAGAAACCTCCAACCTGAAATTCCAAAGCCAGTTCGAGCCGGTCAAGCCGCTAAACCCCGTCGTGAATGAAGACACTGCCACCATTGACGAAGGGGAAACCGAAGTAGTGATCGCCGAAGATTCTGTGCTTGTAGCGGATGAATGGGTAAAGGCCGCTGAGTATTTTGTGATCTGGGACGCCCGTACCATTAACCCCTACGGTCTCAAAGCGGAAGATTTTGACGAACCGGTAGATCTCAAATTATACGATCAGGCTGCCAACCGCATGTGGTCCGCACCGATGGACCGCACGCCGGTAACGTCCCACTTCGCGTACCGCTGGGGCCGCTGGCATAACGGTACCGACCTCGACCTGGAAACAGGCGACTCCGTACGCAGCACTTATGACGGTATGGTCAGGATCGTTGCCTGGGACGGCAGCGGATACGGCCGTTTTGTAGTAGTAAGGCATTATAATGGCCTGGAAACGCTCTATGGTCACCTTTCGAAGCAAATGGTGGAATCGGGCCAGCTGGTAAAAGCCGGCGAAGTGATCGGACTCGGAGGAAATACGGGCCGTAGTTCCGGCTCGCATTTGCATTACGAGAACCGTTACGAAGGGAACCCGTTCGACCCCGAACATATATTCGACTGGCCGGGCGCAGCCATTAAGTCCGACCACTTCCTGCTCACCAGCTCGGCATGGAGCCACATCCGCGGCAAATCGACCAAAAGCGAATTTGAAGCGGGTGATGCGCCAAAGGCATATTCCCGTTCCATTTTGCACAAAGTACGCTCGGGTGATACCCTGGGCTCCATTGCTTCACGTTACGGCGTGAGCATTTCATCCATTGCGCGCAAAAACCGCATGTCGACCCGCACCACGCTGCGGATCGGCCAGAAACTGCGCATTAAATAATCCGAATCTATCATGAAATTAGATATCCTTGCCATCACAGCCCACCCCGACGACGTGGAGCTGTGCTGCGCCGGTACATTGCTCGCGCAAATCGCGCTGGGCAAAAAAGTGGGTATTGTAGACCTTACAAGGGGTGAGCTGGGTACGCGCGGCACACCCGAGGGCCGCATTCAGGAAGGTCTTGAAGCCGCCCGCATTCTCGGTGTGGAAGTACGCGAAAACGTTGGCCTGGCCGACGGCTTCTTCAAAAACGACGAGGCGCATCAGAAAGCCATTATCCCATTTATCCGCAAGTATCGGCCTGAAATCGTGATCACGAACGCCATCGACGACCGCCACCCCGATCACGGCCGCGGCGGAGCGCTGGTAGCCGAAGCGAGCTTCTATTCGGGCCTGCGCATGGTTAAGACTTATGACGAGCAAGGAAACGAACAGCAGGCCTGGCGCCCGAAACAGGTCTTCCATTCTATTCAGGACCGGTATATTACACCCGATTTCATCGTCGATATTACCGATTTTCACGACCAGAAAATCGAGGCGGTGAAGGCATTCAAAAGCCAGTTTCACGTGCCCGAATACAAAGGCGAAGGCGAGCCGCAAAGTTACATTTCGTCTCCCGAGTTCCTGGAATTCATCATTGCACGTGCGCAGGAGATGGGCCATGCGATCGGCGTGAAATACGGAGAAGGCTTCACGACCGCGCGCAAGCTGGGCGTTCGCGACCTGTCGGTGTTCATCTGAGCCGCATTGTGATACTTTTGTTATAAAATTCGGGGAATTTGTTTGACCTGTCCGAGCGTTTTCAACGTATATCTTGGAAAAACAGATCATAAACGCATGAAAAACTTCATCATGGCCGCGATTGCGGGAGTTTTTGCCCTTGCACTGCAAAACTGCTACGGCCAATCCTCCTCCGGACAAAGCACACCGGCCAGCAAAGCACCCGAATACTCGCATACCGAGACAGCACCCGTCAAAAAAAGTAACGACGACTGGCAGAAGGTCCTTTCACCGGAAGTATACCGGGTAGCGCGCCTGAAAGGCACCGAGCGTCCGTTCACGAGCGAATACGAGCATTCGAAAGAGATCGGCACATTCTATTGCGCCGTTTGCGGCAACCCGCTTTTCAAAAGCGATGCCAAGTACGAAAGCGGCTGCGGCTGGCCGAGTTTCTTTGAGCCGATCAGCAAGAAATCCATCGTGGAAGCTGCGGACAACAGCCTCGGAATGCACCGCATCGAGGTAATGTGTGGCCGTTGCAAGTCGCATTTGGGGCACGTTTTCGACGACGGCCCTCCTCCTACCGGCCTGCGGTATTGCATCAACGGTGTCGTGCTGGATTTTGAAAAAGCGAAAACCGCAGAGAAAAAATTCAATAGTAAAAAGAAAGCGGAAAGCGGCAGCTGATACCGCGCTTCGGATTTACTGAGCAAACAGGGACATTCCTCGGATGCCGGGCCAAAAAGCTCGCATTCAAAGAGGAATGTCCTTTTTGCTTTTGGGTCCGAAAAAACTTTTCATACTCTTTGTTTGATAATTTGTTCCAATTCTAAATAATATCTATGTTTGCCAAGATTTATAATTGTTCTAAATAAATAATTCTGTTACATCCCTAACAAAACGCTTACTGGATCAATGCTACACTACAATTTCAAGTTGCGGGCTATATTGTTCGCCTCTGTCGCTGCATTCGGACTTATTTCCTGCTCTGACGACGACGAGCCTACGCCTCCTGCCCAGCAAGACCTTCGCACCAAGATCGACTACGCGAAAGTTACGGCTACAACGCCTTACAAAAGCCTTTTTATCGACGCCAAAGGTGATACTACTGCCGATCTGAAATCAGGTACCGATCGTTACCGGATGTTCCAGGCATTGAACTATTACCTCGGCGGTGCTGTGCGTGACACGGCCACATTGGATGCTGCGGTAATGAAAAACCTGTTTGCGAATAGCGGTAACCCGTTCAAGGATATTAAATCGGGAGCTGTTTTGGTAAATGGTGCCGATCTGAACGCATCAGGCGTACAGCTTCGCAACGTAACGGCCTCGTCGAAAGCCAACGCGGAAGCCGAAACCAACCGTGCCGCATTGGAAAACTACTTTGGACAAATCGCCGAAGCGAGCAAATCCGTTAAAGCGAAAGCAGAAAAAGGAAAAGCCGGCAAGCTGGGTAACTACCTGGTGGATGCAAAAGGAATTGAAATCGCGCAGATCATCCAGAAAGGGCTTATCGGTGCATTGCAACTCGACTACATTGGCAATATCCAGCTGGATAAAGGCCTCGAAGCCGATAACAAGACTTTGGTTTCAGGCAAAAAATACACCGCGTTGGAGCACAACTGGGACGAAGCATTTGGATTGCTTACCCCTAATCCTATCTTCCTCGAAGGCGCAACGGACGCTGCCAAAGGCGCAAAAGCAACGGAATCGTTCCTGGGCTCTTATCTTTGGGAATACAACAAGGCCAGCTACGCCAAAATCCACACGGCATTCCTGAAAGGTCGGGTCGCCATCGTGAATAATGACAAAACGGAGCTGAAAACGCAGGCGACGTTCATCCGCACGGAAATGGAGAAAGCAATCGCCTCGGCAGCTTTGGGTTACCTCGGCAAATGGAAAAGCGGTACCGACGATGCAACCCGTGCACATGCCATGGGCGAAGGGCTAGGCTTCATTTACTCGCTTCGCTTTGCTTCCAGCCACGGAGGTGACGCAACCTTTTCCGACGCGATCCTGGTCGGCCTGATCGGTTCGGACAATGGTTTCTGGGATCTGACCAACGACAAGATTAACGCAGCTTCCGACGCTATTAAAGCCAAATTCAAGCTGTAACAATACATAAGCCTATTTTCAAACGGGTGGATCGGTCATTTTGCCGGTCCACCATTTGTCGTTTTAAATCTAACCTCTGATAAAATGAAAAAGTACTTCGCGCTCCTGCTGACATTGCTTTTCCTCGGCTGTTCGGGCGGAAGCGATAAGCCCGATCCACAGCCCGTCGACGAAGGGAAAGACCGGTCGGTGATGCTCAAAGCCCTGGCCGAAAATATCATTATCCCCTCCTACGATCAGTTCAAAACCAAATTCGATCTGATGGCCGTAAAATCGAAGGCATTCACGGCCAAGCCCGATGCGCAGACTCTGGGCGAGTTCCGCAATGCATGGGCCGACGCGTACGTAGCGTGGGAGCGCGTGGAGCTATTCGACTTCGGCCCGGCGGAAAAGCAAACGATCCGCAATTTCTTTAACATCTACCCGGCCAACGAGGCGGGGATCGCGGCCAACATCACCGACCCGACATCGAGCCTCGAAGTACCGGCATCCTACCCTACCCAGGGTTTCCCCGCGCTCGATTACCTCATCAATGGCATCGGCGCCAGCGACACCGCCATTCTTGCACAATACACCGCCGACAAGGACGCCACCAAAAAGCTCGCGTACGTCACCCGCGTGATTACACGCATGGAGACGCTGCTCGGGAAGGTAATCGGCGAATGGAAGGGCGAATACCTCAATACGTTTAGCAGCAAAACCGGCCTCGACATTGGTTCGTCTACCTCTCTGATGGTCAATGGTACCGTGCTGCATTACGAGCGCTACATCCGCTCCGGCAAGTTCGGCATCCCTTCCGGCGCGATGGCCAACGGCATCCCGGCTGCCGAGAAAGTAGAAGCATTTTACGCGAAAAACATTTCGAACGTTCTCGCAAAGGCCGCGCATAAGGCTTATGTCGATTTTTTCAACGGCAAACACGCGGTGACCGGAGAACCGGGCGCAGGCCTGAAAACCTACCTCGACGCGCTGGGCGCGAAGGATAGCGGCAGCGGCAAACTGCTTAGCGAAAGCATCAATGCACAATTCACCGCCGCAAACGGCAAGCTCGACGCATTGAAATCCAACCTGTACGACGAGGTTAAAACCAACAACCAGGCGATGAAAGACACGTACAACGAAATGCAGAAGGCCGTGCGCATGCTGAAAGTGGACATGACCTCCGCCATGAGCATCACCATTACCTACACTGACAACGACGGGGACTAGTAGCACATCATGCGGGCATATCTGCAAAAATACACCTCGGCGGCTCCCCTGGCCGTATTCAGGGCCATTTTCGGGCTGATGCTGGTGATCAGCACAGGCCGGTTTGTGGCTTTGGGGTGGGTCAGGGAGCTGTATATCAGCCCGCAGTTCTTTTTCCCTTTCTATGGTTTCGGATTCGTGAAGCCGCTTGGTGAATGGACCTACCTTCTGTTCGCGGTCTGCGGCATTTCGGCAATGCTGGTCGCCATGGGCTGGCATTACCGGCCCGCTTCCGTGGCGCTTTTCCTGAGCTTCACCTACATCGAGCTCATCGACAAAAGCACTTACCTGAACCACTATTATTTCGTAAGCCTGCTTTGCTTTTTGCTGATCTTCCTGCCGGCCAATACGATGTTCTCTGTCGACGCGCGCCGGAATGAAGCATTGCGCGCCGGCGAAATACCCGCCTGGTGTATCGACAGCATCCGCGTGATCGTGTGCATGCTCTATTTCTACGCAGGCATCGCCAAGCTCAACAGCGACTGGCTTTTGGAAGCATTACCCATGAAAATATGGCTACCTGCCAAAAACGACACGCCACTCATCGGCGGGCTGTTCAACCATTTGGAAACGGCTTACATTTTCAGCTGGATAGGATGTGTTTATGACCTGACAGTAGGTTTTCTGCTCTGGAACCGCCGGACGAGGCCCTATGCCTACGCGTCGGTGGTGGTATTCCATCTAATGACCTCCCTGCTCTTCCCGATCGGCATGTTTCCTTACATCATGATCGTCACAGCGCTCGTGTTTTTCCCCGCACCGTTTCACCAGAAGCTCATCGACCATGTTGGACGTTTGCTGGGGTTGGCAACGGCGGTCACACAGCCCACGGGACGTTACCGGTTTCCGGCGTTGGTGCAACCGATCGTTCACGCGGTTTTTGTCGTGTTTTTTGTATTCCAAATCTTCTTCCCGTTCCGGTACCTGCTCTACCCCGGTGAGCTTTTCTGGACCGAGGAGGGTTACCGTTTTTCGTGGAGGGTTATGCTGATGGAAAAAGCGGGGTATACCCAATTTACCGTCACGGACGCCAATGGAAAACGACAGATCGTCAATAACAACGATTTTCTTACGCGCTTGCAGGAAAAAATGATGTCGACCCAACCCGATATGATCCTGCAATACGCACATATGCTGCGCGACTATTACGCGGCGCGCGGCTTCACGCAACCCCATGTGTACGTCGATTCGTACGTAGCCCTGAACGGGCGCACCGGCAAGCCCCTGATCGCGCCCGACGTGGATCTGGCTGCGCAATGCGATTCGTTTCGACACAAATCCTGGATTACCCCATTTAACAATGAAATTAAAGGTCTTTAAATTTTTACCCCTCCTGCTGGTTATCAGCAGCATTTCCATGGCTCAGACAAGGCTGTCGGGCCACATTTTTTCCAAATCCGACACTTCTGCCATCAAAGGCTGCACCATATTCCTGAACGAAAACCTCACCACCGTTACCGACGAAGAGGGCAAGTTTGTTTTCGAGTCCGTCCCGAATGGCAACTATACGCTCCAAACGACGTTATCGGGTTATCGCATTGAAAAAAAGCAGTTTAATGCCCGTGGAAAGGACCTGCATTTCAGGCTCTACCTGGCCTCATCGGAGCAAAATCTCGACGAGTTGACCGTGAAGGAAAAAGCCGCGGATTTCGGTTTCTCGCGGTTGCGCGGCGTGGAGAGCATGGGGATTTATGAAGGCAAAAAATCCGAAGTGATTACGCCGGATCAGCTGGTTGCTAATTTATCGACTAATAATGCGCGGCAGGTTTACTCGCGCGTGGCCGGATTGAATATCTGGGAAAACGAGGGCGGCGGTTTGCAACTCAATATCGGCGGCCGCGGCCTGGACCCGAACCGGACGGCCAATTTCAACGTACGGCAGAACGGCCACGACATCAGCGCCGATGCGCTTGGCTATCCCGAGAGCTATTATACGCCCCCTATTGAAGCCGTCGGCAAGATCCAGATCGTGCGCGGCGCGGCCTCGCTGCAATATGGTACCCAGTTTGGCGGGTTGATCAACTTTGTCATGAAAAAACCGGTTCAGGATCGTAAAATCGAGGTGGTAGCGCGGCAGAGCGCGGGCTCTTTCGGGTTTTACAATGCATTTACGAGCGCCAGCGGGACGGTGGGCAAGCTGAGTTACTATACCTTTTTTCAATACAAAAGAGCCGACGGCTGGCGGGCAAATTCGCGTTTCAATAACTACACTTTTTACACCGACCTGGACTACAAGCTTTCCGATAAAACTACGATCGGCCTGGATATCACCTACATGCATTACCTGGCCAAGCAGCCCGGAGGACTTTCCGATGCGATGTTTGCCGAGAATCCCCGCCAGACCAACCGTGAACGCAACTGGTTCAACGTCAATTGGAACATGGCAGCGGTGCATTTCGATCACCGTTTCAATGCGAGCAACGAATTCAACCTCCGCGTTTTCGGGCTGGCTGCCAACCGCTATTCGCTCGGCTTTCGTCCCAACCGTGTGGCAACCATCGACGATAACAGCGAACGTGACCTGATCAAAGGCGACTTCACCAACTGGGGCGCCGAAGCACGTTACCTGAAAAGGTATTCGGTTGCAAAAAAAATGTCGGTGTTGCTCGTCGGCGGACGCTACTACTACGGCTACAACCACAACTTGCAGGGGCTGGGCAGCAAGGGCAAGGATGCCGATTTTACATTCGTGGAGCCTGACCGCTTCATTACCTACGACTACCGCTTCCCGAACCGCAACATTGCCCTTTTTGCAGAAAACATTTTTTACCTGAACGATAAGCTTTCGATTACGCCCGGCCTGCGTTTTGAATACATTAAAACCACCGCGGACGGCTACTACGGCAACATTGCGCGCGACCTCGCGGGTAACGTGATCAATATTTCCAGAACAGACGAGTACCGTACCAATGGCCGGCATTTCCTGCTTGCAGGCATCGGGATCGGCTATAAGCCTACCGAGAAGGTCGAGCTTTATGGCAACATATCGCAAAACTACCGCTCGATCACATTCAGCGATATGCGCATTGCCAACCCGTCGTCGGTCATCGACCCGAATTTGAAGGATGAGAAAGGGTACTCGATCGACCTGGGGGTACGCAGCCATCAGACCTTGCTCTTTAATTACGATGTGAGCCTCTTCTACCTGAATTACGACAACCGGATCGGCGAGGTGCAGTTCTATGACGAAAGCAACCGCGTGCTGCGCCTGCGGAGCAACGTCGGGCAAGCGATCATCATGGGGGTCGAATCGTACGCGGAAGCGGATTTCCTGAGGTTGGCACGGCCCGATGAGGCAGATTGGAGCGGCGTTCTGTTCGGGAATGTCGCATTCATCAAATCAGAATACAAACACAGCGAAATACCGGGCGTGCAGGGTAACCAGGTCGAATTTGTACCGAAAATCAACCTAAAAACGGGCCTGCGGCTGGGTTACAAAAAATTGAAAGGCTCATTCCAGCTTACGCACCTTACCGATCAGTTTTCCGAAGCGACCAATGCCGTGGATGGCGGCGTGTCGTCGGTAGTGGGGCTTATCCCGGCTTACAAGATCATGGACGTGAGTCTTTCTTACGAATGGAAACGGTTTCGGATAGAAGGAAGCGTCAACAACCTGACCAACGAGATGTATTTCACCCGCCGGGCAACAGGCTATCCGGGGCCGGGTATCCTGCCGTCCGACGGGCGGGGCTTTTATCTGACATTGCAGGTAAAAATCTGAGGCTAAGCTACCGGCGCCGAATGCAGGGCAATGCGGTTTCCTTCCGAGTCGATGAATGCGGCCATGTAGCCGTATTCGGGGCTGATCTGTGTTTTAGGAACGATTATCTTACCGCCGGCATCCGCTACACGGTCCAGCACGATCTGGACGTCCGGGTTCGCATTGAGATAAATCAATGGGCCATCGGTAGCGGAAGGCTTGTGAAACCCGCCACTGTACACGAGCGCCCCGCCTACCCCGGTCGCCATGTTGTCGATGGGGAACATCCGCATTTTGAGGTTCGGCGTGTCGAGCGGGAAGAATTTGATCTGGAAAATCGATTCGTAGAAGGCAGTAGCTCGATCAAGATCGGCGGTTGGTATTTCAAACCAACTGATAGCATTGTCCATGGTTGTCCGATGTTTAGGGATTGAATGGTAATGTACTCAATCCCTACGGTATTTACCTAAAATAATGCCCAGGTGGAAGCCGATTACTGCGCTGGGGAGAAAGTCGCTTTTATTGGGACTCACGTATTCCCAATGGTCATAAACGCTGCGAACCTCCGAGTCGGCTATGCCCGATGAATGTGATGTGGCGAAAATACTGCGGAACCCGATGCCGGTAAAAACGTCGAATACAAACCGGCCGGGAGTAATAAACTGCCAGCCGAATCGCGTATGCCCCGCGACGACGTTCTTATCGACCCTGACCTCCTGATTCTGAAAAAAGGAGCATGGTCCCCAAGGCTCGTCGCACTCCCGACCCACCCATTGGCTTTCGTGGTAAATTACCTTTTTAAACAGAACCTCCGGGCCGACATAAGCGCGCATCCTGCGCCGCTCCATAAAATACCACTTCAAATGCGTCCGGCTTTTAAAAATCTCCTTATCCGGCCGCCGGGTTTCGTTATGATACCACCCGTTGAAAGAAGAATTGCCGTAGCCCAGGTCTTCCTGCAAGGCAAAATTCCCTTTGCCCAAAGGTATTTCAACGCCGAACTGAATGGTATTGTCCAAGTCAAACATCGGCAGTGGCGAGTACTTGACGATCACATGCCGCTTGGCCGTTTCCACATCGAACTGGGCGAGGCAAGTGCAGTACGAACACAATAATGCAAAAATGGTAAGCAGGCTGATTCTCATAGAACGGGGATCTTGCTGAGGTATTCGAGGCTGTCCGAAGCATCGTATTTATACTGGTAAAGGCCATCCTTACCCGTCACGATCAGCCGGTTATTCTGCACGATCACATCATAAGCCGGTACCTCCTGGAAGAAATGCTTTTGAATGGGCACCTTAGGCTCGCTGATATCCATCATCCGGAACCCCTTATCGCCTTCGCAAACAAACAGTTTATTGCCGGACACACCCAATCCGTACGGCGAATCCATCCGCTGGCTACCCACCAATTGCGGCTTGGCCGGATCGCCGATATCCACCACATCCAGCGAGCTGAAAGCCGTGCCGGTCCGGCAGGTCACACCCGCACGCAGCGTCACATACGCATAGCGCCCTTGTACCACCACGGGATCGCAAGAAAACACGTGCGTGTATTTGGACAATAACACAGGCGCGTTGGGCTTGGTATTGTCATAAATGTACATGCCATCCATTGCGCCGATAAACAGGTTCTTCTGGTAAGGAAAAATCGTCTCAATGCCCACACCCATGTTCTTGGTGACCGCCTTCGCGGGATTTGCGGCGTCGTTGATGTCATACACTTCCAGCGACTGCTTCGACACGATGTACAGCGTGTTGTCCGTAATCGCGAACCGGGCCATCGAACCGCCGGTACCGGTTTGCGGGCTGGGGCCGGAGTCGGCCTTGCCACCGTCACAGGCATTCAGCAGCAGCATCAGGCCGATCGCCGCAAGCCCGAGGAATAAGAGGGGTATCAACTTTTTCATAGCTGAATCAATATCTTTCAGTGATTACCGGTAACACTTGGGTTGCTTGGCCATATCCACCTTTTCCCAATCCACCACGACGCCTTTCTTCTCGTCGGCGCATTCGAAATAGACACCCAGCAAAGGCGGGTAATTATGGACTGGAATGGCAGCGGGGATACTTTTCACGACTTTCGGAGCTTTGGGATCCGCGATATCGATCACCAGCAGGTTCGAAAAATTGTCGGCGTAAAGCCAGTTGTCCTTCACCGCCATGTCATAATTACCCAGAATGGAAACGAACGAAAGGTTCAAAGGCTTTTTAGGATCGGTATTGTCGATGATGTGAATGCCCTTGCCGACCTCGTTGATAAACAGATAGCGGTCGAACGTGTAAATCTTCCCTGGCGTCTTGAGCGCCTGGGCCGCCTGGACTTCCACTTTGGATATCTCTTCGGGACTTTTGTAAACCGGCCGGTAACCCGTGCCATTGAATTTCACATTGCCGACGAAGGGCTCCGAGCCCCCGTGATAGCACGAGAGCATCAGCAATGCGAGGCAGCTTGCTAGTAAAGTTCTTTTCATGGCAACGATTCGGGTTGAATTTTCAGTTTTAGACACAACGTTGCATTTAAACGTTGCAAGCCCTTTCTTTTAGATTCGCTAAATAACTAAGTATTTGCGCTTTACGGGAATTATTGTACCTTTTGAACAATCCTCATATTCACCATCTACTGTCACCCCTCTGTTATGAAAAAGCTCCTCAAAATCGTGGGCATTCTCCTTGTGGTGCTCATTCTGGCCGCAGGCGCGGCTGCTACGTATGTAAAGACTGCTCTTCCCGATGTTGGTGAAGCCCCGGTGCTCACCATTGAAAAAACGCCCGAGCGGGTCGCCCGAGGGCAGTACCTGGCCAACCACGTTACAGTTTGTATGGACTGCCACAGTACCCGCGACTGGTCGCTGTTTTCCGCTCCGCTGGCTGCCGGCAATTTCGGTGGCGGAGGCGAGCTTTTCAGCCATGATCTGGGTTTCCCCGGTGTGTTTTATGCCCGGAACATCACCCCGTACGGCATTGGCAAATGGACCGACGGCGAAGTCTTCCGCGCCATCACCACCGGCACAAGCAGGGACGGCAGCGCATTGTTTCCGATTATGCCCTACCTGAATTACGGCCAGCTCGACCAGGAAGATATTTACAGCCTCATATCCTACATACGTACGCTCGCGCCCGTACAGCACGACATCGTACCTCCCGTATATGACTTCCCGGTCAACATCCTCATCAACACGATGCCCACCAAGGCCAACTTGGCCAAACGCCCTTCCGAAACCGACCAGGTCAGCTATGGCCGTTACATGGCTACGGCGGCCAGCTGCGTGGAATGCCACAGCAAGCGCGAAAAGGGAACAAGAGTACCGGGTACCGAATTTGGCGGCGGGATGGAGTTTATTATGCCCAACGGCATTACGACCTCGGCGAACATTTCACCCGACAAAACCAACGGCATCGGAAACTGGACAGCCGACGCATTCGTGGCGCGTTTCAAACCTTATGCCGATTCCAGCTACAAACCGCATAAGCCCGGCCCGAATGAAATGAATACACCCATGCCCTGGACAATGTACGCGGGGATGAAAGAAAGTGATTTGCGTGCGATTTTTGCTTACCTGCAATCCGTGAAACCGCAAAGCAACAAGGTCGTCAAATTCAGGCCCAACTAGCCAAAAGCCCACTGAGAATCGGTTCAGTGGGCTTATTCTAAAATCCGCTCAGTTATCATACACTGTTAACCCGGACTAGTCATTTGAGGGTGTAACTCTATTCAAACTTCCTGTAAAGGCCAACGATTTAGCATTTACATAGGTGTTCCCCCATGCAGCAAACTTGTTAACCATTGTCATGCTTGTCACAAATTGACCATTGTCATTACTATCAATGAGATTATTGATGAGTTCAATATCGTTCGCGTTACTCAATACGCCTGAATTATTTGCTACATCTACCGCCCTGCCATTTGCAGTCTCCATTTTAAAATTGTTTGACGAAATTAAAATTGACTTCAAACTATCCACAGACGAATTGGTTACCGCATAAATCCCACCTTTCGAGTAATAAGAAGCATACATTGAATTGCTAGTAATTGTAACATTAGTTGCATTCGCTACAATGATGCAACGCCCGCTAAATGCAGAAGAAGGTCCGGGATCGTAGGAATCATCAGATATGGTGTTAGCCGTAGCGGAGATATTTCTACCCGAAATGTACAATCCACATCGATTCGCCAAAGCCTTAATCAGTCCGTTACCTTTGAGGACATTATTTGAGACAGTCACATTCCTTCCAATTGCCCGGATTCCCTCCCTGCCATTTGAGTTACAGACATTGCCGACAACAACGTTTCCATACTGAACGTGTGCCTCATCCGGTGCCCTCAGCTGGATACCACTACTTTCATTGGCATTTACCGAACCTACATTATAGGAGCAGTTATTCCCAACTATGAGATTGTTATCGTTGTTCCAATCAAGCTCAATCCCTACACCATAGTATCCATCATTATAGGAACAATCATTATCACTTATTGTGTTGAAGTCGCAATCGTTCTCAAGATAGATACCGAAGCTATTCTTTTTTGAAATATTCCCCTGTATGATATTATGATCTGCGGAAAAATTTAAGTGAATTCCACCAATCCCACTCGAGACTACTCCGTGATTGACGTTAATGACTGTATTTCCTATGATGCTGTTGTAGCAGTTTTTGTCATATGCCCCCGACTCAGCTGTCAATTCGATACCAATGCCATGTTCACTGTCGCTCCCATTGGATATGTAGTTACCGACTATCCTAAGATTGTGACACCGAACGGCCCGGATAGCACTACCCGTACTGACTATCCTGTTGTCCTTTATCAAATTCTGTCCGGCATTAAAAAGAAGAACTGCACTTCTGAATTTCTCGAATTGGCAGTTGGAGACAACATTTCCCACTCCGGAAACACTAATACCGCCATCGGTACCGCTTCCAATAAATTTACAATTCCGGATCGTAATCCCTTTGGTTTTAGATAAAGCAAAAATATCATTGCCTGAACTGACCGACAACCCGGGCAAGTACCCGAAGGTCAGGCCATCCACAATAAGGTTATTTGCCTCAATCACAGCAATTTGAATAACTAATCCCAGTGTAAATGTTAGTTTGTCCGCAAGAACGATTGTATCACCTGTAATCTTCTTAATCTCAGAAAAAAAATCTTGATTTGCGTTTCCTTTTAATACTACGGTTGAATTGACTGTCATCGTATGTCCAGGAACGACGACCTTGGTGTCGATATCGGTATACGTTGCTTTGCTGGCAGTGTTGAGTTCCAGATTTGTCACTGGATTGATGAGCAAGGAAACATTTGTAAACGACGGCGTGAAATTTCTATAAAATAAATCAGAATTAGTGCCCATTATTATAGCTCCTTCGCCGTACAACTTTTCCAGACCAGGTCTCAGTTCTACGGAGCTATTGACCCTAAATATCCCCGGAGGCACAAATACTGATTTGTATTTTGTGGCGATAGAAAATGCAGGTGCGTTGTCAGTAACACCATCTCCTTTGGCTCCAAACCATGTTATGTTTACACTTCCTGAAAGTCCACGCTTGTAACGTTCTCCTATGTTTGTTGCAAGTACCATGCAGCCATCATCGGGAGTGGTGCTGTCTAGCGAATCCAGAAAAAACTCTCCCGACATATCCCCAGCAATTATTTGAACTAACTTGGACGAGTTCGCATGGCCTATCCTGAGGTCTGAAATAGTCAGATATGGTACGAAAGACGGGTTTGAAAAAACAACCGTTGAATCTGTAAGATCCGTCCGCGCATTCTCCGCCCTCTGGTTGGGCTCGGTTTGGCTGTATGCGAGAGTGGCCACCAAAGCGAACATGCCATGCTCGGTTGCACGGGAATTACTGCGCATAAGAGAAAACTTTCGATCTTCTGATTTGGAAACAAACATCCCTTTAATGGAGTATGCGGCCATCGGCTTCGCGTCGGATAAGGTTGTTCCTGCATAATCCGAATAACTACCTCCTGTCTGCCTAAATCCTTTCGGAAAAATCACCTTGATCTTGAATGAATAATTGTCCTTGAATGTAAACGCGACATTGGCGGGAAGGCTTATCAATTGCGCCTTTACAATAATTTCAAACTCCTCATTGAGTGCAATCTGCGACGCATTCGTTTCCATAGTGAGCCTGATCGGGTCTACCTGGGCATACGTAGAGAAAATGGCAACACGCGTCAGCAAGGCCACCACGATTAGCAGCCCCCATTTTACGGTAGAATTCTTTTTCATAGATTTTCAAAAAGACGTTGAGTAATGTTATTGCAAGTTACATGCAATGTAGCAATAACAAATCCGGAAGAACTCGCAATGTGGAGAAAAAGCAGGGATCTGCATTTCGCAAGATCCCCTTCATTATATCGTTGAGTAAAATCGAAGGCAAAATAGTAACCTAATTCGAAGGTCAATAGTAACTCCTTTTACATTCTACAACATAATTACCTACCGGTCAGGGCTGTAAAAGTCTTTCAAGACGTCTCCACGACAGCAATTCATTCGAAACACCTTCTTGTAGAAATAATACTATTATGCCCTTTCTTTATTCGGTAAACAAATGGTTACAAATACTACATCCATCCATCGAACGCTTCAATCTCTCCCCGTTTTTACGTATATACAGTATCGTCGCGATTTGTATTATTTTAATTGACACCAACGCGCCGCTATCGCATTCAATATCAAGGACTCCAATCTAAACAGCTCGAATTCAAGACATTGAGACCCCTTCAAATCGCCGTATTTTTAAAAACAAAACTATTCTATTTATTAATATAATTATTTAAATAATTCTACCAATTGAAAGAATATACGTCGATTTGCGATTTGTGATAATAAACTTTGTTGTATAGCTTCAAGCTCAGATTTTCCATCCCGGGCGCGTAAGCCCACTCATTTCACGCACTGAAATCCGTATCCAGCCGAGGCTCTTCTGTAATTTGTGAAAGCAGGTCAGAAATTGTTTGATGCAGGATCCCTCAGATACGGCACACTCATGAAGTAATATTTTATTCAACGTTAATAATAAAAAAGATGTTATCAGCAACCACTTTCTCCACTGGCCACCGTGGTCAGCCCCCTCGTCAGATCATCCAACGACCGTCTGCCGCAATCACATTGTTGGGCCGGTTAGTCCGGGACAAAGCGCTCTATCAGCACTGACCGTCCGGTAAATCCTGATCATTTTTCACCATTTCTTGTCCGCAAGCTACTGCCAAACAGGTAGCCGGTAGATTTCTATACCAGATTTCGCCCGGCAGTTTTGTATGGCTTCCAGGATATTCGCGTTCGCCGGCTGGCCGGGCAAGTATATTTCCTGACCAAAACTCATTCATTAACCACTTGAAAAGCAAAGCAATGCAAGCTTTTCATCAATCCCTCCGCAAATGAAAATAGCACTAATCGATAGCCATCAAATCTTCACCGAAGCTCTCAGAATAAATCTGATCAGCTCGCTGCCTGCCGTAGAATCGATAGACCATTACAGCTCGATCCAGGCCTATGTTGCCGGGATTCGCGACAATACGCCTACCCTTGTCATCACCGAACTTTGCTTTAACGGCAAATACGACAAAGGTGTGGACGCCGTCTTCCGCCTCACCGACAACAATACCAAAATAATCGTTCTGACATCGCTGAATGACGACTGGCTGATCAGAAGCTACATGCGAATGGGCGCGAAGGCATTTCTGACCAAAACATGTTTATCCCAGGAGCTTTTTACCGCGATTGCGCAGGTTCAGAAAGGCAATTTATTTCTATCGGAAGATGTGCAGAACATTCTGTCGGCTGGCATAGTCACCGGCGCGCCGTCCGTCGATTACCTGTCGAGCATCGAACGGGCCATCCTGGAAGCACTTTCACGGGAAGAACCGCTCAGGGCCATCGCCGACCACCTGAATATTTCGATGATCGAGCTCAAATACCACCGCAGAATGCTGATGGAGCGGTTTAATGTAAAGCATTTCGTCAACCTCGTCGACCTCACCAAAAAGCCCGGATTCCTGAAAACGGGGGTTGCGGAGAGCAAACCGGATATCGGCTCACGTGGCGGGAAACCCGTTGTCAGGTTTCCGCATAAGGAGGTTGCTATGCGTGTTTGACGAGAGACTCCAATCGTGTTTCGGCACCCTGGTGGGCAATGCGTCACATGGCGACGATTAACCAACAGGGTGCTATTTCAAGCGCGCAGTAAATCAGGGGGAATTTACTTCACCAGTACTAATCGGCTGAATTTGGTCTTTGAACCTGTTTCCAGTTTCACAAGGTAAATTCCGGAAGGAAACGCCCGAAGATCAATCTCCTGTTGAATAGGATAGTCCTTATCTGAAAGCTGCATCGCCCACACGGTGCGGCCCACTAAGTTCACGACGGATAGTTTGGCCTCACCTACGAGTTGACCGATTTGCGCCGTTACAATGCCGGAAGTCGGATTGGGAAACAAGGTGAACGAGAACCCGCTCTCTTCATGACCGGGCCGTATCCCGAGCTGATCAGCCTGAGCCTTAACTTCTCCGCCTAACCTGGCCGAGGCGCTGCAAGAAACGGTCAGAGGCGAGTTGGGCAGAATGAAGGTATTCCCCTTCACTCTGACATTCAAAATATGCGACTTGCCATCTTTCAGCGCGGCAGGCAATGCAATTTTGAAACCGTAGTTACCGGTGCCAATACCCGCCGTTTTCAAATTTTCTTTGTATAGATTGGCTACGACGCTCGCATGAATTACGCTGCCCTCGATCAATTCGACCGTGACAGCACTCGCCGGCGAGTTTCTATCCCATACCCAGCCACTTATCGTATTGCAGTCCGCTTGTTCGAATTTGCCCTGATATTCATTTACCGGGCAGCTCAGCGGCTTCACGGCACTTAACAATGTGGTCGTTCCTTTGACCCGGAGTCCCAACTGGTGCGTCTGGCCATCCTTCAATATCGCAGGTGTTGAAATCCGGAAACCGTAGTTGCCGGTTCCGATTCCCTGCGTTTTCAGATTTTCCTGGTAGAGATTGGCGAGCACTGTCGCGAAAACAGTATTCCCTTCCACCAGTTCCAGCGTTTGCGCGTTGTTCGGGAAGTTCCGGTCCCACGCCCAGCCTAATACCACGGCACAATCTGCATATTCCAATTTCCCCTGATATTGATTGATTGCGCAAGTAATTGTCTTCGAAGCCCCTATTACCGTACTGCTTCCTTTCACACGGATACTCAGCTCATGTGACTTGCCGTCTTTCAGCGCTGCTGGAAGCGCCATACTAAAACCATAATTACCTGTACCGATCCCGGCGGCTTTCAGATTATCCTTATAGAGGTTAGCCACCACGCTTGCATGGACTACGCTACCCTCCATCAGTTCGACGGTCACCGCGCTTGAAGGCGAGTTCTTATCCCAGGCCCAACCGCCTATTGTATTGCAGTCGGCTTGCTCAAACACGCCCTGGTACTCATTGACAGGGCAGCTTAGCGGCTTTAAGGCACTTAGTAATGTCGTAGTTCCTTTGACCCGGAGTCCCAACTGGTGCGTCTGGCCATCCTTTAATGCTGCCGGCGTGGAAATCCGGAAACCGTAGTTACCCGTTCCAATTCCCTGCGTCTTCAAGTTTTCCTGGTACAAATTGGCCAGCACCGTCGCAAATATGGTATTCCCCTCCACCAATTCCAGCGTTTGCGCATTGTTCGGGAAGTTCCGGTCCCACGCCCACCCCAGCACAACGGCACAATCCGCGTATTCCAATTTCCCCTGATAGTCATTCAAGGGACAGTTGACCGTCTTCAAGGCACTTAGTACGGTCGTCGTTCCCTTCACGCGGATACCTAGCTGATGCGGTTTACCATCTTTTAATGAAACAGGCGTATTGATCCTAAATCCATAGTTACCGGTACCCATACCCTGCGCTTTGAGGTTTTCCTGATATAGATTCGCTACCACTGTCGCGTGAACGGTTGTTCCCTCTACCACTTCGACAGTCATGGTATTGTAAGGATAGTTCCTGTCCCACGCCCAGCCCAGGATCACGTTGCAATCCACATATTCCAGACTTCCCTGATAACTCGGCAAAGGGCAGGACAAATTTTTGGGAGAGCCATTTAAAACATAGTTAACACCCTTGATTCTGGCCGAGACACTCCGGATTTTACCATCTCTCAACTGTTCCGGGAAAGCTGCGTCAAACCCATAATTACCGGTTCCAATACCAGCGGTTTTCAAGCTTTCCCGGTAATTTTTAGCGATCAAAGTTGCGATCACGTTGGTACCTTCCAGCAGCTCCACCGTCTGGTTGGCATTGGGATTGTTTTTGTCCCAAGCCCATCCGCTGGCAGTGTAACAGTCTATTTTTTCAAATGCACCTCCAAACGAACAAGTCAGTGACTTTGGAGAACCGCTTAACAGATATGTACTGTTTCGAACGCGTACGCTCCATTGATGCGCAAGCCCATCACCCAGGTAGGCGGGAGGGACGGTGATGCTAAACCCGTAATTACCCGTTCCTGTACCGGCATTTTTCAGATCTTCCCGGAACAAATTGGCTGTCGTCGTATTGACGACCGTTTGCCCATCCAAAAGTTCAACGGGAAGACTGGTGGAAGGGTAGTTTTTGTCCCAAACCCATCCTCTGATTTCCTCACAACTAACCACCTCCAGCGAACCCGCATAATCCGAAGGAAGGGCCGCAGACGTAGATTTCGCGAGTGTAAATGCAAGGTAGTTATCGGGCACCAATGCCACAGTGGAAGTAATTGACCCCGAGGTGGCAGAACTTGTCGCGCCATTCAGGGAAACTTCATCCACTTTGGAACTGATTTTCTCCCAACGTGCAGTGGCTGCATTCCAGCCTGCGACGGTAAGCATGGATAAATCATTCCCGGTCAAGGCGCCAATGCTGCTCGCGGCATTCCAGGTCAATGTAACCTTGGTAGAATTGATACCGTTTACGTCCCAATACTCTACATTACTGATACTACTTAAAGACGCGTCCTTACTTTCCGGATTGAATGGGGCTCCCTGAGGCAAGGTCGCAGCACCGGGGTTTGACCCAAAATAGGCTCCCGAAACTTCGTTGGCTTCTGCGGCAAACGGTCGGTAGCGTCCATTCTGGCCAACAGGGAAAACAAATTTGCTGGCACCGTATTTTTTTACATAACCATCCACATGATGGCTATCGCTGATATTGGTCAATTTTGACGACTCTGAAAAGCTTACAGCTGTAAGTGGAGTCCGATCCGTGACAACGATCCCGTTTTGAGCATTTACCGACCACAGGCTGCCGCAAAAAAGCAAGCAATGGAACAGGAGAATTTTGTAGTTGTGCTTCATCATAATTTTACCCGGTCACATTAATCGTATAATCACCCAGAAACTTCAACTCCCCTCCCGTTTCCACTTTCACACTTTTCGCTGTTGCGGCAGGTCCCACGTCGATTCTATGCCCCTTTACAACTCTCACCACGTCCTTTGACGTCGGTATACGACCGGACGACCATACCTCCGGATTATGCCAGGCCCCCGAAGACAACGACCAGACAATCTCGGAGAACAGAGATGTAGTCTGGAAATTCCGAAATAGAAACTGGTCTGTTTTCGATTTATCGGTGCCAAACCAGTCATTCAGCACGTCGGCATAAACGCGTCTGAAATCAACTTGCATTTTTATGTCACGGTTTACCGCTCCCTGTGCAGGGGAAGGCGGTAAAAGGCCATTGACAAGGTCGGGGTTCGTTCCCACGAGCTGCCTTTTGATTCCGGTCCCGAACACGAACATGGGAGCGCCTATGCCATGATCCGTACCCTTGGAAGCATTAGATGTGGCCCTGCGTCCGAAATCGGAGAATGTTATTCCGAGAACGTTATTTTCAATCCCCTGAAGTTTCAGGTCATTCTGAAAAGCTGCGATGCCATCGGAGAGCTTTTTGAGCAGCTGTGCATGGACACCCTCGGTATTAGTGGTCCCTACTTGTCCTGAATGCGTATCAAACCCACCGAGCTCCACATAGTATATTTTGGATTTTAATCCACCATGTATCAGCCGGGCGACAATTTTCAATTGATCTGCCAGCTCGTTCTTCGCCGACACATCGGGGTAAGTGGCCAGGTTCTTGCCCGCATCCGCAGCCCGTTTGATTTCCGAGGCATAGTCCACTGCGAAAGTCTGTTTCTGACGTATAAATGTCAGCAAATCACCCGCATCGCAGCACGGCACAGGCCAGGTCGGCGCGGCGCTGCTCTCTCCGATGAGCTGATAAAACGAAGCAGGGTCCTGTATCGTAACCCCCATTCCCTGGTTGTTGCCTACAAGCGTGGTGGTATTGATCTGGCCTATTTGAATAGCCAGCGGATCTTCCATCTCCGCATTGGGATAGTTCGCCGGGTAACCGGGAAACCTGTCGTTAAGGTATCTTCCCGCCCACCCCGATGAAGCATATTGCGATGATTCCACGCCGGTCATCCAGATGTCGGTAGAGCGGTAGTGCGACAAATCGGGGTTAGGATAGGACACGGAATTGACAATCGCCAGCTTACCCTCGTCGTAAAGTGCCCTCATCCCGCTCATTGCGGGGTGAAAACCGGTTTCCGGGTTCCCCGATAGTTTCAAGACACTGCTTTCCGGTATAGCAATGTTGCTTCTCAACGCGCTATACTGCGAATAGTATTCGAGTGGGATTACCGTATTCAGCCCGTCGTTTCCACCAGCCAGGTAAATAATAACCAAAACACGGTCTCCATTGAGCGCAGATGTCTGTTTCAACGACCGGACCAGAGCAGAACCCTTCGCGAATGACTTGATGCCGAAACCATCCAGCACTACCGGTGCCGCCAGGGCAGTCGCAGCAGTAATAAAATCTCGTCTTTTCATGGAAGTTTAAAATAATTGGTATTCAGCCATTCTAAGAAGGTATTTCAACAGTGTTCTGCTACGCCAGAGAATGATGTTCTGCCTGCTGACATCGGTGGGTAAAGCCCTGTATGAGTCCCATTCTCTCACCCATGTAGTCCTCGGGCTGCTTTTCATCATCATGATCGAATCGATCAGAAAGTCCTTCTGCGCTTGCGGGAGCTCGAAAGCGTAGAGGTTTTTCGTGAGTTCGGCCAGCACCTGCTCGCACGTAATGCCTGGCGTACCGGAAACGTCGGAGAAATTGGGCTGTATTTGCCTCAACCTGGCAAGCATGTCAACTCCCATGATATATCCCGGCTTGATTTCCAGGTAGGGGTATACAAAGAAATCCGTCCGGACGCCCCGCTGACCGATTGTAGTTTCATTAATCCAGTTCTTGGAAAAGCCCGTCTGGTAATATGGAAGAGATCCGAAAACAGACGGTTGGTTGAGCAAATTCAGCTGAAGTGCATTCATACCACTGCTCAAAAACGAGATCATTTTCTGAAATGCCACATAATCAGTAGTATAATCGGGCACGGGTTGACTGAATAACCTCACACTTCCGATCAGCAGCTCGGCCGGCGATTTGACGATAGCGCCGATATTACGGCTATCAAAAAAGATGCTGCTCGTCAGCAACTTCTTCACCACCGGAGCGATGGCAAAATTGTTGGAACTCCCGGCAAAGAAAACCGCTAATGGTTTGATCACCTGCTCCTCTATTTCGGCGGTAACGTTGGGGTTGATATACCAACGATACAGTTCCCTGCAGATGAATTTGGGTGACTCGGGATGATTGAGCAGCATCGTTATCAAATCCCGCAGTTCAAGTTCACCCGCATCGGCACCTGACCTTCCTGTGATGATCGTGTTATTGTATTTGGCCGAAAAGACCTTGTTCGTAACATCATGCCTGGCGGGATTAAAAATAGCGCCGAAGTCCGTCGATCCGGCCTTTCTGAGATTTGTTGCCTGCCATCCGGTCAGAACCTGAGCGGCTGCTTTCACATCCTGCTCGGTGTAATTGGGCAAGCCGTTGAAATCCTTCGCTCCTACCGTGAAAAGCTCTTGTAGCTCCCTCGCATAGTTTTCGTTCGGCAGTTCCTTGGAGTTTTCATTTCCATTCTGAAAAATGAGCATCCCTGGATCCTTGCTCATCCCTACCGCCATCTCCTTGAAATTACCAAGCGCATTGGATCTCAAAAATGACAGGTACTTATACATATACCGGTAATCATCCACCGCGGCAAAAGTGACGACAAAGTGATTTTGCCAGAATGCGGCAAGCTTTTCAAGTACCGACGGGCGGCCGTTTTGCTCGGCCATGAGGCCTATCCACCAATACTTCACATAATTGAAATACGAAAGCGCAACACTCGTATCAAATGGCTTCCCCAAAAAAGGCTGCCCTGCATCGCTCCTGGTAGCGTCCATCTCCACCGGCGGCGGAGGCGTTGCGCGGAACGAGGCATTATCGATCAAAATATCGACAGCCTGCGACGCAGTCTTGCCGGTAAAGTCGGTGACCTCCTGCTGCGTCGGACCAAAAGTTGCCCTTCTCAACAGGTGTGCCGCAGTCGCAGCCGTCAAGGGCGTGGTATAAGTATCCAGGTATGCCATGCTGTTGGCGTAATGGTTACAAAGCGTGAAAAACTTTAAGGAAAGGTCTCCGACTTGTTGAGGTTCCGGCGCGGAGGCGGTTCTGACGGGCGCAATATGCCTGTCCTTTACGGTCGATTCGCCATAAGGAAGGCTTGCCTGATTCGTCGTGATTAATGGAACCTATTGAACTATCGGCTCTTTGCCGGACGCCGATGCGCCCGAAATTGGAGTATAAGAGAGGGATCCTACTATCCCGGGTCTGAGTTGGATAGTCTTTACATACTTCGGTTTCTTTGGTACAACATCACTTCCTGACACCTCACAAAACTAACCAATAATAAAATATTTATCAAAGTATTTCTACAAATATTTTCGAGATATTTTCGATAAAAATCAAATATTTTTTATTCCAATAAGAGCACTGCCCGCATGCGCGAAAATTCGGCCGGATATGGCGCGTCGATAGTCATCCGTTGTCGTGTGACCGGATGCTCAAATTCCAGCGACACCGCATGCAGCATCATCTGCATCATGTCCAAATGCTCCTTGAAAAACCGGTTTTGCTTGTTGCACCCGTGCGGGCGGTCGCCGATGATCGGGTGCAGGATGTGCGCCATGTGCTTGCGAAGCTGGTGCATTCTGCCCGTGGCCGGATTTAGTTTTACGAGTGAGTAGCGGGATGTCGGATGTTTCCCGACGGCAAAGGGTACCTCGGTCCGCATTAATGTCTCAAAATAGGTAACAGCATCCTGTGTCACACCATCGTCGCGTTTCAGGGGGTAATCGATCGTACCAGTGTCGGGAGTATAGCCTCTTACGATGGCGTGATAAGTCTTGCCGATTTCGCCATCCATGAATTTGCGTTGCATGTCGCTGTTAGTGGACTCGTCCAATGCAAACAGCAGTACGCCGGAAGTTTTGCGGTCGAGGCGATGGACGGGGTACACTTTCCGCCCCAGTTGATCGCGCAGGAGCTGCACGGCAAAAATAGCTGCGTCACTGGCAATCGGCGAGCGGTGTACGAGCAGGCCGTTGGGCTTATTGATCGCCACTAAATGCTCGCACTGAAATAAAATTTCTAACGGGTCCATTCTGAAATGTAAAAGCGGGGAATTTTATCCCAAACCAGAGGGTCAATGTGTCGAAAATCGCCAACGAAATATGCCAGTGGGCCATAATTGGGCAATTTCGAAATCGCATAACGAACTAATGCGATTCGGGGTTCTTCCTGGAATGCCGGATCCGGAACCTGATCACGCCCCATAATACGAGGTACAATATCCCGAGCAGCATCCCGATCTCCATCGCAAACACCCAGGCAGTGCGGTCGAGCAGACTTTCAAAGAGATTATTGATAATGGCCCGCGGCTCATGAATAATATCCCAGCTATTCATCCGGCGCACGCGGCCGAGGTACACGCCGAAGCCAGCCATAGGAAGGCTTAAAAGCAACAGCGTGTTGGCCGGCTTGCGGTCAAATACCCTGCGCCAGGAGCGGTGGATCCAGTAAAGCGATACCAGCCCGTTGAACAAGCTCACCTCGGCATACGAGAAAAGCATGATGATGTCGTGCCAGGTCAGATCGCGCTGGTAGTCAACGGTCAGGTGCGCGAGGTCGGTAATCATGTAGGGCGCATTCGGGAAGAATGCGAGCCAGGCAATGCTGAGAAGCCCTAAAACCAATGGAATGTGCCCGAAACGTTTCGTCAGGTTATCCGCCATGAAGGCGATAATGAGCGGTATCCAGCTCAGAAACAGGTTCCAATCGAGCGAAAAGTCAACCGGTGAGTTGAAAAGGATGCGGACAAGGTGGAAAAATACCGCAAGCAAGCTCAGAAGCAAAAGCAGCAGCAGCGAAAACAAGCCTTCCATCGTAATGATGGGAGGATCGGATACGCTGAATTTATAATTCCTTATCCAATCTATCAAACGGTCCAAGTGTACGTAATTTAAGTTCTTTCATGACGAATAAGCAAGACAAACAATGCTCACGTCTGACCAACTCTGATCAAGAGGCCTGTGCCTCAGTAGGGTTTACGGTTTTCGGCTGATCCTTCTTAGGTCTCCTCCGCTTGTTCCTGCGTTTGGGTTTACTGCCGGCGCCTGGCGTAGCGGTTGTTGCCGCATCTGCCGCCGCTAAGGGAGCGCCTTCCGCATGGGTGGCGTCCTGGGGTTTTCCTTCGCGATGTGGTTTTCTCGCCGAAGGAGCTCCCTGCCCACCCTTCTTCTTTCTATTCTTATTATTACTACGCCCTCCCGAACGAAAACGTGGCGGCTCAAATACAGGAGCCTCTCCCAGTCCCAGTTCCGCGGTGACCGATTTTTTCTCTAATTCCTTCTCAAAAAGCCTTTCGATCTTCAATACATATTTCTGATCGTGCTCATTGATGAACGTCATAGCCGTACCTTTTGATTCGGCACGTGCTGTACGCCCTATACGGTGCACGTAATCCTCGGGGTCGCGGGGGACGTCGTAGTTCACAACATGGCTCAGATTATCAATATCTATGCCGCGGGACAATACGTCGGTCGCAACGAGGATCGGGAATTGCCGGTTTTTGAAGTCACGCAGCACGATTTCACGCTCGCCTTGTTCCGAATCGGACGAAATACCGTGCGCGCCGAGCCCCAGCTTCCGCAGCGCCCGCACGACAGGCTCCACATTGGATTTGCGGGAAGTAAACAATACCATACTGATATTCTCGACGCCTTTCAGCAAATGCATCAGCAACGGCAATTTCTGCTCGTCTTTGGCGAGGTAAAACTGTTGGTCGATCCGGTCGGCAGGACGGGAAACCGCCAGCCTGATTTCTTCGGGATCTTTCAGGATGCGTTTGGCGAGGTCGCCGATCTTGGGCGGCATGGTAGCCGAAAACATCAACGTCTGCCGCTCATTGGGCAGGTAGCTCATGATTTTCAGGATATCGCCCAGGAAACCCATGTCCAGCATACGGTCGGCCTCGTCGAGGACCAAATGCCGCAAGTCTCGGAAATGGACGTAGCCCAATTGCAAATGTGCGATAAGCCTGCCCGGCGTAGCAATGATAATATCCGCACCCTGGGTCAATGCTTTTTTCTGCTGGTCCCATTCAGGGCCCTTGTTGCCGCCATACACCGCAATGCTGGTAGCGCCTACAAAATAGCCCAGGCCCTGGATCTGCTGATCGATTTGCACGGCAAGCTCGCGGGTTGGCACGAGAATCAACGCACCGGTGTGCTCATTGGCCTCATGGGCCACCTTGTCGAGAATGGGGATCAGGTACGCGGCGGTTTTGCCGGTTCCCGTTTGAGCGCAGGCAAGCAGGTCTTTGCCGCTGAGAATGTGTGGTATAGCCTGCTCCTGGATAGGCGTCGCCTGTTGGTAGTTCATGGAATCCACGGCGTTCAGAACGTCTTCGTGGAGTTCAAATTCGTTGAAATTCAAAATTCAGCTTTTAAAATCCGCAAATCCGCTGATTTACAGATGTGTTATAGATATAGCTGACCTTGATTTTCCCAGTCAGCAAACCGCTCGATTTGAACAAATATAACCAATAAGTGCTAAAACGACAAGAAAGGTACGAAACCACCGTGTAAAAGATTAGCTACACGGCTTGGTCAAGTATTGTCATTTATGGTCAGATATAGTCAAGTGTGGCCAGGTATTGTCAAGTATGGTCATCGAGAGAAAACAATCCCTGACCACAAATGACCATACCTGACCACACCTTCTTGCAAGAATACAGTTTTCAGACAATGACCGCCCTCAGATTACCGGCTTCTTCGGGCGTGTAAAGTCTGGACCGGGTAATAAAACGGACACCCAACGGTATCTCCAACGAGAAACTCGCGCCCCTGCCGGGCACGACGTCGATCGTCAATTGCGTATGCTGCCAGTACTCGAACTGGTCGCGGCTCATGTAAAACTCGCAGCCCCCTATTTCCCCCAGCAACACATCGCTTTCCGACACGCGGAACTCCCCTTTTGGGAAACACATGGGCTGCGAGCCGTCACAACAACCTCCACTCTGATGAAACATCAGCTCCCCGTGCGACTCCCGAAGCTGGTCAACCACCCTTTCGGCTTCGGGCGTAATCAGAACGCGCTCCGTCATAACATCCTCAGAAAAATCCCAGCTTGTTCTTGTCGTATGAAATCAGCATGTTCTTGGTTTGGCGGTAGTAACCCAGCATCATTTTGTGGTTTTCCCGACCAAAGCCCGACTTTTTATAGCCGCCGAACGGAGCGTGGGCGGGATAGGCGTGGTAGTTATTCACCCACACCCTACCCGCCAGGATCGCCCGTGGTACCTGATAAAGCTCGTGTGCGTCGCGCGTCCACACGCCTGCACCCAATCCATAAAGCGTATCGTTGGCAATGGCGATCGCTTCTTCGGTGGTTTTAAATGTGGTCACACACACCACCGGACCGAAAATCTCTTCCTGGAAGATCCGCATTTTGTTATGGCCTTTAAAAATCGTAGGCTGGATGTAGTAGCCACCCGAAATACCATTCTCGAAAGTCTGTGCATCGCCGCCGGTAAGCACTTCCGCGCCTTCCTCCTTGCCTATTTTGAGATAGGACAAAATCTTCTCGTACTGATCGTTCGAAGCCTGCGCGCCCATCATGGTGGTACCATCGAGCGGATGGCCCATTTTGATTGCCTTCGTGCGCTGGATTACCCTTTCGATAAACTTGTCATAAATGCTTTCATGCACGAGCATACGCGACGGACACGTACAAACCTCGCCCTGGTTCAATGCAAACAACACCGCGCCTTCGATCGCTTTGTCGAGGAAGGCGTCATCCTCATCCATCACCGACGGGAAGAAAATATTCGGCGATTTACCGCCCAGCTCCATCGTCACCGGCACGAGGTTGTCGGAAGCGTATTGCATAATAAGCCGTCCAGTAGTGGTTTCACCCGTAAATGCGACCTTGGCCACGCGCGGCGACGATGCGAGCGGTTTACCGGCCTCCACACCAAAGCCGGTAATGATATTGAGCACACCCGGAGGCAGAATGTCGCCGATCAGTTCCATCAACACCATGATAGAAGTCGGCGTCTGCTCGGCAGGCTTCACCACCACGCAGTTACCCGCCGCCAGCGCCGGCGCTATTTTCCAGGTGGCCATCAGCAACGGAAAGTTCCAGGGAATGATCTGCGCTACCACGCCCAGCGGCTCGTGGAGGTTAATGCAGACCGTATTTTCGTCGTGTTCCGAAATACTGCCTTCCTCCGAACGGATCACACCCGCGAAGTAGCGGAAATGGTCGACGCAAAGCGGGAGGTCGGCGGCGCGGGTTTCGCGGATGGCCTTACCGTTATCGACGGTTTCGACGACGGCCAGGTATTCGAGATTATCCTCAATGACCTGTGCGATTTTCAGGAGCAAATTGCTGCGGTTGGTAGCGGAAGTTTTGCTCCAAGCCGGAAATGCGGCATGCGCCGCGTCGAGCGCCGCCTCCACGTCTTCCTTGGTCGAGCGGGCCGCTTTGGTGAACACATGCCCGTCAATAGGTGAAATATTTTCGAAGTACTCGCCTTTGGCCGGCGCTACAAATTGGCCGTCGATGTAATTGTCATATTTTTCCTTAAAATCAGGCCGTTTAGCCAGATTTTCACTGCTGTACGTCTTACTTTCTGCTGCCGGTTTTTCGGTGATCGTATCCATGATTAAAGGTTATATTTAGAAATGATTGATAATACAAACCTAGCCTCGCCAGGCGTTAATCATTGGTACGATCGTGTCAAGTGCTAGGATAATTATCTCATTTTTTCAAAAAACAATTATATTTATTAATTGTAAAAAGGAAGGAGGATAGACGGTTGTCATTAAGTTGTCAGGTGTAGCTGGTATGGAGAGGTTTATGAAGGTTGTGTAAAGAGTACTAAGATTCCAAAATAAGAGGACAATGGCGGCAGGTTTCAGATTGGATCAGGTGGCGGTTTCGGGGGAGAAATCATTGAAAACGTTGGTGGAGAATCGCCGGGCATTTACCCTGGAAAACTGCGAGCTGAATTTGTTCGAAACTTTGCAGCCTTCGGCACTCGTGCCGCTTACATTTCCGGATTTCGTGGTGACCAGCATGCTCCGGGGCAAAAAGGTCATGCATTTGTTTGACCAACCCGGCTTCGACTACCTGCCCGGCGAAACGGTACTCGTGCCGGCCAATGTGACGATGAAAATCGATTTCCCCGAAGCCCAGTTCGACAATCCCACCCAATGCATTGCCCTGGCGATCGATCAGATGAAAATCCAGCAGATCGTCGACCGCCTCAGCGAGACTTACCCGCGCGAAGGCAAGCAGCAGTTCTGGTCGTTGCAGCATAACCAATACCATTTCCTCAACAATATAGAACTCGCGCAGACGCTCAACAAGCTGATTAAAATCTGCTCGGGCACCGCATTAGGAAAGGACATTCTCGCCGACCTCACCTTGCAGGAGCTCATCGTACATATTATCCAGACACAGCACCTGGCCGCCACCGACGAGACTTCCTACCAGCGCGAGGATAACCCGCTGGCATTCGTAGTGAATTACATCAAAGCGAATATCAATGAAAAGATCCAGGTAGAAGACCTGAGCGAAAAGGCATGCATGAGCCGGGCGTCGTTTTACCGCGCATTCAAACGCGAATTCAGCATCAGCCCGCTGGATTTCATATTGAGGGAAAAGATCAAAAAGGCCAAGCAGCTGCTCTCCCATACCAAAGACAGCATTTCGGACATTTGCTACCAGCTCGGTTTCTCGGATTTGAACTACTTCGGCAGACAGTTCCGCAAATCGGAAGGCATTTCGCCGAGCCAATACCGCAACGTGACTAACCGCGACGAGTGACGTTCTGGTCATGAGCAGTCATTTGTGGTCAGGTGTGGTCAGGAATTGTTTTCCTCTCAATGACGATGCTTGACTACACCTGACAATACATGACCACACCTAACTACCCTTGACAATTCGCTACACAATACGCCCCGCTTTCAGCCTGTCGGTCATCATAATCGAGCGGTCGATCCGCACCTGTACCGATTTGGCGCTGGCAATGTAATGGATAATAGCCCGCTGGTTTACGGGTTTGGCGTTTTCAAACAGCCGTTTTGCTTCTTCATCCTGGGCCAGCAGTTCCTCCAATTCCTCGGGCATATCGCGGCCATATTCGCTGTCGTCTTTGCGGACAGCCGCGCGCAGCTTCTGCCCTAACACCAGCTTACCTTGCTGCCGGAGTGGTGTAGCCACATTAATATAAAAGCCTCCCCCACCCTTCGGCCGGATCGCGCACTGGAAATGCACCTGGCCGTTGATCACGCAGCGTACACGGGCTGGCTTCCGCCCCTCCACGAACTGCGCGGCCACGTCGTCGGGTACCATCATATAAAATTCGCCTCCCTTTTTGGGGAGGCGTTCCAATATCGATTCGAAATGAACTTCTTCTTCCATCGGAAGCAATGCGGTTACTCGGTTAGCGGTCTTACCTGAATGTCTTTGTAATACACCACGCTCTTGGGATCGTGCGCCTGCAACGCAAATGTACCTTGTTTCAGGAATTTGTTCTTCATTTCGCCCTGGCGCTTGTCTACATCGGTTTCTTCATAATCCACCACCACTTTGTCGTTGATTTTGATGGTAATGTGTTTGCCTTCGACTTTGACATACTCGGTGTACCATTCATTGTCTTTCACATACGTATCCTTCACGTCGATCACATTGTAAAGGCTGCCCGTGCGCTTGTAGTCGGTATGCGACTGGTTGACCTGCACTTCATAGCCTATTGCCGGCCAGCCGTCTTCCTGGTAAGTGGTATGGATAAAGATACCGGAATTCGAGCCCGGCGTGGTTTTCACCTGCGCTTTGAATTCAAAATTTTTGAACATGTGGTTCTTAATCGGGCCTTCATAAAAGAGGTGAGCGCGGGGACCTGCGACTTTAATAGTACCATCCTCGATCGTGAACGAGCTCGCATTCGCACCGATTTTCCAACCGGTAAAATCCTTTCCATTGAACAGGCTGATCCAGCCGTCCTGTGCGTGTGCAGAAATTCCAAGGGCAATGCTCAGCAAAACAGCGCTGCAAAAAACATGCATTAGTCTTTTCATAAAATTCCGGTTTGGTAGTTCAAAAAGGTTGGTTTGTCAAAATCGGTCAACGTGTAACTAAACCGCAAACTCCTAAAAACTACTGATTCTTCACACAAAGTTTACCGACCGGGAGGCAACCTTCGAATGCATTTTGGGGTTGTAATGAGCCGGGGGACGTTCCATCGTTCCTGCAACCACTTATTTTTGCATGAAAAACCCCTACTTATCCCTGCTCGCTACTGCCTGGCGCTATGCCCGGCAGCAACGCGGCCGCTACCTGCTCGTTTACGGAATGTTCGTGATGGCCAACCTCGTACTGGCGGCGCATCCGCTGCTTTACGGCTGGTTTATCCAATCTATTCAAAAGGATGCGGAGGGCACATTGCATAATGTGTGGTTGTACGGGGGCGCATACCTGGGCCTGATCCTGCTCGAATGGGCATTCCACGGGCCTGCGCGCGTGATGGAGCGCAAACTGGCCTTCGATCTGAGCCGTAATTTCCTCGACGAATTGTACCACCAAGCGCTGCATTTGCCCATCCGCTGGCACCAGGACCACCATAGCGGCGCGACGATCAACCGCATTCGCAAGGCCTATGAAGCATTAAAGGACTTCTTCCAGAACGGCTTCATGTTTCTGCATGCATTTGCCAAATTCGTATTCTCATTTGTTGCGATCATCTGGTTCTCGCCGCTGTTCGGAGCCATCGGCGTTCTCATCGGGGTTATTAACGTGTACGTGATTTTCAGGTTTGATAAACCTTTTATCAAAGCGCTCGACGAATCCAACGAGAAGGAGCACATTGTTTCCTCCACGCTGTTCGACAGCCTTTCCAATATCATCACCGTGATTACGCTAAGGCTTGAAAAACGGATGAAAGTCAGCCTGATGGGCAAAGTGGCCGATGTATTCCCGCCTTTCCGGCGGTCGGTATCGATTAATGAATGGAAATGGTTCGTAGCCAGCGTGTTCATCGCCATTATCTACATTGTGGTCACGATCGGCTATGTATACCAGCATTATGTACCCGGCGAAGTGTTCCTGGTGGGCGGGCTGGTTACGCTGCTGAGCTATGTCAACCAGTTTACCAGCGTATTCCAGGACATTGCCTGGCAATACACCGAAATCATCCGCTACAACACGGAAGTACAAACCGCCCGGGCCATTGGCGAGGCTTACCGCGAGCACCATCGCGTCGACGAGGCTGGCGACCTTCCCGAAAACTGGCAGGAGCTCCATATCAGCAACCTCAATTTCTCACACGGCGAAACATACGACGCCGAAAAGCAGGCACACAGCCTCCACGGACTCGATATCCGCATCCGCCGCGGCCAGCGCATTGCATTCATCGGCGAAAGCGGGAGCGGAAAAAGTACGCTTCTCGCATTGCTGAGGGGCTTGTACCAACCTGAAAAGGATGTAAAAGTAACCGTGGACAGTCGCCACCAGGCCGCCATCGAAATGCTCGCCGACCAGGTGACGCTTTTCCCGCAGGACCCGGAGATATTCGAAAATACCATCGCCTACAACATTACCCTTGGCTTGCCATTCGAGGAAAGCGAGATCATGCAGGTTTGCGAAACAGCCCATTTCGCCGACGTGGTCGACAAACTACCCAAAGGCCTCGAATCCAATATCCAGGAAAAGGGCGTGAACCTCTCCGGCGGTCAGAAGCAACGTCTCGCGCTTGCACGCGGCATTCTGGCCGCGCGTACGAGCGACATCGTGCTGCTCGACGAGCCCACGAGCAGCATTGATCCGAAGACCGAGGCGATGATTTATGATAAGATGTTTGCCGAGTTCAGCGGCAAAGCTGTGGTGTCGACTCTGCACCGCCTGCATTTGCTGACCAAGTTCGACTATGTCTACATCCTCCGGGATGGCTACCTGATCGACGAGGGTACGTTCGACGAACTTCACCGGAATAGCGCGGTATTCCAGGACTTATGGAGGCATCAGGAGACGCTGGCAGGCCGATAAGTCACCTGCTTTGAACTATATTATCATTTAATAAAATCATCTATAAAATTAGTTTGATCGGTCGCTGAAATGTGGCGTTGTTCCTTATATTTGGTTAAGCTCAACGTTATATGCATGAAAATAAGCCTATTACCATTTCTTTTTGTATTATTCTCCCATTTTACCCATGCACAAGGATCACTGTTCAAATCAGACCTTGAAGCACAGGGATCGATCACCACGGATGATGCGGTGCCGTTCTGGATGCGGGGCAATCAATACGGAAGTACTCCGCTGGAGGGTGGTTCGGCTAGCTTCATCATCCGGTCTGAAAAGACATTTGCCCCTGCGCGTGACAAGTTTTTCGATTGGGGCGCCGGAGTTGAAGGTCGGTTGAATGCCGGCAAAAGCGTCAGGGCATCACTTATTCAGGGTTATGGAAAAATCCGGCTTGGCGCCTTTCAGATCCGCGGCGGCCGCTTTCGTGAAACCATCGGGCTTACGGATACCTTGCTCACCTCCGGTAGCTTTTCTGTATCAGGCAATGCATTGGGCATTCCTAAAATAGAGCTCTCCGTTCCGGAATTTTACGCCATTCCAGTTCTCAAAAAATTCATCGCGGTCAAAGGAAGCTACGCACATGGATGGATGGGCACGCTGGCGATCCAGTTTCCCTACCGCCAGGTCGATGAAGCCAAAACCTACCTGCATCAAAAATCCCTTTACCTCCGTTTCGGGACCCCGGCTTCGAAGCTTAAATTTTTCGTGGGCCTGAACGACAACGTCCAATGGGGAAATAACAAGGCCATTTTTTCAAAAAATGAGTTTACCCTTTCGCCTTGGGAGGAATATACCTACGTCGTTTTTAGTAAGCGTTTCGAGTTTTCCCAGGTCGGAAATCACCTGGGCTCGGTGGATCTGGGTCTTACTTACGACACCCCGTCATTGACCATTATGCTTTACCGTCAGAGCTTCTACGACAAAGATGGTCTCAAACACCTGGCCAATGCCGCGGACGGATTGAACGGGATCAGCTTTGCTACCAAAGCGCCTGCCGATGAGCAGTTTCGGTTAAGAAAGGTGACGTTTGAAACGGTTTATACCAAAAATCAGGCAGCAGATGCCGTGAAGCGACTCGGATTGCTGGGTTATGAGGATTATTATAATAATTATATATACCGCAAAGGCTGGTCATATTACGGTAACGTACTCGGAACTCCACTGATCACCACCACTTTGGACGGCAAGAACGAACTACCCAGAGATGAGCGGGAATATTTCATCAATAACCGTCTCCTGGCATTCCACGGCGCGGTCTCCGCAAATTCCAGGTCGTGGTCAACCCTTCTTAAGCTAACATATTCAATGAATTACGGCACATTTTCGACCGAAAAAGCATTCGGTAAACGAACGCAATTTTCGGGTTACCTAGAAGCTCGCAAAGTATTCAGGCACGATTTTAGTTTGGGATTGGCGGCGGCGCTTGACGCCGGCGATGTGCTACCTTCCTCCGTGGGAGTAATCACAAAACTGGCAAAATCATTTTGACGCCAAACGAATTGTTCAAGGAATAATTCAAACTGCATTCCTTCAAAGATTGGATAATTGATCGGAGTCAGTAACTTTGCTTGTACTCAACGTAAAACATGAAAAAAATCCTGATTGCACTTTTGTGCACAATACCCCTCCTTAACGCCCAGGCTCAATTTCCATACGTTCGATTCGGTCTGGAAGGTCAGGCCGGCTTTACTTCCAACGACCAGGTACCATTCTGGATGCGTTCCAATCAATATGGAAGTGTCCCGCTATCAGGAGCTTCGGCAAGCCTGATCGGTAGCGCGCGTGTAGACTACGATACATCCAAGACCAAACTAGTTGACTGGGGAGCATCTCTACAAGTTCGCGGCAATGCCGGCAAAGGCTCCAATCTGACACTCATTGAAGGTTACGGCAAACTGCGCGTAGGCATATTTCAGCTGCAAGGCGGGCGCATCAAGGAGGTTATGGGGCTATCCGATACTTTGCTGACCTCGGGAAACTACGCGATATCCGGCAATGCATTGGGCATTCCAAAAGTTCAGATTTCTATTCCCGAATATTATCCGATCCCATTTTTGGGACGTTTTGTGGCATTTAAGGGCAACTATGCGCACGGCTGGGTCGGCAAGACGCCGGTGCAGTACGGAGACACGAATATGACGACCACGCAATTCCACCAGAAGTCGCTTTGCGTACGTCTGGGTAAGCCAACTGCCAAGTTGAAATTGTACGGCGGGTTTAACCACCAGGTGTTTTTTGGGGACGAGAAGTATGTTTGGTCGGAAAAGGGATTCAATCGAAACAGGTTTCAGCTAACCTCATGGCAGACTTACGAGCACGTCATTTTCGGCAAAGTCTGGAATTCCAGCAAAGTCGGAAACCACATCGGCTCCATTGATGTAGGGTTTGAATATGATTTCAAAAATGTAAAACTCCTGGCCTACCGCCAGACATTTTATGAAGTGGGCGGTCTGGCCCATTTGTCGAACGTCAGCGACGGCCTCCATGGCATAAGCCTGACCAACAAGAAAAGCAGCACCAAAAAGGTGAAGTGGGAAAAATTACTGTTTGAGTTCCTTTACACCAAAAACCAGGGCGGTGAAGCCTGGTCCAAGGTGACACCTTCGGGCGACGAGGATTACTATAACAATTATTTGTACACGCGGGGATGGTCTTATAGAAGCGCCGGCCTGGGCACACCTCTCATTTCCAGTCGCGAGGACATTCGAACAGGGCTACCGACCTATCCTAAGGACTATTTTGTAAACAACAGGGTCATCGCATTCCACGCGGGCATTGCAGGCTCGGCAGGAGCTTTTAAAATCCTCTCCAAACTCACATATTCCAGGAATTACGGAACTTTTGGAACAAGTCCGATCGGGCACACCACCGGCGAGCTCCATACGGACCCGATTTATGGAATTTTCCCTATTACCAACCAGTTTTCGGGAATGGTGGATATCAGCCGTGAATTAGGGAAGGGTCTGGCGCTGGGCGGAGTAGCGGCGCTGGATGCTGGTAAGCTGCTGTACAACTCGGTAGGCTTACAACTGAGACTCTCCAAAACATTTTGATCAGGTAATATGCTAAGTTGGTTATTCGGAAAGAGTAAAACGGTCGAGTCGGTCAATCTGAGCAGAATAGGAATCGATATACACTCCCATCTGATTCCGGGCATCGACGACGGCGTGGAGACTGTGGAGGAGTCGATAGAGATGATTCTGAAAATGAAGTCGTTGGGCTATTCGCACATTGTAACCACGCCACACATCATTTGGGATTGTTACAAAAACACCCCCCAAATTATCCGGGATGGATTGGCCGTTGTACAACAGGCATGCGAGGCGGAAAATATCGATATCAAGTTGCAAGCGGCCGCGGAGTATTTTATTGACGAGCATTTTGTGGAAATGCTCTCGACCGGGCAGGAGCTTCTGACATTGCCCGGCAACCGTCTGCTGGTGGAGTTACCCTATTCAACCCCGCTGATGAATACGTCGGAGACGCTTTTTGACATTATTGAGAAAGGTTACCAACCCGTTCTGGCACATCCTGAACGATACGTCTACTTCCATTCCGAGCCGAACATATTTTCAAAACTCGTTGCGCAGGGATGTGAATTACAAGTGAACATTTTGTCTCTCGGCGGATACTATGGACCCAACGTGGGTAAAATGGCGACCTGGCTCCTCGAAAACAATCTGGTAACATTCCTGGGAACCGACGCACACAAAATGGCGCATTTAAATATGATTTTAAAAAGCAATAAAAATGGCTGGCTGGCCAGATATCCTTTTCAAAATGAAATTCTTATAGAAAAGCAATGACAACAATTGAATTTTTTTTATATTTGTACTAAATTTGTTCGTAGACCGGAGTAGTACAATACCAAGAATCAACTTATCAGACTCGGCTTAAACAAAGCGAATTCCAAGTGATTGCCGATGAAAATCAAGTTATTTGCCAGTCGGAGACACCCCGCCTGTCAATTATAAATCAGCTGAAAAACAGCACCGTTAACATAACAATAAAATTTTTCTCAACGCTATTAATGATCATGCGCACGGTACAATTGAAGAAGTTGTCTATTATCCTGGTTTTCTCATGCCTCGCAATATTCGGAGGAATGACTTCCTGCGTATCCCCAAAGTCGATTGTATATTTCCAAGGAGACAGCATTAAAACCTCTATCCAGGACGTCAAGGGGATATATGTTCCTAAAATTCAATCCGGAGACATCCTGTCGGTGATTGTAGGAAGTTTGAACGCAGAAGCGAACGAGGTTTTCAACACCCCCAACACTTTTACGACAGCAAGTACCAACTACTCTTCGGTTGGCGGCGCGCGGGTTCAGCCACTGGGCTACCTGGTCGACTCCGAGGGCCATATCGAGATTCCACTCATCGGAAGGTTGAAAGTGAGTGGGCTGCGCACATCCGAGGCGGCAGACACCATTCGTACCCGCCTTCAGAGCTACCTGAAAGAGCCTTCGGTAATCGTACGCAACCTCAACTTCAAAGTGTCCGTACTCGGGGAAGTTAAGCTTCCGGCAGTGTACGTAATCCCTGATGAAAAAATCACTTTGCCGGAGGTACTCAGCTTGGCGGGCGATCTTACCATTTACGGAAACAGAAGCAATGTTATGCTGATCCGCGAGGAAAACGGTAAGCGTGAGTATACCCGGATAGATCTTACCTCAAGAGAAATCTTTGATTCGCCTTACTACTACCTTCACAAAAACGACGTAGTGTACGTAGAACCGGTGAAGGCGCGCATGCTCGATACCGACAGTCGTATCAGAACTGTACCGCTTATCGCGACTATCGTTGGAGGCATAAGCACACTCGGTATCCTTATTTTGAATTTCACCAAGTAATTGGTACCCCTACCTGAAAATTCTCATTTTACTCAACAAGACATGAAGGACGGAAAATTGAATGGAGAACTGCTTGACTCCCATGCAAATGAGGATCAACAATTTAGCCTAACAGAGTACATACAACGATATTATAGATACTGGTACTTATTCCCGGTTTTTGTATTTCTCTGCCTCATTGGCGCATTCTTTTACTTGCAAATCACCCCGCCGATTTACAGTACCAAGACAACTATCCTGATCAAGGATGAGAAAAAAGGTCTCGGAGGCGCGCAGGGAGACATTCTTACAGAGCTCAGTTCCCAATTTGGTGGTAACAAGCTCGTGGAAAATGAGCAGGAGATCATCCAGTCCCAAACATTGATGGAGCAGGTGATCAAGGAGCTTACCCTTGACGTCGCCTACACCGCGAAAGACGGTTTGCGGACCATCAACCTTTATAAAAGCTCCCCTATCATCATTAAACCCGAGGTTATCACGCCGCTTGGGTTCAAGGAGCCGATGATTATCCATGTGGTCGACAGCACGCATTTCAGATTTAACGACGAAGACAAAGTCTTTACCTTCAACCAGCGTTTCAACAACGCTTGGGGTGCATTTGTCGTAACAAAAGGGACCGCGTCCGAATTCAGCACGGTGAAGATCCATTTTATGGAGGTTAAGGAGTTGGCAGAAAAGATGTTAAAACGTCTTGCAGTGGAGCAGCCCAATTTGAAAAGCACAGTGCTTGAGCTTACTTACGAGGATTCGGACGTTCAACGATCGAAAGATGTGCTCAATAAGCTACTTGATGTCTATGTTCAATCTTCACTCGCAGATAAGAACAGTGAAGCGAGCAATACTCTCAAGTTCATCGAAAACCGTCTCGGTTTGATTACGGGCGAACTTGGAGATGTAGAGAAAGATGTAGAATCTTATAAGACTAATCAAGGGATCACGGATATCAGTGCGGAGTCGCAATTATTTCTTGAAAACATCAAGGAAAATGATGCTAAGCTAAATGAGGTAAATACCAAGATTAGCATTTTGGAAAGTGTCGACAACTATATTCAAAATGCAGGCGAAGGAGCGGTTGCCCCAGCTACCTATATGATAGACGATCCGGTATTGGTTTCGCTGCTTACGAAGTTCAATGATCTTGAGCTTCAAAGGGAACGTTACGCCCGGACAACATCTCCTAACAACCCGTTGCTCCAGACGATCAACACACAGCTCGCTGGCACTCGTCAGTCGATTCGCGAAAACGTGCAGAACCTGAAAAGGGGTATGGCTGTAACAAAGAAAAACCTGGAAGGCATCAACACAAGGTTCTCCGCCGGACTACGTAGTATTCCAAAAAAAGAACGGGAATTTGTAGGCATCAAGCGGCAACAGTCTATTAAGGAGGAACTGTACCTCTACCTCCTTCAAAAGCGTGAAGAAACAGCACTTGCATACGCTTCAACCGTAACCGACAGTCGTCTTATCGATGCGCCGATCTCTACATTCAACCCTGTCAAACCTAAGAAAGCAATGATATGGTTAGGGGCTGGCGTGATGGGCTTCGTTATTCCCGTGCTACTAATTAATATCCTGTTCTTACTAAACAATACCGTTCAACGGCGCGAAGAAATCGAACGGGTTACCCACGCTTCAATCCTTGGTGAGATTGGTCAAATGAAAACAGAGAAAGGCCTGCCCGCTTCTGAATCCATCATAAAAATGACCAGTAGAAGCGCTGTTGCCGAACAGTTTAGAGCGCTTCGCACTAACCTACAGTACCTTGGAGATGGAACTTGCAGAGTAATTATGTTCACATCGTCGATAGGAGGAGAAGGTAAGAGCTTTATCAGTATCAACTTAGCCGCCAGCCTTGCCTACTCAGATAAACGCGTACTTCTTATAGGTCTGGATTTACGGAAGCCGACATTGCACGAACGTTTGGGATTGCCAAATAAATATGGAGCATCCAATTGTCTAATCGGGCAAGGAAACTACTTTGATTACATTCAATCAACAGATGTACACCCTAAATTCGATGTTCTTACAAGTGGCCCAATCCCTCCCAACCCGTCAGAATTGCTGAGTAACGGACGACTACCACTTTTGATTGATGAGTTGAAACAACACTATGACTATATCTTGATTGACTCTCCGCCATACGGTCTTGTCACTGACTCGGCCCTCATTGCAGAGCATGTTGATGCTACACTCTATATTGTTCGTTTCAACTACACAGTTCTTGATCACCTGAGACGTATCGGAGAACTTCAGCGGGCTCGCCGATTTTCCAACCTCTCTGTCATCTTCAACGGTGTGAAGTATGGAGCCGGCTATGGCTATGGCTACGGCTACGGAGGTTACGGCTACGGCTATTATTCCGAGGATATCCCCAGCAAAGCTCCTAATGTTGGCCAGCAATTGAAAAAACTGGTAGGGAAATCCTAAACACCACTCTGAATCAGGAGCCTGCGTTACTAAGTGGGCTCCTGATCATCCACAATGCTATAATTACTCAACGTTATGACATCTTCAAGAATCTTTCCTATCCAGCCGAATATCCGTGGCTGCACTTTTGCAGCTGAATTCTACGCAGTCCAGGTTCGACTCCGCGCTTTTACCTATTGAAAGCAGACTGACCGCCGTTGCATCTTTTTGCAACAGTTGTCAGTTATTTGCCATAACCTCAGAATTCAGCATACAATAGTTCATGTCAATGAGATCTGCCAACAAAGTAGCCCTTAATACAGGAATTCTCTACGGAAGGATGATCCTTTCTATGTCGATTGCCTTGTATTCCACTCGTCTTGTACTTGATGCATTAGGCAGTACAGATTATGGTATTTTTAACCTTATAGCAGGGCTTATTGCTATGCTGTCGTTCCTCAACACGGCAATGACAGCATCCACACAACGCTTTCTATCCTATTATCAAGGTAAGAGCGATCTCGGCATGCAAAAGTCTGTTTTTACGAACAGCCTCATACTACACATCTGTCTTGGTTTTTTTATAGTACTCTGTCTCGAAATTCTGGGAAACTTCCTCTTCAATGGATTTCTCAATATTCCTGCGGACCGACTTATATCAGCGAAGGCTGTGTATCAATACATGGCTGCCACAGTCTTTTTCACCGTCGCCAACGTACCATTCACGGGCACCTTGAACGCACGCGAAAATATGCTGGTGCTTGCGATTGTCAATATCCTTGAATCACTCTTAAAATTAGCGATCGCGCTAAGTCTCCCGTATATTCTAAACGATAAGCTGGAAATGTTCGGATTACTCACAGCCGGGGTGACTGTATTGACTTTTACTCTCTACGCTGGCTTTTGTATAGCAAAATATGAAGAGTGTTCGCTAGTCAACCTCTTCAGAATCGATCGTGAGCTTCTGAAGGAATTGACATCATTTGCCGGTTGGAATCTGTTTGGGACATTATGCAGCTTGGGAAGGACACAAGGGATTGCTGTCATGCTTAATCTGTTTTTCGGAGCGATTATTAACGCTGCCTATGGAATTGCCAATCAAGTTGCAGGCCAGCTCAACTTCTTCTCTTATACACTTTTACAGGCTATAAACCCTCAAATTATGAAGAGTGAAGGAGCTAACGACAGGCAAAGAATGCTACGCTTGTCGATGATGGCGAGCAAGTTCTGCTTCTTCCTTATGGCCATCGTATCAGTCCCTTGTTTGTTTGAAATGGAAGCTATTCTCAAATTCTGGCTGAAAGAAGTCCCTGCTCAAACCGTCACTTTTTGCAGCCTGATCGTCCTAGGCACTCTGACCAATCAGCTGACTATCGGACTTCAATCTGCTGTTCAGGCAACGGGGCAAATTAAAAGATACCAATCGGTTATTGGCTCTGTCATCCTGCTAAATCTTCCCATAGCCTATTTTATGCTCAGACTTGGTCTTCCAGCATACACGGCTTTGATCAGTTATGCTATTATCGAAGCGATAGCATGTGCATTCAGATTATATTTTTTAAATAGAATCGCTGGCCTCTCTGTCAAATTTTACATCCACACAGTACTAGCCCGTGAAATTGTACCTCTGCTATCTTCGATAACCGTTTGCCTACTTATTACCTACAACTACCACGGATCTTTTCGATTTCTGCTTACCGGTGCTGCGTCCTCGCTCATTTTTTTGCTAACCATCGCCATTTTCGGGCTGGCTGAGAATGAAAAGCAATTCGTAAACTCGATATTCAAAAAACTTAAAAAAATCCCTGCATAAAACACTCCTGTTAACGGCAGATAAAAAAACAAACCAAATGGAATTTCTGTATTACAAAGACAAAAAGGGCAATTTTGGAGATGATCTAAATCCATGGCTATGGACCAGGCTATTTCCCCAAGAAAAACAGATGGAAAAGTATTTTGTCGGAATTGGAACCGTGCTCTTCCAGGACAACAAGTTATTTAGCAATCTGAATGATAGCAAGGAAAGAATTGTCTTCGGCAGTGGTGTTCGGCCAAGTTACAAGCGTCTTTCTTTCGATGACAAATGGGACATACGTTTTCTCAGAGGTCCTTTGTCTGCAAATTACCTAAACAACGAATACAATCATATTACGGATGCCGCCTATGCCCTTAGACAGCTGCCTAACTTTGATGAAATAGCGTCGGTACCCAAAAAGTATGAGGTGAGCTTCATTCCCTATTTTCAGTCTTTAAATTATCTCAACTGGAAGGATATCTGTGCAGAATTAGGGATGAACTATATTTCGCCGCATGCAGAGCTCGGAATAGATCATATCCTTAGTGAAATCGCTTCCTCCAAAAAAATTATTACGGAAGCTATGCACGGCGCTATTCTGGCAGATATCTTCCGAATTCCATGGCACAGATTGGTATTTTCGACGCCGCACAACGAAGGTGGAATGGTATCTGAGTTCAAATGGAACGACTGGATGAACTCTGTTGGCTTAAAAAATATCGAAGCAACGCAAGTCAAACATTACCGGAGGCCCTTCCTGCATAATTGGATCAAAAATGCAACAAAGGGAATGGTTAGCACCGAGTTCTACGTAAGATCCGTAGGGAAACGTGATATGCTAGAAGCAATCACCAACATTAAAGATTACCACCTTTCCTCCGATTCGGCAATTTCAGAGGTAGATGACAAACTCAGTGCGGAAGTAATGAGGATCGTCAAACAATCTTAAACAAATGTATAAATTAGAGTTTTTTTTGCTGCTAATCGCAATCTATTTGTGTAGGATACTTTTTCTCAAGAAGAATGAGCATCCTGCATTCTTACTAATAAGCTTCTTCTTGGTAGTCGTTCCATTACAGGTAAACATCCCTTTTGGTAAACCCGAGTTCAAAATCCTTTCAGGGTCGCTTGGGAGCCAAATGTACATATTCAACACTTTTTTGATGTTTTGCTGCTTTCTCCCGCTATTTGCGTTCAGGATAAAGCTGGAATTATTCTCGAAAGACGTGAGATGGATAGCAGTAACTCTTTCTCTATTTCTCTTATCTTTTGCTAACTCTAACAACGACAACATCAACGGAACCTTTATAGCGTTTTCCTTCTTCATTTCACACATTCTGTTTTTCAGTCTGTTATTTACCAATGTGTCGTATAACAATCTAATTAAGGGAATAACAGACGGGTTTGTTATCCTCGGGACCCTAAATTTTCTTCTCGCGATCTGTTTTCCTGTTCTAAACCTAAAGGCAGTCACAACTCTTTTCCATGTGACTGGCGACATCGGAGCAACAAGGATGGGATCACATGCACGGGAAGGCGCAATCGGTTTGTTTTCTCACCCGGGCGCCTTAGCGCTATATTCGACCATATCTTCAATATTTTTCCTCTTCAAAATATTAAAAAATAAGGGTAGCCAAGTAAGTAAACTGATCTTTTTACTCAACCTGGCAACTATTATACTAACCTTTTCGCGGACGACCTTTTTAGTATATGCTCTGGTCATTTTCTTAACATACTACATCGTCAAAAATCCAAGAACACCAATATTTTCGCTAAAAAATGTATTGAGAATATTTATCCCTCTTGGATTGGTGTTTCTCTGGTTGATCGTATTTTCGCCACTTAGCGATATCTTTCTGGAAAGTGATGTAAATGCCCAGTTTGACAACCGGACTCTTCACTGGCTAATGGCAATTGAAGGTTTTAAGCAGTCTCCAATTTTCGGAGTTGGCTTGAATACGCACCTCATTTATTTTTCTAAGCACCCCACCGTTTTAAAAAACCTTGAATTAACCCCTTTCTTTTTAGAAAATCCGATACACAATATTCACCTCATACTGTTGGTCGAGGTGGGGATTGTTGGCTTTCTACTATGGGTATGGTTCCTTGTCACAGGAATTTCAGGAGCTAAAAAAGATATTTCTAACGGCATAAACCCACTACTTTCTGTTACTAAAATAGGTACAATTATAGTGTTCATCTTTTATGGACTTACCGGATGGGCCCCCTTGTCGCTTAACATACTCCCCTATTTCCTTTTCATCATCTATTTCGCATCCAAGTATCGTTTGGCTCCTCAATCGTTACAAATATGAAACTTGTAGTCGTCGCCCATGAATTTCCCTTCCCCGCTAATCACGGCGCGAAGGTGGACATCTGGAACCGGATTCTGGCTCTGGAGGCCTCAGGCATGGAAGTCTTTCTTGTCACTTGGTACAATACGGATTCCAATCTCCCTCCATCGGAATCCGCCATTGAGGAGGTTAAAGCGCATGTATCTGACCTTGCCGTTTTTCCATTATCAAGCAAATCGAATCGTTTAAAGCATTTATGGAAGTACCCAATGCATGTTTCTGCACGGCTTCTAAGCGAATTCGACTATGATTTACTGCTATCCCGTTTAACATCATTCGGACCAGAAGTCGTTTTTATTGACCATATTTACCCAGGAGCCACCGGCCAACGTATTGCCAAAGATCTGGCAGTACCCGTTGGCCTGCGTCTCCACAATATAGAGCATGAATACATGCTTGGTCAGTATAAATTAGCTAAGACCTGGAAGAGCAAAACTTCTATCCTTCTTTCCCTTGTTAATCTGAAAAAGTTCGAGTATTCGATCATATCATCGGTTAAGGCTGCTTTTGATATTTCAGCAACGGACATGGAGTTCTGGAAATCCCAAAAAGTGGGAAACATGCATTGGCTTCCCCCCGTTTTTCCAAAAAGGATATCCCCAACACCTGCCTCAAGCCAACAATACGATATAGGGTTTCTTGGTAATTTGAATACGCCCAACAACGTGGAAGGCTTAAAATGGTTTTTTCAATCTGTACTTCCAAAAATCAAGGCAGTGCGCCCTCAGACCTCCATTCTTATTATGGGGTCTAACCCCAGCAATGAGGTGCGGGACTTCTGCTCATCGCAAGAGTTGACCACTCTTATCCCTAATCCGCCAGACCCTTCAATGTACCTTAGTGAATCGAAGGTGCTCATTAATCCAGTCCGTTTTGGCAGCGGTGTCAACATTAAGTCGATTGATATGCTATTCCTGCCCAATCCGGTTGTTAGCACCTCTGCCGGTATTAAAGGTTTGCCGGACATGTTCCGAGATGTCTTTCATATAGCAGACAATGCCGACAACTTTTCGGAGGCAATTTTAGAAGTACTTGCAAAACCCTATGTGCTCGTTTCAGACCCTAAGAGAGAGACATTGCGAAAGTCCTTTCTGTACGAGTCGGTCAACATTATTGCTGACAAGTTAAAATCTGCGAAGTATGTTGCATAAAATTATCAACCTCCTGCTAGGCAAGATCCGTGGCAACGGCTACAAAATTGACCCAAACATCCCCATTTCGTACCTGTTGCGAATCATGACGGAGCGGGTCATTATGTTGATCCGGGGTTTCCTCTCATTTGTCAATAGTAAAGGAATCCTGTTCGTCGGAAGCGGGGTGAAGATCAAGGGTAAAAAACTCATTCATTTCGGACGTGGAATCTCCATCGACGACGCTTGCTACATCGACGCCGTGTCTACGGAAGGAATCCGGTTTGGCGATGGCGTTTCAATGGGCAAGCGTACGGTAATTGAATGTTCCGGCAGTTTGAAATTCCTCGGAAAAGGAATTAAGGTCGGAAATAACGTCGGCTTGGGCCGCGATTGTTTTTACGGCTGCGCGGGCGGCATCCAGATCGGCAATGACACCATTATTGGTAACTACGTAAGCGTTCATTCCGAAAACCACAACGCAGCCGACACCACGGTACCTATCCGCTTGCAGGGCGTCAACCACAAGGGAATAGTTATTGGGAACGATTGTTGGATAGGAGCAAAAGTAACCATCCTGGACGGTGCCAATATCGGCAACGGCTGCATTATTGCCGCTGGTTCGGTCGTTACGTCCGGGAATTATGAATCCCACGGAATATACGGCGGGATTCCAGCCAAACTGTTAAAGAAAAGAGGGGTATGAAAATTGTTGTTGCTGTTTTTCTCATTTGTACAGGCTTGTTCCACACTTCGCCGCATGCGTATGGCCAATCTGCCGGAATTGGATCAAAGGTTCAAGCTCCTTTGAAAATCCTGATTTTGGGCAACAGCATCACCCAGCATAACCCGGCCCCCTCCCTCGGATGGAATGGTCACTGGGGCATGGCAGCCAGTGAGGAATCGAAAGATTACGTTCATTTGATGATCGATAGCTTGCAACAGTCAAAAGTTAACGCCGACGTTCAATTCGCCAATATTGCACTGGCTTTTGAACAACGCTTCTGGGCGTACGATTCTGTGAAAATCAATGCGTTAGCCGAAACCCGGCCGGACATATTAATTCTGCGATTGGGCGACAACATCAGTGAAGATGCCTTGAAACAGCATGCGCTTCAAGCCGACATTAAAAAGTTGGTCTCCCGCGTATTTCCAAACGGCAGGCAACATGTGATCGTGACTTCCGCGTTTTGGGATAAGCCGGCCGTAAATAAGGGCCTGAAAGAATGTGCCGGGCAATACAAATGGGAGTTTGTTGAATTATCTGATTTATCTAAAACGCCTCAGAACACCGCTGTCGGCCTTTTTGCAGATACAGGTGTTGCCAAGCATCCGTCGGACAAGGGAATGAAAGAAATAGCGCAAAGAATTCTCAAACCACTCTTGCTTATGACGCAAACTGCGGCTTCGGAAAAGCAGTGAGGAAAAAGTTTAGCGAAATGAATATCCGGACATTTTTTTTCTTGGTCATGCTCTCCGTGCAGTTGGCTCACGCTCAAACTTCCGTAAAGCTGGGCGCATACTATTTTGATGGATGGACAGGTACATTCCCTTACCACATCACCACGGCGTTGGTTGACTCTTTCCCCGAGCGCGAACCCAAATGGGGCTGGGTAACCAGTAGCCAGGAAATTGTCGACGAGCAGATCACTACCGCAGCCGACGCGGGCCTTTCTTTTTTCAGCTTTTGCTGGTATTATTCAGGCAAAAGCACTTACAAGCATGAGCCGCTTAACCGGGCATTGTCGTATTACCGGAATTCAAAAAACAAGGACAGGCTCAAACACTGCCTGTTAGTTGCCAATCACAAAGGTTTCGAAATCGGGCCCGACGATTGGGATCTTGTGAGTTCCGAATGGATTTCGAATTTTAAGGACGGTACCTATCTGCTGGTCAACGGAAAGCCGATTTTGATTTTTTTCAGCGTCGAAACCCTTCTCCGAAAATTTGGCTCCGTCGATAGTCTTTCCAAAGCTTTTAGCGATCTCCGTCAAAAAGCGGTAAATCAAGGCCTGAAAGGAGTTACGCTGGCGGCATGCATTCCGCAAAATTCCAATGACAGCCTCATTGCCATGGCCGAGCAATCCGGGATCGACGTCATTACCGGGTATAATTTCCATTCAGCTGCATTCGGAAAGGATAGAAAGATCCCTATCGAACAGCTTATCCAGGCAGAAAAGGGCGTTTGGCAAAATATTTCCGGGAGGACGAGCCTGAAATACATCCCGACCTGCACATTGAATTGGGACCCGAGGCCCTGGTCCAACAAATCAAACAGGTATGACAAGGCCCCCTACTACGCCGGTTATAGCCCTGCTACTGTCAACCGATCAATCAGCGAATGTATAAAGTGGCTACGCCAGCATCCCGACAAAGTCGTAGCCGAAAAGATCGCACTCGTATACGCATGGAACGAAAACGGTGAAGGTGCGTACCTTACGCCCTCTAAGAACGGAACAAACATGCTGAACGGGGTAAAAAAGGCATTAAAAGCTCAGAAACGGAATTGATATAAAATGATAACCGGCCTGGTCCGGCATGACTCAACGGAACAACTATGAAAGTACTAATGATTGTGAGGTCAAACTGTTATACCTCCCCGGGAGGCGACACAGTTCAGATCGACCTGACGGCAAAATATCTCCGGAAACTCGGTGTAGCCGTCGATATCGCATTAGCGGATAGCGTGCCCCAATATGCGGATTACGATTTGATGCACTTCTTCAACATTATCCGTCCGGACGACATCCTCCCGCACGTCCAGGAAAAAACTCCTTTTGTTGTTTCAACAATTTTCGTAGATTACTCAGAATATGAGCGGGAGAACCGCAAAGGGATGGCCGGCCTGTTGTTCAGAGTGCTCGACGCTGGGTCGATAGAATATATCAAAGCAGTAGCCCGTTGGCTGATAAACGGGGATAAAATCAAATCGCGGACATACCTGCTTAGCGGCCACAATGCTTCCGTGAAACGTATCGCTTCGAAAGCCGCCTTGCTTTTACCGAATTCGACAAGCGAGTATAACAGGTTTGCAAAATATATCGGCGTGAATGCCCCGTACCGGAAAGTCGTCAATGCCATTGATCCGGAGGTCTTTAATTTAAATGCAACACCAAACGAGGAATTCAGCGGCCATGTGCTGTGCGTCGGGCGAATCGAGGGGAGGAAAAATCAGCTTAACCTGATAAAGGCGCTGGGAGGAACAGACATTCCTTTGACGATCATCGGGAAACCGTCGCCGAATCATATCGCTTACTACGAAGAATGTAAGACACTGGCCTCGCAATGCAAAAACGTTCGCTTCATCGAGCATATCACGCACGATCAGCTGGTGCGAATTTACAAGGCCGCAAAAGTACACGTGCTTCCGAGCTGGTTCGAAACGACCGGTTTGAGCTCCCTGGAAGCGGCCGTGATGGGTTGCAATATTGTTGTTACCCGGAAAGGCGATACCGAAGAATACTTTGGTAATTTCGCGCATTACTGTGAGCCGGACGACGTCGCGTCGATCAAAGAAGCGGTTATGGCGGCCTACAATGCGCCTGCCACAAGCAGCACAAGCGCTTTCGTACTCGAACAGTATACATGGGAAATCGCAGCACAACAGACATTTGAGGCTTACGAATCCGTACTCGGCAAGCAATCAGAAACACTCAGAGTTCAACGTTATTAAATATGAAAATAGCTATCATCGGGACGCGGGGAATTCCTAACCACTACGGGGGATTCGAGCAATTCGCCGAATACCTCGCGAAGGGCCTCGTAGAACGCGGCCATGACATTACCGTCTACAATTCCCACTCCCACCCCTATCAGCAGTCCGAGTGGAACGGCGTAAAGCTGGTTCACTGCAACGACCCCGAGGACAAATGGGGTACAGTCGGTCAGTTCATCTACGATCTCAACTGCATTCGCCACTCGCGAAGCCAGAATTACGATATCATATTGCAGCTCGGATATACCAGCAGCACGGTATGGGGATGGCTCCTGCCACGAAAGAACTGCATCATTACCACCAACATGGATGGTTTGGAATGGAAACGGACCAAGTACTCCAAGCCTGTCCGCAACTTCCTGAAATGGGCTGAATATCTGGGCACCGTTTACAGTGATCACTGGATTGCGGACTCGTTGGGGATTCAGGATTATTTAACTAAGAAATATAATATTCCCTCCACGTATATACCTTATGGTGCTTTCCCGTTTGAAGACGCGGAAAGCGATTGCCTTGCTAGTTATGACGTACAGGAATACGGATACAACATGCTTATCGCGCGATTGGAGCCCGAAAACAACGTGGATACGATTCTGGAAGGTGTATCCCGGGCATCAAACAAATCGCCGTTCCTCGTTGTCGGAAAGCATAATACGAAGTACGGTGAGTACCTGAAAACCAAATTCGCGGCATTCGGGAATATCCGGTTTGTAGGAGGCATCTACGACATCAATGTACTGAACAATCTGAGGTATTTCTCCAACCTCTATTTCCATGGTCATTCCGTAGGCGGCACCAACCCTTCCCTGCTGGAAGCGATGGCTTCGCAAACATTGATATGTGCCAACCGCAACGAATTCAATTCTACCATTCTTGAAAAGGATGCGTTGTACTTTTCGAACCCCGACGAGGTAACAAAATACCTCGATACGGTCCGCAAGCACGATCATCAGTCGTGGGTTGATAATAACCTGCATAAGATCAAGCACATCTACGAATGGAACAAGATCATTGATCAATACGAGAATCACTTTAAGACCATATACTCAACGCAACATGAAATTCAGCAAAACATCCCTTCCTGATGTCCTGCTCATCCAACCGTCTGTGTTCGGGGATGAACGGGGCCATTTCTTTGAATCTTTCAATGCGGAAGTCTGGAAAGCCCAGGGGCTCACTTCTGAATTCGTCCAGGACAATCAGTCTTTCTCGAAAAAAGGTGTCATTCGCGGCCTGCATTTTCAGCACGCGCCGTATGCACAAGGCAAGCTTGTGAGAGTTATTGCCGGCAGAGTACTCGACGTGGCTGTCGACCTGAGGCCCGAATCCCCTACATTTGGAAAGTTTGAGCTCTTCGAACTTGACGCAGAAAACGGTACGATGGTGTACATCCCGGAAGGGTTTGCTCACGGCTTTGCTGCGCTCGAAGACAGTGTTTTTCAATACAAATGCACAGGCTTCTATCACAAGGCCTCGGAAGGCGGCCTGAGATGGGACGATCCTTTCCTGACCATTCCCTGGGGAATCGCAGCCCCTAATGTTTCTCCCAAGGATCAGATTCTACCCACATTCGACGAAATTTTCCGGACGTCCCTGAAAGCGTAACTGCTGACGTCATATTACTTCCGTTTAAAAGCAATTCATTATGAAAAAAATATTGATAACAGGCGGTGCCGGGTTCATCGGCTCGCATGTGGTACGCCGTTTTGTAAATACTTATCCCTCTTACCAGGTCTACAACCTCGATGCATTGACGTATGCCGGGAACCTTGAAAACCTACGCGACATAGAGGAGCTTCCCAACTACCACTTTGTAAAAGGTGATATCGTAGACGCCACCTTCCTGGAACAGCTATTTGCCGAACACGACTTCTACGGAGTTATCCACCTTGCAGCGGAATCGCACGTCGATCGTTCGATCTCTGACCCGATGGCCTTTGTCATGACAAACGTGGTCGGAACGGTGAACTTGCTCAATGCGGCTAGAAAAGCATGGAAAGACGATCTGGCAGACCATTTATTTTACCATGTTTCGACCGACGAGGTTTATGGCGAGCTGCACGACCCGTCCGAATTTTTCCTCGAAACGACCAAGTATGATCCCCGTTCGCCTTACAGCGCATCGAAGGCCTCGTCCGACCACTTTGTACGCGCCTATCACAACACGTATAAAATGCCGGTGTTGATCTCCAATTGCTCGAACAACTACGGCCCGAATCACTTCCCCGAAAAGCTGATCCCGCTGATGATTCATAACATATTGAACAACAAACCGCTGCCGGTATATGGCAAAGGTGAGAACATCAGGGACTGGCTTTTTGTGGAGGATCACGCGCGGGCGATCGATACCATTTTTCACAACGGTCAAAACGGCGAAACCTACAATATCGGAGGGCATAACGAGTGGAAAAACATTGATCTCGTCAAGCTGCTATGTAAAACAATGGACGAAAAGCTGGGACGCCCGGCCGGAAGCTCGGAACAACTGATCCACTACGTGACAGACCGTGCCGGCCACGACCTGCGGTATGCCATCGATGCGACGAAATTGAAAAATGAGCTGGGCTGGCTTCCATCCCTGCAATTCGCAGAGGGACTGGAAAAAACGGTGGACTGGTACCTCGCCAATGAGGCCTGGCTCGAAAACGTAACTTCCGGCGCCTACAAGCATTATTACGACGAAATGTATGAGGGCAGATAGTCCCCGTGCATTCATTAACTCAATGATCTTATAAATGAAAGGAATTATTCTTGCCGGCGGCTCAGGTACCCGGCTACATCCGTTGACACTCGCCGTAAGCAAGCAGTTGATGCCCGTTTACGACAAACCCATGATCTACTACCCGCTTTCCATTCTGATGCTGGCGGGAATAAACGAGATCCTCATTATTTCAACCCCGCATGATCTGCCTCATTTCCAAAAACTACTTGGAGACGGCAGCTCGATCGGCTGCAAATTCAGCTACGCCGTTCAGCCTACCCCCGATGGACTGGCCCAGGCATTCATTATCGGGGAAGAATTTATCGGCGACGACAAGGTAGCCCTGATCCTGGGGGACAATATTTTCTATGGGTCCGGCTTGTCTAAGCTTTTACAGGCGAACAACGATCCCGAGGGGGGCGTGATTTATGCCTATCAGGTTCACGACCCGGAGCGATATGGAGTTGTCGAATTCGACCCCGACTTCAATGCGATTTCGATTGAAGAAAAACCGGAGTCTCCCAAGTCAAATTATGCGGTTCCAGGATTGTATTTCTACGATAACGACGTTGTGGAAATCGCCAAAAACATCAAACCTTCACCGAGGGGAGAATATGAGATAACCGATGTAAACAAAACCTATCTCGAATCCGGAAAACTCAAAGTCGGCGTGCTTGATCGCGGGACTGCATGGTTGGATACCGGGACTTTTGAATCCCTTATGCAGGCCGGTCAATTCGTCCAGGTCATCGAGGAAAGGCAGGGGTTGAAAATCGGTTGTATCGAGGAAGTGGCCTACCGGATGGGGTATATTACCGGCGATGAGCTAAGGGAAATTGCGAAGCCACTTGTTAAAAGCGGCTACGGGAAGTACCTGCTGCAATTATTAGCATAAGAAATGGGGCGCGCTACAACTAGTTCGAAATAGGATAATACGGAGAGGTTACGAGATAGTTCTATGAATCAAAAAACATAAACTATTGAATATCTGTCAATTACAATAAAAACAGCATTTTACTGTTTTGAATTAAGAAAGAAATGTCTTAAACTTGTTACATACCATTGAATGCATCCGGCCTCGGCCACGCCATCTCGATTGAGATCTGATCACAACCAGAATAGCTCATCGTGATGGTCACACTACCCTGAACGGATTTGGTATCTGAAAGGCATTTATACTCAACGTTATAAAACTTATGAAAAATCACTATCCTGGGCTACTGCCTAAGGCTCACCTTTGGACGGACGTCGCGCTCCTGAATCTATCGTTCTTCTTTGCTTACATCTTCCGGTTTGAAAGCGGGCTTTCCACGCTGTTTGCAAATCAGTATGTAAATCTGCTCCTGGTTGCGAACCTGGTTTGGGTGTTCACGATTTATGTTTTCAAAACTTACCGGTTTACGCGGTTGTCGTACCATTTCAACACACAGCTTGCTGCATTCCTGAAAGCGGTAACGGTACACGGCGCGGTAATGATGGCATTTCTTTACCTGAGCAAGCAGGGAGAAGAGTATTCCCGCTACCAGTTCCTGATGACGTACATTATGTTCATCTCGCTGTCGTCTGCTTCACGGGCAGGTGCTGTGCTTTTCCTGAAAGTGTACCGCCAGGCGGGTTACAACTACAACCGCTACGGGATTGTAGGCAAGGGCGATCTCGCGGCGCTGATCCGGGAATTTTATGCCGAACGTAAGGAACTCGGGTACCGTTTCTCAGGGGCTATCGATCCTTCTTCGGGAAAGAATTCGCTCGAATCACTGGAAAGAATGCTGAAAGAAAAGCAGCTGGATTACCTCTATTGCTGCCTGTCGGAAATGAACGACGACCAGGTGAAGGAAGTAATCCGCATGGGTGAACGCCAACGGACGCACATTCGCCTCGTACCCGACTTCCGCGGCTTTATGACCAACATGGCGACGATCGAGTACCACGATATGTACCCGATCATCGAAATCAACACCAAGCCGTTTTCAAGCCTGAACGAGCAGACGGTGAAACGCGCATTCGACCTGATATTCTCCACGATCGTGATGATCCTCGGCGCTCCGGTATTCTTCCTGGTGTGGGCGGCGATCAAAATCACCTCTCCTGGGCCGGTGTTCTTCAAACAGCAACGTTCGGGACGTTGGGGCGAGTTGTTCTATATCTACAAATTCCGCAGCATGCGTGTAGACGCCGATAAAATGGGCCTGCAACACTCGAAAGGCGATGAAGACCCACGCATTACGCCGATAGGCCGCATCCTGCGCAAGTCCCGTCTCGACGAACTGCCACAGTTTATCAACGTTTTGAAAGGCGAAATGTCCGTAGTAGGCCCGCGTCCTTTGTACAAATACGATGTAGACATGCTTATGGAAGCAGCTCCACACGACTTCCAACGCTTGCTGACGGTGAAACCAGGCATTACCTCGATCGGGCAGATCAATGTGGGCTACGCCGACACGGTTGCCAAGAACGTAGAGCGTCTCAAATATGATCTTCAATACCTGAAATCTTATAGTGTTTTTGACGATGTCCAACTGATTTTCAGAACCGTACAAGTAATGGTTCTTGGACGTGGTCAGTAGTATTTATCTTACAGTATCCACAACCTGAAACAATACAAAAGGCGCCCATGGCGCCTTTTGTATTGTCCACCCGGCCCATATCTTCATTTTCACCAAGTATATTTTTATATTTGTAGTATAAATTCTATTTTTACGTAACAAAAAGTGTTATGCATACTTAGAATTTATAGAGGAGACAATGAGAAGGGTTTTACAAATCTTAGGACCAATGTGCCTGTTTCTGATCGGGATGAATGATGCAGCGGCACAAACGCGGAAGATTATCTATGCGGAGCGGAAAAGTCCCGTGGGCAAAGTTACCTATCCGAGTACAGCCGTGGTCACCGGTCAGGCTGTCGATGGCTATGTGCGGGTGAAAGGCGCAGGGAAGTTTATTTTTCCGCTGTCAGACAATGGCATTTTCCGACCAATGGCGACGCTTGTCGACGGATGTTACGGGGCCTATTTCGCGGCCAACCCTTCGGTGGCCATCACGAGCAGCCACAAAGGGGGCAACTATCCCCCGCTCCCCCTGGGCGCACCGTTTCCGATTACGTCCAAAGACGCCAGTATTACCGCCGTGTCGAACGTGGAATATTGGGATGTGGTGGGCGCCGTGGCGACAAAAATCACGATTTCGTGGAATACCGAAAGTAAAATTGCGACGCTCCTTAAAAACAACAGCATTTCTCGGTTGTTCATCGTTGGCTGGACCGGAACCAAATGGGTAAAACTCGCTTCCACGGTAGACCCAACGTCGATTCTGGGCTCGGCAAGTACTTTAACTTCCGGCTCCATTACCACCAATGCTGCCATTGTCCCGAATACCTACAACGTCTACACATTTGGAACCGACGTGCCGCAAACTACCCGTGAGATGTTTGTTCAGGCCGACAGTGTGGAAGCGCAGGAAAGCCTCGAAATAGCAAAAGAGAACGAGCGTTTATCGGAAGAAGTGGAAACCGCCGTTTTCCCGAACCCGGCGCGCGACCGCCTATTTGTACGCAATGGCCACAAGGTCCGTCAGATATCTGTTTTCGACCTGAATGGGCGCAGAATCATCTCGGCAAGTGGTATTAATGAGAAAGGCATGGATGTGCAGGGTATCCCCGCGGGTATCTATGTTGTAAATGTGGAAGACTATAACGGCAAAACCACATCCCGGAAAATAATAATCAACAAATAACATCCCCGTCCCTGAGGCATTCATTAAATTTGCACAGAACGCATTTCAACAAATACTCAATGAGAATAGTCGTATTAGGTGCCTCAGGTCAGCTGGGAAGCTGCCTTAAAAAAAACTCAACGGAACGTAACATTACAGACATTTCCTTCCCTTCGGAAGAGCACGCCAACATCCTCGACAAAGACTTGCTCGATAAGTTGTTCGCCGCCGAAAAACCCCAATATGTAATCAACTGTGCGGCTTATACCGCCGTAGATAAGGCCGAAGATGACGTGGATACCTGTCGGAAAGTGAATCGTGACGGCGCTGCGTATATTGCGGAAGTTTGCAAAAAACACGGCGCGACGCTGATCCACATTTCAACGGACTTCGTTTTCAAAGGCGATGTTCCCAAACTGCTTTCCGAAACAGATTTGGCCGAGCCTGAGAATATTTACGGGTTGACCAAGCTGGAAGGCGAAGCAGCGATCAGCGAGATTCTGCCCGAGCATTTCACGATCCGCACAAGTTGGCTGTATTCGGAATTCGGTAACAACTTTGTCAAAACCATGCTGCGCCTCGGTCGCGAACGCGAGCAGCTGGGTGTGATCGTCGACCAGGTGGGCTCCCCTACCTACGCGATCGATCTGGCGAATGCGATCCTGGACATTACCGAATCCGGCAGCACTTCCTATGGCATTTACCATTACAGCAACGAAGGCGTTACTTCCTGGTATGATTTTGCCAAAGCGGTGTTCGATCTCAGCGAAACCACTGTGAAACTCAATCCGGTTAAAACTTCGGAATATGTAACACGTGCGGTGCGCCCGGCGTACTCTGTCATGGATAAATCGAAAATCAAAACAAATTTCGACATCACCATCCCTTACTGGCGCGATAGCCTTTCCACTTGCGTAGAAAGGCTATTGGCAGAGGTGTCCTAGAAGCTCAAATCCTTTCTGACGGAAAGCATTAAACCGGCCGCATTGCTAAGCAGCTTGCCCTGATCGACAGACAAGGCCGCCTGCAATGTCGAACCGCCTAATAAACTGGTCTGCTTTGCCACGGCGAGCAGACCAGAAAATTGATATACTTTCGAAGGAAACGGCTGATCGTAAGTACCCTGGTTGCTCGAAAGTGAGAGCTTCGTTGTCCAATTAATGCCCGTCCAGACACCTTTCGCCCCGGTGTGAAGAACCCAGACGCGGTTGTTATTTGTGAAAAAGTCTGCATACCTGGGCCAGTTGTTTTCTGATGTGGCAGTGATAAACGGCGTTCCGATGCCCCTGCCATAATAGGACCAGCCGTCACGTACCTGGGCATTGTTAAAGTAATCGTCCTTCCCGCGAATACCGCTCTGGTTCGTCACCACGCTTCCTCCCTGGCTTTTGGTATAGAGCAATTCAAATGTCAGTTTGCTGATCGAGAAATCGGTTGATATAGCTTTTTTGAATTTAAAGACCACGCCATTCAGCCCGTCTTTGATGTTGTTCAGATAAAACAACGAACCATCCTCGACCAGGTTCTGCCGGTAAAACAAAACATTTACATTCTCCAGATCCAATTCCAGGCCGGCATCCAGGCTTGCTACGTGGTTTCCGATCCGGTTCGTTTCGTCGAAATTCGACAGGTTGGATTTCCCCTTGGGCTTGAAGCCCGTCACGACGTACCAGTAGCTGTTAATACCGGTGGGCATCTGACCATTTTCCGTGAAATAAGGTGATTTCCCGCCCCATTGTACCGCGTGGTTGAATCCCCCGTGCAGTTTTACCTTTCCATTCGGCCTTCCCAAGCGCAGGTAAAGCGCCTTGTTATGCAATTTCAAATGGCTGGTTACGGGCCGGTTGTTTTCGAAGTAGCCGTCGGAATAAAACCCTTTGAAGTATAGCAGGTTTTTAAACAGCGGCGTGTAGTTTTCAAACCCGATCTGGATTTTGGGGATGGGAAGCGCGTTTCCCGACCACATGTAAGAACCGCTGCCTAATTCGTGGTCATTGAACCCGACGTACTGCTTAACTCTCCCGACAGTAAGCTGAATGCCCTTGAAGGCAACGCTGCCATAAACCTGCGGCAGTAGCAGTTTGCTTTTTTTGCTTGCATTACCAGCTATTTCCAGCCCATAAACATACGTCCATTTCGGTTTGGACGCAGTCTGATTCGAAAACGGCTGTCTTCCCACGACTCCGGCGCGCAAGCTTGCTACCTGGCCGGTCGTCGGGACGGTCCCCCATTGATTGGCATGAAACCAGAAAGGCGTGCGGGAGGCAGTTGATCCATATGCTGCCATCTCGGCCCAGCTATGGGTATGGCTGGCAACGGTATCCACATCTTGTGCAACGACCGGGGCGATGGAAGAAATTGTGATGGACCAGGTGGCGGCTTTTAGAATTTTACATAGGGCATAGGGGAAAGCGTACGAGCTTTTCTCGAGAGGTTTCATTAGTACTTATTATAACGTTGAGAGAGGATTTACTTTGCACAAAGTAGCAAAGCAAATACCTAAAAATCAATACGTTACAATAAATTTATATTCTCCTGAACCTGTTTCTACGACCCCGTAGTTATCATCCTTATCACCTATCCTAAGTACTTCGCTGGATAGAATTTTTCCATTCAACAAAACCTTCGCGCCCCTACTCACCGGCACATGTATACGTGCGTAAGTATTCGTAGGTACGATTACGTTCATTGCCAGTTTACCGTCAGTTTTGTTCCATTCCGAGACGATCATGCCGTTAATTGTGCGTACCGAGGCTTTCAGGTGACTGATCCCGTCTTTGCCCATCCCGTCCGGCGCAATTTCGGGGCGGATATCGAATGTTTCGAAACCGGGTTTGGTCATCACGATCCCCGCCGCGTTGCCGAACATCCATTCGCACACCGCTCCGAATGCATAGTGGCTGAACGAGTTCATGGCCGCATTGTATTTGAAACCATCCTCTTTGGTGAAGCTATCCCACCGCTCCCAGATCGTAGTAGATCCGTTTTCAACCTCGAAGCCCCAGGAAGGGAATTCCTTGCTTAGAAATAGTTTGTAAGCCCGATCGGAGTGGCCAGTAGCCGAAAGTGCGGGGAGCAGCGGCTTCGCACCCAGGAAACCCGTTCCGAGCTTATCTCCGTTCTCTTTCAATAATGTCATCAGATACTCACCCGCTTTCGCCCGGTCGGCGGAGGGGACGATATTCATGTAAATAGCATTGGCATAGGCAGTCTGGGTATGCCCGGTAAAGCCCAGGGAACCATCCACGTAACCCGCACCATTGCCGTATGCCTTCTCGTCGCATTTGAAACGGCCCTGCTCGTCCACATAATGTCCGCGGATCGCCTCCCGGATTTTTCTGCCTGTTTCGGTAAACCGCTGCCGATCCTTGGCATTCCCGATTGCGGTGGCCATCTCGGCCATCAGATCGGCGCAGTAGGCGTAGTAAAAAGAGGCAAGCATGTCGGGAGGGGTTTTCTTGCCAAATGAGAGCCAATCTCCGAACCCGCCTTTCGGATCGATGTCGGCAAATGCATTCTCTTTGAAAAGATAGGCGCCCTTACTTCTCGTATCAAGGAAATCCATAAACTGCACCATATCGGCCCAGCCGTCGCGGATCATGCGGGTGTCGCCGTAGGTACGGTAAATCTGGTACGGGCAGATAATGCCGGCTTCCATCCAGCCCGGTGAGAAAGTGTCGGTTTTTCGCAAGTTCGGTCGTGGCGCGTAAAGCGGGTATGCGCCGTTTTCGTATTGCCCGTCGTTCAGGTCGACCACCCATTTGGTGAAAAACGAAGCCACATCCCGGTTAAATGTCGCCGATTTCACATACACCTGCGCATCACCCGTCCAGCCGATACGCTCGTCGCGCTGCGGGCAGTCGGTGGGAATATCCACATAATTGGCGCGCTGTGTCCAGTCGATGTTGCTGTAAAGCTGGTTCACCATCGCATTATCGGTTTCGAAAGTCCCGACTTTCGGCGTATCAGACCCAATGGCCAGCCCCGTTAGTGTTTCGTCCGTGGGGGCATTTCTCAACCCCGTCACCTCCACATATTGAAATCCGTGAAATGTAAACTTAGGCTCCCAGGTTTCGCCCGCGGGATCGCCTTTCAATATATAAGTATCCGTAGCCCTTGCCATTCTCAGGTTCTCGGTCATCAGCCTGCCATCGGGGTAAAGCTTTTCTCCAAAACGCAGCCGGATTGTGTCGCCTGCCTGCCCCTTTACGTGCAATCGCACAATGCCCGCGTAATTCTGCCCCATATCAAAAATGTAAGTGCCATTTCCGCGGTCTTTACGGCTAACTACTTTGAGCGTCTGTGTAATTTTCACCGGCGGGCCGGGGTAGACCTGAATTTTGCGTTCCGCTTTATCAGGAAACACTTGCGTGTTCTTCCATCGAGTATCATCAAAACCAGCCCTATTCCAGCTGTTTTGCTCCAAACGCGCGTCATAAGTTTCGCCATTCAGCAAATCCGATTCCAGTAGTGCGCCCTGGCTTGCCTTCCAGGTCTGGTCGGTCACGAAGGTTTCTGTTTTCCCATCGGCATATTCCACTTCCAGTTGCGCTTTCAGCAAAGGAACTTTGCCATAAAATGCGCGTACTACCGGATTTTGGACTAACAATGAATAGCCCAGATAACCCGCATACCAACCGTAGGATAGCTGCGAGGCCAATGCGTTTTTACCGGCTTTCAGATCGGCCGTCACGTCATAAGTCTGGTAGTAAACGCGCTTGTCGTAGTCTGTCCAGCCTGGTGTCAGGAAAGCGTCACCCGCCTTTTTTCCATTAATACTAAACTCGTACAGGCCCAAAGCGGTCACATAAAGCCGGGCCTTCCTCACACCATTCCGGATCGTCACTTCCTTGCGCAGATACGGCGCAGGCGGTAAATGGTACACTTTGGCTTTTCCAAGATGGTCCAGGTCCAGGCCAATCCATTGCCCTTTCCATTCCGATTTATCGAGCAAACCCATCTCCCATTGTGAAGGCCTGCTCCATTCACCAGCCAAACCATTTTTATCCCAGCTCCTCACCTTCCAGTAGCAAACGTTGCGCGATTTCAGCGGCTTACCCGCATATTCAATCTGCGCCGTGCTCCGGCCAGCCGTCTTTCCTGAATTCCATAAATCAGCAGCCTTCTCGGTGAGCTTTTCCGGGGAAGACGCGACCAGGATCTGGTAGGCTGTTTGCACCTGACTATTTTCGCTGGCCGAGAGCTCCCAGCTCAGGCGCGGATTCGCTACGTCGGTGACGGGCGATTCCTTGTATTCGCATCGCAGATAGCCGGGCACCAGCCCTTTTGCGTTTGCCAAAATGGCTCCCATTGCCAGCATGACCGACAGCATAATTGTTTTCATAAAACAGGAGATTAAATCTTAACGCAACACCTTCACACCCTTCGGCGCTTCGATCTGGGACTTGACCTTACCGTCGGCCTGTTTTTCATGCCGGATCTTCACCACACCCATCGGCGTAGGATAAGTGCCCTCCACCCATTGCAAATCGCCCAGGTTGGGCTGAATGCGGATGGTTTTACAGCCCGGTTCCACCACGTTCACGCCCAGTACGTGCTCCGAAAGCCAGGAGGTAGGTCCCGACGCCCAGCCGTGACAAAGGCTATGCCGGAGCTTTTTGTAGCAGTAAGCCCCAAAATCACCGTGAATATCGTCCTTCCCGTCTGGGACCAGCTCGTCTATCGGTGCGACATTTTGGGTCCAGGTCAGATCGAAATCCTCCCAAAAGGTGGTAGCACCCATGTCGAGCATCCCGCCCCAATAGTTGCGGATGCAGTTTAAGGCGCCGGTATAATCCTTCGCTTTGGCTTTGGCCTGCAACATATAATAGCCGTAGAATGTCGAGAAACGCTCGCAATCACCCACAGCAATGACGTCCGCATTGGCTTTTTCGGCAGGCATAAGTCCGGCCAAGGCCATGAGGGCTGCTGCCTGCTTGGAGCCATTCGCATCGGGAACATACATTTTCATCTGTGTTGCCATGGTTTTGCAGCGTGTAGCCTGCGCAGGCTCGTCCAGGATCTGGCAAAGCTCGGCCCCCGCCTCCAAGGTCATAATCATCATCGCGTGCAAACCCGCGTGAATGCCCTTCGGGTTTTCGCTCGATGGCCAGTCGAGGAAGCGCGTACCGTCCAGGTTTTCTTTATTGTCTTTGGTTTTTTCCATCAACTGGTCGAGCAACGCCACCAGGTACTTTTGTTGTTTGCGGAGGTATTCAAGGTCGCCCTGGTTCTTATACAAATCCCGGTGAATGAGCACCCACCACATCGAGTAAGCGCTGATGCCATTCATCCAGCCCGGCAGCGGCGTGATGTCACGCGCCTGATCGAGGCTTTTGGCCACTACTTCATTTTTACCAAAAACCGTGTTGATCGTCATCACTTCGGGGTGCATATCGCCTACCCACACCAGGCGGTCGCGTTTGATACCGTCCCAAAGGTATTCCTGCATATTCAAATGCACGGTGTACGCGCCCGTATTCCAAATCGTGTTCAATCGTTCGTCGCTGCTCTTGAACGACCCGAGATAAGGAATGTCCCGGTACTCGAAAATCGCCCGTACTTCTTTCAATTGCAGCTCCCGGTCCTCGTCCACCAGATCGATCCGGGCAAAGCGGAAACCGGAGTTACCTACCTGCATGACGCCCAGCCACGGCACCTGAATGGTAAAATCGCGCATAGCGTGGTCATTTGTCGCGCCCTGAATGGTGTCGATGTCCGACATCGCCTCGCTAACCGATTCTCCCAGGCGAATACGGATTCTGATCGGTTTCTGATTAGCAGGCTGGTCGGTCACGATCTGAATGCCTCCCTGTATTTCTTTTCCAAAATCAAACAATATCCCCGGTATCTGGCCTTCCTTGCTGATCAGCTTTGCAAAGTTCCTGTGGACCAGATCCGCCTGACCTGTACCTTTTCTGAGCAGATTGGAAGCATCCACCACGCTCGCACCGGTCCGGTCGGACATCCAGACAATGCGTTTGGGAGACAGGTATTGCCGAACCCGTGAATCTTTCTGCGCCTCATAGCTATTGTCGAAAATCGGGGGAAGTGCAGTGCCGGAAGATTCCTGCGCGACGACTTCGCCTGCAAGCGAGGATAGAAAAAGTAAAAGGAAGGCCAGGTAGTTTTTCACAAGTAGATAGTTTTGGTGTTCAGGATTGTAATATTCCCGGAAAATAAATAATTATAAATTAGTCAACTAGCCTGTGCTATCCTGTCCCGTGACGATACAGATATGGCCACCGTTAACGCTTCGTTAACATTTTTACATGCTAAAAGTATGTCAAAACCGTTCTACTTTTGCTTGTGGTACAATACCCGGCCATTTTTCATTACTAAACCTTTCGACCCGACCGATGATCATAAAAGAAAATAGCTCGCAGGACCGCGACGGGCTGCCCCCATTTGTCAATAGCTGGAAACAGCTGTACATTCTGCTGATCGGCATGCTCGCACTGCAAATTGTCCTCTTCTATTTATTTATGACCCGTTTTCAATGAGCACACTCGACTGGACTGTTCTTTCGCTTACCCTTCTATTTGTAGTACTATACGGAATCTACCGCAGCCGCGAAAAGCACACGATGGATTCGTTCCTGCTCGCAGGCCAGTCAATGCCCTGGTACCATGTGACATTGTCGCTGATGGCTACCCAGGCCAGCGCCATTACCTTCCTCTCGGCCCCGGGACAGGCATACACCGACGGTATGCGCTTCGTCCAGTTCTACTTCGGGCTGCCCTTGGCGATGGTGGTATTGTGCGTGACATTCGTTCCTAAGTTCGGTAAACTCAAAATATTTACTGCCTACGAATTCCTCGAAGGCCGGTTTGACCTGCGTACGCGCGCGCTCACGGCATTTTTGTTCCTTTTGCAGCGGGGATTATCGACAGGCCTTTCCATTTATGCACCGTCGTTGATCCTTTCGGCCATTCTGGGCTGGGACATCACCTGGACCAACATCATTTCCGGCGGCGTCGTGATCCTTTACACCACGCTGGGAGGTTCCCGGGCCGTTTCGCATACGCATTTGCAGCAGATGGGCATTATCACGGTCGGCATGGTCGTGGCGGGCGTGATGGTGGTAAAGTTCCTGCCCGAGCAGGTGTCGTTTACCGACGCATTGCATGTAGCGGGTAAAATGGGCAAAGTGAATCTGATCGACTTCACATTCGACTTGAATAACAGATATAATGTATGGTCGGGGCTGATCGGCGGCTTCTTCCTGCAACTCTCCTATTTCGGTACCGATCAGTCGCAGGTCGGCCGCTTTCTGACGGGCAGCTCGCAGGGGCAAAGCAAGCTCGGACTAGCGATGAACGGCCTGCTGAAAATTCCGATGCAGTTTCTGATCCTTTTGGTGGGCGTGCTCGTTTTTGCATTCTACCAGTTCACGACACCGCCGCTTTTCTTCAACCAGACGGCCGTCGATCATGTCAAATCGAGCCCTTATGCGGCGGAATATGCGGCGCTGGAAAAGCAGCATGAAGAAATCCAGGCTGTCAAACGCCCCCAGGTGATGGCGCTTACTGAGGCAATCCGCGAGGACGACCAGCAGGCTATTGCAGCCTCCCGCGGCATTCTCTCCGACCTGGAAGGTAAAGTGAAGGATGTCCGGAAAGAAGCGGCTGCCGTACTCTCGAAAGCCAACGGCGGCGAGACCAATGATGTGAATTACATTTTCCTCCGGTTTGTGATCGATTACCTGCCGGCCGGTATGGTGGGACTGCTCATTGCGGTGATATTACTGGCATCCATGGGGTCGGTAGCGGCGGCATATAACTCCCTCGCCTCCTGCACGATCGTCGATATTTACAAAAGGATTGTGCGCAAGGACGAGAACGGGCGAAATTACGTAGCCGCTTCCCGCTGGGCTACTTTCTTTTGGGGGGTATTCTGCATTGCCGTGGCGCAGTATGCTTCGCGGCTTGGAAGTATGATCGAGGCGGTCAACATCCTGGGTTCGCTGTTTTACGGAACCATCCTGGGCATATTCCTGGTCGCATTCTATTTCAAAAAGATCGGCAGCCGGGCGGTTTTCTGGGGAAGTATTATCGGAGAAATATTCGTCATCGCAAGCTACGTGATCGACCTGACAGCTTTTCTCTGGCTGAACCTGATTGGCTGCGTACTGGTGATCATCTTCGCCGGGCTGATCGAGAAGATCTGGCCACAGCATGAAACACGGGTGGAAGAAAGCCCTAATGCGTAATTTTTACACATAACTAATGCCTTCGAAATGTCCAAACACGGGACAATTCTCGTTAAAAATTACACATTTTGAAGAAATCATGGTGCATTGCCCATTTTTTTCAAATACATAGGAAACTATTCCCGCATTTTAATCCTTAATAAGTACAATCGGACAACGGGGCAGCTTATACGCAAGCCACTAATGTCACCGATTGTTTACAAAAACAATCTCTAAACCTACTGGCCATGCTAACGCCGCTCCATCCTTTCTTCTCGGGGGTCAAAATCCAGTTCCTAGCTACGGATAGCTGATCCCGTTCACGCTTTTTTCCAATTATCAAACCTGTTCATCATCAGACAGAAACACTTAATTTCTATCCAAAATTCTAATTGATCACCTACATGAAGCATTGGTCTAAGCCACAAAAAACAACGCGTTTGGCGCTTAGCTCGGCATTCCTCTTATTGAATTTGCTCAGTACCGCCCTGGCACAGGGCATCCAGGAAAGTAACCGGGAAGCGCCGGTCTTGGAGCAGGCAACTTTACAGGAAGTGGTTGCGTACGCTATCAAAAACCAGCCAGCGATCCAGCAATCGCTGATCGACGAGCAGATCACGGCCAACCAGGTCCGCGCCAAACTGGCCGACTGGTACCCGCAAATCGGCTTTAACTACAACTTACAGCACAACTTTATTGTTCAGACGAGCATTATCGCGGGCAACCCGGTGAAACTGGGGGTTAACAACGTTTCGGCCACACAGTTCACGCTTTCGCAACAGATCTTCAACCGCGACGTATTGCTCGCCAGGCGTACCCGCGGCGATGTACTTTTTGCGGCAAGCCAGAATACGGTCAGCAACAAAACCGACCTGGCCGTGAATGTTTCCAAGGCATTCTACGACGTATTGGCCACTACCCAGCAGATCAAGGTAGCCGAAGAGGATATCGTACGCCTCGAACGCAGCCTGAAAGATGCGCAGAACCAGTACAAATCCGGCATTACCGACAAGATCGACTACAAACGGGCGACCATTTCTCTCAACAACACCCGCGCCAACAAAAAGAGCAACGAGGAAGTGTTGAAAGCCAAACTGGAATACCTGAAAACATTGATGGGTTATCCGCTCAATAAGGCATTGCAGATCAGCTACGACACCTTGCAAATGGAGCGCGAAATCGCTCTGGACACGTTGCAGAATGTCGATCTGAACGGCCGGATCGAGTACCAGATCCTGGCGACCCAGAAAAAGCTGGCGGAAGCCAATTTAACTTACAACAAATGGAGCTATTTGCCCAACCTTGCGTTGAACGGTGCCTATAACCTCAACTTTCAGAACAACCATTTTTCGGACCTTTATAATAAGAACTATCCCAACTCCTTTGGTTTGCTGACCCTTTCACTCCCTATTTACCAGGGCGGGAAGAGAAAGGCCAATACCAAGCAGGCCGAATGGCAGCTCAAACGCCTCGACTGGGATTTGAAAGGTCTTCAAAACAACGTGAATTCTGAATATGCGAGTGCATTGGCCAATTACAAAGGTAACCTGACCAACCTGCTCGCCCAGAAAGAGAATGTCGAGCTCGCGCGTGAGGTGTACGATGTGATCCAGCTGCAATATAAATCGGGTATCAAAACTTATCTCGAAGTGGTTACTTCCGAAACCGACCTTCGCCTGGCGCGCATCAACTATTACAATGCATTGTACATGGTGCTGGCGAGCAAGATCGATGTTCAGAAAGCGCTTGGACAAATCAATATTCAATAAAGGATTAGCCGAACACTTCGGCCTCCCTACACTTAACTCCTGCTTCCATTAGAAAATATTTTAATGATATGTTTTTAAATACAACAAAATATTACCCCGCTGCACTGCTTGCACTGACGATCTTCTCCTGCGGCAAAAAAGATCAGCAACAGGCACCTACCGCACCGCCAGCCGTGCAGGTAACCTTGACCGAGGTGGCATCCTCGGAGGCGTCTTACTATGACGAGTATCCCGGAACCGTGGTTCCATTGAACGAGGTAGAGCTGCGCCCACAGGTAACCGGCTTCGTAACAGGCATCCATTTCACCGACGGCGCCCGTGTCCGTAAAGGCCAGTTGCTTTACACGATCGATGCGCAACTTTACGATGCCAACTACGACCAGGCCGTTGCTTCCCTGAATGTACAGGAAGCCAACCTGGTTCGCGCACAAAAGGACGCAGACCGCTACCATGAGCTCGAAAAGAACGACGCGGTGGCCAAACAGCTCGTCGATAATGCGGACGCCGCCCTGGAAGTTGCAAAGAGACAGGTGGACGCCGCCAAAGCCAGCATCAAAGCCAGCCAGACCAGCGTGCGCTACACCAAAGTGGTTGCCCCATTTGATGGTATCATCGGCATTTCGGCCGTGAAAGTGGGCGCTCCTGTGTCCGCAGGCCAAACCGTGCTGAACAAGGTTTCGACCGACAACCAGCTCGCAGTCGATTTCAATGTGGATCAAAAGGAAATTTACCGCTTCACCACACTGATGAAATCCCAAAAAGCCAGCGATTCGACATTCTCGATCAAATTCGGAACGGATGTTTACCCGGCCCACGGCAAAATTGCGTTGCTCGACCGCGCGGTAGACCCGCAAACCGGTAGCATCAAGACCCGTCTGGTTTTCCCCAACAAGGACAATCAACTTCGTGCAGGCATGAGCGGCACCGTGATGGTGCTCAACAATGCGGGCTCAAAATCGCTGCTAATACCCTACAAGGCGGTCACCGAACAATTGGGTGAATTCTTTGTGTATGTGGCCGGCGACAGCAGCAAGGTAACCCAACGGAAAATAACGCTTGGTACCGCCATCGGCACCAACATCATTGTGAGAGAAGGCCTGAAAGAAGGCGAGAAAATTGCGGTAGAAGGCGTTCAGAACCTTCGTGAAGGAGCAGTTATTCAGGAAGGCGCCCCTGCTCAGGGTGGCGCGCCTCAGAAAAAATAAGCAACCGGTTCCTTTTACTATTTCATAAACCAGTACGAAATGATTGCAGATGTTTTTATAAAAAGGCCGGTCACAGCGATAGTATCCTCGGTTGTGCTGGTCCTGGTGGGGCTCATCGCCCTCACCACCCTGCCGGTAGCCCAGTATCCCGACGTTACCCCTCCTACCGTAACCGTTAGCGGTAACTTTACGGGGGCCGACGCCCAGACGGTCGAACAAACGACCACTACCCCTATTGAAACGCAGATCAACGGTACGCCGGGCATGACCTACATGTCCAGTAACAGTACCAGCAGCGGGCAAAGCAGTATCAACGTAACATTCGACGTCGGTACGGACGTTAATATCGCCGCCCTGGATGTACAGAACCGCGTGAGCGTGGCGGAACCTACCCTGCCCGACGCGGTAAAACGCCTTGGCTTGACGGTACGTAAACGCCAGCCCAGCATCATGATCGCGTTGGCGCTTTACTCGCCCAATGGCTCACACGATGCCCAGTTTATCGGTAACTATGCCAACATTTACCTCAAAGACGCGCTTCAACGCGTAAAAGGAGTGGGTGACATCGTATCCCGCGCCGATGACTTCGGTATGCGTATCTGGCTGAACCCCGAGAAACTGGCTACACTGAAAATGACGCCCTCGGACATTTCTGCGGCCCTGGCAGAGCAAAACTTGCAGGTGGCGGCCGGTACGGTGGGTGGAAACCCGCAGCCCAATGCACAGGCGTTTGAATACAGCGTGCTTACCAACAGCCGCCTGAATACGAAGGAGCAGTTTGAAAATATCATTGTCCGCTCCGACCCTGCGCAAGGCAGCGTCGTGTACCTGCGTGACGTGGCCCGTGTGGAGCTCGGTAAATTCGACTATGGTGTGAATGCATTTGTAAGCGGTAAACCGGCTGCATTTGTATTGATTTACCAGGCACCCGGAGCGAACGCGCTGGCCACTTACGAAGGCGTCATGAAAGCGCTGACGGAAATGAAAAAGACGTTTCCCAAAGACATCGACTACGTGATCCCGACGGAAACCGCGACGGTCGTAAAAGTATCTATCGAAGAGGTACTCCACACTTTCGGCGAAGCGATGATCCTCGTTGTGATCGTGGTGTTCCTGTTCCTGCAAAACTGGCGGGCAACATTGATCCCGATCCTGGCGATCCCGGTTTCGCTGATCGGTACATTTATATTCTTCATTCCTTTCGGCTTTACAATCAACACGCTGACGCTCTTCGCGTTCGTATTGGCGATCGGTATCGTGGTGGATGACGCCATTGTGGTGGTAGAAGCGGTACAGCATTATATTGATGAAAAGAAAATGTCGCCCCGTGCCGCTACCGAGCAGGCGATGAAGGACATTTCCGGTCCGGTAATCGCGATCGCCTTGATTCTGGCCGCGGTGTTTGTGCCGGTGAGTTTTGTACCCGGTATTGTAGGACGCCTTTACCAGCAGTTCGCGATTACGATTGCGGTATCCGTGTTGCTTTCCGCATTTGTGGCCCTTTCGCTCACGCCGGCTTTGTGTTCGATCATGCTCCGTCCGTCCAAAGGAGAAAACGATAAAAAGAACCTGCTCGAAAAATTCTTCGATCGCTTCAACAAGTGGTTCGACCGCCTTTCGCGCTCCTACACCCGCGGCGTTTCCAAGTGGATCAAAGCTACTCCTTTGGTGTTGGTGATGATGGTCTGCCTCTTCGTAGGGCTGTTTTTCCTTTTCAAAAACAAACCATCCGGATTTATCCCCGTAGAAGATGAAGGCCGCCTGTTTGTGACCTATGAAATGCCAGAAGCTACTTCCACTACCCGCAACATTGCGATGATCAAGGATATCATGCAGCGTGTTTCGTCCATCCCGGAAGTACGCGTAGTGGGTGGTTTGGCAGGATTGAACATCATCAGCTTCTCGAACAAATCCAACACCGGTACCATGTTCGTGAACTTGCACCCTTGGGCCGACCGCAAAGGCGCGGAGCACCACGTGCAGGCGGTGATTAAAGAGATCCAGAAACGTACTGCCGACATCAAGGAGGCACGCGTAATCGCGATCGCACCGCCGGCGATACCAGGTCTGGGAGCTACGTCCGGTTTTACATTCCAGTTGCAGCAATCGACCAGTACGGACAATATCCAGCAGTTCGAAGGCGTAACCCGTGAGTTTTTGGGAAGAGTTAACAAACGCCCTGAAATCGCGATGGCCTATACCTTCTTCAATGCTAGGACGCCAAGCTACCAGATTGATGTTGACCGCGACAAAACCAAAAAACTGGGTGTGCAGGTGAACGATGTGTTCAATTCTTTGTCTACACTTTTGGGTAGTACTTATGTGAACGACTTCAACCTTTACGGCCGTAACTTCCGCGTAATGGTACAGGCCGACAGCAGTTTCCGCTCCTCACTCGACAAGATCCAGAAGTTCTACGTCCGCAACAGGGCCGGCAATATGGTACCGCTCAGCGCATTGGTAACATCGAGAGTCGTCGAGAACCCGGCATTGATTTCCCACTACAACATCTATCGCTCTGTGGAGATCAACGGTACGCCGAAACCCGGTTTCAGTAGTGGTCAGGCGATCACCGCATTGCGCGAAGAGGCGGCCAAGCTACCCGCGGGTTATTCGTATGAATTCTCGGGGATGAGTAGTGAGGAGATTAAAGCGGGCGACAGTACCACGACTATTTTTGCGATTTCGATCGTATTCGTGTTCCTGTTCCTGGCGGCGCTCTACGAAAGCTGGTCGATTCCGTTCTCTGTACTTTTTGCGGTACCGATCGGTGCATTCGGCTCGATTTTGACATTGACATTCCTGCCGAATTTGTCCAACAACATTTACGCACAGATCGGTTTGATCACACTGATTGGTCTGGCTGCCAAGAATGCCATCCTGATCGTCGAGTTTGCCAAAGAGCGGGTAGATAATGGTATGGAGCTCGTGAAAGCGACCCTCGAAGCGGTGCAATTGCGTTTGCGACCGATCATCATGACCTCCCTCGCTTTCATACTGGGGGTACTTCCGCTCGCATTTGCCAGCGGCGCGGCAGCCGAGTCACGGAAAACCATTGGCTGGACCGTATTCGGCGGTATGCTTGCCGCTACTTCCCTGGCGATTTTCGTGGTGCCGGTATTGTTCGTCGCCATCGAAAAGCTGGTGACCGGCAAAAAAGGCAACCAGCCCGCAAGGCCTGGCAACACCTCCGAGGCTCCTGCGCATTAACAGGATATTGTTTTTATTTCAAAAAGCGGATCATAGGTGCTACTATGGTCCGCTTTTTTATATTTTGGCAAGGAACTTATTATGATCACATATGTACGTCAAAGAGGTCTTTTCGATCTGGCGCCTGCTCAAAGGCATTTGGGTGGGCGTCGTTGCGGTAACTGCCTACGCAACGCTGGTGTTTTATCTTTTCAGTTATCAGAACTGGCATTTCCTTTCATTCCCTATCTCCATCACCACCATTCTCGGCACGGCGCTCTCGCTGCTGCTTGGTTTCAGGACCAACTCCGCCTATGACCGCTGGTGGGAAGCGCGTAAATCCTGGGGAGAGATCGTCAACGACAGCCGCACCATCGTGCGCCAGGCAGTCGCATTCACCGAAGCGCCTGCCGAAGAAAAGAACGAGCTCGTTTCCAACATCGCACACTTGCAGATCGCCTGGTGCTACGCGCTCGCCAATTCGCTCCGCCGCACGCAGGTACTCGTGTACGCCGACCTGCACCTGACCGCCGAGGAGCACGCGTACGTGAGCGCGCAAGACAATATCCCCAACGCCATCCTGAACCTGATCCAGTTCAAAGTGGCCGCATTACACGATTCGGGGAAAATCAAGACATTGCTCTATCAGAATATCGACGACACCCTGCGGAGGCTCTGCGACGCGATGGGCAAATGTGAACGGATCAAGAATACCGTTTTCCCTACCCAATATGCCTTTTTCGTGCACCTGGTGATATTTATTTTCACGCTGGTGCTTCCAATGGGCCTCGTGGAAAGCATCGGCCGCATTGCCATCCCCATCACATTTACCATTTCCTTCCTGTTCTTTTATGTGGAATGGATTGCCTACATCATGCAAAACCCGTTCGAAAACGGGCCTAATGACATTCCAATGACTTCGATGTCGCGCAATATCGAGATCAACCTGCTGCAGCTGATTGGCGCGGAGAAGATTCCGGAGAAGATACTGCCGAAGAATGGCGTGGTGATGTAAATGAAAAAGGGGTAAGCGTCCAGCCTACCCCCTTTTTCTATATCGATGTGAAATCACTTATTTAGATTTTACTGTCGTATAGTAAAGTTCTAATTCTACACCTTTGTCCGCATTCAGCTGATCGCCAACCACCAAACGGTCGACGCTCATAGAGAACTGGCTCCCTGCTTCGCGGAACGTACCGCTCGAACCGAATGGACTGCTGCGGATCACAAATCCACCGACATCACTGGATTCAGAAACCATTATTTCCGTCGCAAAAGAGCTGATATCGAAACGATAATATTGTTCATTCTTAATCAAATCATTGATGTACACGCTATTCACGCCGCCGCCAGTACCAAGCAGCGTAACCGCCAGAGGTGCGCCGTTGGCGTCTGTATAGAACTGGTTATTTTTGTCGAGCCGGTACAAATACAATACTTTGGGAACCCGGAATGCATTGGTAATCGAAGCTCTCAAAGGTTTCACGCGGAGGTAGGCCTTATTGATGGCTGTGTATTGCGCAAATTTAAAATTACTCAAGTAAGGCAGATCTACCCGGAGCATCACACCTGTCCCTGCCTGCATGAATGCCTGGTTCGCTGTTTGCGAGGAAGGCAACGAAAGTCGCGTATTGTCCGGCAATTTTGCCAGCTGGGTCCCTGCGTGATCTCCCAAAGTCTGATTATACGATGCAGTGATCTTAAATATCGTTGAATCTTTCTTATGCTCACTAACCAGGGGCGTATGATAGTGCAACTGTACTGAAGTACTGTCAAGACCCCACTTGAATCCAACTATCGGACCGTTATCCGTCGTCGCGGGCACTACCACCAATCCTTTTACTAAGTTTATCCAGTCTACGTTGGAAGTGATCTGGTTGTTTTTAGCCATTTCAAAAATCTGCTTTCCTAATGCATCGGACAACCTTATTTTCAACAGTGAAGTAGTCGTCGGCCTGGGAACGATTGTTACCTTCCCAATGGGCGTCGGGTCATAGGCGGTCGAATTATGGTTCCAATAAGCGCTTTTCTCGAGAATATCGGTAAGCAGCTTGTGAACCGTCAGGTTCATTGGTTTGGTGGTATCGCCGTAGCTGTAAGAATTGTCGTATCTCAGCGATAGTATGAGCGAATCATATTCTGCTTCCTGTGCCACTGACATGCCACTTGCCAGTGTTGGCTGAAAAAAGCTCATAGTCCGTACCTTTCCAAAATAAGGATCTTTATAGGTTCCCAGGAGCATACGCGAGGCAGCACCCGTCATGAGCGAGTCCGTGCCAATTGTTGAAAGCTTGATAGTGACCGTATCCGAGCTTAGCACTGCAAAATCATCTGGATTAGGCTGCGACAGCGATTCGATCTGATCCCCCCACTCACACGCTGTAAGCGAAAACGCAAATCCAATTATGATCAGAAGCTTATGAACTATGGACGACTTCCCTAAGGAATAAGACTGAAATTTCATTTAGAGCAAGAACAGTAAAAAGTGCAAAAATATCAGTTGCATTCTTAAATACAACATGATTCAACGATTTCGGACAAATAAGAAAGTAAAATCCGGTTTGCAACAAAAAAAGGAATGCGTACGTAAGAGTTAAACAAAGGCTTTTCAGCTGTTACGCCGCAAGTACCGCAATAGTGGCAAACCCGGTAAGAAACGTAAAAGATGCAGGACTATTTTAAACCTTTCGGAGTTGGAATGCATCCTGAGACTAACCAGCGCCCACAGTTGCGACGCAATAACAGCGCAACATTGTAACCCGATACGCGTTGAAAGTAACTGACAGATTAAAGTTTTGGACAAAAAATTTCTGATTATTTTACTTAGCAGTATCAAGATGTTATGTTTGCAAAAATTTCAGATTACGGGTGAGCTCTCCGTATTGCTTTGAGAGCAGCAACCCAGGGAAAACATTTAATAATCTCATTACTCATTTGTAACAATTCGTCAAACAATAATTTCATGTTTAATACCTTAAAAAAGACTTCGTTAGCCCTTCTAGTCGCTTCTACCGCGTTAGTTCAGATGAGCTGCGGCAATAAAGATGATGAAGAAAAACGCGGAAACTGGTTCAGAAAGGATCTGCCAAACTTCGGAGGATCGATACGGACCAATGCAGTGAGTTTTGTGATTGGTAGCGTAGGTTACATTGGTACTGGCTATACAAATGAAACAGTTGCCCGCGTAAAAGATTTTTGGGCATACAATGCCGAAAGACAAACCTGGTCTCAAATAACTCCATTCCCCGGAACTGGCCGCAACAACGCTACGGCGTTCGTGCTGAAAGGCAAAGCCTATGTAGGCGGCGGCTATGACGGCGTGGTGGCCGTCGATAACGGCTACAAAAAAGATTTTTACGAATACGATCCTGCTACAAACAAATGGGACTCTATCGCTGATTTCGGTGGCGGCACCCGTCAATATGCCACTTCTTTCGTAGTAAACGACAGAGCGTACGTAGGTCTTGGTTTCAACGCCAGCAACTACTACCAGGATTTTTACGAATACAACCCTACTACCGACAAGTGGAGCGAAATGGCAACGTTTAAAGGTGGTAAGAGAACCGGTGCGATTGCATTCACTATTGGCACAAAGGCTTATGTTGGGTTCGGGAAAAGTAATGCTAACACATCTTACAAGGATATGTATAGCTTCGACCCGGCAGGTAACGGAGGTGCAGGTAACTGGACCCGCGTCGATTTCGCCGACGGATTCGACCAGGATGCTTTCCCGGCACGTGCTTACGGCTCGTCTTTCGTAATCGATGGCAAAGCTTATGTTGTCGGTGGAGAAGGTAGATCCGATGTATGGGAGTACGATCCGGGCGCGAACAGCTGGGTGGAAAGAGCTCCTTTCCCAACTCAGAGAGGGTTTGCAGGCTCATTCGTAATCGGCAAGATCGGTTATCTCGGAACCGGTAGCGCGTCCGGCCAAGGCGGCGGAGCTGACGATTTCTGGGGCTTCGATCCTACCCAGGCAATTGACACCGACGACGATCTGTGATCCGCAAAAACAACAAAATCCTGATCATAGGTATACTGGCCTTTGCCGCCGCGATTTACTTCCTGTTCTTCAACAAACGGGGTGTAAATCAGGGCGGCGAAGGCCTTTCCCGTTTCAAGGTTGAGACAATCAGGGGTGAACATGGCTGGGGCTACCATATCCGCCAGGATACAACATTGGTAATCGAGCAGAAAGTGATTCCGGGAATCCCCGGTATAAACGGTTTTGCAACCGAACAGGAAGCGGCCAAAACGGGTGGGCTCGTTAAACAAAAGCTCGACCGGGGTATTTTCCCGCCGACGATCTGGGTACATGAGCTCGACAGTCTCGGTATAAAATATCAGTAAAACAGGCTCTCAGGAGCCTGTTTTTATTTGAAGCGATATGTACCCATGATCGGATAGTGATCCGAGTATTTTATTTTGGAATAGGTGGTGAAGTCGAGCACCGATAATTTGTCCTCGCTGAAAAACTGGTGGTCTATCCTGATAAAATAAGGCAGGTGATTGTAGGAAAAGCCAAATCCCTGCCCCTTCTCTTCAAAGCTGTTTTTGAGTGATTTCCGCAGCTTTCCGTAGATATAACTGTAAGGCACTTCATTAAAATCCCCGCATACCAGTACCGGATAAGGCGATGTTTCGACCCAATCCTGCAAAACGGTAAACTCTTCGGCCCTTTGTTTGAAGCCATTCTTCATTTTCCGGAGCGTAATGCGGCCTTCGGCCTTCACGCCGTCCATTTCCTTCTGATGTACCAGCTTACTGAGGCCCAGCGTCATCGAATACAAATGCAGGCCGATCACCCGCACGGTATCGCGTCCCACCTTTACATCAGCCTGGATCATGCCGTTCTGGGCCATGAAAACCGTATCGCGCGATGCCACAATGGGATACTTCGAAAGTATTGCCACCCCCCAGTACGATTTTCCGTATTTCCGGCGATAAAAATAGGCTGCATGCTTGTATCCCTTTTTCTGCAGATAGTTTCCTGAATCGAAAATGGTTTCGTCTTCGTCGTAGTATTCGGGCATGCAAAGCACGTCGGCTCCGCTATCCCCTACCCACGCTTTCATCTCCCGGATTTCCTTGCGCCCCTTCTCGTTCTGCCATTCTGAAAACTTTTGGAAAACGTGGACATTATAACTCATCACGGAGAATTTCCGTTTGTCGCTTTCCTCTGCCGAAGCATCCCCGGAATGGCCGAACTGATATGTCCTGGAAAGAAATAAACCCGCCGCTATGAACATGATCAGCGGCAAAACGGCATTTTTTCGCTCAACTACAAACCAGACAGGTATCGAAATCAAATGAACCAGCACTACTGCCGGAAACGACATCATCATAAACCCGGCCAGCCACCCGTCGAACGGCACCCATAGTATCAGTATGTAAATCAGCAGGGTATAGCAAGCAAAGCATTGATACAAAAACCACAGTAACTTCTTGATCCCCTTCATTGATTCAGAATAGCATTTTTTGCAAAAATAGGCTACGGAAATGGATTTGGAAGACATCCCCGAATGTTTGTAGAAATGATAAAATAATTTTATATTTGCATCCAATTCTATTTTGATCGATTGATTGAGGGGGTCTAAATCCCCTTTTTTATTTGTATAGCTTATACATGACCGTAAAGGAACATTTAGAAGTTTTGCTGGCCCCGCTTCTGGTTGATGGCGATTGTTTTCTGATAGACATCGTGATGAAACCATCTAAGGCAAGTCAGAAAGTTACCATCCTTGTCGACAGCGACGAGGGCATTACCATTCAGCAATGCACCTCCATCAGCCGCAGGCTCGCCAAGCAGCTGGAAGAGCTGGAAATATTCACAGACGCGTACACGCTGGAAGTTTCTTCCCCTGGCCTGGATCAGCCGTTAATACTGCCGCGCCAGTACAAGAAAAATGTGGGCCGGAACCTCAAGATTACCTTGAAAACCGGCGAAATCCTCCAAGGAAACCTGACAGACGCTGGTGATGAAAGCATTACCATCCAGCTGCCCGCTCCCAAGAAAAAACCGAAAATACCGGTGGACGAGGCGTCGCTGGTGCGGACGATCGGCCTGGATGAAATCTCCAAGGCACTGATCGAAATCTCGTTTAAATAGACTCACAACGCCGGAATCGCATTTTCTGGTTGTGATCAATTATATAATATGTCTAACTTAGTATCAGCAAATATTCTTTAACATACCCATGGATAGCGGAATATTAATTGAATCATTCGCGGAGTTCGCAAGCTCCAAGAACATCGATCGTCCTACGATGATCAGTGTTTTGGAAGAGGTATTTCGTACTATGATTCGTAAGAAATATGGCACCGACGATAACTTTGATGTGATTATCAACCCGGAAAGTGGTGACCTTGAAATGTGGCGTACCCGCGAAATCGTGGACGACAACTCCGAGGATATCTGGGAATATAACAAAATACCTCTTGCCGAAGCCCGCAAGATCCAGAGTGACTTTGAAGTAGGTGAAGAAGTTGCCGAAGAAGTGAAATTGGTGGAATTCGGCCGTCGCCTCGTGCAAACTGCCCGCCAGACCCTGATCCAGAAGATCAAGGATATGGAGAAAGAGATCATGTATGAAAAATACAAGGATCAGGTAGGCGAAATGATCACCGGCGAAGTATATCAGACTTTGAGACACGAGGTAATCATCGTGGATTCGGAAGGTAATGAACTTTCGCTGCCACGCACCGAGCAGATTTCGAAAGACCGTTTCCGCAAGGGAGAATCTGTCAAATCAGTGATCCATAAAGTGGAAATGAATAACGGTTCGCCGAAGATCACCTTGTCGAGAACATCGCCGGTATTCCTGGAAAGACTCTTCGAAGTGGAAATCCCGGAAATCTACGATGGAATCATTTCAGTGCGGAAAGTTGTTCGTGAACCAGGGGAACGTGCCAAAGTTGCCGTCGAATCATATGACGACAGGATCGACCCGGTGGGCGCATGCGTAGGTATGAAAGGCTCACGTATCCATTCCATTGTTCGTGAACTGGGTAACGAGAACATCGACGTTATCAACTACACCGACAACCTCGAACTATTGATCAGCCGTGCATTGAGCCCTGCGAAAGTAAGCTCCATGCAGATCGACCGCGACGCCAAGCGCGTATCGGTTTTCCTCAAACCAGACCAGGTATCACTGGCAATCGGTAAAGGCGGACAGAATATCAAGCTGGCCGGTAAACTGGTGGGAATGGAAATCGATGTATTCCGTGATATCGAAGAACAAAACGATGAGGATGTCGACCTGACCGAGTTCTCGGATGAGATCGACGAGTGGATCATCGACGAATTGCACAAAATCGGTCTGGATACCGCAAAAAGCGTACTTGCCCTGAGCAAGGAAGAGCTGGTAAGAAGGACAGATCTTGAAGAAGCGACCGTCGAGGAAGTACTCGATATCCTGCGGAAAGAATTTGAATAATATTAACTCGTAGGGCTGCGCAAACAGCCCTGCAATCAATGCAAAACCTTATTCTACTAAATTGCTAATATGGCAGAAGATAAAATGATGCGCCTTAGCCAAGTGGCACGGATCCTGAACGTGGGTATTACTACGATCGTGGATCATCTGTCTGCCAAGGGGTATAAGGTGGAAACTAATCCGAATACCAAAATTAATGCCGATCAAATTGAGTTTCTTGCGAAGGACTTCAAATCGAATGAGCTGAGAACTTCCCTGACGCAAAAACCGGCTGCTCCTCCTGTGGAAGCACCGGCCGAGGCGAAGGAAGACAAAGTGAAAAGCGATGTTGAGGGAATTCTTTATTTCCGAAATACACCAAAAGCCGAAGAAAAGCCGGTTGTAGAAGAGAAACCTTCCGCTACCGAGCCGCAGCCTGCTTTTGAAAATAAACTCCCTGGTATCAAGGTAGTGGGCAAGATCGACCTGGATGCGAAGCGACCGGTAGTACAGCAGCCTGCGCCTGAGGAGCAACCTAAACCGGAAGCTCCAAAAGAGGTGGTTGCCGAAACGCCTAAGCCAGCTCCCGCGCCGGTTGAGAAAGAAGAAATCAAACCGGTAGCAGCCCAGCCCGAGCCCGTGAAGGAAACTCCGGCAGAAGCACCTGTGAAAGAGACTCCTCCTGCACCGGCGGCACCGGTTGCCACGCCGGCTTCCGAAGCGCCTGTGAAAGAAGAGCCCCGCGCAGCTACACCTGTGGAAGCTAAGCTAACACCCGCACCTGCGCCGGTTGAGCCGAAAGAAGCAGCACCAGTTGCGGAAAAAGCGGCACCAGCAGCCCCTGCTGCACCGGAGCCGACCAACACAAGCGAAGAACAGCCATCAGGCGGATCAGAGCTGATCGAGGCACGCGGCGAACAACTCAGAGGATTGAGGGTAGTTGGAAAAATCGAACTCCCTACCAATAAAAAGAAAGATCCGGTAGCTTCCAGCGACAATGCCGCTGACAAGAAACGCCGGAGAAAGAGGAAGAGAATCCGCGACGGAGCAGCGGCACCTGGTGAAAACCGGCCGGCCGACGCGAATGCAACGCCTGGTACTACCACAAATACCAATACCGGTGGTACCGATGCGAACCGCAACCGTCCTAATACACCCGGCAACAACACCCAGGGTGGTAACCAGCAAGGTGGCGGACAACGTCCGGCGCAGGGTGGTGGCCAGGGCAACCGCGGTGGCAATAACAGCAACAACAACCGCAGAGGCGGCCGCCGTGAGGAGGTTTCCGACAAGGAAGTTGCCAGCAATATCAAAGCTACAATGGCCCGTATGGGCGGTGGTAGCGCCAAAGGCCCAGCCAGAGGAAAAGGCCGTCGCCGCGACCGTGGAGACCAGAACGATCCGAACGGCTTCGACGATGAGGAAACAAAGGTATTGCGCGTAACCGAGTTCGTTTCTGCGAACGACCTGGCGTCCCTGATGGACGTGACGGTGCAGGAGGTAATCTCGGTGTGTATGAGCATGGGTATGTTCGTTTCGATCAACCAGCGCCTCGATGCGGAAGCCATTACTTTCATTGCCGATGAATTCGGTTTTGAGGTAGCCTTTATTTCTGCCGAAGAAGAAGTACAAAACGACGTTCAGGAAGAAGTCGACGACGAAGCAAGCCTGAAAGAAAGAGCACCGATCGTAACGATCATGGGTCACGTTGACCACGGTAAAACATCGCTCCTTGACTACATCCGTCAGGAAAACGTAGCAAGCGGCGAGGCCGGAGGTATCACCCAGCACATTGGTGCATACAGCGTTAAAACAAAAACCGGTAAGCCGGTAACATTCCTCGATACACCAGGTCACGAGGCATTTACCGCGATGCGTGCACGTGGTGCGAAAATCACCGACGTAGTTATCATCGTGATTGCAGCGGACGACAGCGTCATGCCGCAAACCCGCGAGGCGATCAACCACGCACAGGTAGCCGGTGTACCTATCGTATTTGCATTCAGTAAAGTGGATAAACCAGGTGCTAACACCGAGAAGATCCGCGAAGAGCTGGCGAATATGAACCTTTTGGTGGAAGAATGGGGTGGTAAATACCAGACCCAGGAAATCTCGTCCAAATCAGGTCTGGGTATCGACGAACTGCTTGAAAAAGTATTGCTCGAAGCAGAATTGCTGGAACTGAAAGCGAATCCGGACCGCCGTGCGGTAGGAACCGTTGTAGAAGCATCGCTCGACAAGGGCCGTGGCTACGTAACGACAATCCTCGTTCAGACCGGTACATTGAAAGTGGGAGACGTGGTATTGGCAGGTGCGCACTTCGGTAAGGTAAAAGCAATGACCGATTACCTTGGAAAAAGGCTCAAAACAGCGGGCCCATCCATGCCGGTACAGTTGCTTGGTCTCAACGGCGCGCCGCAAGCAGGTGACCGCTTCAACGTTTTCGAAAACGAACGTGACGCGCGTGACATTGCAACCAAACGCGAGCAGATCCAGCGCGAGCAATCGATCCGCACCCGCAAGCACATTACGCTTGAAGAGATCGGCCGTCGTAAGGCGATCGGTAACTTCCGCGAACTGAACCTGATCGTAAAAGGTGACGTGGACGGTTCGGTAGAAGCACTCTCGGATTCATTGCTGCAACTTTCGACTTCCGAAGTTCAGGTAAATATCATTCACAAGGCAGTGGGTCAGATTTCCGAATCCGACGTCAACCTTGCGATTGCTTCCGATGCTATCATCGTCGGATTCCAGGTTCGTCCTTCTTCGAATGCGAAGAAAATGGCCGAGCAGGATCAGATCGAGATCCGCCACTACTCGGTCATTTACCAGGCGATCGAAGAGATCAAAGACGCGATGACCGGTATGTTGGCTCCGACGATCGAAGAGATCATTACCGGAAACATCGAAATCCGCGAGGTGTTCAAGATCAGCCGCATTGGCACGATTGCAGGTTGCTACGTTACCGATGGCTATGTGAAACGCAATAACAAGATCCGCGTGATCCGCGACGGTATCGTACTTTACACCGGTGAAATCGACTCACTGAAACGTTATAAAGACGACGTTCAGGAAGTGAGAAACGGTTACGAATGTGGTTTGAGCGTCAAAAACTACAACGACATCGAAATCGGCGATATCATCGAAAGTTTCGAGCTACGCGAAGTAAAACGGACGCTTTAATCGGCCACCGATATCCAAAAAAGCCTGCCCCATTCATTGAGGCAGGCTTTTTTAATGCGCTCTGTATAATACTTATCAGTTCTGATCGATGCCCAGTTTCCCCTTGACCTCGACCAGCAACTGGCAGCACGCCGCATAGAGCGCGGGGTCTCCCATATTGATCTTCCATAAATAGCTGTCCACCTCGCGCGCGTACACACGTGCAAAGCCGGGATCGTGCTCGGCCAGGGAGAGCATGTTATCAATAATATCTGCATACTTGACCGTCTGGGCGATCGGCCGCGATGTTACAATCCTGGCACTTTCCAGCTCCTTCCGTTCCGCTCTGTTCAGCGATGGATACTTTTCGGTCGTGTATTTATCGGTAAGATCGTCCACACAGGCAAGAATCACTTCGTCTTCCTCGATATTATAGCCAATACTCATCAGTTTGTAAGACAAATCGGCCAGAGAGCATTCTGTATCCTCGATCAGATCGTGGCAAAGCGCTATTTCGGTTTCATAACCATTCCGCACATATTGTTCTACCCGATCGGCGACACTCAACAAATGCGTGTAATAAGGTGCACCGGTATATTTACGTTTCTGCCCGCCATGCATTTCCTTCACATAATCAAACAACGCCCATTGGCGCTCGGTCAATTCCAGCATAATTTTCAATACAATCGAGAATTCCAGATACTACACAACTTCGTCTTTTTAAAGTAATAATAAAACTCTGGTTATTGAAATTATTACTGATGAGATGCAACTCATTTGGTCCGGATTCCTGTCTATGTATCCGTAATCAACTCATCCCTCCGGATTTAGAATTACATCTTCACCAAATCTTCCATTTCTCATGAGATATGTTTGCCTTTTTATTTTGTGCTTAGGATTATGGCAATGCAAAAACGCGGATACCCACGAACCTGCCCCGGGACCGGAGAATGCCGGGAAAGGAGATACAATTGGAATCATAACCCCGCCCATCATTATTACCGCAGGAAATGCCATTGGCAATGACATTGCATTAGACACGGCAAACAATATTTACGTGACCGGTGCATTTTCCTCCACTACGACCTTCGACAGCATTAGCATAAACGCGAAGGGAAACACCGATATATTCATTGCAAAATACAAGCCGACAGGGAAGCTCGAATGGGTACAGGCCATTGGTGGCGCCGGACACGACGAGGGGCACGGTATTGCAGTCGACGCAAATGACAATGTATATGTGACCGGGCATTATTATGAAACTGTTTCCGCCGGCGACCTCTCGGTTACCTCCGCGGGCAGCGCCGACGTGTTCATTGCAAAATATGACACCCATGGTCAGCCACAATGGATCCGCTCAGCCGGAAGCGACGGCGGAGAGCGCAGCTATGACCTGGCCGTGGATAACGCGGCCAACGTATATGTGACCGGGGAATTCCAGGGCACCGGCTTCTTTGGAGGTGTCCGCAAACAGTCCGCCGGAGAGTTTGATCTGTTTGTTGCGAAGTACAATACCAACGGCGAATTTTTGTGGGTACAATCAGCCGGAGGGAGCCAGCGCGAAACCGGATACGGAATCGCAACCGACCCGGGCGGCGATGTTTATGTGACAGGCGCGTTTTTCGGCACCACTGCCTTCCGCAATACCAGCACGACCTCCGTGGGATATGCCGATGCGTTTGTTGCCAAGTATGATAAGGATGGCTCGTTTAAATGGATGCAATCATTGGGAAAACCCTACTCCGACTCTGGCAGGGGTATCGCCCTTGACCTGCCGGGTAATGTATTCGTGACGGGCCAACACGAAGCCAACGCCAGCGGCTTCCTGACGAAATATAGCCCCGATGGTAACCCGGTCTGGAACATGCCGCTTGATAAGACTGCTCAGGGATCGGGCGTGGCCACTGACAAATCCGGCAATGCGTATGTGATAAGCAATGTCTCGACCTTGTTAAAGTATGGTCCCGACGGTATGCTCCAACGCGCGGAATTTCCGCGTAGCGACGATACCGTGATCGGTACGGGCGTAGCGGTCGGGAGTAACGACAAACCTTACCTGGCAGGATATTACAAAGGGAATCTCACATTCGGCGGCAGCTCCAAAATCTCAGCCGGTTTCCTCGATATGTTTGTGATCGCACATCAATTGTAAGCGATAACTAAAAAGTCATCAGGAATAATACGACAAAGGCTTGCATATCATATTGATATACAAGCCTTTTCTTGTAGGACGTAGCGGGTTCGAACCGCTGACCTCCGCCCTGTCAAGGCGGCGCTCTGAACCAGCTGAGCTAACATCCTGCTTTTTCGTGCCGCGATATTACCTCAATTTTCGTTACGATCCAATTCGAAATTATAAACTTTCCGGGAAGGAATGCGGTACAGCAGCATCAGACCGATTACGAAAATGATGAGCAATGCAAGAATACTGTTGCGCATGCTGCCGGTAATGTGCTCGACGGTTCCATATATAAATGTACCGATCACAATCGCAAGCTTCTCAGTTACATCATAAAAGCTGAAATAGGACGCCGTGTCGGTGACGTTCTCAGGGATCAGTTTCGAGTAGGTCGACCGCGACAGCGACTGAATGCCGCCCATTACCATGCCCACCGTACAGGCGATCATGTAAAACTCCATGGCCTCGGTAGTGTAGTAGGCCCCGGTACAGATGCCGATCCATATAGCGACCCCCACCATCAATGCATAAATATTACCGACCTTCCCCGACAACCATGCAAATGTGTAAGAACCCGCAATACCTACCAACTGAATCAATAACACAGTAATAATCAGGCTTTGTGAAGGAAGTTTCAATTCATTTGCGCCAAAGATCGTCGCCACGTACATGACTGTGCGCAGGCCCATGGTGTAGATGAAAAACGCGCTCAGAAACTTGGCCAGATAGGGCTGCTCACGCAAGCGGCTGTATACTTTTCTGAGCTCTCTAAACCCGTGAAACATCCAGTTTCCGCTCCTTTCTTTGTCCGCATTACCGGAAGGAAGGTAATAAAAAGGGATTTGGGCAAACAATACCCACCACAAGCCTACGGTAAAAAACGATATGCGGGCAGGGAGCGACTTATGGGTAATGCCGTAAAACTGCGGCGCAAGGATCATGCTCAGATTGAACAACAGCAGCAGTACGCTGCCCAGGTAACCCAACGAAAATCCGCGCGCGCTGTATTGGTCGAAACGGTCTTCGGTAGCGATTTCGGGCAGGTAGGAATCGTAGAAAACGATGCTCCCACTCCATCCGATCAGGCTCAGGCCGAAAAGAAAGACCGCTGAGATCAGGGTCTCTTTGGTAAAAAAATACAACAACATACAGCTCACAGCCCCCGTGTAGCAGAAGAATTGCATGAACCGCTTTTTCTTGCCTGTAAAATCGGCGATAGCCGTGCAAATGGGAACCAGCAACGCAGTGATCAGAAATGAGACGGATACCGTGTAGGAAAAAAGTACGGAGCTTTTAATCTGCGTCCCAAAAAAATTAACCTCTGGCGTACCCGAGGCACTTAATGCGGTAGCACTGAAATAGACGGGGAAAATGCTGGAAACGATCACCAATGCGTGCACCGAATTGGCCCAATCGTACATGCACCACGCGTTGATAATGGAGGGTATGTTCTTTTTCATTCAAAAAAATTTATACAAAATAAGAAAAGCGGCAGATTTTATCCGCCGCTTTTCACTATAAATTGTATATCGCACCACCGGTTATTTAATCACTGGCTGGAAGACCATAATGGCTTCCTGCTCCACCCCGTTGACCGGCATTTTGCTTTTCAGTCTCATTTTACTGTTCGTCAGCTCTTCCAGGCCAAATTCGCCCGAGAACCCAACGATCTTGATATCCAATGCTTTTTCCTCGTTAATCAGATACCAGGTACCACCATTAATTACCTGACTTGAATTTTGATCCAACGCCTTAACCGTCGCATTTTGCTGGAACTGAATATCCATTTTCAAAATGAATTTGGTGTCAGCTCCTAGCTGGTTATCCGGAATGGCCTTTCCCGACAAGTCTGTAACAGACGACATCCGCCATGGATAATTAACCAGTATTTTATTCTTTTCTGTCGGCTGCGGCGTTTCGTCCTTATCTTTGTCCTTGCAGCTAATCACCAAAAGCGAGAAAAACAGGACTGGAACAAAAAGAAGTAGTCGTTTCATGTTGATTGTATTTTACGTTTCAAGGCAATTTCTTTTCTGCTGAACTGCTCGGTGTCGCGGAAAAATGAAATTGGCGACATTGCAAAAGTAACGAATTTGTCTGGTCAAATCTTATGACATACTATACAAACATCTATTCAAAGGCATTTTTCAGCATATTTCTGAGTATACTTCTCACCGCGTTAAACGCTCATAGCCAGAATTGCCAGCCCGGTTATGTGCTAAACCCCGTAACCACCAACAATAACATCGAATGGAGCAAATTCCCGGAGTTTTCGCTTCCATTTAAAATGATTTACAGCGGACCGCGCTTCGGAGACACGCAATCTCAACCTTTAAAACATGGTTTCAGCCATATTGCCGCATTCAGCGGTCCGGAACCCGGATCGCTCGCGCCCAAGCAGCTTGCAAACCTCTGGTACGGCGTAGCGACGTCGAGCGGTAACCAACCCTGGGCCGATAATGCGCTGAAAAGTCCCTGGGGTAATGACACGGCTGCTTATCGGAGCTATTGGGACAATTATGCGGGCACCGTCACCAGTGCCGACGTCGTTTGCCTGGACATCGAGCGCATGCAGCGTGAAGACCGCGACATCCTCGCGTTGAAAACCAACACCCAGATCCCACAAAGTTACCGCAATCTCTCCGACGCCGATTTTCTGGCTGCTTATAAACGCGATATGCGCTGGTGGTATACCGAAGCAGCCAATCGCCTGCGTGCGAAGGGCGTTAAGGCCTCGCTGACAAGTTACAGCGATGTACCCATCCGCAATACCTGGCTGAACATCACCGCCAACAGCTGGCAGGACTGGACCACCAATCTCGCCCGGACGCATTACCTCATGCAGGACAATGCGGGCAAAGTCGGCGGCAGCTTCTATAATGCGATGGATTTCCTCTCGCCCTCACCGTATTACTACTATGGTTACGATCACCCGATCGGCAAGGATTACCTTTCCTACCTGCTATTCAGCATCGAAGCGAATGCGGCGTGGAGTACCAAGCCGATCATCCCGTTCGTGTGGCTGCGCGTACACGATAGCTATGACCCGAACATCCCGCTGATCACCGATTTCATGGCGGAAGCTACCGCGATTTTCCCCTTCTTTTCGGGTGCGAAAGGTCTCTGGCTTTGGGAAAACCCATTTTTATCCGCTGATAGAAAAGAAAATTATGCCCCGTACGAACATTTCATTTACGGGTTGTACAGGCTGTCGCAGTTCAAGGACATGCTCGAAGGAGATTATCAGCTGGTAATCCCGATGTCGGCGCGGGACAATATGGAACAACAAAATCCGGTTTGGCGTGGCATCGTGAAAGGACAGAATATCCTGATCGCCGCGCAAAACCCCTATGCTGTCGATAACGCGACTACGTCCATCACCGTCTCCTATCAGAATTGGGCGCGCAACATTACCATGAAGGGAAAGGAAGTTTTCCTTTGCAAATTCGATTTGAACGATTCTGTCAACGGTACCGAGCCTTCACTCGACATGGTGAATGTTTATCCGAATCCTGCTGCGCAAGAGCTCAACGTTTCGCTCGCCGGCATCAATGGGGTGACCGATGTTGAATTTGCATTGACCAACAGCAAAGGGCAGACATTCCTGCAACAAAAACTGAAAGCATTCGCTGGTGAAACGAAGATGGCGATCACATTGCCGAAACTATCGTCCGGCATGTATTTTGCTCGTTTCACGACCAACAACCGAACTGTCATTAAAAAGGTGGTGATCCTGCAATAGCCGCCTCATTGCTATGAACCGACTCGCTCAAGAAACCAGCCCATATTTGCTTCAACATGCCCATAACCCCGTGGACTGGTACCCCTGGGGCGAAGAAGCATTGTCCAAAGCCAGAAACGAAAACAAACCCATCCTGGTCAGCATCGGCTATTCGGCTTGCCACTGGTGCCATGTGATGGAGCGTGAATGCTTTGAAAAAGAACCTATTGCGGAGGTAATGAATGCCTATTTCGTGTGCATTAAGGTCGACCGCGAGGAACGGCCCGACGTGGACGCCGTTTATATGGACGCCGTGCAGGCCATGGGCGTGCGTGGGGGTTGGCCGCTGAATGTGTTCCTGCTGCCCGACACAAAGCCGTTTTATGGGGTTACTTATCTCCCGCCCCAGAACTGGGTGCAGCTATTGAAGAGCATTAACCAGGCATTTACCAACCATTACGACGAGCTGGCAAGCTCCGCCGAAGGCTTCGTTGCAAACATGGTGGCTTCTGAAAGCCAAAAGTATGGGCTCGCAAATGGTACGGTTCAGTTCAATACGAATGATGCTGATCTGATGTTCGAGCAAATACAACGGCATTTCGATACGCAAAAGGGCGGAATGGACCGTGCGCCGAAGTTCATGATGCCGTCTATCTACAAATTTCTGCTCCGCTATTTCGATATCAGCCAAAATCCAGAAGCGCTGGCACAGGTGGAACTTTCGCTGAACCGCATTGCGCTGGGCGGCATCTACGACCATGTAGGCGGAGGCTGGGCGCGGTATTCGGTGGACGAGGACTGGTTTATCCCGCATTTCGAGAAAATGCTATATGACAACGGCCAGCTGCTGAGCGTGTATGCCGAAGCCTATTCCCTGACCCGAAATCCGCTTTACGCCAACCGCATCGGGCAAACCATCCAGTGGCTCCAAGACGAAATGCGTAGCTCCGACGGCGGCTTTTTCTCCGCATTGGACGCCGATAGTGAGGGTATCGAAGGTAAATTCTACATCTGGACCGAGGAAGAACTTAAAGCTGCATTGGGTGAAGATTTCAGCTGGTTTTCAAAACTGTACAAAATATCCAGGCATGGAAACTGGGAGCACGGCTACAATCACCTGCACCTGACCGAACCTGTGGAGTACGCGGCAAAAACAGCCGGCATTCAGGCAGGCGACTTTCCGGCATTGTATGAAAATGCATTGGCTAAACTGGCCGAAAAACGCCGCTCGAAGATCAGACCCGGGCTGGACGATAAAATACTGGCTTCCTGGAACGGACTATTAATCAAAGGCTTGACGGATTCCTACCGCGCATTAGGCCATGAAAAAATCCGCGAACTGGCTATTGCCACCGGGCATTTCATTGCCTCGAAAATGACAACCGGAAACCGGTTGAAACATAGCTACAAAAACGGGGTGGCTACCGTTACGGGCTTTCTGGAAGACTATGCCGCGGTGATCGACGGATATCTCGGGCTGTATCAAATCACATTTGAAGAAGGCTGGCTGCAAAAGGCGCAAGAGCTGGCGGATTATACATTAAGCAACTTCTTCGACCAGTCGGAAGGCTTCTTCCATTTCACGGATGCCTACGGCGAAACGCTCATCGCACGTAAAAAGGAGCTGTTCGACAATGTAATTCCGGCTTCCAACTCGATGATGGCGCATAATCTCTTCACGTTGGGCAAAATGCTGGACCGCGACGATTACCTGGAAATAGCCGACAATATGCTTTCCAAAATGACCAAACTCCTCCTCGCCGATGTGCAGTGGGTCACCAATTGGGCCGCATTGTATTGCCAACGGGCAGTACCCACGGCCGAGATCGCGATCGTAGGCGGCGAAGCGGACGCCATACGCAAGGATTTCGACCGCTTTTTTGTCCCCAACAAAATCGTGATGGGCACAAGCACTTCCTCCACGTTGCCGCTATTACAAAACAGGACCGAGGTCAACGCCAAAACGGCCATTTATGTCTGCTATGACAAAACCTGCCAGTTGCCGGTGACCAAAGTGGAAGAAGCGCTCGATCAGCTCGCGGGCGTTTAAAGCAATGGAAAGTAACGGTCGCGGATCACATTCATGTGGTGCACCGGGTGGCCGAGTATCACAAAGCCCAAAGCGAGCGCCGTTATTTCGGTCTGATTGGCATTGCCCACGCGCGTCAGCATGGTCTTATCCATGTTTTTGAATAAGGTAATCGTGCTCCGCCGAAGTTCGCGGAATTCGTCCATCAGATCCTCGATCGTGCGATGGCCGGCCACGGTATTCGCCGCCAGAATGGCTTCGTCGTAACCCGGAAGCTGGGTTTTGTCGTTCCTCGAAAACCGTAGCGCCCGGTACGACATAATCCTTTCGTTATCGACCACGTGCTGCAAAATGTCCTTGACGGTCCATTTGCCTGCTGCATAAACCCGGTCCCCCAGCGCGATCAGCTTCTCGGTTTCGGCAAAAACATACTCGGGTGTCAGTTTTGAGAAACCGTCGAAAAGGTCGATATCGTCTACAAGATTAATATATCTGTCGAAAAACTGGGGCATTGGTACGATCTCTGATCTTTTCATGGTGTTATGGATGGTTTAATGTATTCTGCGGTAGGGATAGTCGACTCTGCGCTGCCGGGATTGCACCTCGCCTTCGATATGCGCATAAAGCGAGTCGTTGGACCTGAAATCGTATACGATCCGCTTGGGAAAATCGTGTTGCAAATTCTCGAATACGAACCGGCTGCCCTCGATGGTTTTCAGTTTAAACAAAACCTCTTTGTCGTCATTCTGCCCGGCCGCCACCGGCGCGTACACAATCTCACTTCCCTGGATGTAAAGCCGGACTTTTTCAAGGGGCGTAGTGTCGGCATTGGCCAACGTGTAACTCATCCCGGCAAACTCCTTTTCGCTTTTCCGGGTCCAGGTTTCGTAAATATCCCCCCTGGTGCGTTTATTGAGCCAGGTGCCCACGATCGGTTTCAGCTTTTCAAAATCCTTTTGTGTAAATGCGGTTTCCCCGGTAAATGCACACAATGCCAGCAACAGAATGGATACGGTGCACTTACGAAGCTCAGACAAAGACGGATAGGTTCGCATGGCTTTCAGCGGATATGATGGTGGCATCAAGATAACAAATTTTGACGGTCGCTGACCTACGCCTTTCAGACATACCCTTGAAATCCAAATAAATAAACTATTCATCCTATAACAAATAACCGCTAGTTACTACATTTGACAGTAAATGAGCTCATTATTGATTTGCAAAGGCCCTTGCTTATGTGTACCTAAAATGATTACATTTGGTTATAAATCCTCTTTAAGAATTGAGAAGACTGGCGTCGATAGGGTTACTGGTATTGCTGCTCTACAACATGTTTGGGCTAAGCCTCGCTGTTCTTTTCTTTGAAAAAGACTATCAGATCGCTACCTCCGACGAAACGGGCCAGTCATTGGTCATGAAAATGTACCTGCCGTCGCTCCCCTACTCCGGCAATCTTGAAATCACTGAAAACATGGAAGGGCTGGTTCGTCAGGACGGGCAGTTTTACAACCCAACCCATGTCCTTCACGAGAACGATACGCTTTATGTGACCCTGCAATCCAATGAAGCCGCCCGTGACCACTTTTTTGAACTGGCCAATGCGATCCAGGTCCTGAACGATCCGCAGACCGACATTCCCGAAAGCCCCTACGGCAAAGCCATGGAGCTGTTAAGCAATCTGCTGAAAATTTACATTCCCAATACACAACAGTTTCCGGTCGGTTCCGAAGCTGTTACAGAGGATATCCGGTCGTCTGCCAACAGTCATTATTTGGCAGCGCATTACCTCTCACATCAAACCTCGCTGGCATCGCCTCCTCCCGAGCTTGGCTAGATTGTCCTTCTGAATCATAACGTTTTGCGGCCGGGTATCCCGAACTGCAAACGCTGTGCAACATTATTTGCACCCGATCCAGGCGTGCGCCATCTTATTAATTTCATGATCTATGATAAGTTCTTTACATCAAAAAGGGCTGCGTCTGCTCGGCATATTGCTGACGATCGCCGGCCCGATCTCCTCCGCCTACGCACAGATGCCTAACGACGCCATCTATATGGGCAAAAAAACGGCCTGTCTGGCTGTTTCGTACACGCACAGCTCGTGGGACGAATACTGGGAAAACACATTGAAACGTGAAAACCTCAATATCGGCACCCATACGACACAAAGCGTCATGCCGATGCTCGCAGTCGGTATTACCAAAGATTTCAACGCCATCGTGGCATTGCCTTACGTGTGGACGCAAGCCAGCGCGGGTAACCTCAGATGGCAAAAAGGCTTGCAGGACGCTTCGCTCTGGCTCAAATACCGCTTCCTGAACAAATCCGGGTTCTCGCTGCACGCCATCGGGGGCGCATCGATTCCCGCATCCAACTACATCCCCGACTTCCTCCCGATGTCGATCGGCTTACAATGCAAAACTGCCACAGCGCGGTTGCTAGCCAGCTACCGGCACAAAAGCGGCATTTACCTGACCGCCTCGGGCTCCTATATTTTCAGAAGCAAAATCACCATCGACCGCGACTCGTACCAGGCCGATGGCAAGCTGTACAATACCAACGAAGTGTCTGTTCCCAATGCGTACGACGCTTCGGCACGGCTGGGTTACCTCAAAAAGGCCATCCAGGCGGAGGCTTTCATCGAACACGGAGCCTGCGATGGCGGTGATAATATTCGTCGTAACGACATGCCTTTCCCCACCAACAATATGAAGTCGACGATGGTAGGAGTGTATGCCAAATTCCAGCCCAAGAATATCGGTGTGAATGCACGCGCCTCGCATGTGATCTCCGGGCAGAATGTCGGCCAAAGCACTGCCTTTTCGGTAGGCGTATTGTACCAGTTCCGTTACGCCAAAGAAGCTAAAAACTAATATTTCAGACAGAAAACGATGAAAATCAACTATATCTCCCTTCGGCAATCCATCACGCGCCTGGCTATACCGGCGATGGCGGTGATGATGCTATGGTCTTGTTCGAAAACCGTCGATGAACCGACAGCCGGCATCAATACCCCTTCCAGCCTGGACGAAAAAGCCGGCACCTGGAAGCCCTATGTACTCGCTTCATCGAGTGAAATTGCTGTTGCAGAACCCAAAGAGGCGACTTCCGCTGAATACAAAGCCGAACTTCAAAAGCTGAAAACGGCTACCGAGGCTGTGACTCCGCAGCAACGTGAACAAATCAACTACTGGGGCGCGGGAGCCGTATACCGGTGGAACGAAATCGCACGCGAACTGGCTGCACGCTACAACAGCCCGCCGGCTTCCAATGCAGACGGTAAATACCCTGTTCCCGATGCCGCTAACCCATTGAATGATCCTAAATTCCCATTCGCGAACCCGCCTTACACCGCGCGCGCCCTCGCGTACCTGAGCGTAGCGCAATATGACGCGCTGGTGGCTGCGTGGAACTATAAATTCAAGTACAACCGGAAAGCACCTTCCAAAAACGACACTTCGATTAAAACGTTGTTGCCCGTCAGTGACCTTCCCTCGTACCCTTCTGAGGATGTGGTAGTTGCCGAAGTTTCCTGTGTGATCCTGAAAGCGATGTTCCCCGGAGAAGTACCGTTCCTGGATGCCAAACTGGCTGAACATAAGCAAAGCAGAATATCGGCTGGTATGAACGTGGAAAGTGATATCACAGCCGGTTCTGATTTGGGTAAGGCGGTTGGCGCCAAAATCATGGCTCGTGCCAGAACCGACAAAATGAGCGGCGCCAACAACCAGGCGCAAACCGCTGCGATGATCGCCAATGCACGCAAAATTGGCGTTACCGAACCATGGGTAAGCCAGGAGTTCCCTCCCCGCCCGCCAATGCTTCCCACTTATGGTTTCGTAAAACCCTGGAACTTCGACTCGGCGACAGTAGTAGCGCTTCGCCCCGAAGCACCTCCGATTATCGGCAGCCCCGCGTACCAGAAAGACCTGAACGAACTGCTCGATATCGCCAAAAATCAGACACGCGAACAAGCACGTATCGCCAGCTTCTGGTCCGACGGCGTCGGCAGCTATACTCCTCCGGGCCACTGGCACAGAAAAGGCGCCGAATTGTGCCACGAAAACAAGTACAGCGAAGTGCGCACTGCCCGTACGCTCGCATTGCTGGGTACCACCATGCAGGATGCCGGTATTTGCTGCTGGGACGTGAAGTACTATTATTACTATCCACGCCCGAACCAAATGAGCAGCAAGATCAAAACGTCTGTCGGGCTACCTAACTTCCCGTCCTACACGTCCGGCCACTCCACATTCTCCGGAGCCGCCGCCGAAGTTTTGGCGCACATTTTCCCCGACAAAAAGAATGAAGTCGACGCCATGGCCTCCGAAGCCTCGGTATCCCGCATCTACGGCATGATCCACTACCGCTTCGACTGCGAAGTCGGTCTGTCATCCGGCCACAAGATCGGCGGTTACGCCGTTCAGCGGGCTAAAACGGATGGTGCTGAGTAATCGCCTATATTAAAAGCAAAAATCCCTGACCATGACGGCAGGGATTTTTGCTTTTAATTGCCAACCTAAATCGACTGATCGCCCGTGAGCCGCTTGCCTTGCAATAGCATGTCGATCATTTTGGCGATGCGTGCTACTTTTGTTTCGTCTTTTTTGGCGGAATAGACCCAATCGCGGTATTCCTTTTGGGCGCCTTCTCCGAGTTTCATGAAGTTGGCGTAGGCCTTGGGCTCGTCTTTCAGGCAATCGATGAGCTCTTCCGGGATCGCTAATGCGGAATTATCGGCATAGAGCTCGACAATCACCCAGTCCCCCTCCTTCTTGCCGATCTTCTTCCGGATTTCTGCCTTCACGGGAAGAAACAACTGCCCCGTTCCCATGGGCATCAAATTGTAGCCCATTAGCTCATAATCATCGATGCGTCCTTTGACCTTTACCATGCCAAACTTCCGCTTGATATTCTGTGGAATTTCGGATAGGATCACATAAGTCCAACCGCCCTTTCCGGGAAACTTTTCCAGCTGGTATTTTTGGTTAACCAACAATTCCTCCATTACTTCTTTTTCTTCTTGGACGACTTGGCAAACTTATTAAAAGACAAGCATTTGCCTATCCAAGATTCGAATAACTCCCTCGAAGCATAGCCCTCCGGACTGACGTACACATAACCTATCGCCACCCGCTCATTCATGACCATCGGCTCCACGCCGTTCATTTCAAGCGCGGCTTCATACTCGTCAGGGCCAATGCGGCATAGCAGTACGTCGTTGCGGACACCGATGCATAACTTGTCGTCGACCATAAAAGCCAACCCCTGGAAGAGGGTCTTCTCCTCTACCAGGGGGCACCCGGCCAGGGGCCGCTCAGCCAATGCCTCACGAATGCGGTTGGCCACTCTTTCATCATAGGCCATATGATCAGGCAATATTATTAATGTCGAAAGGCAATTTTCTGAGCCGCTTGCCGGTTGCCGCAAAGATCGCGTTGCCTAATGCAGGCGCGACCGGCGGAAGGCCGGGCTCTCCTACCCCACCCGGAACCGCGCCACTGTCGACAATATGGATTTCCATGGGAGGCGCCTCGTTCATGCGCATGACATTGAACTGGTGATAGTTCGTCTGGTCACAAATGCCGTTTGTGAACGTAATTCCATCCTTGATCGCCGCAGTAATACCCATCACGATATTTCCCTCTGTTTGCGCTTTCACATTGTCGGGGTTCACATAGTAACCGCAATCGATCACAGATACGACTTTGTCGATTTTTACCCCGCTATCCTTTTTGGAAACCGTAATGCAGCAAGCCGAAATGCTACCGAATGATTTGAAAACCGCGATTCCTCTGCCACTGCCCTCCGGAAGTTTCTCATTCCAATTGGCTTTTTCGGCCAGTGTTTCAAGCACTTTTTTGAAGCGTTCGTCCGGCAGTATTTCCAGACGGGCTTTCAACGGGTCCTTTTTGGCCAAATGCGCCAGCTCATCGACGAAGCATTCCTGCCCCCAGCCGAAATTGGAAGCATACACCGACCGCCACCAAACCACGGGAATGTCGGTTTTCACATTCGTCCAGCTCACTTTGGAAGCTGTTCCGAACTGGTATTTGTTATTGCCCGTACTGATTTCCTCGCTCAGCCACGGATCGGCCTCGTCGTCTTTCAACCCTTTGAAAACCTGTCCAACAATGGATTCTCCAATGGCGTGGTGGTGAAAACCGGTGATTTTGCCGTCTTCCACAAACCCTTGCATGTGACTCAGCATACCCGGACGGTAAGGTCCCTGGGTAATGTCGTCCTCCCGTGTCCAGATCACTTTAACAGGCTTTTTCAGCTCTTTCGAAATGTGGCACGCTTCAAGCAGGAAGTCGTGGTAGGCTTTACGGCCGAATGCGCCGCCCAGCAATGTCACATTGATTTTCACCTGCTCGGGTTTGACTTTCAAATAACCGCAAACATCCCGCAATGCCCAGTCCGGTCCCTGAATCGGGGCCCATATCTCGACCGAGCCATCGTCCTTCACATGCACGACCGCATTCTCGGGCTCGATGGGTGCGTGCGCGAGGAACGGCGTTTCATAATGCGATTCCAGCTTGTCTTTGGCGGTGGCATATTTCGCAGCGAAATCGCCCTTCTCTTCAAAATTCACACCTTCATTCTTCGCTGCTTCATAAGTAGCGGCAAAATAGCCTGCGGTATCGACTGTTTTGGCATAGTTACCATTGTCCCAGTTTACTTTCAGCGCCCGCTTGCCCTTCAATGCGGCCCACCAGTTGGTAGCTACCACCGCTACGGCATCGGAAGTGCGGTGCGGCATGGTGCGCTCGGTTTTCATCACCTGCAAAACACCTTTCACCTTTTTCGCCTCCGCGTCGTCGATGGACGCCACTTTGCCGTGGATCATCGGCGAATGCACGATGGCCGCGTATACCATGCCCGGCACGTCCACATCCAGCCCGTAAACAGCTTTTCCTGTCACCCGCTCCGGAACATCCAGGCGTTTGTTATACTTGCCAATGATCTTGAAATCCTTCGGTTCTTTCAGTTTGGGCTCCTTCGGAATTTCCAGTTTCGACGCGTCGTCTGCCAGTTCTCCATAGGAAAGGCTCTTTCCGCTGGCCTTGTGCCATATTTTACCGTCTTCTGCCATGCATTCGGATGCAGGCAGGTTCCATCGTTTGGCCGCTGTGGTGGTCAGCATTTCCCGCGCGGCCGCACCGGCTTTGCGGATCGGCATCCAGAGCTCGCGAACCGAACTACTGCCGCCGGATGTCTGGCTGCCGTACTTGCCCATACCATCGCTTTGTACAATGAGCACCTTTTCCAAACTCACTTCCAGCTCCTCTGCGAGTAGCGAGGGCACGGCTTGCGTTGAGCCCTGGCCCATATCGGGGCGCGGGTTCACCAGCGTGATATTACCCGTAGTGTCGATGATAATGAATGGATTGATTTCCAGCTTCAATACCGCCGGCGCTATCTTTTTCAGCGAAGCATCCTTTGTAAAGCCCGAAATGCCGACAGCGAGCCCGAGCGACGTAAATCCGGCGGCTTTCAGGAAGTCGCGCCGGGATGTTTGTATATTTTCCAATGTTTTCTGAGGCTAAGGTTGATGAATGAGCATTAGCGCTGACCGATCCCTTTTTCGGCCACTTTCATGGCGTCCGAAGCACGGTGGATCGCCTTTCTGATCCGGTCGTAAGTACCGCAGCGGCACAAATTGCCGCTCATCGCCGCGTCGATATCCGCATCCGTGGGCGAGGGATTAGCTTTCAGCAATGCAGCCGCCGACATAATCTGTCCCGATTGGCAGTAACCGCATTGCGGAACCTGCTCTTCTATCCAGGCTTTCTGGATAATACTCATTTTACCTTCGCCGATGCCTTCGATCGTCGTGATCTTATCGTTTTTTCCGACACTGGAAACCGGTGTCTGGCATGCCCGTGCAGGCTGACCGTTCAGGTGAATCGTGCAAGCGCCGCAAAGCGCCATCCCGCACCCGAATTTGGTCCCTTTCAAATCGGCAAAGTCGCGTATAACCCAAAGCAGAGGCATATCGGGTTCCACATCGACTTTCACCTTTTTGCCATTTAATGATAGGTTGTATACAGCCATGGTGATAGTGATGAAGCTTTAATGAGCGTGGTGAATAATCCTGTAAAATATTACAAAATCCCTGACTTTTACAACTATTGCAAGACTATCTCAGGCTTTTAAAAAAATAAGCTGACCGAGGTGGTAAGCCTCATGATTAGTCCTGTTAATCAATATATTGAGCTTGTTACGATGCGGCTCCCGCGCAAAATCCTCATCGGATATCGCATTGTGTTTGCCAAACCATTCGTCAGCGTCGAGCTCGGCGAAATAGCGGGTCAATGTTGCGTTCAGGTTTGTCCATTTTGTTTTCAGGTCGGCTACTGTCGGGATTTCGTCAAACGCGCGGTCGGGATTTTTAAGAAAAAGGTCGTCAAGCTCCGGATACAGGCGTTCGCCCAGGCCCAGTAATGAGATCATGCCGTCGTTGACTGCCACCAAATGGCCGAGCAGATACACCGCGCGGTTTTTCCCCTCGGCAACGGGTTCCAACAAACGTTCGTCGGACAGTTTGGAGAGCCAGCCGTTCAGCCGCTGATTTTGTAGCTCCCAGTTGGAGACTACCATTTTAACGAATAATTCTTTGTTGTTTTTGAGCGCGGTGGTTTCGTCCTGTGTGTTCATGGTGAAGATTTTGGATGTTTTGGTGGTTAAAAAAGGATAAGCTCCGTTTTCGACAACAACATCCGGCCCTGCAAGGATCGCCAATGGCACTATTTATTTTTTGTTAATAGCCGACAGGGTGTGTTTCACTATGGATTGCGCCAGGAAACGCCTATTAGTTTATAGCCCTTATCGGTTCGCAGGAAAGAGTAGTGCTCCTGGTAATCGAGGTTGCCCTCTTTATTCATAATGTTTGAAACAACCTCGAATAGCGGATAGCGCCCGGCGTCCACCCACAAGACCCCATCAACATATGGCTCGAACGAGCTGCCGGTATGAATGTAAGGGTTAAGTGCCTCCATGGAGGTAAAATAATGGATTTTGGAATCTCTGAGTGGCTGTAACCGGTATGCCAGATCTTTTCCATGCCTCTTGATAAACTCATCACCCGACATGCGTTGCCAGTCTTCATAGCCCGGCAAGGAGCTTACCAGCGAATCGTGTGCATACTTCCGCAAGTTCCCTACATCGCCTGATTCTTCCATGTATACGTCCCTGAACCATTTATTAAACTCCCTTTCCGAATCCAGAAACACATACCATTTCCCATTGACACCCTTTACCGAACAATACAAGCTGGTGTCACCAGGCATATCTTTCAGTCGCATGGAATACCAGTCAATCGTCGGGTAACTATCCAAGTTGAAGCTGTCGACTAGTACTTCATTTTTGGCATTAATCAACATCATACTTCCGCCTCCCCACGACCAATGCTCACAATCCCCTTTCTCACAATCTTCGCCGTTCCAACCCACCCGCCTGGCATCTTTGATCACCATGGCCATTCCGTTTTGGTACCGACTCGCATCGTTGTAGACGGCCGGAACGACAACCTTTCCACTGTTATCGAAAAAACCGACTTTATCCGTTACGCGGTCATGAAAGCGGATTTTACCATCGCTTTCGCTATCATCGGTTGCGTCGAATACATACACACACTATCTCTTCCAACTTCACGGCCATCCGCCAATCTATAATAGTGCCGAACTTTCGTCGAGTCCGCAAAGTCCAGCACTGCTACTATACCTTGCGCATTTGATAATGTTGCACAAGTAATTAGCGCCGCAATTAAACATAATTTCAAGCGTCCAAACATATCCCTAGCGATCTTTAACCCTGATTACCAACTTCAAACCCGACCAAACCGCATCCACGGCACACACTTTCACATCTACCAGCCCGATCGCCAATGCAAAGTTTCTGATTACGTCCTCTGTCACATCGGTCGGGACTTTCGACGCCTTTTTAGGCCATGAAATCCAAATGGTGCCATTGGGAACGATTTCATTTTTCATTGCTGCCAGATCGCGTTCCAGGCTGGCCGCTTGCTTGGTAAAATAATGGACGAAATCAACGCCCAGCGTCGGTTCCTCAAAAACCTCGATATCGGCGGGAAGCCCTTCCAGTAAATCGAAATAATGCTCCGGTGGATCGACGAACCGGACCTTGAAGCCCGGTTTGATCCCCAACTTTTTGACAAGACTTGTATTGGAATAACCTGCCTGACCCGCCATAATATAAGTAAATGATATATTATAGGTAATTTACAAACTAGCCATTTCAGACACAAGTACCTTTGTGCAAAAGCTTTGAAAGAATGCATTTCCGGCACTTTTCAGCTATTTTTAGCCATTCACTTTTCCCTTACCTCCAATTCTGACACATGATTACCAACGACGCCGTCGTTCTCGGCCTCTTAATGCTGATACTTGCCGGGATTTTCTACACGGCTGCACAACCCGGCTGGAAACGGTTTTACACCGTGATACCTCCCCTGCTGCTCTGCTATTTCATACCCGGTTTGCTCAATTCGTTCGGGGTGATCAATGGCGCTACATCGCAGCTCTATCCGGTCGTTTCTAAATATTTCCTCCCGGCCTGTCTAGTCCTTTTCACGGTCGGGATGGACTGGAAATCGCTGACACGCCTCGGCCCGAAAGCCCTGGCGGCTATGCTCATTGGCACGGCGGGCATTATGATCGGCGGGCCGGTTGCATTATGGATTGTCGGAACCATCAGTCCGGCAACGGTTGCCGGCGAAGGCGCCGATGCCGTCTGGCGCGGATTGGCGACGATCGCCGGAAGCTGGATCGGCGGCGGGGCTAACCAAACTGCCTTACGCGAGGTGTTCCACCCAAGCGACGCCCTGTTCTCCCAAATGGTGGCTGTCGACGTGCTCATTGCCGAGCTATGGATGGCCGCATTAATTTACGGCGCCGGCATTGCCTCACGTGTGGACGCGTTCCTGGGCGCGGACAGCCGCACGGTGCAGGAAGTGAAAGAACACCTGGATTCAGACCAAAAGGCCAATGAACAAAACCCCATGCTGCGCGACTACATATTCCTGGCGGCCGCAGGCTTCGGGGCGACGGGCGTCGCGCATGGGCTGGCGGAGATTATTACACCCTATCTTGCACAAAACTACCCGGCGCTCGAAAAATACAGCCTTACGTCCAACTTCTTCTGGGTGATCAGCATTGCGACATTGATCGGCATCCTGCTCTCGCTCACGCCTGTACGCAAGCTGGAATACTACGGTGCATCCAGGCTGGGTTCCGTGTTCCTGTACGTGCTCGTAGCGACAATCGGTATGCAAATGGATTTGGGCGCAGTGGCCGATAACCCCGGTTTGTTCGCCATAGGCCTGATATGGATTTCAATCCACGGCATTATACTCATTATCGCATGTAAATGGCTGAAAATTCCTTTCTTCTTCCTCGCAGTGGGTAGCCAGGCGAACGTGGGCGGCTCAGCTTCGGCTTCCGTTGTGGCGGCGGCATTTCACCCGTCGCTGGCGCCGGTGGGAGTATTGCTGGCAATTTTAGGGTACGCTATCGGAACTTATGGAGGGTATTTGACTGCTTTAATGATGCAATGGATCAGCACCTAAACATCGATTGACATGGAAGAGAACAGCAAACTCGATAAAATCATCGAAGCACGCATGAAACTGAAAGCCCGCTTCGAACAGCAAATGGCCGAGACGCCTTCCGTTTCCGATGCCAGACCCATGGGAAGCGGCGTGCCAAACCGACACGGAATGCCTCAGCTGCCAGTAGGCCAGACCAAAACCGTCAAATGGCCGGTCCTCGACCTGGGTTTCAAACCGGACGTGCCCCTTAGCAAATGGAAACTGGTGGTCGATGGCGAAGTGGAATCGCCGGTCACGCTTAGCTGGGAAGATTTCATGGCGCTGCCGCAAACCGACGACGTCAGCGATTTTCATTGTGTCACCACCTGGTCGCGCATGGATGTTCCCTGGGTAGGTGTACGCCTGGCCGATATTGCCGCGTTGGTGATGCCTAAACCGAGCGCTACACACGTTCTCTGCCACGGTTATGACAAATACACGACCAATCTTTCACTCGAAGAGGCATTAAAAGAAGACGTCCTGCTCGTCCACACCGCCGACGGCAAACCACTCGAACGCGACCACGGAGGTCCGGTACGGATGATCACACCGCAGCTCTATGCTTGGAAAGGCAGCAAATGGATCAGTCGCATTCAGTTTTTACCTAAAAACCAGCTTGGGTTCTGGGAGCTGCGGGGCTATTCCAACACTGCTTACCCGTGGCGGAACGACCGGTACAGCTAAGCCCATCGTCTTCTACATATCCAGCACGAGTCCGTCGTACGCAAGGCGCACATGCGGAGGAAGTTCACGCTCGATCTCAGCGTGCAGGCCCAATTTGTGGCTCATGTGCGTGAGGTAAGCCTGCGGCACATTCAGCTTATCGATCAGGTCTAATGCCTGCGAGAGTGTAAAATGCGAAAGGTGCGGTTCTTTTTGCAGGGTATCGAGCACGAGCACCCGCGAGCCTTTGATTTTCTCCTGCTCTTCTTCGGAAATGTAGTTGGCGTCGGTAATGTAGGTAAAATCGCCGATGCGGTAGCCGTAGACGGGCAGCTTGTGGTGCATTACTTCAATGGGAGTCACATTCACACCCGCTACTTCAAACGGCTCGTTCTCGATCGGGTGCAGCTCGAAATGCGGAACGCCGGGGTAACGCTTCTCCGAAAATGCATAAGCAAATTCCGTCTGGATCTGATTGAGCACTTCCTGCCTGCCATACAGCGGCATGTCCATCTGCTGGCGGTGGTTGAAAGCCCTGATATCGTCCAGGCCGGCGGTATGGTCTTTGTGTTGGTGGGTAAAAACGGCGGCGTCGAGGTTACGCACATTGGCCCGGAGCATTTGCTGGCGGAAATCGGGGCCGGTATCGATGACGAACGATTTCCCGTGGGCCTGAATCCACACGGAAGTCCTTAAACGCTTGTCACGCTGGTCATTAGAACGGCAAACGACACAATCGCAGGCAATAACCGGTATTCCCTGCGATGTGCCGGTTCCTAAAAATGTAATCCTCATCAGGTGTTTATTCGGTCAGATGCGCCACCACTTCAACCAGGCGGTCGAAATTCAACGGCTTCATCAGCGCATCGTCAAATCCTGCTTCTTTGAAATCTTCGTCAGAATAATTTTTGGCATTGCCCGTGATCGCCACGATCGGTGTCTTGGCTTTTTTCTCGTCGGACAATTTGCGGATGCTTCTTGCACATTCCATGCCATCCATCACAGGCATATTGATATCCAAAAGAATGATATCAAAATCCTCTTTTTCAAGCAATTGCAGCACTTGCTCGCCGTTTTTCACGGAAGTGATTTCATAATGCTGAAATTCCAGAATCTTCCTTGCCAGGTTTTGAATTACTGAACTGTCTTCGGCAATGAGTACTCGTTTTGTGTATGACATACAATGGGGCAGGTATTGTGTTTAAAGTTTTTTCCCAGGTCAATTTAGATATATTTCAACCAACATCGCAAACCCGATGGACGCGAAGTTTCAAAATTATTCCAAAAAAGTAAATAAACCTTCCATACTTTTTCAAAGCGCCTATTCGGGTGTAAGTTTGCAGTCCGATTAGCATATTATCCTTGTTATGTTCAAAAATAAAGTGATCCGGTACAGCACGATCGCAATGCTCATTGCGATACTTGCCTATTTTGTTATTGAAAACATGGGCGGCACAGGCTCTTCCTCCGACGATGCCATTGCGGCCAACCCCGCGGCCTATAAAACCAAGATCCTGGAAGAGCGCGCGGCCAAGGACGAGCAGTTCAAATCCGGCGACGACTCCCCTATCAAGGATAAAGAGGCATTCCACGGCCTGCATTATTTCGAACCGAGCCTCGCATTCCGCGTGAAAGCCAATATCTCTCCTTATATGCAAGACGATAAGGAGGTAATCGTGAAATATACTGACGGCACTACCGAGAAATATGAAAAATACGGCTACGCCAATTTCAGCATCGAAGGCCAGACACAAAAACTGCTGCTTTTGAAGAGCGAAGGCACGATTTCCGTGCTTTTCCGCGACGGTACGAGCGGCAAGGAAACCTACGGCGGCGGCCGCTACCTCGATTATCCGGTCGATCAGATCAAGAACAACACCATTGTACTGGACTTTAACAAGGCGTATAACCCCTACTGTGCTTACCAGGAAAGCTACGCTTGCCCGGTACCGCCTGCCGAAAATACATTGACCGTCGCCATTCACGCTGGCGAAGTGACGGAGGAGGCTACGCACGAATAGCACGAGACATTGTTAAAAAACACGCGCGCGGCACACAATGCCCGAATGCCGTTCAAACTAAATCATTAATTTTGCAAACTGGCCGGATTTCCCGATTTCCGGTGCCCTGAATTTTTATTGTTATTAAAGCATTCGCATGAAGATCTCTTATAAGTGGCTTAAAGATTTAATTGAAATAACTGAAACACCCGAAGATATCGACCGGCTGTTGACCGGTACCGGGCTGGAAGTCGAAGGTATTGAAGAGATCGAATCGATAAAAGGCGGTTTGCAGGGCGTCGTGATCGGCGAGGTACTGACGCGTGAAAAGCACCCCGAAGCCGACCGTTTGAGCCTGACCACCGTGGACGTGGGCGGCGAAGCACCGCTTTCGATCGTCTGCGGCGCACCGAATGTGGCGGCAGGCCAGAAAGTGATCGTGGCGACAGTAGGCGCTACATTATATCCGACCGGCAGCGACCAGCCGCTGGTTTTGAAGAAATCCAAAATCCGCGGAGCACTTTCCGAAGGGATGATCTGCGCCGAGGACGAACTGGGCGTGGGTACTTCGCACGACGGCATCCTCGTGCTCGACACCCAACTGCCGAACGGCACGCCTGCCGCTGAGTATTTCGGCATTTCTTCGGATTACCTGATCGAGATCGGCCTTACGCCTAACCGCGCGGACGCGGCTTCGCATTATGGCGTAGCGCGCGATTTGAAGGCAGTTTTGAAGCGCGATATCACATTGCCTTCCGTTGAAGCATTTAAAGTAGACAACCAAACCCTGCCGATTCCGGTAGAGGTGCGCAATACGGAGGCTTGCCCTCGCTATACCGGCCTGACGATCTCGGGCATTACCGTGGCCGAATCGCCGGAATGGCTCAAACAGCGCCTGCAAACGATCGGCATCCGCTCGATCAACAACATCGTCGACATTACCAATTACGTTTGTCACGAGCTGGGCCAGCCAATGCACGCATTCGATGCGGACAAGGTTTTGGGCAAAAAAGTGATTGTTACTACGGTGGCGGAAAATACGCCGTTCGTGACGCTGGACGGCGTGGAACGCAAAATCTCGGCGAACGACCTGATGATCTGCAACGAAGGCGCGGACGGCAATCCGGAACCGATGTGTATCGCCGGTGTTTTCGGCGGGCTCACTTCCGGCGTTACCGAAACGACCACCTCCATTTTCCTCGAATCGGCCTACTTCTCGCCAGTATGGGTGCGCAGGACCGCGCAGCGTTTCTCGCTTAAAACCGACTCGTCGTTCCGTTTCGAGCGTGGTACCGATCCCAACATGCCGCTTTTCGCATTGAAACGGGCTGCATTGCTGATCAAAGAGATCGCGGGTGGAAGCATTTCTTCCGACATTATCGACATTTACCCTGAGCCTGTGGAGGATTTCAAGGTAAATATCAAATACAAAAACATCGACCGGCTCATCGGCAAGTCTTTGGGCCAGGTGCTGATCAAAGACATTCTCGAATCGCTCGACATAAAGGTTACCGACGAAACCGAGGCCGGTTTCACGGCTATCGTACCTCCTTACCGTGTGGACGTGCAGCGCGAGGCGGATGTGATCGAGGAGATCCTGCGCATTTACGGATTCGGGCAAGTGGAACTTTCGGATGCATTGAGCTCCGATTTCATTTCCGATTTCCCGGTTAACGACCCTGAAAAGCTCAAACTACGCGTTGCAGAACTTTTGGTAGGCAATGGTTTCAATGAAATAATCAACAACTCATTGACCAAACCGGAGTACCAGGCCATATTGGGTGAAGCGCTGGCGGGCAATCCGGTGAAAATCCTGAATTACCTGAGCGAAGACCTTTCGGTGATGCGCCAGACGCTGCTTTTCTCCGGCCTGGAAGTGATCGCTTACAACAGCAACCGCCGCCAGAAGGATTTGAAAGTATTTGAATTTGGCAAAACTTATCATGAGATCGACGGCAAATACGTCGAGAAAGAGCGCCTTTCGGTGTTTGTGACGGGCAATATCCGTCAGGAAAGCTGGTTTGAGAAATCGCGCGAGGTAGTTTTCCATGACCTGGCTGCATTTGTAAACCAGGTGCTCACCGCAGTAAAAATCAAGGACGTTCAGAAACAGGAAGCGGATAGCGCCATTTTCAAAAGCGGTTTGACATTATTAGCCAATAAAAAACCGGTGGTATCATTTGGCTTACTCCAACCTAGTGTCGCCAAGAAGCTGGATATTAAAGCGCCTGTTTTCTACGCGGATTTTGATTGGGAATACCTGTTCCGTCAGTACAGCGCCGCCGTAGAATATACCGAAGTTCCGAAGTTCCCCGAGGTACGCCGCGATCTCTCGGTGGTGGTGAACAAGAAAGTGACTTTCGAAGAGCTTCGCCAGGCCGCTTACAAAACCGAACGCAGCCTCCTGCGCGGCGTGAACGTGTTCGACGTGTACGAAGGCGCCAACCTGGAAGGCAAAAAGTCGTACTCGATCAGCTTCATTTTGCAGGACGAGCAGCAGACGCTTACCGACAAGGTAATCGACAAATCCATGCAGCGCCTGATCGCCACCTACGAAAGGGAATTTGAAGCGGTGATCAGAAAATAAGCCCCGGTTTTTCCAATTGTCGGATCTTTGAGTTTAAAAAAATGGAGAGGAGCATTGAACGAATAATCGAACACAAACTGTCCGACGTCGAGAAAAAACTCGAAATCCTAATCAATCATAAAGAGAAATTAAACTGGTCGATCTCAGAGCTCCAGCGTGAAAACGCGGAGCTCCGGGCGGCTAATGCGAAGCTCACGGAAGAATCGAAAGAAATAAGGAAAAAATACACCTCTTTAGAAAAAGACTTTAATAAGTCTAAAAGTTTCGCTAAACTTGTCACTAGTAAACTGACACCAACAGGCGCAATTGCCGAGCTGAAAGAATCAGTTGAAAGATATATCCAGGAGATCGATAAGTGCATCGAATTGCTTGAAGATACCTTATGAAAAAAAATAGCATACCTAATCCAGACGTTTCTGTCTTTATAAAACTGCTGGACAGAGGTTTCAAACTGAGCGTTCCGGCGGATCAGGAGAAATTCTACAGGGATGGGTATGAGGTGTTCATGCAGCGTGTGCAACAGCATAAATTAAAAGGGAAAGTATACGGTGACATAGAGGCCATTGCATTAACCTCTATTGAATGTCTGGTGGCATTACAACGGAACCAGGAAGAAATGGACGACCTGGTAGCGGCTTTTAAGAGCAGAGTGGAAAAACTGGACGAAACGATCGCCAGTGCTATCGAGAGCTGACACCCATACCTGACCCTTTGATTTTTTAGAGTATCTGCAAAAATATACTTTCAATTTCTTCCATTTTCGGCATTTCAACGCGGGTGTAGTCGGTAAAACCAACTATATATAACCATTATTGAAATGTCTAATTCATTGTATTTCATCGTCATCCTGTCCGATATCATCGCCATAGGGGTGGGTATTTTTGCAGGAAAGTACATCTTTCAGAGATCATTTGACGCCAAGGAAAAAGAGGCCCAGGACCGTGCCGCAGAAATTCTCCGCAATGCCGAAGTAGCAGCCGAAAACATCAAAAAAGACCGCATTCTCGAAGCGAAAGAAAAGTACCTCCGGTTGAAAACCGAATTCGAAGAAGACGCCAATAAAAAGCGCAGCATCCTGCAAAGCAACGAGCAGAAGCTGAAACAACGCGAGCAAAGCCTGAACCAGAGCATGGAACAAACCAAGCGCAAGGAAGGTGAGCTCGATAACCTCAAAAACAACCTCAACCAGCAACTCGAAACCGCGACAAAACGCCGCGAGGAAGCTGAAAAATCATTGCAGCAACAGGTAGCCCAGCTTGAAAAAATCGCTAACCTTACTGCCGAACAGGCACGTGAACAGTTGGTCGACGCACTGAAAGCAGAAGCCGAAACCCGCGCAGGATCATACATCAAAAGCGCCATGGAAGAAGCGCGTCTTACCGCTACGAAAGAAGCGAAGAAGATCGTGATCGAAACCATCCAGCGCACTGCCGCTGAGCACGCGATCGAGAACTGCGTGTCGGTATTCAACATCGAAAACGACGATATCAAAGGTAAAATCATCGGTCGCGAAGGACGGAACATCCGTGCCCTGGAAGCGGCTACCGGTGTTGAAATCATTGTAGACGATACCCCGGAAGCAATCGTCATTTCCGGTTTTGACCCTGTAAGAAGGGAAATCGCACGTTTGTCGCTGCACCGTTTGGTTCAGGACGGACGTATCCACCCTGCCCGCATTGAAGAGGTAGTGGCCAAAACCCGCAAAAATATCGAGGACGAAATCGTTGAAATCGGTGAAAGAACCGTGATCGACATGGGTATCCACGGCTTGCACCCCGAGCTGGTGAAAATGATCGGCCGGATGCGTTTCCGCTCTTCATACGGACAAAACCTGCTTCAACACTCGCGCGAAGTGGCCAAATTGTGTGCCACTATGGCTGCCGAACTTGGCCTGAATACCAAACTCGCGAAACGTGCGGGTCTGCTTCACGATATTGGTAAAGTATGGCCGGAAGAATCGGATCTGCCGCACGCAATCCTGGGTATGGAATTGGCCAAGAAATACAAAGAGAACCCAGAGGTTTGTAATGCGATCGGAGCGCACCACGACGAGATCGAAATGACTTCTATCCTATCACCGATCATCCAGGTTTGTGACGCCATTTCAGGTTCACGCCCGGGCGCGCGCCGCGAAATGATGGAGTCTTACATCCAGCGTCTGCGTGACCTCGAAAACCTCGCACTGTCGTTCGACGGCGTAGAGAAATGCTACGCGATCCAGGCGGGCCGCGAGCTCCGCGTGATCATCGACGCCGACAACGTATCCGACGAAAAAGCAGGCTTGCTATCGTTCGATATCTCGCAAAAGATTGAAAAAGAAATGCAGTACCCCGGCCAGATCAAAATCACGGTAATCCGTGAAATGCGGTCGGTAGCGTACGCGCGTTAATCCACGATTTCATACATGACTTACTCAAAGCTTACAAGCACAGAACTACTGGGAATCCGAACGCTCGGAGAACTAAAAAAAGCAGGTTATCAGTCGCGTTCTATCAAGCAGGAGCTGAGAGATAACCTGATTGAAAAAATCAGGAACAAGGAGAATGTCTTCCCGGGAATCTGGGGTTATGAAGAAACGGTCATTCCCGACGTGGAAAGGGCCATTCTTTCGATGCATAACATCAACTTCCTGGGCTTGCGCGGGCAGGCTAAGACGCGTATCGCACGCATGATGGTGAACCTGCTCGACGAATATATTCCCTACATTAAAAACTCGGAGCTGCACGACGATCCTCTTGCCCCGCTTTCGCGCTATGCCAAGGATGTGCTGGCCGACTTCGGTGACAATACTGAAATAGCCTGGCTGCACCGCGACGAGCGCTATACCGAAAAACTGGCGACACCGGATGTTTCGGTAGCGGATTTGATCGGTGATGTCGATCCTATTAAGGCAGCGACATTGAAATTGCCTTACTCGGACGAGCGCGTGATCCACTTCGGTTTGATCCCCCGTTCCCATCGCGGCATTTTCGTGATCAACGAATTGCCCGATTTGCAGGCACGTATCCAGGTGGCATTGTTCAATATTTTGCAGGAAGGCGATATTCAGATCCGTGGTTTCAAACTGCGGTTACCGCTGGATATCCAATTCGTATTCACGGCCAACCCCGAGGACTATACCAACCGCGGAAGTATTGTAACGCCGCTCAAAGACCGGATCGAAAGTCAGATTGTGACGCATTATCCGAAAACGATCGAAACCGGCAAGCGCATTACCGAACAGGAAGCGGTGGTGAAGCCCGAACAAAAAGGCATCGTGCGGGTCAATGAGCTGGTGAAGACATTGATCGAGCAAATTGCATTCGAAGCGCGGGAGAGCGAATATGTCGATTCCAAAAGCGGCGTTTCTGCACGTTTGACGATTTCGGCTTATGAAAGCCTTTTGAGCACCGCTGAGCGCAGAGCGCTGATCAACGGCGAAAGCTCTACTTACGTGCGTATTTCGGACCTTTACGGTGTTGTTTCGGCCATTTGCGGAAAAGTGGAGCTGGTTTATGAAGGCGAAGTGGAAGGCCCGGTCATCGTGGCGCAGAACCTAATCGGCAAAGCGATCCGTACCCAGTTCCTGAACTTCTTCCCCGACCCGGAAAAGAGCAAGAAAAGCAAGATCAATCCTTACGCGAAAGTAGTGGAGTGGTTCGGCGCAGGTAATGAAATGGAAATGCCCGCCGACATGACCGACCGCGAATACATTGCCCGCCTGAAAACCATCGACGGCCTGGACGATTTCGTGGATATGCTCTCAGCCTACGGCGATGCGGAGGAGAAGCTTTTCATGATGGAATTCGCATTGCACGGCATGGCCGAATTCTCGCTCGTGGGTAAGCAGGCGCTCGACCAGGGCATGAAATTCCAGGATCTAGTGAGCAGCATGTTCTCAGGCCCCGGCGAAGAAGATGATTATGATTTTGACGAGGACGATGATGATCGTAAGCCTTTTTGATATTAAAATAGCCTACATATGAAAAATGCCCTGCTTAAAACAGGGCATTTTTCATATGTGCATTACCAAATACTTATTCCGGAGAACCGTCATCGGCAACGTTAGGCTCGCTGGTGTCGATCAGTGAATCGGGATCGGTGTTCACCTGGCCGCGGATTTTGCCTTCCAGCTCTTCCATCAGTTCAGGATTGTCCTTGATCAACGCTTTCACCGCGTCACGTCCTTGTCCGAGGCGATTGCCTTCGTAGCTGAACCAAGAGCCTGATTTCTTCACGATGTCGAGTTCCACTGCAAGGTCGATGATCTCCCCTACTTTGGATACGCCTTCGCCGTACATGATATCGAATTCCACCACTTTGAATGGAGGCGCCACTTTATTTTTAACCACTTTCACGCGGGTACGGTTACCCAGGATCGCATCGGCGCTTTCTTTGATCTGGCCTACACGGCGGATATCCAGACGCACGGATGCGTAATATTTCAATGCA